>ERZ791934.15-NODE-15-length-230022-cov-6.121935_pt1 | contig 230022 bp, 217 predicted proteins | sample MGYA00510125_ERZ791934 | MGnify/ENA primary metagenome ERZ791934 (study PRJEB30046, sample SAMN00993240) | human gut metagenome | study: EMG produced TPA metagenomics assembly of the A metagenome-wide association study of gut microbiota in type 2... | reverse complement strand
GGAACGGTTCACCGTCAAGCAGCTGGAACGCACGAAAAAGTCTTTGGAGGCGCGGCTGGAAAAGCTGCAAGCCGAGGACCGCAAGGACGATGTGGTGACGTTTGAACAGCTGGGCGTGGACCGGCTCTTTGTGGACGAGGCGCACAATTATAAAAACCTGTTCCTCTATACAAAAATGCGGAATGTGGCGGGCCTTTCCACTACGGACGCGCAGAAATCCAGCGATATGTTTGCCAAGTGCCGGTACATGGATGAAATCACAGGCGGGCGCGGTGTAGTTTTTGCCACCGGCACGCCGGTTTCCAACAGCATGACCGTGCGCCCGTAAGGGGCTGTAATAATCTTACCTTGAGCAAGTAATAGGGCAAGGTATCAAAGCGGAATAATCCGCACCCTATCGTCACCCGACTTATCCAAAAGGGGAAACCCGATGGGGAGTGTAGCATGTCGGAGGGCACGAAACACGGAAACTTCCAAAGTGTTTGCGTGGTAGTGGCGAAAAGTTATGAATAAGGATGAAAGCTAAACTGCCTGAATGACAGTCGGAGATTGGGCAAAATGTTGCTCCATGCGTAAGGAAGTTATACTCGCATGTACTCTGGTGGATATGAGTCGGCCATGCGTATCCACAAGATACCCAGAGTAAATCAGCCATAGGATAATGGAAAACGACGAACGTCACATCCGAAATCATAACAGGCTTATGTTATTACAGTTCTAAACGGGGATTGCCTAAGGTAAAATGCCGAAAATCGGCTATGAGTGCTATGAGAAAAGTGACTCTGAATATTTACTATGGCAACAGAGTCTCCGTAGTAGTCCGAGGACGGGAAAGCCGTCCACATGGCGAAGGGAGACAGTCTTTCTTCAATACAAATAATAAGGAAAGGTGCGTGAGGCATTATGAGAAGTCCCGAAAATGTATTGAAAAGTTTAAGTGAAAAAGCAAAAAACAAAGAGTACAGGTACGAGAGATTATACCGTAACCTGTACAACCCAGAGTTCTATCTGCTTGCATACCAGAATATTGCGACCTCTCAGGGGAGCATGACGGCAGGTGCAGACGGATTCACTCTTGACGGTATGAGCATGGAGCGCATTGAAAAGCTCATTCAGAAGCTGAGAGACCACTCATACCAGCCGAACCCTGCAAGGCGTGTTTATATTGCGAAGAAAAACAGCAGTAAAAAGCGCCCATTGGGGATTCCGTCAACGGACGATAAACTGTTACAGGAAGTTGTCCGTATGATACTTGAAGCAATCTATGAGCCGACATTCTCTGATAATTCACATGGTTTCAGACCGAAAAGAAGTTGCCACACAGCGTTAAAAGAAATCGTAACGCTGTTCACTGGTGCAAAGTGGATAATCGAAGGAGACATTAAGGCTTGTTTTGACAGCTTCGACCACCATATCACAATACAGCTTTTGAGAAAGCGCATAAAAGATGAAGCGTTCATATCGCTGATGTGGAAGTTTCTAAGGGCAGGATATATGGAACAGTGGACATACCATGAAACGTACTCCGGCAGTCCACAAGGCTCCGGTGTCAGTCCGATACTTGCCAACATCTATCTGAATGAACTTGATGAGTTCATGGCAAGGATGAAAAAGAGTTTTGACAAAGGCGATACAAGAAGCCGTAAAGTCCACAAAGACCATGATAAGGTACGCTGGGCTTATCGGAAAGCGCAGAAAAATCTGGAAATAGAGCGCACAGAAGCAAACCTAGCAGCATTTAAAGAAGCAAGGAAAGTGATGTTGTCCACACCACATTTAGACGAGATGGATGAGAATTACAAAAGACTTCAATACAACCGTTACGCTGACGATTTCCTGATTTCAATAACAGGTTCAAAGCAGGATGCTGAAAATATCAAGGAACAGGTAAAGATATTTCTAAAAGACAAGCTAAATCTCACAATGTCGGAGGAGAAAACTCACGTTACCCATTCCTCTGAAAAGGTGCGGTATCTTGGATACGACATAAGAATATCAAGAAGTCAGGACACAAAGCGGACGAAAAAAGGTCTGCAACGGGTGTGGTATGGAAAAGTGCAGTTATATATGCCGAAAGAAAAATGGATTGCGAAACTGCACGAATACGGTGCGTTTAAAATCAAAAAAGACGAAAACGGCAAAGAGATTTGGAAGCCACTCCACAGAGGGGCGCTTATGCCATTAGACGATGTGGCAATCATCAGTAAATATAATTCTGAAATCAGAGGATTGTACAATTATTACAGGTTAGCAATCAATGTATGCAATCTGGGGAAATTTCATTCTATCATGCGTGGAAGCTGTTTAAAGACGTTGGCGGCAAAATATAATTCTTCTGTTATGAAGATGTATAAGAAATACCGTAGCGTAAAGGGCGACTTTGGCGCAGATTACAAAACCAAGAGTGGAACAAAGCGGTGTGAGTTTTACAATGAAGGATTTAGGCGTAATAACAATATCGCACCTGAATTTGTAGACATTATGCCGAAATACAGAGGGCAGATAAAACCGAATAGTCTTGCAGGACGTTTAAAAAGCGGACAATGCGAGATGTGCGGAGCAAACCCCGTGAAAGTGTATATGCACCATGTAAAGCGCTTAAAAGATTTGAACGCTGATAATGAATTTGATGAACTGATGTTACTGAAAAGGCGGAAGTCATTGGCTCTCTGCCCGAAATGCTACGAAGAAGCAAAGACAAAATCACTTAAACTATGAAAGATGGCGAGCCGTGTACATCGAGAGGTGTAAGCACGGTTCTGGAGGGGGTTACGCCAAGACCACGGACGAAAGGAAGTATGGCGTGGCGTTTCCTACCTTATGAACTTTACACCATGCAGCGGTATCTCCAGTATGACCGCCTGCAAGAGCTGAACATGACCCACTTCGACTGCTGGGCCAGCCGCTTCGGAGAAACCGTCACGGCGCTGGAGCTGGCACCGGAAGGCACCGGCTACCGGGCAAGAACGAGATTCAGCAAGTTTTTCAACCTCCCGGAGCTGATGAACTTGTTCCGTGAAGTTGCCGACATCAAAACCGCCGATCAGCTGAACTTGCCCACCCCGGAGGTGGAATACCACAACATCGTGGCCCAGCCTACTGAACACCAAAAAGAGATGGTGCAGGTTCTCTCCGAGCGCGCCTCCAGGGTACACAGCGGCAGCGTTGACCCCTCAGAGGACAATATGCTCAAGATTACCGGCGATGGCCGCAAGCTGGGTCTGGACCAGCGTATCATCAACCAGCTGCTGCCGGATGAACCCGGCACCAAGGTCAATCAGTGTGTGGGTAATATCATGCAGATCTGGCGGGACGGCGAGGCTGACAAGCTGACCCAGCTGGTATTCTGCGACATTTCCACGCCCCAGGCCCGGCCTGCCAAAAAGGTAGCGAAGGCGCTGGACAACCCGACCCTCCACGCTTTGGAGGACGCGGTGCCGCTGGACGAGCCGGAACCGGCCTTTACGGTCTACGAGGACATCCGGCAGAAGCTCATCGCTAAAGGTGTGCCCGCCGAGCAGATTGCCTTTATCCATGAGGCCAACACCGAGGTGCGCAAAAAGGAGCTGTTCTCCAAGGTCCGCACCGGCCAGGTGCGCGTCCTGCTGGGCAGCACCCAAAAGATGGGCGCGGGCACCAACGTGCAGGACCGCCTTGTGGCGCTGCATGATCTGGACTGCCCCTGGCGGCCCGGCGACCTGGCCCAGCGGAAAGGCAGAATTGAACGCCAGGGCAACCAGAACGAGACCGTCCATGTGTATCGCTACGTCACTGAGGGAACTTTCGATGCCTATCTCTGGCAGACCGTTGAGAATAAACAACGGTTTATCAGCCAAATTATGACCTCCAAATCGCCGGTGCGAAGCTGCGACGATGTGGACGAAACGGCGCTGTCCTTTGCCGAGATCAAGGCGCTGTGCGCCGGGGACCCGCGCATCAAGGAACGCATGGACCTGGATGTGGACGTGGCGCGGTTAAAGCTGCTGAAGGCCGATCACCAGAGCAAGCAGTACCGGCTGGAGGACCAGCTGCTGAAAACCTTCCCGGAGGAGATCGAAAAAAATAAGGGCTTTATCGCCGGGCTGGAAGCGGATATGAAAACGCTGGCGGAACACCCGCACCCGGAGGACGGCTTTGCCGGCATGGAAGTCCGTGGCGACACCCTCACCGATAAGGAGAATGCCGGTGCGGCGCTGCTGGACGCCTGCAAGGAGGTCAAGGGGGCCGACCCGGTGCCGGTTGGCAGTTATCGGGGCTTCACTATGTCGGTGTCGTTTGACGCTTTCCGGCAGGAGTATATGCTCCTGCTGAAAGGCCAGATGACCCACCGGGCAACCCTGGGCACCGACCCGCGTGGCAACCTCACTCGCATCGACAATGCACTCAGTCAGATGCCCCAGCGGCTGGAAGCGGTGAAAAACCAGCTTGACAACCTCTACCAGCAGCAGGCCGCCGCCAAGGCCGAAGTGGGCAAGCCCTTCCCCCAGGAACAGGAGCTGCGGGACAAATCCGCCCGGCTGGCCGAGCTGGATGTACTGCTGAACATGGACGGCCGGGGCCGCCCTGCGCCGGAAGCGGTTCTTGCCAAGAGCAGCCGCCCCTCGGTGCTGGAAGGGCTGAAACGCCCGGTGCCGCCGCGCTGCCCTGAGAAGAAACCCAAACACCACGAACAGGAGGTGCGATAACATGAATACCGACAAAAACACGGCCCTCTATGAGAAGATGGCCGCCGAACAGGACAAGTTCCGGGACTGGCTGAAAAGCCAGCCCCCGGAGGAAATTCTAAAGCATACCTATGAGTACACGGTCCGGGAGGACATCCTGATGGCGATGGAGGAGCTGGATCTGCCCCAAAGCCGGGCCGCCGCGCTGCTGGCGTCGTCGTCCCCGCTGGCCGATGTCTACAAGGAGTTTTCTGACCGGGAGACTTCCTACATGGATGTGGTGCGGGACAGCATCGAGCAGCGGGCCGATGCGGCGCTGGACGCCCAGCGGGAACTGCCGCTCTACCGCCACGACGCCGCCTATGCCCGCGAACAGGGCGACCTGGATTTGTACCGGGCATCCCGCCGCGCCAACATCGCCTGCAAGGAGGCCATCGAGGCGGCCATTTCGGAACATTACCGGGACAACCGGCTGGACAAGGACGCGGTACCCCAGGTGATCGAGCAGTTCGGCTACACCCGCATCCTCTATGTGCTGGCAAATACCGTGCAGCAGAAAGAGTGGGATGAGCGTTTCAGCCCGGCCAACAAGGCGTGGGCCAGGACGGTGGACATCCCGCCCAACCCGGACGGCTTTGGCGGCGAACGCAACCTGGACTTTGTGGTGGACAGCCACTCCGGCCTGGTCGATCTGTTCTTGAGCCAGGCGCGGCAGGATTATCTGCGGCTCCAGCCGCTGACGCCGGAGGAAATCCGTGCCGAGGCCGCCCGGCTTTTGCAGGAGCTTCGTGCGCCGGGTACACCCAACAGCCCCCACGGCACCCACTACATGGCCCGCGTTTCGCCAGACTTTCTGGCCCGCGCAGGCACCCAGGCCCATGACCAGCTGATGACGCTGCTGCCGTTCCGCAGTCTGGCGATCACCGGCATGAAGGAACTGCCCGGCACCTATGTCACCATCTTGGCCAGCGAGGACCGTTCCAAAGAGCTGCGCCAGCGCCGCCCCTCGGTCCGCCGCCAGCTGAAACAGGAGCCGCGCCCCGCTGAAAAGCCGGAGAAAAAATCCCCCATCTATAAGAAAAAGGAGCCGGAGCGATGAGCGCCCCCAAGCGCAAGCGGGAGGTGCAGCTGAACTTCCGGGTCTCGCCGGAAGAACTGGCGTTGATCGAACAGAAGATGGCCCAGCTGGGAACAACGAACCGGGAAGCCTACCTGCGCAAGATGGCCTTGGACGGTTATGTGGTGCGCCTGGAACTGCCGGAGCTGAAGGAGTTGGTGTCCCTGATGCGCTATTCCAGCAACAACTTAAACCAGCTGGCCCGCCGTGCGCATGAAACCGGGCGCATTTACGACGCCGACCTGGAGGATATATCCCGGAGGCAGGAGGCTTTGTGGGATGGGGTGCATCAGGTATTGACCCAGCTGGCAAAGCTGTCGTGACAGGGGCATACGCCCCGGCTGTGAGGGAGGTCCGGCGCGTGCAGACTGCATCGCCGGGCCTCCCTCTTTTTTTTCTTTGCCCGTATCGTTGCGTTTTGGTGGGGTGTGATTGATAATGGAGTCAGAAACGAGGTGATGGCTGATGTTGACGTTTGAAAACGTCTTGGAGATTTTTCATGAGTACCTGCTGCACGACCCGGAGGAAGAAGTTCTCCCTTGTAAACGCGGCTATGTCCGATTGACTTGGAACAAGGATTCCCGCTACTGTGTGGACGGTATCCTCTGCCGAATCCCGGAGGAACTGTTTGACCTGTTGCTCACGGATTACCAGGACTTTGAATTGCTCCGCCGGACGAAAGGCCGCCGGGAAGTTACAGAAGCCGACGAAAAAGCCGTGGAGAAGCTGTGCCAGCCCTACCTGGACTGGCGGAAGGGGGCGCTGAAATGAGAGCTGTGCTGTTTATTTTGAAATTGGGGCTGAAAATCCTGGCTGCGCCGGTAGTGCTGGCGCTGATGCTGTTCACCTGGGTATGCTTTGGACTGCTGTATGTGTCCAGCTTCATCTTCGGCCTGGCCTCCACGGTGGTGGCGCTGCTGGGGATCGCGGTGCTGGTAACCTACTCGCCGCAAAACGGCGTGATCCTGTTGGTGATCGCTTTCCTGGTCAGCCCGGTGGGCCTTCCGATGGCTGCCGCCTGGCTGGTGAGCAAGGTGCAGGACCTGCGGTTTGCGATCCAGGATGCGGTGTACGGCTGAATAGGAAATGAAGAATTGCCGGGAGTGAAGTCCCGGCAATTTTTAACTTTACTTTCGTGCTAATTTCGCGTATAATATTAGCATGAAAGGAAGGTGAAGAACATGAGCCAATTTCAACAGTTAGACCAGCTGATGGAACGCCAGGACGGGATGCTGCGCACCGGGCAGGCCCTCGCGGCCGGGATCTCAAAACCTGTTTTTTATCAATTCGTGCAGTCTCGTGGACTGGAACAGGCGGCGCATGGGATTTATCTTTCCAAAGACGCCTGGGTGGACGCCATGTATCTGCTGCATCTTCGCTGTCCGCAGGCAGTTTTTTCCCATGAAACGGCGCTGTTTTTCCACGACCTGACCGACCGGGAGCCGCTGGCCTATTCCATTACGGTCAAGACGGGCTACAACCCCACCCGGCTTAAAAGTGAGGGCGTTCAGGTCTTTACCATCAAGGCGGAGCTGTATGAGGTCGGCCTGTCAACCGCACAGACCCCCTTCGGCCACGATGTGCCGGTCTATGATATGGAACGGACGATCTGCGATGTGCTGCGCAGCCGGAGCCACATCGAGATGCAGACATTCCAGGACGCTTTGAAAGCGTATGCCCGCCGGAAAGACAAGGACCTGCGGACGCTGGTGCGCTATGCCAAACTGTTCCGGGTCGAGAAGATTTTACGCCAGTATTTGGAGGTACTGTTATGATAAAGACAGCCAGACAGCTGAAAGATTTGATCCGCAACCTGTCAAAGAAAAATGCTGCGGATGCGCAGATTTTGATGCGCAACTATATGATGGAGCGGTTTCTGGAACGCATTTCTCTCTCGTCCTACCGGGACAAATTTATCCTCAAGGGCGGGATGCTGGTGGCCGCGATGGTCGGCCTGGACGCCCGCTCCACGATGGACCTGGACGCAACGGTCAAGGGGGCCAACGTCAGCGTGGAGGATGTGGAGAACATGATGGCCGAGATCATCGCGGTTCCCATTGACGATGGCGTTACCTTCCAGGTGAAAAGCATTTCGGAAATCATGGATGAAGCGGAATATCCAGGCATCCGGGTGACGATGACAACGCTTTTTGACGGGGTACGCACCCCGCTGAAAATCGACATCTCCACCGGCGACGCCATCACCCCTAAAGAGGTGCGGTACAGCTTCAAGCTCATGCTGGAGGACCGCTCCATCGACGTTTGGGCCTATAACCTGGAAACTGTGCTGGCTGAAAAGCTGGAAACCATCATCACCCGGACCACGACCAACACCCGCATGAGAGATTTTTACGACATCGCCATCCTGCAACAACTCTATGGCAGCACTCTGGACCCGCACGTTCTCCATGACGCGCTGCTGGCGACAGCCCACAAGCGCGGCACCGAACGCCATCTGGCCGAGGCCGCCGAAGTCTTTGATGAAGTGGAAGCCAGCCCGGTCATGCAGGATTTATGGGCGGTCTACCAAAAGAAATTTTCCTATGCGTCCGACCTCGACTGGAATACGGTCATGGTTGCGGTGCGGCAGCTGTTCGTTCGCTGCGAGGGCACGGTATGAAAAAACGTGGACACTACTGCAAGGTCTGTGGCGAGTATAAAGCCAACGAAAAGTTTTCTGGCAAAGGCCATGCCGCGCATATCTGTAAAATCTGTGCTGCGCTCCCGCCAGAAAAGCAGGCGGAAGGAATGACGCTTACCCGGCTTGTCAACCTTCCCTGGCGATTATCCAAAGAGCAGCTTTCGTGGCTGAAGAAGCGGATGAAAGACAGGCGGGATGCCGTGCGGTCTTTGGCGACGGAACAATATGAAATGCGGTTCCCGCCCAGGATGGAGCTGGACGAAACAGAGGATGACTTTGAGGAAGATTTCGATTTTTATATGAATGAGGAAACTGATATAGAGTGAACCGATGCGGTCTGTGATAAGCAGGCCGCTTATTTTTTGGAAAGGAGGCGACCCCCACATGGCCACCACCCGCATCATGCCGCTGCACGTCGGCAAGGGCCGCACGGTCGGCAAGGCGATCAGCGACATCATCGACTATGTGAAAAATCCAGAAAAGACCGACCACGGCAGGCTCATCACCAGCTACCAGTGCGACAGCCGCGTGGCCGATGCGCAGTTCCTGCTGGACAAGCAGACTTACGCCGCCCGAACCGGCCGAGTGCGCGGCAAGGATGATGTGATTGCGTACCACCTGCGGCAGTCCTTTGTTCCGGGCGAGATCACGCCGGAGGAAGCCAACCGGCTGGGTGTGGAGCTGGCCCGGCGTTTCACAAAAGGCAAGCACGCTTTCATCGTCTGCACCCACATCGACAAATCTCACGTCCACAACGTACGCCCGGATAGGGCAATGAGAAAAGCAGTATGAGGTACTGCCCCGTAAGATAACGCGGGAAACAACCAGCCTAACCGAAAGGCGAAAGCTGACACGGGAACACAGTACGGCTGGAAAGCGGTAAGTCACCTAAAGGCAATCGGGTGCGACTGAACCGCAATGTTAATCGGATATAAGGTATAAGTTGGATTTACTGAACGTGAGCTTCCAGTTTCTGTTATGTGCCGATAGAGGAAAATTGCCTGAAACCTCTGGTACGGAAAAGGCAAGTTATGGTTGTGGGCTTGTCGGTTATCAATCATTCCGTACAACCTGTAGGGGAACCTATGGTAACGAAGCGAAAGCGATACCGAGAATCCGAATTTACCAAGTCTCATTGCTAACCGGGGATGCCCTAACCAGGAGTGCCGCACGAAAGGTGGAATGAAAAAGCGGCTATGGCTTTGGAGCCTGAAAATCCTGCATGGGTACGGAGTGCTCGTAGTAGTCCGAGAGGGGTAATGACCCTTACATGGCGAAGGGGCACAGTTATTGCGCACTAAAATTAGAAGTTGATTAGGGAGGAAAACCTCACATGAAGCCAACAACGGAAATTTTAGCAAGAATCAGTCAAAACTCACTTGCAAATAAAGAAGAAGTATTTACAAAACTGTATCGCTATCTGTTGCGTCCTGACATTTACTTTGTGGCATACAAAAACCTGTATGCCAACAACGGTGCGGCAACAAAAGGAGTAAACGAGGATACGGCGGACGGTTTCAGTGAAGCCAAAATAGATAGTATTATCAAAGCATTGGCGGACGAAACCTATCAGCCCATGCCGGTGAGGCGAACCTATATCCAGAAGAAGAATAACCGCAAAAAGCTGCGTCCCTTAGGTATACCAACCTTTACTGACAAATTGGTGCAGGAAGTGTTGCGGATGATACTGGAAGCGGTATATGAACCTATCTTTCTGGATGTCTCCCACGGTTTTAGGCCAAAAAGAAGTTGTCATACGGCCTTAAAACAGTTGAGACGGGAGTTCAACGGTACGCGTTGGTTTGTTGAAGGCGACATCAAAGGTTGCTTTGACAACATCAACCACGCTGTTCTTGTAGGCTTGCTGAACAATAAAATCAAGGACGCTCGGATAACCAAGCTGATTTACAAATTCCTAAAAGCAGGATATTTAGAGAATTGGCAGTACCATAAGACGTACAGCGGTACACCGCAAGGCGGTATCATTTCTCCGCTACTCGCCAACATCTACCTGCATGAATTGGACAAGTTTGTAATGAAGTTGAAATCCGAATTTGACACGCCCGGAGTGGGACAAATCACACCTGAATACCGAGAGCTGCACAATGAAATCAAACGGCTATCCCACCGCCTGACGAAAGTAACAGGTGAGGAAAGGGAAATGGTGCTGGCAGAGTATAAGCCCAAACGTCAGAAACTGATGACCATTCCCTGCACTGCGCAGACCGACAAAAAACTGAAATATGTTCGGTATGCGGATGATTTTCTAATAGCAGTCAAGGGAAACCGTGAGGACTGTCAATGGATTAAGAGCAAACTGGCCGAGTTTATCGGAGATACACTGAAAATGGAACTCAGTGAAGATAAAACGCTCATAACCCATAGCAGTAAATGTGCAAGGTTCTTAGGCTATGATGTGCGTGTGCGCAGAAGCGGAAAAATAAAGCGGGGTGGCCCCGGTCATGTAAAAATGCGTACCCTCAATGGGGGTGTAGAACTGTTGGTGCCACTTAACGATAAAATCCGTCAATTCGTTTTCACTAAAGGTGTGGCGATACAGAAGAAAGATGGTTCCATGTTTCCAGTTCATCGGAAATATCTGGTTGGGCTCACAGACTTAGAAATCGTTTCAGTATACAATGCGGAGTTAAGAGGAATATGCAACTATTATGGTATGGCAAGCAACTTTTGCAAGCTGCACTATCTTGCCTACCTTATGGAATACAGTTGCTTAAAAGCCCTTGCTTCAAAGCATAAAACCAGCCTATCCAAAACCATTGACAAGTTTAATGATGGCACAGGAAAATGGGGTATACCCTATGAAACGAAGCAGGGAAACAAAAGGCGTTACTTCGCAAATTACGCCGACTGCAAAGGCAAGGGCCCTGCTACGGATTACATCAGCAATGCTGCCGTTGTCTACGGATACGCAGTCAATACCCTTGAAAACCGGCTGAAAGCAAAGGTCTGTGAGTTATGCGGAACGACAGAGAGCGACCATTACGAGGTTCACCACATTAACAAACTCAAAAATCTCAAAGGCAAGGAACGGTGGGAAATCGCAATGATTGCCAAACACAGAAAAACGCTTGTGGTGTGCAGGGATTGCCACCGCAGTATTATCCACAAAAAGTGAGTTTTGTCTGAACGAGCAGTAACAGAGCCGTATACTCCGAGAGGGGTACGTACGGTTCCCGGAGAGGGTGGCGCAAACCTATCACAGCAATGTGACAAGGCGGTGCTTCCCTACTCCACCATATTTACTACAATTCTACTTCGCTGGATTGTACCCGGAAGTTCCGGGATTTCATCGGCTCGGCCCGCGCTGTGCGGCGGCTCTCGGATCGGGTGTGTCTGGAAAATGACCTGTCCGTGATCCTCAATCCCAAGCTACATAGCAAGGGCCGCTTTCTTCACTATGGGGCATGGCTGGGAGCCGAGCGCCAGCCCTCTTATAAAGAAAGGCTGCGCCTTGCCATCAACGATGCTCTCGCAAAAGGCCCCGCCGATTTTGCCGACTTTCTGCGGCTCATGGCGGAGTCCGGGTATGCGGTCAAGCATGGGCGCGGCGGTGTGATCTCGTTCCTTGTTCCCGGACAGGAACGGGCAACGCGGCTCCGGGCATCCACCCTTGGGGAAGGTTACGATCCCGAGAACATTCGAGCCGTGATTGCCGGGAAACGACCCGTCCCGCATATCCACGATGCGGCGGCTCCCACGCCCAGGCGTGTCAATCTCATTGTGGATATACAGGAGCGTCTGCGCTCCGGCAAAGGCCCGGCCTATGAACGGTGGGCCAAGGTGTATAACCTCAAACAGATGGCAGCAGCCCTCATGTTTTTGCAGGAGCACCAGCTCACCGAGTATGACCAGCTCGCTGCGCAAGCTGACGGAACGGCCCAGCGGTTTCATGCGCTGGCCGGGGAACTGCGTCAGACCGAGGCTGACCTCGCCAAAACCTCCGCGCTGATGGAGGCTGTGGTGCAGTACGCCAAGTCCCGGCCTGTGTTCGAGGGGTACAAGGCGGCCCGGTACAGCAAGAAATATCTGGCCGAGCATGGCCCGGAGCTGGCCGACTACCGGGCAGCGAAGGCGGCACTCAATGAGCTGCTGGACGGTGAAAAGCTCCCGAAGATGGACGCGCTAAAAGAAAAACGCCGCAAACTTGCAGCGCGAAAAAAAGCCCTCTATGCCGAGTACCGGGCGGCCCAGCAGGAAATGCGGGAGGCCGTGGCGGTCAAGGCGAATATCGATCATCTGCTCGGCCTGTCGGACGAGCGCAAAAATAAGGAACAGGAGCGATAAGCAACGGTGACGCAGACAACAGACTTCGGGACAACTTGTCCCAAAGTGCCGGGTTTGGGGAGGCTCCCCAACAAGCGTTTTTGCAGCCCCCACGGGATGCAAAAATAGCAAGTGTGGCTACACTTGCCCTGCTTGCCATTTGTGCGCTCCTCTCAAAATAGCGCAAAACGTCTTGACCGATTCGGTTATTTATGTTACACTGTATACAAATAACCGATTCGGTTATTTGAAGGAGCAGAATAGTAATGGAAAAATTTTTAGCGCTTTCACAGGAGAAACAGGCAACAATCCGTAATGCGGCGCTTGCCTGTTTCGCAAGACATGGATATGAAAAAACGTCAATCAATGATATTGCGGTAGCGGCAGGTATCTCAAAGGCGTCTATATTCCAGTATTTTGGAAATAAGCAGACACTTTACCAGTATTTATTTGATTACTGCGCTGCCCAAATGAAGCAAGCCTATAACACGAGTGCATTGGAGGAAACTACGGATTTCTTTGACCGTGTATGGGAAGCCAGCGTTATGAAAGTGGAAAACTTAAAAAAGCACCCGCATATTGCGTCGTTTATTGCAAGTGTGGCAGTGGAACCAACGCCTGAATTGAAAAGTGCCATATTTTCAGAAGCAAATGAAAAATATATCGCATCGCTTGTTCTGCATGAGCGGGATTATAAAAAATTCAGACACCCGGAGGATGCAGAATTAGTGTTTCAGATGCTTATGATGCTTGCAAAGGGTATGTCCGTTCAGTTGGAAAGTGGAGTGGATTATGACAGCATGATGAAAGAGTTTCGAAACATCCTAGATATGTTGAAACACAACTTTTACAAGGAGGAATATTTGCCATGAGCAAGCCGGTAATTGTCCTAAACGAACTTACAAAAAGCTATGGAAAACATCGAGGAATTGAAAACATTAGCTTTACTGTTGAACAAGGCGAGGTTTTCGGCTTTATTGGCCCCAATGGAGCAGGAAAATCTACCACAATCCGTACTCTAATGGGCCTGCTGAAACCCTCCAACGGAGGAGCCTCTATCTTTGGGTTAGATTGTAGTCGGGAGCCCGCCCGTATCGCAAAGGATGTGGGGTATCTTCCCAGCGAAAACTGTTACTACAACAATATGAAAGTAAAAGAAATGCTTTTCTACACAGCAGAACTCTATGGTGTGAATGCCCACAGCCGGATGGAAGAATTAGCGGAGCGGTTGAATTTAGACTTATCCAGGCGAATTGGCGATTTGTCTTTAGGGAACAAGAAAAAAGTTGGCATTGTGTCGGCTCTGTTACCCTCTCCGAAGTTGCTGATTATGGACGAGCCTACCAGTGGCCTTGACCCGCTCATCCAGCAGGCTTTCTATGATATTCTGAAAGAAGAAAACAAACGAGGTGTGACCATTTTTCTGTCCTCCCACGTTTTGAGTGAGGTGCAAAGACTTTGTGACCGTGTAGCCATTCTGCGGGAGGGGAAGCTGATCAGTGTTCAATCCATGAAGGAACTGCGGGAAAACGGATACAAGAAAATCTCGCTGACAGCAAAAAGCGCCATTCCAGAGGATTTCTTTTCTGTTCCCGGTACGGCTAATTTAGAGTGGGACAAGAGCAAGACTTCTGTATCCTTTATGTTCAGCGGACCAGTTATGATGATTATGAACCAGCTTCATCGGCTGGAGCTGGAGGATATTTTAATTGAGGAACCGTCATTGGAAGAAGTATTCCTCCACTACTACGAATAGGAGGTCGTTATGTTGATTTTTCGATTTGAATGGAAACGAAAACGAAAATATATTCTGATTTGGGCCGCAACTCTTGCGGTCTGTATCTTCTCCATGACGCCAGTGTATTATGGCATGATTGAAACGGTGGAAACTTTGCCTGTGGAATTTACACAGGGAGGCTTTTTTGAAACGGTTGGTATTTCTCTGGAGCTATTGATGGAGCCACTTGGTATGTACTCGTTCCTCACAGGCTTTTTTATGGTTGCAGGGGGGATTTTCGGGATGCACTTGGGGCTGTCGTTACATACAGAAGAGTGTACGGGAAATACGGCTGAATACTTATACACAAAGCCTTGTGGACGGAAACAGATTTATATGGGAAAGCTGCTATGTGCGCTTGCCGGAATATGTGTAACAGGGATTTTTTATCTGGCGACTTCATTTCTAACGATGACTCTGTTCCGTTTCGGATTTCCCATCGGGGAATTTTTCTTGGTGGCAGGTTCGTTTATTCTCATCTCCCTCTTTTTTGCACTATTGGGACTGATGGTTGGAATATTTCACCCCAATAATCGTTCCCCACTTCTGACAGCCGGATTGGTTGTGTTTGTGGAATATTGTATCACTTCTTTTTCGAGGACTGTCAATATCCGGGCAATCGGCTTTTTATCGCCGTTTTCTTTTTTCAGTCCAGCGGAAATCCACAATGCTGGAACTTATTCATGGGACTATATGCTCTGGTATCTGCTCCTGCTGTTTGGGTTTGCGCTGCTGGCATACTGGAAAATCTTGAAGCGGGATATTGCGTTGGCTGTGTAAAGGAGGAAACGAATGAAGGCGTTAGTGAAAAACGAGCTGCGCTTAACAAGAAAACTACTGCTGATCTGGATGGGAATTGTCTTGATTTTGTGTGGCTTCGCTTACTTTGAGTATTTGTCACTAAAGGAAAGCCTCAATGAGCTGACAGGGCTAATATCGAATTTTCCGAAAATTCTGAAAGCTATGTTTGGTGTGAGCGGTGATCTGACTTCTGCTTTGGGCTGGTATGGCTGTATGTATTATTGGGTCACGATGCTAACCAACAGCTATGCGGTCTATCTCGGTGTTTCGTGTGTAGCGAAAGAACAGGCGCAGGGAACGGCAGAATATCTATTTACAAAACCAGTGGGTCGCAACAAGGTTGTCTGTGCCAAAGCAGTTGCCTGTGTATGTAATTTGCTTGCACTTGCGGTATTCAGCGGGTTATGTAATTATTTTACCGCCATTTTACCGCTAGGCGGTTTAGAGCAAAGAAACGCTGCTTTTACCACCACATTGGGCCTGTTTTTGACAGGGTTGACTTTGTTTGCAATCACGCTTCTGGCCTCCAGCCTGACGAGAACCTATAAAGGGGCTGTTCGGATAGGCGCGGGAATATTATTGCTCTTTTATGGCATCAGCATCACCGCCGAATATCTTGAAGCTCCAATGCTGTACTGCTTAACGCCATTAAAATTCTTCGATGTTTACACAGTGGCAATAAGTGGAATACAGTTTTCGTTCTTCCTATTGGCTATGATAATTGCGATTGGTTCTGTTATCACAGCTCAAAAAGTTTGGACGCTCAGGGAAATTTGAAATGAACGATATGGATAGCTTCGAGTGGCTGCTATGTCCTGTCTGTAACAGTAAAACTCGTATCAAGCTGCGGTTAGATACTGAGCTGAAAAACTTTCCTTTGTTTTGTCCTAAATGCAAACAAGAAACTTTAATCAGCGTAGAAAAATTTAAGATTTTAGTTATCACAGAGCCAGACGCACAGACGCAGAGCCGATAACCCGTTAGCCCTCAGGCGCGGATTATCGGCTCTTTTGTTTTCGGCGGCTGTCAATTAAAGCCGCCGCGTTATACGACGACTTTATGAGGAACACGGCGGTTTCCGAGGAGGGATCGTCGTGTTCATTTTGCTTTTTCATAGTACGCATGATCTTCACCAGCTAAAAAAAGCGTAGCTCCCCCTCCGGGCAAGTCCGGCATTGGACGCGAAATTTGCCAGTACATTAAGAATAATGTCATTTCACGCGCTTGTGTGGCATCACGCCATGCGAGCGCGTTTTTCTATACCCACCTTGGGACAAGTTGTCCCGAGGTAGGCAGGGGCGGCCCCGGCTGCCGATCCCCGCCATCCCCCGTTCAGATCGTCCACCCACAACAAAAATCTGAACGGAGGAAAATATAATGACTACTATCAATCTGAAGGACTTTTACTCTTGGCACACCCATGATGAATATATCGAAGTTTCCGATGAAGTGGCCGCCGAGCTGCGGGCCGACAAGCTGTATGAGGCTGCCTACCAGCGGCGGATAATCCGCAATAAGGCACAGTATTCCCTCGACTGTGATGATGGGATCGAATACTCTGCCTGCCTTTCCGAGCCGACCCCGCAGGAGCTGCTGGAGCGCATGGAGCGTTTCTGCGATCTGTGGAACGCGCTGAACACTTTGCCCGAAACGCAGGGGCTTCGCATTGATGCCTGTATCATTGAAGGCAAGAGCATGACTGAGGTTGCCGAGGCCGATGGCGTAAGCGTGGCCGCCGTACATAAATCTATCCAGCAGGGTTTGAAGTCCATGAAAAAATATTTGCAAAATGTTTGATGTAGGGGGTTAAAAAACATCTTCCAAATGTCCTTGGTATATGAGAGGAGTTGATCCTCTCCACAACTGAATAGCGGCGGCTCCGGGCATAGTGCGAGGAGCCGGGCGGCGGGTGCGCCAGGACTTCTCCAACACGGAGGACGAGCGATCCACACCAACGCCGCAAGTGGGGACTTGCCACCCCACGGCCACGATCCGCGAGTGGACAGGCTGGCAGCCTGTCCCCCGGAGCTGCCGCACCACCCCAGCAAGGAGCGTCGCGCCGAGTATAGCTGTCTTATGACGGGCCAAGAAAATGAGCGCGGCGCTCCTTATTCTAACTTCGAGACAAATTGTCCCAATGTGGAGAAAGGCAAAAGGGCGACACCCAATCGCGGGTGCCGCCTTTTCGTGTTTCCCCAACAGACAACGGGGATCAATCAGTTCTACGCCATTTGTGAAGGAGGTCATCTATGGAGCGCACAAGAGAATTAACCACTTTCGCCATTGACGGTTATCAAATATCCGCTACCTTTGCCGATAGCAGAAACACAACGGCCCTCGGCCATGTGAAACAGATTTTGCTATCCTCTTTTGCCAACAATGCCGCCAAGCATACCCACGGCGACATCCTTGCAATCCACCCCAATCGGAGCGATAATAATAGTGGGGGTAGCCCCTATGTACCTTGAAAAGTTCATATCTCCCGCGTATTGATTCGCTCTTTTGGTTTGCCCTTATGACAAATGAAAGGACGGATCAATATGGAAAATAACATTCTTATCGGAACTCGCGTTGACTGTTTGTATAGAGTGTCCACCGACAAGCAAGTGGACTATGACGATAAAAGCCAAGCCGACATCCCCATGCAGCGCAGAGAGTGCCACCGCTTCTGTGAAAAGATGGGCTGGACGATTGTTCACGAAGAACAGGAGGACGGCGTATCCGGCCACAAGGTACGGGCCGAAAACCGCGACAAACTCCAAATCATCAAAGAACGGGCCAAGCAGGGCAAGTTCGATATTCTGCTGGTGTTCATGTTTGACCGCATCGGGCGTATCGCTGACGAAACGCCCTTTGTGGTGGAATGGTTTGTCAAGAACGGCATCCGGGTATGGAGTACCCAAGAGGGTGAGCAGCGTTTTGATACCCACACCGACAAACTCACCAACTATATCCGCTTCTGGCAAGCTGACGGTGAAAGCGAAAAGACTTCTATCCGCACAAAAACCGCCCTCGGCCAGCTTGTCGAGGACGGCGGTTTCAAAGGCGGGCTTGCTCCCTACGGCTACGATCTCGTAAAAAGTGGCCGCTTCAACAAGCGAAAGCATGAGGTTTATGAGCTGGTTGTCAACGAGGCCGAGGCCGCTGTGGTGCGGATTATCTTTGACAAGTATGTGCATGAGGGCTACGGAGCCCAGCGGATCGCCACCTATCTGAATAAGCTCGGGTATCGGGCAAGGTCGGGTAAGATGTGGCACCACGCCAGCATCCGGGGTATCATCTGCAACCTCACCTATACCGGCGTACTCCGCAGCGGCGATAGCCGATCCCAAGTGCTGCTGCACTTGCAGATTATCCCGCCGGAACTCTTTGAGGCCGCACAGCATATCCGCACTTCCCGTGCCAATTCTGCCGAACAGGAGCGCCGTGTTCCTCTCAACACCCGAGGCCAGTCCCTGCTGGCCGGGAATGTGTTTTGTGGTCATTGTGGCTCCCGGCTCTCACTCACCACAAACGGCAAGGCTTATCCCTGCAAGGACGATCCAAACCGCATTGTAAAGCGTGTACGGTATATCTGCTACGGCAAAACCCGCAAGCAAACGGAATGTGACGGTCAGACCGGGTACACGGCACATACCCTTGACGGCATCATTGATAAGGTGGTGCGACAGATCTTTGAGCGTATGAAAGCTGTCCCCAAAAGTGAGATCGTCAATATCCGATACAAAGAAAAGATGGAGGAACGGAAAGCGCTGCTCCGCAGCATCCGGGCCGAACATACAAAAGTATCTGCCGAGCTGAATATGCTGAAGGCCGAGGTCATTAAATCCCTGCGCGGCGAAAGTGCTTTTTCGCAGGACTTGCTCGGCTCTCTGATTTCTGACTGTGAGACAAAATGTCTCGAAGTTCAGCAGCAGCTTGAGGCGGCGCAACTGGCCTATGACGAAGGACAGGCTGTGCTGGAACACTTGAACGCCCAATACGATGACATTATCTCTTGGGCTGATATGTACGACACCGCCAGCATGGAGGCAAAGAAAATGATCGTCAACTGCCTTATCAAGCGGGTGGAGGTCTACCGGGACTACAAGTTGCATATCGACTTTAACATTGACTTTGAGCAGTTCAGCATGGGCATGGACATCGTTGCCATCGCTGCATAAAGCAAAAACCCCACTTCCGAAGAAGTGAGGTTTTCGTTCACAATCTCTTGGTGATGGTGGAGATAAGCGGGATCGAACCGCTGACCTCTTGAATGCCATTCAAGCGCTCTCCCAGCTGAGCTATACCCCCAGATAAGAGAGATTGTGATGTTTAATTTTTATGTTCCCTGTACGGGGGTTGTTTACCGCTTCAACCGGGCTGCAGAATGTGCTTCACGGCAGACTGGGCTATATGAGCGGACTTAAAGGAATATTTGGCTTATACAGTGAGGAAGATAAGAGAGAAGCCCTTGGACTGCTTGAAGAACTGGGACTTAAACAGTTCAGCTATAACAGAGCGTCTGACCTTTCGGGAGGGCAGAAACAGAGAGTAGGCATAGCAAGGGCAATAATACAAAATCCAAAGCTTCTGCTTTGTGATGAGCCCATTGCTTCCCTTGACCCTTCAAGTGCAAAGACCATTATGGACCTGCTTCACAGTATGACTAAAAAACGTAATATTGCCTGCATAGTGAATCTGCATCAGCTTGATGTTGCCCTTAAATATTCCACAAGGATAATCGGATTATCCAAAGGAGAAATAGTATTTGACGGTACACCCGAGCAGCTTGATAACGCTACGATAGAAAGAATATACGGAACATCAAGGGAAAATTTGATGATCGGAGGAAGCGAAGATGAAAAAACGGATACCGCTGATTGCGCATGACATTAAAAAGATGTATACAGCGCTTCTTATAGTAGTTGTAGTGCTGTTTGTGATATGCAGTGCGCTGACAGGATTTAATGTTATGACCCTTGCGGCAAATTCAGATGCTTTCTGGGAGTTTATAACAGAGGACTTTTTTCCTCCTGCACTGCCTAAGTCCAGCAGAATACCGGGAGTGCTCTCAAGCGTGCTTGTTACCCTTGCGCTGGCAATGTCAGCAACTACCATAGCTGCGATACTTGCGTTTTTTGTATCACTTTTTGGCAGTGAAAAAGTATCGCCTTTTCCCAGATTCGCAAAAATAGTAAGAGGCTTTGCTACATTTTTAAGAAATATTCCTGCTCTGGTATGGGCATTCATACTGTTTTCATCTCTTGGGATAGGTACAGGAGTAGGATTTGTAGCCCTCTGCATTACAAGTTTTGCCTTTATGGTAAGGGCATTTGTTGAGACCATGGAAGACGTGTCTCAGGACTGTGTGGAAAGCCTTCAAGCTGTAGGAGCCAGTTTCCCCCAGCGTGTATCTCAGGCAATACTGCCTTCCTGCTTAAGCGGATTTTTATCCTGGTTTTTATACTGTGTTGAAGTTAATATAAGAGCGTCAACAATAGTCGGAATGGTAGGCGGCGGAGGAGTAGGCCTTACACTGTTTTCCTATATAAAAAGTTTTCAGTATGACATAGCTTTCAGTATAATTCTGCTGATAGCAGTAATGGTCATTGCCGTAGACCAGATAACAAGTAAACTCCGAAAGGAGATTTTAAGATGAGAGAGAATGTGAATAGTAATATAAGACTTGTGGAAAATACATCTAAAATACCGGTGAAATGTGCACAGAGAAATAAGTTTATCCCTGCGTTTATGATAGGCGTTGCAGTACTGTCTGTAATAAGCCTGATTTATCTTGATATTGACTGGCTGAAGATGGCTTCACGAATACCGGATATGGGAGAAGTTTTCTGGGAGCTTGCACATTTTGATTTTACAAATATCGGACTTATTTTATCATCACTTGTTGAGACAATTTCCATTGCAGTACTTTCACTGCTTTACAGCCTTATCCTCGGAGTAATATTCGGTATGCTTGCAGCAAAAAATATATTCAAAGTACCGTTTTTATCGGTTATTACACAGTCATTTTTCACTTTTTTGAGGGCTGTTCCTACACCGGTATGGGTGCTTTTGATGCTTGTATGTCTTGGAATGGGACCGGAGGCTGGTGTTGCGGGACTGTGTGTTCATACTACCGCATTTTTTACAAAGTCATTTGCGCAGAGCTTTGAGAGCATTCCCGAAGATACCATAGAAGCTCTTGAGGTTACTGGAGCAGGAAGGCTGAGTATATTCTCAAATGCAATTCTTCCGGCAGCTCTTTCGCAGATAGTTGCCTGGGCAGGAATGCGTCTTGAGACAAACTTTTCAGAATGTGCGATACTTGGTATGGTAGGCGCAGGAGGCGTTGGATATGTAATATCAAACAGCCTTCAGGGGTACGATTATGGAACGGCCGGAGTAGCAATACTGCTTGTATTTTTGGTTGCATACTTCATAGAAAGAATATTTGTACGTATAAAGAAGAAATTTAACTAATGATAAAAATTCTTTTCAATTAACTCCTTTTTAAGACGGGATGCTTTATGCAGCCCGTCTTTGTGCTGTTTGAAGGTACATTTTTCTTACGAAATAATTAAAACTGTTGTAGTATTGAAAGCAATTATGTATACTTTAATGGTGCAAACCTGTATATATGAAAGGTGGGTAATTGTATGAAAAAAAGATTTTTATATATAACAGCGGCCATGATTATGGCGGTATCACCGTTTAGTGCAATGGCTAGTACATTACAGACTAATACGGCTGTAAGTACTGAAAGTAAGGTTGGAAATGTAACTGATTCTGTGTCTGCAGGTGATAAAGACAGCTCAAAAACAGATGGAGAAGCTGAAAAAACAGAAAGCAGCAAAGAAACGGGAAGTGCCGGCGAAACCGCTGAGCCTGCTAAAACCGAAGAAACGGATAATCAGACAGCTGATGATAAAAAAGAAGAAAAATTTAATGACGTGGATAAAGATGCCTGGTACGCTGAGGCAGTAAATTTTGTTGTCACAAGGGGAGTTATGAGCGGAACATCCGAAAATACTTTCAGCCCCGATGCGCAGGCAACAAGGGGAACAATAGCCCTAATAATAAAGAATATAGATGGTACCAGTGAAAAGGTATACTGGTCATATCTTGATGTGCCGGAAGATGCCTGGTATGCTGATGCGGTTGCATGGTGCTCTGAGACCAATATTATGAAAGGCTACGGCGGAGGCTATTTTGGACCCGATGACAGCATAACAAGGGAACAGCTGGTTTCTATTTTATACAGATATGCTCAGTACAGAAATTTCAGCAATTTGGAGACAACAGGCGTTGAGCTTCTTGAATATAATGATTATGCCAACATAAGCGGATATGCAGGCGGACCCATGCAGTGGGCCCTTAAAAACAGCATAATAAGCGGAAAAGAAAATAATATGCTTGACCCCCAGGGCATAGCCACAAGGGCTGAAATTGCGCAGATAATAAGAAACTTTATGGTATTTTATAATCTTTAAAATTAATATGGATAGTCAAATCCCTCTGTCATTCAAAATGGCAGAGGGATTTTTTAAGGAGAAATTAGGGTATTATTGGCTTATTTTATTTATTATACTGCAAACTGGCTGTTATATAATTTTGCATAGAAACCGTTCTTTTCAAGAAGTTCCTTGTGGTTTCCCTGCTCAATTATGTGCCCATCTTTCATTACAAGTATTACATCTGCGTCCTGAATGGTAGAAAGACGGTGGGCTATAATGAAACTTGTTCTGCCTTTCATCATCTGCTGGAAGGCATTCTGTATTTTAAGCTCTGTTCTTGTGTCTATGGAAGATGTGGCCTCGTCGAGTATCAGTATAGGCGGAAGACAGAGCATAACTCTTGTTATGCATAAAAGCTGTTTCTGTCCCTGTGAAAGACTTCCTCCGTCTTCCGTTATAAATGTGTCATATCCGTCAGGCAGCCTTCTTATAAAGCTGTCAGCATGGGAAGCCTTTGCGGCGGCAATTATTTCTTCGTCGGTGGCATCGGGCTTGCCCATTATTATGTTTTCCTTTATGGTGCCGGTTTTAAGCCACGTATCCTGAAGCACCATTCCATAGTTTGACCTGAGGCTTTTTCTTGTTATATTTCTTATGTCATTTCCGTCAACGGATATGCTTCCGCTGTCAACATCATAGAACCTCATAAGCAGATTTATAAGAGTTGTTTTTCCGCATCCGGTGGGGCCTACAATGGCTATACGCTGTCCGGACTTTACGCTGAGATTAAGGTTTTCAATGAGCTTTTTGTCAGGTACATAGCTGAAAGCCACATTTTCAAGATTTACGTTTCCTTCTGCCTCGCCAAGGACTACAGCATCGGGAGAATCGGGTACCTGAGGTTCCTCTTCTATAAGCTCAAATATTCTTGCGGCGCAGGCAATGGCATTTTGAAGTTCTGTGACTACGCCGGAAATCTCATTAAAGGGCTTAGTATACTGATTGGCATAGCTTAAAAATGCAGAAAGCTGTCCAACACTGAGCCTGCCGTATATTACCGAAAAGGCTCCGACAATACCAACGCTTGTATAAACAAGGCTGTTTACAAAACGTGTTGACGGGTTGGTGATAGAAGAGAAGAATGTAGCCAGAAGCGATGCACGCTCAAGACGTTTATTTATTTCATCAAATTTTTCCAGGCTTTTTTCTTCACGTCCAAATGCCTGTACAACCTTCTGATTTCCTATCATTTCATCGATATAGGCTGTTTCTTCACCCCTTGTCTCTGACTGTACACGGAACATTTTGTATGTCCTTTTAGCTATAAATGCAGCCACAAACAGAGATATGGGAGTAACTAAAAGCACTACAATACTTATTGTCACATTTACACTGAACATAAAGAACAGAGTACCAAGTATAGTAAGAACTCCTGTAAACAGCTGTGTAAATCCCATAAGGAGACCGTCTGCAAACTGGTCCACATCGGCTATAACACGGCTTACGATGTCTCCTGACGAATGATTGTCTATATACTTTAACGGAAGTATTTCTATCTTTTTAAAGGCTTCGTCCCTTATATCACGGGTGACGTTATATGTTATTTTATTATTGCATATATTCATTGCCCACTGGCTGACGGCTGTCAATGCCGCAATTACCGCCATTTGGAATATTATGGGCCTTATTTTTATGAAATCCACATTTCCCTCTGAAATGATGCAGTCAACTGCCTTTCCCGTAAGAAGAGGAAAATACAGCGTAAGGGCAACGGTTATGACTGCAAATATAAGAGATATTATTACAAGGGGAGTGTAGGGACGGATTTTTTTAAGGACCTTTTTTAATGTCTTTTTCTGAAATGAATCTTTTCCGGCCATATTTACACCTCCTTCTTGTCTTTTGAAAATTGAGAATAGTAAATTTCCTGATATACACCGCAGTTGTCTATGAGCTCCTGGTGGGTGCCTATTCCTGCGATTTTTCCGTCGTCAAGGACGATTATTTTATCCGCATACTGGATAGATGATGCACGCTGGGACACTATAAAAACAGTGGGACTGTTATCCATTTCACGTATGGCCTTTCTTAAGGCTGCGTCAGTGGCATAGTCGAGGGCAGAGGCACTGTCGTCAAGGATAAGTATTTCAGGCTTTCTGACTAATGCCCTAGCAATGGTAAGACGCTGTTTCTGTCCGCCTGAGAAGTTTTTGCCGCCCTGGGCTACTTCAGAGTCAAGACCATTTTTCTTTCCTTCCACTACTTCTAAAGCCTGGGAAACTTTAAGTGCTTCATATATGTCATCTTCCGAGGCATTTTCATTGCCCCAAAGAAGATTATCCCTTATGGTTCCTTTAAACAGCACAGCTTTCTGCATTACTATGCCGATTTTTTGGCGGAGGTCATTTATTGCATAATCTTTGACGTTTATTCCGTCAACAAGTACTTCACCTTCGCAGGCATCGTAAAAGCGGGGTATCATATTTACTACCGAACTTTTTCCCGAACCTGTGCCGCCGATGATACCTATGGTTTCTCCTCTTTTTACATTGAAGTCAATGTCTGTGAGGGAGTCCACATCGGATTTTCCGTAGCGCAGGCATACATGATTGAATTCCACGGCATAGTCTGTCTTTTTATCCGTTGATACAGGATTTTCCGTTTCGTCCATAGACGATTTTATTTCAAATACGCTCTGTACACGGTTTCCGCAGGCAATGGCTTTATTGATAAGCACTATAAGGTTTGCCAGCTTTATAAGCTCAACAAGAACCTGAGACATATAGTTTATAAGGGCTACGACTTCACCCTGAGTTATGATGCCTGTATTAACTCGTATTCCGCCTGTCCAAACGAGGGCTGCAATGGCAAGGTTTACAATAACATAGGTCATAGGATTCATAAGGGCTGATATTTTACCTACGAATATCTGAAGAGAAGCAAGGGAGTTGTTTGCATCTTCAAATTTTTCCGTTTCGTTTTCTTCTTTATGGAAGGCCCTTATAACACGTACTCCGGTGAGATTTTCACGGGTTATTCCAAGTACGGTATCAAGTCTTGACTGAACCTTTTTATATAAAGGTATGCTGGCATACATTATGCCGAAAACCACAACGGATAAAACGGGAATGGCAACAACAAATATGAGGGCGGCTTTTACATCTATTGTAAAGGCCATAACCATTGCTCCGAATACTATAAATGGCGAGCGCATAAAAAGTCTTAAAAACATATTTACACCGTTCTGCACCTGATTTATATCACTGGTCATTCTTGTTATGAGGGTAGATGTACCTATGGTGTCCATCTCCGTGAAAGAAAGGGACTGTATGTGTTCAAAAAGAGAGTGTCTCAGTTTTGTGGCGAATCCGGAAGCCGCCTTTGCCGAAAAATACTGGGCTGTTATGGAACAGGCCAGACCTATTATTCCTAACAGTATCATTACAAGACACATTCTGATTATATAGTTTTTGTCGCCCAAAGGGATTCCCACATCTATGACTTTTGCCATAACAATGGGTACAAAAAGCTCAAATAATGCCTCCAGCATTTTAAAGAGAGGCGCAAGAATGGATTCTTTTTTATAATCTTTCAAATAATAAATTAACTTACGCATTTTATCACCTGATTTTATTATTGATTATTCATTGGCTTTATATTATCATAAATATAAGTATATTAAAAATATTAATAATATATATAAACTATATGATTTTTATATAGGTGATGCTATGGATATAAAACAGCTAATTTATTTTACGACTATCGTAGATGAGGGAAATATCTCAGCGGCTGCAAAAAAACTTCATATATCCCAGCCGCCCTTAAGCAGCCAGATACATAATCTTGAAGATGAACTTGGATGCGTATTATTTGAAAGGGGTGCAAGGAAGATACAGCTTACGGAAGCCGGAGATATACTTTACAGAAGGGCATCAGCTCTTATAAGTATGACCGATACCGTAAAAAGAGAAATAAAGGACTACAGCAGCGGAATGAAAGGCGTTTTGAGACTGGGAGTAGTTTCATCGGTTGGTAATATAGCTCTGGATACATGGCTTAAACCTTTTCATGATAAATATCCGGGAGTACAGTATGAACTTTGTGAGGCAAATACCTATGATACGGTTGATATGCTGAGGTCAAATCTGCTGGATATGGCCTTTGTCAGAACCCCCTTTAATTATGACAGTATGGATATAATACCTGTTAAAAAAGAAAAGATGTATGCTGTAGGAAGCCGGGAATTTTTCGAGAATACAGAAGGGATGGCGTCCATAGAATACATCGGGAAAAAGCCTCTTATAGTATATAAAAGATGGGTAAAGATATTTTTGGAGATTTTTGAGGATAAAGGCATCAGGCCGCATATAGTATGTTTAAATGAAGATGCCAGGACAACGGCATTCTGGGCTGAAAAGGGTATGGGAATAGGAATTATCCCCAAATCTGCCCTCGGAATGCTCAGAAATGAAGAAATGGTTACCCTTGAGATAGACGATGAGCGTATGTCATCCGAAATATATCTTACGGCCCATAAAAATGCTTACCGCTCTTCAATAGCGTCGAAGTTCTGGGAATTTGTAAAAACGAACATAAATTAGACGGAAATTTTTAAGATTAATGTCATTTATATACAGCTATATATAAGTTAAAATATAGGCGAATAAACAAATATTTAACTTATATAAAGGAGATGACTTTATGAAAAAATTTGTACCTTTAGCTTTATCAATTTTACTTTTAGCAGGATGTACTGCGAAGACACAAACCGGCGGCGGAGCAGGAAGTGAAAATACACAGCAGTCTGAAAGCAGTAAAACAGCTTTTGAAGAGGCAGTAAGTGCGGATATGAGTACGGAGCAGCCGCCCGAATTTTTATCCGATGAAAATAAGGAACTTTTTGAAAAGGCAGAATATATTTATTTTAACACTAATATTTCAACGGGCTTTAATTTTACAGCAAGTGAAGAAAATAAGACAACTGATTTTGAGGGCAGCGAGGAAAGAGGAGCAGCATCCAAGACAGATTATGACTACTCTGAGTTTAAGGATTATTTAAAATCAACATTTACCGGAGATGCCCTTAATGAAATACAGTTATCGGCTGATTCTGCGTATCTTAAGACAAGCGACGGAAAATTATGCTGGATAGACGCAGCAAGAGGTTCAAACTTAACCTATAAGGACAAACAGTTTGAGCTTGTAAGCGAGAGTGATGACAAGATAGAGTTTAAGGCAATTGCCAATTACTCATGGGAAGCAGTATATGATACTGAGGAAAAATTTAAGCAGTCAGGTATAGAAGGCGACTATAACTGGAGCGAGGAATATAAATTTGAGCTTACAAAAACAGATAAAGGCTGGAGAGTAAGCCACTTTGAAGGCTGGAAATAATTCAAGAAACATAAGAGATACCACCGGAGGGAAATATGAAATACGATTTTGACGAAATAGTTGACAGAAAAAATACATTAAGCTGCAAATGGGACTTGGCAAGTGACGATATACTTCCCATGTGGGTAGCGGATATGGACTTCAGGACAGCAAAACCTATTGTTGACGCACTGGTAAACAGAGCGCAGAGCGGTGTATTTGGATATTCCGTTTACACTGATGATGTATATGAAGCCATAACAGGCTGGTTTAAAAGACGCCACAACTGGGAAATAGAAAAGGAATGGATACAGTTCAGTCCTGGAATAGTGCCTGCGCTTCACGCATTTACCAGAATATTCGTTAAAAGCGGAGAAAAAATACTTATGAATTCTCCTGTATATTATCCGTTTTTTAAATCAGCCGAAAGAAACGGCATTGAAGCGGTAAACAGTGTGCTTTTAAATAAAAACGGAAGATATGAGATAGATTTTGAGGGTTTTGAAAAGAAGGCGGCAGAACCGCTTGTAAAAATGTTTTATCTCTGCAGTCCCCAAAATCCGGGAGGAAGGCTCTGGAGCAGGGAAGAACTTGAAAAAATAGGCAGGATATGTCTTGAAAACAATGTTTTAGTCATAGCCGATGAAATACACTGTGACCTTGTATATCCCGGCAAAAAACATATTTCCTTTGGTACTCTCAGTGATGATATTGTTGATAACAGTATTATATGTACGGCACCCACAAAGACCTTCAACTTGGCAGGACTTCAAATATCATCAGTAATAATAAAGAATCCTGAACTTAGAAAAATGTATGCTGACTATATGACTGCATCTGGCTTTGACTACGGAGAAGCAGGAACCTTCGGGCTTGAAGCCATAAGGGCAGCATACAAATACGGAGACGAGTGGCTTGACAGTCTTATGGAATATATAAACGAAAATCTTGAATTTCTCCTGAATTATGTAAAGGAGAATATTCCTAAAGCCAAGGTAATGGTGCCTGATGCCACATATCTTGTATGGATAGATTTCAGTGATTATAAAATAGACAGCAGGACACTGCACAAAACATTAAAGTATGAAGGCAAAATATGGCTTGATGAAGGCTATCTTTTTGGAAAAGCAGGAGAAGGTTTTGAGCGTATAAATATTGCCTGCCCCAGAAGAACCTTAGAGGAAGGCCTTAAGCGCATCAAAGACTGCATAAATAAAATGGATTCTAAAAGATAATAAAGGTTATAAATAAAAAGGGTCTGCCCAAAGGGGCAGGCCCTTAAATTTATATTTTATTTTTCCTTTATAGGAACCCATACTTCAAATTCCGCTTCACTGGGATTTGGAGTTAAATATAATTCGATATCAGGACCTTCGTCATATTCATATCCCGATGAAGGAAACCACTCGGCAAAAATTCTTTTTTCAAGCTCCTGTATGGCCTTAGGGCAGGGACCGCTTCCGGGAAATACTGCCCAGGTGTGTGCAGGTATGATATATTCTTCAAAGCTTTCAATATCTTTGTCCGAAACAGCCGCAATAAAATATTTCCAGTCATCATCTTTCTGGCATACACTGACGCCTAAGATGCCCTTTAAATCTGGACTCATAACGGTACAGAGTTTATCTATGGTACCGTCAACGGCAGCTTTACCCCAAAAGATGGGAATTTCTGCAAAGTTTTTTTCGATATTTTTGTCCATGGGGACTGTTTTTCCGATGATTCTGAAAGATTCTTTCTTTTCGATTTTAAAATTCATTTCATCTGCTCCTTTAATCGTTATTTTGAAGGTGATTGGAGGATAGGATTTCAGAGCCGTGCCCTTTGATTTTGCCATAGACGGAGCGATGCCATGGATGCTTTTAAATGCCCGGTTGAATGCCGTAGGAGACGAATAACCGTATTTTAAAGCGGTATCGATTATTTTTTCTCCGTTTATGAGGTCAATGGCAGCCAGAGACATTTTTCTTCTGCGGATATATTCCGAGAGGGGTATGCCCGATACATAAGAAAACATTCTCTGAAAATGATATAAAGAACAGCAGGCTTTTTCGGCAGCCGTATCAAGGTCAATGCCGTCATATATATTTTCTTCGATATATTTTACCGCATCATTCAGTCTGTCAATCCACTCCATAAAATCAACTCCACGCTTAAAGTATAGATGAATGTAATTTATTAATCCTCTCTTTTTATGCACATATTAAATAGGTTTTATATATTTTATCAAATTAAAAATCCACGGTCAAAATTTTTATATCGTATAATCGAAGCTTTAATGCACATACTTTTATTAACGGAGGTGATATGGTGGAAATATTTATTAAACCGTCACAAAAGATATCACTTACTGAAAGAAAGGCTGTTATTTTAAGTGATATTGCCGAGGTATGCTGTGTTCCTGAGAATGAAAAAAATAAAAATATCGGAAACCTGGTTTTACTTGCAATAGATAAGGATAAGGACGGACAGTATCTCGTTTCCGCTATTGATATTGTAAAAAAGGTATCAAAGGCATATCCGGATGCTGATATACAGTACATCGGTGAAACGGAAACGCTAATAGAGTATTTTGCCAGACCTAAAAATGAGAATAAAATTTTAGAAAAAATAAAAATAATATTTGTATGTACCGTGCTTTTCGGCGGGGCAATGACAGCCATAATGAGTTTTCACTCAGATGCTCAGATGCCTGCGGTATTTCAAAATATGTACAGGATATTTTTCGGAGTGGAGGCATCAAAACCATACATCATATATATACCATACAGTATAGGCCTTGCCGCGGGTATAATAATATTCTTTAACCACTTTGGAATGAAAAAGATTTCCAGAGACCCTACTCCCATTGAAGTTGAAATGACTACTTATGCAAAGGAATCCGCCGACAGTATAATAGACAGGCTTGGCAAGGAGAAAAACAATGGAAATAATTAAATATATGGTCCTTATATTATTTGGAATAGGGTCAGGAGTTGTTGTTTCGGGAGGCGTATTTACGCTTATAGCCACAGTCGGAATAATCCCCAGAATGGCAGAAAAAACAAAAACACTGGATAAGATAATGCTGTATGAGGAAGCAATAATATTCGGCGGAATTGCCGGTACCCTTACCCTGTATATAAATTTTTACATTCCCTTAGATGCGGTTGTCGCGGCAATATTCAGTCTGTGCATAGGGGTATTTTTTGGCGAGCTGGCAGTGTCCATAGCCGAAGTGCTGAATGTTTTTCCGATATTTATGAAACGTCTCAAGCTTAAAGGGTGCATAAGTGCCATAGTTATGTCTTTTGCACTGGGTAAAGCACTGGGGTCGCTTATGTATTTTTTGATAAAAGGATTTTATTCATTGATGTAGGAGGATTTTATGGATTCAAAAGAAGAATACAGACGTCGTAAGGAGTACGGCGAAATGGTCAAAAAAGCCTCTCCAAAAAGCCCAATATTATCTGACTGTATTAAGGCTTTTTTATCGGGAGGATTTATATGTACGATAGGGCAGATGCTTAGAAATTATTTTATGTCAAAGGGACTGTCTGCTGACGAAACAGGCTTAGCCGTATCACTTATATTTATAGCAGCAGCCGTACTGCTTACGGGCTTTGGCTTATTTGGAAAAATAGGAAAAGTATGCGGGGCGGGAACCGTTGTGCCCATTACGGGCTTTGCAAACTCCATGGCTTCTCCGGCCATTGAATTCAAAAAAGAGGGCTGGATATTCGGCCTTGGAGCAAAAATGTTTCAGGTGGCCGGACCTGTCATAGTATATGGCACAATAACGTCTATCGGCGTTGGAATAATATATTATATAGCCGGATTGGTGAGATGAATATGGATAAAAACAAGAGAATAGGAAGACATACCGTAAAACTGGAAAATGAAGTTTATATAACAGCCGCATCGTCAACGGCAGGAAGAAAAGAAGACGAAGGCCCCTTAAAAGGTCTTTTTGATATGGTCCTTGAGGACGATATGTATGGCGAAATGTCATGGGAAATGGCTGAAAGCAAACTTGTGAGGGAGACATTTATAAGGGTAGCCAATAAGGACGGGAAGACCGCTAAGGATATTGACCTTTGTCTTTCGGGAGACCTGCTTAATCAGGTCAGTGCATCCACATTTGGCGTCAGGGACTTAAATATACCGTACCTTGGAGTATACGGAGCATGTTCAACTATGGGGGAAACCATGGGCCTTGGAGCGATGCTCATAGACGGAGGCTTTGCAAGGAATATTATAGCAGGTGCGTCCAGTCATTTCTGCGCGGCGGAAAAGCAGTACAGAGCTCCCCTTGGTATGGGAAACCAGAGACCGCCCACAACCACATGGACGGTTACCGGTGACGGTGCCGTTGTTTTAAGCTGTTTTGAAAAAATAGGAGCTCCTGTAATAACCGAAGTGCTTACGGGAGAAATAACAGACCTTGGAATAAAGGACACAAACAATATGGGTGCGGCAATGGCGCCTGCCGCCGCACAGCTTTTAACGGATTACTTTAATGAAACAGGAAGAAAACCAAATGATTTTGATGTCATAGCCACAGGGGACCTTGGCTACATTGGCCATCAGCTTGTGGTGGAAATGCTGGCTAAGGAAGGATATGCATTAGATGAGAGATATACTGACTGCGGCATAGAGATATTTGACAGAGAAACACAGGATACCCATTGCGGAGGAAGCGGATGTGCCTGCTCTGCCCTTGTTTTTACGGCTAAATTTTATAAGATGCTTAAAGAAGGAACCATAAAAAGAATGCTGTTTATGCCTACGGGAGCCCTTTTAAGTACTACAACCAGCCAGCAGGGGGAGAGCATACCGGCAATTGCCCATGGACTTGTTATAGAAAGCAGGTGCGAAAAGCGATGAACTTATTTGAAGGTGTTTTACAGGCGTTTATAGTGGGAGGGCTTATCTGTGTTTTAGGCCAGATACTTATTGATAAAACAAAACTTATGCCCGGCAGGGTCCTTGTTATTTATGTATGCGCAGGATGCATACTTGGCGCTGTAGGGCTTTATGAAATGCTTGTGGATTTTGCGGGAGCAGGGGCGACGGTGCCGCTTACGGGATTCGGATATAATCTTGCAAAGGGAGTTATGGAAGAAGTGGACAGCGCAGGATTTTTAGGCATATTTACCGGAGGTCTTAAATCTGCGGCAGGCGGAATAGCGGGAGCGGTATTCTTTTCATGGCTTGCGGCGATGATTTTTGAACCAAAGAGTAAATAAAAAAGTCTGAATGGATTTTCCATTCAGACTTTAAAAAATTACTTTTCTTCAATTGGATTTTTTTCAGAAGTCTCTGTCTTTGCTTCTTCAGCGGGGGCTTCTGCTTTTTTCTTTTTGAAACCAAAAAGACCTTTCTTTTCTTCTACTTCAGGCTCTTCCTCTTTGTTTGAAAGGTTGGGCTCTTTTACAAGAGCGATTTCACTTTTAACAACAGGAACCCTTACGCCCTTGTTCATACCGAATTCAACTACATAGCATTCAGCTGTGATATCAACGATTTTTCCATACATACCATTGTTGCAGAGAACAGAGTCACCGGGTTTGATTTTGCTTCTCATTTCATCAAGCTCTTTCTGTCTCTTTTTCTGAGGTCTGATGGACATAAAGTACATTGCGGCAAAAATTACGATAATGTAAATAAAAATCCATGACATTGAAAGTCCGCCGCCTGATGATGCAGCGCTTGTTGCTGTATCAGCAGCTGCCGTAGCGTCGCCTCCGCCTACAACGGTATTTACACTCGCAAGAAAATACTCAAACATTTTATTCTCTCCTTTAAATTTTCAACTTTCTTCGAATAAATCCGAAAAAGACCTAGGTACAATTATATTAAAATTAAAAGGCTTAGTCAAGCTAATAACCATTTTCTAATGTCTTTTTTATGCCTTTTTATTAATTGCCGTTTCTCTTGAATCCGTCAAGCTTAGCCTTTTTATAACTTTCAAATCTGTCTTCATCTAAGGCAAGCCTTATTTCTTCCATCATTGTATTGAAGAAATAGAGATTATGCATAACACAAAGTCTCATGGCAAGCATTTCTTTTGCTTTGAAAAGATGGCGGATATAAGCCTTTGTATACCTTCTGCATACGGGGCAGTCACATGTTTCGTCTATGGGTGTATCGTCCAGCTCATATTTGGCATTCATAAGATTGAGTTTGCCTTTGTTTGTATATACATGGGCGTGGCGGCCGTTTCTTGCAGGAAGAACACAGTCAAAGAAATCAACGCCTCTTTCAACACTTTCAAGAATGTTTTCAGGTGTGCCTACACCCATAAGATATGTGGGCTTATTCTGAGGAAGATAGGGAACTACCTCATCGAGAATGTGATACATTTCCTCGTGAGTTTCGCCTACCGCAAGTCCGCCTATGGCATATCCGTCAAGGTCCAGCTCAGATATGCGCTTTGCATGTTCTATTCTTATATCATCATATATGGCTCCCTGGTTTATACCAAAAAGCATCTGTTTTTTGTTTATTGTATCGTCAAGGGAATTGAGACGGTCAAGCTCAGCCTTGCATCTGTAAAGCCATCTTGTTGTACGCTCAACAGAATTCTGCACATAGCCTCTGTCAGCAAGGGCAGGAGAACATTCGTCAAAAGCCATTGCTATGGTAGAAGCCAGATTTGACTGTATTCTCATACTTTCTTCGGGACCTATAAAAAGTTTTCTTCCGTCAATATGAGAATTGAAATATACTCCTTCTTCCTTTATTTTTCTGAGGGAAGAAAGGGAAAATACCTGAAATCCGCCGCTGTCAGTAAGTATAGGTTTATCCCATACCATAAATTTATGGAGGCCTCCGAGTTTTTTGACAACTTCGTCACCGGGTCTGAGATGCAGATGATAGGTGTTTGATAACTCGACCTGGCATTTGAGTTTTTCGAGGTCTTCCGTTGAAAGGGCGCCTTTTATGGCAGCCAGAGTTCCTACATTCATAAATACGGGAGTCTGTATAACTCCGTGGGGTGTATGAAATTCCCCGCGTTTAGCGCGTCCGCTTGTCTTAAGTAATTTGTACATATATATTTCTCCGTCTTATATTTTTATATCGATTTATATTTTACATTTAAAATATTATATTTTCAAGGCACAGAGCTCATTTTTGTGTTATACTGGACTATATATAATACTAAGGAGAAAAAATATGATTGACTTTATCGCGACTTCAACCTTCGGCCTTGAGGCCTGTGTAAAAAGAGAAGTAATAAAACTCGGTTTTGAAAACGTAAGGACTTTCGACGGACGTGTAGAATTTACGGGAGATGAAAGCGCCATACCCAAAGCAAATCTCTGGCTTAGATGTGCGGGCAGGGTATTTGTTAAAATGGGAGAATTCAAGGCTCTTTCATTTGAAGACCTTTTCCAGGGAACAAAGGCACTTCCCTGGGGAGACTGGATACCCGTTGACGGAAAATTTACTGTTGTAGGAAAAAGCGTTAAAAGCACCCTTCATTCCGTGCCTGACTGCCAGGCAATAGTTAAAAAAGCCATAGTTGAAAAGCTTAAGGAAAAATATGAAGTAGACTGGTTTGATGAGATAGGAGCCGAATATACGGTACAGGTGGCGCTTTTGAAAGATGTCGCTACCCTTACAATAGATACAAGCGGCTCAGGACTTCATAAAAGGGGATACAGAGCAAATGCCCTTGATGCTCCCCTTAAGGAAACACTTGCGGCAGCCATGGTGGAGTTAAGTTACTGGAATAAAGACAGAATACTGTTAGACCCCTTCTGCGGTTCAGGAACAATACCTATAGAAGCGGCTTTGATAGCAAGAAACATCGCTCCGGGATTAAACAGACACTTTGCCTCTGAAAAATGGGAAAGGGTTCCCGAAAAACTCTGGAAAGAAGAAAGACGCAGATGCTATGAGGCCATAGACTATGACTGTATGCCTAAAATATACGGCAGCGATATAGACCCTGCGGCCATTGAGCTTGCAAAGGCAAATGCTGAGCTGGCAGGCGTTGACGACTGCATAACTTTTGAAGTGAAACCTTCACAGGAAGCCGAACTTTACGGAGATTATGGCTGTCTTATAACAAACCCTCCCTACGGAGAACGTCTTGGCGAGGTAAAGGACGTTGAAAATATGTACCGCGCCCTTGGAGGAACCATGAACACAAATAAAACATGGTCCACCTATGTTATAACATCCATGGAATATTTTGAAAAACTTTTCGGAAGAAGAGCGGATGCAAAAAGAAAGCTCTTTAACGGAAGAATAAAAATAGATTATTATCAGTTCTACGGACCCAGACCGCCTAAAAAAGACGCACGATAAACGATAATATATCCCTGGAAATCAAGTATTATCTTAATATTTAAAATAAACAGAGCCGAAAACTATTTTCGGCTCTGTGCTTTTATGAGTGTATCGTTTGTATTATAGTTAGTTCTGCGGATACTTGGATATGCTTAAAATAAGATTCATAAGTACTAAAAAAGCTGCACCATACCCATAGGCCAATGTATGTGCTGGCCAAAGTTTACTGGTCATCTTCGACTGTAAAAATTTCTTCTATGGTAACTCCAAAAACCTTTGCGATATTCCAGGCAAGCACGAGGGAAGGATTATATCTGCCTTTTTCCAGGTTTCCTATGGTTTCCCTGCGTACACCGACTAATTTAGCCAGATCATCCTGTTTCATATCATGTTTTGCCCTGAATTCTTTGATCCTGTTTTTAATCATCACTTAAACCCCATTTTTCACGAAATCCATAATAAACTGTTAAAATAGAATGTACTATAATTGAAACTGCCCATCCTGCTGCCAGCCCATTTATGAGGGATAAACTGCCGTCCTTATTTACGACAAAGCTGATGAGAGATATTACAGCAACTGCCAGCATACCACAGTAAAAGGCATAGGCTGCAGATTTATGCATCTGTTCATCCAGCATTTCATCTGTTTTGATGAAGAAGTATTCAAAATTCACAACAAAGGCAAAGAATGCTAAAAATGTTTTTTCACCAGTAAATACACCTATAAAACCAAGTAAAGACAGCAAACCTGTAAGGCCGTATAAATATTTTTTTCGATTCATAATAATCCTCCTTATGTGATGTATTTCGCTTATTATGTTAGAAATATACCACATACAAAGACTGGTGTCAATACATTTTATATTATTTTCAAAATAATACTTGTAAGTTGAACATACGATTCAGAATAAAAAACAGCGTAATAATCATTACGCTGTTTAAAATCTTAGGACAATAATTAGTATTTTTAAATACTGTACATATTTTCCACAGTATCTTTTGTATATTCAATGAATTTTTTAACCGTATCTGTGGCATACTTATGGGACTGGATAGCAATGCCAAGTTCACGGTATATTCTTGGCTTGGTTTCCATTATTTTTACATTGTCATCACGGTCCTTAAGAAGAAGCTCGGAAAGAATACTCATACCAAGACCTCTCTCAACCATTGAAAGTATTACAACATAGTTCATATGAGAGTTGCTTATATCAGGAGAAATATCGTATTTTTTAAACACTCTCAAAATATCCTTATTAAGTCCATAAGAGGGCATAAGGAACTTTTTGCCGTTGAAATCCGTAAGAGGGAAAAGTTTATTTGTATGCTTATCATCTAAAGGCATAATCGCAAGGAGAGGGTCCTTCCTTAATGGAATCCATTCTGTGCGGTATTCGTCCTGCTTGCTTAAAAATCCTATATCGACTGTGCCGTCCATTACCCAGCCGTAGATTTCATCGGCGCCGCCGTCCTTTATCTCGAAAGTAACATCAGGATAGTCTGTATTGAATTTCTTTACGGCATCGCTGAGCCAATGCATTATTATGCTGGTATATGAACCTATCCTTATTACGGAATCCTTCATTGTGTTTACACGCTTTATTTCAACGTCGAGGGCTGTGTTTGCCTCAACGAGTTTTTGTATATATGGAAGTATTCTGCTGCAGTTTGGAGTAGGTTTTACGCCGTGATGGCCCCTTATAAGAAGCTGAAAACCAAATTCCTGCTCAAGTCCATTCATCATATGTGTAAGGCCTGACTGAGTACACCCAAGAACATCAGCAGCCTTTGTAAAACTTCCTAGGTTAATTGAAGCCAGCAGAGCCTCATATTTTTTTGTATCCATAGCATTATCCTTTCATTGCAAAGTATGATAATAATTCATATATGTATTAAATTATATAACAGTTTGCTGGCAAAATCAATCTTAAAGTTTTGCTCTGTAATTACAGTTACTATACATATGCCTGCTTTTAAACATTGAATTAATCATTAAAAAGAGTTATTATTTAATATAAGCACAAAATGTGAAAGAAAAGGAGGTATGCGTCATGTATAAAACAACCGTTACTGAAGACAGAAAAGAGATATTTACGGTTCTTAAAGCCTTTCTTGCAGGACAGTATGACGCAAAAAGACTTTTGTACTCACATGTCTCTTATAAAAATATAGAGGGTTCAAAATACAATGTGACGGACTATGAAGATGAGCTTTCGTTTACCAGGTCCGGAAGGATATGGCTTGCCAGAAGGACGGAAAATTTTAACAGTGATTTTGAAAAGGAATCCATGGAAAATGTTAAGAGAAGAATATCACAGGGGTGCATAAAAGCAGACGATTATATAAAGGAACTTTGCGAGTTTCCCATTAACGGTGTGCTTACGATAATAAGAGAGGTAGACCCAAACAGACGGTCATAATTTGACAGGCCGTCTGTTTTTACGTTTTATGCACTGTACATGTATAATTTTTGCATAATCTGATTGCAAAGCGGGAAAAATCTGATATAATAATATGGTATATATGTATTGTATATAATAATTGTGTGAAACGATTGTAATGGAGGATGATATATATGGCAGATATGAAAGAAGTAAACGGACAGATTCAGATATCTGATGAAGTAATAGCTATAATAGCCGGTACTGCAGCTGCTGAAACTGAAGGAGTATCTCTTGCATCAGCGCCTGTAAATACAGTTAAAGGATTTTTCGGAAAGAAAAATCAGTCAAAGGGAGTAAAAGTTACAGTTGAGGAAACAACAGCACTTATTGATGTGGAAGTTTCAGTTAAATTTGGAATCAACATCAAAAAAGCCTGCGAAGAAGTTCAGACAAAGGTTAAAAACGCAGTTGAGACTATGACAGGACTCACAGTAACAGGAGTTAATGTGGTTGTTTCAGAAGTTTGGGTTGAGAAGGAAGCTAATTTACCTGCAGCCGAAACTATGGACGAAGAAACAAAAGCAGAGTAATTCTTTAATGAAGGGTAATACGGCTGTCATTTTCAGGCAGCCTTTTTAAATGTTGGGAGGATAAAGCGATGGGACGCAGAAACGCCAGAAAACTCGCATTCTATTTATTATTTCAGTATGATTTCGTTAAAAACGGCGACTATGAGGAAGTAAAAGATATGTTTCTTACGGTAGCTGAAGATGAAATTACGGAAAATGACAAAGAATACATAATGTCAAAAACCGACGGAACAATGGCTCATCTTGAGGAAATAGACAAAATAATAGGCAGCTACGCAAAGGGATGGACAGTTGAAAGAATGTCAAAGGTAGATAAGGCCATCCTCAGACTTGCCGTATATGAAATTAAATATGCTCCTGACGTTCCTGACGGAGTTGCAGTAAACGAGGCTGTAGAGCTTGCAAAGGTATACAGCTCCGATGAGGCGCCTGCATTCATAAACGGTATACTTGGAAAAGTTATTGGCAGTGAGGCCGATGCTTGAACCTAAAATTTATTCCGTATCCAGAGTAAACGGCTATATCAGAACTATGCTTGAAAACGATTTTGTTTTGAGCAGTATTTGGGTAGCCGGGGAAATATCTAATTTTAAAAGACACAGTTCCGGACATATGTATTTCTCACTTAAGGACAGTGACGGTGTTATACGCTGTGTAATGTTCAGAGGAGACTCGGATATACTGCCTTTTATGCCTGAAAACGGAATGTCAGTCATAGTATGCGGATATGTGACGGTATATGAAAAAAGCGGAGAATATCAAATAGTTGTCCAGCTTATGAAGCCGGACGGAGTAGGTGCGCTTACAATAGCCTTTGAACAGCTTAAGCAGAAACTGGCTGACGAGGGATTATTTGATTCTGATTATAAGCGTGAGATAAACCGCAGGCCGTCCAATATAGCCGTTGTTACGTCTCCTACAGGCGCAGCCGTAAGAGATATAATCAAAATAATACGAGCAAGAAATTCTTCCGTATCCATAACCGTCATACCGGTTCTTGTTCAGGGAGAAATGGCTGCGGAATCCGTGGCGGAAGGCATAAGACTGGCTAACAGGCTGAAAAAAGCGGATACGATAATTGTCGGCAGAGGTGGAGGAAGCATAGAGGACCTTTGGGCATTCAATGATGAAAGGGTGGCCAGAGCCATATTTGCTTCGGAAATACCGGTAATATCAGCGGTAGGCCATGAAACGGATTTTACTATTGCCGACTTTGTGGCGGACTTAAGGGCATCAACACCTTCAAATGCTGCCGAACTGGCTGTAAATGATATAAATGAAGATATAAGACGTGCGGAAGCCCTCAAGGAAAGGCTTAGAAGAAATGCCTTTTTTATACTTTCAAATAAAGAGGAAAGATATAAAAGGGCCTGTGAAAGCCAGGCTTTTCTTTATCCTGAGAGGGAGCTGGATGTTAAGGAAAAATATCTGAGGGACATTTTTGCCAGACTGAAAAAAGAAACTGATATAAAGATAAAAACTGCTGAAAACAGACTGCAGAATAATATTTCCACCCTTGAAGCGCTGTCACCGCTTAAGGTGCTGGCAAGAGGATATTCCTATACGGAAGATACTTTGGGAAATGTTATTTCGTCGGCCGAGAAAATAAATGAAAAAGACAATCTGTTTGTGACATTCAGTGACGGAAAAATAAAAGTTTCCGTTGAGAATAAGGTGATGTTTTAATGGCGAAAAAGACAAAAAGCTTTGAAGAAGCTCTTGCAAGGCTTGAAGAAATAGTTGATTCCATGGAGGAAGGCGAACTTTCACTTGACGAGACAGTGAAGCTCTATAAAGAAGGAGTGGAGCTTTCTTCGTTATGCAGTGAAAAACTTTCCGGTGCAAAGCAGCAGATAAGCATACTTTCAACGGGACTTGACGGAAGTATAGAGGAAAAGCCCTTTGAATTTAAGGAGGAAGAATAATGGATTTCAAGGCAGAACTTAAAGAAAAAGTAAAATTTGTTGATGAATATATGGAGAAATTTCTTCCTCCTGAGGATAAATATCCTGAAATAATACATAAAGCTATGAGATACAGTGTTTTTGCCGGAGGAAAGAGACTTAGACCCATTATGGTAATGGAAGCTTGCAGAGCCTTTGGCGGAGACGTTGAAAAAGCTATGCCCTTTGCCTGTGCTATAGAAATGATACATACATATTCACTTATCCATGATGACCTGCCTGCCCTTGACAATGATGATTATAGAAGGGGCAGACTTACAAGCCATAAGATGTTTGGTGAAAATATGGCCATACTGGCAGGAGACGCACTGCTTCACCATGCCTTTGAGACCATGGCCGAGGCCTGTGTCAAGATGAACGATATAAAGTATACAAAGGCCATGCTTGCCATAGCGCAGGGAGCGGGTATAAACGGAATGGTCGCAGGACAAGTTGTTGACGTAATAAGCGAGGGTAAGGAAATAGATAAGGATACCCTTGACTATATACACAAAAACAAAACAGCGGCAATGATAATCGGAGCGCTTAAGGCAGGAGCCGAAATCGGAGGCGCTTCTGACGAAGAGATAAAAAATATTGAAAGGGTCGGCGAGCTGGTAGGAGTAGCTTTCCAGATACAGGACGACATACTTGACGTTACAAGTACACTGGAGGAGCTTGGAAAACCTATCAACAGCGACGAGAAAAACCATAAGGTAACATACGCAACTATGTTTGGCGTGGAAGATGCATCAAAGATAGTGCTTGATATGTCAAATGAAGCCCTTGAAATACTTCACAGCATGGGAGACAGAATGGAATTCCTTGAAAGACTGACAGAATATCTTATCAGAAGAAAAAACTGAAATTGAGAAAGGTGTAATTTTTGTGAAAAGACTGCTTGACTCGGTCAGCTGCCCCGAGGATATTAAAAAACTTAACATCAGCCAGCTTAACAGACTTGCGCTGGAACTTAGGGCGTTTCTTCTGGAAAACGTATCGATGACCGGCGGACATCTTGCGTCAAATCTGGGTGTGGTGGAGCTTACACTGGCTCTGCACTATTGTCTTGATATTCCTAAGGATAAGATAGTATGGGACGTTGGACACCAGGCATATATCCATAAAATTTTAACGGGAAGAAAAGACGAATTTAATACGCTCAGACAGCTTGACGGCATTTCGGGATTTCCAAAGCCTAATGAGAGCGAATATGACACATTTACGGCAGGACACAGCTCCACATCCATATCCATAGCGCTGGGACTTGCCTGTGCCAGAGACCTTTCCGGCGGAAAAGAAAGGATAGCGGCTGTGATAGGGGACGGCTCTATGACAGGAGGCGTTGCCTATGAGGCGCTTAATAATGCCGGAAGGTATAATAAAAATCTTATAGTTATACTTAATGACAATCAGATGTCCATTTCAGACAATGTAGGAGCCCTTAACAGGCATCTTGGCGAAATAAGGACAGGTGTGAAATACCTTGAGGCAAAGGATGATGTTAAAAAATTCCTCAACAGGCTTCCTGCCGGTGCGCCCATGGTCGATACAATAAAAAGAACAAAGAAAAGAATTAAATATATGTTTGTGCAGGGCGTTATATTTGAGGAGCTGGGCTTTAAATATGTCGGACCCGTTGACGGACACAACATCCAAGAGCTCATATCTACCATAGACAGAGTAAAGAAGATAGAAGGTCCTGTGCTTGTCCATGTAAAGACTGTCAAAGGAAAGGGCTATAAATATGCGGAAAATAATCCTGCCGAATATCATGGCGTATCACCCTTTGACCTTAAAACGGGAAAGCCTTTGAAAAAATCCGATATTCCCAGTTATTCATCAGTTTTTGGAAAGACCCTTGAAAAACTTGCGGAAAAAGACAGAAAAATATTAGCCGTATCGGCGGCAATGTGCAGCAGTACAGGCCTTGCCGGATTTGCAAGAAAATATCCTGACAGATTTTTTGATGTAGGAATAGCAGAACAGCATGCGGTATCATTTTCAGCAGCTTTGGCAAAGGGCGGATTTAAGCCTGTATTTGCCGTATATTCTACATTTTTGCAGAGGGGCTATGATGAAATAATGCAGGATGTATGTCTCCAGGGACTGCATGTTGTATTTGGCGTGGACAGAGCAGGAATCGTAGGCAGCGACGGAGAGACCCATCAGGGAATATATGATATATCATACTTCCGCCATATGCCCAATATGACCGTAATGATGCCTAAAAATGGCGTAGAGCTTGAAAAAATGCTTGATTTTGCCCTTAATAGGATGGATTCACCCGTTGCCATAAGATATCCAAGGGGTGAAGTTTCATTAAGATATTCCGATAACTGTAATGATATAGAATACGGAAAAGGCGAAATACTTAAAGACGGAGAAAAAATAGCTGTACTTTCCGCAGGAAGTATGCTGGATGAAGCAGATGATGTATGCACACTGCTTGAAAAAGACGGATACAGACCTGTCCTTGTAAATCTCAGGTTTGCAAAGCCCGTGGATAAAGAACTGATAAAGAACGTATGTGAAAAATGCGAGTATGTTTTTACCATAGAAGACAACGTGTTTGAAGGCGGCGTCGGATGTGCCGTGCTTGAAACGATAAATGAAGAGGAGAATATCAAAAACGTGGTATTCCATGCTTTTGCTTTCCCTGATAAATTTATTGAACACGGAACAAGAAAAGAACTGTATGCCAGATATGGCCTTGACGGAAAGACGATATATTCTGAGATAAAGAAACGAGTTGAAAATAATGGCTGATAAAGAAAGACTTGACGTGCTTATGGTCAATATGGGCCTGGCGGCATCAAGGGAGCTTGCCAAAGCATATATTATGGCCGGAAACGTATATGTTGACGGAAATAAAGAAGATAAAGCAGGCACAAAAATCGATATAAAATCTAAAATTGAGTTAAAAGGCGGAGAAATGCCCTACGTCAGCAGAGGCGGATATAAGCTTGAAAAAGCTATGGAATCATTCCCTGTAAGCATTGAGGGCAAAATCTGCATGGATATAGGAGCGTCTACAGGCGGCTTTACAGACTGTATGCTTCAAAACGGCGCTTCAAAGGTATATTCAATTGATGTTGGATATGGCCAGCTTGCATGGAAACTCAGAAATGATGAAAGAGTAGTCTGTATGGAAAAGACCAATGTCAGATATATTACTGAGGAACAGGTGCCTGATAAACCTCAGTTTGCGTCGGTGGACGTATCATTTATATCTTTGACAAAGGTTGTTCCTCCTGCTCTCGCTGTAATGTCGGATGATGCGCAGATGGTATGTCTTATAAAGCCTCAGTTTGAAGCAGGCAGAGAAAAGGTAGGCAAAAAAGGCGTAGTCAGAGAAAAGTCTACACATAAAGAAGTAATTTTAAAAATCATAGATTTTGCCTTTGAAATAGGGGTAAATGTAATAGGAATAGATTTTTCTCCCATAAGAGGACCAGAGGGAAATATTGAATATCTTATAATGCTGGATAGAAAAAATCCGGGCTTTACCAAGGAAGAAGCCTATGTGGCTGCAAATGAAATAACTGAAAAATCCCACGAACTGCTTTAAGGTGGTGTTTATATGAAAACTGTTGGAATAGTTCCAAATTATAATAAAGAGCCTGCTATGAAGCTGGTAAATGAGCTGGCGGAATTTTTGCTTAAAAAAGAATGCAAGGTAGTGCTTACCTATAAAATTGCCGAGATGACAGGCTTAAATGATCTTGGAGTTACTAAATATGAGCTTTATTCAAAATCTGACTTTATAATAGTTCTTGGAGGAGACGGAACACTTCTTGATACAGGAAGAAAGGCCGCAAAATTCGGCACTCCTCTTTTAGGTATAAATATGGGTACCATGGGATTTTTGGCAACTGCCGACGGTTCAGAGGCAGAAACTGCCATCGAAAAGGTCCTCAACGGCGAGTATAAGATAGAAAAAAGACTTATGCTTGAATCGGAAATAATATCAGATACGGATAATCCGAAACAGTATATTGCGGTAAATGATGTGTGCATATCGAGAGGTGTGTTCACAAAAATAACCGAATACAATATTTACGTAAACGAAGAATATCTGGCTACATTCAGAGCTGACGGCATAATAATATCCACACCAACAGGCTCAACGGCATATAACCTCTCGGCGGGAGGACCTGTGCTCAAACCTGATATAGCGTGTATGGTAATAACACCTATATGCCCTCACTCACTGCATTCCAGAAGCATAGTAGTGTCAGCTGATGATACAGTAAGGATAGAGGCCAGCTTTGGTTCCAACGGAGATATAATTATGTCAATGGACGGACAGACAAGCGTTATATTAAATAACGGCGATATAATCAACGTAAGAAAGTCTGCTAACAGCATAAATATAATCAAGACCAATACAAGAAGTTTTTATGAAATACTGAGAAAGAAACTTATATCAAAGGGGGAGTAACTGTTGAAAGTATCAAGACACGCCAAAATATTAGAACTTATCGAAAAATATGATATTGAAACACAGGACGAGCTTGCTGTCAAACTCAGAGAAGAAGGCTTTGATGTTACACAGGCAACAGTGTCAAGAGATATAAGAGAAATGAGACTTACAAAGATTTCTGTTGAAAAAGGAAAACAGAAATACGCGGCCATGGCTAACAACGATAACGAAATATCCGACAGGCTCATAAGAGTATTCAGAGAAGCCGTTGTTAAAATGGACTACGCAGGAAATATGGTTGTCATAAAAACACTCGAAGGAATGGGAATGGCTGTAGGCGTGGCTCTTGATAATATGCAGAACAGCGAAATACTCGGAACAATAGCCGGAGATGATACGGTTTTCTGCGTCATAAGAGGAAATCATCAGGCAGCTGAACTTATAGAAAGACTTTACCGTATTATACATAGCTGATTGGAGGCGTGTATCCATGCTTGAATACATAAATATTAAAAATGTGGCTCTTATAGAGGAATCGGAAGTCGTATTCGGTAAAGGTCTTAATGTCCTCACAGGTGAAACCGGAGCAGGAAAATCCCTTATAATAGACGCTCTGGGATTTTCGCTTGGCGGAAGAGCCAACAGAGAAATGATAAGAAGAGGAGAAGAGCAGGCTTCGGTTGAAGCCGTATTTTCCATTGATGATAAAAAAATAGAGAAGATACTTGACGATATGGGCATAGAGTATGGAGAAGACAATACTCTTGTCATCAGAAGAACTCTCCACCAAAACGGAAAGAGCGTATGCAAGGTAAACGGCACTACGGTGACCGTCGGACAGCTTAAGGAGATTTCATCAAGTCTTGTGGATTTTCATGGACAGCATGAGCACCAGTCTCTTTTAAACCAGAATAAACACATCGAACTTTTGGACAAATTCTGCGGAACAGAGCTTGATGCCGAGAAGGCAAAGCTGGCTGAGTTTTTGAGAAAATATAAGTCCACAATGAAAGAGATGAAGGCAATAGCCGGAAATGAGTCTGAAAGAGAAAGAAGGACAGAGATACTTTCTTATCAGATAAGTGAACTTGAAGCCGCAGACATAAAACCCGGAGAAGAAGAAGAGCTTACGGAAAGAAAGAAAATTCTTCAAAACGGCGAAAAAATGCGCGAAATGGCAGGAAAATGTATCAATATACTTTATAACGGCGTAAACGGCCTTCCTGCAGGAGATATGGTTACAGAGGCTGCCGATACCCTTAAGCAGCTGAGCGATATTGATATATCCGTAAAACTTGTTTATGAGATAGTTAATTCAGCCGCAATACAGCTTAACGAGGCCGAAAGAGAGCTGAAACGCTACTTTGACGGACTTGAAACGGGCGAGGATGAAATCGAGCAGATAGATGAAAGACTTAATATAATCTATGCTTTCAAGAAAAAATATATATGTCCCTCTGACAAGCTGGCTGAGAAATTGGAGAGTCTCAGAAGCGAATACGATATGCTCAGACATTCAAGGGAGCGCCTTGAAAATCTTGAGAATGAAAGAAAAGAATTATTTAAAAATATGGTCAGCGTATGCAAGGTTATGACCGAAATAAGAAAGAGCAAGGCCGAAGCTATCGAAGCTGACATTGAGACTAATCTGCATGAGCTTGAAATGAGCAGCGCAAGATTTAAGATAAGAATAGACCAGAAAAATCAGCTGGGTATGGACGGCTGGGATGATGTAGAGTTTATGTTTACCGCAAATGAAGGCGAAGAGCTTATGCCTTTGGCTAAAATAGGTTCAGGCGGTGAACTTTCAAGGGTAATGCTGGCAATGAAAGTGGTTCTCGGAAACGCCGATTCCATAGGAACGTTTGTATTTGATGAAATCGATACGGGAATAAGCGGAAGGACTGCCCAGAAAGTTGCGGAAAAGATGCACAGAGTTGCAAGAACAAAGCAGATTATGTGCATAACTCATCTTCCACAGATAGCGGCAATGGCAGACAGCCATTTTATGATAGAAAAGGTCAGTGTAAAAGGAAGAACAAAGACAAATATAAGGCTTCTTAAGAGAAACGAGACCGTAAGGGATATAGCAAGACTTATGGCGGGAAGCGAAATTACAGAAACATCCGTAAGTGCTGCCCAGGAAATGAAAGAACTGGCCGGTAAATATAAAAACGAAAACAGATAAAATATTCTGAACTAAATAATATAACGATTAAAACCATAGAGCTTTAACGGGCTGTATGGTTTTAATTTTATATTGCGGTCAAGGAAAAGGGGCATAGAATGTGAAAAAAATATAACTGCGGTTATTGTAACTTTAATAATGGGATATATAGGTATCTATATTGGAGCGATGATGAATTTGGAAGGATACCTTGGCGTCATCTTTTGATAGCATCAATGGGAGCATTTATACTGAATTCCATTGAAAAAATAAATGAACATAAATAATCAAAAAACCTCCTGAATGGGTGTCCCTGACAGGAGGTTTTAGTTTATTCTTTTTTATATTCTGCCGCAGGTTCAGCTACCATGGAGTATTCAATGGGCTTCTCGGGAACGGTTTCGGAAACAAGTTCTCCTTCGGCTGAGTATTCTTTTACGACTATGCCTGCTTTATTAAAATCAATTAGATTTTCCTGAATATCAAGATAATTTCCTGATTTTAAGCACAGTGCGTAAAGATTGTCGGAGTTAAGTCTCACAGCGTCTGCCAGTAATTTTAAAAGATAGGGATTATCACATTTTGCTTCATCGGTGAGACCGGAGATATAATCAGGGGAAACATTGAGTATGCCGGAAAGATAGGCAAGGTCAAAAAATCCGAGCTTTTTTGTCTTTCTGTAGGACTCTGTTATTTCCGTCATTTTTGCAACATTATTATCAATACCATTGTTCTCTGCGTATTCTGTAATAAGAGTTTCAATGCGTTTAATATCAGGCTTTGTCGATGCCATATTATCAGCCTCCTTAAGTGGATTATAGCATAAAATATTAATTTATAACAATAATGAATTTATAGACATATATCGATATAATGAACAATTTTATTTTATACTAAATTAATAGGATTTATATTGACACAAAGTCGGACGGGTGGTATATTATTTATATCCAACTAAAACAGTAGGATTTAATAATAAAATGATATTAAAAATGTTAGGAGAATTTTTATGAATAATATAATTTATTTTGATAATGCGGCTACAACGCCCATCAGACCTGATGTTTATGAGGCTATGAAACCGTATATCGAGAATTTTTACGGAAACGCATCAAGCGTATATAAAATCGCAAGAGAAAGCAAAAAGGCAATAGACAAGGCCAGAGAACAGGTTGCAAAGGCTCTTAACGCTGACCCCGCTGAAATATTTTTCACAGGCTGCGGCTCAGAGAGTGATAACTGGGTGCTTAAAGGCGTAGCAGCTGCTCTTAAAGATAAGGGAAACCATATCATAACAACTTGTATCGAGCATCATGCCATACTTCACACATGCGAATATCTTGAGGAAAACGGATATGAAGTAACTTACCTTCCCGTAGACGAATACGGCAGAGTAAGCGCAGCGGATGTTGAAAAAGCAATCAGACCCGAAACAATACTTGTAAGCATAATGTTTGCAAATAATGAGATAGGCACAATAGAGCCCATCAAAGAAATAGGAACTCTCTGCAGAGAAAAGGGAATATATTTCCATACAGACGCTGTTCAGGCAGTTGGCCATGTTAAAATTGATGTAAAGGATATGAACATAGATTTCCTTTCACTTTCAGGACATAAACTGGGAGCCCCCAAGGGAATAGGAGCCCTTTATATCAGAAAGGGAATGAAGATAAAAAATCTTATCCATGGCGGACAGCAGGAGAAGGGCAGAAGAGCCGGAACAGAAAACGTTATAGGAATAGTTGCCCTTGGAAAAGCCATTGAAGATGCCGTTGAGGAAATGGATGAGACAACAGCAAGACTTAAATATCTCAGAGATAAGATAATAAAGGGAATACTTGAAAATATAGATTATGCAAGACTTAACGGACATCCTGAGGAAAGACTTCCCGGAAACGTAAACATTTCATTTGAGTTTATTGAAGGTGAGTCAATGCTTCTTCTTTTAGACGCCAACGGAATATGTGCTTCAAGCGGTTCAGCATGTACATCAGGTTCATTAGACCCTTCACACGTGCTTCTGGCAATCGGACTGCCTCACGAAAAGGCACACGGTTCACTCAGAATTTCTTTAGGACACCAGAATACAGAGGAGGAAGTAGATAAGCTTCTTGAAGTGCTTCCGCCCATAGTACAGAGACTCAGAGAGATGTCTCCTTTGTATGAAGAAGTAAAGAATAAGAAGTAAGAAGAATAACTGAAAATAACGTAATATAACGGAGGACAAATATATGGAATACAGCGAGAAAGTAATGGACCATTTCATGAATCCAAGAAACGTAGGAGAAATTGAAGACGCGAGCGGTGTCGGCACAGTTGGCAACGCTAAATGCGGTGATATAATGAAAGTTTATCTTAAAATCGAAAACGGCATAATCGAAGATGCAAAGTTTAAGACATTCGGATGCGGTGCAGCCGTTGCCACAAGCAGTATGGCAACAGAACTTGTAAAGGGAAAAACAGTTCAGGAAGCCCTTGAGGTTACAAACAAAGCTGTTATGGAGGCCCTTGACGGACTGCCTCCCGTAAAGGTGCACTGTTCATGTCTTGCAGAAGAAGCTCTTCATGCTGCGTTATGGGACTATGCGGAGAAAAACCATATCGTTATCGAAGGTTTAAAGAAACCTGTAGATGATATTGAAGAACTTCATAATTTAGATGAAGAATAATGAATAAAGGTAAAGTTGTTGTAGGAATGTCGGGCGGAGTTGACAGCTCTGTCGCGGCATTTCTGCTTAAAAGAGAAGGATATGAAGTCATCGGCGTTACCATGAGAACGTGGGAAAATGGCTGTGGAAAGACTGTCGATGGCGAAGACGGAAATTCTGCAATAGAGGACGCCAAAAGGGTGGCCGCAAAACTTGACATACCGCATTATGTCCTGGATTTCCGTGGAGAATTTGAAAACAACGTAATAAAATATTTTGTTAATGAATATAAAGAAGGCAGGACCCCAAATCCCTGTATAGTCTGCAACAGATATGTAAAATGGGAGGCACTTTTAAAGCGCTCAAAGGAGCTTGGAGCCGATTATATAGCTACCGGCCATTATGCTGTTATAAAGCAGTATCCTAAGACAGGCAGATACTCTGTATGCAATGCAGTAACCGATGCCAAGGACCAGACATACGCACTGTATAATCTGACCCAGGAGCAGCTTGAGTCCACCATAATGCCCATAGGAAACTATACTAAGGACCAGGTAAGGGAATTTGCGAAAAATATAGACCTTGAAATATCTTCAAAACCTGACAGCCAGGATATATGTTTTATTCCTGACGGAGACTATGCGTCATTTATAAAGGAATATGACGGAACCGAATTTAAGAGCGGTGACTTTGTGGATATGGAAGGAAACTTTATGGGAAAACATAAAGGCATAATTCGTTATACAGTCGGCCAGAGAAAAGGTCTTGGTATTTCAGCAGGAAAGCATGTATATGTGCATCATATAGATAAGAAGAACAACCAAGTTATGCTTTGTGATAATGATGAGCTGTTTACCAGAGAAGTATGCGCTGACAATGTGAATTTTATGGCCATAGATAAAATAGACGGAGAAATAAGAGCAGAAGCCAAAATCCGTTACAGCCATAAAAAATCACCCTGCACCGTTACAATGAAGGACGGTCTGCTCAAATGTGTGTTTGACGAGCCTCAGAGGGCCGCAACTCCGGGACAGTCCCTTGTAGTTTATGACGGTGAATATGTACTCTGCGGAGGAACTATAGTATAATAAAATATAAGCCCGGCGTATTTGTTTTGCGGCGGGCATTTTGATTTTGAGGAGAAGTATATGAAAGCTGTAATTTTTGACATGGACGGTGTACTTGTGGACAGCCAGCCCTATCATTTTAAGGCTGATATTGATACAATGGCTGAGTATGGAGTAATAAAGGACCAGAAATTTTATGAATCATTTGCGGGAACATTGACAGCTGACCGTATGAGAACATTGAAAGAAATGTTTGGCCTTGATGTTCCTGTGGAGGAAATGACAATCAAAAGAGAAAATATGATATTGGATATAATGGGAAAAGAGGATATAAAACCTGTTTCAGGCATACCGGAATTTCTCAGGTCCATTGAGGAAAAGGGGCTTACGACCGCTGTAGCATCATCATCGGACTATAAGCTTATTAATCTTATATTGGACAGGCTTAAAATCGCTAAATATTTTGATTCGGTTACGTCAGGCAGTGATGTAAAAAGGGGCAAGCCTTCACCCGATGTTTTTCTGCTGGCGGCTGAGAGGATAGGAATTGGGCCGTCGGAGTGCCTTGTGGTAGAGGATTCCGAAAACGGTGTCAAGGCGGCAAAGTCGGCAGGAATGAAAGCTTTAGGATATATAAATCCCACAAGCGGAAAACAGGACCTTAGTCTGGCGGATTTTATTACGGATGATTTTAAAAAGATAAGTATTGATATGTTTATATGACCAGGAATGGGGGATAAATAATGGTATATGTTATTGTCGTACTTGTTGTTGCAGTGATATTTATGGGCTGGGTACATGCAAGAAAACTCAAAAATGACAGATTAAGGAATAATGGCGGATGCAGTGGTGGCTGTGCAGGGTGTGCAGGCAGAAGTCAGTGCGAAAAAGATGAGAAAAAGTGAGAAAACTATAGAAAAAATAAGATAATACCATTTAATTCTGATAAACAGGATAAAATAAGCTCATTTGCCCTGAAATGGTATTTGCATATATTCAACTCAAAAAGTAATATATAGCTAATGATTAGCACTCGAATATAACGAGTGCTAACAACAAAACTTTGATTCGTATAAGGAGGAAATAAATTATGAAACTTGTACCACTTGGAGATAAAGTAGTAATTAAACAGCTTGAAGCTGAAGAAAAAACAAAATCAGGTATCGTTCTTCCCTCACAGTCTAAGGAGAAACCCCAGATGGCTGTTGTAGTAGCAGCAGGCCCCGGAGGAATGGTTGACGGAAATAAAGTAGAAATGGTAGTTAAAGAGGGAGATAAAATCATCTACTCAAAATACAGCGGAACAGAAGTTGAATGCGACGGCGAAAAACTTCTCGTTGTAAGACAGAATGACATTCTTGCTATAGTAGAAGACTGATTTATATAAATTGCTGGAGGTAATGGAATTATGGCTAAAGAAGTAAAATACGGAAACGACGCCAGAAAAGGTCTTGAGGCCGGCGTTAATAAACTTGCAGATACAGTAAAGGTAACACTTGGACCTAAAGGACGTAACGTAGTTCTTGACAGAAAATACGGTTCACCCCTTATCACAAACGACGGTGTTACAATCGCAAAGGATATCGAGTTTGAAGATCCCTATGAAAATATGGGTGCTCATCTTGTAACAGAGGCAGCTACACAGACTAACGATGTTGCCGGAGACGGTACAACAACAGCTACAGTTCTTGCACAGGCAATGATTCAGGAAGGTCTTAAGAATATCGCTGCAGGCGCTAACTCAATTATCCTTCGTAAAGGTATGAAAAAAGCTACAGATAAGGCTGTTGAATGCATCAAAGGTATGAGCCAGGTTGTTTCAACAAAGAACCATATCGCAAGAGTAGCTGCTATTTCATCAGGTGATGATGAAGTAGGCGAAATGATCGCAGACGCTATGGAAAAGGTTACAAACAACGGTGTTATTACTGTTGAAGAATCAAAGACAATGAATACAGAGCTTGAGATGGTTGAAGGTATGCAGTTTGATAAAGGATATCTTTCAGCTTACATGTCAACAGATATGGAAAAGATGGTTGCCGTTCTTGATGATCCTTATATCCTCATCACAGACAAGAAAATCAGCAATATCCAGGAAATCCTTCCCGTACTTGAACAGCTCGTTCAGACAGGCGGAAAACTTCTTATCATCGCTGAAGACGTTGAAAGTGAAGCTCTTGCAACACTCGTTGTAAATAAATTAAGAGGAACATTCACTTGTGTAGCTGTTAAGGCTCCAGGATACGGCGACAGAAGAAAACAGATGCTTGGTGATATCGCAGCTCTTACAGGCGGTACAGTAATTTCAGAAGAAGTTGGTATCGACCTTAAAGATACAACACTTGATATGCTCGGACGTGCAAGAAGCGTAAGAGTTGAAAAAGAACTTACAATCATCACAGACGGTGCAGGAAACAAAGAAGACATCGAAGGACGTATCGCTCAGATCAAACTTGCTCTTGAAAATACAACAAGCGATTTCGATAGAGAAAAACTTCAGGAAAGACTTGCTAAACTTTCAGGCGGCGTTGCTGTTATCAAAGTTGGTGCAGCTACAGAAACTGAAATGAAAGAAAAGAAACTTCGTATGGAAGACGCTCTCGCAGCAACAAGAGCAGCCGTTGAAGAAGGTATCATCGCAGGCGGCGGTACAGCATATATCCATACAGTTGAAAAGATTAAAGGAATGCTCGCTGAGCTTTCAGGCGATGAAAGAACAGGTGCTGAAATCGTTCTTAAGGCCCTTGAAGCTCCTATGCGCCAGATCGCTGCAAATGCAGGTCTTGAAGGTTCAGTTATCGTAAATAAGGTTAAGGATATGGAAGACGGAACAGGTTTCGATGCCCTTAACGAAAAATATGTAGATATGGTTGACGCTGGTATCATCGACCCTACAAAGGTTACAAGAACAGCACTTCAGAATGCAACATCAGTTGCTTCAACATTCCTTACAACAGAAGCAGTAGTAGCAGAACTTCCCAGCAAGGAGCCTATGGCTGCACCCGGTATGGGCGGAGGAATGGGCGGCATGATGTAATCATTTCCGCTGCCAGTGGCAGGTGAAGGAAATGATTACATGCGCAGAAACAAGGAGTATGCCGACTGAGCTTTAGCTCGGGAGAGCAGACGACTATGTTTCAAGACGCTGTTTCCGCTGCCAGTGGAAGAATTGAGCACGACCGCTGCCAGAGGCAGATGAAGGGAGAGCGAGATTCCGTGAGAAACAAGAGATGCGAGCAGCAGCGAAGCAGCACGCAGATTTCGAACGGAGTTAAAGGAAATGAGTTGTGTGCAAAAAGAGTAGACAACTATATTTCAAGACTCAATTTCCCTTTTCATAAGTCAAAGGAAATGAATTTAGAAACAGCAAATGCTGTATCTAAACCGCACTATAAACCATTCAATTAAGTAAATTAAAGGCGGCTGCCTTCACACTGAAAATATTGGTGTGGAAGGCCGGCCGCCTTTTTGATTTACTGCTTTTTAAACTGTGAAAAGTTTATAAGATTTTTAATTGGTTTGTTTTCAGAATAATTTATAAGATTTTCAACACAAATCTGATATATGGTATCTGTTATCTCCTGTGAATGTCCAAAACTTTTTCCCGATATATGGGGCGTGATTACTACGTTTTCTATTCCCCATAATGGATTATCTGACGGAAGTGGCTCAGGGTCTGTGACATCAAGTACAACGCCCTTTAAATGTCCGCTGTTAAGAACCTTTACTAAATCATCCTGTACCACAAGGGCACCTCTGCCAACATTAACGAATATGGCATCTTCTTTCATAAGCCTGAATTTTTTTTCATCAAAAATATGGTAAGTATAATCGGAATTTGGAATGCAGGCAACAATAATATCTGCCAGGGGAAGCTGTTCATCAAGCTCATCCAGAGTGTGCATTTCACTGAAGCAGGGAGGAACTTCCTTTATGTTTCTTCTGATACCTATGTTTTCAGTGCCGAATACGGAAAGCTTATAAGCTACGGAGCTTCCTATATTACCTGCACCTATTATTAAAACTCGTTTTCCTGCAAGTGAGGTTTCCATACCCATATCCTCCCACAGAGATTTTTTCTGATTGTCTCTGTAAATATGGAATTTATGGCATATATTTAAAATTGCACCTACAGTATACTGGGATATTACTCCTCCAAAAGCTCCCGAAGCATTGGCCAGCATAATATGTGAAGGAAATCCTTCGTTTCGAGTATATTTGTCCGTACCGGCCATTGTCATTTGAATAAGCTTTAAATTAGGGGCATTCTGTATCATATTTATTTCAGGTTCGCCGATAATTATTTCCGCTTTATCTATTTCCTGCTTTAACAGGTCTTTTTCGGCATTTTCATCAACATAGACGAAATTAAAGTTTTTACCGGCTGAATTCAAAATATCTTTATCTCTGCCGCTGCAGGGCGACATAACAAGAACATTAATCATGGGTACCTCCTTATGCAGTTTTGACATTTATTAACAAAGAAATTGAATTTATATTCTCTGTATGATAATGGTAATGTCTGAAATAAATAAAGTCAAGGTCGTTTTTATTGCAATATTTATAAAACTTGAATTGATATGGAGTGTATTTTATGATAAAATAGAAAAACAAATGATTTGTTGAAAGGAAGTATAATTATGGCTTGGAATCCCGAATATACAACTGAGTTTAATGCTCTTATGAAAAAATGGGATGATGAAATACAGGAGGAACTTAAGAAAAAAGCTCCAACAAGAGGCCTGGCAGCAGGAAGCAGAGGAAAGACAGACCTTATTAACGAGAAATATAAAACTCTTCTTGCAGAACTTAAAGAAAAGTACGGAATGGCTTAATTTTTATGAAAGGAGCTGAGTATATGGCTGAACAGAGAATATGCACAATGGAGGACAAGCCCTATCTTAGAGCACTTTGGCAGAGATGCTTTGGAGATTCGGACAGCTTTATGGATTTTTTCTTTGAAAAAAGATTTTATCCCGAATACACTGTATGCACCATTGAAGATGACAAGCTTGTAAATGCCATGTATTCATTTCCTGTAAATATGCGCATAAGAGACGTGATAGTGCCATCAGCTATGCTTGCAGGATTTTCCACTGACCCCGATTACAGGGGAAGAGGGTATATGTCAGATGCATTTAGACTGCTTATAAAAAATCTGGCTGAAAGCGGAATAGCCGTTGGTCCTCATACGCCTGTAAAACATGACAGCTATTTTAAGCTTGGAAACTATTCCGCAACGGATACAAAGTTTATTTCAGGCACAGCTGATAAACCTAAGATTATGCCTGTGGGAGTAAATTTTGGAAGAATGTCCGAATCAGGAAAGCTGTATTCGGTATATATGAGATTTGCGGAAAAGTATTCAGGTATGCTTGCCCGTTCGTTATTTGATTTCAGACTTAAAATGCTGGATTTGGTGTCAGACGGAGGAGAATTTATACTTGTAGACAGAGGCGGAGAAGTAAAAGGCTATGCACTGTATTTTAATGGCGTAGACGGACTTACAGCCGTTGAGACGGTATACGATGATGAAGAGACCGCAGATGCGCTTACAGAGGCACTGGCGTTTATTGCCGATAATAAGCCTATTAAAATAAAGCTTCCTCCCGACTGTACTGCACAGCTTCAGGGATGTGAAACTAAAATAATTCCGCATGGCGTTGCGGCTCCGATAAATATTGCAAAACTTATGAGAGCTGTATTTAAAAACGAAACGGCGGTAATTAAGATAAATGACCATATATGTGATATAAATAATGGGATATTCAGACTTGACGGAACAGCAGTGGATACTGATGATTATGACATAGATATAAGTGCAGGTCACTTTATGCAGTTTATCGAGGGATATAAATCTCTTGATGAACTTGAAAAAGAAGAAAAAGCTGTTATTAAAAATAAAACTGTTGCATATGAGCTTGATTTGAGATATCCTAAATGTAAATGTTTTATATGTGACGAATATTGATCGACTATTAACAGAATACGATTGACACAAAGAGCGATATTTGGTACCAGACAAATATGGCTCTTTCTATTTGATTTGTGAAAATATATTAAAAACACTTAGGGGAGCAGGTGCTTTTGGATTGGAAATATATTTGAAAAATTATGGGGAAATATTTTGGAAACGATTTAAAAATGCGTTTCCTACAATACTTTTTTATTCTATTTCATTTTTGCTTATTTTATTGATATTTGGTGTGAAATATGCGCTTGTGGCGTCAACTGCCACGACCCTTTTTGAGGTAAGGTATAGAAAAAGCGTAAAAATCAAAGAACTGTTTAAAATGATTTTTATGTCACTCATTTTATGTATTCTGGCCTTTGCGGCGACAAGAAATGTTGTTCTCTGTATAATTTTAAACTTTACGGTTCCGTTTCTGCTTGTATTTTTTCAAAGCAGCCAGTTTATACCAAAGGGCCACTTTGGATATGCGATGACCTTTGTTTTTCTTGAACTTATACCTATGACGGTATCACAGTTTAAAGTACAGCTTATTACGGTATTATTTACTTCTGTGCTGGCGGCCGTATGTATTATGTTTTACGGAAGATTCTTTCTGGCTAAGACTGACAGACATAAAATAGTAAAGAATTCATTAAACGACCTGGCTGAGATATTAAATAATCTGGCCGATGGTGCAGACGAAAAGAAAATACTTTTAAAACTTTATGATATGGAGCAGTCTTTTCAAAAGCTTGCCCATAGCAGCAACCACCATCTTTATATGCCTGATAAAAATAAGTATTTCTTTAATATGTATACGCTTCTTTTACAGAGAGCCGTATACCTTATTACCGACGGAAGCTGGAAAGAAGAAAGAGAAATTGATGGCTGTGCGGATGCATTAAGAAAGCTTGCTGATTTTACTAAAAGAAGCATAGACGCTGATGACAGAAACGTAAGAAGCTTAATGATAAAGGAAGCAGAGGAACTTGCCAGAAGCTGCAGTCTGCCTGAAGGAAGGGTAAAAATATTTTACCGCAGCTATTTACATATGTCGCTTATGCTTCTTAAGTCCATGGAAGAAAGGGAAGAAAAAGGCAGTTCAGACTTTTATAAAATACCATGGAGAGAAGTATTTAACAGCCTTATAAAGAGACTCTCAACAGACAGTTTTGAAATAAGATTTGCCTTAAGACTTGCCATTGTTATGACAATAACCTTCACAGTGAGCCTTATGTGGGATTTTGAACATACATACTGGTTCCCGCTCCACGCTTTCCTTCTTGTTCAGCCAAGCTATGAGGAAAGTGCCCACAGAATGATGACCAGACCCATAGGAACCATAATAGGCTGTACCTTCGTACATCTTGTATATCCATTCCTGCCGGGAGTAACCAGTGTATTTGTATTTTCTGTAGCTATGGTTGCCCTTATGTACTGCTGTACACCGGGAACATGGATACAGCCGATATTTTCTACATCTTCAGCGGTAATAATGGCATCTCTTACGGTAGATGAGGCCGCTGCGGGCCAGCTGAGAATATTCTATCTGCTGATGGCTATTATACTGGTAATGATAGTAAACAGATTTTTCTTTCCCAGCAAAAAAGACGGACAGTTTAAAAGAAATATCCGAATGCTTATTGACCTTCAGAGACATTACTGGGGAATTGTCCAGCAGAGTCTTAGGGGAGATATGAGACCTGAGATTGCAGGGGAAATACTTGCATATTTCCATATGGTATATAATGAAGCAATAGTATATGTAAAAAATCTTCCTAAGGAAGAAGCTGACGAGCTTATGAGCACAATGACCGTACTTTGGAATATGTTTTCAGAGGTGGAGCAGGTTATATGCCTTGTAAATGCCGGAGAGATATATCCCGAGGAATACGGAAATCTGTATTATACATCGGCAGTGCTTATGGAAAGGCTTAAAACCAAGAATATGAATGACGGAAATTACCCTCCTGACAGAACAGGATTTAAGAGTGAAGTAGGTCTTGTGCTGGAAGGATATATGAAAAATCTGAACAGATTTTATGGCAGTCAGAAGCTTATACAGATGCTTGCTTAACAAAGTCAGATAAAGGCGCGAAAATATAAAATAAATTTTCGCGCCTTTGTAAAATCAATATAAAATATGCTCAAATAATGTAAGAATAAGAATATCATTTTATATACAATGCTCTTTATTTCGAATATTGGAAACCTTTGTTGACAAAGATATTACAGTAGTGATAAAATGTCAGACGGTATAAAAATTCGGGAGGTTACAGTAATGAAAAATACAGGTTTTACAAATGTATATCATTCAGCTGAAAACACAGAATTTTTATTTCCATTTTACAATTTTTTAGATACAAATTATTTTGTTTTTCCGGTGAAGCAGTAATTTTTGATTATTGCAGTTGCCGGCTTTTTTATTATAGAAAGGATTAAGCTTATGAAGAACGATTTTAACAGAAAAATAGTCCTTGAAGACGGAAGCGAATATTTTGGCTACGGTTTCGGCTACCACACAGACAGAGTATGTGAAATTGTTTTCAACACATCAATGGTAGGCTATCAGGAAATCGTTTCCGACCCTTCATACACTTACCAGATGGTAGTTATGACATATCCTCTTATCGGAAACTACGGTATCACTGATGAAGACTTTGAAACAAAGGTACCCACTATCGGCGGTCTGGTAGTAAGAGAATACAACGACCTTCCCAGTAACTTCAGATACACAAAAACACTTTCTGAAATACTTGAGGAAAATAAAATACCCGCTATCTGGGGCGTTGACACAAGAAAAATCGCGAGAAGCATAAGAGACCTCGGAAGCAGAAAGGTATTTATAACAGATATTGATACACCCAAGGAAGAAGCTCTCAAAATAATAGCTGAGACTGACATTCCCAAGGATGCTGTTTCAAAGGTAAGCTGCAAAAAGAGATGGTACTCAAGAACATCTAACCATAAATACAATGTTGTTGCCATCGACTGCGGAATAAAGCTTAATATAGTAAGAAGCCTTAATGCTGTAGGCTGCAATGTAACAGTAGTTCCCTACAACACTACAGCAGAGGAAATAGAAATGCACGAGCCCGACGGAATCTTCATATCAAACGGCCCTGGAGACCCTGAAGATGTTATGAATGTTGTTGAGCTTGTAAGAAAACTTAAAGGAAAATATCCTATTTTCGGAATCTGCCTTGGACATCAGCTTATAAGCCTTGCATACGGAGCTAAGACATACAAACTTAAATTCGGACACAGAGGCGGAAATCATCCTGTAAAAAATCTTGAGACAGGTAAGATTGAAATAACAAGCCAGAACCACAGCTATGCCGTTGATATGGATTCCATAAAAAATACAGACCTTACGGCTACTCATATAAATCTGCTTGATAATACGGTAGAGGGCGTTGAGTGTAAGAGAGACAGAGTATTCAGTGTTCAGTACCATCCTGAAAGTGCTCCCGGACCTCAGGACAGCCATTATCTGTTTGACAAATTTATAAATATTATGAAGGAGAGTAAGGAAAATGCCTAAAAGAACGGATATAAAAAAGATACTTGTTATTGGCTCAGGTCCTATAGTAATAGGACAGGCTGCGGAATTTGACTATGCCGGAACACAGGCCTGCCTTGCCCTCAAGGAGGAAGGATACGAAGTTATCCTTGCAAACTCAAACCCCGCAACAATAATGACAGATACAACTATTGCTGACAAGGTATATATGGAGCCTCTTACTCCTGAATATCTTGCAAAAATAATAAGAATGGAACGTCCCCATGCTCTTGTTCCCGGAATCGGCGGACAGACAGGACTTAACCTTGCCATGGAACTTTCAAAGAACGGAGTTCTTGAGGAATGCGGCGTAGAAATGCTTGGAACAAGCAGAGAGAGTATAGAGAGAGCCGAAGACAGAGAGCTTTTCAAGGAACTCTGTATATCTTTAGGCGAGCCCGTACTTCCTTCCGAAATAGCAACATCAATCGAGCATGGTCTTGAAGTTGCAGAAAGAATAGGATATCCTGTTGTACTTCGTCCTGCATTCACTCTCGGCGGAACAGGCGGCGGATTTGCCGATAACGAAGAAGAATTCAGAACAATAATGAAAAATGCCCTTCAGCTTTCACCTGTTCATCAGGTACTTGTTGAAAAGAGCATAAAGGGATATAAGGAAATAGAATACGAAGTAATGCGTGACGCCAACGACACAGCCATTACTATCTGTAATATGGAAAACATCGACCCTGTAGGTATTCATACAGGAGACTCAATAGTAGTTGCACCCAGCCAGACTCTTACAAATAAGGAATATCATCTCCTCAGAGACAGTGCCCTTAAAATAATAAGAGCCCTTAAGATAGAAGGCGGATGTAACGTACAGTTTGCCCTTGACCCTGAATCATTCAGATATTACCTTATCGAGGTTAACCCCAGGGTTTCACGTTCATCAGCCCTTGCTTCAAAGGCCAGCGGATACCCCATAGCCAGAGTTTCAGCTAAGATTGCAGTAGGTATGCACCTTGATGAAATACAGATAGCAAACACACCTGCCAGCTTCGAGCCTGCCCTTGACTATGTTGTTACAAAGATGCCCAGATTCCCCTTCGATAAGTTTGCTACAGCTTCCAATAAGCTCAGCACACAGATGAAGGCTACAGGCGAAGTTATGAGCATCGGCAGAACAATTGAGGAAAGCTTACTTAAGGCAGTACGTTCACTTGAAATAGGTGTATGCCACCTCTATATGCCTAAGTTTGACAATATGTCAAAGGAAGAGCTCTTAAAATATATTGCCATCGGAACTGATGACAGAATATTTGCCATTGCAAAACTTATGAGAGACGGTATTGACCCCGGTATGATATGCAATGCTACACAGATAGATATGCTTTTCCTTGAAAAGATCAAAAATATAGTTGATTTTGAAAGCTGCATTGCTGAGAATAAGGGAAATACAGATGTTCTCTTCAAAGCAAAGAAGATGGGATTCTCTGATAAATACATCGGTATGCTCTGGGGAATGAACGATACAGAAGTATATAACATCAGAAAAGAACATAAAATCTTCCCTGTTTACAAGATGATAGATACATGTGCGTCAGAGTTTGACAGCTACATTCCTTACTTCTATTCAACATACGAAGAAGAAAACGAATCAATTGTAAGCGAAAAGAAGAAAATCGTTGTTCTTGGTTCAGGTCCCATAAGAATCGGACAGGGTGTAGAATTTGACTACTCAACAGTACACGCTGTTAAGACTATCAAAGAAAACGGCTATGAAGCCATAATAATAAACAACAACCCTGAAACAGTATCAACTGACTATACAACAAGCGATAAACTTTACTTTGAGCCCCTTACTCCCGAAGACGTTATGAACGTAATCGAGCTTGAACAGCCCATAGGAGTAATCGCCAGCCTTGGCGGCCAGACAGCCATCAACCTTGCAGAGCCCCTCAGAGAAAGAGGAGTAAAGATAATCGGAACAGACAGTGAAGCCATCGAAAGAGCAGAAAACAGAGATGCTTTTGAGAAGGTAATGACAGAGCTTAATATACCTCAGCCTAAGGGTGTTGCAGTAACAAGCCTTGAGGCAGGATTTAAGGCTGCTGAAGAAATAGGATACCCTGTACTTGTTCGTCCCAGCTATGTACTTGGCGGACGTGCAATGCAGATAGTTGCTAAGGAAGATGACTTAAGAGAATATCTTAAGACAGCCGTAGAAGTAAATGAGGACCAGCCCGTACTTGTTGATAAATATATCGTAGGTAAGGAGCTTGAGGTTGACGCCATCTGCGACGGTACAGACGTATTTATACCCGGTATTATGGAACTTGTTGAGAGAACAGGTATCCACTCAGGAGACAGTATAAGCGTTTATCCTACATTCAGCGTATCTCAGAAAGCTAAAGACAAAATTATTGAATATACAAAGAAACTTGGTCTTGGAATAGGAATTGTAGGTCTTTATAATATACAGTTCATCGTTGATAAAAACGAAGATGTATATGTAATCGAAGTTAACCCCCGTTCATCAAGAACAGTACCTTTCCTTTCAAAGGCTACAGGATATTTCCTTGCGGACATCGCTACACTTGTAATACTTGGTGTAAGCCTTAAGGAGCAGGGATATACAGAGCTTTACGCTAAGGAAAAGGATACTTGGTATGTAAAGGCTCCCGCATTCTCATTCTCAAAGATAAGCGGACTTGACGCATATCTTTCACCCGAGATGAAATCAACAGGTGAGGCTATCGGATATGACAGTAAGCTTACAAGAGCTATGTATAAAGCCCTTCAGGCATCAGGAATAACTCTTACAGACCACGGAACAGTACTTGTTACAGTTGCTGACGAAGACAAGGCAGAGACATTCCCTCTTGTAAAGAGATTCTATAAACTTGGATTTAATATAGTAGCTACAGAGATGACAGCTGACTATCTTAAAGAAAGAGGAATCAGAACAAGAGTATATGGCAAAATCTGCGAAGGAAATGACGATATACTCCGTGACATAAGAAGCGGAAAGATAAACTATGTTATCAATACAAGAGCTATTATGTCTGGAAAGCATTATGAAGACGGATATATCATAAGAAGATGTGCGGTTGAAAACAACGCAACTATGTTCACATCACTTGATACTGTAAGAATGCTTCTTGAAGTTCTTGAAGAAATGACTATTGGCATCTCAACAATAGACGGTAAATAAAAAAGTGTTTAACGGCAGAGGATTTTTCTCTGCCGTTTTGTATTGTTTGGCGGTTTTAACAGACGGGCCGGTGTGCTATAATATAATAAACATATTATATGAGGTATCTAAAATGGAGATAAAAAGATTCAGGTTCAAACATGTATTAAATTTTCGTGATATGGGCGGAGTATATGGGTCTGATGATAAAATAGTCCGCTGGAATACCCTTTACAGAAGTGATAAGCTCATTGGTGCCGGCAGTGAAGACTGGAAAACCATGGAGAAAGCAGGAATAAAGACAATACTGGACCTCCGTTCCGATGAAGAAGTTCAGATGTTTCCTGACGGCTGCCCGGAGAATTTCAGATATATACATTTCCCTCTGGTTGAGGAAAATTTATCTTTTAATAATATTTCAAGCCCTGCCATGCAGGCATTTGCAAAGGGTGTGGCTGAAGGCTATAAAAATATAGTTCTTTCCCATGGGGAAAATCTGGCCAAGGCAGTAAATATGATATCTGACTATGTCAAAGACGGTGGAGTTGTTTTCCACTGTACGTCAGGAAAGGACAGAACAGGTGTTGTAGCCTCGGTGCTGTATTATATTTTAGGTGTATCCGCTGAGGATATTGCCGCTGATTACCAGACCAGCTATACATATAACAAAAAGACATCAGATAAGTTTATGAATGAGCATCCACAGTATCAGAAATACAGAAGCGTGGTTATGTCGGACGTTGAAAACATATATGAACTTTTAAAGCTTTATGAAGAAATAGATATAGAAAACTATCTTTTATCAAAGGGTGCGGATAAAGAAAAGATAGAAAATCTCAGGAAAATATGTTTGACTGATATAAATGGATAAAGACATATTAAGTATATTTTGTGTATTATGCCAGTTCATAAAAATATATGAAATTATAATGGTTTAAAAAACTTATAAATTTCAGTTTTGGATGAAGGCATATTGAGGTAAATGGTCAAAAATGTCATGAAGTATTGACAAATATAAATGTCGGAAGTAAAATACCAACATAAACAATTTGCAAAGGCGCAAATCGATTAGTCGATTTTGCGCCTTTTTGTTTTTACATCATAAGACTTGACACCAAAGTAAAACATCAATGACTGACAGCATGAATACATAATATCTATTAATCCCCGGTTTACATCAAGAAAGCACCAAGAGAAGACATAATTTATTTCACATCAACAGGGGCATAATAAGACAGACAGCAGGCAGACATTAAAGAGGACTTCAAAGCGGACATCCGGGTTTTGCATAATATTTTAACAGTAATAAAAATGTACGGATACCCCGATATTATAACTATGATCAATCTTAATAAATATTTCTCCCAATTTATTTACCGTACATTTTTAAAATTTAAGCTGTATCCGTAAAAGGTACAGCCTAAAATAATAATAAAAAAACCACCTTTATAGGTGGCTTTTTTGTTATTTATTAGCGTATTTTTCTGCAAGGGCAGAACAGTAAGCGATCATTTCCATACAGTTCTTTTTGCGGGCTTTGCCTGCGAAATCACCGAAGGGGTCTGAAAGTTCGCTGCAGATAAGTGTTCCATACTCATCTTTCATTTCGTTTACCATATCGCCGAAAATGGGATATACTTCTCCCTGTATCTGTTTGATACGGTCTGTAATCGCTTCGTTTTCAAAAGGGTTACGGCCTTTGATGGTTCCAAGGGCAAGGACAGCGCCTGTGATTGCTCCGCAGGTATGTTTAGTATGTCCCATACCTCCGCCAAAGCCTGATGCCATACGGATAATGCTTTCAGGAAGATCTGTGTCATGCATATCAAGGAAAGTACGAAGAACGCATTCTGCACAGTTAAGACCTGAACGGAAGTATCCGCGGCTTATCTCATCGGCCATAGCCATTTTTTCTTCAAGTGTTTTACCTTCTGTAGATACTTTTGGCATAAAAATTCACTCCTTTTAATTAACTGTAATAATAGTACATCTTTTATTTTTTATTGTCAAACAATTAAATTTATTGTCTGAGGCATATAAAAAATTGACAATCAAAAAGTAATATATTATAATATTTTAAGCACAATATATCGAAATATATTGTTATGGCAGGAAGCCATTAGAGAGATTTATTTTTTATTGGAACAAATGTGATCACGAAGGTCGCTGAAAACGAGTTTATACGTTTTTAGTGGCCTTTTTATGTTTTTTTTGGATATGAAAGGAATTACCGTATATGTCTTTAACATTTTTAGATAAAACACAAAACAGCAGTTTAAACGAATACAGCGTATATTCCGAAGCAAATACAATGCTTGAAAACGGTATGAACAATTACTGGCAGCAGCGTTCATCAAGCTACAGCGACCAGAATATGGCTCAGCTGTTTTCGGAAAAGCGCACTGCATGGGAAAATCTTATTTTCGGACATGGCAGGGAAACGGAAAATATGAACGTGCTTGATATCGGAACAGGCCCGGGATTTTTTGCTATTCTTGCGGCTATGAGGGGACATAGAGTAACAGCTGCGGATATGAGCCCAGATATGCTTGAACAGGCAAGAAACAATGCGAGACTGACAGGTACTCATATTGATTTTGTTCAGGTGGGAAGAATGCTTCCCTTTGAGGACGAAAGTTTTGACCTTATAGTATCAAGGGATGTTACATGGACGCTTACTGAACCTGAAAAACAGCTTAAACACTGGGCTGAAAAACTTAAAGTAGGCGGAACAATGCTGTATTTTGATGCGGAATGGTATTACTATCTTAAAAACAGTGATTACAGACATTCATGGGAAGAAAACCGTAAAAAAATAATCGCCAACGGAGGATTTGTATACAGTAAGGCATCAAAGCTTGAAAGCCTTGCGGTAAATCTCCCTATGACATACAAAAACAGACCTCTCTGGGACAGAGAATACTGGGCAGGACAGAAGGGATTTACATGTGAAGTTTATGAGAATCTCAATTCATATGTATATAACGAAAAGGAACAGATGCAGTATGAATTGTTCCCCGAATTTTTGACAGTAGTCAGGAGGGTGCTTTGATGGGACGTTTAAAAACTGCTTTGAGAAATATGATTTCTCATATATTTCAGTTTGTAATTGTTCTTATAGGCATAACACTCCTTACTTTTTCAATTATGTATCTTTCCCCTAAAAACCCCGCGGAGCTTTGGCTTGCGGGGTCTGACGGAAATGTCGGTATGATTTCCGAAGAAGCAATAGAACAGCAGGAGCATATAATGGGGCTGGACAGGCCCTTCATTGTGCAGTACGGAAGCTGGCTGGCTGATGTGGTAAGGGGAGACCTCGGAATATCATTTACTACTAAAAATCCCGTTTCTGAAGAACTGAAAAATCATATGGCACCTACAGTGCAGATGACTTTATTATCAATGATTATTTCTGCGGCTGTATCCGTACCCTTAGGCATATTATGCGCTGTTTACAAGGATAAAAGCATAGATAACGTAATGAGGATATTTTCATTTATAGGGATATCCATACCATCGTTTGTGCTTTCCCTTATTTTTTTATGGCTTTTTTGCATAAAGTACAAAGTTTTCCCCATAATGGCTGCCGAGGGAATAAGGGGACTCATACTTCCTTCAGCGGTGCTTATAATACAGTGCAGTGCAAAAATGATTCGACAGATAAGAGCAATTATACTTGAACAGATGGAACAGCCCTATGTTGAAGGTGCTGTAATAAGGGGAGTAAGTCCAAGAAGAATACTGTTTTCCCATATTCTCAAAAACAGTGCCAGCCCCATATTGACCTGTATGAGCATATATGTAGGCGTATTTCTTGGAGGCTCAACGGTTATTGAAGGAATATTTTCAGTCAACGGTCTCGGAAGGCTTGCGGTAAATTCTGTGGCAAGACTTGACTACAATATGATACAGGGATTTGTACTTTGGTGTGCGCTGGCATACCTGATAGTCAATCTGTCCGTCGATATACTTTCGGCCATAATTGACCCCAGGATAAAGTATGGCCGTATGTAAGGTGAATTTGTATGAGTTTTAATAAAAAGAAAGACCGCGGATTTATAATATCCGCAGCGTTTATTGGTCTTATAATACTTATAGCGTCTTTGGCACCGCTTATTGCACCGAATGACCCTAATGTAACAAATATGATGCTTGCGGAAGCCGGTCCCAGCGCCCAGTACCCCTTGGGAAACGACCACCTCGGAAGGTGTATGCTCTCCAGAGTTTTGTATGGAGCAAGAACATCGGTATTTTCTGCCGTGTTTATTACGGTAATAGTGTTTTCGGCAGGAACCTTTATCGGTGTTGTGTCAGGATATTTTGGGGGAGCGGTGGACGCCGTTGTATCTAAATTTATTACATCAATGCAGGCGTTTCCCAAAATTGTTTTGGCCATCGCCATTGCCGGATTGTTAGGCATAGGAATAGAAAATACAATTATAGCCATGTGCCTTGTGGGCTGGGTGGAGTTTGCCAGAATGGCAAGAAGCTTTACTTTCAGCGAAAAACAGCACAGCTATATAAAGGCCGCAAGGGTATGCGGTGAATCGCATTTCAGAATAATATGCAGAAGAATAATACCTAATATAATATATCCGCTTATAGTCAATGCCAGCCTCGGAATAGCTACGGTAATAATGGAGATTGCCGCCCTTTCATATCTTGGAGTCGGTGTGAATGAATCAACACCCGAATGGGGCTCAATGATAAATGCCGGACGTGACTATATGCAGACGGATATTATGCTTGTTATAATTCCCGGAATAGCTGTTTTTATAGCGGCTGCGGCTTTCAACCTTTTTGGGGAAAAGCTGAGAGACAGGATAAAAGATTAACGGAGGATAAAATGAAAAAAGGATTTTTAAGTATGGCACTTGCCATGGTTTTAAGTATTTCAATGCTTGGAGGATGCTCGTCTTCCGAAAGCAGCAGTGAAAGCAGTACACAGACAGAAAACGGAAATATACTTGTAGTTGCGGATACCCAGTGCCCGACAAGCCTTGACCCGGCACAGAGCTGGGACAGCTGGTATACATCAAGATGGGGCATAACCGAAACTTTATTTAAACTTGACGAAAACCTTGAGCCTCAGCCCCTGCTTGCTGAAAGCTGTGAAATGTCCGATGAAAATACATGGGTAATAACATTAAGGGACGGGGTAACATTCCATAACGGAAATCCTATGACAGCGGAAAGTGTTAAACTCTGCTGGGAAAGAACTTCCGGAATAAATGCAAGATTCAACGAGATTCTTTATATTGAAAGTATGGAAGCCGACGGCCAGACTCTCACGGTAAAGACATCAAAGGCAGTACCTGCCTTTAAGAATGCTCTCTGCGAGCCCCTTACAGGAATAATAGATGTGACTGCATCGGAAGACCCTTCTGTTTCACCTGTAGGAACAGGTCCCTTTATGGCAGTAAGCTATGAAGTAAAGACAAGGGCTGAAGTAAAGAAATATGCAGACTATTGGGGCGGAGAACCAAAGCTTGACGGTGCTGTCATCAACATTATAGGCGATACAAATACACTGGCTCTTACCCAGCAGAATGGTGAAAGCGACATATCGGTAAGTATGCCTGCCACAAGCCTTGAACTTTTCTCTGATACTGAGCTCTACAATGTGGATGGAGTAGCAGGTTCCAGAGGACAAGTAATATTTATAAACTATGATAATGAATTTTTAAAGGAAAAGGCCGTAAGACAGGCCATAAGTATGAGCATAGACAAAGAAGGATGTGCTGATATAATCAATAAGGGCGCTTCCGTATCCACAACGGGACTTTACCCTGATTTTATGGATTTTGGCGGTGCAGACGGATATGAATATGACATTGAAGGGGCAAATGCGCTTCTTGATGAAGCCGGAATCAAAGACACTGACGGTGACGGAATAAGAGAACTGAATGGAAAAAATATTTCACTCAGACTTGTTACATACAGTACAAAGGCTGAACTTTCAAAGTTCTGCAGTGAGATAGCATCATCAGCAAAAAATATCGGTATTAATATAACGACAGAAGTATATGAGTCTGTCAGTGAACAGCAGAAAACAGGAGATTTTGACCTGCTTATGGTAAGCTTTACTATGGTGCCCACAGGTGACCCCCAGTATTTTGCCGATATAGCTTTCCGTACAGGCGGAAGCAGCAACTACGGCGGATATTCAAACGAAGAAGTGGACAGCCTCATAAATGAGCTGGATGAAGAATTTGACTCCGCAAGAAGAACAGAGCTTGCCAAGGAAATTCAGCAGAAAATAATAGATGACGCAGGATTTATAGTTGTAGGGCACTCAAAATATATTTATGTAATGAGCTCAAAGGTTAAAGGACTGCATACAAATCCTTCTGAATACTATCTGCTTGATGCAAACGTATATATAGAACAATAAGGACAAGAGTGGTTTAAATGGCTGAAACGGTTTTGGAATTAAATAATCTGTATGTGTATTATGACAACATACCCATTGTAAGAGACATAAACCTTAAACTTGAAAAAGGCGAGTTTTTGGGAATAGTGGGTGAAAGCGGATGCGGTAAAACAACTCTGCTTAAATCATTGATGATGCTTGAATCAAAAGGAAGCAGTATATGCGGAAGTATCCGCTTTAAAGATACGGAGCTTACTAAGCTTAGCAGTAATGATATGCGTAAGTTAAGGGGCTCAAATATAGCAATGATACCACAGAATGCATCGGCCGCCTTAGACCCAACCAAAACCGTTTCATCATTGTTTTATGAGACAATAAGGGTCCACGGACAGAAAATAAGCAGAAAAGAATCGGATAAAAAAGCTTCTGAGATAATGCAGAGACTTATGCTTGATGATACCGAAAGAATATTGAAATCCTATCCATTCGAGCTCAGCGGAGGAATGTGTCAGAGGGTTTTTATAGCGTCCGCCATGGTAAACGCTCCCGAGCTTCTTCTTGGCGATGAGCCTACCAGTGCCCTTGATGTTACATCTCAGCTGGAGGTAGTAAACCAGCTGAAAAATTTAAAGGAAAATTTTGGCATATCCTGTGTGCTTATATCGCACAATATGGGAGTTGTGGCGGCGTTGGCAGATACCATAGCCGTAATGTATGGAGGAAGGATAGTTGAGTATGCGCCAAAGGACGAGCTGCTTAAAAATCCAAGCCATCCGTATACAAAGGCATTGATAGAAGCTGTGCCTGACTTAAGCGGAAACATATCTAAAGGACTGGACGGAATACCGCCTGCATTTACCGAGGAGCTTAAAGGATGTCCCTTTGAGGCAAGATGTCCGTCAAAAACGGAAATGTGCAGTGGATTTGAATTTGAATACGGCAGTGTATCACCCGGACATTTGGTTGGGTGCAGGCATTTTGTGAAAAAAGAGGTGTAGTTCATGGCTCTGCTTGAAGTAAGAAATATATCAAAAAAGTTTTCAAGGGGCAAAACTTCCGTAGCGGCTTTGAATAACATTTCATTTGAGATAAACAGCGGAGAATGCCTTGGTCTTGTGGGAGAAAGCGGCTGCGGAAAAAGCACAACCGCAGGAATAATTGCAAGACTCATAAAGGAAGACAGCGGAGAAATATTTTTTGAAGGCAGAAAAATAAGCGGCGGTGCATATCTTAAACCTGTGGGAAAGGACCTTCAGATGATATTCCAAAATCCGCAGGATTCTTTTGACCCAAGGGATACCCTTGTAACGGGCATAATGCAGGGTGCCCAGTCATACGGTCTGTGGAGCAAAAATGAGCTCAGAGAAAAAGCCGTTGAGCTTATAGAATATGTCGGCCTTAAAAAAGAGTATGAGAATGTAAAAATATCAAGACTAAGCGGAGGGGAATGCCAGAGGGCGGCCATAGCCAGGGCTTTGATATGTTCTCCAAAGCTCATAATATGCGACGAGGCTACCAGTGCCCTTGATGTGCTTATACAAGCACAGATAATAGATTTGCTTAAAAAACTTAAAGAGGATAAAAAAACATCGATGCTTTTTATTACCCATGATATACCGCTGACGGCGGCGTTTTGTGACAGGATAGCCGTTATGCATAACGGGACGATAGCGGAAGAAGGGGACACGTCAGAGGTGCTTTCAAATCCTTCAAGTGATATAACAAAAAAACTTTTGGACTCAGTCCTTACCATACCAAAAAAGAATTTTTAGACAGAGGATAAGACAATGACAGATAAAAATAAAGAATTTTGGGAAGACGGCAGTTTTTACGGCGAGTATGTTTCCGAAGAACTTAATGACGAAAGAAAAAATCTATGGAAAGAACGCATAAAGAAAAGACTTAAAGGCTCAGGAAGCCTTAGAGTACTGGACATAGGCTGCGGACCGGGATTTTTTTCATGTATACTTTCCAAAGAAGGTCATAGAGTTACAGGCATAGACCGCTCGGCAGATATGCTGAGATATGCCGCCATAAATGCCGACAGGCTTGGCGTCAAACCGGAATTCAAAATTATGGATGCAGGAGCCCTTGAGTTTGAAGATGATGAATTTGACCTTATAATAAGCAGAAATGTGACTTGGACTTTCAGAGAGCCTGAAAAAACATACAGAGGTTTTTATGATAAGCTCAAAAAAGGAGGCCAGCTTATTATATATGATGCTAACTGGCACCTTCCTTTTTATGATGAGGATATGATGAAAGCCGTCCGTGAAAATGAGAAGAAATACTTTGAAATCTATGGAAAAGAGTTTAAGGTATATGACGATGACACGGAAATATTTGACGACCTTCCTCTTTCGAATATTAAAAGGCCCGAGTGGGATATAGAGGTATTAAAAAATATAGGATTTACTGATATTGAAATAGACGAAGACGCAGGAAGCGGGCTTTATAAAGAATGGGAAAAACTTCTTTATTCTGTTACACCTTTGTTTGAAATATCTGCCATAAAATAAATATGAACTTTATGCCTTCAGGTTTTTCCTGGAGGCTTTTTAAATAGTAAAAATCATTTTAATGGAAACTAAGTTGAAATGCAGTTTATGGCAGTCTATAATTAAATTGGAAAACATTATGTAATCTTATAAAAAGGAAGTGTTTAAAATGGGTGTTTACAAAATTTATTTCAGCCCCACAGGAGGCACAAAAAAGGTTTCTGACATACTGGCAGAAGGTTTTTCCGAAACAGCCGAAACTATAGATTTATGCGAATACGGAAAGAAATTTGATGAATACAGTTTAAATGAAAAAGACATATGTATTATAGCAGTACCCTCATTTGGAGGACGAGTACCTGCTGTGGCAGTTGAGAGACTGAAAATGATAAAAGGACAGGGAGCAAAGGCTGTTGCTGTAGTAGTATACGGAAACAGAGCTTATGACGATACTCTTCTTGAGCTTAAGGAAGCTGTTGAAGAAGCAGGATTTAAGTGTATGGCAGCTGTGACAGCCGTAGCTGAGCACTCAATAATGAGACAGTTTGCAGCCGGAAGACCTGACAAAGAAGATGAAAAAGAATTAAAGGAATTTGCCGAAAAGATAAAAGAAAAACTTGCAGAGGGCAAATCAGAAAAAAGTCCTGTTGTACCTGGAAATAAGCCCTTTGTTGTTTATAACGGAGTGCCGTTTAAACCCAAAGGATCAAGCGAGTGCATAAAATGCGGACTGTGTGTGGCTAAGTGTCCCGTAAATGCCATACCGGTAAATAATCCTTCAGAAACTAATGTGGATATGTGTATATCATGTATGAGATGTGTTTCAGTCTGTCCTAAAAATGCCAGAGCACTTAATGCGGAAATGCTTGGTGCCGTTGCAAAGAAGATGGAAAAGGCATTTGAAGGAAGAAAGAAAAACGAACTTTTTATTTAAATAATTATTGAGATAATATAATAGTGAAACATACATTAATAAGATTTGGAGGTGCGAGATGGACAGTGGCATACTTTGGGGATGTATAGCTGATGACTTTACCGGAGCATCTGACGCGGCATCATTTTTTGAAAAGGGCGGACTTAAGACAGTTTTATATAACGGCATACCTGAAGAAGGAACAGTTTTGGACGATGACATAAAGGCAGTTGTTATAGCTCTTAAAATAAGGAGCATCAACAGGGAAGAAGCCGTAAAATATGCCATTGATGCGCTTAAATATTTACAAAGCATAGGTTCCAGACAGTTTTATTTCAAATACTGCTCAACCTTTGATTCAACTCCGAGGGGAAATATAGGACCCGTGGCTAAGGCCATAATGGATGAACTTGGAGAAACAAAGACCATATTATGTCCGGCACTTCCGGTAAATAAACGTACTGTAATAAGAGGCAGGCTTTATGTTGACGGAGTGCCCCTTGATGAAAGTCCCATGAAAAACCATCCTGTAAACCCTATGTGGGAAAGTGAAATCTGTGAGCTTATGAGGCCTCAGTGCAGATATCCCTGTATAAATGTTGACTTAGAGGAAATGCAGGAAGAAGACGAGGAAATATGGAACAGGCTCAACGCCTTTGAAAGCATATACGGAAAATATTTTATAGTTCCTGACTATGCAGAGGAAGAGGACGCCGAAAGGATAACCGAGCTTTTCGGCAATCTTAAGTTTTTGACGGGCGGCTCAGGAATAATTGAGCATCTTGCGAAAATGTCAAAGGAGAATGACCTGGAAGAAGAAATTTCAGACGGTACCGAAGGAAAGGCACTTATACTTGCGGGAAGCTGTTCTGCGGCAACAAGGGGACAGATAGAGAAATTTATTGATGACGGCGGAAAATCCTTTAAAATAGATGCCATACGTCTCCTTTACGAAAAACAGACGGTAGGAGATTTATGGAATTTCGTAAATGAATACGGAGATGAAACCGTCATAGTATACAGCTCAGATACCCCTGAAAATGTAAAATACAATCAGAGACATGGCGCCAAGGAAATATCCGAAAGTCTTGAAAACGCCATGGCAGAGCTGGCAGAAGTTGCTCTAATGAACGGATATACGAGGATAATAGTTGCAGGAGGAGAAACCTCCGGAGCTGTTATGAAAAACCTCGGATTCAATTCATATATAATAGGAAAATCAGTTGACCCCGGTGTTCCCGTAATGACGCCGACCCAAAGAAGAGATATAAGGGTTGTGCTAAAATCAGGAAATTTTGGCAGTGTGGATTTCTTTAATAAAGCAGTAAAACTGACAGGAAAACAATAAAATAATAAAACATTGTAAAAATAAAATATCCCGTGTAGGGGCCCTTCGATAAAGGCTTGATACACGGGATATTATTATGTGCTGATAATTATATTTATTTTTGCACTCAGACTGTCACATTATTTTGTTAAACTGCATAAGTCCGTCTTTAACACAGTAGAGTACCAGCCTTGCGCCCCTTATGGCAGGAAGCCTGAAAGAAGGATTCTGCTCAGGATAAAGTCAGAGTAAATACACTCTGTCGCTTTTTACAAGGGCAGCAAAAGAAATATAATGCTCTTTTGTCATTTCGTGCTCCAAAGTAATATAGTATTCGGTGTCGGAAAGTTCGGCTTCAAATTTTACGGTTTTGTCGGAAGGTTTCAGGGCTTCAAGCTTTTTGCCGCAGCAGAAAACAGAAGCACTGCCGCTGCTGAAAAGAATGTTGCCGCAGTCAGGACATACATAAAATTTTACCTTGAGCATATTTCCGTTGTCGGGCTTATTGGGTACTATCTCTCCTTCCATAAGCTGAGAAATCTCGGCTCCCAGTATTGTAGAAAGGTCAGGCCATAAAGAAAGGTCTGGACAGCCTAAGCCGGTTTCCCATTTTGATATTGTTTTGTTGCTTATTCCAAGGGCGTCAGCCATATTTTTCTGTGTCAGGCCCTTTTCTTTTCTGAGCTTGGCAATAAGGCGGCCCGTTTTTATACAATCCATTTTTTCCTCCGTTCCTGCTGAAAATATATTCAGCACAAAATTTCATTCTATGTGTCATATTTTATATTGATTTTCAAATAAAAACAATCCACGTTCCGCAGAGTCATAATATAGCCAAGCAATAATTAATCTGATATAATGTGAAAAGATAACTTTTTTTGATGAATTGGAGGGAAATGTGTGAACTTTTCGACGGTGTCAAAAGAAAGAGACCATGCAGAAAGGTTATTCCTTTTTATATGCTTTATATGCGTTGTCATTTCGGCAGTGCTTGGAATATGTCTTGGGTCTGTGAATATATCGGCTAAAGACTTTATTGCCGCTTTATTTTCGGATAGAACTTCTGTAAATACTCAAATAATATTGTTTGCCAGACTTCCGCGAGTTGCCGCTTCTATCCTTGCGGGAAGTGCCCTTGCGGTATCAGGCGTTATTATACAGTCTGTACTTGAAAATCCTTTGGCTGCACCCAGTATCATAGGTGTAAATTCCGGAGCGGGCTTTGCGGCCGTACTTGCTATGGCCCTGTTTCCCAATACACCATCAGCCATACCGGCAGCTGCATTTATCGGCGCTGTAGTTACAGTAATGGTTGTATATCTTATCGCTGCAAAAAACGGTGCGTCTAAAATCACACTTGTACTGGCAGGTGTGGCAGTCAGTAACCTTCTTGGAGCCGGCATTGATACCATAACGACATTTTTCCCCGATTCGCTCAATGGCATAACCGATTTTAAGATAGGCGGGGTAATGGGAATGTCCCTTTCAAAACTTAGTCCTGCCTGGATATATATATGCATCGGATTGATTTTGGCAATGCTTTTAAGCCACGAGCTGGATATTTTAGCCCTTGGAGACAGGACTGCAAAAAGTCTCGGAATGAATGTAAAGATAATCAGACTTGCACTGCTTTTTGCGGCGGCACTCCTTGCGGGAGCGGCAGTCAGCTTTGCGGGACTTTTAAGTTTCATCGGACTTATAATACCCCATATTGCAAGACACTTTATAAAAAGCGGAAGTGCAAGGCTCATACCGGCCTCTGCACTGCTTGGAGCAGCATTTGTGACTTTCTGTGATATGCTTTCAAGGGTACTTTTTGCGCCTTATGAAATACAGCTTGGAATAGTTGTTTCATACATAGGTGTACCTTTCTTTATTTACCTTATTATGAAAAAGAAAGGAGGACGCCACGGTGATAGAGCTTAAAAATATAAACGGCGGTTACGGTAAAAAACAGGTTTTATTTGATATAAACGAAACCATGCTTGGCGGAGAAATAACATCAATAGTGGGCCCCAACGGATGCGGAAAGTCAACGCTTCTTGAGACAGCGTCAGGTCTTATGAAACCCTTTAACGGAAAGGTATTAGTCAACGGAGAAGACGTCCATGAGATGAAGGGCAAAAAAAGAGCCGGAATAATATCGGTGCTGTCCCAGCAGAAAAATCCCGGCACCCTTACGGTAAGGGCACTTGTATTTCACGGAAGATTTCCTTATTTGGGATACCCAAGAAAATATACCGAAAAGGACTTTGAGATAGTCGAATCCGCCATGAAAACTGCTGGTGTATATGACATAGCGGACCAAAGCCTTTCATCGCTTTCAGGCGGACAGCAGCAGAAGGCGTATATTGCTATGATACTGGCTCAAGATACGGAAGTAGTTTTTCTTGATGAACCTGTTACATTTCTTGATATCAATTATCAGCTTGAGCTTATGGAGATGATAAAGCAGATGAAAGAGAAAAAAAAGACCGTTGTAATGATAATACATGACCTTAATCTGGCCATGACCTGCTCAGATAAAATAATCGCCATGAATAAGGGCAGGGTGGTATGCTCGGGAAAACCTGAGGAAATATATGAAAAAAATATATTTGATGATATATTCGGCATAAAAACACATTATTCAAATTCAGAAAAACAATTCTTTTTTTCTAGACCATAGGAGGTTCAAAATGAAACAGTTTGGAAATCTGGCAATATATCTTGGTATAGGATTTCTTCTTTCTTTTATTATTAATCACGCATATATATACTTATATGTTTCAATAGCTATGTTTATAGTCGGAATTATACTCCATCTGATAAATTCAAGAAAATAGGAGGCGGGAGTATGAAAAGAAAAATATGGGTAAGACCAGGAAAAACACAGTCTGTTGCAGGAATAATAATCGGTATAGTTTTTCTTCTCATAGGAATATTTATGGTGATTCCCACATTCGGTCCCTTTGGACTTTTATGGACCGGTATAGTAGTTATTATGCTAGCCATGAATTTATATAATGTTTTTTCTAAAAAGGGAATTGTATCCCATGAAATAAGTGTTGAAGACGATGAGAATGACATTGAGAAAAGGCTTGAAACTTTAAAAAGCATGTATGATAAGGGCCTTATAACAGCCGAAGAATATGCAGATAAGAGAAAACAGATACTTGATGATATGTAAGGAGGTCTTTTATGGGATGGTGTAAAGAATATCAGGAAGAACTTGATGAGCTTATGAAAAAGTGGCAGCAGGAAATAAAGGACACACTTAAAAAAGACGCTCCTGCCTGGAACAGCGTCCTTGGAGTAGGAAAAAGCCAGACAGTTATTATAAATGACAGATATAAGAAAATGCTTGATGATTTGAAAGAAAGGTATGGTATATGATGGAGGAATGTTCTTTTAGATTTGCCGAAGAAAAGGATGCGGCAAAGGTACTTTATTTTATTAAAACTTTAGCGGAATATGAAAATATGTCTAATGAAGTTGTATGCGATGAAGAGCTTCTTAAGGAGACAATTTTTAATAAAAAGGGCGCAGAAGTTCTCTTTGTGACCTTAGACGGCAAAGAGATAGGTATGGCGCTCTTTTTTCATAATTTTTCGACATTTTTGGGAAGAAGCGGTATTTATATTGAGGATGTTATTATCCTTGAAGAATACAGAGGCAGAGGGTTTGGAAAGGCTGTTTTCAAGGAACTGGCAAGGATTGCCAAAGAAAGAAAATGCGGCAGACTTGAGTGGTGGTGCCTGGATTGGAATAAGCCCAGCATAGATTTTTACCTTTCCATAGGCGCGGAGCCCATGGATGAATGGACGGTTTACAGAGTTGCTGGAGACGCCCTTGATAAACTGTCAAAATAGTCCGTTTTAAGGCAAAAAATGACTGGGATTTTATCTGAATTTTTCCATAAAATAGCGAAATATGAAAAGGAATAATAAATTTAATAAATTTAAGGTTTTCTTAAGATAATTTCATTTTGTCTTAATTGACTTTTCATAGTAATCTAAATAGTATAATTGTGTATGGTATAAAATGCCTATTGTATAACAATTCAAAGGAGGGTAGAATTAAAAGCACATAAATAATAACTGAAAATATTCAGCTTAAAATGAAAGGAATAATATAGTATGGATGATGAAAAGTTAACGAATACTGAAGAACAGAAAGATATTCCCGAAGCTGATAACACCGTTGACAAGAAAAAAGAAGGTGTTAAAAAATTCAAAAATAAAGTTACGGGCTTATCAAAGAAGAAAAAGATAATTGCAATTGTAGTAATTATTGTCGTTATAGCAGCGGCAGTTAAATCCTGCGGACTCGGAGAGAAAACTGCGGAAAATACTTCTACATATACATTTGATACGGCTGTTAGAACAAGCATAATTGAAAGCTTATCCGGAACAGGTACTCTTGAACCTGCTGACAAATATACAGTAACTACTCTTCTTAAGGGCGATATACTTACAGACTCATTTGAGGAAGGCGATATTGTTGAAGCTGACCAGGTGCTGTATCAGATAGACTCATCTGATATGCAGACAACAATTGAGAGAGCTGAAATTTCAGCAAAATCTGCTCAGAGAAGTTATGAGACAGCAGTAAAAGACCTTGACAACCTTAACGTAAAGACAAAGGTAGGCGGAGTTGTTACAGATGTCCTTGTTGAGGTTGGAGACCAGGTAAGCGCAGGACAGGAAATAGCTAAAGTAAGAGACTCGGCTACAATGACAATTGAACTTCCTTTCCCCGCTGATGAGGCAGATACATTCTATATTGGACAGAGTGCTCAGGTAACACTTTACGGCTCATTTGAAACCCTCAGCGGAAAAGTTGAATCAATAAGCGGTGCCAGTGAAGTTCAGGCAGGAAATAAGATAGTAAAGAACGTAACTATAAGTGTTGAAAACCCCGGAGCTATTTCTGAGGAACAGATCGCAACGGCTGAAGTAGGAACTTCAGGATCAACTCAGAGCGGTAAGTTTAAATATAACGAAAACAGAAGCGTAAATGCTGAGGTAAGCGGAGAAGTTGTTGCTATAGTTAATGATGAAGGTTCTGAAGTATCAAGCGGAAGCACAATCATCAGACTTGAGAGCGATAACGTAACAAATTCGGTTCAGGCTGCTTCCGACAGTGTAAAAGATGCACAGCTCAGCCTTGAAAACCAGTACGAGACTCTTGAAGACTATACTATCAAGTCTCCAATCAAGGGAACCGTAATCGAAAAGAAGAAGAAGGCAGGAGACACAATCGACTCCAATGCTGAACTTTGTACTATTTATGACCTCTCATACCTTAAGATGACAATGAACATCGACGAGCTTGACATAAGCAAAGTTAAGGTAGGCCAGGAAGTAACAGTAACGGCTGATGCAGTACAGGGACAGACATTTAAAGGAAAAGTTACAAAAATAAATATGGCCGGAACAACAACAAACGGTGTAACAACATATCCCATTGAAGTTCAGATAGAGGATACAGAAGGACTTCTTCCCGGTATGAACGTAAGTACAGAAATCATTGTTAACCAGGTTGAAGACGTTGTGGCAATACCCGTAGGCGCTGTAGTAAGAGGCGACAAAGTTCTTGTTAAGACAGGAAATACATCAACAGAGGATCCTACTGTACCCGCAGGATATGAATATGTAAATGTTGAAACTGGCGTAAGCAATGACCAGTATGTTGAAATAAAGAGCGGCATTAATGAAGGCGATGAAATCGCATACATCTTCAGCGCGTCTGCAAATATGGATATGTATGGCGGATACGGCGGTGAAATGATGGTTGCCGTAGGTTAAAGGAGGGGATAAATATGACTCCTCTGATAGAGTTTAGAGACGTTTCAAAGATTTATAATATGGGAGACAGCGTTGTTAAAGCTGCAAACCATATAAGCTTCACAATATATGAAGGAGAATTTATTGCCATAGTAGGACAGTCAGGTTCAGGTAAATCAACCTGTATGAATATCATAGGCTGCCTCGATGTTCCCACAGAAGGCGAATATTATTTAGGAGGCCATAATGTAGGTGAGATGAATAAAAATCAGCTTGCCGAAATAAGAAATGAAATGCTTGGCTTCATATTCCAGCAGTATAATCTTCTTCCTAAACTGAATATAGTTGAGAATGTAGAAATACCGCTTATGTATGCCGGTGTATCAAGAAGCGAAAGACGTGAACGTGCAAGAAAAGCGCTTAAAAGTGTAGGTCTGCTGGAAAAGGAAAAACACCTTCCCAGCCAGCTGTCAGGAGGACAGCAGCAGAGGGTATCCATAGCCAGAGCTCTGGTGGGAAATCCGTCTGTAATACTTGCCGATGAGCCTACCGGAGCCCTTGACTCCAGAACAGGACGTGAAGTTCTTAAAATACTTCAGAAACTTCATAAGCAGGGCAATACAGTCGTTCTTATTACCCATGACAATTCAATAGCGGCAACAGCGGAACGAGTTATAAGACTGGAGGACGGAATGAAGGTCTATGACGGACCTACCAGTGACCCTCAGGCATTCGTTCAGCCTACATTTAGGTTAGATGATGACGATGATGACGTCGAGGAAGGAGGAAATGAATGAATATTTATGAATCCTTTTCAATGGCGATGAAAAACATCAAATCAAGCAAAACAAGGTCTATCCTTACGATGCTTGGTATTATCATAGGTGTTGCGGCCGTTATAGTTATAACGGGTATCGGAAACGGTATGGAAAAATATATGAAAGACCAGTTCGAAAGTATGGGAACTAATACTCTTTCCGTATATGTATTAGGCAGGGGAAATCAGAAAATGACTGTTGATGATATGCAGGTCATTGTTGATGAAAATTCTGAATACCTTGACAAAATGACACCTACCATATCATTTCAGGGTTCCAAGAAAGTCGGAACCGACAACCTTAATTCAACAAATGTGACAGGCGTAAGCGAACAGTTCCTTGATATAAAGGGGCTTAAGCTTACAGATGGCCGAAATATACAGTATATGGACATAAAAAACAGAAACAGTGTCTGCATTATAGGTTCGTATGTTAATAAAAAATATTTCGGCGGAAAAGGACTGGGAGACAGTGTCAAGCTGAACGGCAGGGACTTTACTGTCATAGGAGTTCTTGAAGAAAAGGCCAAAAGTGAAGAATATTCAACTGATGACGCTATTTACGTTCCATACAGTACCGTCAGCAGAATGATGAATATTAAAGATGTAAGTGATTTTACGATAACATTTAAAAGTGAAGAAATGTCCAGCCAGGCTAAAAAAGCTCTTGAGGATAGCCTGACAGAATATTTTAACGGTGACAGTGATTCATTCTATATAAACAGTATGGCTGAACTGCTTGATATGATGAATCAGATGACAAATCTTATGATCACCGTACTTACTCTTATTGCCGGCATTTCACTTGTCGTAGGCGGTATCGGAATTATGAATATTATGCTTGTTTCGGTAACGGAGCGTACAAGGGAGATAGGTATAAGAAAGGCACTCGGAGCAAAAGAAAGATATATTATGAGCCAGTTTGTAATTGAGGCTGCCGCGACGAGCGCGCTGGGAGGCGTTATAGGAATAGTTTTGGGCTACATATTATGCTTTGTTGTTACGAAGGTAATAGTTATAATTTACTCCCAGAGCTTCACCGTTATTCCTACTATTTTCGCTGTTATGGCATCATTTGGTATTTCTGCTGCTATCGGTATATTCTTCGGATATATGCCTGCTAAAAAAGCCGCTAGACTTAACCCTATCGATGCTTTAAGATACGATTGATAATATAAAAGTAACTCAACATTAAAGGAGGAAGACCATGAAAAGACTTAAAAGATTTGCAAGTCTTATCTGTGCGGCGGTTCTCACTGTATCAGCCTTTGTGACACCGGTATTCGCTGCTTCAAGCCAGACAGCCATTGAAACTGTCAAAGCGCTTGGCATTATGGGTGGAGACGGTGCCGGAAATATGAATCTTACCAGTACCGTTACACGAGCAGAGTTTGCAAAAATGCTTGTCTCAGCATCCGTCTATAAAGATGAGATGGGAGATGAGTCAGCAAGCTCATTATATAAAGACGTAAAAATGAATTACTGGGCAGTTGAATACATAAGAGTAGCCGTTGACAATGGCTGGATGACAGGATATTCTGACGGAACATTCAGACCTGACAATAAGATAAAGTATGAAGAGGCAGCAACTGCTATTCTCAAAGTTCTGGGCTATGACCCTTCAACATTTGCCGGAGTATTCCCTTCAGCACAGATATCAAAGTTCCAGTCTCTTGGAATTGATGATAATCTTACATTAACAAAAGGCCAGTATATTACAAGAAATGACTGTGTATATATTTTCTATAATATGCTTAAGGCTAAGACAGCTGACGGACAGGTATACGCTACTAAACTTGGCTATACTGTAGACAATGCTGGAAACATCAACTATTCATCACTCGTTGCAAGCGACCTTAAAGGCCCCTATGTATACGAATCAGGAAGTATATTCTCCAATATACCTTTCGCTGCTATTGATGCTACTATCTATAGAAACGGTGTTCTCAGTACATCTTCAGCAATTCAGATTTATGATGTTTACTACTACAACGAAGCTCTTAAGACTATATGGATTTATGCTAACAGCGTTACAGGAACTTACACAGCAGCAACACCTTCTACTGCTAATCCTACAAGCGTTACTGTTGCAGGCAATACTTATAATCTCGAAAGCACAGCAGCATATAAACTTTCTGACCTTGGTTCATACACAATCGGCGATACAGTTACACTTCTTCTTGGTAAAGACGGTACTGTTGTTGATGTTGTATCTACATCACGCTTCAGCGGAAGCTATGTCGGAATCGTATCAAGCATAGGTTCTGATTCTTACGTAAATGAAGCAGGTGCTAAGATTATTGAAAGCGTTGTTAATGTAACATGTACTGACGGTGTTGTAAGAACATACCAGACAGATACTGATAAGTTCAAGGTAGGAGACGTTGTATCCATCGCATTTGACGGCCAGAACAACACAGTTCAGAAACAGGCTGTTAAGAGAATTAACGGTACATTCAACTCTGACGGAACAAAACTTGGTACACATCCTGTTGCTTCTAACTGCAACATCATCAATGTAAACCAGGATTACTCAGCAGCAGTTACATATCCTTCAAAACTTGCTGGTAAAGAGATACTCAGTGATAACGTACTGTACTATGTAACAAACGGAAACGGAGAAATCACAGACCTTATCCTTTACGATGTTACAAGCGACGGTAAGCAGTTTGGTATAGTTGTAAGCAAACAGGAAATCTTTGGCTCTGACGGAATGGCTGAAGAACCTACAGAAACAATTTATAACTATATCATCAACGGTAAGTCAGGTACTGCTACTGTTTCAGGAAATGACTTTGGCGGTGACAGTGGTGCAGCATACTTCCAGTTCAGAAATGAAAAACTCATTTATGTAGGAAGACTTACTTCTGTATCACTCAATAACATAAGCTATGGAACAGCTTCAAGCGGAAGCAAGAAGTACAACGTAAGCGAAGATGTTCAGTGCTATGTTAAGACTGGTCCTAAGACATATGAGCAGACAAATCTTGCTACAGCTATGAATACAAGTAAATATAATGTTACTGGTTATACATATGGAAATGATGTTGTTCTCATAATGCTTACTGAGAGATAAAAAAACTAAGCAGGCCCATTTATGGGCCTGCTTTTTTATTGCATAAATTGTGTACTTATATCAGAAAAATATTGATTAATCGGCAGAAGAGGATATAACCTTTCCAGACATCTGAATTTCAGTCAAGCTGACATAGGGCCGTATTTTAAGCAAATATATATGGTTACCTAAGAACTTGATACATACCTTAGCCGCAGTTTTTAAACGGAATATAAAAAATCGGCTGTATATAAAATAGGCAGTTTTTCACTTTTGTCTTTCATATATCCACACCATAAAAACTCATTTCTATAGAATAATTTTCTGCATTTAAAAATAAATTTTGACCTGCTGTAAAAAACAGCTTGTTTTTATATTTTAATTAACTATTGGAATAAGTATATACATTTTCGTAAAATGTAATCCTCCACCACTTTTAATAAAAATATGGCAAATTAATAGAAAAATACTAAAATAAAAGTTAAAATATGGGACTATTCCACCACTTTAATAATAAAAAGGTTGATTAATCAGAAAATTATGGTAAAATAATATTGCGCAAATGTTAAATAAGTATTTCATTTTATTATGCAGTTTTTATCCTGCAGAGTGGGGTATCAAAATATGAAGAAAATAAAAGTACTTATATTTGCCATTATTTTTTCCATATTGTCAACAGTGGGTGCCTTTGCCGAAACGGCCGGGAATCCTTTTTTGCTTGGGTCATCGGTAACGGATACTATGACTGCGGCAAAGCAGCTTGGCATATTGGACGATAATATGGTTAAAAGTGATGTTGTAACAAGAAAGAATCTGTGCAGAATGATTGTAAGGTTTTACAGAGCATCAACCGGAGGCACAGGAATAACTTTATCGGACAGTCCGTTTTTTGACTGTGATGCCAATGAGGTAGTTTTCTGTTATGAAAACGGAATAATAGAAGGCATTGGCGAGGTCACATTTGCTCCTGATTACTATGTATCAAGACAGGAAGCGGCAGATGTGCTTGTAAACGCGATAAAGGCTTGTGGAGCAAATATAATCGAACCTGAAAAGGACTATACACTTACATACAAAGACAGAGCAGATATTTCCGAGGAATATCTTGACGACATAAGCTACCTTACAGCCATTGATGTTGTTAAGGGATATGACGGATATTTTTATCCTAAGTCATATATAACCTATGAGCAGGCGGCGTCTATGCTTGTTGAAGCATATTATCAGCTTATGCTTTCAAAAGTCACAATTAACGGAAAGCAGGTATCCATAGGCGACAGCGAAGAAAAAATAACGCAGATGTTTGGAGCTCCTTCTTATAAGATAGAGGACGGAAAAAATAATATCTGGGTATATAAAAATGATATGAAGAATTTCTTCTATATCGGTTTCAATAATGGAAAGGTTACAGAGATATTCTCAAACGGAAGTTCGTTTAAATACAGGGGAATATCTTCCGGAAGCAGTACCACAGAAATCGATTTTGGAGCAAGAGCGAAAATAGACGGAAACAAGGCTTCATACCATGACGGATACGGAACTGTGGAAATAGGCGCTTTTTCATCTGATAATAAAATAAGCTATGTTTATGCGTCTGTTAATAATTCCGATAATATCCATAAAATAAGCTCTGCTACTTTAGACAGTGATGTTTCTCTGCTTTATGACATAATAAACGGAGAAAGGGTAAAAAGAGGCCTGAATGAATTTACTATTAATTCTACAGTTGCCGCAGCGGCAAAACTCCATTCAATGAGTATGGGATACTGGAATTATTCCGACTATACAAACCGCGACGGTACAAGCCCCTTTGAAAGATTTGATAATAAGGACCTTGAATATATAATGGCATCCGAAAATATCGCTAAGGTTGACGGACGTGCGGTAGAAATCTATAAAACATGGATGAATAATCCGGGAAGCAGAAGCAATCTTCTGACTGACTATATGGATAATGTAGGAATTGGAATGAATGTAAGTTCATCGGACAAAAAAGTATATGTAACCATGGATTTCTTAAAACTAAAATAATTAAGCTCATAAGGCCTGCAAGAGCAGGCCCTATGAGCTTTTTTTATTGTTTTATATGGTATCGGCAGTAACGGCCGATATTTTTATTTGTAAAGTGCTGGTCTATATTTTTTATCTTTTGCAGGAACCTGAGCAGTTGCTGCAGGAGTTATTTGAATTGTTGTTTGAGCATCCGCAGTTATTTTCTAACTCATTGCGCGTAGGAGGGCAGAACATATCTGAAGGGAATGAGAGACTGTTGAAGAAGTCGCATACGTTTTCTGAACTTTCTGCACCTGTGCAGTCCTCAGGGATGCAGCATCCATAGCTGTGAACAAGCATATTTACAGGACGGAAAAGTCTTATGATGGCAAAAAGTCCGATAGTAACACATACTGCTGTAGGAACTTCAGTAACACAGTCGTCGCATCCGCATCCACAGTCGCATCCGCAGTCGCAGCTGCATTTAGGTGTGAGTCTGAGTTCGGCGGAAAGGCCGGCAGCTTTAGCTTCAACGGATACATAGGGTCCTGATGATGCTGATAATCCGTCAGCTTTTACAAGGTCAGTAGCCATTGCAGTATCGCTTCCGACAGAACCAAAGAGTGTTACCTGCATTGTGTAAACACTAGTTGCTCTTGTGCAGGTGATGAAGTTGCAGTCAGAATCTTTGAAAGTTATTGTATAAGAGAATACGAATTTTACTTCAACGTCCCAGTAACCTGTTCTGAAGGCGTTTTCTTTTTTCTTAGTAATGAGTATTTTGCAAAGACAAAGGTCATCGATAGAAACTGAAGCGGCATTCATAGGCGGAACGATGATGTCGCCTTCCTGAAGTATTTCGTTGCATGAAGCTGTGTTCCTTGCGCAGCGGGCCGGACCGAGCAGACAAGGTGTTAAACAAATCTGTTTACGACACTGATCAAAAATTTTATAAGCTATAATACAATCTTCTGTAGTTGCATTAGACTGCGCTGAGCAGTTGAAAGTTGATTCACAGCAAGACATATCCAATGCCTCCCATATATTTTATATGCTATATAATATGAGGATTTTTTCAATAGGTGAGTGAAAAAAGTTTATTTTATTGACATTAGGGCAATTAAACTATTATACTATATAGATTAGACAGGCTGATGCCCGGAAAGTCAGGTGATGTATATTAATGAAGGAAATAAAATTTTCATTCGATGAAGACAACGGAGAAAAGAAAGACGGTAAAGAAGCGGAAGTAATAGATTTATCTGAATACAGAGAATATATAAAAGAATTTTTTGCTGAAAAAGAGACCGATGACGTTGACGAAGATTTTAACCAAGACTATGACAGTGATGAATATACATACGATGAAGAACAGGAAATGACCGAAGAGACAAAGGTTTCGGATGATGACAGCGAAGAAGATGACGCTGATGAAGGCGGCATTGAATCTGAAGATGATTTTGACGAAACATCAGAGGACAGAAAGAAAAGCGCACCAAAGAAACATCCCAAACAGGTTCGAAAAAGAAAAAAGAACATTGTTGGAAAAATTATAGGCACAGCTGCGGCGCTTGCGGCAGTTGGAGCGGTTATACTTGCATCTCCGGTTTTTGCTGTTAAGAATATAGAGATAAATGAGCTTCAGTATTTTACAAAGGAAGATATATGCTCAAGAATAGGCCTTTATACCGGAGATAACGGAGTTTTCTTCAATAAAGGAAAAGCCGAGAAAATACTTAAAAGCGATAAATATATATCAAATGCTGATATTTCTTTCAGGTTTCCCGACACAATGGTTGTGACCATAACCGAAAACAGAATATGCGGATATATAAATTATCTTGGAAATTACCTTTATATAGACAGAGAGGGACGAGTAATTGATGTTAAAAGCGAGACATCAGAGAACCTTCCTATAATAGAAGGACTGAAATTCAGTTCATTTACTGTCGGAGAGGTAATGCAGGTTGAAAATGAAGAAGCTTTTGAGGCGGCACTTATTATTTCAAAAGCTATGACAAAGTATGATATGCTTGATAAAGATGTAAGCATAAATGTTGCAGACAGTGAGAATATTTATGCCTATGTTGACAATATAAAGGTTCTGCTTGGAGACACTTCAAGGATGGAAGAGAAAATAAAAACCATGATTGAAGCGGTGGCTGAAATACCCGAAGGAGATATGGGAACACTGGATCTTCAGGATTTAAGCAAACCTATTATTTTTAAATATTCAACTTGATTTTTATTTACCTTAAAAATTTCTTTAAAAATTAATTTTTTTATTGAATATTAGACAAAAACAATATACAATGTAATATGAGAATTCAAGAATGAATAATTATGTTTACCAGCTTGATGATAAAAAATTTACATATACTGGAGAGAGTTTAGGAGGATTACAATGGCCGGAATTGAATTTGACATGAATAACACTAATGTTGCACAGATAAAGGTTGTAGGTGTAGGCGGCGGCGGAAATAACGCTGTAGACAGAATGATCGCTGACAATATGACCGGAGTGGACTTCATTTCTATTAATACAGATAAACAGCAGCTCGACAGATCACTCGCTCAGACAAAGATACAGATCGGCGAGAAACTTACAAGAGGACTTGGTGCCGGCGGAAATCCTGAGGTAGGAGAAAAGAGCGTTGACGAAACAAGAGAAGAAATTGCTAATGCTTTTAAAGATGCCGACATGGTATTTGTAACAGCAGGTATGGGCGGCGGAACAGGTACTGGTGCTGCTCCCAAGGTTGCCGGAATTGCTAAGGAAATGGGCAAACTTACAGTCGGCGTTGTAACAAAACCTTTCTTCTTCGAGGGAAAGAAGAGAATGTCCAATGCTGAAATGGGTATTGCCGAACTTAAGAAAAATGTAGATACTCTTGTAATTATTCCTAACCAGAAGCTTTTAAGCATTATAGATAAGAAAACAACAATGGTAGAGGCATTCAGAAAGGCTGACGAGATACTCAGACAGGGTGTTTCAGGTATAACAGACCTTATCTCAAGCCCCGGAATCATCAACCTTGACTTTGCTGACGTAAGAACAATTATGTCTGATAAGGGTATCGCTCATATGGGTATCGGTATCGGAACAGGCGAAAACAAGGCAGAAATGGCTGCAAAAGCTGCTATCTCAAGCCCTCTTCTTGAGACAACTATTGCAGGTGCTAAATATGTTCTCATCAATATCTGCGGTGATGCTAACCTCGGACTTCTTGAGGCAGGAGAGGCTGCAAGCCTTATATCTGAAGCTATCGATCCTAACGCAGAGATCATCTTTGGTACTACTCTTAATGAAGAACTTGAAGATAAAGTTATCGTTACTGTTATCGCAACAGGCATTGATTCTACAGGATTCAATGAAGCAGGTGCAGCTAAGAAGCCTGAAGTTAAGGCTGAAACAAAGGAAGTTGAAGAAAAGGCAGCAGCTGAGACAGAAGAAAAAGCAGCAAGCCAGCCTGAAGTTGTATCATATATTGACAACAACGGAGAAAAGGTTGATCTTGATATAGATATCCCCAGCTTCCTTAGAAGAAAGAAAATGTAATATTAAATAACCATCGGCGAAATTTAAGCTGCTCTTGGACTTTCGGGAGCAGCTTGTTTTATAAAGGGAGGGAATAGAATGAAATATTTAATAGCCGGAACAGGAGGAACAGGCGCAGCAATAGGAGCATTTCTTGCGTCTGAAGGTAAAGATGTGACATTCATTGCCAGAGGGGCACACCTTGAGGCCATGAAAAAGAACGGACTTATAATTGACTCCGGACTTAAAGGACACATAGAAATAAAAAATGTTAAAGCATTTGAAGGCAAAGATATAAACGAAAAATTTGACGTTATATTTATATGTGTAAAGAGCTATTCCCTTGATGATATGGTGCCTGTAATCAAGAAGGCATCTCATAGTGATACAATAGTTATCCCTATTTTAAATATGTTTAAGACAGGAGCTAAGCTCAAAGAGCAGCTGCCTGAGGTTAAATTCCTTGAAGGCTGTATATATATAAGCGCGTATATCGACGGACCCGGAAAAATAGTTCATGCGGGTGAAACATTCAAGGTATTCTTCGGAAATCCCTATAATGAAAACGTCAAAGATGGCCTTATGGAGCAGGTAGTTTCAGACCTTAGGTCAGCGGGCGTTACATCCGATATTTCCGATGATATACTCAGGGATACATTTAAGAAATTTTCTTTCATTTCGGCTTTTGCCGCTGCCGGAGCATTCTATGATACTGATGCAGGCGCTATCCATAGAGAGGGCGAAGAAAGAGAATTTTATAAATCCCTTGTCAGAGAGATAATAGAAGTAGGCAAAGCCATGGGGGTAAATACCAGCCCCACTCTTTTTGAAGAGGATATGGCAACCATAGATTCCTTTGGTGATGATATAAAAACTTCTCTGCAGAGAGACCTTGAGGCAGGCAAAAACTCTGAAATAGATACTCTTATATTTGGAGTTTCAAAACTTGGAAAACAGTATGGCATACCGACGCCATGCTATGATAAAGTAACGGTTAAATTCTCTTAATTTTTTCTAAAAATTATGGAGAAATTTTAGTTACTATGATATACTTGTTCTATTAAAATGCGTAGTTTGAGGTGAACGGCAAATGGCTGAAAAAAATCATGTACAGGTTATGATAGAGGGCAAAATGATGACCCTTGTCGGAACGGAAACTCCGGAATATATGAAAAGCGTAGCCGAGTACATAGAGGAAAAAAATAAGGAGATACGTTCCGGTGAAAACGGACGGCGAATGAATGTGGCCATGGCGTCAATACTCACTTCAATAAATGTTGCTGACGACTATTTCAAGGAAAAAGATAAAAACAGTTCACTCGAGGCTGAAATTGCCGAGCTTAAAGAAAAGCTTGAGGCATGCCAGAATGAACTTGACGAATCTAAAAAGGAAATAGAGCAGCTTAACAGAGATATTTATATTTTGAAGGATGACATGAATATGCTTGCTGAGGAAAAGGCGCAGGTTGAAGACCAGCTTGATGAATATTTTGTAGCCCTTGATGCCAGCAAAAATATAATAAACAAGAACAAAAACAGGTAATGAGTATAGGGGCGTGGGTTATTATTGCTCATAAAACAATAGTTTTGAGAGCGTATTTATATCCCGCCCTATTTGAATATATTGGAGGAAAATCCTATGTTAAAACCAGAACTGCTTTCACCCTGCGGAACCATGGAATCTCTTAAAGCGGCTATAAATAACGGAGCTGACGCGGTATATTTAGGCGGAAAAGATTTCAGCGCAAGAAAGTATGCGGGCAATTTTTCTGTGGAAGAAATAGAGGAAGCCTGTGATTACTGCCACTTAAGGGGCGCAAAAGTATATGTGACCGTAAACACACTTTATAAGGATATTGAGCTTAAGAAGTTCATAGATTTTGTAAAGCAGATGTATATGGCAGGCGTAGATGCTCTTATTGTGCAGGACCTTGGTGCTGCTAACCTAATAAAGAGGTCATTTCCTGATATGAAAATAAACGCCAGCACACAGCTTACTGCAAATACTGTTGAGGACGTAAATTTCCTTCACAAAAACGGATTTGATAAGGTGATTCTCAGCAGGGAGCTTTCCCTTGAGGAAATACGAAAAATAAGAGAGAATACCGAAGCGGAGATAGAATGTTTTGTCCACGGAGCGCTCTGCGTATCTTTTTCGGGACAGTGTATAATGAGCAGTATACTGGGAGGAAGAAGCGGAAACAGGGGCTGCTGTGCACAGACATGCAGACTTCCCTATGAACTTTACAGGGACTATGAAAAGGTTGCTGACGGCTATCTTATGAGCCCTAAGGATGTTGAGACCCTTGAAATACTGCCACAGCTTATAGAAGCCGGAATAAATTCCTTTAAAATCGAAGGAAGAATGAAAAATCCAGAGTATGTTGCAGGTGTTACAGCCATATACAGAAAATACATAGATATGTATTTTGAAGACCCCGACGGATATAAGGTTGATAAAGAAGATTTGAAAATACTTCTTCAGCTTTTTAACAGAGGCGGATTTACAAACGGATATTTTACCACTCCTTCAGGCTTAGATATGATGAGCATTGAAAGACCGAAGGCTTGGGGACTTAAAACAGGAATCATAGATGTTTACGATTCAAAATACGGAAGAGCGTCCATAAGGACACGTGAGCCCCTTGTACCCGGAGACGGTATTGAAGTGTGGACAAAGGAAGAACCCCATGTGGGCTGCGGCATATCAAAGCCTTCAAGGGCAGGACAGATAATAAGCGTTATGATAAAGGGCGATATACAGAAAAACGATGTGGTATATAAAACCTATGATAAAGCGCTTATGGACTCCATGAAAAAGACCTATGAAAAGGATACAAGAAAGTCTGATATTTACGGAAAGCTTACGGTAAAGATGAATGCTCCTTCAAAGCTCAGTCTTTGGATGGAAAACGGCACAAGCATAGCCGTTGAGGGACCTATGCCGGATAAGGCTGAAAACAGACCCGTAACAAAGGAAGTGCTTGAAAAACAGATAAGCAAAATGGGAGCTACACCATTTGTACTTAAAAAGCTGGACATAGTACTTGATGACGGGCTGTATATTGATATTAAGGCTCTCAATGAGCTTAGAAGAAGCGCCTGCGAACTTCTTGAAGAGAAGATAGTTTCAAAAAATAAGCACGCAGAACCCGATTTTGTGGCTTTCCCCGAAACCAGCGTAAGCGGCATTAAAAAGAATAAAAAGCTTAATGTAAAGCTGCGCACTATGGAACAGTTTAATGCGGCTGTTGACTGTGAAGGAATAAATACCATATATTTTGAAATGTCCGAAGATTTTGAGGATAATTTTGAAAATGTCATAAAAAGAGCCCATGACAGGGGAATAGAAATATTTGCGGCTTTCCCCAGAATATACAGAGAAAGAACGGAAGAGTTATATTCTGACTTTATATCAAAGCTTTCAAACAGTATGGCAGACGGATTTTTAGTGACGTCTGTCGGACAGTTTGATTCAGTAAAATCAACGGGCAAAAAGGTTGTTGTTGACTATAATATGAATGTATTCAACAATGAAGCCGTAGAATATTTTAAACACAGAGGCGCAGACAGGGTAACAATGTCAGTTGAGATGAATGTCAAAGAATTGAACTCAGCTGCCGATGATGACTGCGAAATGGTTGTATACGGATACCTTCCTCTTATGACAACGGTGCAGTGTCCCATAGGTAATTATGCTGGCGGAAAGAAGAACGGTATATACTGTTCCGAAAGATATTCAAAGGCAGCTTATGTACTGAAAGACAGAAAGGACGTGGCCTTCCCGCTTCTTCCTGACTGCAGCCAGTGCGTATGCCAGATACTTAACAGCAAGCCTCTGTTCACACTTAAGTTTTTTGACGAAATACTTGAAACACCCACAGGCTATGTGAGACTTGACTTTACAAGAGAAACACCGAAAGAAATTTCGGATATTATAAAAGCATATATTGAAATGGTCGATAATGGAGGACGTCCGGGCGCGGCCGCAAAGTCGCTTTTGAATAAAATGTCAAAGAGAGCCGTAACAAAGGGCCATTTCTTCAGAGGAGTTGAGTAAAAGCTCAATGTATGATTTTTTAATTTTAATAAGCAGATATTTATTTATAATCTACATAGGCGTATTTATTTTCTGGGGACTTATATTCGTTACAGACGAGAGAAAAGGCAACCCGCAGAGACTGCCTAAGGCGGTATCTGCCCAAAGAACCATGATGGTACTTATGCACCTGACTGCTTATGCTATCCTGGCTTGGGACAGTGAAAATAAAATGCCGGATATAACGGTAATAGTGTCAGGAGTCGGAGCACTTGTATACTTGTTTGTATCGTCTTTCCTGCTTAGAAAGATATATAAACATGGCTGTCCTCTTATATGGAACTGTATGTATTTCCTTATGGATATCGGCCTTATAATGCTCCAAAGACTTAATCCTGCCCTTGCCGGTAAACAGCTTATATGGATGACTGTGAGCACGGTAGTCATAATGATAATACCGCCCTTGCTCAAAATAATGCCTAAACTTGAAAAGTTTGAGATGTTTTATCTTATAGCTGCGGTAGTGCTTATAGTACTTCCGTTTATAATCGGTGACGAGGAGTATGGTTCACTGAACTGGATAAGCATAAAAGGCATAGGATTCCAGCCTTCGGAAATAGTAAAATTCCTGTTTCTGCTTTACATAGCCTGTGTATTCAGGAAACCGCTGGACTTCAAAAAGCTGTGTATTGTTACTGGATTTGCGGTATTCATAGTTCTCTGCCTTGTATTGCAGAAGGACCTTGGAGGCGCACTTATATTCTCGGTAACATATATACTCCTTTTATACATAACAACAAGCAATGTACTGCTTCTCCTTGCGGGATTTGGCGGAATGGCTCTGGCATCTCTGCTTGCCTATAAGCTTTTCGGCCATGTCAGAGTGCGTGTATCAACTTGGCTTGACCCTTGGACCGACGCAGGAGACACAGGATATCAGATAACACAGTCATTGTTTGCCATAACTACTTGGGGATTTTTAGGCAGCGGCCTCACAAGGGGAATGCCCGGAAAAATTCCTGTAGTTGAAAGAGACTTCATCTTTTCGGCTATCTGTGAGGAAATGGGAACCATATTCGCCATGGGAGTCGTATGTATTTATATTCTTCTGTTTTTAAGAGGTATGTTTATAGCGGTCAGAGCAAAGAGAAGATTTTACAGTATGCTTGCTGCCGGAATCGTTATAATGTTCTCTTTCCAGACATTCCTGATACTTGGCGGAGTTATAAAACTCATACCGCTGACAGGAGTAACTCTTCCATTTGTAAGCTATGGAGGAAGCTCCGTACTTGTCAGCGTAGCTCTTATGGGACTTTTACAGTGGGCTAACGGAACACCTACTGAAAAGGTATCAAAAGATGAAGATAACGATGAAGAGTTTGAACATAAACTCCCTAAATTTAATTTACTGAGAAGAAAATCTCAATCATTGAGGTGATGTTATGCACAATGGTATGAAAACAAGTATGAAAAGGGTCTTTTGGATATTAGTAGTCCTGTTTTTCCTTGTTATCGGAACAATGTTCAAACTTGTTGCCTTTGACAGACAGAAGATTGCCTCAAACAGCTATAACTCCAGACTTGGATATGAAAATGGTGACTTTAAAAGAGGAAGCATTTACGATACAAACGGAAATGTTATGGCTGAAAGCGTCAAATCTTCGGACGGAGGATATGACAGGACATACCCTTACGGAGAGTCAGCGGCTAACATTACAGGCTACATAGGAGCGGGAGCCGCAGGTATAGAAGCTGTTGAAAACTACGAACTTCTTGGCCTTGACAATGAAATAAGCCAAAGAGTAAAGCAGATGTTTTCCGGCTCGGAAATGACAGGAGACGATGTATATCTGACCATAGATATGGATATACAGGAACTTGCCTATGAACTGCTTGGAGACAATAAGGGAGCGGCAGTGGTAATGGACCCTACGACAGGAAGCATTATAGCCATGGCTTCAACTCCGTCATTTGACCCCAATACAGTAAAAGAGGACTGGTCTGAACTTTCAACCGATGAGGACAGCCCCATGTTAAACAGAGCAACTCAGGGTCTGTATCCGCCGGGCTCAACATTTAAGATAGTTACGGCACTGTCAGCCATGAGGAATATGGATGACCTTGATAATTTTGTATTTGACTGTGAAGGCGAAGTACAGCTTGGCGATAAAATAATACACTGCTTTAATTCAAAAGTACATGGTGTGCTGTCTATAGATGATGCTATGGCATATTCATGTAACTGTACTTTTGCATCCATTGGTGAAGAAATAGGCTCTGCAAAGCTTAGACAGACTGCCGATGACTTAAATATGAATGCGGATATAACCTTTGACCTGCCGCTTTCCGATACAATAGTATCATTAAGCAGATTCTCAAGTATGAGTGAGCTTGCGGAAACATCCATAGGACAGGGTAAAACCCTTGTAACGCCTTTATATATGGCTATGCTTATATCATCGGTGGCAAATGACGGTGTTATGATGCAGCCCTATATGATAGAGAAGGTAACGGATTCAAACGGTAATGCAAAAACGACTACAATACCTAAGGTATATGATACGGTTATGACTCCCGAAGAAGCTGACAGACTTACGGAAATGCTTACGGAAGTAGTCAACAGAGGAACCGGAACAGCCGCTTCACTCAGAGGATATCAGGCAGCCGGAAAGACAGGAACAGCCGAGAATGAAAACGAATACGACCACAGCTGGTTTGTAGGATTTGCTTCAACCGATAAACCCGAAGTTGCCGTTGCCGTTATACTTGAAAATGTCAGCGGCTCAGCAAGAGCAACACCCATTGGCGGAAAGCTTATGCAGGCTGTGCTTGACAAGAAATATAACGGAGATATAAACAACAATAACTATACATATAATCCTCCTGTAGAGGAAGAACCTGACAATGGTGATGACCTGAACAGTGAGACAGATATAGTAGAAGATGTTGTAGCTCCCGAAGACGATTATGTTATTGGAAGTGACCAGCTTCCTGATACCGGCCAAAACGGAGACCAGACCGGAGGCCAGACTGGACAGGAAAATGGTGACCCGAACATAAATGGTCCGGGTGACAGTACGGAAAACGGAGAAAATACGGGAAATAATGACAACACCGAAAACGGTGAAACGACGGAAAATACAGATAATACTGATAACACAGGGAACGGCGAACAAGCCGTTCCCAATCAGTATACAGATGAATACGGACATGAACTTGCTATAGTTAACAAGTGAGAGGGACAAACTTAGAAAAAAAGGTTTGTCCATTTTTTTATTAAAGAGAAATAGAGAGGCATTAAAATTTGATGAATAGGTTGAAAATAAAGCAAAAAAGCGGTATACTAATAGCAATTGACAGATACACTATAAACTGTACGGAGGTAATCAGGTGATAGAAGCAGTCAGTTGTGGTGGCGTTGTGATCTGCAGGTGGAAGATTCTTCTTCTGTATAAAAATCAGAACGGACGCTATATGGGCTGGGTATTACCTAAAGGTACTGTAGAAGAAGGAGAAAGCTTTAAAGAGACAGCGCTTAGAGAGGTTAACGAAGAATCAGGAGCCAATGGCCATGTCATTAAATACATCGGAAAGACCCAGTATGTCTTCCGTGGCAATGATGATATGGTAAGTAAGTCTGTGCATTGGTATCTGATGTCTACGGATTCTTTCTACTGCAAGCCGCAAAGCGAAGAATTTTTCGCAGACGCAGGGTTTTACAAGTTCCATGAAGCATACCATCTGCTGAAGTTCAATGATGAAAGACAGATGTTAAAAAGAGCGTTTTTTGAATACGCAGAGATGAAAAAAGCTGAAGGTATAACGCCAAGAAATGTAATCCTTAAGGGATACAATAACAATTAGCTTACGAAAGGAGAATTTACTATGAAGAATTTAAGCGAAAACAGCTCAGAGCTCAGAGCATACATTGCCGGCCTTAGAGAGGAAGAAAACAGAAATAAACTTATAGGTCTTATAGTTGTTGGTTCTGTTTTAATCGGTCTTCTTGCAGCCGCTGTAGTATATCTTCTTAAAAAGAAGAGTGAAGAAGAATACTTTGATGACTGGGACGAAGAATGGGACGACGACGATGAGTGCTGCTGTGATGATGAATGCTGCTGTACAGACAGCGACGTTGACAACAGCGTAAGAGTTGAGCCTTTCGAAAAGTAATTTCTTAATAGTGGGCATAAACCGCGGGAGTGAAAGAAATAATAATTTTACTCCTGCGGTATTTTTTATAATGGACAAATTGAAAATAAATGGAAAACACACGAATAAAGGTATATATTTAAAGTGTATCTAGCTGTTAAAGACAGAGTTTTGTATTTTTACTTCAGGGAGTTAGCATAAGAATTGAGGCGGAGCATAATGAAACCCGAAAGTAAGGAAATTTTAAAAGGAAGTATTCCCATAGTTATAATGGCTGTATGTATAGTGACAGCGGTTATAGCTGTTATCGTCAATGACCTTTCGTTTGAGGACGTCTATAATTTTATTATGAATAACAGGACGGAAGCTCTCATAATAATACTTCTTCTCTATACCATAAAAAGTGTCACGGTTATTATATACTACAGTCTTCTGGTGGCACTTACCGGCTATATATTTGACCTGCCCACAGCGCTTATAGTAAATTCTGCCGGAACTTTGATTTGTCTTACGATTTCGTATATTATGGGATATTTTACAAAAAACGATGCGTTAGTTAAAAAGCTTGATAAATATCCTAAGATTAAAAAATATTTCAACAAATGCGAAGAAAACTCATTTCTGGTATGTTACATTCTTCATGCGCTGGGACTTTCTACTGAGATACTGGGAATAATATTCGGATTTTTGAAAATGCCGTATATTAAATACGTGGTAAGCAGTTTTATAGCAGTCGCACCGGGAATGATATGCGTGACTATATTCGGAAAAGAGCTGGATTTTACATCTCCGGCCTTTTGGATAGCCGTTGCCGTTGAAATAACGGTCATAGCTACAGCTTATTTATATTCCAATAAAAAACTGCTCAAAAAATAAGAATTAAAAGGGGAAGTTGTAATTGGAAAATAAGGAGTTTTTAGGGACTGAAAGAATAGGTAAGCTATTGTTTAAACTGGCTCTTCCGTCAGTAGTAGCACAGCTTGTAAACCTGCTTTACAATATGGTAGACAGGGTTTATATAGGTCATATGGAGAATGTAGGAAGCCTTGCCCTTACGGGTGTAGGCGTATGTATGCCGGTAATTCTTCTTGTATCAGCTTTTGCCGCTCTGGTAGGAATGGGCGGAGCGCCTCAGGTATCCATCTATATGGGAAAGAAAGATTATAAAACAGCCGAAAAAATAATGGGAAACTGTTTTGTATTCCTTATATTTATAAGTATAGTGCTTACGGGATTTTTATATATATTTGGAGAAGACCTTCTTCTCATATTCGGAGCCAGCGAAAATACCATAGGCTATGCCATTGACTATATGAACATTTATGTTATAGGAACAATATTTGTTCAGATGGCCCTTGGTATGAATATGTTCATAACATGTCAGGGATTCACAAAAATAAGTATGCTTTCGGTAGTTATCGGAGCGGTACTCAATATAATACTTGACCCCATACTTATATTCAATTTTAATATGGGAGTAAAGGGCGCAGCTCTTGCAACTATAATTTCACAGGCCGTATCAGCCGTATGGGTAGTATCTTTCCTTGCAGGTAAAAAGAGCGGTATACGCCTTAAAAAAGAAAACTTCAAGGTTGACTTTAGAATACTGCTTCCCTGTCTTGCCCTTGGTGTATCTCCATTCATAATGCAGGCTACAGAAAGCGTAATAAATATTTGCTTCAACTCATCACTGCTCAAATACGGCGGAGACGTTGCCGTAGGAGCTATGACGGTTCTTTCAACAGTAATGCAGTTTTCAATGCTTCCTCTGCAGGGACTTACACAGGGAGCACAGCCCATTACAAGTTATAACTATGGAGCCGGAAATCCTGACAGAGTAAAGCAGTCATTTAAACTGCTTCTTATTTCCTGCTTTGTATACTCAATGCTTTTATGGTCACTTGTAATGATAATGCCTGATAAGTTTGTACTTATGTTTAACTCAGACCCTGAGCTTGTAAGCTATGGTTCATGGGCCATGAGAATATACTTTGCGGTATTAGGCATATTTGGTATACAGATTGCCTGCCAGCAGACATTTATCGCCATTGGAAATGCAAAAACATCACTTTTCCTTGCTGTTTTAAGAAAGATAATTCTGCTTATACCTCTTATTTATATACTGCCTAATTTCTTTGCTGATAAGGCCATGGCGGTTTATCTTGCAGAGCCCGTTGCGGACATTATAGCCGTAATTACAACGTCCATACTGTTTGCTAGATATTTCAGCAAGACGTTAAAGAAAATGAAAGCAAATGAGGAAAATATAAAAACAGCGTGATTTTAGATAAGGAGGAATACAATGAGAAAGATAAGAATATCACAAATACAAATGCCTGTTTATGCTGACAAAAAAGACACTGTGAAATACATAAGCGAAGCCGTTAAAAAAGCTTCCGAAAATTCTGATATTGTAACTCTTCCTGAAATGTTCTGCTGCCCATATCATGTAGATAATTTCCCTGTTTATGCTGAAAAGGAAGGCGGGGAAATGTGGCAGGTATGCTCATCACTGGCTAAAGAAAATAATGTATATCTGTCAGCGGGCACAATGCCTGAAAAAGATGACGAGGGCAGAATATATAATACGGCCTATGTTTTTGACAGACAGGGAAACTGCATAGCAAAACATAGGAAAATGCATCTGTTTGATATTAATGTCAAAGGCGGTCAGTGTTTCAGAGAATCCGATACTCTCACTGCCGGAGACAGTGTAACAACATTTGAAACGGAGTTTGGAATATTTGGAATATATATATGCTATGATATAAGATTTCCTGAATTATCAAGATTAATGGCATTGAAGGGTGCACAGGTAATTTTAGTGCCCGCGGCCTTCAATATGACAACGGGACCTGCCCACTGGGAGCTTCTTTTCAGGTCTCAGTCCTTGAATAATCAGGTATATGCCATAGGTACGGCACCTTCTAGAGATTCTTCGGCATCCTATCAGTCATGGGGACACAGCATAATAACTGACCCATGGGGAAGGGTAATAAGCCAGACAGACGAAAAAGAATGTATTATCAATACGGAAATAGACCTTGACTATATATTGGAAGTAAGGGACCAGATACCTGTATTGAAGCAGAGAAGGTCAGATGTATATACACTTACGGAAAATAATGCTGATTAATATTAAAAAGCAGTCCATTTGGACTGCTTTTTTTAGTCTTCTTTATCTTCAATTATCATATCCTCAGGTTTGATGGTTTCTGTTTTTACATCTTCCTCAGGCGCATTGGGAATATCTTCTTCTTTGAATTCAGCGTTTATGGCATCTTCCTTAAGAACCATGGTACTCATAAGTTTAAAGGTTGTTATTATAGTGATTATATTTTGTATTCCGTCTACCAGGAGAGTTACGCCAAGCAGAAGTATGATTGCGGTAGTTACGCTGGATGAATTGATTATAAGGGAAATACCAAATACAATGGTGAACAGTGAGACAAGTAAAATAAGTCCCCACTTTTCAAGACCCATTTTCTTTGCGTCAAATGATATTTTTATTTTATGAATACCGTCTGCTGTTATGGCAATTCCGGTTACAAGCGGAAATACCGGAAGTATTACTTTCGGAAAGAGTAAAAGCAGTCCTCCTGCTATTATAAGAAATATACCCAGCACCAAATTAAACTGAAATTTGATAGTTTTGTTGTTTTCCTTATTTTTCATAAACTGACTAAGGCGCATTATGCCAAGTATCAGTATTGCCGCTCCAAGGGCATAGCACATCACAAGTATTGATGTGTGGGGCCAGGCTATAAAACATATTCCAAGTACAACGAATATAAAAGCAAACGCTATATAAACTATAAGCGCTCTTTTCATAGTTTCCATTTTATTTCATCCTTTCGATTAACTTAATCACTAAGTAAATATCATTATAATGTTTAATTTTCCAATTATCAATAACCTAAGGGTATTTAAAATATTTATATCCCAAGTATGAATTAACAAAACTGTTTTTGAATGATATAATTAAGTATGTCCATATCTGAGAAGGGTTTGATGTTAAATCCATGATAAAAAATGTAATTGTAGTTTGCTTTACTTGACTACTACGCTAAAGTGTATTATAATTAATTCCATTAAATAACGGGAGATATGACTATGGATAAAATAAAATATATCAAAAACGATGAAGAAGCGGTGCTCCGCTTCAAAAACCTTTATAAACAGTATGGTTACAAGCAGTATAAGATGAGTAAGTTTGAGGAATATGACCTCTATGCGGAGAATAAAAATTTCCTTATGAACAGTAATATAATTACTTTTACTGACCTTAACGGAAAGCTTATGGCTCTCAAACCAGACGTTACTTTGTCCATCGCAAAAAACGTAAAAAATACAGACGGAGTACAGAAGCTGTATTACAGTGAAAATGTATACAGAGCCAGAAAGGGCGGCAACGAATTTAAGGAAATAATGCAGACTGGCCTTGAATGTATGGGCGACATTGATATTTATAATGTCGGAGAAGTACTTATGCTGGCTGCAAAGAGCCTTGAGGAAATATCAGACAGTTATATTATAGATATCTCCCATACAGGATTCGTATCGGAACTTTTTAAAGATATTTCAGAGGATAAGAGAGAGGTTTTATTGAGCTATGTAAATGCCAAAAATCCTTCAGGCATCAAAAAAGCCTGTGCACAGTTTGGACTTGGCATAAGTCTTACGGAAAAGGCGGTAAAACTTGCTTCTCTTTACGGTTCATTTGAGGACGTCATCGATGAGCTTAAAAAACTCAGCATAAATAATAAAACCGATGAAGTCATAGATGAGCTTGAAGGCATATACAGAATGCTGAAAATATATGATTTAGGAAAAAATATCAACATTGACTTCTCTATAATAAACAATATGAGCTATTACAACGGAATAGTGTTTAAAGGATATGTATCAGGCATACCCAGCAACATACTTTCGGGAGGAAGATATGATAAACTTCTTCATAAGCTGGGAAAAAATGCGGGAGCCATAGGCTTTGCGCTTTATCTTGATATGCTCGATATGCTTAATATTGAAGATGATGAGTATGATGCAGATGTGCTTATAATGTATGATAAAGAAGTATCTCCGGAAAAAGTAACTGCGTTGGCAGAGGAGATAACAAAGGGCGGCGAGAGCGTATGCGTACTTACTAAGATGCCGTCAAACGGAAAATATAAAAGAATAGTACGCATTACAGAGAGGGGGCTTGAAAGCGTTGAAACAGTGGATTGATGTTGCGCTTCCCAAGGGTCGTCTTGGAGAAAATGTATATAAGATATTTGATGAGGCAGGTTACAGCTGCCCTTCCATACTTGAGACAAACAGAAAACTTATATTTGAAAACGAGGAAAACAGAGTAAGATACTTTTGGGTAAAACCGTCTGACGTTGCCATATATGTTGAAAGAGGAGCCGCAGACGTAGGTGTTGCCGGAAAGGATATAATACTTGAATATGAACCCGATGTTTTTGAGCTGGCGGATTTGAATATGGGCAAATGCAGAATGTGCGTTGCCGGACATAAGGGATTCCGTGACAATACCGCAAGGACATTAAGGGTTGCTACAAAATTCCCTAATATAGCGAAAGAATACTATGCTAAAAAGAGCAGACAGATAGATATAATCAAGCTTAACGGCTCCATAGAGCTGGCACCAATACTCAGAATGAGTGACGTTATAGTCGATATCGTGGAGACAGGCACTACACTTAAGGAAAACAATCTTGAAGTCCTTGAGGAGATACTTCCCATAAGCGCAAGACTTATATCAAATAAAGTCAGCTATAAATTTAAGAATAATGAGATAATGGAACTTTGTGACAGAATCAATGAGATATGCAGCAGAGGTGATGAGTGATGATAAAAATAATGGACTATTCCTGCACAAGCAGTGAAGAAATATTTGCAAGAGGAATGAGTGCCACAGGAGTGGAGGAAACGGTTGCGGCAATAATTGCCGATATAAAGGAAAACAAAGATAAGGCGCTTTTCAAATACTGCGAAAAATTTGATAATACCGTTACCGATAATCTTGAGGTTACTAAAGAAGAAATAGATGAAGCCTTTGAATTAGTAGATAAGGACCTTATCGAAGTAATGAAAAAGGCAAGGGACAATATTTATGATTATCACAAACACCAGGTAAGAAACAGCTTTGTAATAGCTGAAAAAGACGGCATAGTTTTAGGCCAGAAGGTTACACCCCTTGAAAGAGCGGGAATATATGTACCCGGAGGAACAGCTGCATACCCTTCAACAGTACTTATGAATACTATACCCGCAAAAATAGCGGGAGTAAAAGAAATAATTATGACATCTCCTGCAAAGGAAGGAAAAATCAATCCCGTAATACTTGCGGCTGCAAAGATTGCCGGAGCTGACAGGATATTTAAGGCCGGAGGAGCTCAGGCTGTAGCGGCAATGGCCTACGGTACAGAATCCATTCCAAAGGTAGATAAAATTGTAGGACCCGGAAATGCCTTTGTTGCCGAGGCAAAGAAGCAGGTATTTGGTCTTGTGGACATCGATATGATAGCCGGACCCAGTGAAATACTTGTCATAGCCGACGGCACTTGCGACCCTAAAACCGTTGCGGCGGATATGCTTTCACAGGCAGAACATGATAAGCTTGCCAGTGCGGTGCTTGTTACGGACAGCAGAGAGCTTGCCGAAAAGACTGCTCTTGAAATAGACAGACAGCTCAAACTTCTTCCAAGACGTGAGATAGCAGAGCCTTCTATCGAAAACAACGGAAAAATTATAATAGCCGAATCTATTTTACAGGCCATAGATATAGCCAATGAGATAGCTCCCGAGCATCTTGAAGTATGTGTGGACAATCCCTTTGATTATCTGGATAAAATTAAAAATGCGGGTTCAATCTTTTTGGGCAAAAACTGTCCTGAGGCCCTTGGCGATTATTTTGCAGGACCAAACCACACACTTCCCACCAGCGGAACAGCCAAATTCTCAAGTCCGCTGTCAGTTGATGATTTTGTAAAGAAATCGGCATTTACTTATTATACAAAGGACGCTCTGTCAAAGGTATGTGACGATATAGCATGCTTTGCGGAGAAGGAGGGACTGAGCGGACACGCCAGGTCAGCACTTGTGAGATTTGATAAAGCCGGTATTTAAGGGGGAGTTAAAAATGAGCAGATTTATGGATGAAAAATATTCTTCCCTTGAAGAGTATGTTCCCGGGGAACAGCCCACGGATATGCAGTATATAAAGCTTAATACAAATGAGTCGCCTTTTCCTCCGTCACCCTTAGTGGCGCAGGCTATAACAAAGCAGGAAATCGATATGCTTGAGCTTTATCCTGACCCGGAATGTAAATCACTTATCAAAAAACTGGCCGATATATACGGTTTTGATAAAGAAAATATTTTTGTCGGAAACGGTTCCGATGAGATACTGAATTTTGCATTTATGGCTTTCTGCCAGAATGGAGTGGCATTTGCAGATATAACCTATGGATTTTATCAGGTATTTGCTGACCTTTACGGTATCAAGGCAGATGTAAAACCTCTTAAAGAAGACTTTTCCATTGACCCGGCAGATTATATGGGAATAGGAAAGGCCGTGTTTATAGCCAATCCAAACGCCCCTACGGGTATGATACTTTCTGTGGAGGACATAGAAAAGATAGTTATTTCAAACCCTGACAATGTGGTGGTTGTTGATGAGGCTTACATAGACTTTGGCGGAAAAAGTGCTGTCGACCTTGTAAGAAAGTATGACAATGTGCTTATTGTGAGGACATATTCAAAATCACGCTCACTGGCGGGAGGAAGACTTGGTTTTTCCATAGGCTCAAAGGAGATAACTTCAGACCTTAAAAAATTAAAATTTTCCACAAATCCCTATAATATAAACAGGCTTACTCTTCTTGCGGGGGAGGCCAGTCTTTATGACCAGAATTATTATAAGGAAAACTGTGCAAAAATAATAATGAACAGAGAATATACAAGAAATGAGCTTGACAGAATGGGATTTGTTACACTCCCGTCCATAACAAACTTCCTTTTCACAAAGCATCCGTCAATTTCAGGAGAAAAATTTTATGAAAAACTGAAAGAAAACGGAATTCTTGTAAGACACTTTAAAAAGGACAGAATCAAGGACTATGTGAGAGTTACCATAGGCACATACGACCAGATGAAGGCTTTTGTATCAGAAGCAAGATATATACTTGAAAGAGAGGAGAGGGGCAAGTGAGAACAGCCGAAATAAGGAGAAAAACTGCCGAGACCGACATACAGCTTGATTTGAATATTGACGGAAGCGGAAAGAGCGAAATAAGTACCGGAGTCGGTTTTCTTGACCATATGCTCACTCTTTTTTCACGCCATGGAAGATTTGATTTGAATCTGGTGTGTAAAGGCGATGTGGATGTTGACGACCATCATAGTGTTGAAGATATAGGTATCTGCCTTGGAAAGGCCTTTGCGGAGGCAGCAGGGGATATGAGAGGCATAAAAAGATATGGAAGTATGATACTTCCCATGGACGAAACGCTTATTTTATGTGCTGTAGATATAAGCGGAAGGTCATATTTGAATTTTAGCCTTGATATACCCACGGAAAAGGTGGGTACATTCGATACGGAACTTGCTGAAGAATTTTTTCAGGCATTTGTGAGAAATTTTCCCATAACTCTGCATATAAAACAGCTTGAGGGAAAAAACTCACATCATATAATAGAAGGCACTTTTAAAGCTTTTGGACGAGCTATGAAAAATGCCATTGAAAAGGACATAAAATATGCTGACGAAATACCGTCTACAAAAGGGGTGCTGTGATGATAGCGATAATTGATTACGGAGTGGGAAATTTGTTTTCTCTTAAAAGTTCCTTTGCGTTTATAGATAAGGAAGCTGTCGTGACAGGTGACCCGGAGGTAATTGAAAAATGTGACAGAATAATACTTCCCGGAGTCGGAGCCTTTTCCGATGCGGCAAAAAAGCTTAAGGAAAGCGGACTTGGGGATATCGTAAAGGAGCAGGCGGCTAAGGGAAAACCTGTACTTGGCATATGTCTTGGTATGCAGCTTCTTTTTGAAAAAAGTTATGAATACGGAGAACATGAGGGGCTTGGACTTATAAAAGGAAATGTAAGACCCATAGCCGATGTGGTTGGAAAAGAATTAAAGATACCTCATATTGGCTGGAATGCACTTATTTTCCCTAAAGACAAGGAAAAGAGCCCTCTCTATAAGTATACCGATGAGGGAGACTTTGTATATTTTGTTCATTCATATTATGCGGCAGACTGTGATGAGAGTATAACAGCCGTATCAGAATACGGTGCTATGATAACTGCCTCTGTACAGAATGGCAACATATACGGAGCTCAGTTTCATCCGGAAAAAAGCGGAAATGTAGGACTTGGGATACTTAAGGCTTTTTGTGAGATATAAAGGAGGATAATTATGTATATATTACCTGCTATAGATTTATATAACGGTTCAGCCGTACGTCTTTCAAAGGGCGATTATAACAATATGACTGTTTATAGTAACAATCCTCCGGAATTTGCTGAAAAATTCCAGAAAAGCGGGGCTGAATACCTTCATGTAGTTGACCTCGAAGGAGCTAAAGACGGTACCACAGCAAACTTTGACACAGTTAAGGCTATCATCGATAAAACGGATATGAAAGTTGAGATAGGCGGAGGTATAAGAACCGACGCGGTTATCAAAAAGTATATCGATGCCGGAGTATCCAGAGTTATTCTTGGTACGGGAGCGGTAATGGACAGCCTGTTTTTGGAAAGGTCCGTAAGAAATTATGGGGACAAAATAGCTGTAGGTGTGGATATTAAGGGAGATTACGTTGCTATCAAGGGATGGCTTGAAGTAACGGAAGTAAAATGCTTTGATTTCTGCAGAGGCCTTGAGAGAATAGGTGTAAAAACCATAATCTGTACCGATATATCCAAGGACGGAATGCTTGGAGGAACAAATGTAGAGCTTTATAAAAAGCTTAATGATATGTTTGACTTAAATATAATAGCTTCCGGCGGAGTTTCTTCGATAGATGACATAAAGAAGCTCTCTGAGCTTAATATACATGGTGCCATTTTGGGCAAAGCGCTTTATGAAGGCACAGTTGACCTTAAGGAAGCGGTCGAAGCAGCCAGGAGGACAGAAAAATGATAACAAAAAGGATAATACCCTGTCTTGATGTAAAGGAGGGAAGGGTAGTAAAGGGCGTAAAATTTGAGGGACTTAATGATGTCTCCTCACCTGTATCACTGGCCGAGTTTTACAGCAAAAGCGGAGCTGATGAGCTTGTATTTTATGACATAACCGCGTCAGCCGAGGGCAGAAAACTGTTTACGGACATACTCACCGAAGCGGCAGAAAAAATATTTATACCCCTTACGGTAGGCGGCGGAATAAATACCGTTGAGGACTTTGACAGGGTGCTTAAATGCGGCGCCGATAAGGTAAGCGTAAATTCTGGAGCCATAAAAAATCCCGCACTCATATCCGAAGCCGCAAAAAAATACGGAGACCAGTGTGTTGTGCTTTCTGCGGATGTAAAAAGAGTTGACGGAAGATTTACGGTATTTGCCCGCGGAGGCAGAGACAATACGGGAATGGATGCCATAGAATGGATTAAAAAATGTACTGCCAATGGTGCCGGAGAGATAGTTGTAAACAGTATCGATACCGACGGAGTAAAGGGTGGATTTGACCTGGAAATGCTTGAGGCGGTCTGCGATGCGGTTTCAGTGCCGGTTATAGCCTCAGGAGGAGCAGGCTGTATAGATGACTTTACAAAGCTTTTTAAAGCCATACCTAAAGTCGATGCCGGCCTTGCGGCTTCCATATTCCACTTTGGAGAGGTAGATATCAAAAACTTGAAGGAAACTCTCAGAAATGAGGGCATAAACGTAAGGATATAAGAAATATAAGGAGAATAATTATGCTTGACATAAATGAACTCAAATTTGATGAAAAGGGTCTCATACCAGCTGTAGTCGTTGATGCCGAAAGCAAAAACGTGCTTACAGTGGCTTATATGAATAAAGAAAGCCTTGAGATAAGTATGAAAGAAGGAAAAACCTGCTTTTGGTCACGCTCAAGACAAGAGCTTTGGAGAAAGGGCGAAACATCAGGAAATTATCAGCATATCGTAAGTATTACGGCTGACTGTGACAGAGATGCTCTTACTGTTATGGTTAAAAAAGACGGACCTGCCTGCCATCTTGGAACAGATTCCTGCTTTAATGACCTTGTATATAAAAATGATGAAGTCGGATATTTTTCATATGAAGGTCTTATGAAACTTATTGAGGGCAGAAAGACAGAGAAAAAAGAGGGCTCATATACAACATATCTTTTTGAAAAAGGAATAGATAAAATACTTAAAAAAGTCGGTGAAGAAAGTACAGAAGTCATTATTGCAGCTAAGGCCGATGACAAGAAAGAGACTATATACGAAGTGGCAGACCTTTGCTATCACGTTATGGTAATGATGATAGAAATGGGTATTTCTATTGATGACATAACAAAAGAGCTGGCAAGCCGTCATGTAATAGACCACAAGGTAAAGCAGGAGAAAATGACAAAATGATAAATGCTGACTTTCATACGCACAGCACCTATTGTGACGGAAAAAATACTTTAGAGGAAATGCTTGATGCCGCCATTTATAAAAAAATGGCGGCTATAGGTTTTTCAGGACATTCTCATACTTCATTTGATGAATCCTATTGTATGAGCAAAGAGGATACGGAAAAATATATAAGAGACATCCTTTTGATGAAAAAGAGAAACAAAGAAAATATTGAAATATATCTCGGCATAGAAAAAGACAGATTTACGGATATGACTGAGTTTGACAGATTTGACTATGTCATAGGTTCTGTTCATTATGTTTTAAAGGACGGATACTATATACCCGTTGACGAAAGTGCGGATGCATTTAAAGAAAATATTGAAAAGTATTATGGCGGGGATTACTATGCCTTCTGCGAAGACTATTATGAACTGCTTTCTTCCATTGCCGATGACAGCAGTGTGTCTATAATAGGCCATTTTGACCTTGTGACAAAGTTTAATGAAAATGACTGTATTTTCGATACCTCGGACAAAAGATATATTTCAGCGGTAAATGAGGCTATATACAGGCTGGCTGCCAGCGGAAAAATACTTGAGATAAATACGGGAGCCATATCCAGAGGATACAGAAAAGAACCCTATCCGTCGGAAGATATACTGGTAAAATGGAGAAAACTTGGCGGAAAAATAATTTTTTCAGGAGATGCCCACAGTACGGAAGGACTGTGCTATGCCTTTGAAAATGCCCGAAAAACGGCGGAAAAATGTGGTTTCAAAAAGGCCTGCATACTGAAAAATAATGAATTTATAGAAATCTCTTTGTAATTTGGTGTTGACATTACAAAAAAGAGAGTTATAATATCGTTATAAATAAATACTGTATACAGGCAGTGATGAGAAGGAGTAACCTTATTGCGGCATTTAAGAGAGAAGACGGAAGGTGCGAGTCTTTATGCGGGTATGGTGAAGCAGTCTCTGAGCTTTGAACCGAAAGCAGCGCGCGTAAGTAGGCTTCAACGTGGTTCTCACGTTACAGAGAAGCGGTATGTAAGTACCGGCAGAGAGCAGGTAAATCCTGAATTTAGGTGGTAACACGGACAATTGTTCGCCCTAAGCATATTTTGCTTAGGGCGTTATTTTTTGCCACAATTTTAAAAGGAGTGTTAATGAATGAGGAAGTTTGAAAAGTCAACAAAACTTGATAATGTAAGTTATGATATAAGAGGTCCAGTAATGGACGAGGCAAACAGAATGGAAGCCATGGGTATGAGAATACTTAAACTCAACATCGGAAATCCCGCTCCATTCCGTTTTACAGCACCCGACGAAATGATAAGAGATATGATTTACAATATAAGGGATACAGAGGGTTATTCTGATTCAAAGGGTATGTTCTCTGCAAGAAAGGCTATAATGCAGTACTGCCAACTTAAAAATATTCCCAATGTTGATATCGCAGATATATATACAGGCAACGGCGTAAGCGAACTTATAACAATGTGTATGCAGGGTCTTTTAAACAGCGGAGACGAAATACTCGTTCCTATGCCCGATTATCCACTTTGGACAGCATCTGTTACTTTAGCAGGCGGCAAGGCTGTTCACTATATGTGTGATGAGCAGGCAGAATGGTATCCTGATATTGACGACATAAGAAGCAAAGTAACTCCCAGAACAAAGGGTATTGTAGTAATAAACCCCAATAACCCCACAGGTGCACTTTATCCCAAGGAAGTCCTTGAGGAAATAGTACAGGTGGCAAGGGAAAATGAACTTGTAATCTTTGCCGATGAGATTTATGACAGACTTGTTATGGACGGTCTTAAACACGTTGCACTTGGCTCACTCTGTCCTGACCTTTTATGCGTTAACCTTAACGGACTTTCAAAGTCCCATAGGGTTGCAGGATGGAGAATAGGCTGGATGGCACTCAGCGGAGATAAGAGCAAAGCTAAGGGATATATCGAAGGTCTTAATATGCTTTCATCCATGCGTCTCTGCTCAAATGTTCCCGGACAGGCAATAATCCAGACAGCCATCGGCGGCATCCAGACTTCCGATGAATATATAATGCCCGGCGGAAGAATATACGAACAGAGAGAATGTGTATATAATGCCCTTAAGGATATCCCCGGTGTAAGCGTTGTAAAACCTAAAGCAGCATTCTATATATTCCCTAAACTTGATATACAGAAATTTAATATTACCGATGATGAGCAGTTTGCTCTTGATTTCCTCAAAAAGAAGAAGATACTCGTAACACATGGACGCGGATTCCACTGGGAGCAGCCCGACCACTTCAGAATTGTTTATCTTCCCGAGGTAGACCAGCTTGAGTTTGCATGCTCAGAGCTTGCTGATTTCCTGAGCACATACCATCAGTAATATTAAGGAGTGTTTATATTGGAGCTTAAGCTTAAAAAGATATACAGACATTTTAAAGGCAATCTTTACTTTGTTGAAGACACGGCTGTCCATAGTGAGACAAGCGAAAAATATGTTATATACAGAGCTCTTTACGGCGACCAGGAGTTATATATAAGACCCTATGATATGTTTGTTTCAGAGGTCGACCATGAAAAATATCCTGACGTAAAGCAAAAATACAGATTTGAGCTTGCTGATATAAAGAGTGTATACTGATATGAAATATGAAAATATAAGAGAAGCGGTCTTTATAAAGCGAAATAACAGATTTTCGGCTGATGTTGTCATAGACGGAAAAAATGAGACCGTCCATGTAAAAAACACCGGAAGGCTCAGAGAGCTTTTGACACCGGAAAGCACGGTTATTCTTGAAGAAGGAAAAAATCCTGAAAGAAAAACAAAGTATTCGATAATTGCCGTAAAAAAAGGCAGTGAAATAGTCAATATTGACTCACAGGCGCCCAATGCCGCAGCCTTTGAGGCACTGTCTCAGGGAGGAATAGCGGAAATAGGATATCCTGATATGGTAAAAAGAGAAGTCAAATACGGCTCATCAAGATTTGACCTTTATTACGAGGCAGACGGAAAGAGGGGATTTGTCGAAGTAAAAGGAGTTACCCTTGATGATAATTCCGTAGCAAGATTTCCTGATGCTCCGACCGAAAGGGGAGCGAAACACATCAGGGAGCTTATAAAAGCGGCAGAAGAAGGCTATGAATGTTCGGTGCTGTTTGTAATACAGATGAAAAACATCAATAGCTTTGAGCCAAATTATGCTACGGACCCGGACTTTGCTTCTGAGCTTATAAGGGCTTCTGAAAATGGGGTAAATATTCTGGCCTATGACTGTATAGCTGCTGAAGACTCTTTATGTATTGACAAAGGAATAAAAGTCGTTTTAGACAAAAACAAATTATAAATATTTATAAAAAAGCACCGGAATTTAATTTCCGGTGCTTTTTTTAAATCTATTAATCAATCTTCCGCATAAGGATAAGCCTTATTTAAAGTCTCCATTATTTTAGATACAGGTATGCTGAAATCAATGTCAGAGCAGAATTTTATCAGCTCATACATACCTCCGCTGTGATAATAAAGTATCATAATTTCTTCTGGCGTAAGCTCGTTTCTGCCCAGCTGTTTTTCCATCATAATCCTGTTATATTTAAACACTATATCAAAAAGCTTTTCATAGCAGCTGGATTTTTTAACGACTTCAATAAGATTTCTGTTTTCTTTTAGTTTTTCAAAATATTTTTCCGCAAAACATTTTAAATCCATACCTCTGCATTCATCAAGTTCAGTTTGAAAATCATTAAAAAGCTTATCCACCGCATCTATAAGAACATCATCTATTTTTTTATAATTTCTGTAAAAGCTCATCCTTGATACTCCGGCTTTTTTGGTTATATCAGTTATGGTTATTTTTTCGTAGTTTTTTTGTGATATTAGAAATATAAGGGCATGTATTATACTGTCCTTGGTAATATCTTTCATAAATATCAAACCTTTCTAATTTATTACAACATAATTTTTAATTAAAATCCAATTGAATAGAAAACATAATGATATTATAATACATAGACAAATAAAGTGACAAGTGTAACATTTTATAAAGGAGAGAATTTTATGCAGGAATTAAAACCGAATAAAAAGCCGCTGTACGTTTACTGGCTTGCGGCGCTCATAATATTAGTTTTGCTTAATACATTCGTTTTTCCTCTGGCCTTTAAGAAAGAGGTGCAGAGTGTAGACTATGGGACATTTATGACTATGATGGAGGAAAAGGATATAGGCTCTGTAATGGTTAATAATGATGAAATAGTATTCACCAATAAAGACGAAACAAAAGTATATACAACAGGAAATATGAATGACCCTCAGCTTGTTGACAGGCTTTATGAATCAGGGGCAAAATTTGACAGAGAAGTAGTAGATGAGATGAATCCTCTATTGTACTATTTCTTCAGCTTGATAGTACCCATCGCCCTTATGATATTCATTTCAAGATGGATATCCAAGAAGATGGCTGAAAAAATGGGCAATAACCCAATGATGATGCAGTTTGGAATGGGCAGCGGAGGAAACGCCGCTAAGGTATATGTAAAAAGTGACAACGGAATAAAATTCAGTGACGTTGCGGGCGAAGAAGAAGCAAAGGAACTTCTTCAGGAAATTGTTGATTATCTACATGACCCTCAGAGATATACTGAAATAGGAGCTTCACTTCCTAAAGGAGCCCTTCTTGTAGGACCTCCGGGTACAGGTAAAACACTCCTTGCCAAGGCTGTAGCCGGTGAGGCAGATGTACCATTCTTCTCAATATCAGGTTCGGAATTCGTTCAGATGTTCGTTGGTATGGGAGCTGCAAAGGTAAGAGACCTTTTCAAACAGGCTAAAGAAAAAGCTCCCTGCATAGTATTTATAGATGAGATAGATACAATAGGTAAAAAGAGAGACGGCCAGATAGGCGGAAACGATGAAAGAGAACAGACTCTTAACCAGCTGCTTACGGAAATGGACGGATTTGACGGAAATAACGGAGTTGTTATACTTGCGGCAACCAACAGACCCGAATCCCTTGACCCTGCGCTTTTAAGACCCGGAAGATTTGACAGAAGAATACCTGTTGAGCTTCCCGACCTTCAGGGACGAATCGATATACTTAAGGTCCACGGCTCAAAAATAAAGACAGACAATGGTATAGACTATTCTGAAATAGCAAGGGCAGCAGCCGGAGCATCAGGAGCGGAGCTTGCCAATATTGTCAATGAGGCTGCCCTCAGAGCCGTAAGACAGGGCAGGAAAAAAGTTCAGCAGCAGGACCTTATGGAAAGCGTTGAAGTTGTAATAGCAGGTTATCAAAAGAAGAATAAAATACTGTCAGACAAGGAAAAACTTATAGTAGCATACCATGAAGTAGGACATGCGCTTGTTGCAGCCCTTCAGACCCAGTCTGCTCCGGTACAGAAGATAACCATAATACCAAGAACATCAGGAGCCCTTGGATATACAATGCAGGTAGAAGAAGGCGAACACTATCTTATGACTAAAACAGAGATAGAAAATAAGATAGCTACCTATACAGGCGGACGTGCCGCTGAGGAAATAATATTCAAGGATATAACAACCGGTGCATCAAATGATATCGAGCAGGCAACAAAGCTTGCAAGGGCAATGGTATCAAGATTTGGTATGGCCGATGAATTCGGAATGGTAGCAATGGAAAACGTAACTAACCAGTATCTTGGCGGAGACGCTACCCTTGCATGCTCTGACCAGACCCATACAAAAATAGATAAAATGGTCGTTGATATAGTAAACGGCCAGTATGCTAAGGCTAAGAAACTTTTGCAGGATAATATAATAAAGCTTCACGAAATAGCTAAGTTCCTTTATGAGAATGAAACTATTACAGGTGATGAATTTATGAAAATTTTAAACAGTAAAAATGAGGCGGTGTAATCCTTAATGAATCTAATGTTCACTTTGGACTCCAATTATATACCACAGCTGAAAGTATGTCTTAAGTCCATCATCAGATTTCCATCTGATGATGGATGGGACATTTATATACTTACGGGAAGGGCCGACAGCGAGTTTAAAAAACTTGAAAATGACCTTAATAAAACAGATGGGGTAAGGGTCCATCTTATTGAAGTAGATGATATACTCTTTGATGATTTTCCTGAGATAGGCAGATATTCTAAAGTAGTATATTACAGGATATTCGCCGCATCAATTCTGCCTGACAACATAGACAGGATACTTTATCTTGACCCTGACATTGTTGTTATAAATCCTCTTGACGAGCTTTATAATTCGGATTTTGAAGGCGGATATTATATTGCCTGCAGTCATACAAAGGCCGTCCTGACAAAAATAAACAGGCTCAGACTGGGAATAAAAAATGACGCTCCGTATATAAATTCCGGTGTTATGATGATGAATATAGAGCTTCTCAGAAAAGAGCAGACAATGAAAGAAGTTATAGAGTATGTGGAGAAAAGAGGAAAGTTTTTTGTACTTCCGGACCAGGACATTATAACAGCTCTCTATGGCGACCGCGTCAAGCTTATAGATACGTTTATTTATAATTTGAGTGACAGACTTATATCTTTAAATAATATGAGCCCGGTTTTAAACGAAATAATAGACCTGGACTGGGTGAGAAAAAATGCTGTTATAATCCACTATTATGGAGATAATAAACCCTGGAAAGAAAACTATAAAGGAATATTAAATGTATTCTATGACGAGCTTTCTTAAGTTATTTGTAAGAGAATAGAAGCATAAAATGAATTGACCCAAATGAGTTAATATGGTACCCTCTGTTTATGCAGTTAAACGGAGGGTAATTTTGTAAGCAGAGGAGAATCAATATGAATACAAAATTCAAAGATGTTTTTTGGGTAATATTCGGAAATACGCTTAATGCCTTTGCAGTAGCATTTTTTATACTGCCAAACGATTTGGCAATGGGAGGCGGTACAGGTATATCACTTATAGTAAACCACTTTTTTAATATACCGATATCTGTTTTCGTACTCATATTTAACATTATAATGTTTGTCATAGGAGCAGCGCTTCTCGGGAAGAAATTTGCGGTAACAACTGCCATAAGCACATTTTATTATCCGTTTATACTTGGAGTTTTCCAAAATGTGATAGGCAGTTATTCAGCTACAAATGATATATTTTTGAATACGTTTTTTGCCGGACTGCTTATGGGATTATCCCTCGGAATAGTCGTAAGAGCTGGGGCATCAACGGGAGGTATGGATATACCGCCTTTAGTTATAAACAAGTATTTCGGAGTATCTGTTTCATCCGCAATGTACGTATGCGGATGTATAATACTTGCTGTGCAGCTTACATTCAGGGATACCGAAAAGATACTTTACGGCATAGTGCTTATAATGATAACTTCGCTGGTGCTTGATAAGATGATTGTCCTCGGAAAGCAGAGAGTACAGCTGCAAATCATAAGCGAAAAGTCAGAAGAAATAAAACAGGCCATTATGGAGAAAGTGGGACGAGGAGTTACGGTGCTTTACGGCGAGACAGGATATATGGGAGAAAGATGCAACATAGTTTTGACCGTTGTTTCAAACAGACAGCTGTTAAAGACTGAGAGAATAGCAAAAAGCATAGACCCTTCATCATTTGTAATAGTAAACTCAGTAAAAGAGGTAGCAGGAAAGGGATTTTAAAAAATAAAACCGCCGTTATATACGGCGGTTTTTTGTTATGCGGTTTGTTTTTTGTCAAAGGGTTTAAATATAAATTCGGGCAGTGATAATACCAGAAGAATGGCAATTACGCATACGCCTACGATTTTTATACATATCATAGTCTGGTCAACTGCGTTATACATATCGGATATTATTATGGCATAGGCTGCATTATACATATTTCCTCCGGGAGAAAGGGGGAAAACTGAAGGAAGAACATATACCATTACGGGAATATGTCTGCGCATTGATGTTATACGGGCAAGGAAAGCAACCAGCAGAGCTCCGAAGAAATTGGCTGATGTTCCGAATCCGTATCTATGTATGAGGAAATAGTATACTCCGTATCCTAAACCTCCGAAAATACCGCAGAAAATAAGTTCCTTCTTAGGCGTGTTATATACTATCGCAAAGAAAAAGCAGGCCATAAATGCCATTATCATTTCGATTATTATTGTGCTCATAAAACCGCACCTCCTAAAGCCTTCCATATTATCATGGCAAAGGCAACACCTGTACTGATTGCCGCTGCCGTAAGGAGAGCCTCATAGGCCCTTGTTGTTCCTGAGGTGTAGTCTCCGTGTAAAATATCATTTACCGAGTGGACAAAGGGTACGCCGGGAGCTATTGGCATAAGAGTACCGATTATTATTTTGTCAAGGATTGAGCCGATTCCGAAATTCATAAGCAGTACAGCCATAAAGCCTGCCACAAAACCTCCGCAGCAGTTTACAAGGAAAGTAAATGTATTGTTTGAGTTGAGGGCCTGAACAAATATACCCATACATATACCGGCTATAACCGAGGCTATGCCGTCTATTATCTGGCCGCCAAACATAAGGGTCCTGAAGGCACCTGCCATACCAAAGGCAAGGATTGTCACCCAGTATGGATATGTAGCTTTGGAATCCACGTTTTTAAGCTCTTCTATGGCTTCATCGGCAGTGAGCTCGCCGTTTATAAATGAGTTTACGATATCCTCAATAAGCGATACGTGCTCAGTATGCATTTTCTTTTTTGGCACCTGTTTTACCATGGTTGTAACGCCGGTTTCTTCTGACTCAACGGTCACAACTATACCGGTAGTCGTTACGAAAATCTCGTAATTTTTAAATTCACGGGATTTTAAAATTCTGTTTATCAAGCCCTCAATTCGATGGGTACCGCATCCGTTTGCAAGCATTCTTTCGCCGGTTGTAACGGCGAATTCGAGGACGCTTTTGTTATTCAATTTTAAGCACTCCTTTTAATAAAAAACTGTTAAATAATATATATAGACATAGAGAAACAATATATAGTGATTTTTTCTATTAAAGATAGTATATATTGTTTGAATATTTGCGCCTACGATAAATATTATTTAACTTTATTTGCTAAAAGTCAACAAAAAAAATAATTATTTATAATGAGCATATTGCGAATATAACAAATAAAAATTTTTTTTCAAAACGATAATGACATAAAGGCATTTATAGTATATAATCATAAATGATTACACTGTACGTGGATAAATGTATTTATAAGGAGGACAACGACATGAATATACTTGACTTTTCAAGAATTGCCCAGGAAGATCCCGAAATAGTAGCAGCTATGGAAGCGGAACTTAAAAGACAGAGAGACAATATCGAGCTTATAGCTTCAGAGAACTTTGTTTCACCCGCAGTTATGGATGCTATGGGTACACATTTGACAAATAAATATGCTGAAGGTTATCCCGGAAAACGTTATTATGGCGGATGTGTCAATGTTGATGTTGTCGAAAATCTCGCCAGAGAAAGAGCAAAACAGCTTTTTGGCTGTGAACATGTAAATGTTCAGCCCCATTCGGGAAGCCAGGCTAACATTGCTGTTTATTTCGCAATGCTTAATCCCGGAGACACCATCCTTGGTATGAACCTCAGCCATGGCGGTCATTTAACACACGGTTCACCTGTAAATCTTTCAGGTAAATATTTCAACGTTGTTCCCTATGGAGTAGACGAAACAGGCTTTATAGATTACGATGAATTTGAAAAAATCGCAAAAGAGTGCAAGCCTAAAATGATAGTTGCAGGCGCCAGCGCTTATGCGAGAGTTATAGATTTTGAGAGAATAGCAGAAATAGCAAAGGCTGTAGGAGCATATTTCATGGTAGATATCGCCCATATCGCAGGTCTTGTTGCGGCAGGTATTCATCCTTCACCCGTACCCTATGCTGATTTTGTTACAACTACAACACATAAAACACTCAGAGGCCCCAGAGGCGGTATGATAATGTGCAAAGCTGAATATGCCGCTCAGATAGATAAGGCAATCTTTCCCGGAATACAGGGCGGACCCCTTATGCATATAATCGCAGCAAAGGCAGTATGCTTTAAAGAGGCACTTTCAGACGAATATAAGGAATATATCAACCAGGTAGTTAAAAATGCCAAGGCGCTTGCACAGGCACTTGTTGATGAGGGTCTTGATATAGTTTCAGGAGGTACAGACAACCACCTTATGCTCGTTGACTTAAGAAAGGCAAATATCACAGGTAAGGAAGCTGAAAAACTTCTTGATGAAGTAAGAATAACATGCAATAAAAATACTATTCCCTTTGACCCTCAGTCACCATTTGTTACAAGCGGTATAAGGCTTGGAACACCCGCAGTTACAACAAGAGGTATGAAAGAGGAAGATATGAAAGAGATTGCTGCTATAATTGCAGGAACTCTTAAGGACTATGAAGGATTCAAAGATGAGGCCATAAGAAGAGTTGACGCTCTTACAAAGAAATATCCTCTTTATGAATAATATTGACGGATTTTAGACCTTTGTGATAAAATATGTGAGTAAAACAGGGTAATAAATATTACCCTGTTTTTTAATAACAGAATTTCAGGAGGCAGCTATGATAGAAGCAGGAATTAAAGGAAAAGAAGAACTTATTGTATGTGATGAAAACAGCGCTTTAGCCATGGGAAGCGGAACACTTAAGGTTTTTGCTACACCTTCAATGGCAGCACTTATGGAGCTTACAGCTTGGAAAAGTGTGGCACCCTATCTTGAAGAAGGACAGTGCACAGTAGGAACAAAACTTAACCTTAATCATACAGCTTCAACACCCATAGGAATGAAAGTTTTCTGCGAGAGTGAGCTTGTTGCTGTTGAGGGAAGAAAACTTGTTTTTAAAATAATCGTAAAGGACGAATGTGGAGTTATAGGCGACAGTGAACACGAAAGATTCATTGTTGAAGACGTAAAATTCCAGAATAAGACAGACGCTAAGCTTAATAAATAATAAAGTGCTATGGATATTATAAAATCGGAAAAATTTAGGAATTATTTCTTATACTTTGTTATGTACTCGGTAATAGGGTGGATATATGAAGTATTTCTTGAGGTAGTCATATATAGGTGGGGATTTTCAAATAGGGGGCTGTTATTCGGCCCATACTGCCCCATATATGGTGTAGGCGCCATAGTGCTTATACTTACCGTTTACAGGCTTATCGAGAATAAAGACAGGAAAACAAAGCTCAAAATGCTTATACCTGTATTTTTAGGCTCAGCGCTTATTGCCACAGCAATTGAGCTGGCGGCTACATATATATGTGAATATACCATAGGCTACTGGCCATGGCAGACATATGCTGACTATAAAATAAATTTTCAGGCTCGTATTGCATTGTCTCCTTCGATAAGATTCGGGCTTGGAGGAGTGCTGTTTCTTTATGTTATTCAGCCGGTATTTGAGCTGATTGTCAATAAGATGAACAACAGGAAAAAAGCTTTATTGTTTTTCACACTGTTGACGGTGATAATTGTAGATATTATTTTTTATATTATCTAAAGAGCCTAAAATATATAGAGATTTAAAATAAATTTAATGACAAATGTAAGTTCTTGTTCTATAATTAGTACAAGAACTTTTTTTATTAAAGAGGAGGAATGTTTTATGGCAAAGAAAGTATTAATGATAGCGGGAGATTTTACTGAAGATTATGAGACAATGGTACCTTTCCAGTCACTTCAGATGCTTGGATATCAGGTAGACGTTGTATGCCCTGAGAAAAAAGCAGGAGATATAATCAGAACCGCTATTCACGACTTTGAGGGAGAACAGACATATTCAGAAAAGAGAGGACATAACTTTGCCCTTACAGCTGATTTTGACGCTGTTGACGAAAAAGAATATGCAGGCCTCTTCATTACAGGAGGACGTTCACCTGAATATTTAAGATTATATCCTAGAGTTATTGAAATCGTTCAGTACTTTATGAATAACAATATTCCCGTAGCTGCAATCTGCCATGGACCTCAGATTCTTACAGCTGCCAATGTTCTTAAGGGCAAAAAAGCTACAGCTTACCCCGCAGTTGGACCCGACATCACTCTTGCAGGCGGAACTTATGTTGAAGTTGACGCATCACAGGCTGTTGTTGACGGAAACCTCGTTACAGCACCCGCTTGGCCCGGAGATGCCGCTATAGTTGCTGAGTTTGTAAAACTTATGGGAGCAAAAATCGAAATCTAAGATATAAGATGAAAAAAGCCGCTTTTAAAGCGGCTTTTTTATATTTGCACAAATTTTAGACTTTAAAAAATTAAATAGATTTCATTTCGCACTATTATTGTTTAAATCGTTACAGCTGAAAAAAATCATGTGTTTGATGGCGTAAAAATGCAGATAATTAGAGATGTTTGGTGTAAATTTATAAATTGGTAAGGCCATTTTGTGTTAACTTTCACTAATACTGAAATCTTGGTTTATTAACATTATCTAATGTAATATTTTTTATATAATGTTATAATTTATATAATAATTGCGAAAAAAGGGGTATTTTAAATATTGAAGTTTTTTGGGGAAATTTAATATGAGGAGTGAGAATAATGACATTTCTGCAGTTGAACTATATTATGGAAATATATAATTGCGGTTCAATAAATAAGGCAGCTCAGAAACTGTTTTTATCACAATCAAGTCTAAGCAGTTCCATAAGAGAATTGGAACAGGAGCTTGGAATAAAAATTTTCAAAAGAAGTAATAAGGGAATAGAGCTTACAAATGACGGAAAAGAATTTATAGCCCATATACGTCCGATAGTTGAACAGCAGAAGATTGTTGAGGCATATTATCTGGACAGAAAAAACGACGATTTTGTATCGCTTAATGTGGCTTCTCAGAGATATCCGTTCTGCGCAGAGGCGTTTGTACTTCTTATAAAGGAATTTGATGATTCTTCAAAGTACAGTTTCAGTTATACTGAGGCTGATATGGAGAAGGTCATTTCCAGCGTATCCGAAAGAAAAAGCGAAATAGGTGTTATTTTTATGTCGGATATGACGGAAAAGTTTATGAATAAGATACTTGCGGCAAATGACCTTGAATTTCATGAATTTATGAGAATAAAACCTCACGCATTTATTAATCATAATCATCCTCTTTCCTCAAAAAAGACAGTGAAGATAAGCGAGCTTTTTGATTATCCCTATGTGGCATTTACGAAGAAAAATAATGAATCTATACACTATTCAGAGGAAGCCATAATTCCTGAGATTGAAAAGTTTAAGAAAGTTGTATATGTAAACGACAGGGCTTCCTGCTATAATGTACTGGTCAATACAAATTCTGTTTCGACGGGAAGCGGAATACTTCCTGACGGATACGGAGACGACAGGCTTATATCCATACCCATAGAAGACGCTATGGATATGATGAGACTGGGCTGGGTGAAAATAAAAGACATTACGCTTTCTCCTGTAGCTGATAAATATATCGAAATACTGGGTAAAATATTAAAAGAAAACGAGTGATATAAAACCATTTTTATAAATGGAGGAACTTATGAAAAAAGCTTTAGTTGTTTATAAATCTGCCTACGGAAGCACAAAAAAATATGCTGAATGGATAGCCGATGAGTTAAAGTGTGATATTATTGAAAAAGACAAGTGCAAAAAAGAGCAGCTGAAAAATTACGATATAATAATCTATGGCGGCGGACTTTATGCGGGAAAGGTAAACGGAATCGAGCTAATTACATCGGAATTTGAAAATATAAAGGATAAAAGCATTATTTTGTTTACCTGCGGCCTTGCTGATACGGAGGACAGCAAAAATATACAGCATATAATTTCAGACATCAATAAAGTCCTTACGGATGATATGAAAAGGCTGATAAAGATATACTGCTTTAGAGGCGGCATAGATTATTCAAAGTTAAGTTTTGTCCATAAAATGATGATGGCTATGATGTATAAAGTTATTGTCGGAAAAAGCAGAAAAAGCAAAGATGAATGGGAAAAGAACAAAGCTTTTATTGAATCCTACGGAAAGGAAATTGATTTTACAGACAGAGAGGCGGTAGTGCCCCTTGTTAAGTATGTCAGAGAATTACAGAATATATAATAAAACGGGAAGTTTATAACTTCCCGTTTTTATATTGCTGTTTAATTATTTTACAAATTCAGAATAGATACCCTGAAGAGCAGTCTGATAATCTTCCTCTTTAATACCGAGAATGATATTCATTTCGCTTGAGCCCTGGTCAATCATTCTTATATTGACGCCGTTTTCGGCTGCTGCCTTGAATACTCTGTATGCGGTACCGACTCCGTTAACCATGTTTCTTCCAACTACGGCTACAAGGGCAATGCCGTCATCAATTGAAATATAGTCAGGATGTACTGCCTTTGTTATTTCATCGGCTATAATAAGTTTTTTGTCCTTTACGTCTTCTGTGCTGACAATGATAGACATAGCATCTATACCGGAGGGCAGATGCTCAAAGGGTACGTTGTTATTCATTAATACGTCAAGAACCTTTTTGCCAAAACCTATTTCGGCGTTCATCATATCCTTTTCAAGAACGATGATTGAGAAGCCTTTTTTGCCTGCAATTCCTGTGATTATTCCGCCGCCGGGAACTACAGCATTGTCTTTAACTATCATAGTACCCTTATCATTAGGTCTGTTTGTATTTTTAATATTGATGGGGATACCGGCAACTCTTACGGGGAAGATAGCATCCTCATGAAGCACTGTTGCACCCATATATGAAAGCTCTCTAAGTTCTTTGTATGTTATAACATCGATAACCTTAGGGTCCTTTACGATTCTGGGGTCAGCCATAAGGAATCCGGAAACGTCTGTCCAGTTTTCATAGAGGTCAGCGCCTGCTGCACGGGCAACTACAGAGCCTGTGAAGTCTGAACCGCCTCTTGTGAATGTCTTAATGGTGCCGTTGGGCATAGAACCGTAGAAACCGGGGATTACCGCATATTCATGCTTTCTGAGTATGGAAGAAAGTACGGAATTTGTTTTTTCTGAATCAAATGTACCGTCTTCGTTAAAGAAGATTCCTTTTTCAGCGTCAATAAAATCAAAACCAAGATAAGCCGCAAGAACCATTGCATTGAGGTATTCGCCTCGGCTGGCTATGTAATCTCTTCCGGCGTGATGGAGAATAGCCATTTTGATCCTATGAAACTCTTTCTCAAGGGAAAATGTCATACCAAGATCCTTTATGATCTTTTCATATCTTCTTATTATACATATAAATACATTGTCGATATCTTCGCCTTCTCTGGTAAGTTCATAGCATTTATAGAGAAGGTCTGTTACCTTTTCGTCATCATCGCTTCTTTTTCCGGGAGCTGACGCTACAACGTATCTTCTTGAAGGATCACTTTTTACAATATCGGCAACTTTTTTGAAATGTTCTGCATCGGCAAGAGAACTGCCTCCAAATTTTAATACTTTTACTGACATTTTCATTCTCTCCTTTATAATGTTAAAGATCGTTTTTCATAAGATCTGCATAGGTCTCACGTTTTACTGCTACATAACTTTCTCCCTTGTTGAGCATAACAACAGGAGGATTAGGTATTCTGTTATAGTGTGATGACATGGAGTAGTTGTAGGCTCCTGTAGTCATTACAGCTAGGATATCTCCTTTTTCTGCCTTGGGAAGTTTTACATTTTCCTGGATAAGGTCGCCGCTTTCACAGCATCTTCCTCCGACGGTATATTCCTTGGCAGGAGCCTCATCAGCCTTATTGGCAATGGCTATTGTATAAGGAGATTCGTAAAGGGTGTATCTGGGGTTATCGGTCATTCCGCCGTCTACAGATACATAGTTTTTATATCCGGGTATCTCTTTTGTTCCGCCAACGGTATAAAGGGTCATACCTGCGTCAGCTACAATACTTCTTCCGGGCTCCATAAGAACTACAGGTAAATTTATTCCAAGCTCTTTGCATTTATCCTTCATCATATCGGCTATGCCTTTTATGTTTACGGCATAATCTATTTCGGGGTCGCTTTCTATATATTTTACGCCCATACCTCCGCCAAGGTTAAGTATTTCTGCCTCATAACCAAAGACTTCTTTTATATGAGCTATATATTTAAGCATTATTTCCGCACCGTCTACAAAGGGCTTTATATCAAATGTCTGTGAGCCTATGTGGCAGTGGTAGCCGCACAGCTTTACATTTTTCTTATCAAGGGCAGCCTTTATAGCTTCATCAGCCTGACCTGTCTCGATGGCTATGCCGAATTTGGAATCTACTTTTCCGGTAGATATTTTAACATGGGTATGGGGGTCTATACCGGGAGTAAGTCTCAATAATATTTTCTGTACAATACCATGTCTTTCAGCTGTTTCGTCTATGGCATCGAGTTCATCAAGGTTATCACATACAAAATATCCTATGTGGTTTTCGATGGCAAATTCAATATCGGCATCGGTTTTGTTGTTTCCGTGGAAAAATACCTTTTCCATGGGGAAGCCTGCCTGAAGGGCGGTATAAAGCTCACCTGGAGAAACAACATCTACACCCATATGTTCTTCAGCAGCTATGGTATATATCTTTTTAAAGCAGAGAGCTTTGCTGGCATAAAGAGGCATAGAACCTGAAGGAAAATTTTCAGATATTGCATTTACGTATATGCTCATCTTCTCGCGAATTTTTTCTTCATCTATAAGGTAGAGTGGAGTAGAGTATTTTTTGGCCAGTTCAACGGTATCCTGTCCCGCAAATGTGAGATGGCCATTTTTGTTGATTCCGATATTGCTGCATATCATGATGAAAACTCCTTTACTGTAAAATTCAAATAAAAAACAGCCCTGTGGTTCATACCAAAGAGGCTGTCAGTCTACATGTAAATATTAAACCGAGACAGCACTCCGCAGAAAATGCGACAGTTAAACGGATATTATTCCGTTTACCCAGGTCAGCCTTACGCCTCGGCAGCCTTCGGCAACTACCCCTTTCGTACGGAGAATTATGCGAAAATCCTGTAATATCCGACTACTGATGATACGATGCGCCTCTGTCATTAATTGTATTGAAGTAAGTATATTATTTATTTCACTGCTTTGCAAGTATTTTCTTGTAAAAAACGCATTTTTATGCATCTATTAATATTTGAGCTGATTTTATGGCTTAAATTTTATATTTAAGGACAATATTATAATGGTATATTGTATATTTCTGCTTATATTTATATATATTCGCAGATAATTATGTTTGTGTTTTTAAACATATATGTCATTATGCTCGAAAATATTTTTAAAAATTCTTTATTAACTAAAGTTTTTGTAGAATATTGTTTTTAAACGTTATTTTACATTTATTTTACTTTAGTAGCATTTATTTTTTACAATGATATATTATTGTTCATAATGGCAGAAAAATGTTGTCTAAATAATAAGATAGGCGGGATTATAATGGATTTTTTTGATTTTTTGACAATGGTAGGAGGTCTGGCCCTGTTCCTATACGGAATGCATATAATGGGAGAAGGGCTTGAAAAGCTGTCAGGAGGAAAACTTGAAAGAGTCCTCGAAAAACTGACTAAAAACAGACTTATGGCTGTTCTTCTCGGTGCAGGCGTAACTGCGGTAATACAGTCATCTTCAGCTACCACTGTTATGGTCGTTGGTTTTGTAAACTCAGGAATAATGAAGCTCAATCAGGCCATAGGCATAATTATGGGTGCCAACATAGGTACAACCGTAACTGCCTGGCTCCTCAGCCTTACAGCCATTGAAGGCGACAGCTTCTTTATGCAGCTTCTGAAACCGACATCATTTTCACCGGTGCTGGCTATTATAGGTATTGCACTCATACTGTTTTCAAAAAAGGATAAAAAGAAAAATATAGGAAGCATTATGGTAGGTTTTGCTGTTCTTATGTTCGGTATGGACACAATGAGCGGCGCTGTTAAACCCCTTGCCGATGTTCCTGAATTTACAAGTCTCTTTACTAAATTCTCAAATCCTATACTTGGACTTTTAATAGGTACTCTTGTTACTGCTGTTATCCAGTCATCATCAGCTTCTGTAGGTATACTTCAGGCACTTTGTGTTACAGGAGCAATCAGATTTGGAAACGCATTCCCCATTATTATGGGTCAGAACATTGGTACTTGTATAACTGCTATTATATCAAGTATCGGTGCGGGCAGAGATGCAAAGAGAGCAGCGGCTGTCCATCTCTATTTCAACCTTATAGGTACGATAATATTTATGGTAGTGTTCTATTCGCTTAATGCAGTACTTAACTTTACATTCCTGGATGACACTATAAATGCTGCGGGAATAGCTACTATCCATACTACATTTAATATAGCAACAACTGTTCTACTGCTTCCCTTTGGAAATATGCTTGAAAAGCTTGCAGTTAAAACAATTAAAGATAAAAATATTCCTGAAACTGAACTTGAAAAGAGTCTTCAGCTGCTTGATGACAGATTCCTTGATTCACCCGGATATGCTATTATGCAGTGCCAGAAGGCCGTAATAAAAATGTCTGAACTTGCAAAGACAGCTGTTTATAAAGCACTTGGACTTATTGAAAATTATGATGAAGCTACTGCTGACAGAGTAATAGAAATCGAAGACGAAGTAGATAAGTTTGAGGACAGACTTGGTTCATATCTTGTTCAGATAAGCGGAAAGAACTTAAGTATAGAAGAAGGTCATACAGTATCAATGCTTCTTCATTCACTTAACGACTTTGAAAGAATCTCAGACCACGCCGTAAATATACTTGAGGCGGCTAAGGAGCTCAATGATAAGGGAATTTCATTCAGCGAAAAAGGTCTTGATGAAATCAGGGTCTATTCTGACGCTGTAAAAGAAATACTTGACATTACAATGAAAGCGTTTGAAAATATGGATAAGGGAATTGCCATAACTGTTGAACCGCTTGAAGATGTAATAGACGACCTTAATATTGTAATTAAGGAGAAACATATCAAACGATTAAGAACCGGTGAATGTACAACTGAGCTTGGATTTATACTTTCTGATTTAACTACAAGCTTTGAGAGAGTAGCAGACCATTGTTCAAACATTGCCATATATGTTATGCAGGCGGACCAGGAAGAAATGGATACTCATAATTTCCTGCTTCAGCATGGTATGGAAGGAAATAAAGATTTCCAGCAGAGATATATCGAGTACAAAAAGAAATATACGATTGAATAATCAGGGGTGTTTGAGATGGCGCTTATATATATTGTCGAGGACGATGCCAATATCTGTGAGATAGAGGCTATCGCATTAAAAAACAGTGGTCACACGGTGGAAACATTTGAAAACGGAAGGTCTTTTTATGATAAGCTTTCCGTTAACAGGCCGGATTTGATCATTCTTGACATTATGCTGCCGGATGAAGACGGTTTGGAGATATTAAGAAAAATACGCTCAAAACCCGATACAAGAAGAATACCGGTAATTCTTATAAGTGCTAAATCTACCGAACTTGACAGGGTACGCGGTCTTGAAATAGGGGCAGATGACTATATAACAAAACCCTTTGGGGTTATGGAGCTTATAGCAAGAGTTAAGGCCCTTTTAAGACGTACTGAAGAAGAAAGACGTATTGCCGGAAAGGAAAAATATATACGCCTTGGAGAAATATTTATTGACGATTTCAGAAGAGTAGTATTTGTCGCTGACGAGAAGTGCGAGCTCACATATAAAGAATATGAGCTGCTTAAACTCCTTGCTCTTAATGAAGGCATAGTGCTCACCAGAGACATAATAATGGAAAAGGTCTGGGGAGTTGAGTTTGAGAGCGAGTCAAGGACTGTGGATATGCATATAAAGACATTGAGACAGAAACTTGGAGAAGCGGGAAATATAATAAAAACTGTGAGAAACGTAGGCTATGTAGCTGAGCTGTAAGAAAGCGGTGGTTAGATAGTGAAGAAAAAAATAAATAAGTATATGATAGCCGTTGCCATAATTGCCGTTTTGGCAACGGCTTTATTAATATCCGTTGTATTCAGCGGAATAATAAGAAAGCAGATAAATGAAGATTTAAAAAATGCCTGTGCCATAATAATGTCAATTGATATGGATTCGGAAGCTGACCTCGAGGAGCTTGATTACGGAAACTTTGGCGTAACCTGGACCGACGGCGAAGGAAATGTACTGCTTGATAATAACGGTATCTACAGTAAAGATGATAATATATCACAGGATGCTGAAATAGCCGATGCCATAAATGAAGGCACAGGACAGGCTGTAAGAAAATCGCAGGACAGCAAAGATATTTACTGCTATGCTGAAAAGTTGGAAAACGGAAACATTTTAAGGGTATCAGCTACATCTGACAGTATATATACTATGTTTGGAGAAATCGTGCCGTTTATAGCCGGTATGATAATTATTATGACCGTATTGTGTGTTGTAATAACCAGGGTACTGGCCAGAAAAATTATAACACCAATCAAAAAAATGGCAGATGATATAAGCTTTAAAGAGCAGCCGGAGTATGAGGAGCTTATACCGGTTGTAAATATGCTTAAGGAACAGCATGAAAACATTTTAAATAATGCCAGAGTTAGGCAGGAATTTTCGGCAAATGTTTCCCATGAGCTGAAAACACCGCTTACGATTATATCCGGATATGCCGAGCTCATTGAAAATAAAATGGTAGATGAGGAATCGGTTATAAGATTTGCCGGCGAAATACATCATCATTCCGACAGACTTTTAAGCCTGATAAATGATATTATTAAGCTTTCGGAACTTGACTCGGAAAGCGTTGAGGTAGTATATGATGATGTGGACCTTACGGAAACTGTAAACGACTGTATGGGAATATTAAGGGAAAATGCCCTTCAGCACAGTGTAACAATAGAGATAGACTGCGGCAGAGACGTTATCGTAAAGGGCAGCAGGTCAATGCTTGAGGAGCTTGTCACCAACCTTATAAATAATGCCATAAGCTATAATAAGCCCGGCGGAAACGTATGGGTAAGCGTTAAGAAAAACGATGATGAAAGGGCAGAGCTTACTGTCAGAGATAATGGCATTGGCATACCCGAAGAACATCAGGAAAGAATCTTTGAAAGATTTTACCGTGTAGATAAAAGCCGCTCAAAACGAAGCGGAGGAACAGGACTTGGTCTTGCCATAGTAAAACATATTGCGGCAAGCCATAATGCCACCATAACCCTTGAAAGTGAAGTCGGAAAGGGAACAACGGTAAAAGTTATTTTCTAATATAAAAACCCCTGTCTTATATAAGACGGGGGTTTTATTCATATAAATTAGAAGACTAGAAAAGCCTATATTAAAGTCTTATCTGGCCGGGAATATTGTTCTTTTCCGACTCTTCCTGAGTAAGAGTAGCTCCTGATGATGTAAGTTTCTTTGTTCTATACTTTTCGATGTCGTCACTTATGAAGTCACTGCCGTTAAACATACGGGTTATGAAACTTTTCTTTTTCATAGTAAATACCTGTACGCCGCCCGATGTCTTATTAACATTCAGAGGAATAAGCTCGGTATTGAAAAGAAGGGCTTTATCCGTATCCCTTATAAGGACTATGTCGCAGTCTCCGCTTGAATAGGTCATTCCGATAACCGGTGATTTTGGCGAGTATGCATTTACAAGCTTCTTTCTGTTGGTTTTTGTTGCATAACTCTCAAGGGGAACTTTAGCAACTTTTCCGTTTTCAAAGGCAAATATCATATAGCCGGAATAGTCCGTTGTTACTGTGAAATATATTATTTTTTCGTTTTCCTCAAGGTTTAATATGTTTGCAAGATATTCTCCAAAGCTTGAAGCTTTACAGTCTGCAATATCATTTGCCTTAAGCTTATATACGTTGTGTTTATCCGAGAAAAATACTATATCAGTACGGTTTGTAGCCTCACACTCGTACATAATGCTGTCTTCTTCCTTAAGCTTCTGCTCGGGACTGGTCCTGAGGGAAGTAAGGGGGATTTTCTTAAAGTAGTTGTGTACTGTGAGAAAAAGTTTTATTCCGTAATCTTCAATAAGGTCCTCAGCCTGTAATTTTTCGGTATCAACATCTGATATTATAGATGTTCTTCTGGGAGTTCCGTATTTTTTAGCTACGTTTTTAAGCTCCTTTGAAATTATCCTCTTTACTTTAGCATCACTGGACAGAATGGCTGTTAAGTCGGCAATGCTGTCTACAAGTTCGCTTATTTCCTGTATACGGTTGAGGATATATTCTTTGTTTATGTTTCTAAGCTTAATTTCAGCCACATATTCAGCCTGTTTCTGGTCAATATCAAATCCGGTTATAAGATTTGGAATAACCATTGCGTCAACTTCCGTATTTCTGATTATGTCGATGGCTTTGTCAATATCAAGGAGTATTTTTGAAAGTCCCTGAAGAAGATGAAGCTTAGCACTCTTTTTATCCAGGTCATATTTAAGACGGCGTTTTACGCAGTCCATACGGAATATTACCCATTCTTCCATAACACCTTTAATTCCAAGGGTTTTAGGTCTTCCGTTTATAAGAAGATTAAAGTTGCAGCTGAAGGAATCACAGAGGGTAGTAAGGCTGAAAAGTTTTGCCATAAGCATTTCAGGGTCTGCACTGCGTTTGATATCAATGGCGATTTTAAGACCCTTAAGGTCGGTTTCGTCACGTACGTCTGTTATATCCCTTATTTTTCCGCTCTTTACAAGCTGTATTATTTTATCAATGATAGTTTCAACATTTGTGGTGTAGGGTATCTCGTAAATTTCAATACAGCTGTTTTTCTTATCATATCTGTATTTTGCCCTTACTTTAAAACTTCCGCGGCCGCTTTCATAAATGGAATTCATTTCGTCCGGATTATAAATAAGCTCTCCGCCGCCGGGAAAATCAGGTCCTTTGATATAGTCGGCTATATTGCAGTCAGGGTTGGATATAAAGGCTGATGTGGCTTCGCAAATCTCCACAAGGTTGAAACTGCAGAATGAACTTGCCATACCTACGGCTATACCCTGATTTGGATTTACTAAAATATTAGGAAAGCTCGTAGGAAGAAGTACGGGTTCCTTATCCGTAGCATCAAAGTTATCTACAAAGTCTACCGAGTTTTTATCTATATCACCAAATACCTCGTTGCATATGGGAGCCAGCTTTGCTTCGGTATACCTCGCAGCAGCATAGGCCATATCTCTGGAATACTGCTTTCCGAAGTTTCCCTTTGAATCGATGAAGGGAAGGAGAAGTGAGCCGTTTCCTTCTGTAAGCCTTACCATGGTCTCGTATATGGCGGCATCACCATGGGGATTAAGGTGCATAGTCTGTCCGACTATATTTGAAGACTTTGTTCTTGCACCGTTTTGAAGTCCCATTTTATACATTGTATAAAGAAGTTTCCTATGAGAAGGCTTAAAACCGTCTATCTCAGGTATAGCTCGTGATACAATGACGCTCATGGCATAGGGCATATAGTTTAATTCAAGAGTATCGGTTATTTTTTGTTCAGTTATTATTATATTTTCAGTTTCGTTTGTATCTTTAGTTTTTCTGGCCATTTTTTACCTCTTTACCGGTCGCAGGAAAGCCTTAGGATAAATCCGCAAGGTCAAGGTATCTGTAACCGTCACTTTCAATAAACTCTTTTCTTCCTTTAAGATTTTCCCCAAGAAGAAGTTCAAATTTGTCCTTTGTAAGCTCAGCAATATCAGGGGTAACCATAATAAGCCTGCGGGTCTTGGGATTCATTGTAGTTTCCCACATCATCTCAGGCTGGTTTTCACCAAGTCCCTTTGAACGCTGTATTTTATATTTTCCCTTGATGCCTGAAAGTATTTTAGCTTTTTCGCTTTCGGTATAAGCAAAGTATGTTTCTTTACCGGCATTTATCTCATACAGAGGAGACTCTGCAATAAATACCTTTTTTTCGGAAATAAGGGTAGGGACCAGCCTGTAGAGCATTGTAAGCAAAAGCGTCCTTATCTGATATCCGTCCACGTCGGCATCGGTGCAGATGATTATTTTATTCCATTTAAGCTGGCTTAAATCAAATGAATTGATATTTGAGCTGTGCTTTGTCTTTATTTCGACACCGCAGCCAAGGACCTTAAGCAGGTCAGTTATTATGTCGCTTTTAAATATTCTCTCATAGTCTGACTTAAGACAGTTAAGAATTTTTCCTCTAATTGGGATAATAGCCTGAAATTCCGCGTCTCTTCCAAGCTTACAGGAGCCAAGGGCCGAATCACCCTCAACAATATAAAGCTCTCTGCGGCTTATATCCTTTGTTCGGCAGTTTACAAATTTATCAACACGGTTATTCATATCGATACTGCCTGTAAGTTTCTTTCTTATATTTACACGGGTATTTTCCGCAGTTTCACGGCTTCTTTTATTTACAAGTACTTGATTTGCTATTTTATCTGCTTCCATCTTGTTTTCGATGAAATATATCTCAAGCTGCTGCTTAAAGAAATCGGTCATAGCATCCTGTATGAACTTGTTTGTAATGGATTTTTTGGTCTGGTTTTCGTAACTTGTTATGGTTGAGAATGAGTTTATAACAATTATAAGACTGTCTTCCACATCGCTGAAAGTTATTTTCTTTTCATTCTTTTTATAAAGTGAGTTATTCTTAATATATTTGTCAATGGCTGTCACAAATGCACTTCTTACAGCCTTATCGGGTGAGCCGCCATGCTCAAGATATGAACTGTTATGATAGTACTGCAAAGAATTTATCTCATTATTAAAGCAGAATGCTGCCTCAAATTTTAATTTATACTCAGGCTTGTCCTCACGGTCTCTGCCTCGGGTTTCGTTTTCGAGATAGCATATATCAGTGAAACCTTTCCCGTCATTCAATTCTTTTATATAGTCCCTGATTCCGTTTTCATATACAAAGGTTTCCTGCTCTCCGCTTTCCTCGTCAAAGTATTCAAAGGTAAGACCTGCATTTACTATGGCCTGCCTTTTGAGAACATCTTTAAAATACTCTGAAGGTATGTTTATATCAGTAAATACGTCGGTATCGGGACGCCACTTTATATCGGTACCCGTTACCTTTTTGCCGTATTCTTCTTTAATGAGTCCGGATTTATTTTCGCCTTTTTCAAAATGCAGTGTATATTTATAGCCGTCACGATATATTACAGCATCCATATATTCTGAGGAATACTGAGTTGCACAGGTTCCAAGGCCGTTAAGACCAAGACTGAATTCATAGTTTTCACCGGAATTATTATTGTATTTACCGCCGGCGTAAAGCTCACAGAATACCAGTTCCCAGTTATATCGTTCCTCTTTTGCATTATAGTCAACGGGTATACCACGGCCATAGTCTCTTATTCTTACGGAATGGTCTTTGTATCTGTATACCTCTATCTTTTTTCCAAATCCTTCACGGGCCTCGTCAATGGAGTTGCTTAAAATCTCAAAAACTGTATGTTCGCAGCCTTCAAGACCGTCAGAACCAAAAATTACGCTTGGTCTCAGACGCACTCTGTCAGCACCCTTTAATGAGGATATGCTTTCGTCATTATATTGTTTTTTTGAATTTCCGTTAACCATATATACACCTGCTAAATTTTTTTCTACATATTAATAATAAAAATCATAACTATTTAATCATAAATGAATTTTGGGGCTTTGTCAAGGATATGCGAATATATGTTTGCTGTTTTGGCGGCATTATGACGCAAAATGATAACTTTTGTTATATATAATAGTTGGGCTGAAATATTGTTTAATATATTTTGGTATGCTATAATAAAAAGACTATAAAATACGGGGGAGATAAAAAATGGAAAAATCAAAAGTTTATTTTACCGACTTTAGAGCAAAGCCCGGTATGAATCTTTTAAAGAAGCTTGATAAGCTTATGAGAGAAGCGGGCATTGAAAAAATTGACTTCAAGAATAAATTCGTAGCAATTAAGATTCATTTTGGAGAGCCTGGCAACCTTGCATTTTTAAGACCTAACTATGCAAAGGTTGTTGCCGATATAGTTAAGGAACTTGGCGGATATCCTTTCCTCACTGACTGTAATACACTTTATGTGGGAAGACGTAAAAACGCCCTTGAGCATATCGATGCTGCATATGAAAACGGATTTACACCTTTTTCAACAGGATGTAATGTTATCATAGGTGACGGTATCAAAGGCTTAAGTGAAGTATATGTTCCTGTAAGAAACGGTGAACTTTGCGAAAAGGCCATAATCGGAAAAGAAATTATGGAAGCTGATATCGTTATATCACTTACACATTTCAAGGGCCACGAGATGACAGGATTTGGCGGTGCCCTTAAGAACATTGGTATGGGAAGCGGTTCACGTGCAGGAAAGATGGATATGCATTCATCAAGCGGCCCCAGAGTAAGAGAAAAGAAATGCGTAGGCTGCGGTTCATGCCAGAAAAACTGTGCCCATGGTGCTATTTCAATAATTGACAAAAAGGCAGTTATTGACAAAGATAAGTGTGCAGGCTGCGGAAGATGTATCGGTGCCTGTCCATTCGACGCTATGGTATCAGTTGATGATAACTCAAGCGAAATACTTAACAAGAAAATTGCAGAATACTCAATGGCTGTTCTTGACGGAAGACCCAATTTCCATATAAGCATTGTAAACAATGTATCACCTTTCTGCGACTGTCATTCAGAAAACGATGTTCCCATTGTTCCTGATGTCGGAATGTTTGCTTCATTTGACCCTGTTGCCCTTGATGTTGCATGTGCAGATGCTGTAAATAAACAGCCCATTATGCCCAACAGTGTACTTGCTGACAGAGACCACTGCCACCATGACCACTTTACAGACACACATCCTGTAACAGACTGGAAACACTGTGTTGACCATGCTGAAAAAATTGGCTTAGGTACAAAAGAATATGAACTTATCGAAATCTGATAAGCTTAAGAAAATAGAAAAACAGAGGAATCTTTGCTTCCTCTGTTTTTTGTTAGATATTAATTACTGATAAAGCCAGCCTATGTTTGGAAATCCTTCTGAAATATGTACGAAGGGCAGACCGGGTTTACTGCTGAATACTTCACCAGTATATTTATTTACCATAATGGGCAGTTCCTCAAATCCTTTAAGATGATACACATAGTATCTTCCCATATCGCCTATATATTTGATATCTTCAGGATTGTAGTCAGGGTCAGTATCACTGAATGTCCTGCCTGTTTCCGTTAAATAGCTTTTTACAGACTCGTAAGTTTCCTTTGAAAGAGCAGTTATAGTATTGAGTCCTTCTTCAACGGTATATACTTTATCATGCTCTGAGGGCATTTCAACTATAACGATATTAACTGCTGCGTCATATTTTCCTCTTTTACCGTTTGCGTATGTTTTTTCAAAGTCTGCAACAAACTCAACACTTCCGCCTAAAGCTTCAATTACAGGTCTTACAGGAACATATATATCTTCATCTTTACCATTATAGTCATATAAAGGTGATGAAAAAGCTCCTATATCTGTTTCTGTACCGTTAATAACAGCCATAGTGGAATTGGTACTTATAGTTATAGTATTTTCTCCTTTTTTAAATGTGTAAGTATTACTTTCAAAAGTACTGGTGTCAGCTTCATTTTCTATGAGCTCTGAAAGCTTGTCAGCCGATATATATACTGTACCCTTTGAAGTAAGCAGCTCGGAGTAGGGGACAAAACTGCCGTTTAACATAAGAGTGTAAATCCTTCCGTCAACGGATTTTTCATAGAATGTATAGGGCAGATTTTCATTGGGACCATACATATTGATGTTATAAAGTCCGTCAAAATCTGTCTGGTATACCTGCATATCCGCATTGTTTTCAGCAAATGTATAAGTTTCAGCGGAAGGAGATGCAGTGGTTTCTGGGACGGATTCAGAAGCGAATGCCGTTGATGATAAAGCCAGTGAGAATAAAACCGCTGCCGTGACAGCACCTTTAAATCTAAACATAAAATCACTCCCTTTAATTAAATGGAGCACAGCATTAAAGAGATTCTGAAATGCTGTGCTCCTGTTATTATGTCAATGTACAGTTTTAAAAATTATTTTACAAGGGTAAATTTTACATCTGTATTGAAGTTAGCTTTAACTAAAGTATTGAGCTCATCTGCAGAAGTGATGTTTGAGATTTCGTCGCTCTTTACAAAGTTAGCAGAAATACTTACAACGTTTTCTTCCTGAGGCATATATGAAACGATTGCTGAGTAGCCGTTGTCATATAAGAATATGTATAACTGGCTTTCTTCAACACCTTCAACATAAGAAGCTGTACCTGCTGATACGAGAGTTAAGGCTGCAAGAGTTTCAACGCCTTCTGTTGCATTTATCTGTGAAGGAATAGCTGCAAGAAGTCTGTCATCTACAATAGATTTAATGTCATCTGAAAAAGCATCTATTGAAACGCCAACAGCGGCTGATGCTGTTCCTTCGGGGAATGAAGCTTTATAAACAGCCTTAGGAGATGAATAGTCGCCTTCTGCAACTTCACTTAATAATGCCTTAAAATCTTCCTGAGCTGAAACAGATTCGATATATGCTGTAGATTCAGCAAGTTTATCCATCTTTGCGATAAGTTCAAGTCCCTTTGAAGCAAGGATATCCTTTGAGTAGTCAACTGTCTTTGTGTTATCAGTGATAATAACGGCATGGTCGCCTACAGGAGCTTTTTCGCCGGTATCATTGAGTTTAAATCCTGTTGAAAATACTGAAAGTGCCATTGCTGAACATAAAGTAAGTGCTAAAAGTTTCTTCATATAAATACCTCCCATATAGTTTATAAATTCAGTATATCATATTTTTGAAAATAATGGAGAAAAGAGAAAATATTTAAAAAATTTTAAGAATTTAAAATGCTAAAAACAGGGGAGGGGAGATAAAAAGAAATAAAAAAGGAAGCCTGATAAATCAGGCTTCCTTAAATATATGCTTATCCGTATTCAAAAGAACCGATATGCTTAAAGATTATTCACCAGCAAGTCTCTTGTAGCTTGCAAGTCTTTCCTTAGCATAAGCTTCTGTCTTATCAAAGAGTTCCTGAGCGATTTCAGGGAATGTTCTCTGAAGTGAGCTGTAACGAACTTCGTTCTTGATGAATGCCTGGAAGTCGCCTGTAGGATCCTTAGAATCAAGTGTGAAAGGATTCTTTCCTTCTTCCTTAAGAAGAGGGTTGAATCTGTACATATGCCAGTATCCGCACTCAACAGCTTTCTTGATTTCTGTCTGAGCACCGCTCATACCGCCCTTGATACCGTGGTTGATACAAGGAGCATAAGCAATGATAAGTGAAGGTCCGGGATATGCTTCAGCTTCTTTAAGAGCCTTAACAAGCTGTGCCTGGTTAGCACCCATAGCAACCTGTGCTACGTATACATAGCCATAGCTCATAGCCATCATACCGAGGTCTTTTTTCTTAACTCTCTTTCCGCTTGCAGCGAACTGAGCAACAGCGCCGGCAGGAGTTGATTTTGAAGCCTGTCCGCCTGTGTTAGAATATACCTCTGTATCGAATACAAAGATGTTGATGTCTTCGCCAGAAGCGAGTACGTGGTCAACTCCGCCGTATCCGATATCGTATGCCCAGCCGTCTCCACCGAAGATCCACTGGCTCTTCTTAACGAGCTGGTCTCTGTTCTCAAGAACATAATCTATAATAGCCTTTGCTTCGCTGTTTTCTGTCTTGAAGCCTTCAAGTTTAGCAACAAGTTCAGCTGAAGCTGCTTTTGACTCTTCGCCGAGGTTCATTGTTTCAATCCATTTGTCGATTGCAGCAGCGAGCTCGTCGCAAGCCATAGGCTTAAGTGTTTCAAGTTTCTGTTTGATGCCTGTTCTCATCTGTTTTACAGCCATAGCCATACCAAGACCGAACTCAGCATTGTCCTCGAAGAGTGAGTTGCTCCATGCGGGACCCTTACCTTCTCTGTTTGTTGTGTAAGGTGATGTAGGAGCTGAGCCACCCCAGATTGAAGAACATCCTGTAGCGTTTGCGATGTACATTCTGTCACCGAAAAGCTGTGTTATAAGTTTAGCGTAAGGTGTTTCACCACAGCCTGCGCAAGCTCCTGAGAACTCAAGTAAAGGCTGTTCGAACTGGCTACCCTTAACTGAATCTTTGCCCATGGGGTTGGGTTTAGCTGAAAGTGACATAGCGTACTCCCAGTTAGCAGCTTCATGTTCCTGAGTAGCAAGAGGTTTCATTGTGATTGCTTTCTCTTTAGCAGGGCATACGTTTACGCAGCTGCCGCATCCAAGACAGTCAAGAGCTGAAACCTGCATAGCAAACTTAAGACCAGCAAAAGCAGCGCCACCCTTAGCATCTGTCATCTTGAAGCCAGCGGGAGCATTTGCAGCTTCCTCAGCGTTAAGAAGGAAAGGACGGATTGTTGCATGAGGGCAAACGTATGAACACTGGTTACACTGAATACATTTTTCAGGATCCCATTCAGGTACGTTTACAGCAGCGCCTCTCTTCTCATAAGCAGCTGTTCCAAGAGGTGTTGTACCGTCTTCGATACCCTTGAATGCGCTTACAGGAAGTGTGTCACCTTTACGTGTGTTAACAGCTGTAACGATTGTCTTAACGTATTCGGGTTCATCCTTAGCTGCGGGAGCTTCTGCATCAACAGCGTTAGCCCATTCAGCGGGAACCTTAACTTCAACAACACCGTCTACACCCTTATCAACAGCAGCGTAGTTCATGTTGAGGATATCGTCACCCTTCTTGCCGTATGACTTCTTGATTGCAGCTTTCATATAATCAACAGCTTCGTTGATAGGGATGATGTTTGCAAGTTTGAAGAATGCAGCCTGAAGAACTGTGTTAATTCTGTTTCCAAGACCGATTTCAGCAGCGATTGCTGTACCGTTGATGATGTAGAACTTGATGTTGTGCTCAGCAAGATATCTCTTCATTGCTGCAGGAAGGTTAGCATCGAGTTCTTCAGCAGACCATTCTGTGTTAAGAAGGAATGTACCGCCGTCTTTAAGGTCTGAAAGCATATCATACATATGTACATAAGACTGTTTGTGGCAAGCAACAAAGTCAGCTTTATTTACAAGGTATGTTGAGCGGATAGGTTTGTCACCGAAACGAAGATGTGACTGTGTGATACCGCCTGATTTCTTTGAGTCATAATCGAAATATGCCTGAGCATATTTGTCTGTATGGTCACCAATGATCTTGATTGAGTTTTTGTTAGCACCTACTGTACCGTCAGCACCAAGTCCCCAGAATTTGCACTGGATTGTGCCGTCACCAGCTGTAACGTCAACGGGAGCACCGATCTCAAGTGAGTGGAATGTAACGTCGTCAACGATACCAAGTGTGAAGTGGTTCTTAGGCTCAGCAGCTTTAAGGTTGTCATATACAGCGATGATCTGAGCGGGTGTTGTATCCTTTGAACCTAAGCCGTAACGTCCAGCAACGATAACAGGTCTGTCAGCCTTGTCAAAGAGTGCTGTACATACATCCTGGTATAAAGGCTCGCCCTGAGCACCGGGCTCTTTTGTTCTGTCAAGAACAGCGATCTTCTTGCAAGTCTTGGGAATAGCACCAAGGAAATGCTCTACTGAGAAAGGTCTGTAAAGATGTACTTTAACAAGACCAACCTTCTCGCCCTTAGCCATAAGGTAGTCGATTGTTTCTTCGATTGTCTCACATGCTGAACCCATAGCGATGATTACTCTGTCAGCATCGGGAGCGCCGTAGTAGTTGAATAACTGATAGTCTCTTCCTGTGATACGGCTGATTTCTTTCATATAGTCTTCGCAAACACCTACGATGTTTTCATAGTAAGGGTTGCAAGCTTCTCTAGCCTGGAAGAAGATATCAGGGTTCTGAGCTGTACCTCTTAATACAGGGTGTTCAGGGTTAAGTGATCTTCTTCTGAAAGCGTTTACAGCGTCCATATCAACGATCTTTGCAAGTTCGTCGTAGTCGATGCACTCAACCTTCTGGATTTCGTGTGATGTACGGAATCCGTCAAAGAAGTGAAGGAAAGGAACTCTTCCTTTAATAGCTGAAAGATGAGCAACACATGCTAAGTCCATAACTTCCTGAACAGAGTTTGAGCAAAGCATAGCGAAGCCTGTCTGACGGCAAGCCATAACGTCTGAGTGGTCACCAAAGATTGAAAGAGCATGGCTTGCAAGAGCTCTGGCACTTACATGGAATACACCGGGGAGGAGTTCTCCGGCAATCTTATACATATTGGGGATCATAAGAAGAAGTCCCTGGCTGGCTGTGTATGTTGTTGTTAAAGCACCAGCAGCAAGTGATCCGTGTACTGTACCTGCAGCACCTGCCTCTGACTGCATTTCAATAACTTTTACAGTCTGGCCGAAGATGTTTTTCTTTCCGTTGGCAGCCCAGTCATCTGTGTGCTCTGCCATAGGAGATGACGGTGTGATGGGGAAAATACCCGCAACTTCTGTAAACGCATAGGAAGCGTAAGCAGCAGCTTCGTTACCGTCCATAGTTTTCATTACTTTAGACATTTGCATATCCTCCTTAATTTTATCTACCATTGTAAGTTGATTAAAATAGTTGATTAAAATTGTTAAACAAATTTGTACAAATAAATTATAGCAAAGTAATCAAACCATATCAACTGTGCAGGAAAATTTTTGTTGTCATACAACATAGTCGCAAGGCGTGATTTAAAGGGCTTTTTTTTAAGTATTTTATGTCGAAATGAACAATTATGAGAATTAAATTAGACGAAAAAAATAAAATTTTTGTAATTTTGTTTTTCCAAATAAAAAACGACAAAGTTTAGCCTTTTATATTGAGATAAATTAGTCAAAATTAAAATGAAAACTTGATTTTGATATGGATTTGAATTTGAAAACGGTTTAAATTTCAGCAATTTTGATAGGAAAAATAAAATGCGTGTTGTCATACAAGAATAGTAACTTTTGCAGAATATATGTCCGCAGAAAGGGTTAAATCTGCGGACAAAATAGATGGATATACACAGTGTACAAATGTTCTCTGTCAGCGTATGACAAACCTGATGTTTTTTCTGGAAACATCATCCTCATCTAAAGAAGAGCTGTCCTGAGTGTCAAACATTTTGTCTTTTAAGGATGTTTTTATAACAGCACCGGTATAATAATCTCTGTAGGGAGATTTTAAAATGATTTTTTCTGTAATAAGTCTCATAGGAGTTTTCCTTATTATTTTTTTATAAATTATATGTTAATGTACGGGCTGTGTTGCACAATAATAAAGTCGATGAAAAATTTTACCATAAAGAATTTAAGTATATGTTTATTTGTGTTATAATTGTCTTATTAATCTGGGAGGTAGATACATGGAAGATAAAAAAATAAATTTTACTCATCTGCATGTCCATACGGAATACAGCCTCTTGGACGGATCAGCGAAAATAGGTGAGCTTGTAAAACGAGCTTCGGAGCTTGGAATGAAAAATCTGGCAATAACCGACCATGGAGCAATGTTTGGGGTTATTGACTTTTATAAAGCATGCAAAGAAGAAGGAATAAAGCCTGTAATCGGCTGTGAGGTATATGTAGCCCCGCAGAGCCGTTTTGATAAAAACAGCAGGGAGAGCGTGAGCTATTATCATCTCGTTCTTCTGGCAGAAAATAATGAAGGTTATCAGAATTTGATAAAGCTTGTATCCCTTGGATATACGGAAGGTTTTTACTATAAACCAAGGGTCGATGAAGAACTTTTGAGAAAGTATCATAAAGGACTTATCGCCACAAGTGCCTGCCTGGCCGGAGCGGTTCCCAGAACATTTTTGAACGGTTCCTATGATATGGCAAAGGATATGGCTCTCAAATATCTTGATATATTTGGAGAAGGCAATTTTTATCTGGAACTGCAAAATCACGGAATTCCTGAGCAGAAGACAGTAAATGCAGCACTTGTGAAAATGAGCCAGGAAACCGGTATACCTCTTATCTGTACCAATGATGTACATTATATAAGGCAGGAAGACTGGGAAGCCCATGACGTGCTTTTGTGCATACAGACAGGAAAAACGGTAAATGATGAGAACAGAATGAGATATGAAGGAAACTGTTATCATTTAAAAAGTGCGGAAGAAATGTATGAACTGTTTTCCTATGTTCCCGAGGCACTGGAAAATACGGAAAAAATAGCCGAAAGATGTAATGTGGAATTTACTTTCCACGAACTGAAGCTTCCAAAATATGAGGTGCCGGAAGGATATACAGCAGAGGAATATCTTAAAAAGATAACATACGACGGATTTTTGAAAAGATATCCCAACCCCATTGACGAACTTAAGGAAAGACTTAAATATGAGTTTGATACCATTGTAAAAATGGGATATGTGGATTATTTCCTTATTGTATGGGACTATATCAAATTTGCAAAAGATAACGGCATAACAGTCGGACCTGGAAGGGGAAGCGCCGCGGGAAGCGTGGTTGCTTATTCGTTGGATATAACGACCATAGACCCTATAAAATATGATTTGATATTTGAACGATTCCTGAATCCTGAGCGTGTAAGTATGCCCGATATTGACGTGGACTTTTCCGACGAAAGACGACAGGAAGTAATAGACTATGTTACTCAGAAGTATGGCAGTGACAAGGTTGCACAGATAATTACTTTCGGAACCATGGCCGCAAGGGCAGCCATAAAAGACGTGGGAAGAGCCCTTGATGTGCCCTACGCAGATGCTGACAGGATATCCAAGATGATTCCTTCGGAACTGAATATGACCATTGATAAAGCTCTCGTTATGAATCCTGAGCTTAAAAATGAATATGAAAATGACGAGGACACAAGAAAGCTCATTGATATGAGCAGAAAGCTTGAGGGACTGCCAAGACATGCATCCACCCACGCTGCCGGAGTTGTAATATGCGGAAAGCCCGTAGTGGATTATGTTCCTTTATATATGTCGGATAAGGGTGCTTCTACCCAGTTTACTATGACGACCCTTGAGGAGCTTGGCATACTTAAGATGGACTTCCTCGGACTGAGGACCCTTACCGTTGTGGAAAACGCGGTAAAGGAAATAAAGAGAAATTACGGCATAGATGTGGATATTGATAATATAGGCGATGATGACCCGGAGGTATATGAACTTATATCCCAGGGAAAGACGGAAGGTGTATTCCAGCTTGAAAGCGGAGGAATGAAACAGTTCATGAAGGAACTGAAGCCCACAAGGCTTGAGGACCTTATAGCGGGAATATCCCTTTACAGACCGGGACCCATGGACTTTATCCCCAAATATGTTAAAGGAAAAAATAGTGGGGAAGAAATACAGTATACTTCTCCAAAACTTGAGCCAATACTTAAAAACACCTACGGCTGTATAGTGTATCAGGAGCAGGTAATGCAGATAGTGCGTGAGCTTGCAGGATACAGCCTTGGAAGAAGTGACCTTGTAAGAAGGGCCATGAGCAAGAAAAAGGCCAAGGTAATGGCGGAGGAAAGAAAGAACTTCGTTTACGGTATCGAAGGCGATGTGCCGGGATGTCTTGCAAACGGCATACCCGAGAAAACAGCCGAAAAGATATTTGACGAAATGACGGACTTTGCCAAATATGCCTTTAATAAAAGCCATGCGGCCTGCTATGCGGTAGTAGCCTATCAGACGGCCTGGCTGAAATGCCACTATCCGGTAGAGTTTATGGCGGCTCTTATGACATCCGTAATGGACAATACGCCTAAAATCGCAGGATATATAAACGACTGCAAGAATATGGGCATAAAACTTCTGCCACCGGATATAAATGAAGGATTCGCGGGATTTTCGGTTTCGGGAAATATGATAAGATTCGGTCTTGCGGCAATAAAAAGCGTAGGAATACCGGGAGTTAAGGCCATTGTCAAAGAAAGAGAGAAAAACGGAAACTTTAAAGGACTTACGGATTTCTGCACAAGAATGACGGGCCAGGAAATAAATAAAAGAATGGTTGAAAACCTTATATATGCCGGAGCCTTTGATTCCTTTGGAGGAACAAGAAAACAGTATATAAATGTATATAAATCCGTAATGGATGGACTTATACAGTCTAAAAAGAATAATATAGAAGGCCAGCTTAATCTATTTGATTTAGACGGCGGAGGTGACAGTTCAGTCACGGAGGATAATTTTGAACCCGTTGAAGAATTTATTGAAAAAGAAAGGCTTGCCAACGAAAAGGCTGTTTTAGGCATATATATTAGCGGACATCCCCTTGCTGAATTTATTGATGTTCTGGATAAGAAAGTAAGTGTCCATTGTTCTGATTTCCTTGAAAGCAACATTGAGGAAGGTCTCAGTGACATAAAGGACGGACAGAAAATAAAAATAGGCGGATTTATTTCAGATAAAAGCGTAAAATTTACAAAGAATAATTCGCAGATGGCATTTATAAGACTTGAGGATATGACAGGAAGTACAGAGGTCATAATATTCCCTAAGACTTATGATAAATTCAGTAAATATCTTTACGAAGATAAGGTTATAATAGTAGAAGGACGAGCTGCCATATCAGAGGGAGAAGCTCCCAGGATAGTCTGCGAAAATATAATTCCTTTTGATAAAATTGACGAACAGCCGAAGCCAAAGGCTGTCAGCATAGGCATCGTACTGGAAGATGGCGTTGCGTTTGATGCTGTAAGGCACATAGTTGAACAAAACCATGGCAGTGTGCCTTTATATATAAATGATAAGGCCAGCGGAAAAAAATATCGAACTGATGAAAACTACTGGCTCAATATTACCGAGGAAATGCTCACGGAGCTTAAAAAATGCCTCGGAGATGAAAATGTTGTTGTTAAATACAGATAGGGAGGCAGTTTTATGGAAAACGGACAGCTTAAAATAGGTATACTCACCAGCGGCGGAGACGCACCTGGAATGAATGCGGCCATAAGAGCCGTTGTAAGAACTGGTATAAATAAAAACTGCAGAGTGATAGGCATACACAAGGGATACATCGGACTTATAAACGGAGATATCACCGAGCTTAAATCAAAAGACGTTTCAGACATTATGAACAGAGGCGGCACCATTTTACATACGGCCCGCTGCCCTGAAATGATGACTGAGGAAGGACTTTCAAGGGCCGCAGCCATTTACAATATTCTTGGTCTTGACGGTCTTGTAGTAATAGGCGGAGACGGCTCATTCAGAGGATGCCAGGCACTTTCTGAAAGGGGAGTAAATGCCATAGGCATACCCGGAACAATTGACCTTGATATTTCTTGCTCAGAATATACAATCGGATTTGATACAGCGGTAAATACAGGACTTGATGCCATAAGAAAACTCCGCGATACATCAAGCTCCCATGAAAGATGTTCTGTTGTTGAAATGATGGGCAGAGATGCAGGATATATCGCTATGTGGTGTGCTATGGCAGGAGGAGCAGAAGAAGTTCTCATTCCTGAAAGCAAGGGCGTTATTACAGAAGATATGGTTATAGAGCAGATACTTATGAATAGAAGCAAGGGCAAGAGACATAATCTTGTTGTTGTTGCTGAAGGTGTCGGCGGAACTGTAAAACTTGCAAAGAAAATACAGGATATTACAGGAATACAGACAAGAGCTACTGTACTTGGACACTTACAGAGAGGCGGAATACCTACAGCCGTTGACTGTATGCATGCGTCTATGATGGGATATCTTGCCGTTAAACAGATACTTGACGGCGAAAAGAATAAAATAATCGCTTATAACAGAGGCAGATATGAAGCTTTAGACATTAATGAAGCTCTCAATATGCAGAAAAAAATAGACAGTGAATACTATGAAGTAGTTAAACTTCTTTCAATCTGATAAACGGGATAGACTGAAATAAATACAGGCAGTGCCGCTCTAATGTGAGGCCGCATTAATCCCGTACTTATGAGGTTTTGAAGCTGTCTGTCTGCGGAATATAAACGGGAACAGTGATGTGTATAAACGCATCACTGTTTTTTTATGCTGAATATTTTATAGTGTTTTGTTCTTTATTATTTGACAGTGTTCTATTTTTAGTTTATTTTTATATTGTTAACGGTTTTAAATATGGAGGTAAATTATGGGGGAACAATTTAATATTCTGCTTAATCAGATGTTTGTATTTTTTACGCTGATAGCCATAGGCTTTGCGGCGCAGAGAATAAAGCTTCTTAATGATATGAGCATAGATGCGCTGTCATCTTTGGTAGTAAGGCTGATACTTCCATGTATGGTATGTACTACCGTAGTCAACGGAGCTACAATAGAAGGTGTTTTGGATAAAATACCGTTTTTCCTGTGTTCGTTTTTGATGATGGGCATACTGCTTGTAATTGCATATATCAGCAGTAAACTTATGAGAATGAAACCTCCTACAAGCTATATAAATATGGCTGTAATAGGTTTCCCGAATACCGGATTTATAGGCTATCCGCTGCTTTTAGCCATGTTTCCCGAGACAGGAGCACTGGCAGTGGCGGTATATGTTATAGTTGACCAGGTTACATTCTGGACAATAGTACCCGTCCTTACAAAACCTCAGATATCAGTCAGGGATATAAGTCTTAAAAAGCTTATAAATCCTCCCTTTATATCTCTAATTGTGGGTCTTGTTTTAATAGCGTTAAATATACATCCGTCAAATGTGGCCTGGGATACGGTTACAAATGTAGGCTCAACCAGCAAATATTTTGCTCTCATATACATAGGAGCCGATATCGGAAGAAAGGGATTTAAGTCCATAGTAAAAAGACCTAAAGTTTTCCTTACAATACCTATAAAGCTTATTTTTGCTCCCATAGCAGTGTTCTTTATACTCAGAGCCATAGGTGTGCTTACTGCCGAAGAGCTTATAATGATAACTACGCTTTCTATGCTGCCGTCAATGGTAGTTGTATGTATGCTTGCTGCACAGAATAAATCCGATGATGAGTACGCAACAGCCGGACTTATCGTGACAACTTTATGCAGTATGGTTACAATGCCACTTGTTATGAAGTTTATAACAGGGTTTATTTAAGCAGGTATTTACATTAGCGTGTTAAAGCGTTATAATATAAAAAATTTAAAATTGGAGGTTGGCAAATGGTAAAATTATATGATAAAGGAGTTTTTCTTGTAGACGGAAAAACGATTATAGAAGATAACGGCAATGCTGAAGAAGCACTCAAAGCCGCAAAAGGCAGAGCTGTTTCAAAAGAAGAAGGCTCAAAAAATACAATGGCCTACGGCATTTTGAATAAACATAATACATCGGGAAATATGGATAAACTTAAAATAAGATTTGATGCCATGGCTTCCCACGACATCACTTATGTAGGAATAATTCAGACTGCAAGAGCCAGCGGGCTTGAAAAGTTCCCCATGCCCTATGTACTTACCAACTGTCACAACAGCCTCTGTGCCGTTGGCGGAACAATAAATGAAGATGACCACCTTTTCGGACTTTCATGCGCAAAGAAATACGGCGGAATATATGTTCCTGCCCACCAGGCAGTTATTCACCAGTATATGCGTGAGATGATGTCAGGAGTAGGAAAGATGATTTTAGGCTCTGACAGCCATACACGTTACGGAGCCCTTGGCACCATGGCCATGGGTGAAGGCGGTCCCGAGCTTGTAAAACAGCTTTTAAATAAGACTTACGATATTGACAGACCCCAGGTAATAGGCGTATATCTTACAGGCAAACCCGAGGCCGGAGTAGGACCTCAGGACGTTGCCCTTGCTATTATTGGAGCTGTATTCGATAACGGATACGTAAAGAATAAAGTAATGGAATTTGTCGGTGATGGCATTTCAGGCCTTTCCGTTGACTACAGAAACGGCATAGACGTTATGACAACGGAGACAACATGCCTTTCATCAGTATGGTGTACGGATTCAAAGGTTAAGGAATGGTATGATATTCACGGAAGAAGCGGTGAATTCAAAGAGCAGGCTCCCGGAGAGATAACATATTATGACGGAATGATATATGTTGACCTCTCAACTATCAAACCCATGATAGCTATGCCTTTCCATCCAAGCAATATATATACAATTGAAGATTTGAACGCAAACCTTCTTGATATACTTGATGAAGTAGAAAAAACAGGCGCAAAACAGCTTGATAACGATACAATAAAATTCTCATTAAAGGATAAAGTAAGAAACGGCAGACTTATAGTTGAACAGGGTGTAATTGCCGGATGTGCAGGCGGTACATACGAAAATATCTGCGACGCCGCTGACATAATAAAGGGCAATTCCATTGGAGACGGAGAGTTTGCGCTCAGCGTATATCCTTCAAGCCAGCCTGTATTCCTTTCACTTGTTGAAAACGGAAAAATCGCTGATATTATGATGTCAGGTGCTACTGTAAGGTCAGCATTCTGCGGTCCCTGCTTTGGTGCGGGAGATGTGCCTGCAAATAACTGCCTGAGTATCAGACATTCAACAAGAAACTTCCCTAACCGTGAAGGTTCAAAAATAACAAGCGGACAGATAGCTTCAGTTGCTCTTATGGATGCGCGCTCAATAGCTGCTACAGCTATAAATAAGGGTGTAATAACAGCTGCTACAGACCTTGACGTCAACTACAGCAAACCTAAATATTTCTTCAACGGAGACGTATATAAAAACAGATGCTATGACGGATTTGGAAAAGCAGACCCTTCAGTTGAGCTTAGATTCGGTCCCAATATAACAGACTGGCCCGCAATGAGCGCTCTTACTGATGACATCGTGCTTAAGGTTGTTTCACTCATAACAGACCCTGTAACAACAACAGACGAGCTTATTCCTTCAGGAGAAACATCATCATACCGTTCAAATCCTCTTAAGCTGGCTGAGTTTGCACTTTCAAGAAAGGACCCTGCTTATGTTGGCAAGGCTAAGGAAGTACAGAAAGCAGAAAAGGCAAGACTTGAAGGAAAGAACCCCGTTAAAGCACTTGATGAACTTAAAAACGTGGATAATGCCATAAAGACAGTTTATCCTGAATTCGATATAACAAAAGCCGGCATCGGAAGCACAATTTATGCGGTAAAACCCGGCGACGGTTCTGCAAGAGAGCAGGCTGCAAGCTGTCAGAAAGTTCTTGGCGGCTGGGCAAATATCGCAAAGGAATATGCTACAAAGAGATATCGTTCAAACCTTATAAACTGGGGTATGCTTCCGTTTATATTTGAAGATGTGCCTCCATTTGAAAACGGAGATTATATTTTTGTTCCCGAAATCAAAAAGGCCATTGAGGAGAAGAAATCAGAAATACCCGCATACATCGTTAAGGGAGAAAGTCTTGTTCCCTTCGTACTTAAAATGGGCGACATAACCGACGATGAGAGACAGATAATTCTTGACGGATGTCTCATAAATTATTACGCTGAAAAATAAATCGGATTTTTTAAAAGTTTTTCTTGACAAAGAGTGAAATTAATAGTATCCTATCAACTATATTATTTCATTGTTTGAAAGGAGTGACTCAGATGAAAAATTTCCGAATGTGCATGTATATGAATATTAACAGAAAATATCGTATACAGTGTCATTGCGTTCGGAAATAGTCAGGTCTGTGTCATACTATATATTTGTATATTAAACAGAATCATATTATTTTGGTATTAAGGCAGTGTCTGTATAGGCACTGCCTTTTTATATTTATTTTAAGTTTTAAAAGCGAAAGGAGAATTTTATGAGCAGTTACAAACTTGGAACAAAATGCATACAGTCAGGATATGAACCTAAAAACGGAGAGCCTAGAGTTCTTCCCATTTACCAGAGTACAACATATGCCTATGATTCAGCGGACACCCTTGGAGACTTATTTGACCTTAAATGTGACGGGCATATGTATTCAAGAATATCAAATCCCACGGTTGCCTGTGTCGAGGCAAAGATAGCTGACCTTGAGGGCGGAGTTGGAGCTCTCTGCACATCTTCCGGACAGGCAGCATCTCTGCTTGCCATATTCAATATATGCCAGAAAGGACAGAATTTCCTTGCTTCATCTGCAATATATGGCGGAACAGTCAATCTTTTTGCAGTTACTATGGAGAGAATGGGCATTGAAGTAAGATTTTTCACACCTGAAATGACCGATGAAGAAGTTGAAAATCTTATTGATGAAAATACAAAGCTAGTATTTGGCGAGACCCTTGCCAATCCTGCCCTTACAGTATTTGATATAGAAAGATATGCGGCATTAGCTCATAGAAATAACATTCCGCTTATTATAGATAACACATTCGCCACACCTATATTCTGCAGACCCTTTGAGTTTGGATGTGACATCGTTATACACTCAACTACAAAATATATGGACGGACATGCGGCTGTAGTCGGTGGAGTTATTGTAGACAGCGGAAAATTTGACTGGGAGGCATCAGGAAAATTCCCCGAACTTACTGAGCCCGATGAATCTTACCATGGAGTTGTATATACAAAGGACTTTAAAGAGGCGGCTTATATAACAAAGGCAAGGGTACAGCTTATGAGAGACTTTGGTTCAACACCACAGCCCTTTGCAGCATATATACTTAATCTTGGCCTTGAGACCCTTGCACTCAGAATGGAAAGACATTTTTCAAACGCTTTAAAAACAGCAGAATTTTTAAAGAATAATGAAAAAATTGCCTGGGTAAACTATCCGTTTTTACAGGACTCTGACCAGTATGAGTTAGCTAAGAAATATCTCTCAGGAGGTTGCGGAGTTATTTCTTTCGGAATAAAGGGCGGAAGAGAAGCAGCAGTAAAATTTATGGATTCGCTTAAGCTTATAAAGATAGTTGTCCACGTTGCGGATTCAAGAACCAGTGTACTTCATCCTGCCAGCACAACACACAGACAGCTCAATGAAAAACAGCTTAAAGATGCAGGCATAGGAGAAGACCTTATAAGACTTTCGGTAGGAACAGAAGATATAGAAGACATAATAAATGACATCAAAGAGGCACTTGAAAATATTTAACATAAGGAGGCGGTAACGTGCCTATAAAAATTCCAAATAATCTTCCGGCAGCAGACATTTTAAGAGATGAAAATATATTTGTTATGACGGAAACAAGAGCGCAGTCTCAGGATATTCGTCCTTTAAAAATATTATTCTTAAATCTTATGCCGACGAAAATCGCTACAGAAACACAGTTTTGCAGACTGTTCAGCAATACACCCATACAGATAGAAATAGAATTGATACATACTGCCTCCCACGAGTCAAAAAATGTATCAACTGAACATATACTTTCATTCTACAAAACCTTTGACGATATAAAGGACAATAACTATGACGGCCTTATTATAACAGGAGCTCCTGTAGAACTTTTGGAGTTTGAAGAAGTTGAGTACTGGGACGAGATAAAGGAAATACTGGAATGGTCAAAGGAACATGTAACAAGTACCGTACATGTATGCTGGGGAGCCCAGGCTGGACTTTATTACCACTATGGAATCAAGAAGGTTAAACTTCCTAAAAAACTTTCGGGAGTATATCTCCATAAAAAAGAAGACGCAAAAAATGAGCTTTTCAGGGGTATGGACGATGAGTTTTATATTCCCCATTCGAGAAATACAACTGTGTTAAAAGAAGATATTGAAAGTATTGATGAATTAAATATCCTTGCCGAATCCGATGAGGCCGGAGTTTTTGCGGTAGAAACGGAAGACGGAAAACAGATATTTATAATGGGTCATCCCGAATACGATACGGAGACACTTAATAATGAATTTATTAGAGATTTAAATGCAGGATTAAATCCTGAGGTACCAGCAAACTATTATCCAGACGATGACTACAGCAAAAATCCCGTTAACAAGTGGAGAAGCCAGGCAAGTATGATTTATATAAACTGGATTAATCATGTGTATCAGGTAACACCCTATGACCTCAATGATATAGGAAAAAGCTGATACACAGCGCATTCATAAGAAGAATATTAAATACAGGACTTATAAAAAACGGCTGTTTTGATACAGCCGTTTAACTTTTACCATGGTTTTGAAAAGCTTTGCGGTAAGCCAGGGGTGTGGAGCCTGTTTTGTTTTTGAACTTATCTATATAGTAGCTTGTACTGCCGAAACCATATTCATAGGCAATCTGGCTTATGGACATATCCGGGCGATTTATGAGAGACTGGGTGCTTTGGCTGAGCCTATAGTCAGTTATATATTCAAATATGGTTCGGTTCATTCTTTTTTTGAAATAACGGCAGCATTCACTTGGACATAAATGTACCTGGTCAGCCAAGTCTGAGAGTGAAATTTTTTCACTGTAGTGTTCATGTATATATGCCAGTATTTGTTTAAGACGTGCATATACTTCGACTTCATCAGACCTTTGGGAAGAAAGCCTGTTTTGCAGAAGCTCTTTCCAACAGAGTGTAAGCAATGCGGCGGTTTCAAGCTCATAACCGAATGTCTTTTCTTTGTTTATGCTGTAAATCTTATGCAGGTAGTTGAGTATTGCCTGGCTTTTGTCGTTATTAAAAATTTCAAATAATAGGGAAGGATTATCTATATAAGGTTTTATATAGTTTTTTTCCATTATGCTTCCGCCAAAACCGCTTATAAATGAGGGAGAGGCATCAATACATACATATGCTGCATCTTCCGTAAGGGGTTTTGAGGTGTGCATTATACCGCTGTTTATAAAAATGCCATTTCCTTTTTCAAGGTCAGCCGAGAATGAATTGACTGTAAATCTGACTGTGCCGGATGTAATAAAACAAAACTGTAGCTCACTATGCCAGTGCCAGTCAACAAAGCCAAGTATGTTTTTTCTAAGGATTGTTTCGTATATGGCAATCGGGAATTCTTCCGTACCATGGGAAGTGGTTTCCATTTTGTTTTCATTTATGTTTATGTTATATACCTGCATTGTAAATACCTCAAAATAATTATATTTTATGCTTATATTATTATATTTTTAATGCTAAAAATCAATATAATTTTATATAAAGGAGGTTTTAGGTATGGATATAAAAAATTATGAGGACAAACTTATTGCATTTGCACAGGAGGCCGTAAGAACCAGAAGCTATTCTGATGAGGAAGGCGCCTTTGCAGAACTTATTAAAAAAACAATGGAAGACCTTAAATATGACGAGGTATTAATAGATTCAGTAGGAAATGTTGTAGGAAGAATAGGAAACGGAAGTAAGATAATCCATTTTGACAGTCATATGGATACTGTAAAAGTCAATGATGAGGAACTTTGGGAAGTACCTCCTTTTTCAGGAGAAATAAAGGACGGAGCTTTATGGGGAAGAGGTTCCGTTGATATGAAATCAGCCCTTTGCGCTTCTGTTTATGCCGCTGCATTGGCAAGGGACAAGGGATATACAGAAGGTAAAACCATATATGTAACAGGCACTGTATGCGAGGAATACTGTGATGGAGAAAACCTTAAGCACTTTTATAAGGAGTTCAATCTTAAGCCTGACTACTGCATTATCTGTGAGCCCTGTGACAATGTTATTACTCTGGGACATAAGGGAAAAGCTCAGATAAGAATTATAACAAACGGAATATCAGCTCATGGTTCAGCACCTGAAAAGGGCAAAAATGCCGTTTATGAAATGGCAGAAATAATACAGAGAGTTGATAAGCTCAATGAAAAACTTTCAAAGGACGGAGATGTTCACGGAACTATAGTTTTATCTGATATAAGCTGTGTCAGCGCTTCTCTTAATGCTGTTCCCAGTGAGTGCAGTATTTATCTTGACAGAAGACTTGTGCTTGGCGAGACCCTTGATAAAGTTAAAAAGGAAATGGATGAACTTATTAAAGGAAAAGACGCCAGATGGGAAGTTGGAACTCTGTACCACACATCATGGAACGGAGGAAAGCTTGTATATGAGCCTATGCATGACCCTTGGAAGATAGATGAAGATGCGCCTCTTACACAGGCTCTTAAAGATGCATATAAAACTGTATATGGCAGCTATCCTGATAAATATGACTTCTGGGATTTTGGAACAAACGCCATTACTCCTGTTGCCATGGGAGTACCAACAATAGGTTTTGGCCCCGGTGAATATAAACTGGCACATATGAGAGACGAGCACTGCGAAGTTAAAAAAATCAAAGAAGCAATGGCAGTTTATACCGAATTAATCAATAATTTATGATATGTAATTATAATTTTTTCTTGAACTCCGGCCCGAAAAATGATAAAATATTTTGTAATTTAAAATTTCTAGGGGGTAACTTTAATGTCCGGACATTCAAAGTTTGCTAATATTAAGCATAAAAAAGAAAAAAATGATGCGGCTAAAGGTAAAATCTTTACTATGATCGGCCGTGAAATCGCTGTTGCTGTTAAGGCAGGCGGTCCTGACCCTAATAACAACGGAAAACTCCGTGAGGTCATTGCAAAAGCTAAATCAAACAACATGCCTAATGATACAATTGAAAGAAGTATTAAAAAAGCTGCCGGCGGCGGAGACGGTGTAACATATGAATCAATAACATATGAAGGATACGGCCCTAACGGTGTAGCTGTTATTGTAGAAGTACTTACAGACAACAGAAACAGAGCAGCTGCTAACGTAAGAAACGCATTTACAAAGGGCGGCGGAAATATGGGTACATCAGGCTGTGTATCATTTATGTTTGACGAAAAAGGTCTTATCGTTATTGATAAGGAAGAAGTTGAAATGGATGAGGACGAGCTTATGATGCTTGTTGTTGAGGCTGGTGCTGAAGACTTTGGCGTAGAAGAAGACAGCTATGAAATTACAACAGCACCCGATGATTTTGAAACAGTCAGAGAGGCTGTTGAAAATGCAGGCATACCTATGGTAAGTGCTGAAGTAACAATGATTCCTCAGACATACACAGTTCTTAACAATGAAGATGATATCAAAAAGATGAACAAGCTTCTTGATATGCTTGATGATGACGATGACGTTAAAAACGTTTATAATAACTGGGATGAGTGATCAAAATAGATGACATAGCCACAAAGCCAGTAAAATCAAGGCTTCCGGCGGTTTTTGAGGGCGATTTTTGAAGCCCCAAAAATTCGAATTTTATAGATGACATAGCGTTTTGGAAGTCAAAAACGCTTTTCGGGCAGTGAGATGATAGAAAAAATCTCACTGCTTTTTTTCGTTTCTGAACTCAAGTATGACTGCAAGGGGGTGATGTCTATTGGTATATGGAACAAAGTGAGGAGGTTGAAAAGGAAAATAAATCAAATGTAAAAGAGAAATTGCAATAAGGAATCTCAGAAGAACAAAGGCAATTAAACCAGAAGTAGGGTAGGGGCAAGATATACAGTGACGGTTATATATGGAAAAATATTTCTACTGCCCCTGACAGTGACGGTTATTCGTAAAAATATAAGTCTACTGCCCCTGTTATGATAAAAAACCAATATGCAGAAAAGCCTTTGAAATCAAGAAAAACTCGGAGTTTTATTTCCAGTTATGATGCAAACAGTGACGGTAGTGACGGTTTTTCTGGTACTGCTAAAATAACTGACCCTACTGACCCTGTTACAAGTTTTATCTCATTTTTACTATAAAAATATGAAATGAAGTGATGCTTATGAGAATGTGAAGTAAGAAAAATCAGAAAAAAAGCAACCGTTTATTGGCTGCAATCTTCTGAGAAAAAACGCTTGAGATACAATCGAAAGGTTTCCTGATCCGTTTCCAAATCTCGTGACAAAAAACGTTTTGTGATCTCTATGATGATGCCCTGACGAAATAATTGCATCAAGGAGCAGGGAAGAAAACAATGAATCAGCTTCTGCTGGAACTGTTCCCAGACATCTTTCCTGAGGAGTTCGATGAGTTTTTGTTCTGTCTGCTTCAAATCCACAAGGTCGATAGCTGTATGATAAATCAAAGTATTTTGCTTGAGAAAGTCAATGAGTGCCTGTTCCAGCAGCGTATCTGCCAATGCAGTCCAGCAAAGTTCCTGCTGGGTGGCAGGTTCCTGACAATTAAACATAGGAATGGAGTCGGCATTGTTTTCTAAATCATCCAGCATTTTCTTCTGCAATTCCGAAATGGTTTGATAAATTTTATCTTCAAAAATGCAGAAATCCATTTCCGTTATCAAATGAAAAAACATAGATAAATAGTGATCCAGCAGGTAACTTTTTCGTCCAAGAAGCTGATGAAATTCTTTTGCAGTACGAAAAACATCTGAGAACGCTGACACGTTTTCATCATGATGCGAAAGAAAATGTTGAAAAATATCCATAAGTAAAACCACCTTTTCAAAAAGTCGGCAAAGCCGCTTGTGGTATATAAACTCTGGCGAAGGGAGGTGTCAAGTAAAAAAATGAAAACAATTACGTTTCTGGATTGGCTTTTTGATTTGAAATAGTGCTGGAAAATATGAAAATCGTGAAAGCTTTTGATAATCAGATGCTAGATTTTGTTTTGGAAAGTGAGGTGAAAGAAAAATGAAAAAGAGAATGAACCGAAGTATTTTTACCAAAGACGGAAGGTTTTTGCACTGTAGAAATCCATGTATGGAGTAATTTTGTTTCGGATTAAGGAAAGATTTTCTATCCCACAACCACAACATGCAGAGTAGAAAGAAGCAAAATGATTTCCAAAACTATGAATTTTATCTGAATTGTGCAGAGCAGATTGGAATAAAAGTTATAAGGTAACAGACAGAAAAAATGATTGTTTTGGATTTTCTGAATGGAAAATGAAGACAAGATTTCAATGATTTTGATTTGATATGCAACGTTATCATGCAGGCACAAAGGACAAAATTTCTTGAAAAAATCCTATCGGATTGGGAGTAGTTTTCATCAAAAGAGCATAGAAGTTCACAGAACAGAAAACAACGTAGAGAGGCGAGCCAAAGAGGTTCGCTTTTTTTGCACACTGTTTGCCCCTGTGTGCCGCTTTGCGGAGCAGGTGGAGCAAGTGGTAGGGCAAGGCAGTTTGGAGCGAGTTTGCCCCGATTTTGGGCAAAGGAAAAAAGGAGGTGCTTGGAGCAAATATCTGCCAGAGGTGACTTTACCAGATACGAAGCATAGAATAAAAATACGCAAGAATAGGCGAGCCAATACATTGGCAGATACACTGCTGGAAAGGTTTGCCTTTTTTGCGCCCTGTTTGCCCTTGTGTGCCACTTTGTGGAACAGGTGGAACAGTTGCAGGATAAGGCAGTTTGGAGCGAATTTGCCCCGATTTTGGGCGAAGGGAAAAAGAGGGTATTGGGAATCAATATCTGCCAAAGGGGACTTTGACAGATGCGAAAAATGTTTGCAGGTGAAAGCCAGCCATCAAACGGGCTGGCGTTTCCTCAAATCACCCGCAGTGCGGGGATTTTTTGGCTCTCAGAACTGACATCAAAATCAGAAGGCTGACCTCAATAAAAACGTTTTTCTTAGAAGAGATAAACCGGAACCCTTAGAAAAAACGGGATTTCTCCCTTCCTTTGGCTGACATCAAGACTGACATGAAACCGATTTTTACGGAAAAAGGAGCGAGCGATCAATGGATGATAAAAAGAATAAAATAACCATTCGGATATCCGATGAAACATTGAGAAAATGCGAGGAAGGTATGCGCATATCAGACTGCAAAATACGAAATGATTTTATTGAAAGAGCCATCGAGTTTTATTCCGGATATGTTTCATCTAAGACACATACGGATTTTTTATCTGATGTGATATTGGAGTCCATGGCAGGTATTGTCAAAACATCAGAAAACCATTTGGCACGTATGCTTTTCAAAATCGCAGTTGAGATGGCAAAGCTGGAAAGTATGCTTGCCGCTATTAACGATATGGATGAGGCAACTATGCGAAGACTTCATATCCGATGCGTCAATGAAGTAAAAAAGATCAACGGCATTCTTACCATGGAAGAAGCCGTAAGATATCAAAGGAGTGATGAGGAATGAAATACAGATTTTATAGTCCTGTGCAGGGCATCATAGATTATGACTTTAACAAAGATATGGATTACGATTCGTATTTTGATGAAGAAGCTATGGAGGAACTGGGAGAAGTAGATTTCGATTTTCTGACAGCAGAAGACTTGACAGCCTATCAGGAAGAAATCAATCAAGCCATCCGTAAGGAATGGGATTATGAAACAGATGAAGATATGGGGCTGATGCATTACTTTGCTTATGGAAGCAGAGAAATCCATAAAGATCTGCTGAAAAAAGTAACGGCGGCATATCCTAGGATCGAAACCGTAAGGGACAAAGCATATGGTGTTATGGTATGTGATATCGAAAAACCTTTGACAGATCAAGAGATCGAAATCCTGAAAGATTATTTCAGCGGACAGTACAGTGACGGCTGGGGTGAAGGCTTTGCACAAAGAGGGATCGAAACGCAACATGGCGTGGTCTATCTGGATTTCTGGCCGGATGACTTCCATATGGAAACAGAGGACGAGTTGAAAGACCGCTTGGAATTGAAACAAGACAATGAATTGCAATTTGAAATGTAGGTGATGATATGCCAAGACTTGTTTTTACACCAAGATATTTAAAAATGCAAAAGCCGTCACAGGTGAAAAACTATGTAAAGTATGTTGCCACAAGACCAAACGCAGAAAAGTTTGAAGTGGATCAGTCTCAAACAGAAGCTACGGAACATCAAAAGAAATGGATCGAAAAAGAACTGAAAGCACATAAAGAATTGAAAGAAAGTTGTGAACAAGAGTATGAAGACTACTTGCAAAACCCAACAAGAGAAAACGCTGCGGAACTGATAAACAAAATTGCGGAAGAAGGTTTGGCAAGGGAAGGTAGCATGGAAAACTATGTGGGATACCTTGCCAAAAGACCAAGAGCAGAACGAGGAAAACAGGGACACGCACTGTGGAATGGTTCTGATAAAGAAATCGATCTGAATCAAGTGGCAAGAGAAGCTGCGGAGCACAACGGGAACATCTGGACATTCGTGCTTTCCTTGAAGCGAGAAGATGCTGTCCGATTGGGATATGATCAAGCCAATACATGGCGAGAACTGGTACGAAGCAAATCGGATGAAATAGCAAAAGCTATGTGGATTCCAACGGAAAACTTTGTATGGTACGGTGCTTTTCATAATGAGGGGCATCATCCTCATATCCATCTGATGTGCTATTCCAAAAATCCAAAAGAAGGATATTTAGGCAGACAGAACTTGATGAAGCTGAGAAGTTCTTTTGCCAATGAGATATTCCGTGATGAGCTGTATCACATCTATGAGCAGAAAGATGAAGTTAGGGACGAGCTGAAAAATTACTTTGACAGGAAACTGAAACAGGCAATGACAATGGAAGATACGGATCATCCAAAAGCGGAAGCTTTGCTTTGGGAGTTATCTCAAAAACTGAAAACAGCAAAACACAAAAAGGTCTATGGCAGGCTGGAGAAAGAAAATAAAATACTGGTGGATGAAATCGTCAAAGAAATCAGCAAGGACAAAAAGATTTCACAAGCCTATGAAAGCTGGCTGGGATTGAAAGACGATATCCTTTCTACATACCAGAATCAGGAGCGAGCCAGAAGAACACTTGCGAACGAACCAGAGTTCCGCAATATCAAAAACATGGTTTTGAAATCTGCTTTGACACTGTCGGAAATGAATGAAGCCATAGCAGCAGAACCAGAGGAACAAAATCGTGAAACAATACATCCCCAAGAAAGCAGGGAAGAACGAACAAAAAAGTATTATCAAATGCAGGCACAAAAACAGTTCCTGCTTCTGATGAAACACATCAGCCGCATGATCCAGGAGGACTATGACAGAAAGAAACAACAGATTCATGTGGATAAGAAACTGATGCGTAAAATCATGGAAAAGAAAGAAGCCCATGGACAGAGAATGTAAGGAGGGAAACATATGAGATGGAAAAAATATGGTGTTGAGATGGACATGACGGGGATCACAAGGAAAGCTGCGGCAGAGATTTTGGCGGAACAGTTTGATACAAAAGTCGTTTTCTGTCTGTCGGACAATGGATATAACGTTCCGGATCAAAATCAAAGGCTGTGGCGTATCCTTACCTCTGACAGCATCAAAGCAGAAAAATATAGCGGAGAAAAAGTGGTGGGAGCAAACTATATGTACCAAGTGAAACTGCTCTCACCATTTTTATATGAAAATGAGTTTCCAATGCTGGAAAAAGCCTTGGAACAGATGGAACTAAGAGGCGCCATCGTCAATGACTCCACGAAAATGAATCTGCTTCTGGATGTCAGCGGTGTTGAGAACTGGGAGCAGTACCAAACCAATCTGGGGAATCTTTCTGAGAGCAAAGGGGAACTGTTCCAGAAAGCGTTAGGGGTTCCCTTTACGCAAGTGGCGGATACCGGTCAAGAGAAAGGTATCATTTCCTTTCCCTACTTCAAAAGCACACTCCATCAAAAAGAATTGCTCAGTGATATTCAGTTCGCGCAGATCGTCAGCAGCTTCGTGGAAAACAACCGTACTGTCAGCCAGAAGAAAAGTGAGAATCAAAACGATAAATTCATGATGCGTACTTGGTTGGTGCGAGCTGGCATGGTAGGCGAAGAATATAAGTTTGCAAGAAAAATGCTGACAAAAAATCTGGAAGGCAACTCCGCATGGCAGAAGATGATAGAACCGGCAGAAATTCAGACGGAAGAACAAACGGAAGATACCGCAACTATGGACATGGAAATGTGAGGTGGCTGAAATATGGTTTATTTACTGACCTATGACGGATATATGAAGGAAGAAAAGATACAGGAGATTTGTCCATCAGCGAAACTTTTTATGAAATGTGGTTTGAAAGACTGCGCATTGGAATTCCGCAGGTTCTATGAAACCGCCATGCCCACACTGGAGGCGGGAGATGAAATCGTGCCGGCAGTCATTTGGACTCTGGAAGAATCTGAGTTACAGGACATGGACGCAGTCTATCCCCATGAAATCTATGAAAGGGCAGTATGGAACTTGAAAACAGAAAAAGGTGTTTTGGAGGCAACGGTTTTTCTGATGAGAGAAACGCCGTTTTCCCTTCCCCAGGAAAATGAATTGGGAATGATGGAAGAAGCCTATGAGGAACACAGCTTTGATTACAGCTGTGTAGAAAACGCTCTTGATAGAGCAAAGGACAGGGAGGAAACATATGGCACTTTATACCCAGGAACAGATCGATAAGGCAAATCAGACCAATCTGGAAGAATTTTTACAGCAAAAAGGAGAACGACTGAGAAAAACGGGAAGTGAGTCGGTACTGATTTACAAAGACTCCACAGGAGAGCATGACAGCATTTCCGTCAGAAGAAACCGCTGGTATGACCATAAAAATATGCGAGGCGGCTATCCTTTGAAATTTATGCAGGAGTTTTATGGCATGAACTTTCGTACTGCTATGAAAGAACTTCTGTATGGAGAAGAACCGGAGCTTGGCAGGAAGAAAAAGAATGAGAATGAAAAAAACGTAAGACAGCCTGAAAAGGCAGCTGTACAGGAAAATCGAGAACAAATCGATTTTCATTCTGAAAAATCTGAATTCATACTTCCTGAAAAAGACAGCAATATGAAACGAGTATTCGCCTATCTTTTAAAAACAAGATTTCTGGATAAAGATGTGGTGAAAAGTTTTGTGGAACAGAAAATACTTTATCAGGAAAAGGAACACGGCAACATTGTTTTTGTGGGAAAAGATAAAGAGGGTACACCAAAGTCAGCCTGCAAAAAATCCACAGCAGAGCAGTCAAAAAGCTTCCGAATGACTGTTGCCGGTTCAGACTGCAGGTATGGTTTCTGCTGGCGAGGGGAAAGCAGCAAGCTCTATGTGTTTGAAGCTGCCATTGATCTGATGTCATTTATTACATTGAGAAATGATGAATGGAAAGCAGACAGCTTTCTGGCATTGGATGGGTTGTCTTCAAAACCTCTTCTACAATTTTTGGAAGACCAAAAAAATATCTATGAGATTTTTCTCTGTCTGGATTACGATGCGGCAGGTATGGAAGCTTGTGATAAATTAAAGGATATCCTCATTGAAAAGGGTTATGAGGCAGAAAAAATCAAAAGGGAATACCCTCTCTATAAAGACTGGAACGAGCAGCTGAAAGCGGAACATGGCGTGGTGCCTATCCTTCCACAGTCACATCCGAAGAAAACAGCATATCATATTGCGGTCAGAAAACTTGGTATCATGAATGCCAACACAGAAAGCCCATATATGAAATGGCGTAAACAGGAATATGAAAAATCAGGTTTCTCTTTTTATCTGGAACAGATTAAACGAGATTTTAAGCAAGCAGAAAAATCGGTGAAAAAAGGAGAAGCTGATACAAAACCATTGCTTGCCAGCATTTTGCGTATGGCAGATTTGTCCGTCTGCTTGATGTGTGAGGTCAAAGGAGAGAACAGCTTACCAGAACTGACTATGTACCAAACCACCATACAGGAATTGGAAAAGGCATATAAACCATATCTGGATAAAGCGAGAATGGATCGACGCATACAGGAAATGAAAGAAGAGATGGAACACTTGAAAACCATTGAGGTTCAAGAACAGCCATCTCTTTTTGTATGGGCAAAAAACATGGCAGATATGGCAATGAGAGCCATCATCTATGTGGAAACGGAGTATCTACAGGAGCTGGAAAGAAAAAATAGTTTTACGGAACAGAAAATGGAAGAACAAAAAACAGAACTTGATTCTGCAGAGCAGATGGAGTTGCAGATGGGAGGCTAAAGAAATGGAGAACTTATGGAAGTTGATTCCGTTACTATTGATTTTCGGTGCCTTTATGGTCTGTATGCTTTTGATTGACAGGAAGTCTTTGAACATCAAAAGCAAGACCGTTGGAGATGGACAGCATGGTTCTGCCAGTTTTGCCACACCAAAAGAGATCGACGCGGCATTTCAGAGAGTGAGATATGAACCACAGGTCTGGAGGCGAAAGCCTCCTTGCGACCTGCCGCAAGGCATTATCATTGGATGCAATATGATGAAATTCGGGAAGAAGAAAACAGTCACATCAATCGTGGAGGAAGGAGATGTTCATGCACTGATGATCGGTGCCGCTGGTGTAGGCAAGACAGCCAAGTTTTTATATCCAAATCTGGAATACTGCTGTGCGTCGGGTATGAGTTTTGTCACTACTGACACGAAGGGTGATCTCCTGAGAAGCTACGCTCCCATCGCAAAAAAATATTATGGCTATGATATTTCTGTACTGGATTTGAGAAATCCAACCCAAAGTGATGGCTTCAATATGCTTCATATGGTGAACCACTACATGGATGAATATTTGCAGACAGATTCCCTTGTGGCAAAGGCAAAAGCGGAGAAGTACGCAAAAATAATATCTAAAACAGTTATGAATTCCGGTGGATTTGATTCTGCCAACGCAGGGCAAAACGCCTTTTTCTATGATTCGGCAGAAGGCTTGATCACTGCTGTGATATTGGTGATTGCAGAATTCTGTTCGCCCTATGCTCTTGTGTTAGAACAGGAAAAGAGAAAACAGAAAGCACTAGAAGAACGTAAAAAAGAAATAGCACAGATGAGAAAAGCCTGCATTGACAAAGATATAGATTTTTTGCCAAAAGCACAGACAGTCATTCTTCAAAAAGATGTTGAAGCAGAGATTTTGTTTCAGCCAGAGGAACAGGAAGAAGAAAAAGGCGAAGAAAGGCATATTATTAGTGTGTTCAAATTAATTCAAGATCTATTGGGACCATCAGAAGTGAAAGGCAAAAGTCAGTTCAAGTTATTGATGGAACGTCTTCCAGAAGAACATAAAGCAAGATGGCTGTCTGGTGCCGCCCTGAATACTTCAGACCAGGCAATGGCTTCTGTACTGTCAACAGCACTGTCCAGGCTGAATGCTTTTCTGGATTCTGAAATTGAACAGCTGCTCTGCTTTGAAACGAAAATCAATACGGAAAAGTTTTGTAGAAATAAGTCGGCAGTGTTTTTGATTATGCCGGAAGAAGATGACAGCAAATATTTCCTCATTTCTTTGATCGTACAGCAGTTATACAGAGAAATGCTTTCCATTGCTGATGAAATGGGTGGCAAGCTGCCAAACAGAGTTATGTTCTTCCTGGATGAGTTCGGTACATTGCCAGCCATACAGTCAGCGGAAATGATGTTCTCTGCCAGCCGTTCCAGACGAATCAGCTTTGTGCCCATCATACAGTCATTGGCACAGCTGGAAAAGAACTATGGCAAAGAAGGTGCGGACATCATCATTGATAACTGTCAGGTCTGCATATATGGTGGCTTCGCACCAAACTCCGAAGCAGCCAATGTACTGTCCAAGACACTGGGGGACAGGACAGTCATGACAGGCAGTATCTCACAAGGCAGAGATAAATCTAAGTCACTTCAAATGACAGGCAGACCACTGATGACACCAGATGAGCTTAAAATCATGCCAAAAGATACGTTCATCGTCACAAGAACAGGCGTAAAGCCAATGAAAACTAAGCTGAAACTGTTTTTTGAGTGGGGAATCGAGCTGAATGAAACATATCCAATGCGCCAGGCTGTGGTGAGGAAGGTGCATTACGCTAATAAAAAGACTATTGAGGAAGCCATCGCAAAAAAATACGGTTTACCGAAAAATTCTCTCCAGCAACCCGTCAAACGCCCAATGCAGGAACAAGATAAACCGTTGCGAAGCATATCGAAAACCATGAAAGGGGTGGAAAAAAGTGATGATTGACAAAATGAAGGTCTATCAAGATACGGAGCTTTCCAGCAAAGCCGTATCTGTTTATTTATATCGTTGTGAACGTGCCAGTAAAGAAACAAAAAGCTGCTATCCCTCCATGAAAACCATAGCGAAAGATCTGCATCTTTCTTTGGCATCAGTGAAGCGTTTCATTCAAGAATTGGAAAGAAGTGCATACATCAAAAAAGAAAATCGGTTTCGTGACAATGGCGGAAAAAGCAGCAATCTCTATTTCATAAAATGAATTTTGAAAAAGGCAAAAAATCCCCCAAAAAAACGATGAAAAAATGCCAAGAGGGAGGTCTGTCTTCTGCGTGAGCTATGGTATGGCTAAATGTGAGCCGAGAATATGAATTGTTCACTTTAACAGTTATATAGTATACAGAAAAAGAAAGTTGAACTATAGATAATAGATGGGTTATGAATCAGTAAATTCTTAATAAAGCGAAAAACACTATGGACTATAATTAATTAAAGAGACGAAATTCAAAAATATTTTTTGGAAACAGCTGATTTTATGAAAGTATATGAATGGAGAATCCGTTTTACTGGTGCAAAGAGCCCTTTTACTTTATCTATTCAGGGAGTTTTGTTTCTTGAATGATTGGGAATAATATGATATGATAAATTTTAGTTAGTATGCACTAACTGATGAGGGTGTATAATAAAGTGTTTTATGTAGCTTGCATTTTAAGATTATGTTTGGAAAGGAGTATCACTTTGGATAAAACAGTATATTGGGCTTTTTTTCTGACGATTTTAGCTGGTTTAAGCACTGGAATTGGAAGTGGCATAGCTTTTATATGTCGTCATACAAATCGAAAATTTCTTTCTATTTCCTTGGGTTTTTCGGCTGGGGTGATGATATATGTATCTATGATAGAAATTTTTTTTAAGGCACAGGAGTCATTGGTTTCTCAAACGGGAATGCGTTGGGGAAGTTGGGCGACAGTAGGTGCTTTTTTGGAGGTATGCTACTGATTGCTATGATTGATAAATGGATTCCTTCCAACGAAAATCCCCATGAAATGAAACAGATTGAATCCTTGTCCTTAGACAGCTCTCAACCTAAACAACTTATGCGTATGGGAGTATTTACTGCGGTAGCGATTGCAATTCATAATTTTCCAGAAGGACTTGCAACATTTGTTTCTGCCTTGCAAGAACCAAGCATTGCCATTCCTATTGTATTTGCCATTGCCATTCACAATATTCCGGAAGGAATTGCTGTGTCGGTACCGATTTATCAAGCTACAGGCTCCAAACGCAAGGCGTTTTTGTATTCTTTTCTTTCCGGATTGGCAGAGCCGGCTGGTGCATTATTGGGATAGCTGGTTTTGCGTCCCTTTATGAATGATACTGTATTTGGGCTTCTTTTTGGCGGCGTAGCAGGGATTATGGTATTTATTTCATTTGATGAATTGCTTCCAGCAGCCAAAGAATATGGAGAACATCATCTTTCAATTTATGGGTTGATTTCTGGAATGGCTGTGATGGCAGTTAGTTTATTGCTGTTTATATAAGGCAGATAACAGACTGTTTTTAATTGTTTAACTGTATTTATTGGGAGAAAAGGTGATTATATGTTAAAAAAATATACAGAATTGTTGTAAACCGGAGGGGAATTTTGGATATTTCATACTTAAGGGGATGAATAAGGGACATTCTCTCGTTGTTTCATGGGCTTTTCAATTCCTTCCTTTTTCTGACGGACAAAAATTGCTTGATATTGGATGTGGTGGAGGGGCAAATATTGCAAGATTATTAGCTCAATACCCATCTTCCGTTGTAGATGGTGTAGATTATTCCCAACATATCCTATTGAGTAAAAAAATCAATGCAGACGCAATTCCGAAAAGATGCAATATTTATTATGGAAATGTTAAATCACTTCCGTTTTCTGATGAAAGTTATGATGGTGCCGTTGCGGTAGAAACGATTTATTTTTGGCAGGATATTGCGCTATGTTTCCAAGAGGTTCGCCGCATTTTAAAAAGAGAAAGATATTTTGTGATTGTATGCGAGCTGAGCAATCCGCAAATGGGTAAAATATGGAGTGAACGTTGTGAGAAAATGACTGTCTATAAGCCTGAAAAAGTAAAAAAATTACTACTTGGAGCAGGTTTTTGTGATGTTGAGATTTACACCAAAGGTATTTGGTCTGTAGTCATTGCAAAAAAATACAATGATTGATGAAAAGACATGCAACTTTTAATTATGGGTATGAAAACAAAGTCAAGTCATGAAATCCTCAGCAGTATTTTAGTGCTTACAAAATCAAAAATGTTATCTTGAAAAGCTGGAAAAATATTTTGAAAGTCTAAGATTACTTTTTTCTATAAAGAGTGGTAGTAAAGTACTATTTTCAATATTATGAAGAAAACATTGGTTTTGTTTATTGATGACAGGGTGTTGATTTGATGATTCAATCAAAATCCGGACAAGAAGAAATTCATATTGGTACACAGGGGAGGAACATGGGAATTAGATGTCCAATTCGATGTGTTACATGGCAAGCGGTGTTTTGCTACTGGATGTCATTCTTGCTTTGCATCATTTATCGTGTTACGTTCTAGTGTGATGGAGGGAAGATGATAGATTGCGTATATCAAGCTGTTCTTTCTCATTTAAATTTTGATGTTGAGAGAATGATTAGAACGATTTCAGATGTTGGCTGCGGCTCTCTGGTATATTGTCTGTTCAAGAGGGACTTAAAGTTATTGGGATAGATGATTGGGGGCGGCTTACAATTACGGTTAATCTATCTGTAAAAAATACATGTAGTCAAAGCTTTATTTCCTAATATGTCTTTCAAGCATGGATACAGCACTGCAGATAATCGTTACCTGTGGGGGTGCAACGATGATGACGCTGAGCAATTCACATATGATTTCAGGACAAAAATAAACTATCCATAAAATAGATGAAATACGGAAATTCTTCTTGATTCTTAATAAAGAACGAAATGGGTTAAGTCGTCTTTTACACAATTTTGTATCAATCTTTGTGTAAATTCAAAATAGCCCTGCAAGATGTGTGTGAATGCGAGCATAGGATAGAAATTGAGAATTAATTGCATTCAAAAGGTTTAATGGTATGCCATAAGAATGAAAAATAGATACCAGCTATTGTATTAAAAAGGGGTTTTGATATGGATATAAAACAGCTTGAATTTTTTGTGATTGCTTGCGAGAGAGGGAGTTTATCTCGCGCAGCTGCATGTATGTATACATCTCAACCAAATGTCAGTAAAACGATCACCGCATTGGAACGTGAGTTGGGTAGACCATTACTGAAACGAACAGGAAAGGGAGTTGTTCCGACGGTATATGGGGAAACGGTTTTGGAATATGCAAGAATGGTATTAAAGGCTACGGCAACTATTTCTTCCTTGGCAGTTCCTGAAGGTAAAAACAGTATTCGTATCTCAACGTATCCCAGTAACATGATTGCGCGGTTATTGGTAGATTTTTATAAAAAATTTGGAGATACATATACTATTGAACATCATGAAGGTTCTGTGGAGGAAATTGCAGATCAAGTGCATCAGGGAATATCGGAAATTGGGATTGTTTATGTGGCACAGCGTCAGGTACAAACATTTCAACATATATTGTCACATAAAAATTTGATTTTTGTTCCGTTAAAGTTAAAAAAATCTGCTTGTATGTGGGGAAACATCATCCTTTATACCATGAAGAAAGTGTTGATTTTTCTGATTTATCAAAATTAAGATTTGTTCGAGGCGTTAGAGATTTCTTTTCTATGGAACATCATTTGGAAAGTGTGAGTATGGGTATCATTGATACAAAAAATCTTCGTCATTGCGTATACACAAACAGTGATCATTTATATACTGACCTATTGTTATATACAGATGTTTGTAGTCTTGGTCTGGATTTTATGCATACTCCTTATGAACAATATGATATTAAATCGTTGGAAATTAATGGATGTGAACCTTTTTTGCAGATTGGGTATATCAGAGATCCTGAACGTACACTTTCCGAGCAATCGGTGTGGATTGTCGAAAATTTTGAAAAGATGCTATAACGATTTGTTATAGTTTTATATGAAAATTTGCCTACTAGTAAGTAATGACTAACTCCACTATAATATGTTTCGAAAACAATTACAGGGAGGTAGTATAACAAATGAAAAAGAAAATAATTGCAATCATTCTTGGATGCGTCACAGCATTTGGAGTATTGAGTGGTTGCGGACAAGGGGTTGAAACAAGTAGTACAAGCAGTGAAAATACCAATAATGAATTGGTTTTTGTAAACTACAGAGATATTCGTGATTTGAATCCACATCTATACGCCGGGGAAATGTATGCCCAGAGTATGCTTTATGATACATTGGTCAGCATTACAGATGATGGTTACGAAGGATGCTTAGCAGAAAGTTGGACCATAAGCGAAGATGGCAGAATATACACCTTTAAGATTCGAGAAGGGGTTACTTTTTCCGATGGCACTGTGTGTGATGCCAATGCGATCTTAGCGAATTTCAATGCGATCATTGAAAATAAAGAAAGACATACTTGGCTGGAAATGATGAATTTATTAGTTGGGGTATCTGCTCCGGACGAAAATACATTTGTCATTGAATTAAGTGAGCCATATTACCCTATGTTGACAGAATTGGGTTGCATTCGACCTTTTGCAATGATTTCCCCTAATTGCATGATCAACGGCAGTACAAAGGACGGCGTGAATGGCTATATTGGTACAGGCCCTTATGTGTTGACAGATTTTGTAACAGACGAGTATGCAGTGTTTGAACGTAATGAAAATTACTGGGGCGAACTACCTGCAATCGAAAAAATAACAGTAAAAGTAATCCCTGATAATCAGACACGTATCATGGCTTTGGAATCTGGCGAAATTGATTTGATTTTTGGTAAGAATATGCTGGATGCAGATGCCATTAGTCAGTATGTGGACAGTGAAGAATTCTCTGTTTCTTTGTCTGAACCTACTTCTACAAGACATATCGTACTGAATACAACTAACGATATTTTGAGTGATACAACAGTAAGACAGGCTTTGCAGTACGCCACAAATAGACAAGCTATTTCTGATGGTATTTTCTATGGATTGGAGGAACCTGCTGATACTTTGTATGCAAAAACAGTACCTTATTGCGATGTAGAATTAACTCCTTATGAATATAATGCGGATACAGCCGCACAGATGCTGGATGAAGCTGGCTGGACTATGGGAAGTGACGGCATTCGTCAAAAAGATGGCAAGAAGCTGGAATTGGAATTGCTGTACAACAGTGATAGTGTAACAGAAAAGACCATTGCGGAATATCTGCAGAGTGAATACTTGAAATTGGGTATTTCCATCAATATTCATGGAGAGGAAGAGCAATCTTATCGTGACAGTATGAAAGCGGGTAATTTTGACATGGTGTTCAATATTTGCTGGGGTATGCCTTATGATCCGCAGTCATCTCTTGCAGCGATGCGTGCACCGGTATATGGGGACTACGCTGCACAGTTGGGCTTAGCAGATAAAGCTGAGATTGATGCGGCAATTACAGAAATTCTTACAACAACGGATGAAACAGAACGCCAGGAACTTTACAGTTTTGTTCTTACACGTTTGCATGAAGATGCAGTTTATATTCCGTTGACATATGAATGCAATAAGGCACTTTATACATCTGATTTGCAGGGTGTACATTTCGGTACAGATCAGTACGATGTTCCTTTTGCGGATATGTATTTCCAGTAAAAAGAACAGCGAAGAGCCGCTTCTAATAAAGAAGCGGTTCTTTTCTTGAAAATATCTTGAAAGGAGAATAAGGATGCGTAGATATGTAATTCGAAGAATTTTGTTGGCAATCCCGCTGCTATTGGCAATTTCTTTTGTATGCTTTATGTTTATCAACTTGATTCCTTCAAATCCAGCGGAGGTAGCTCTTCGTGTGCAGCAAATGCCGGTTATCACCGATGCAGCCATTGCAGAAATGGAAGAGATGCTTGGGTTAAATAAACCATTTCTGGTACGATATTTTGACTGGGTGATAGGATGCCTGCAAGGGGATTTTGGTATTAGTTATGTTAACCCTGCACGAACGGTAGCGGGTGAGATTCTTAGGTCATTACCTGCAACATTGGAACTCGCCGGAGCTTCCTTTGTGATCGTATTGGTTTTAAGTATTCCTATTGGATTTCTTTGCGCAGTATATAAAGATGGATGGTTTGACAGAATTATGCGCGGGACAGTATTTGTTTCCACAGCAATGCCTCCTTATTGGGTTGGCTTATTGCTGATGTGGGGTATTGGTGTAAAGTTAGGCTGGCTTCCCACAAATGGAAGCGGCTCATGGAGGCATTTGATTTTGCCTGCTTTTACAGTAGCATTGAGTTATATCTCCACTTATATTCGATTGATTCGTAATAATATGCTGGAAAATATGAAGCAGGATTATGTTTTATATGCCAATGTGAGAGGATTGCCGCAAAAAGCAATTTGGGTAAAACATGTTTTGAAGAACTCCATGCATACTTGTATCGTAGCCATGGGTATGAGTATTCCTCAGCTGATTTCGGGCACCATTGTGGTTGAAAATGTTTTTTCTTGGCCGGGACTAGGAACACTATGTATCAGCTCGATTTTTAATCGTGATTATCCCGTAATTCAGACATATGTACTGCTTATTGGTGTCCTTTTTGTGGTGTTCAATTTGCTTTTTGATATACTGCAAACTGTATCAGATCCAAGATTACGAAAGGAGGACTAAAAAGTGACGAAACGTTTTTGGCAAAATAGAGCAGCAGTTTTTACGAGTGCTTTGATCCTTATTGTTGCGTGTATTGGAATTTTTGCGCCGATTATAGCGCCTAATGACCCTTATGAAACAAATATTATCAATAAATTTGCTGAATATAGCTTGCAATATCCATTAGGAACCGATCAATTGGGAAGATGTGTGTTGTCTAGAATGATTTATGGTATTCGCCCTACGTTGGGTCTTGCTACACTTACCATGTTAGGGACCATAGGCATTGGTGCTTTGTTAGGAATTATGGCAGGATATTTTCGTGGAATCGTAGAAGAAGTAATCATGCGAGTAGTAGACGTGATGCTTTCTTTTCCCAGCCAAATCATGGTGTTTGCCGTTGTAGCTTTATTGGGTATCAATGTACAGAATGTAATTATAGCAAATGTTTTTATCAAGTGGGCTTGGTATGCCAGAATGATTCGAACAGGTGTTTTACAGTACCGCGATAGAAATTTTGTTCAGTTCTCAAGATGTGTAGGCATGCCAGAACGATTTATTTTATTCCGTCATTTATTGCCTTCTATCACTTCTGATCTGGTGGTGTTAGCATCATTGGATATTGGTTGGGCTATTATCAACATTTCTACACTTTCCTTCTTGGGGCTTGGTGTACAGGCACCTACACCGGAGTGGGGAGCCATGCTCAATGAAGCAAAAGAAGTTTTGACCAGCAATCCAGTGCAGATGATCGCGCCAGGGGTGGCAATTGTAGTTCTTGTATGCTGCTTTAACTTATTAGGAGATGCTATGCGTGATGTATTGGATCCAAAGGAGGTAAAGCAATGAAACCAGTATTGGAATTGAATCAGTTATGTGTCTCTTTGCAAGGCAGAAAAAAAACTAAAGACTTGGTGAAGGGAATTTCGTTTTCTGTAGCACCTGGAGAATGCCTTGGTATTTTAGGTGAATCTGGAAGCGGAAAGTCCATGACCATGAAGGCTGCAATGGGACTTTTAGATAAAAATTTTCAGGTTTCAGGAAGCGCAAAATTCCAAGGGGATGAGTTGCTAGGAAAAAACGCTGAAGATTTGAGAAAATTAAGAGGTGGTAAAGTGGGGATGGTATTGCAGAACCCTATGACATCCTTTGATCCGCTTTATCGTATTGGGAACCAGATTGCAGAAACCTATACAGCACATAATCAATGGGATAGCGAAGAAGTTCGAGAAAGATCTATCAATATGCTTTTGAAGATGCAAATCAGGAACCCTGAGGAAGTACTGGAGAAATATCCTCATCAACTTTCTGGTGGTATGTTGCAGAGGATCATGATCGGTCTCGCAACTTCCATGACACCAGAACTTTTGATTGCGGATGAGCCAACTACTGCTATTGATGCTATTACACAGTTCGAGATTCTGGATGAGTTTTTGCGAATCAAAGAGGAATATAAAGTGGCGATGATTTTTATATCCCATGATCTGAATGCAATTTCACGTGTGGCAGATCGGATCGTTGTATTCAATCAGGGGTTGATTGTTGATCAGGGTGAATTTTATCATATTATGCACCATGCAAAAGATCCGTATACCAGATTATTAATTGAAAAAAGACAAGATGTCATGAGAAAATATAGAAAGGCGTTGGAAGGTGAGGTGAGCCATTGTGCTCCAGCTAGATAAAGTTTGTGTTAGTTTCAGAAGCGAACGACAGGATAAGATTTTTGGACACACTAGACAACAGGTGCTGTTTGATGTGTCACTAAAAGTAAAGAAAGGAACTTGCCTTGGTATTTTGGGTGAATCCGGAAGCGGCAAATCAACCATGGGACGAGTGATTTGCGGTTTGTTGAAACCTGATACGGGTGAGGTTATGATAGATGGAACTTCTGTTTATGCATCGCGAAAAGGTCGTAAAGAATTGCAAAATAAACTAAGTGTTGTGTTCCAAGATTATACGACTTCAGCCAATCCTCGGTTCCGTGTGAGTGATGTCATCAAAGAGGGTTTATTTGTTCGTCAAAGAAGGGAGAAGGAAAAACTGCAATATGAAAAGGAAATCAAAAAATTATTAGAGTTGGTTGGATTGTCTGAAGATTTTGCAGATAGATTTCCTCATGAATTATCCGGTGGTCAGTTGCAGCGCGTGTGTATTGCCAGAGCAGTGGCTTGCAATCCACAGATCGTGTTATTCGATGAAGCCATTTCTTCATTAGACGCTCATACACAAGTTCAGATTATGGATTTGTTGTTGGAACTGAAAGAAAAACTTCAGTTGACATATATTTTCATTACCCACGATTTGACGTCTATTACTTATCTATGTGACGATGTGCTCTTTTTGTATCAAGGTCATGTAACAGAATATCTTCCGGTAGATAAAATCAGTCAAACGAAAGATCAGTATGCCCGCAAATTATTGGAGTCTATTATCGTGTTTGATACGGAGGAGGCAAAAGCAGTATGATCCTATGTGGACATAAAATAGAACGTGGAGAAAAAAAGTACATCAAAATTCCTGTAAATGAAGAGTATACGTTAGATGCAGTATTATACTGCGGTGATTTTCCTGGTAAGACATTGGTTGTGGCAGCAGGTGTCCATGGATGTGAATATGTTGGAATTGAGGCATTAAAGAGATTAATTGAAGAATTGAACCCTGAAAAATTATCCGGGAATGTGATAGTATTACCGCTTGTAAATGCACAGGGCTTTTTAAGTGGTACAAAGCAGGTGGTACCGGAAGATAACGTAAATTTGAATCGAGCTTTTCCGGGTAGACAAGATGGAACCCTGTCTGAACAAATAGCATATACCATTGAAAACGAAATTTATCCTTATGCGGACTTTTTGATTGATTTGCATAGTGGAGATATCAATGAATCTTTATTTCCTTTGGTATTTATTCCTTCGGTGGGTAGTGATGAGGTCAACAGGTTGGCTTTGGAAGGTGCAAAGATGCTTTCTGTACCTTATCGTGTGCGATCAACAGCAAAAAACGGTTTATATAGTTGGGCAGTACAAAAAGGTATTCCATCCTTGCTCATTGAAAGAGGAGAGGGTGGACGGTGGTCTGAATTAGAGGTTACAGAATGTATGGAAGATGTATATCGAATCATGGCTTATCTTTCTATTTCAGAACAAAAGTTCACATTGGTGCAACAACAGGAAATCGCGAAAGCCAAATATGAAGAGTCCAAGATATATGGGTATTGGTACCCAGAAATTACTGCAGGTAGTTTTGTCTCAGAAGGGGATATTTTAGGAATACTGCAACCATATCCGAAGGAGGAGCCGGTAGAAATCAAAGCGGAATTCGACGGAATAATACTTTACTATACAACGGCTCTTGGCGTACAGCCTGGAGATGCCATAGTTGCCTATGGAAGAACGTAAAGTTTTTTGGCGCCTTGCAGGGCCTGCTGCGGCAGAAGGATTGCTTCTTATGATGCTTTCAGCAGTAGATTTGTTGATGGTTTCTTCGTTAGGAACGACAGCGGTAGCTGCGGTGAGTATTTTTTCACAACCCAGAATGGTGATATTGTGTTTTTCTAGAGCTTTTGCAGTAGCTGTAACAGCCTATGTTGCACGGCGCAGTGGAGAAAGTAAAGGAGAAAGTTTTAGTAGATTTACAAAACAAACTCTAACGATTGCATTAGTGGGCGGCGGAATATTGCTGTTTTGCACGATTCTGTTGTCAAAATCTATTTTGTTATTCGCAGGAGCAGACCTGACTTATTTGGATTCTGCTATGGCATATGCAAGACCTGCTTTTTTTGCACTGTTTTTTTCTGCTCCTGCCATTGCATTGCATGGTGTTTTAGCTGGGCTTGGAGATACTAAATCTGTTTTGAAGGCGAATGTGCTAGGAAATATAATCAATGTGTTGTGTAATGCGGTATTTATTTATGGTATTGGACCCGCTCCTAGGCTAGGCGTGTTTGGAGCAGGATTAGGAACATTGTTTGGAGCAGTTGCTGCACTCGGGTATACACTTCTTATTCTCTTGCCCCAAAAGCATCCAGCATCATTGCTAAAGAAAAGCGGCTGGAAACTTGATCGAAGGTATTTGAGTCAGATTATGCCATTATATGGAGGGGTATTTACCGAGCAGGCGGTTGAACGTTTTGGTATGTTTGCATACACAAGAATTGTAGCAGGGTTGGGAGCCTCTTCCCTTGGAATACACAATATCTGTATGGGATTGTGCGATATATACTATAGTTTTGCACAAGGCATGGGAAAAGCCGGATTGATACAGTGTGGAAATGATATTGGAGCAACAGGTGGGAAAAAACTGAAAAAAATTTGCCAGGTGGTAAAACGAGAAAGTTTGCTAACTGCCTCTATAGCATGTGTTTTGTGTATTGTCTTACGTGTACCTTTGCTTTCCCTGTATGCGTTAGAAGGGCAAGAACTGCTGTTAGCTTCATGGATTATGTTGTTTGTAGCGTTTGTGAGTTTTCCGGAAAGTTATTCTATGACCCATGCAGGGATACTGAGAGGTTTGGGTCATACAGGATATGTTGCTATATATTCATTGGTGAGCATTGCCATACTACGTCCGTTGATCACCTATTTGTTGGTTGTTGTGCTGGATATGCAATTATATGGAGCGTGGACAGCTCTGCTATTGGATCAAACCTTTAGAGCCATATTTGCGGTAGCTGGTGCGTGGAGAATGAGAAAGAAATATAACTAAGATATTGCATATAATGGTCGAAAATGATTTTACGAAAAGTATTGTATTAGTTTAAATAATTGTTAGCATAAGATAACTTTTGCTGACGATATTATATACATTTTTTATATTTGAAAGGAGAGAATGATTATGGAACAAGATTACAAAATGCCGCTGATTGGCGACAGAGCACCATCTTTTGATGCTGTTACAACACAAGGTAATATTCATTTTCCTGAGGATTATAAGGGGAAATGGGTGATTCTCTTTTCGCATCCCGCAGACTTTACGCCGGTATGCACAACAGAATTTATGACCTTTGGGTCAATGATCGAGGAGTTTCGTGCGCTCAATACAGATCTAATCGGGCTTTCGGTAGATTCAATATACTCCCATATTGCGTGGTTACGTAAGATCCAGGAGTTGGAATGGAATGGAAAGAAGAATATCAATATTACATTTCCTTTGATCGAAGATATACGCATGGAAGTTGCAAATAAGTATGGTATGATTCAGCCTGGGCAATCTAATACACAGGCTGTGAGAGCTGTATTTATTATTGATCCTGAGGGTATTATTCGTACCATTTTATATTATCCGTTATCTACCGGTCGAAATTTTGATGAAATAAAACGTGTGATTTTAGCTTTGCAGAAAGCAGATCAGGATGGGTGCGCTACACCTGCAGATTGGCGTCCTGGCGATGATATCATTGTTCCTACTGCAGGCAGTTGTGGAGTAGCAAAAGAACGAATGGAAAATCAAAATGAAGAGCAGTATTGCTTGGATTGGTTTATGTGTTTTCGACGTCAAAAATAATAATCTGTTTTGTGAAAATAGTGAGCCAGTATAGCTAATATTTTATTATGCTTGATTAAGAGAAGCATCTGCAAATAAGCTTTTAGCTAGTTTTTAGACGGTTTAGTTTGACAAAAGCTCTAGTTAATAAAGATTTCCACTATGTAAACCCCCTAATTATAATTTTGGTATGAAGGTTTAGCAACCGGATTACCAAAACAAATTAGGGGGTTTTGATATAAAAATTAAAATCACATACTATATTTCAAATAGAGATATCAGTACAATGTAATATTTGTACATCTATATAAAATTTCAATTTCTAAAATAGGCGAGTGCCAATATTGACAGATTATTAGAAAGTTGCGCATTGAAAAGAAATTTGAGATTGTTGAATCACAAGCATATATAGAGCATTTTTGTATTTATATAATTAGTCTGATTGATTGCGTTTATCAGTTCTTCTGCTTTGATTGTTTTTCAAACAATGTACTCTTGACAAATAAAATGACTGATTTTATAATATAACCGTGTTATATAACGGTGTTATATGGAGGTCGATATGGCAGAGCAAAGCTTAACAACGCTAGAATATATTCATCTTGAGGCCAAAAGGGAATTTTCGGAGAAAGGTTATCGTTCTGCATCCTTACGAAATATTCTTAAATCTGTAGGGCTGACGACGGGTGCTTTTTATGGGTACTATAAAAGCAAAGAGGAACTCTTTGAAGCTCTTGTGGGCAAACACTATGACTATCTAATTAATCGCTTTAAAGAAGCACAGAAGGAATTTGCAAATCTTCCGCATGAACAGCAACCGAAAGTTATGAGTGATATTTCAGGGATGTGTATGTTTGATATGCTACATTATGCTTATCAGAATCTGGAAGAATGTAAATTGCTTCTCTGCTGTTCAGAAGGTACCCGATTTGCTAATTTCATTGATGAGATGGTTGAGATTGAGATGAATAGTACACAGGCGTATAAAAACGTCTTAGCAAAGTTGGGGCATCCTTCTCCGCCAATAGATCCAGCTTTAGAACATATTTTGATTACAGGGATGTTTCATACGTTTTTTGAATTGATTATTCATGAAATGCCTCTTGTTAATGCAGAAAATTATGTTGAACAGATGAGAGCGTTTTATACGGCTGGTTGGATGAAAATTATGGGGCAGTAAAGCCCTATAATTTATATCTGCTAGTTAGTTATAGCTAACTTAATATATATAAATGTAAAGGAGGAGTTTGCTTGAAAAAACAATCTAACTTGTCACGTCTGCTTGAAATTGCAGGAAAATACAAATATTTGACTTACGCTTCATGGATATTATCTGCCATCAGCGCCTTGCTTGCGTTGGTTCCATATTATTTTATATGGGCAATGATGAAGGAAATATTACAGGTTGCACCCAATTTTAGTGCCGCCAAGGATGTTACACATAATGGGTGGATGGCGGTATTGTTTGCAGTTATATCGATGCTAATATACATTTCCGGTCTTATGTGCTCTCATTTGGGCGCTTTTCGCATAGCAACAAATTTGCGTTTGCAGACCATGAAACATATTGTAAAGCTTCCATTGGGAGCTGCGGAGAGGTTTGGCAGTGGGAAACTTCGAAAGATCGTGAATGAATCCAGTGCTGCAACAGAAACTTATCTTGCACATCAACTTCCAGATCGAGCAAATGCCATTGCCACACCTTGTGGACTGCTTTTTTTGCTTATGATGTTTGATTGGAGACTTGGGCTTTTAAGCCTTTTACCGGTAGTTCTTGCATTTTCCATTATGATGACTATGACAGGCAAAGAAATGCAGCAAAAAATGAAAGAATATCAAGATGCACTGGATGATATGTCTAATGAAGCAGTTGAGTATATTCGAGGAATTCCGGTTGTTAAGACTTTTGGTCAAACGATCTACTCATTTCGAAAGTTCAAGGACTCCATTGATCGCTATAAAGTATGGGTTATTGCTTATACAAAGCAGCTTCGTATGCCAATGATGCTTTATACAGCAGCTATTAATGGGGTATTTGTTTTCCTGATTGCTGGTGCATTATTATTTACGCAGGAGCATACTTCTGTGGAATTTCTTCTGAATTTAATCTTTTATATTATTATTACCCCCATTATATCTGTAACTTTAACACGCATTATGTTCCAAAGTGAAAACGCTATGATTGTAGATGATGCTTTACAAAGAATTGACAGTATTATGACTTTAAAACCTTTGGAGGAAACAAACCTTCCGCTACATCCAGAAGATGGATCTGTATCACTGGAAAATGTGCACTTCAGTTATGATGGAAAACAAGAGGTTTTGAAAGGGATTACGCTTTTCATTCCATCTGGACAAAAAGTTGCTTTTGTAGGACCTTCTGGCGGTGGCAAGACTACACTTGCGAATATTATTTCTCGTTTCTTTGACCCTGATAGCGGAAGTGTAAAAATTGGTGGTGTGGATATCCGAGATATTTCCAAAGAAGAGTTAATGAATACGATTTCTTTTGTATTTCAAAATAGTCATTTGATAAAAGCTTCTATTTTAGAAAATGTTCGTTTAGGCAAACCAAATGCGACCCGACAGGAAGTTATGACAGCACTGCAAAATGCACAATGCCAAGATATTCTGGAAAAATTGCCCAATGGTGTAGATACCATAATTGGTACAAAAGGAATTTATCTTTCTGGTGGAGAGCAACAAAGAATTGCAATTGCTCGTGTTATGCTAAAAAATACGCCAATCGTTATTTTAGATGAAGCCACAGCATTTGCAGATCCTGATAATGAGTTTCGTGTGCAGGCAGCGCTTTCTAAACTCACGCAAGGGAAAACGGTTCTTATGATTGCGCATAGATTATCTTCTGTAGTTGGAGTAGATCAGATTTATGTGATAAAAGATGGGCAAATTGTTGAAAGTGGGTCTAGCGATGAATTGCAAAATAAGGATGGACTCTTTGCCAAAATGTTGGAAGAATACCAGTCTTCTGTTCAATGGAAGGTACAAAAGGAGGTATTGAAATCATGATTAAATATTTGCAGAAAAAATATGCTCTTTCTGAAACGGGAGCAAAAGATCTGATAAAAGGATGCATTGCATGTGTTATGCAAAATATTTCTTTCATGTTTCCCGTTGGATTGCTTTATAGCCTTGTAAGTGATTTAATCAATGGAGGTGTACCTGAAAATAGGATTTCTTTTTACATCATTGGTTGTGTACTATGCATAGGAATTATTTTGGTAACAACATACTTCCAATACAATGCAACATACTTTGCGACTTATATTGAAAGTGGTATACGCAGGGTTACCTTGGCAGAAAAATTACGAAAGATACCAATGTCCTTTTTTGGAAAAAAGGATTTGGCGGATCTTACTAGTACAATTATGGCAGATTGCACTTTCTTGGAACAGAGTTTTTCGCACTTCATCCCGGAATTGGTTGGATCAATTATTTCTACAGTATTGATTTTGATAAGTTTATTCTTTTACGATTGGCGCATGGCTTTAGCTGCACTTTGGGTAGCACCAGTGGCATTTGCCATTGTAGGGTTTTCTGCAAAAATTCAAGAAGGATTTAATAAAAAGTCAATGGATGCAAAAATGTCTTGCGCAGATGGAATTCAAGAATGCATCGAAACAGTTCAGGACCTGAAAGCTAATAATGCAGAGAAAGAATATTTGAAAGGTCTTGAAAAGAAAATACGCTATGTGGAACATCGCTCTATTTTAAACGAATTTGGGTTAGCTGCATTTGTGGTATCAGCCTCTCTCGTTTTAAAACTTGGAATTGTTACCGTAGCTCTTGTTGGATCTATATTGTTAGTGCAAGGCAGTTTGGATGTATTAACATTCTTTTTATTTCTGTTGGTTATTTCCAGAATGTATGATCCATTACAAGGTGCATTGCAGAATTTGGCAGCTGTTATTTCTACCCGTACAAATATTGCTCGTATGAATGAAATTTTGGATCATCCAATGCAGCAAGGCGAGGCATTACTTTCCAATAAAGGATATGATATTTCCTTTGAACATGTCCAATTTGCGTATAATTCAGGTGAAACCGTCCTGAGGGATGTTACTTTTACGGCAAAGCAGGGAGAAGTAACTGCACTGGTAGGACCTTCGGGAGGAGGCAAAACGACAGTATCTCGTTTGGCAGCTCGTTTTTGGGATGTTACCTCTGGTAAGATTACAGTTGGAGGCATGGATATTTCAAAAGTCGATCCAGAAGCATTATTCTCTTTGTACTCAATTGTATTTCAGGAAGTAACATTGTTTGACAATACGATTATGGAAAATATACGGGTTGGCAATCAGAATGCCACAGATGCGGAAGTTCTGGCTGCGGCACATCTTGCAAATGTTGATGAGTTTGTTGAAAGATTACCTGATAAATGGAATACCTATATTGGAGAAAACGGATGTGAACTTTCTGGCGGTGAACGCCAACGAATTTCCATAGCACGAGCTTTTTTGAAAAATGCACCAATTATTTTGCTGGATGAAGCTACAGCAGCTTTGGATGTAGAAAATGAAACCTTGATTCAAACAGCGCTGTCGAGGCTGATCGAAAATAAGACTGTTTTAGTGATAGCGCATAGAATGCGTACTGTAGCAAGCGCTGATAAAATTGTGGTGTTGTCGGGAGGAAAGGTGGCTGAAGAAGGAACGCCTGATATGTTAATGAAAGAAAACGGTATCTATGCCCATATGGTAAATAAGCAGAAAGAAAGCCAAAATTGGACACTATTATAATGCTGGTTCAAATTCTGTTGGAGAGAAGTGATGAACTACATATAAGAAATGAAAGATCTAATGGTGCCCAACTTTATAAAAAAGCGACATGTGAAAAAGTGATAGGTAATTGGATTTAATGAAAGGTATCAATTAAAAAACGATAGAGTAAAACATAAGAAATGAGCGTGAGGATAATTTACTGACGCTCGTTTTTATTAAAAAACATACAATAGGTTTTAATTATAATATACCTGACTTTAAAAAGTAAATTTATCAGCTTTTATAGAATAATACATAAAATAATAAGGAGTGTAATGATATGAAAGAACTTTAAAAGACAACTATTGTAAATTTATCGAGCATTCTAAATTTAGCCAATATTCTTTAATTTATGTTAATAAAATTCACGAATGTCTTTGCATAGAGTATTATATACAACAAACATTATTTTTTCTTTTAAAGATTACATACCAAATAGTTAAACAAAAAAGCAAATCTCAGTTTGAGGTTTGCTTTTTTTGTTATGTAAACAGGTGCCGTTTACCCCCAACCTCTGATTTAAATTTGCCGCTAAAAAACAAATTTGAATCGGAGGAATGACTATGTGTAAAAAATCTGAAAAGCAATACTTTGTTCAAGTTGGAAACAGGCAGGTGGAAGTAAATCAGGAGGTATATCTGGAAATATATAAAGATTACTTATATGAAAAAAATCAAGAAAGAAAAAGAAGAAGGAACAATATTATAAGTTTTGACGCAATGAACGAAGAAAAAGATGATGTTTATGATTTTGTTCCCGATCCACGTTCCAATACAGAGGAAGAAGCGATACATAAAGTTACAATGCATAAGATAAAAGAGATTTTGAAAGAGATAGATAAAGACAATATTATATTGCTGAAATATCTCCACGAGTATTCAGAAAGTGAAATAGCGTCTGTATTAGGTATTTCCCAAGCCGCAGTAAGCAAAAAAATACAGAAAGTAATGGAGATTCTCAGGCCTTTTGTATTATAAGACCATGAAAGTGATTTCGAAAATAGGAAGAGAAAGGATGCTGTAATGTATGTTTGATATTGTATCCTTAGGAGAAATTTTAATTGATTTGACACAAACGGGAAAGAATGAACAAAATATCCCAGTTTATGCTGCAAATCCAGGCGGCGCACCTGCCAATGTAGCAGTTGCAGCATCAAAGCTTGGGGCAAAGACTGCGTTTTGTGGTATGGTCGGAAAAGATGCATTTGGCACATATTTGAAAGAAACATTGGAGCAGTTTCAGGTTTCTACCGATTTTTTGTATGTCCATGATACACCGACAACAATGGCGGTTGTTTCTGTGAATACAAAAGGAGAGCGCTCATTCCAATTTGTGCGTGGTGCGGACTGTACATTGACAACAGATGATGTAGATGTTTCTGGATGTATGGATACAAAAATTTTGCATTTTGGTTCTGTAAGCCTGACAGCCGAGCCGGCCCGCACAACTACATTAAATATTGTGTCACAGGCAAAACAGAATAATATTTGTATCAGCTATGATCCCAATTATCGTGCGTCTTTGTGGTCATCGGAAGATGAAGCTGTGAAGTGGATGAAAAAACCGCTGTCTATGGTTGATATTTTGAAAATTTCAGATGAGGAATTACCTTTACTTACGGGTACCGCAAATTTGGAAGAAGGCAGCCGTATATTATCCGAATATGGGATTTCTTTGATATTAATCACTATGAGCAGCGAAGGTGCATACTATTGCTATGGTGATAAAACGGGCAAGGTGGCTGGTGTAAAAACAACAGTAGTTGATACTAATGGTGCAGGAGATACATTCTTTGGAGCATTGTTATGTGAATTAGCGCAGGAATCGGACTGGCGTACAAGTTCTATTGAAGAGTTGGAGTCTCATATTGCATTGGCAAATCGTGCAGCTTCTTTTACCTACTCAGGAAGCGGAGCAATTCCTTCTATTCCGACTAAAGCACAGTTGACAGAAAAAGAAAATAAATGATATTAATATAGCAACAAGAAGAGATATAGCAATTTGCAGGTGTATTTATGATGTTTGAATGAGAGTTCTTAATTATATCCATACAAATGGCTGATAGGCTGCTGATTTGGCCGCAACTGTAACAGTCTTTACGCTGACCTATATCAGTTTTTTATTTTTTTTCTTGATTATGGGCAGATTTAGTTGTAAAATTTTTTTTGATATTGTTTGTTATAATCTTATTCTGCTAGAGCTGCAAAGAGCAGCTCTTTTTATCTGAGTTTTTATCTATGAAGTTTATTACAGCTTAGCTGATTATATTTTACGATTTATAATGCTGTTTTGATATGATGGAGGAAAAAATGAAGAAAAATATGTTTAAGTCTATTTCAATTATACTATCTGCGTCCATATTGACAACAATATGTCCTATACAGATTTTTGCGGCAGAGCAGACGCAGGATACTACAATTCAAATTGTACATACAAATGACATTCATGGTTATTATACCGAAACAGAAAGCGGAACACTTGGTTTTGCAATATTAAAAAGTATTATAGATAAAGAGGGTGCAGACCTGGTTTTAGATATGGGGGATACTTTTCATGGCCAGGCTTTTGCAACTATTGAGGAAGGAAGCAGCATTGCACAGCTGATGAAAGATGTAGGATATGATGCGGTTACACCGGGCAATCATGATTGGAGCTATGGGGCCGAACGCTTAAAAAAATTGGAAAAAATAGGTGGATTTCCTATTTTGGCTGCAAATGTAACTACGGATAACGGCACTGATTTTTTTGAACAGGATTATATTATAAAAGAAGTGACAGCAGATGACGGTACAAAATTAAAAGTTGGTGTGGTAGGTGTTATTGATGATGAATTTTATTCTTCCACAGCTTCCGATAATATTAAAGGACTGAAATTTGAAGAAGAAGCACAAGAAGCAACAAAAGTTGCAGAGTATTTATCCGATGTGGAAAAATGTGATATCGTTCTTGCCATGACACATCAGAGCGACTGTAAAGAATTTGTTGCTAATATCAAAGGTATCGATGCAGTTTTGGCAGGACACGAACATATTGTCATGGATGAAAGCTATCCTGACAGCGAAGGAAATATGGTGCCGGTTGTAGAAGCAGGATACTATATGAACAATATCGGTGTTATGGAATTAACGCTGGATGCGGACAGCAAAGAAATAGTATCTGTTGACGAACGATTCTATACAATGGAAAATTCAACTGATATCGTTGAAAATGAATAAATCAAAGATAATATTTCCGAAATTGAAAAACAGCAGCAGGGGATTTTATCTCAAACCATAGGTTATACAGAAAATGAGTATCCGTATAAATGGGAAGATATACGTATATCACAGCAGGACATTGGAAAATTGGTAACAGACAGTTATTTGGAATTTACAGGAGCAGATGTTGCCTTTGAAAATGCCGGAGGAATACGTGCGGGCTTAGAAGCCGGAGAAATTACATATCAAGATGTAATCAGCATTTCGCCTTATGGCAACATAGTTATTACTAAAAAGCTGACAGGAAAAGAAATTATAGATATACTCAATAAGTCTATGGCAATAGGAAAAGCATGTGATGATGTTTATACTATACAAAAAGAGGCGGTAGAAAAAGGTGAGGACCCTTATCAGTACTCTTGGCCTGAAAACAGCGGCTCTTATCTGCAGTACTCTGGAATTGAGATAGAAACAAATGTAAATGGTCAAATCATTTCTGCTAAAATCAACGGAACAGAAGTAAATGAAAACCAAACTTATACTGTGGCAATGAATAACTATTTGGGAGAAAGTGATGTGTATACAGCATTGGCAGAAGCCGGTTTGGAACAGGAGTTTGGTACTTGCGAACAGGCTTTGCTGAAATATATTCAAAATAATATGAGTACAGAAGAAACGTTAACACGCGGAGACGCAGCAGAGATGCTGATTGCGGCAGTAAGTACATATCAGCCCAATATTCAGAAAAGCGATATTATAAAAGGATATGAAGACGGATTATTGCATGAAGATATGAAAGCAACAAAATTAGAAGCACTGGTTATGCTCAAACGTGCATTTGGGACACTGCCTAACTCTTCAAGCAGCATATCCATAGACACATTTACAGATATTCCGGAATGGGCAAAATCTGAAATGACTGAAGTATTACAGTCAGGCATTGTTGAAGAAACTTCGGATGGTTTATTTTATCCTAATGAAACGATTAATGCAGAGCAGATGGAAATATATATCAATCAGGTATTAGAATTGTTTGAAACAACTGGAAGCTCAGAAGCAATGTGATTTATGAAAAAAAGCAGTAAGATTGAAAATGTCTTGCTGCTTTTTTATTTCTAAAAATAGTTTAAATAACTATCATTAAAGAAGTAAAGATAAAACTTTATAGATGTATATTCGATAATACGTTTGAAGCAGTGCAGGAGAAAAAGACAGGGCAGAACCTTAAAAATCGGTTCTGCCCTCAGCATCTTTTATATTAATTTTTTATACCAGCATAAATTTTAAAACAACCTCAAAAATACCGTCCTTTTCATTTGCCTCAAAGCTTCCGTTATGATACTCCATAATACGCCTGCAGGTATTCAGGCCGATATTTGTACTTTCATTTTCATTTCGTTCAGGAGAAACGGTATTTGACATTTTCAAAATAAGGAAGTTGTCTTCTTTATATACTGAAATGTTTAATTTCTTTGACTTATCAGCATATTTTAATAAATTGGAATATATATTATCAAATATTCTTTGGAGCATTTCAATTTTTACATTTACGGTTCCGTTGACTGAGCAGAAGTTTGTATTAACAACAAACCCCTGACTCTCAAGAGAGAGTATATATTCCGTTAAAATCTGGCCGAATAATGTATCTGCATCCAATGGCTCCAAGTCAAGCTCTTCATATTCAGAGGAATACACAAAAAAGTACTCAAACAATTGGTTAGCCATAGAGTTTATCCTAATGGCTTGATTAAGACTCTTTTTAATAAACAGCCTGAGCTGTTCTTCGTTTTCATACTTATTTCTGTCTAACAATTCCAAATATCCCATTAGTGAAGTGAGAGGTGTTCTCAAATCGTGAGACATGGCTGTGACAAGCTTAGAGCTGTTGGAGCGCATTTCCTCTTCTAATTTTTGGTGGGTCAGTATAGAAAGACGCATCTGGTCAATTCCGTATGCCAATTCTCCCAATTCGTCTTTTCCTTTAATATAGATACTGTGTTCTAAATCACCGCTGGAAAGAATATCTAAATCAGCTTTTAGCTCTTTTATATATTTCAGCTTGTAGTTTACGAAGCTGATAAAAAATATGGCGAAAAGTGAAACGGAAATCAATCCTGAAAGAAAGATATTCCAGTAATAATAAGCATCGCCGGCATAGAAATACAGAAATATATTGGCCTTTCTGCCATCTGAAAATGAAAGAGAATAGGCTTTTGCAGGATCTTCTGACAAACTGTCATATGTTTTATAATCCAATAAATCTTCAATATACGACTCATATAAATATTCTTCAGATGAATTGTCTGTTATATCATCCTTAAGCAGGGCGGACAGCTTTTTATGATATCCGGTATCCTGGCTTTTGAAAAATTTAGCCACCGTAGACTCAAAAAGTAAATCATCGTCATCATATATGGTTAAATATATGCCTTTTCCCTGATTACACCAAGAATTTAAACGATTTAGTCTGTTAATAGTTATTTTGTTAGTGTCTACATATTCCTGCAGAGAATCAAACAGCTTATCCGTCATCGTCTCTACAAATACATTTCCGTAAACCGTATGTTCCAATAAAAGATTGCCTGCTGATGTACAGATGAAAAAGGAACATACAGCAATGAAAAGTGAAATCATTACACAGCAGAATAACTGCAGACTAAGGTTTTGTGAAACAGTTTTCTTACTCAATTTTATAACCCTTTCCCCAAACAGTACGTATTGTATGACAGTTCTGTGGATCATCTCCAAGCTTACGGCGGATATTTCTTATATGTACCATAACAGTATTATTAGAGCTGGAAAAGTATGGCTCGTTCCAAATACTTTCATAAATATTTGCTACGGAAAATATTTTTTTGCGGTTAGAAGCAAGGAGATACAAAATCCTATATTCGGTATCTGTAAGCACGACTTCGGTGCCGTTTTGGTACACAAGGCATTGACTGGGGTCTATTTCAACATCCCCGCAGCAATGAATGATTTGACTGCTGGCTGCCGCCTTTGTGCCGTATACATAATATCTCCTGAGCATAGCCTTTACACGGGATACTAACTCTGTATAAGAAAAAGGCTTTACAAGATAGTCGTCACCGCCTACGGAAAAACCTATGGTCTTGTGGGAGTCCTGGGATTTAGCCGTAAGAAACAGTACCGGAACAGAAGATATTTTTCGTATTTCTGCACAGGTGGAATACCCGCTTAATCCGGGCATCATTACATCCAAAATGACCAGGTCAACGGTATCATCCAGTAGTTTCAGCACTTCTGTGCCGTTGGTGGCTTCTATAATCTGATATCCCTCACCTGAAAGCAAAAGGCGAAGAACTTCTCTTATTTCACTATCATCATCTGCAATCAGAATTTTTTTCCCATCCATGCCAATGCTCCTTTCTATATTGCTTATGATACGTTAATTATATCAGTTAAGAAACGGAATATATATAGCAACAATATAAAATTCAGAATTATTCAGAATTTATATAGGTAAATATTAAGATTTTTAATTTAACATAAGCACTACAGAGGATTTATACCGAAAATCTAATATATTTGGTATATAATTTTAGACTTTAATTTTTAGGAGGAGAAGATAATGCTTGGAGTTTATAATTACACTGTAGTCCTTACTTACATTGGGATGCTCGTATCTTTTTTAGGAATTACATTTGCCTTTCAGGGCAGTTTCCCCGGTGCACTGTTATGTTTAATTATTGCCGGACTTTGCGATATGTTTGACGGAAAGGTTGCATCTACTAAAAAAGACCGAACAGAGCATGAAAAACGTTTTGGCATCCAGATAGATTCTCTCTGCGATTTAATCAGCTTTGGAATCTTACCTGCTGTAATTGTATATAAAGCCTGCGGAGAAAGTATATTCGCATTATTTATTCCGGCAATGTACGTACTTTTCGCATTAATCCGCCTGGCATGGTTTAATGTGGATGAAGAGGATAGACAGAATACTTCAAATGAATCAAGAAAGCATTATCTCGGACTTCCTGTTACAACATCTGCATTATTTCTTCCGGCTTTGATGGGGCTTGCAATGTGCTTACACCGCAGCATCGCAGTAATCGGTGTAATAACACTTTTCTTTATGGCAGTTGCTTTTATCTGTCCCTTTGAGTTAAAAAAGCCTGAATCAAGAGGAAAAATTGGAATGGTTTTATTTGGCTGTGCAGAACTTCTTATCCTTTTTATGGGGGCAAGAATATGAACAAGAAGCAAAACGACCCTTCTGTAGAGTTTCTGTATGGAACTTTTTTAGGCAGAGCTGTGCTGAAAGTCATACTGAAAAGCAGAATTGACAGAGTGTTTGTCAAGTTTTTATGGTCGAAACATTCAAAATTCATTATAAAAAGATATGCAGAAAAACATAATATCGCTCTTTCTAAGGATGAAATAGCAAAGTTTAGTTCGTTTCGCGAGTTTTTTGCAAGGGTAAAGGAAAATCTTCCTGTTGATGAGGATTTAAACCATTTAATCAGCCCTTGTGACGGCTGGCTAAGCTGTTTCAAAATCGATGAAAACAGCAGTTTTTCCATCAAAAGTTCTCATTACAGGCTGTCTGAGTTTTTAGAAGACAAAGAGACAGCAAAAGAATTTGTCGGCGGAGACTGTTTGATTTTCAGGCTGTGTGCCTCTGACTACCATCACTATTGCTATATAGATTATGGATATCAGGGAAAGCAGCATAATATCCAGGGCGTACTGCATAGTGTTCAGCCTATAGCAGCTGAAAAGATGCCGGTATATGTTTTAAACAGACGAAGCTGGACACTTTTAATCACAGAAAATTTCGGACCTGTTATCCAGACGGAAATAGGAGCGCTGGTAGTAGGCGGAATAGTGAATTACAAAGAAAATGAAAGGTTTTCAAAAGGAGAGGAAAAAGGCCACTTTGAACTGGCTGGGTCCACAATTGTACTCCTTTTTAAGAAAAATAGAATCAAATTAAATGAAGAAATACGCAAAGCACTTTCTGAAAATGACGAAGTAAGAGTAAGTTATGGCGGATATATAGGCGAGGCAGTGTGAAAATGAAAAACATAATAGAAAATCTTAAAATCACAAGAGTATCGATAATACTGTTATTATCCGCATTTATTTGGAATCAGTCTGTGTATTACATAGGAAGAATACTTGGCAGCCTTCACACCCCCACAGACTTCACACTGCCATTTGATAGAATGACTCCTTTTGTGCCATGGACGGTAAGTATTTATTTTGGATGCTTTATATTTTGGGTAATTGCTTATTTATATATTGCTGTCCAGTCAAAGGAAGATGCCTATAGGTTTTTTCTGGCTGACTTTATTGGAAAGCTGATATGTTTTGTTTTCTTTGTTGTACTGCCAACAACAAATGTCAGGCCATTGGTAACTGAAAATGACTTTTGGAGCACAATGGTAAAAATGCTGTACCGTATGGATGCGCCAAGCAATCTTTTTCCTTCCATACACTGTATGGTAAGCTGGTTTTGCTGGGCAGGATTAAGAAAACAAAAAGGATGTCCTTTTTATTTTAGAGCGGCTGCATTTATTATGGCTGTTGCCGTATGTATTTCAACTCTTACGACAAAACAGCACGTAATTATTGACGTAGCAGGAGCAATTTTAATTGCAGAGGCATCTGTTTATATTGCCCAAAATAAATCGCTTATCCATATATACGGAACTGCTGTTGAGAAAATTTCAAATTCATTATGCAAAATACAGAGCACTTATAGAAGAGCAGGATAAATAAGAGACCGTTACTTTCTGTAATGATGCATCAGACGGCACGGATGGATTTGATAGTATAAAAGAATTTATTCTTGAGAAAGTATGAAAAAAAGATGATATATAAATGTATGTAATACGGAATAGTTAGTTTTGTTTTGAAAGGACAATATGTAATGATAGATAAGAAAAAAATAGTGTGGGCAATTATATCATTCTGTATTGCAATAGGAAGTATATTCTTGGTAATAAAACAGAGTAAGAACTTTAGTGCAGAGGTTCTAATATCAAGTATGCTTGCTATGGATTTAAAATGGCTTATCCCGGCAGTGGCCAGTATGCTTGGCTTTATATGGTTTGAAGGTCTTGCAATCATACGCATTGCAAAGGCATTGGGAGTTAATAGAGAATCCAAAAACGGTATGGTATACAGCGCAGCAGATGTATGTTTTTCGGCTATTACTCCATCAGCATCAGGCGGGCAGCCGGCAAGCGCATATTTTATGATGAAGGATGGTATGAAAGGCTCTGCCATTGCCATAACACTGCTGCTGAATTTGATTATGTACAGTGCGGCACTTTTGAGTGTAGGAGGACTGACATTTTTACTTTTTCATAAGATTTTGTTCCAGCTGTCTATGAAATTTAAAATACTGTTTCTTATAGGCTTTGGAATAATATGTGTGCTTACGTTTGTTTTTTATATGCTTCTGCACAAAGACAAATTGATATACCGCATTTGTAATACATTCATTTGTTTTTTCGAGAAACTAAATATTATAAAAGATGGAAACACAAAAAGAGAAAAACTTAAATGTTCTCTTAAACAGTACAGGGAATGTGCCAAATTTATTGCAGAGGATAAAAGCGTATTATTACATTCCTATTTATTAAATGTGCTTCAGAGATTATCGCAGCTTGGCGTACCGTTTTTCATATTTATGGCCTGCGGAAAAGGCAGTTTTATGGCACTTAGAGCAATGGTAATTCAATGCTTTGTGGCAGTCGGCTCCAATAGTGTTCCGATTCCGGGTGCCATGGGCGTTGCTGATTATATGATGCTTGACGGATTTACGAATCTTTTGGGAAACGCAGAAGCAGTAAATATGGAATTGATATGCAGAGGAATAACTTTTTATGGCTGTGTGATTGCAGGCGGTGTAATTACTATGGCCGGATATATTTTAAGAATGAAAAGACAGCGCAAAAATCAGCCCTTCTTTTAAAATCGCAGCTTCACGCACCCCAAAATTGAGGCTGTGATTGAATAATTTGTCTGTACTCAAATTTTGTTTACAACTAATTTGAAATCTATTAATAATTTAAAAATTGCAAAAGACCGCTTGAAAAATCAAAAGCGATACTTCCTCCAATAGAGTACAGGCAAAGCAGGAGGGCTATTATTTATAAAATAATAGGCAGTGAGATAATCAATCTCACTGCCTATTTTATAATCTAAAACAGTTGTTGATATTTTTAGTTTTTGATATAATATTTTCGTAAAATTGATTGAAAAATCAGACAATGACATATAATGTTTTTGCTTTAAAGTATTTTGGAGTGACAGCTATGGAATATACACAGACTTTGCCGTATCTTGAAGTTTTAATTATTAATTTAATTACGTTAAACCATTGCTTTAAAAGAAAATATTCAGTATTCAAAACGGTAATGGTATTTTTGGTTTTTACTGTATTTTTAATTGTGCCGATTGTAATGTTTAACGGAGGCACATTTAACGGAAACGGGAAGTTTTCAATATTTGGATTTATATATATAATTCCTTTAAAAATTTTGTATGATGAAAAATATGAAAGACTTCTTATGAATATGTGTATGAGCTGGACATACACTCTTGGAATAATGGCTGTTTCCGTACAAGTTGTATATATTTTGGGATATATAAATTATGGAATATCTTTGACAATAGTTGAGACGGTTTTGTTTCTGTTGACGTTTATTCCACTTAAAAAATTTTTGATACCAAAATACTGCTATATTTTTCAGAATTTATATGATTTTAGGAAAACACAGTTTAGATATTTGGGAATAAGCGCATATTTAAATTTCTTTATGCTGTTTATTCTTCATGTGATTTTTTTAAGCAGTGATAAATATTTGCTGCAGACCATTGTTTTAGGTATGTTCCTTGCAATTAACTACATATTGTTCTCAATTGTTTATGAAGTAATAAACAGTTCGGTTAAAATTGATGAACTTGAGAAAAAAGTTTCGGATGATGCTTTAACAGGCCTTGGAAACAGGGTTAAAATGATGAGGCATATGCGTATTTTAATAGAACAAAATCAGATTTTTTCTATTATGTTCCTTGACTTGGACAGATTTAAACTTATTAATGACCGGTATGGCCATAATGTCGGCGACAGGTATCTGATACATTTTGGAAAAGTATGTTCTGATGAGCTTAAAGACAGTGGAAAGCTTTACAGGTATGGCGGCGATGAGTTTGTTGTGATATATTATGGTGTTTTAACTGAAGAAATTGCCGATTCAATAGCAAAATGCGAAAACTGGGATGAAGGTGCTCCGTGCGAATTTAATCAGGTAAGTGCCGGCTTTGTAGTGTGCAGGCCGCCATATACTGTTAAAGACCCGGAAGCCATATTAAAACAGGCAGACAATATAATGTATAGAAATAAGTTAAATAAGAAAATGAGATATATGGAAAAAGAGTAAAAGGCATTAAAAGTATATATTAACTAATTATAAATATATGATAAGAATGAAAAAAGTCAGCTATAGCTGGCTTTTTTATTTTAAACAGCAAAAATAACCGAAATGTGAATATGATAAAAAATGAAGCTTTCAGAAAAATAAATGAAGACAATAACACCGCAGGCAATTATGCCTGCGGTGTCAGCATTTAAAATATAATTATTGATTTATTGATTCTGCAATACACGGGCAGCAGCACCGTTAATCTGGTCATTAAGAATTATGTCGACAAATTGAATAAGCTGTTCAGGTGTACGGTCGATTTCTCCGAGAAGCCAGCTTTCTATCATACCTGCCAGTGCCACTACATAGAAATGGGTCAGCATTTCTACATCAACAAAAGAATCCAGATTGTTATGTACACCGATATTTTCAGTGAGCTGCTCAATTGTACGGTGGATAATGGCATAAATATCCGCTTCAAAAAAACGGCGGAGATGGTCGCGCCCTACGGATTTAAGTGCACACAGGCATACAGTCCTGTTTTCCTCCAGATAGCGGAACAGCTGAAGTAAACCTTCCTTCCATAGAAGAGCACCTTCCTGCTGTTTCAAAAGGGAGATGGCTTCATTTTCTATCATCCAGCGCAGCAGGTCATAGATATCTTCAAAATGATAGTAAAAGCTCTGACGGCGTATATTACAGAGACTTGTTAACTCCGCAATTGTGATTTTATCCATAGACTTTTGGGCCATCAATATTTTTAAGGCGGCAGCCAGCTGTAATTTTGTCTGTTCAGAAACGGAAGGATTTTTCTCAACCATAAGTAAACACACCTCCATATTATAAAATATACCATTTTTATATTAAAATCAATCGGTCAAATTATCCTTAGATGTCATAATTTTGACAATCAAGGTCGATTTGTCCTTTGAAAGCCTAAGCCAATGGGGAGTATAAAAAATATATGAGATTTAGTGGAAAAGGAGGAACCCCCAAATGGATGAATATAGAATTGTACTGGAAAGCCAGCTTGGTCCGAGAGAAGGAATCCTTAAGCTGGAATGTCAAAACGGAATCCTAAAGGGAACGATTAATCTGCTTGGTTATGAAAATCCGGTTTCAGGTGAATGGACCGGGGAAAATTCAATGCGGCTTTTACATAATTTACACACAAAAATAAGTGATATCTGCTGTATTTCAGTATTTGAAATAAATGGCGATACAATCACCGGAACTTTACAGAGCGGCAAAAATGTTATGAAGTGGCACGGAGAAAAAGAGGCAGGAAAGAAAGGCGGGAGTATAGAAAATGGCAGGGAATAAAGAAAACCCAGACAACAGCTTTATGACTAAGCTCGCCACATTCATTGTAGACAAGAGAAACTTATTTTTTCTGCTGACAATCATTATGTTGATTTTTTCGGCTTTTTCGCGAAACTGGGTGGATGTGGAAAGCGAGCTTGCAGCCTACCTTCCGGATAATTCTGAAACCAGACAGGCTTTAGACGTAATGGAGGAGCAGTTTATTACCTATGGTACTGCCAAAGTTATGGTAGCGAATGTATCGCAAAAGCAGGCTGAAGAATTAAAGGACCAGATTGCCGGAATCAAAGGCGTGCAAGGCGTAGAGTACAATAATGATGAGGAACATTATAACAATGACTCTGCTCTTTATTCTGTTACTTTTGACTATGATGAGTCAGATGATGCTTGCCTTACATCTTTGGATGCGGTAAAATCGGCTCTATCAGCCTATGATGTTTATGTTTCAACGGAACTTGGCAATACACAGCAGGAAGCCATTGACAGCGAGGTCAGCGTTATTATGGTTTATGTTGCCATAATTATTGTAGTTGTCCTTTTGTTTACATCCCAGACCTATGCTGAGGTGCCTGTACTTATTTTGACTTTTGTAGTGGCTATGATTATGAATTTGGGAACAAACTTCCTGCTTGGAAAGATTTCATTTGTTTCCAATTCTGTAACCAGTATTTTGCAGCTGGCTTTATCACTGGATTATGCGGTTATATTTTGTAACAGGTACAAGGAGGAACATCAGACTCTTCCTATAAGGGAAGCCGTTATAGTAGCATTAAGCAAAGCTATTCCGGAAATCGGAGCCAGCAGCCTTACGACCGTTGGCGGATTGATAGCTATGATGTTTATGCAGTTTAAGATTGGCCCGGATATGGCTATATGTCTTGTAAAAGCTATAATGTTTGCTCTGTTATCTGTTTTTATTGTTATGCCGGGGCTTTTAATGCTTTTCGGACCTCTTATGGAACGTACCGAGCATAGAAATTTTGTTCCGAAAATACCTTTTGTGGGAAAATTTGCCTATAAGACACGGTTTGTCATACCCGTAATTTTTGCGGTTATGATTGTAATTGCGTTTCCTCTTTCACAGAAATGTCCATACGCTTATGGTGAAAGCTCTTTGAAAACGCCCGTACTGAATGAAACTCAGATTGCGAAAAATATGATAAGCGATAACTTTTCTTCCACAAATATGCTGGCTCTTATGGTTCCGACCGGTGACTATGAAAAGGAAGCGGCGCTCTTATCTGAACTGGAACAATATGATGAGGTGGATTCTGCCATGGGTATTGCAAACGTGGAGGCCATGGACGGCTATACACTGGCTGACCAGCTGACACCCCGTGAATTTGCAGAGATTGCCGGACTGGACTATGAAGCAGCCAAGGTCATATATGCGGCATACGCTGCCCGTCAGGAGGAATATGGCCAGATTCTTGGCAATCTGGATAATTATGAGGTACCGTTGATAGATATGTTCCTTTTTGTATGCGACCAGGCAGACTCCGGTATCGTAACGCTGAATGAGGAACAGACTAAGATGCTTGATGCAGCCTATACCCAGATGACGTCGGCTAAAGAGCAGTTAAAGGGTACGGAATACAGCCGTATGCTTGTTTATCTCACATTGCCGGAAAGCGGCGATGAAACCTACGCGTTTATTGATACTATCAAAGAGACTGCGCAAAAGTATTATCCTGACGAATCTGTATATATTGCGGGCAATTCTACAACAGAGTATGATTTTCAAAAATCTTTCGCCCTTGACAATACTGTAGTAAGTGTTGTTTCTATATTGATAGTTCTGGTAGTACTGCTGTTTACATTTAAGTCAGCCGGTATGCCGGTACTGCTGATTTTGGTTATACAGGGCAGTATTTGGATCAATTTCTCAATACCTTACATTTTGAATCAGCCTCTGTTCTTTATGAGTTATCTGGTAGTAAGCTCTATTCAGATGGGTGCAAATATTGACTACGCCATCGTTGTAGCTAACCGCTACCAGGAACTTAAGGAAGAGATGGATCACAGAGACGCTATTATAGAGACAATGAATTTTGCGTTCCCGACGATTATTACCTCGGGCACAATTTTGGCGGTAGCAGGAACACTAATTGGAATGATGACTTCTACGCCTTCCATTACAGGTATCGGACAAAATCTTGGCCGTGGAACAATCATTTCAATTATACTGGTTATGTTTGTTCTGCCGCAGATACTGTTAATTGGAGGCAGGGTCGTTGATAAAACATCTTTCTCTATGCCAAATGTATCTAAAAAACGCACCGGACATGGACGTGTAAGGGTAGACGGTATTGTGCATGGTGAAATCAAAGGAATTGTAAGCGGAATTATGCACGCAACGGTAGACGGAGATGTAGAGTTGAACTTAATTTCGGGTGCTGCTTCTGAGGAGGGTGATAAAGATGAGACAGAATAAATTAAAAAATATAATAAAAAAATGTACTGGAACATTAATGTCACTGATCCTCTGTATGAATCTTATGAGCCCTGTTATTGCTTTTGCACAGACGGATAACGGCAGTGCGATTCATCTTAAAACGCAGGAAGATTTGGAAGAACTGGCGGAAAACTGCCGCCTGGATACATGGTCTCAGGGAAAAACTATAATTCTTGATAATGATTTGGTGCTGGATGATACAGCAGACGAATTTTTACCCATACCTATTTTTGGAGGAACCTTTGAGGGAAACGGACATACAATAAGCGGTTTATCATTGGACGGAGAGAATTCCAGAATAGGGCTCTTTGATACGGTACAGGCCGGCGGAGCAATAAAAAATTTGAGTGTGGTTGGTCAGGTATCATCCGGCGGAGACGGTGATACCGTCGGCGGACTTGCAGGAATAAATTATGGAAAGCTTATTAGCTGCTCCTTTGACGGTACGGTTCAAGGCAAGGTTTCTGTCGGAGGCCTTGTGGGAATCAATGAGAGTACCGGGCAAATGGTAAACTGCCGCTTTCAGGGAAGTGTTACCGGCGAGCATTATGTTGGCGGTATTGCAGGCCAGAACACAGGAAGTCTGGTAAGATGTGAAAACCATGGAGAAATAAATACAACTGCGGTGGAAGTATCAGTAGATATTTCTGACATTTCTATGCTGCGTACTACGGAAAGCGTTCCGGCAGGAACAGATATAGGCGGTATTGCGGGATTTTCCAGCGGAGTGATACAGAATTGCGAAAACCAAGGCTGCGTTGGATATGAGCATATGGGCTACAATGTGGGAGGCATTGTAGGGCGCCAGTCGGGCTATCTTGACGGATGCAAAAATGTAGGAACGATCAACGGACGCAAGGATGTGGGAGGCATTGCAGGACAGCTGGAACCCCAGGTTACTCTGCGCTATAGCGAGGACCTTCTGGATAAGCTTTTTTCAGAGCTGGATACCCTGCAGAGAGTTGCCAGTCAGGCCACTTCAAACGCAAGGATAAGTTCAAATGATATTTCAGAGCATATCAATAGTCTGATTTCTGACATTGGTAATGCAAAGGACGCGGTAAACGGACTCAGCGGTGCCATTACTGACTGGGGCAATGATAATATTGAGGAAATTAATGACATTACCGCCAGAATATCATGGGTAATCAGTGAATCAGAACCTATTTTTGATAAAATCAGTGATACTTCAGAAATTTTGGAAGATGCATCTTCGCTGATGTCACAGGCCGCTGAATCAATGGCAGGAGCGGGAGAACAGGGAGAAGAAGCGGCAGAGGATTTTGCGCGTGCTTCCGAAAATCTTCATAATGCGGCAGACCACGTTAAGAACTGCAAGTCACACATACGCTCTGCCATTGATATTGCTAAAGAAATTGTGACCGGCAGTCATGTAGATAATCCTATTCAAAGCATTGGAAATGAACTGAAAAGTGCTGTTGAGGAAGTACAGCGTGCAAAAGATTCCTTGAAAAAGGCAGTTGATTATGCCGGAGATGCAAAATCAGATCTTGGAGATATGGGAGAGCAGGGTATAGAAAGCCTTGACATTTTGACGGAGGCCATGGACGGCTTGAATGACGGAATGTCATCAATGGGAAGCATATCCGATGATATTTCATCTATAGTATCAACTCTTGCTGAAGAACCTGCTATATCCTTCACGCCTATAGACAGCAGTGTTACCAGTAAGGGAGACGATTTGGATGCCGCACTTTCTCAAGTGTTAAACAGTACTTCCGGGCTGCAGGAAAGCGTATCATCTTCATCTGACAGACTTTTTGGAGATTTTGACGCGGTTAATGGACAGCTGAAAGTTATTACTGACCTTTTGCATCAACAGATGGAAGAAGACAAAGAAAAAGACGCCTCGGATTCATTAAAGGATATTTCTGATGAAGATTCTGAAGAATCTGCTTCAGGAAAAATAAACGGCTCCGTTAACAGCGGAGATGTGTTTGGAGATATCAATGTGGCTGGAATTGTAGGGTCAATGTCTGTTGAATACGATTTCGACCCTGAAGACGATCTTACTAAAGAAGGAACACGTTCCCTTAATTTTCAGTACAAAATGCTTGCGGTAACAGCAGGGTGTACAAACGAGGGCAGTGTTTCTGCAAAGAAAGATTACGCAGGCGGTATCGTGGGCCGAATGGATTTGGGTGCCGTTAAATCCTGTGAAAGCTATGGAGAGGTAGAAAGCTCCAGTGGAGATTATATTGGAGGTGTGGCTGGTCTTACCCGTTCGGTAATTAGAAACTGCTTTGTGAAATGTACGCTTTCCGGAGGCGACTATATCGGAGGTGCAGCGGGAGCCAGCGAGAACAGCTCAGAAGTGTCCGGCTGTTATACAATGGTAGATATTGAGGATTCAGGAAGATATCATGGTGCGGTATGTGGTACGGAAGAAGGAGAATTTATTGGTAATTACTATGTATCGGATACACTTGCGGGCTTAGGACGAATCAGCTATGCCGGTAAAGCAGAGCCTATTTCGTTCGAGACCTTTGCTCAGATAGAGGGACTTCCGAAAAAAATGACACAGTTTACCCTGCGGTTTGTCGTGGAAGATGAGGAGATAAAATCGCAGACATTCTCCTATGGAGAGTCATTTGGAGAAGAAGTTTTTCCTGAGATACCTGTAAAAGACGGCTACTATGCTTCATGGGATACGGATGATTTGACAAATCTTCATTTTGATAAGACTGTTACAGCGGAATATGAGCGTTATGTTTTGAATATTCCGTCACAGGCTGCACGAGAAAGCGGACGTCCAATTTTCCTGATGGATGGTGACTTTAGTGATAAAGTATATTTCACTGCTTCAAGTATAGATGAGACAGAACGTATACGTGGAAAAAAAGCAGAGGAACAGTGGAGACTGTACTGCTCCGATACTTCCCAGGAAAGTTATACGGTTCGTTATCTTTCTCCTGAAGAAACAGCGGAAGGATATCGCATTTATGTAAAACAGGACGGACGATGGAAAAAAGCAGACACTACTGCTTTTGGAAGTTATCTTGTGTTTTCGGTTCCGTCAGCTGAGTCAGAAGTGGCTATAGTGCCTGCTATAAATACAGGTATTTTAATAGTGCTTGGGCTTTTGCTCATTATTATCATATTAACTTTTTTGATAAGAAAACTGAGAAGAAAAAAGATAAAAGTATCCGTTGAGCAGGAGAATGAAAAATCAATTCTTGAAGCTGTTTCTGATAAAAATGCTGTAGAAAAAAATAAAAAACGCCTTATTACAATAGCGGCAGCTGTTGTTGCGGCAATTATTGCGATAGGCATATATGCTGCCATGAAAATGGGAGTATTTGTGAATGCTTATGAATTATTGAATGAATTTTCTAACAGAACCGAATCAGCCATGACATTGTCACTGAATACCGAGATGGATGGCCGGATGACCCAAGCGGACATTGACATTAACAAGACCCAAGTTGATGGTCATTCAGTGACCAGCATACAGAATAATGGTATTTCGCTTTATTATGCGGATGGTGCAGTTATTATGGAAAACGGAAAAGCCTATCGGGTAAGTGAGCTTTATCCGGATTATTCCAATCTTACTGAAGAGGCCGCAAAGCTCTTTCAGACTCTTTCCTTTACCACAAGAAGAAGTGGAGGAGTGGTGACGTGTTCACTCACGGCAGAAGGAGAAAATGCCAGAAGACTTCTGAAAATTCTTGTGCCGGAACAGATAGAAAATCTGTCGGATACACAGAAGTTAAAAGTTGAACTCAGTATTGCAGACGATGAAATACAGAAGCTTTGCTTTTATTCAGAAGGAACTCTGATGGATGACAGCAAAACACCGTATACTATTTCGGGTGAGCTTAAACCTGCAGAGACTGATGAAACGTTTTCATTGCCTGAACCGGTGATAGAAACGGTAAGCTCAGGTGAAATCGAAAGCGAAACGGTTATTTCAGATGGTCTGTTCCGACTGTTATCGGCTTGGACTAACTTAAGCCGAGAGAAAACTTTTACAGCAGACATCTCAATGGGAGTAGAATGCAGCCCCATTTCGCTCAATGAAAATATAAAATTTGAACGGACGATTATAGACGGAGAAAAAATCGGATGCATACGCAAAAAAGAGCTTGCAGTTTATTTTGCGGATGGAAATTTCTGTGACCAAAACGGTGCAGTTATAGATGCGAAGGACAATGCACTGGCAGACCGCAAACGGCTTATAGAGGCATTGTACCAGATTTGTATGAATGGAGAATTCAAGTGTACAGATACCGGAAATGATACTTGGCTTTATACATTAACACTGGACGAAGCTGCAATGAAATCGGTTGCGTATGCAGCTGCGCCGGAGATGAAAAACCTGCCGGTTACTTTAACTTCCGGAAGTGTTCAGATTATGATAAAGGGCTCAAATATTACAGAAATTGATTTCAGCTGTACGGGAGGTCTTAGTGTACTGGCAGATACGGCGCCTGTAACGGTATCGGTTAAGATGGGCTTTACTCACAACAGTGATACAGAAGTTCCGAATGCAGTTAAAAACCAATTAATCCAGGAAAGGACGGAGGAAAATGGCTAATAAAATTATTTGTATTGCACGGCAATTTGGAAGCGGTGGCCATGAGATTGCTGTCAGAGCCGGGCTTGAACTTGGAATCCATGTTTATGAAAAAGACCTTCTCCACCTGGCCTGCGAATATGGAGAGATTTCCGAAAAGATGATGGAATCTGCCGATGAAACAGCTACCAATCCATATTTATTCCGGACTGTCCATGAGGGAAATCATCATGTTACAAGAGGACTTCCTACATCAGAGGTTCTGTTCCATCTTCAAAGCCATGAAATAAGAAAAATAGCACAGCAGGATAACTGTATCTTTGTGGGGCGTTGTGCAGATTTTGTTCTCCGTGAAGATGATATAAAAATGCTGAAAGTTTTTGTCAAGGCACCCATAGAATGGCGCATTAAACGTAAGATGGAGCAGGAAAACATCAGCCGGGAAAAAGCAGTGCGCCTCATTAACAAAATGGATAAGCGGAGAAAGAAATATTATGAACATTATACCGGCCAGATTTGGGGAGACAAGAGCCATTATGATTTATGCATTGATACAGGAACAACCAGATTTGAGGAGGCGGTAGCAACAGTCTGTTTTTTGTATAAGTCCCTATGACAAGGATTAAAAACAGACAGTTGAATTCTACATAATTAAACAATACAGATTCTACCTGTTATAAATAATATCAGTTTTAAGCCTGCTTTTTGCAGGCTTTTTTAATTTGGATATATAAATAAGCGCATAATTTTGAAGTAAATGACTTTATGATGTTTGTAAATATTTTTAAGTTTTAAATAAAGAAATTTATAAAATTAATTATTTTAAAATGCTGGTTTGAGATAAGAAAAATAAATCAATTGTCAGCGGAAAGGAAGATTTAAAAAAGCTGAGAGGGATATAACCTTGATATAAAATGGGGAACACCGACGCCTATTCAGATTCAGGACCCTAAATATGGTATTTTTGCACCTGTTCGTTCTAATGGTGCATTTGGAATTCGCATAGCAGATTCTAAAAAGTTTTTGATTAAACTTGTAACAACAATGTCCAGCTTCGATGCTGCTTCTATTACAAAGTATTTTAGGAGCCTTTATGTAACAAAAGTAAAAGATGCTATTTCTACATACTTGGTTAGTGAAAAAATCAGCATTTTAGAAATAAATGTTTATCTTGATGAACTTTCTCAGTATATGAAAGAGCAAATACAGCCTGTGATGGAGGAATACGGCATTGAACTTGTAACATTCTATGTAAATGAAATCAGTGTTCCTGAAGATGATACGGCGGTAAAGAAGCTCAAAGATGCATTATCTAAAAAAGCTGAAATGGATATTATTGGATATAGCTATCAGCAGGAACGCTCTTTTGATACACTTGAAGGAGCGGCCAGAAATCCTGGATCTGCGTCAGCACCATTTATGGGAGCTGGCATTGGACTAGGTATGGGAGTTGGAATTGGACAAGGTGTTGGAACCGGATTTGGCAATATAGCACAGGAACTCCAGATAAATAAATCTAATGAGGAGACAAAGGAATGTCCTAAATGCCATTCTCGCATTTCTAAGACACAAAGATTCTGTGGCAGCTGTGGATTTGATACTGAAGAGAAGCCAGAAAGTAATAAGGGCCAGACTCTTATTTGCTCTGCTTGTGGCAGTGAAATTACTAAAGACACTAATTTCTGTCCAGAATATGGAAGAAAAATAATCCATTGTCCCAATTGTGGAAATGATATTGCTGACAATGCAGAAAAATGCAGTATATGCGGATATACAAAACCGGAACATTGTCCTAATTGTGGGGCTGAAATTCCTGCAAAATCAAAATTCTGTCCTGAATGCGGCCAGTCATTGGCAAGATTCTGTCCTAATTGTAATACTCCAATTGATGGTAAAAAGAAATTCTGCCCTGAATGTGGCCAAAAACTGTAAGGGGTGAATACCATGAACAGAAGAAGTAAAGCAATATTATTGAGTGGGCTAATTGTAATCGCTGCAACGATATTCATTACATTGTTGTGTATTAATGAATGGTCTGACTTAAAAAAATATGCTTTCAGTGCAATAATTTGGTCAGAAATTGTATTTTTTGGAGGATTTATATTTGTTGAATGGGCTTCAAAAAGAACTGAACAAATTATAATAAGGTCAGGTCTATATACATTGATTTCTGCTTATGCTGCTATTAATATTATATTTTCTATTATAACTATTGCTTTTTTTGATAAGGCAGTCACTTTGTTTATGGTTGTTGAAGCTATTTTATTTTCTATTGCTGCAGTAGTTAGTATAATACTTTTTGTACTAAGCAGAAGCTTATATAGAGTGAACGAGCAGACAATGAAGTCAGTTGAAAATGTAGAATCTATGGCTGAACGTTTAAATAAACTCTCGGAAAATCCTAATTATGAAAGATTTTCTGACACACTTAAAAAGTTAAGCCAAGATTTACGTTTTACGGATGTTTCTGTGAATTGCTTTAAAGATGATGAAATTAATAATATTATTTCTGATATTGAATTTGAAAATTTAGATGAAAAGTCTGATGAAAAAATTGAAGATTTTTTGATTAGACTAAAATCATTGATTAATCAAAGAAAAGTATTTATAGAAACAAGTAAAAAAGGAAGAATTTAATTTATTAAACAATTGGGGAAGGGGAATTTAAAATGAGTAGTTCCAAAGTAACAGTAATAGTAAATAAGACAGCTGCAATTATTAAAATTGTAATAGGAATAGCCTTATTAGTTGTATTTGGCGTTGCTACAATTTACGCTTTGACTGATAAAGAATCAATGGCTCAATTAGGAGCATTTGGAATTATAGTATTAGTTATATTTGATATTATAGGAATTTTGTTTGTACTTTCCGCAAGAAAAACTTTTAAATTGATAAAAGAATTCAAAAAATATGTTGCTGTTATAGCCTGCAGTCCTAATGGTTATATTCCAGATATAGCAGCATCTTTGGGAAAAGCAGAAAATGTAGTTAAAGAAAATCTCGAATCAATGATTAAGAAAAAATATTTTATAAATGCATTTATTGATGCTAATGAAAACTGCTTTGTTATCGCTAATAAAAATAAAGTTGAACAGTTCACACAGGAATGTGAAGATGATGCTGATACTTACTCAGATAATGCAGTTCCTCAGAGCAATAAAATGGTTACGGTTACATGTAAGGGATGCGGCGCAGTTAATACAATACCAAAGGGTGCTGTTAGAGAGTGTGAGTATTGTGGTTCATCAATTAAAGGAGAATAATAAATATTATTTGTCTATAAAGCGGCCAGCCATAAAATGCTGGCCGTTTTTGTATGAATAAATTTAATTATATGAATCGATATAAATAGGCAAAATAATAATCATTATAGTATCTGCAATATTTTGCATACACTGAAGAAAAAGATTTAATTACTGTTCAAATTCTCTTCATTCAAGATGCTCTTTTGAAAAATCTGAAATTGAAATCAGGTCAATACCAAAGGAAATTTGTACGTTAGAAATATGAACAAACTTCTGCTGCGGAAAAAATCTCAATAATTTCTTGATGTTTTAAAATGGCAGAAAATATAGGAATACGGCAATGATTTAACCTTGGGCAGTTTTGATATTTTTATTCACTGGTCCTCACAGAAAGTGAGGCTTATTTTTTTATAATTCAAATTCCGATAATAGAATTCATTTTAATATCATTTCTGGTTCAACAACATTTAAAGGTCGATTTATCAAGTACTTATTTAACTGTACAAAACTGCATTTTTAGTACTGAAATCATAATTTAGTATAATTATAAAATTCATAAAAAAGGCATTATTAAAGAATAGAAAATGAGTATTAAAATACAAACGCTATTTTATAAAAAGACTTATGATTATTGAAAAACTCAGTTTATTTATGTAGAATGTATTTTAACATATCAAAAAGATGGTATAATGGTTATAAATATTAATTATTTTTTGTATGCATATGCGTAGGTCAAAAAGATTTTTATTATTATCTTGAGACATTATATAAAATTGTGTTTTTTAAATGCTTACAGCTTAGTCTATAATCTGCAGAAGGTAAGAAATGGGGGTGCAGATAGAATGACTGACGAAGAATACTATCGCCGCTATTTGGAAGGCGATGAAACAGGACTCGATGAACTAATGAAAATATACGGAAATCCGCTGACTCTGTACATAAACGGCTATCTGCGTGATATTCATGATGCAGAAGACTTGATGATAGAAGTTTTTGCTTATCTGTTTACGAAAAAGCCAAAGATCAGAGACGGAGGTTTAAAGGCTTATTTGTATAAATCAGCGCGACATATGGCGTTACGCTATAAGAGCAAAAGACGCCTGGTTTTTGGGCTGGATGATTTGAGCCAGGAAATCGAGAGCAGGATGCTGATTGAGGAAGTGGTTAAGACAGATGAGAGAAATCGAATTCTTCATTTTTGTATGGAAAAGCTTAACCCTAATTACCGAGAGGCAATCTATCTTACCTATTTTGAAGGAATGAGTTATTTGCAGGCAGCTGATATAATGGGCAAAAGCGAAAAACAGATAACAAATATGGTATATCGGGGCAAACAGAGTCTGCGTGAGCTGCTGAAACAGGAGGGAATCATAAATGCGGAATAATGATGAACGTGTTGCTGCGGTAAAAAGACGAATTATTGAAATTGAATATAAGAAAAAAATAAGGCGAAATAATTTTATAGCAGCTGCATCTGCAGTCGCAAGTTTTATTATAATCATTATTATGGCCGATTTTATTCCTGGCGTTATCGGCAGTAATAGTTTAAATAATTATAGCAGCTTTTCGACGACAGCCAGTATTTTCAATAATGGCGCAGCAAAGGGATATGTAATTATTGCAATGACTGCTTTTATACTCGGAATATGTGTTACGATTTTAAGTTACAGGATTAGACAGTACAATAAAAAATACATGGAGGAACTTGAAGAGCTGGATAACCAGAAGGAGTCAGAAGAAAAAAATGGTCGAATTTATTGATAATCTTTCACAAGTTTTGGTATCTATAATATGCTGTTTTCTATCCGGAGTTTTTTATTATAAAAGCCGCAATCAAATATATTTTTTCCTGTCCTGCTTTTATGGATGCTTTTCATTTGGCGGATTTTATTGGATGATGTATACACTTATGATTACCGATGCTCCGCCTATGTTTTATGTATCAGATATTGCATGGATTTCAGGATATCTTTTTATAAATTTGATGCAGCACGCTATAGCCGAAAAAGACGAGCGTAATTATAAGACCCGTGCAGCCATAGCCGGAGTAGTTATTCAAATACTGATGATGATTTATTTTATCAGCATTGGTGATTTTCTATACAATGCTGTTGTTGGAGTTATACTGTGTATAATTTTATGGCATTCTATATGTTCAATAGCATATTATAGAAAACATACAGGTTCTAAAAAGATATATTTTCACATTGTTACCTTAGCTTTTGTAATAATCGAGAACTGCCTTTGGGTAACAAGCTATCCTTGGGTAAGCGATACACTTTCAAATCCTTATTTCTGGATTGACTTTACTTTGACGATATCATTTTTTTGTTTTCTGCAAGCAGTTAGGAGGGCGGTAGAGTTATGACGTATATTGAAAATATATTTATTTGTATTGCAGCTCCTCTTGTAGTAACAGCCGTTTGTTTAGGAAGAAAATATATTAAGTATTTTATTTTTGGCTTTTTGGGAATGGGCGCCTGTATGCTTTCGGCATACGTTAATACTTTTTTTGCCGCATTTTACAACGTAGATGCTTTTAACGCTACGGTGGAAATAGCTCCTGTAGTTGAAGAGACAATAAAGCTTCTGCCGCTGCTTTTTTATCTTTTGATATTTGAGCCAAAGGCAAATGATATAAAAACCGCTGTTTTGATAATGGCAGCAGGGTTTGCTACTTTTGAAAATATCTGTTACCTTATACAAAACGGAGCGGAGAATTTTACATTCTTGCTTTTCCGTGGATTTGGAACAGGAGCAATGCATATTATAACAGGAGCTATCGTTGGTATCGGAATGATGTATGTCTGGCAGAGACCATGGCTTAAAATTGCTGGTACCTGCGGCCTTTTAGGTGTGGCTATTTCTTTCCACGCCATATATAATCTTATGGTAGCCTATGGAGGAATATTCAGATATACAGCCTATGCTATGCCAATAGTATCAATGATATTAGGTCTTGTAATATCAAAAACATATACATATTTAAAATCGAAATAGAAATAAAATTTTGAGAGCTGTTTTGAACAGCTCTTTTTTTATTGCAAAAAAATTTTTTGAAAAATTTTTAGTTTTAGTGAGAGTTTTTTTATTTTTTTGTACCTTAACTATTAAAGACGCTATAAAAGAAATTTATGGAATAGGAGGTATTGGTATGTATGACACGGCAATGAGAGTGAAGCTGGTTAAAATTAGAATTCGTAAAAAACAGCGCCAGCATGAAAAAATTCAATTTTTATAAATTAGCTGTTCTATGCATCATATTATCTTCCTCCTTAGTCTATATGGTCTACGATGCAATCGGAATCAATAAAGCTGTAACATATGGCATGTACGGGTCTATCCTTCTTCATGAGGATGCAGGAGGATATATTATGGTTGCGATAATATCTTTTATAGCGGCAGTCATCATAACTTTTATATGCATCAAATATAAGGAAAAAGAAGATAGAAGACATATTGATGACAAAAATGATGATGAGAATTAATAAATATAGATTTCAAATATTTATGCAGCTTATATAAACCATTTTTTAATGAACAGAATTTTTAAAGAGGAGGGGCGGTATGTCCAGTGCAGATAAGTTTATGAAAGTCCCATTGATTCGCCCATCTATGCCAGGATTTAACGAATATATAGATGAAATATCTTCTATATGGGACACAAGACTTTTAACAAATATGGCCACAAAACATCAGCAGTTGGAAAGCAGACTCAAGGAATATCTTGGAGTAAAAAATTTACAGCTGTTTGTAAATGGACACAGTGCGCTGGAATGTATTCTTCAGGCCTTTGAACTTAAAGGAGAAGTTATAACTACCCCGTTTACTTTTGTATCAACTGTCCACGCAATTGTAAGATGTGGGTTGAAACCTGTTTTTTGTGATATCCGAAGAGACGATTTTACCATTGACGCATCTAAAATAGAAGAACTTATTACTGACAAAACATCGGCTATACTTCCTGTGCACGTATATGGAATGGTATGCGAGACAGATAAAATACAGAATATCGCATCAAAGTATGGCTTGAAAGTTATCTATGATGCGGCACACGCCTTTGGAGTTAAGGTAAATGGTAAAGGGGTTGGAGAATACGGGGACGCCTCAATGTTCAGTTTCCATGCTACAAAAATTTATCATACCGTTGAGGGTGGTGCGGCTGTATTTAAGGATGAAACACTTTCAGATAAATTGACAGCCATAAAGGATTTTGGACTTACAGGACCGGAAACGGTTGATTACATAGCTGGCAACAGTAAATTAGATGAGTTTAGAGCAGCAATGGGATTGTGTAATCTCAGACATATTGATGAAAACATAAAACTGCGTGAAAGGGCGGCTCTCAGATATAACGAAAGGCTGTCTCAAATGAAAGATATACAGCTGCTCCCACAGCAGAAAGGCATAAAAAACAACTATTCATACTATCCAATTGTACTGCACAGCAAGAAGATTTCCCGTGATTTTCTGCAGGCGGAACTTTTAAAAAGAGGAATATATACCAGAAAGTATTTTTATCCGCTTTGCTGTGATTTATCTTGCTACCGCAGTGAGTATGGAAGCGCAGATGTGCCTGATGCACGTTATATTTCAGACAGAGTTCTCTGCCTGCCTATGTTTTCAGAAATTAAAAAAGAGGAAGTTGATTATGTATGTGATGCTGTACAGGAGCTTCTGTGAAATCGTGATAAAGGAAGGTGTTAAGTAATGAAAGGAATAATTTTGGCCGGAGGAAAGGGTACGAGACTGTACCCCAGCACAAAGGTCATTTCCAAACAATTACTCACAATTTATGATAAGCCGCTGATATATTATCCCCTCTCAACACTGATGCTGGCGGGAATAAAAGAAATACTTATTATATCTACGGCTGAGGATACACCAAACTTTGAGCGGCTTCTGGGGGACGGGACCTCCCTAGGAATGAATATTTCCTATGCGGTGCAGGAGGTGCCTAGGGGACTGGCAGACGCATTTATAATCGGTGAAAAATTTATAGGAAAAGACAATGTATGTCTTATCCTTGGAGATAACTTTTTTTATGGTACCGACATAACCATGATTCTTAATAAGGCAGTAAACCGCAAAAAGGGAGCTACAATTTTTGGCTATCCTGTGAAAAATCCGCAGGACTTTGGAGTACTGGAATTTGATGAAAATAAAACCGTCCTTTCTATTGAAGAAAAGCCAAAAGTACCAAAGTCTAATTATGCCGTACCCGGACTTTATTTTTATGATAACAGGGTCGTAGATATGGCTAAATCAGTTAAGCCGTCCGAGCGGGGCGAAATCGAGATAACCTCAATAAATAATGAATACCTTAAATTGGGAGAGCTCCATGTAGAGCTGTTTGGAAGAGGAATAACTTGGCTTGATACCGGGTCTCCGTCAGCGCTGCTTAAAGCATCTACGTTTGTTGAGACTGTGCAGGTAAATACTGGATATTACATAGCCTGCATTGAGGAAATTGCTTGGAGACGCGGATTCATCAGCAAAAAAGAAATGATTTCTTTGGGAGCACCTTTAAAGATGACCGAATATGGACAGTATTTGATGTCCTATGAAGGAGAAAATACCTATGACTAAAATTCTTGTAACCGGCGGAGCCGGATTTATTGGTTCAAATTTTATCTATTATCAGCTGTCACATCATCCGGAAGATTTTTTGATATGTATGGATTCTCTTACTTATGCCGGAAATATTTCTACACTTAAAGCCGCTATGATAAATCCTAATATGCATTTCATCAAAGGGGATATTACTGATGCCCAAACTGTTTTTTGGCTGTTCAAAAATTTCAGGCCGGATATAGTTGTCAATTTTGCGGCCGAAAGCCATGTTGACCGTTCCATTAAAGAACCAGGAGTTTTCTTAAAGACAAATATACTAGGCACCCAGATTTTGATGGATGCCTGTCTGAAATATGGAGTTTCGCGTTTTCATCAAGTATCCACAGATGAAGTCTACGGCGACCTGCCCGTTGACCGTCCAGACCTGCTGTTTACAGAAAATACTCCATTAAATGCATCCAGCCCCTATTCGGCATCAAAGGCATCGGCAGATATGCTTGTTGGGGCATACATAAGAACTTTTGGACTACCGGCCACGATTTCCCGCTGTTCCAATAACTATGGACCCTATCAATTTCCAGAAAAACTTATACCGCTGATGATATCAAAGGCCATGTCAGACGAAAAACTGCCGGTATATGGAAATGGAGAAAACATAAGAGACTGGCTTTATGTGGAAGACCACTGTGAGGCCATTGATATGATAATCCGCAGAGGAAAAACTGGTGAGATATATAACATAGGGGGACATAATGAATGCAGTAATCTTCAGGTAGTAAAAAACATACTTAATGTGCTTGGAAAACCTGAGGCACTTATATCATTTGTTAATGACCGCCCTGGACATGACTTAAGGTACGCCGTTGACACTCAAAAGATAAACAGCGAGCTTGGATGGAAACCGTCCGTAAAGTTTTCAGACGGCTTAAGATACACGATAAAGTGGTATCTTGAAAATAAAATCTGGTGGCAGGATATATTGAATAAAAAATATCTTGAAGAAAATAAAAAGGCTGACAGAGAATATCAGACTTATGAAAACCCGGCATAAAAATCTAATGTGCCTGCGTCAAAGATAAGTAAGAACCTGCAGTCTAGAAATAAAAAAGAGGGATGTAAGAGGAAGGCTAAGGTGATATTACCATGTTTGTACAAAACAATGCTGTACTGCCAAAACCGAAGGTAATCTATGAATCAGACACACTAAACTATAATTTTTATGATTCAAAAGATACTGTAAAAGTAAGAGATACTTTTTATACACGTTACGGGAAACGTATTTTAGATATCGTTATATGCAGTATAGGACTTATATTTGCACTTCCAATAATGGGAATTATTGCAGTCATTACATTTTTTGATGTTGGAGCCCCTGTTATTTTTAAACAGACGCGTATAGGAAAAGATTGCAAACCATTTACAATAGTAAAATTTAAAAATATGACAGATGAAAGAGACGAAAACGGAGAGCTTCTTTTGGCTGAATACAGGGTTACAAAAATAGGGAAAAAAATAAGGCAGACTTCCCTTGATGAACTGCCGCAGCTGTTTCTTATTTTAAAAGGAGATATGAGTATTATTGGTCCAAGACCTCTGCTTCCAGAATATTTATGCCGATATGATTCGCGGCAGATTATGAGGCATGCGGTACGCCCCGGTCTGGAATGTCCTACATATTTTCCTATGGACCATGTATGGTCGTGGGAAGAACAGTTTGAAAATGATGTATGGTATGTTGAAAACTGCAGCTTAAAAGTTGATATACATCTCTGTTTCAGAGTAATTCAAATGGTGTTTGACAGAAAGGGAAGCAAAACCCGTGCTGCTGCTAACAGAGGTGCTTTTAAAGAAGATGTATTTGGAGAGATACGATAATGGATAAACATATTTCACAAAAACGGGTTTTGCTTCTTAATGCCAGCCATAATGATGAAAGGCTCTTAAAAGCATTGAAAAAATTAAACTGCTATGTAATAACCACAGGAAACCGTCCAGAGCTTCCGGGCCACAAAATGGCTGATGAATATGTATACGGTGACTATACTGACCTTGAGAGTATGTATAGACTGGCCGCTGACAAAAAAGTAGATGCGGTATGTCCCTGCTGCAATGACTTTGGAGTGATAACAGCGGCCTATGTTTCCGAAAAACTTGGATTTAAAGGCCAGGATGACTATAAAACAACTTTAATAATTCATAATAAAGCTAATTTTAAGGCTTTTGCCTCTGAGCTTGGAGGAATAAATACTCCCACAGCAGTATCATTTGGTGATATTGATGAAGCTTTGAAGTGGGGAATGCTTTACGCTAAAGACTTTCCTCTTATAGTTAAGCCAGTGGATTTGAGTGCAGGAAACGGTATACTGCGTGCAGACACACCAGAGGAATTATTAGAAAACATAAAAAACGCTTTTTCGTACTCAAGAGAGAAAAGAATAGTTATAGAGCCTTTTATTGAAGGGACTCAGCACGGATTCTGTACTTATCTTATAGGGCAGAAAGTGGCTGCTATATGTTCCAATAATGAACACTCATTCATAAATCCTTACAGAGTGGAAGTAGACACATTTCCTGCAGAAAAAATCGAGCTGGTACGTGATGACCTTATACGGCAGATTGAACATATAGCAAAGGCGCTGAATCTGACAGATGGCATATTCCACCTTCAATATATTATGAAAGACGGAAAAGCATATATTTTGGAATGTATGCGAAGGGTGCTCGGCAATCTTTACAGTATCCCGGCAGAGGGGCTGGGAGAAGGATTTGACTGGGATTATTGGGAAGTACGTGCTAAATGCGGATTTGGAGTAAATGACTTTCCAAAGGAAGTCCACCAAAAGGGATTTTGGGCATACCGTGCATTGATTGCCGGACAAAACGGAATTTATAAAGGCCTTAAGATAGACAAAGAAATAGAAAAGTATATATATGAAGAAAGAATGCTTCATAACGAAGGATATGCTGTAACCAATTATAAATCAGACCCCATAGGATTTTTATTTATGCGGTTTAATACCTATGAAGAAATGATGAGGGTAATGATTCAAAAATATGATGATATCAGGGTTTTGACAGAAAATACTGATAATAGATAAACACGGCTTACCTTGTAAATAAAAACAGGTAAAAATACGATTTTAAGGTGGAAGAGGTATTAAGTATATCATTAACACCTATGTCAGGAGTTGATAAAATGCAGCAATTACCTATGAGTAAAAAGAATGCAGAGGGTTCTACAACAAAAATACAAGTAGGGAATATTGTAATAGGGCAGGATTTTTTGGTTATTGCCGGTCCCTGTGCCATTGAATCTGAAGAACAGGTACTTAAAACGGCCTTTGCTGTGAAAAGAGCAGGTGCAAATATGCTGCGTGGAGGAGCCTTTAAACCAAGGTCTTCACCCTATAGTTTTCAAGGACTTGGAGAAACGGGCCTTAAATATTTGAAAAGAGCTGGACGGGAAGCGGGATTACCTACTATTACGGAAGTAATGGACCCAAGGGAAGTTGAATTAGTCAGTGGATATGCTGACATACTTCAGATAGGTTCCAGAAATATGCAGAACTTTTCTCTGCTTATGGAAGCTGGAAAAAGCAAAAAGCCGGTTATGCTTAAACGTGGATTGTGTGCCACAATTGAGGAATGGCTTGCCAGTGCGGAATACATAATGAAAGAAGGAAACCCCAATGTTATTCTCTGCGAAAGGGGAATCCGTTCCATAGAGACTTATACAAGAAACACCCTTGATGTAAGTGCAATAGCAGCTATTAAGGATTTAACCCACCTTCCGATTATAGCGGACCCGTCACATGCTACAGGAAGGTCAGAATTGATAGCACCTATGGCATTAAGCTCAATTATGTCCGGATGTGACGGACTTATGATAGAGGTGCATCCATCTCCTTGTGAGGCTCTCTGTGATGCAAATCAGCAGCTTACGCCAAGACAATTTGAAATTTTAATGAAAGATATTAAGGATACCGTTGAACTTAGGAAAAGAATAAATAAGAGATATCTGCAAAGACAGATGCAGGAATTATCAGTTGCAGAATAATTGTGAACGGAAAAAGGCTTTTAGTGAATGGAATAAGAAACATATGAAAAGCTGTAATACTGCACTATATCCTCGGTAGAAAATATATGAGTTATATAAGTTTTTAAACCATGTATTTGATACAGAGGTGTCGGCATTTAAAGGAGTTATCAGAAATACAGAGGTGAATATATGACAAAAACGATTACGATAGGAATGGTCGGTGCAGGGCGAGGCACTGAACTTCATATGGCCGGATATGACAGAGTACACGGAGTAAATGTACGATATAAATGGATTTTTGCCAGGAGAGAAGAGCAGCTGCTTGAAGCTCAAAAGCGTTATGGCTTTGAGAGAATAACAAAAAGATATGCTGACCTGCTGGAAGACCCTGAGGTAGATGTTATAGACCTCTGTACCCCGCCTTATATGCATGCGGAAGAAGCCATACTTGCTTTAAATCATGGCAAACACGTTATTTGTGAAAAACCGCTTACCGGATATTTTGGAAACAATGATGATATGGAACTGGCAGGAAAGGTTTCAAAGGAAAAAATGTATCTTTCTTGTCTTAATGACCTCGACAGAATAGAGAAAGCAATTAAGTTGTCCGGAAAAAAATTTATGTATGCTGAAAACTTTGTATATGCTCCTGCCATATTAAAGGCAGCCGAAATCGTTACGGCAAAAAAGAGCCGAATTCTATATATGAAAGGCGAGGAGAGCCTAAAGGGGTCAAGCTCAGCTGTTGCGGGAGAATGGTCAAAAACCGGCGGCGGAACTTTCATACGTACGGGTACACATCCGCTGTCAGCTATTTTGTGGTTAAAACAGCAGGAAGCAGATGCGTATAAAACCGACATAAGAATAAAAAGCGTGCTTGCAGATATGGCGTGTGTAACAAACAGGCTGAGTGAATATGAGCACAGACATATAGCCGCAAAACCAATTGATGTGGAAGATACAAGCACATGCATTGTTGAGTTTACGGATGGCACCCGTGCTGTAGTTATTGCCTGCGATACACTTCTTGGTGGAAGTAAAAATTATGTGGAACTCTACTGTAATGATGCGGCATTAAACTGTGTGCTTACGATGAATAATCTAATGAGCAGTTATATGCTGGATGAAGACGGGCTGGATGATGTATATCTGTCAGAAATGCTTCCAAGTAAATGCGGCTGGAATTATCCATTTATTTCGGATGAGATAATAAGAGGCTACACAAATGAAATGCAGGACTTCATGGAGGCAGTTGCCTTTGACCGAGAACCCAAATCAGGTTTTGCCCTTGCAAGAGACACTGTCAAGGTGGTATATGCGGCGTATTTTTCGGCAGAGCAGGGTAAAAAAGTTGAAGTTCATATGGAATAAACTAAAAAGATATTATATGTTACTAAGACGAAGCAGGTGTAAGGAATATGAGAGTTTTAGTTTATGGAGCATCAGGGGAAATTTATGGCGGAATTGAAAGTTTCCTTATGACAATGAATGAGCATATGAGCAGAGACTGTATTTTTGACTATGTTATTGTGGGTGAAAAATGTATACATACTGAACGCATACAGGCAAGAGGCGGGCGGATATATATGGTGACTTCATATAAAAAAGACCCATTCCGCTTTATTATAGATTCTTGGAAAACAGCAAAAAACGCCAGAAAAGATCATGATACAGCCTATTTTAATCTTTTTTCAATGTGTCATATTACTGCGGTGCTTATGAGCAAAGTACTTAATTATCGTATAATTTTGCACGCTCATAATAACGACATACCTAATAAAAGCAAAGCATACAGAATGCTGCATAGGTTCTGCAGATGGCTGTTAAGCGGTATGAAGTGCACCAGATTCACCAATTCTGAGGAATCAAGTGTATTTATGTTTGGAAGAAAATTTTCAGGTGAAAATCAGGCAGAATTAATATATAACGCAATAGATGTTAAAAAATTCCGTTTTTCACCAGAAGTTCGTGAAAAGAAACGCAGTGAACTGAATATTAATGATAAATTCACAGTTGGATTTGCCGGACGCCTTTCGGCACAAAAAAATACAAATTTCCTTGTAGATATTTTTTATGAAATACATAAACAGGTACCAGAGGCAGTTTTTTTAGTAGCAGGCGAGGGTGAAAAAAGACCGGAGATGGAAAGAAGAGTCAAGGGGCTTGGATTTTCTGAACAGGTAATATTTTTAGGAAGAAGAACGGACATTAATGAGATTTATCAAGCCATGGACTGCTTTGTACTGCCGTCTCTTTTTGAAGGCCTTGGAATAGTCCTTGTAGAAGCCCAGGCATCCGGTCTTCATAGCTTTGCATCAGCAGATGTGATTCCGCCTATAGTTCAAATGTCTGAAAAGATTCTTTATTTTATTCCGCTTGATTTATCAGCTCGCTGCTGGGCAGAAAAAATTCTGGAGAAAAGTAGGATTGATACTGATAGATGTGCTTGGAATGATGTGGTTGAGGATAGCAGTTTTAATATATTAAAAGAAGCAATACGGCTGGAAAGGAGGCTCCAGGTATGAAACGCAATTTTATGCAGGCTTCGCCGTATAAAAAAATACGCTTTATTTTTAGAACGCTGTATTCTTTGGGTCCAAAACATCTGCCAATGTCAGAATACAGCAATTTAGCCAGGATTCTCCGTGGAGGACTTACTAGAATGGCTGTGTTGAAATGCGGAAAAAGAGTAAATATAGACCAAGGAGCCAGGTACGGTTTGGATATTTTGATTGGAGACAATTCAAGCATTGGCAAAAACTCCTTTGTGCAAAGCGGAACATATATAGGGAAAAACGTGATGATTGCGCCTGACTGCGGCATATATACGATGAATCATGGGTTTTCCAGAACTGATATACCAATGTGCAGACAAGGCCTTACCAGACCGAGACCAGTAATAATAGAAGATGATGTATGGATAGGGACGAAGGTAATTATTTTACCGGGAGTTCATATAGGCAAAGGCTCTGTCATAGGCGCCGGTGCCGTTGTAACAAAAAATATACCTGCCTATTCCATTGCGGCAGGAAATCCGGCAGTTGTTAAAAGAAACAGGCTAAAATAATCATTAGTTTATGACAAGTCAGAGAGGTTGGAAATATTGATGAGTGCAGTTTCCAAAATTCATAAAGAAAAACTCATTACAGAGCATACTTCGGGAAAAGGATATGCGCTGTTTATTGCTGTTTTACCGATACTTATGATGTATAAAGTACCTGCCATAGGAATCGGCGTTTCCACAACAATGATTATCGTAAGCTTTTTTTATGCGGCTTCCGTTATATTTAATGACATTCTCTTAAATAATGGCAGATTTCGTATAGCAAAAATTGTTATACCTTTTGTAATTTATCTGCTTTATGTAGTAATAAAAAGCATTGGAGACACTGTCAATATGATACAGACAATGCTCATAATAGTACATATTGTTGCCTTTTCAATGAGAGCTGTAAATACGGAATGCTTAAAAAAATATATTATTGCCATATCAGCGGCGGCAGCCATACTGACTATGATTCAGACAATTCTTCATTATGTTTTTGGTGTACATTTACCTTGTATTGCCCCAGATTTGTGCTTGGACAGCCTTCAGTACTACAGAGGAATAATTTTGACAGGATATCAGGAGACAAGCAGTCTGTATCGTCCGTCAGCTTTTTTTCTTGAGCCTTCACATCTTACGCAGTATTCGTTTGTAGGACTGCTGTTATGTCTTTTCCATGGAAAAAGACAAATACCTGCTGCAGTATGCGTTTCACTGGGAATGGTATCAACTACATCTGGAATGGGAATTATGCTGGCTGGAGGTATATGGTTCCTTTATGTACTGGATATAATCAGAAAATCAGAGTTTTCAAGCAAGATAGCAAAATCAGCCTGCTGTCTGCTTGGAATGATTACCGCTTTATGCATACTCTATCAGTTTGAATTTTTCAGGTCGGCTCTGCAGAGAGTATTTTCTCCCGTAAAATACTCACAAAATAATTACAATGCCATCTGGGGAAGAACTCTTTATTGGGATAAATATATTTCTCCTATGGGAGGCAGAGACTTAATATTTGGATTTGGATATATCAACCTTCCAGATATCTATTTTACAGGATTGATGGAACTTATATATTGTTCCGGAATAATAGGCGTTGCATTATACTACTTTGCTATGATAAAGACCGCTGTTTTATATAAAGGAATTTCAAGAATTATAGCAGGACTACTGTGCGGACTTATGCTTATAGCAAACTCAACAAGCCTAATTTGGATGACATACTATATTGGAAGTCTGATAGTTTTTGGACTGGAAGAATATTTTAATGAAATTAAAGATGAAAAAGAAATTTACATATTTAAGACGGAATATTAATGACATATATCTTTTATGACGTAATATCTAAAAACGGCAGATAAGAAGGTATATTTCTTTACATATAAATTTTGGGCCTTAAGCCTTCAAACAATTTAATTGTTGTATCGCTGGATTGAAAGTTTAAAGAAAGGTAGTTTTATGAAGTCGTATGACAAAATCGTTATAAAGAATACATTTTTTTTATATATTATGACGGGAGCAAAGTTTGTGCTTCCTCTCATCATAACTGCCTGCCTGACCCGCAGGCTCGGACCTGAATCCTATGGAGTAATTTCATATCTGACACCGGTTATGGGATATTTTATATTATTGTTTGACTTTGGCTTTGACTTTTCAGCCACTAAAAAAATATCTCAAAACCGCAGTAACAAGGAGTATATAGAAAAGACAATAGCGTCTGTATATACGGCCAAAATTCTATTGGTGCCCATAGGTTTTATATTTCTCCTTATACTGTTTTTTTGTGTTGAACTGCTTAGGGAATATTTTTTGCTGACAGTACTATACTACATATCCACCGCGGCTCAGATTTTTATTCCTGATTTCCTTTACAGGGGATTGGAAAAAATGGAGGGCATAACAAAAAGGTATATTCTGGCGAAATTTATTACAGCTGTAATGATATTTGTAACGGTACAGGATGACAGAGAACTGATTATTATACCTGTTGCCTATTTGATAGGAACCGTTATCGCGGCAGTATATACAAACCATCATATGGTCAAAAAAATGGGATACAGGTTTTCACTGGCACCGATAAAAGATGCGCTGTCTGAGCTGAAGGTATCATCGATTTATTTTATGTCGACTTTTGCCAGCACAGCACTTTCTGTAACCAGTACGTTCGTTATGGGTATAGTTGGAATGCCCGTTGAAGAAATAGCATACTGGGGTGTTGCGTTTCAGGTTGTACAGGCCGTTCAAGCTATGTATGACCCTATAACGACAAGTATATATCCCCATGTGGCTAAAAAAAGAAATTATAAGTTTGTTTTGCAGGTTACATTAGGCCTTCTGCCGGTTGTAATAATAGGCTGCTTTGCTATGTATTGGCTGGCTTCACTTGTAGTAACTATAATTGCCGGAGATGCTTATTTGGCAGCAGTTCCTGTTTTACAGCATCTAATACCGGTTCTTTTGTTTTCCTTTGTTGCCCAGATGCTGGGATTTCCGCTGCTTGGAGCGCTGGGAAGGGAGTATCAGACTTCACTTACAACATTAATAGCAGCAGGAGTTCAAATACTTGGTCTTATTGTACTGGCTGTTTGTGACAAATTTACACTGGTTTCACTTTCTGTATTGAGAATCTTCACAGAATTTATTCTTATGTCACTTCGCATATACTTCGTATGTATATTTTTGCGGGAGATAAAAACGGCCAAAAAGATTAAAGAAAATAATATTTGATTTTATTGACAGGAGATTAAATTATGGATCGTAAAGTTGGCCAAATTACATTATATAACTACAACTATGGTTCTGCACTTCAGTGCTTTGCAACACAGCAGGTTGCTTATGAATTGAAATATACCTGCATATTATTCAGGAAGGCCGTAAGAAATAAAATTATCAATAAGTTTTTATATTCGGTAAAGGCTGCAATTAAAATGGCTATGTATCCGTCAAATGCAAAAGAATTTGTACGTATGATGAGAGCCAAAAGAAAAACTGCTTTATCGGCGATGAAAGAGCAGGATTTTAAAGGCATACAGCAGTTTATTGATGAGGACATAAATTCCGTTGAAATGACATACGGACAGATGCGCCGTGCTGCATACAGCAGTGAGTATGATGCTTTTTTATCAGGAAGTGACCAAGTTTGGAATGGCAGCTGGTTTTTAAAGGATAAAATGTTTTTCCTCAAATTTGTACCTAAGGAAAAAAGAATTGCCTGGGCACCGAGTTTCGGTATGGACCATATTGCGCCTTATAACTGCCGAAGATTTGCCAGAGATATTAATGAATATAAATATTTGTCAGTAAGAGAAAAGTCAGGCGTAGACATTATAAAAAATCTTACAGGACGTGATGCTGTCCAGCTTTCAGACCCAGTTCTTATGCTTACCCCGGAGCAATGGAGAAGACTGTATAAAAACAGGATAACAGCTGAAAATTTTTATAAAGAGTATGTGTTTTTTTACTTTTTAAATGAACCTAGTACATATGTATTGGATTATTTGGATTTATGTTTGGAAAAGGGAAAGACAATTGTAGCCTTTGCAAGCAATTATGAATGCCTGAAGAAAAGAAACAATATTGTTTTCAGAGGAGGAAGTCCGTGGAACTATCTGGCGCTTCTTGACGGAGCTTCGGAAATTTGTTCAGATTCATATCATGCTCTGGCATTTTCACTGTTGTTTCATAAGCAGATGCATATATTCTGCAGAAATTATCTTCATTCATCTGACCAGTCTGAACGAATTACATCAATTATGAACAGATTAAACATCAGGAACCGTTTTATAGAAAAAGACATATCAGAAAATGATATAGAAGGAAAAATAGATTTTGACTTTATAGATGATGTTCTCAGCCAAGAGAGAACCAAAGCCAAATTATTTCTTACGGAAACCTTGGAGGGATACACTGGATTATGAGCAATGTATTGAAAAATATTAATGAATGTACTGGATGCAGAGCCTGTGAGAAAGTATGTGCCTTTGGAGCTGTTTCCATGGTGCAGGATGAGGAAGGTTTTTTATATCCACGTATAGACAGGGAAAAATGTACGGACTGCGGTATGTGCAGAAAAATCTGCCCGGCAGAAAACGATGTTGAACACAATTATCCCTTAAAAATTTTTGCGGCTATAAATAAAGATAAACAGGTCTTGCTTGACAGCTCCAGTGGAGGAGCGTTTACTGCGCTTGCGGATATTGTTTTCAGAAAAGGCGGAGTTGTAGTGGGCTGTACATTGGACGAAGATTTTTATGCCAGTCAGGCAATTGTATCAAATAAAGAAGAACTTAAGGAATGCAGGGGTTCGAAATATGTGCAGAGCGATACAAAGGATACATATAAAGATGTAAAAGAACTGTTGGAAAACGGAAGATATGTACTTTATACAGGTACGCCCTGCCAAATAGCCGGTTTAAAGAAATATCTTAACAGAGATTATGAAAATCTTCTGACTGCCGATTTTATATGCCATGGAGTGCCAAGTCCAAAGCTGTTTGCAGAACATATAAAGTGGCTGGAAAAAAAGAACGGCCACAAAATTATAAAATACCGATTCAGAAGCAAAATATCATCATATAAGTTTGGGCTTTATTATTACTATTATCTTGTTGAGCCTGTAAAAATGGTCAGCGGCTCAGCTGTTCTAGACCCTTATTATTTTGCATTTCTTAATGCAAAAACATATAGAGAATGCTGTTATCAATGCCAATATGCAGAAGAAAAAAGAGTAGGTGATTTTACTTTTGCTGATTATTGGTCTGTTGAAAAGTTCCATAGTGATATAGATTCGGAGAATGGTGTCTCTATCCTTATGTTTAATACTGCAAAAGGATTATCATATCTGGAACAGGCAGAAAATGAAATGAATCTTATTCCAAGCAGAATGGAATGGATAAAAGAAATCAATTACAATCTCAACAGACCGGCTGAGCGGCCTAAAGAGCGTTCTGAAATATATAAAGATATACAAAAATACGGCTATAGCTTTATGGCTGATAAATATTGTTCGACTTTTAACTGGAAGCTGAGAAATATTTACGGAAAACTTCCTTTATGGCTGAGAATAAGGATAAAAACCATACTGAAGAAATAAAAACAATGTAAATTTTTATATACTGGAATAAGGCAAAAAATTCTAAGAACGGAGCGGAAAACGATGAGAAATTCACAGTATTATGAGCTTGATATTCTGCATTTGCTTGGGCAGTTATGGCGCCGCCTATGGCTTATAGTTATTGCAGGCCTGCTTTTTGGCGGCGGCGGATTTGCCTTTTCAACATTTGTGGTTACACCAAAGTATGAGGCTGAGGCACTGATGTATGTAAATAATACATCAGCTTCTCTGGGAAACACTTCGTTTTCCATAAGTTCTTCTGAGCTGACAGCGGCACAGAGTCTGGCCGATACATATATCATTATCTTAAAAGCGAGAACAACTTTGAATGAGGTTATTGAGAAAGAAGACTTAGATTATACCTATGAAGAGCTGTACGATATGATTTCTTCAGATGCTGTAAACGGTACAGAGGTTTTCAGCATATGTGTAACCAGTGAGGACCCTGAGGAGGCAAAAAATATTGCCAATGCAATTGCGAGAATACTTCCTGATAAGATTTCAGGAATTGTTGACGGAAGTTCGGTGAGAGTTGTGGATTATGCGGTAACTCCAAGCGAGAGTGTATCGCCAAGCATAATAAAATATACTGCTGTCGGTTTTTTAGGCGGAGCACTGCTTGTATGCATAATAATAGTTATACGTACTCTTCTTGATACGCTTATCCATGATGAGGATTATATCATACAGACATACGATTTCCCTATACTGGCTGTTATACCTGACCATACCAAATCAAGCGAAAAATATAAATATAATAACTCAAAAGGTACAACAAACAAGACGAAGGAGAATAAATGATGCATAATCATGAAAAGAAATATATTAATAGCAAAAATATTATTGAAGAACTGCCTAAGTCTTTGGTAGAGCAGCAGGAAATGATCGGTGATAAGCTGAATTTTGCCAGCCAGGAAGCATACAAGCTTTTAAGGACAAACCTTATTTTCAGTATGTCTGATGATGATAAATGTAAAATTATAGGCATAACAAGTGCCCTGAGAGGAGAAGGAAAGAGCACTACGGCGGTAAACTTAGCATATTCTTTAGCTGAAATTAAAAAGAAAACACTGCTTATAGAAGCTGATATGAGGCTTCCGCTGGTTCAGCGTGTACTTAGGTTTGATAATACAATAGGTCTTTCAAATGTTTTGACAGGACTCAATAAAATAGAAGATGCCGTGAGACATTCAGTTTTTTTAGATAACTTAAGTGTATTGCCTTCGGGAGATATACCTCCTAATCCTTCAGAACTTTTGTCATCAATTAAAATGAAACACATTCTGTCTAAATTATTCGAAAACTATGATTACATAATAATTGACCTTCCACCTGTAAGTGCAGTCAGCGATGGACTTACAATATCAAATTTACTGAGCGGTATGATAATAGTTGTAAGACCAAACTACTGCGATAAACACTCTTTGGCATATACAATGAGGCAGATGGAGTTTTTGAAGGTCAGAATTTTGGGATTTGTTATGAACAGTAAGGGGAATAAAAAGAGAAAACACTCAAAATATGGATATAAGTATCAATATAAATACGACTATAAAAAGGTAGACATTTAAAAGCAGGTGGTAGGTTTGTTTGATTTTCATTCACATATACTTCCCTGTATGGACGATGGAAGCAGAAGTGTGGAAGAAAGCGCAGAGATACTTTATGAGAGCAGCCGGCAGGGGATAACAGGCATTGCTGCCACACCGCATTTTTACGCTGATACTATGACACCTGACAGCTTTCTTAAAAAGAGAAAATGTTCATTTGATATGCTTAAACCATATATTAAATCAGATTTACCTGCCATACGGCTTGGTGCAGAAGTTCATTATTTTGACGGTATAAGCAGTTCGGATGATATGCTTAAACTGCGTATAGAAGGCACTTCTCTGCTTTTAGTGGAAATGCCATTAGTAAGATGGACAAGTCATATGTGTGACACGCTGTCCATACTTAACAGCCACAAAGAAATAACAGTTATTCTGGCACATATTGAGCGTTATGTACCGTTTCAGAAAACTGATATTATTTACACTCTTCAGAGGCAGGGGATACTTATGCAGGCCAGTGCAGATTTTTTTATTAACCGAAGATATAGGAGAAAGGCTTTCGGTATGATGCGAAACGGTATGATTGATGTGCTTGGCTCGGACTGCCACAATATAAAAGAAAGACCTCAAAATCTTGGAATGGCAGTGAAGGCAATAAGGAAAGCACTTGGAGAAAAATATATAGATATATTATTAGAAACAGAAAATGAGCTTCTAAAATAAATTGGCCTGAAGCACTGCTTGGTTAAGAATGAAATATAAGAACCAGATAATATCAGCGTAAATAAGAGGCATTAAAAAACAGTGCTGACATTAATCTAAATAATAATGGGAGATGAGATATGTGAAACACAAACGCTGGAGATTATGGCTGGCCTGGGCCGGAGTTATTATATGGTGCGTACTGTGTTTCTACCTGTCTGCCCAAAAGCTGACAAGCACAACAAAATTAAGTGATTCAATTACGCACTTTATACTTGATATATTCGGACTTCCGGGACAGACATACTATATGGCTGTGTTTGACGGATTCAGACTGGCAGCCCATGTAGTTGTTTTTGCCGTTTTTTCAATGCTTTTATGCTGGGCACTTTTTGAAACTTTTGCAGAAAAGAAGATATATTTTTATACTTTCACGGCAGGCATATTTTTTTCAATCGCAAGCGAAGCAGGAAAACTTTTTGTACCAGGAAGGCATTGCTCCGTGGCGGATATGGTTTTAAATTTTCTTGGCTGCATACTAGGCGTCGGACTTATATATATTTTTCGTAATAATCAATAAAAAAGAATTAGTATTATATTGATGCAGAAAGAGAACAGTTTTAAAAATATTGGGTTGTTTATTTAAATCCTTTATATATAAAATTTTTAATAGAGAGGGGGAGAAGTATGAAAAGAAAAACAGTAATGATTTTGGAAGCCGTCTGTCTGATAGCGGGAGTTTCGACTGCCGCCGTGCTCGTGGGAAACCATGAAGAAGTAATGCCTGTACTGGCCTCCATCAGTGAGGATTTAAGCACTAAAATGTTCCCAGACAGAAAAGGTGCGGAAAAAGAATTACTGGAAATGATTAAAAACCTGCCTGCGGCAGAAAACGTAGATACTGCTGATGAGACAGCTGCAGAATCAGTATATTATCAAATAGCTGATATTTATGAGTTATCTGAAAAAAACGGAATTATATTAAGTGAAGCCCAGGAAAAAAAGATAAAGACTGTAATTGATACATATTATCCCGCGGAAGAAATAGCCAATATGCAGCCGATACCTGAATCGGGAGGAGTATTGTCATCCGGTTCTTATGCTTTAAAAAGCGATTTGTCCCTTACAAATCTTAATATTGTAATACCATCAGGTGCCGAAGTGACAATAGATTTGAACGGATATACACTGACAGGAACGGGCAGCGGCAGTGTCATTAAGATTGAATCCGGAGGTACACTTATTTTAAAGGACAGCTCATTTTATCCGTCATTTCGTTCCGGCTCCTTGAGAGGAGGCACGGGTACAATCCTAGAAGAATATCATCCTAATTACAGTGCAGGCGGCGGAATTTTTGTAGAAGGCTATTTTCATATGCTAAGCGGAAATATAACTGACTGCACTGCCGATTCCGGAGGAGGCGTATATATAAGCGATAAAGGAAGCTTTTTGATTTCAGGAGGAAATATAGAAGGATGTACGGCATCGGGAAATATGAACGTATATGGTGGTGGAGTACAGGTTTCAGGCAGCGGAAGCTTCCAGATGGATGGCGGAAGCATAAGAAACTGTTCGGTCATACCACCTGATGAGACTGACGGGCAGTCATTTGGCGGCGGAGGCGTCAGCGTATATAACGGAACATTCACTATGAATGGCGGTTTAATATCACAATGTTTTTCAGGTTACCATGGCGGCGGAGTTTATATTGCTGATAAAAGTAAATCTGTAATATTTGCAGGAGGAACTATAGAAGAATGTTCGGCAGATATAAATGGCGGAGGCATTTATATTTTAAATAACAGTAATGTATCTATGACAGGAGGGACTGTTAAAAAATGTTATGCATCCGGCGGCGGTGCGGTGTGTATTCAGGGAGAATACGGAAAATTTGATCTTAGCGGCGGAGAGCTTTCCGGTTCACGTGATGAAATAAGCGCTGAGAAAATATATAATGCTGAAGACGGCGGCGCGGTCTATATTTTAGGCGGAACTTTTAATATGTCAGGAGGAACCATAAGGGACTTTGCATCATCAAATAACGGCGGAGCCGTTTATATTGGAAGTAATTCCAAAGCCCAGATAATGGGAGGTTCAATTATGGATTGTGAGGCAGATGCTAACGGCGGAGGCATATATATGAATGGTAATCAGGCTGTTATTTATGGCGGAAATATATCAGAATGTGAAGCCGGAAATAATGGCGGCGGAATTTATGTTCTTAACGGTACTGTAACTTTAGGAGACAATGCTGTTATTGAAAAATGTACTTCAGCTGGTGATGCAGTAACTTCTGACGACACTGGAGAAATGACACTTTGGGATGGCGGCGGAGGCATATTTATATCGCCATATTCAAGTGTATATTTTGAAGGCGGAAAAATTTCCGGATGTGTTTCCGCATCATTTGGAGGAGGAGTGTTCTGCTATGGCGAGCTTTTCTTTTACGGAGGAGAAATAACTGAATGTATCGCATTAGGCGGCGGAGGAATACTCCTTGCAGATGACAGCTCTCTCTTTATGAGTGGAGGGTCTATTAAAAACTGTGCAGCTCTTAACGGAAACGGTGGAGGAATAAATTTCTCTGGCGGAACGATGAACTTGGAAGGAACGCCTGTTATATGTGAAAATATAAATAAAAAAGAAGAAACTGCTGTAAATGATGACTTATATATCCCGGAAGGCAGGCTTATTTCTTTCTCAAGTGAACTGTCGGAAGGTGCGTATGTTGGAATATCTGTACCGGAATCATCCTTAGGCGGAAATAACATAGTATTTACACAAACAGGATATTTTAACGATGAAGCACAGTACTTCTTCTCTGATATTGAGAATATGATTATAGAATATGATTATGCAAAAAACTGCTTAAAACTTGTTTATGTTCATTAGTAAACATTAATGCCAGGTAGACTTAATAAAGAGATATAGTTTATATGATAAAAAGGCAGAAAAACAAAAACTGCCTTTTTATTTATAGAAAAAACTTAATTAAAAATTTGGGTTTAATGTTAAATTATAGTTATAAAAAATTTAAAGACATATAAAAATTTTTTTATTTATTTAAAATAACCAACTCACTTATTCGTGTT
>ERZ791934.10-NODE-10-length-257306-cov-6.338444_pt1 | contig 257306 bp, 239 predicted proteins | sample MGYA00510125_ERZ791934 | MGnify/ENA primary metagenome ERZ791934 (study PRJEB30046, sample SAMN00993240) | human gut metagenome | study: EMG produced TPA metagenomics assembly of the A metagenome-wide association study of gut microbiota in type 2... | reverse complement strand
GCAACGGCATTTTCACGGCAACGCCGACAGAGCGTATAACACACTACACTTTGCTTCGCAAAGTCGTGTGCCAAATGGGGGCGTTGCCCCCTTTGGAAACCCCCACAAGAAAAGGCGGTACGCTACCCCTCCACGGGGCGCATACCGCCTTTTCTTGTTATCCAGCCCTCCGGCTGTATTGGTTGAGCAAAAGTCAGCGTGGGATTGGTGTGGTATCTTTATCTAAGTGAACCCCCTCTCTCCCATTTTGAAACTGCCCTGTTGGTTATATTGAGCTGTGACGCCAGGTCTTTCTGGGTCATATTTTTTTCTTTTCTCATTTCTCTTATGAAAAGGCCGGTTTTTGAATTGTCCATTTGTTTTCCTCCCTTTATAAAAAATTATACTATACATTTTCCTTAAAAGCACCAAACCATAGGTTGAATAAGGCTTTTTGTAGGTTTTAAAAATTTTTTATCTGATATAATATAAAAAATTGACCGAAAGGCGCTTTCATTCGTGTTAGTAGTGTAAGGAGTTGATAAAGATGGAGGAAGTGATAAAAATTCCATCCGATAAAACAGAAGAAAAATTAGAAATGTACGCTGATATGCTTTTCAGAATATGTTTTGTGATGCTTAAAAATGAAAATGATGCCGAGGACGCCGTCCAAAACACATTTTTAAAATATATAAATAAGGCGCCTGAATTTGAAAGCCCCGAGCATGAAAAGGCCTGGCTCATAAAAGTGGCTTCCAATGAATGTAGAGATATGAAAAGATTCAGTCTGAGACATACACATACTGACATAACCAAAATACAGACTTCTGTTACCGACCCCGAAAGCTGCGGAATCCTTGAAGCGCTTATGGATATTTCCGAAAAATTCAGGATAGTGCTTATACTGCACTATGTGGAAGGCTTAGGAGTAAGCGCCATAGCGGACATTATAGGAAAATCCGAATCAGCTGTAAAAATGAGACTGCAGAAGGGGCGCAGACTTCTTGAGGAAAAATACAGAAAGGAGTATCTATAATGGATGTTGAAAAACTTAGCGAATCCGTTAAAAAAATAAAGATGAGTGAAGAAAGCAAAAAACGCATAGCCCAAAAGTGTCTGGAAGAAAGCCAAAGAAGGAATGAGGGACTTCCTTCCACAGTAACGAGACCAAAGGCAGGAAGAAAGATATTTAAGGTAACTGCCGCCGCTGTCCTTATATTATGCTCAGCCACAGCCGTTATGGCAGGGAGCGGAATATTTAAAAATCCTTCCATTGTAAAGGATATTGACGAAATAAGAGAGATAGAAAGCGAAGGAGAATACGGAGGATATTCCGTATCGGGTCCCAATTCGCCGACACCCCATTCTCTGGAAGAAATGACCGAGTCCAGAAGATTTAAGTCCGACGGATGGACATCAAAGGATACCATCGGAGGCTCAGTATGGAATCGTTACTACTGGACAGATATGGAGGTCATTGACAATGAAGGCGATTTGAGGGAAAGAAATATATATTCCGACAAAAGAGACATAAAAAAGGAATATACCGCCGAAAACCCTCTGCTCCTGCAGGAGTTTATGAAGGGAGAGGCATATATCGACCTGGCAGAGCTCAATGAACTTTATAATTATGTGCCTGACGCCAATGTTTTATATTATGTAGAGGACAAAAGGGGAAACTATGAGGAATTCTGTTTTGATTCCCTTTATGCCGACAGTGAGGGTAAGTCATACTTTTCCATTGAATACTGGAATCATTCCGAAGCAGATGATGATAATAAATTCAATGAGTATATACCCCAGAGCAGCTACGATGTGGTATACAAATATGTAAATGCCAGCGGCGCCGAGTTTATTATACAGACATACGGTGACTGCGTGTGGGCTACCTGCGATACAGAATACAGTTATATCTGCCTTTACGGAGGATATATGCAGACCGATGAGATAGAGGCGGTGCTGGACTGTATAAGTTTTGAGCAGTGAGTGGAAAACAGGACGATAAGGAAACCGAAAACAAGGAACAAAAAGGCGAAGGAAAAGCTGTCAGCAGTATCCTGATTCAGGACACAAAATATGATTTATGCTTTATATAAAAAGGGCGGTTTACTGCTCTAAAGACTATTACGATGTTGTTTTACATAAACCTTTGCATTTCCATAATAAATAAGCGGGATAACATACGTTATCCCGCTTATTTTAGTTTCTTCCGCTTTTCTTTAAAAACTTTTTATAGGTCATATCCATTCCGAAGGCTCCAAGGGGTGCGGTTATTATTATTGCCGCAACGGCCACTGTAAGAACCAGCTTTCCGCAGGGCAGACCAAGGGAAAGGGGTACCGAGCCGATGGCGGCCTGTACAGTAGCCTTTGGAAGATAGGCTATCATACAGAAAAGACGCTCTTTCTTTTCCAGCTTTGTGCCAAGGACGCAGAAGAATACACCGACAACCCTGAATGCCAGAGCCGCAAATATCATTATTACTACGCCGATTCCGGCAGATGACGCATAGCTTATATCTACGGCTGCGCCTACCAGTACAAAAAGTACTACTTCAGCGGCAATCCACAGCTTGGCAAATTTCTGGGAAAGCCTTGAAGATACGGAAGGCACGCATTTCATCTTAATCATAAGGGCCATGGACATTACCGCAAGAAGGCCTGACATGGGTATTATGCCCTTAAGCCAGTTTTCTATGGAAACAAGAAGGAATGAAAGGCCCAGCACTATAACTACCTTGGTGCTGTTTCGTATGTATCTGTTGTTTTTATAGCAGAATTCAAAAAACGCTGAAAGAACTATTCCGAAAACAGCTCCCACGGCGATACCGATAACTATGGATACGGGTATCTGCACAAAGCTCAGAGCCGATACACTGCCGCCCTGTGCAAGGCCTGTGAATGTGGTGAAAAGCACGATTACGAATACGTCATCAAGGGAAGCTCCGGCCAGAATGAGCTGGGGTATGCCCTTGTCTGTGCCATAGCCTTCGTCCATAAGTTTTACCATTTTGGGAACAACTACGGCAGGGGACACCGCCGCTAAAACTGAACCCATAAGGGCGGCCTCCACATAGGAAACGCCAAGAAGCTTAGGAGCCAGAAGGGTATATCCGACAATCTCAAAGCAGGCGGGCACAAAGGACATCATAAGGGCGGGACGGCCTATTTTCTTAAGGTCAGATAAATCTAAGGACAGGCCTGCCTTTATAAGTATTATTATGAGGGCCAGCTGCCTGAGGTCAGATGATACCGAAAGTATGGAGCTATCCAGCAGATTGAGCACATAGGGGCCAAGAATTATACCCGTTGCCAGCATACCAAGAATTCTTGGAAGTCTTATCATTTCGCAGAGCGCCGCAAAGGCAAGACCAAAGATGAAGATAAAAGCCAATGATGATAACATAATTTCCTCCTGTTATTTTGATAATAAAAAAAGCTGATAACCCTGTCGTAATAAACAACAGAAGTCATCAGCTGTAATAGCGGTTTAGGCACTGCCTGGGGAGAACTTCATTCCCTGCCAGCTATTTTAACATGGATTTTTTTGTTTTTCAATACTAATTTTTAGACATATTACATTCCGCTGTCTCCGTAGTTTGCCAGTACTCTGGCTGAAGGGTCGTTTACATCACAGCCCTCCCAGCTTTTGTTGGGCATCCAGAAGTCTTTGACCATTTCTGCCTGTCCGGGATAGTACTTTTCAAAAATATCTCTGTAAAGGAGGGATTCCTTTGTAAAAGGTGTGGCAAAATCATATTTTTTGCAGCCTTCTTCAAAAAGTTCGTCCGTATATACCGTTTCTGCGTATTCCTTAAGGTCGTCTACCATGGAATGGCCTACGGCATCAGAGAAAGCTGCCTTTTCTCTGAAAAGTATGTCATGGGGAAGAAGGTCGCCCTCAAAGGCATGACGGAGAAGATATTTTCCCTTGTTGTATTTGTTCATCTTAAGCTCGGGGTCAACGCTCATAACGTATTCAGCAAAGTCCAGGTCGCCAAAGGGTACCCTTGCCTCAAGGGAGTTTACCGAAATACATCTGTCGGCACGGAGCACGTCGTACATATAAAGTTCATCAACCCTTTTCTTTGCCTCAGCCTGGAATTCCTCCGCACTGGGAGCAAAGTCCGTATATTTATAGCCGAAAAGCTCATCGGAAATTTCACCCGTAAGAAGTACCCTTATATCAGTGTTTTCGTGGATATATTTGCATACAAGATACATTCCCATGCTGGCTCTGATAGTAGTTATATCGTATGTGCCTATGGAGGCGATAACCGTCTCAAGGGCTTCTATAACGTCGTCCCTTGATATAATGACTTCCGTATGGTCGCTGCCGATATAGTCAGCAACTTCTTTGGCATATTTAAGGTCTATGGCATCCTTATCCATTCCTATGGCAAAGGTCTTGATGGGCTTTTTAAGTATTTTTGCCGATACGGCGCATACAAGGGAGCTGTCAAGGCCGCCGCTTAAAAGGAATCCTAAGGGTGCGTCGGCATCAAGTCTTTTTCTTATGCCAAGTTCCAGTTTGTCATGGATTTTTCTGCATACGGTCTCAATATCGTCTTTGCTGTATTCCTTTACGTCCGTTACACTGCGGTATTTTACAAAATCCTGGCCGTCATAATAATATCCGGGAGGGAAGGGGAATACCTTCTCCACAAGTCCCACCAGGTTTTTTGCTTCGCTGGCAAAAGCGATGGAGCCGTCTGCCTTAAGATAGCCGTAAAAAAGAGGTCTTATGCCGATGGGGTCTCTGGCTGCGATATATTTATCGCTTTCGCCGTCATAAATGACCATGGCAAATTCGGCATCAAGTTTTTTAAACATATCAAGACCGTACTCTCTGTAGAGAGGGAGTATTATTTCGCAGTCGGAACCGCTTTTGAAAGTATATTTCTTTGAAAGCTCCTTTTTAAGAGCACGGAAACAGTATATTTCACCGTTGCATACCACGGCGTCATCACCCATGGCGAAGGGCTGCATACCGCTTTCCTCAAGGCCCATTATGGCCAGACGGTGGAAACAAAGATAACCTGTTTTTGTCTCTATTATTCTTGACATATCGGGACCCCTTGATATGGTCCTGTCAAAAAACTCCTGAAAATCCTTCTGCTGTAACGCCTTTGTTGTTAAACCCATTATTGAACACATAAAAAAACACCTCCGAATTATTATGCAGCTTCATAATTATCCTATCTTTTAGGACGAATAGCTGCTGATCCGCGGTGCCACCTAACTTACTGTATTAAAACAGTCTCCTTAAGACTCTGACAAGTCCCGACGGCTTAACGCGCCGTTCACGCCGCACCTACTGATTTCAAAAAATGTTCGGATTGGTGCTCCGAAGTGTTATTCTTCTGGACTCTTACACGGGTTTTCCACTGTCACCCGCTCACTGTGGCAGAACTTCCAAAATACTTCTCTTCATCATTGCAGTTAACTAAGATTGATTTTTGATGTATGATACACCCTTGAAAAACCGTTGTCAATACATTTTTTATTTTTGGTGAAATATTAATAAATTTAATAATTCGCCCAAGTTTCCTTTTGCTGAAATTTTATCTTTGGATTTTATATTTTATTTCATATTTGCACAATTAAAAATTTTTATGCGGCCTCCTTTTCCGCATATTGACAAAAAATGAGCTTTAGAATATAATATAACAGTCGTGGAGCAAAGGCGCTTCCCATTTTGACGGGAGTACTTTGCTCTTTTTTCGTTGTTAACATAAAATTTTGGTATTAGTATTTTATTAAGGAGTGTTGATAATGCCCAAGTATACCAAGGAAGATATCAAAAGAATAATTGAGGAAGAAGATATTAAGTTTATCCGCCTTCAGTTTACCGATATTTTCGGACAGCTTAAGAACGTTGCTATTATGCCTTCTCAGCTGGACAAAGCACTTAACAATCAGATAATGTTTGACGGAAGCTCTATCGAAGGTTTCGTACGCCTTGAAGAATCAGACCAGTATCTTTACCCCGACCTTAACACATTCACTGTCCTTCCCTGGAGACCTCAGCATGGCAGAGTAGCCAGACTTATCTGCGACATCTATAACCCCGACGGAACACCTTTCGTAGGCGACCCCAGAGGCGCCCTTAAAAGAGTGCTCAAGAGAGCTTATGATATGGGCTATACATTTAACGCAGGCCCTGAGCTCGAGTTTTTCCTTTTCCAGACAGACGATGAAGGAAAACCTACAACAAAAACAAATGACGAAGCAGGATATTTCGACCTCGGACCCCTTGACCACGGCGAAAGCACAAGACGTGAAATCTGCCTTACGCTTGAAAACATGGGCTTTGAGATAGAGGCTTCCCACCACGAAGTGGCAGCAGGCCAGCACGAAATAGACTTTAAATATGCAGATGCCCTTACAGCAGCTGACAACATTATGACATTTAAGATGGCAGTTAAGACAATCGCTCAGAAGAACGGTCTCCATGCCACATTTATGCCTAAGCCCATCTACGGTATCTGCGGTTCAGGTATGCATACAAATATGTCACTCTTCAAAGACGGAAAGAATATTTTCTTTGATCCCGACGGAGAAAGAAAACTCTCTAAGGAAGCTTACAGCTTTATAGCAGGTCTCCTTAAGCATGTAAGAGGAATGGCTGCCATAACAAATCCCCTTGTAAACTCATACAAGAGACTTGTTCCCGGATATGAAGCGCCCTGCTATCTTGCATGGTCAGCAGGAAACAGAAGCGCCCTCATAAGAATACCTTCAGCAAGGGGCAACAGCACAAGAGTAGAGCTCAGAAGCCCTGACCCCGCTTGCAACCCTTACCTTACAATGGCAGTATGCCTTGCAGCAGGTCTTGACGGTATCGAGAAGGGAATGACACCTCCCGAAGAAATCACAGATAACATCTTCGGTATGTCAAGAAGAGAAAGAAGAAAAAGAGGAATTGAAAACCTTCCCGGATCTCTTGAAGAAGCTATTTACGAATTTGAGCATGACGATGTTATTAAAGAAGCCCTTGGCGAGCATATCGTTAACCAGTATATAAGCGCTAAGGAAAAAGAATGGGAAGAATACATCACCAGAGTAAGCAGCTGGGAAGTTGAAAAATACATCGTTGCATTCTAATTTTCCGCAATAAAAATGAGGATAGAACATATAGCGCTCTATACGGACGATATTGAAAGACTCAGAAGTTTTTACATTAAATATTTTTCTGCCGTAAGCGGTGAAATGTATCATAATCCCAAAACTGGGCTTAAAACATACTTTCTTACCTTTGAAGGAGGGGCAAGGCTTGAACTTATGACCCGTCCGGAAACGAAAGACGAAGAAAGAAACCCCTATAAAGCGGGATATATACATACAGCCTTTTCAACGGGTTCAAAAGAAAAGGTGGATTCCCTTACAAAGAGGCTTGAAAATGACGGATTTATAATAGCGGGACAGCCGAGAGTGACCGGAGACGGCTATTATGAAAGTGTTGTTTTGGACCCCGACGGTAATTTTATTGAAATAACGGTTTAAAAATGATTTATTGGTAATAATAAAGTCTGGCAGAATAATTGTCTGTCCGGACTTTTTAAATTATTTCTTAAATTAAATAATAATTATTGTCAATTGATAATAAGTGTGTTATAATGATTTCAACAGAAAAAAATACCATTTACCAAGGAGGCCGTTAATATGAAAAGACTTAAAGACGTTTACCGCTGTGTACTTTGCGGTGGAGATATGCAGATAATCAAATTTGACAAAAAAGAAAGAAAAGTTTACTACCGCTGTGAAAGATGTGGTTATGAGGAAACTCTTACTTTTGAAGAAGCGGGAGTTGACGATGAAGAATATGCTTTCTTCATTCTTAAGGAAGACGGTACTCTTACTTGGGAGTGTCCCGAAAGCGGAGTAAAAACAGAAAGCGTTGATGAAACATCAGATTTTTCTCCCTATTACAACATTGAGCATCTTTGTCCCGAATGTTGTGAGGATTAAATATAAGCCGGAATCAGGGCAGTGTCTTAGGGCGCTGCCCTGATTTTTTTACTTTTGGTAGACATTTATATATAAAATAAACAGAATATATGTAAATTACATATAAAATTTTTGGTAAAAAAATATGTTTGTTTTCACTTTACTTTAGCGTGCTACTATGATAATATGTTAAAGACTTGATAATACAAAAGAAATAGGAGGAGATTTAATATGAAGAAATTTTTAGCAGCAGCTTTTGCGGTTGTTATGGCATTAAGCGTTATGACAGGCTGCTCAAGCTCATCTGAAAATACAACTACTGAAAACGAGGAAACTACAGCAGAAGGCGAAAGCGCATCTTCCGAAAGAACACAGCTTATCGTTGGCTTTGACGCTGAATATCCTCCCTACGGATATATGGCTGAAGACGGAAGCTATGTAGGATTTGACCTTGACCTTGCTCAGGAAGTATGTAACAGAAACGGCTGGGAACTTGTAAAACAGCCCATCGACTGGAACTCAAAGGATATGGAGCTTAACTCAGGAACAATCGACTGCATCTGGAACGGTTTCACAATGACAGGCCGTGAGGAAGAATATACATTCAGCGAGCCCTACGTTGATAACAGTATCGTATTTGTAGTTATGAACGATTCCGATATCCAGACAGAAGCTGACCTTGCAGGAAAAGTTGTTGTAACACAGGCTGACTCATCAGCTCTTGCAGCACTTACAAATACAGAAGACAATGACGAAAATCTTGCTCTTGCAGCATCTTTCGCAGCTCTTGAGCAGGTAGCTGACTACAATACAGCATTTATGGAACTTGAAAGTGGTGTTGTTGATGCCATAGCAGTTGATATCGGCGTTGCTCAGTATCAGCTTACATCAAGAGGCGACACATTCAGACAGCTTGAAGAGCCCCTTTCAACAGAGCAGTATGCTATCGCATTCAAACTCGGCAACACAGAGCTCAGAGACCAGGTTCAGGCTACACTTGATGAAATGCTTGAGGACGGAACATTTGATGAAATAGTTGCAAACTACAGCGACTACAACCTTGACAAGATGGTCTGCCTTGGTAAATAATCAATAACGGAAAGTTCTGCAACGGCGGAGATTATTCTTCGCCGCTTTGCTTGTTTTTAAGAAATAAAAGGTTTTAAGCGAAAGGAATGATTTTTATGTCATTTTCCGCAATGATGGTGCAAATGACACAGGGCTTTGGACAGACAGTCCTTATATTCGTACTGACACTGCTGTTTTCTCTGCCCCTCGGACTTCTCGTGGCTTTCTGCAGAATGTCCAAAATCTCTCCTCTCAGAGGAATAGCAAAGGTTTTTATATCAATACTCAGGGGAACTCCCCTTATGTTACAGCTTATAGTTGTATTCTTCGGTCCTTTCTATCTTTTTAATATAAGAATTAGCAACAGTTACAGATTTGTAGCTATTATAATAGGTTTCGCAGTGAACTATTCAGCATATTTCGCCGAAATATACCGCTCGGGTATAGAATCCATACCCGTAGGACAGTATGAAGCCGCAAACGTACTGGGATACAGCAAAACCCAGACTTTTGTACATATCATATTCCCTCAGATGGTAAAAAGGGTGCTTCCTCCCGTTACAAACGAGGTTATTACCCTTGTTAAAGATACTTCTTTAGCCTTTGCCATTGCATATCAGGAAATGTTCACTACGGCTAAACAGATAGCTGCTGCCGAAACAAGTATTCTTCCTCTGTTTGTGGCAGGTGCATTCTATTTTGTATTTAACTTCATAGTAGCTCAGATAATGGAAAAAATCGAAAATAAAATGAATTATTACAGATAAGGAGGGGAGAAAATGAAAATACTTGAAATAAATAATTGCAGAAAACAGTTTGACGGTGTTGAGGTATTAAAAGACATTTCCCTCTCCGTTGACCAGGGAAAGGCCGTATCCATAATAGGACCCTCAGGCTCAGGAAAATCCACTCTTTTAAGATGTGCTACCCTTCTTGAGACCATGGACGGAGGAGACCTTTCATATCTTGGCGAATATGCCGCAAAGGATAACGGAAACGGCTCCGTATATGCCTCACCTCAGGAACTTAAAAAGATAAAAACAAATTTCGGACTTGTATTTCAGAACTTCAATCTGTTCCCCCATTATTCGGTTATGAGGAACATAACAGAGGCTCCCATACTTGTTCAGAAAAGAAATAAAGACGAAGTATACGAGGAAGGTCTTGCACTCCTTAAGAAAATGGGTCTGGACGGAAAGGCTGACGCATATCCTTACCAGCTTTCCGGAGGACAGCAGCAGCGAGTTTCCATCGCCAGAGCCCTTGCTATGAATCCCAGAATACTTTTCTTTGACGAGCCCACATCAGCCCTTGACCCCGAGCTTACGGGAGAAATTCTGAAGGTTATAAAGGACCTGGCTGAAGAGCATATGACCATGGTAATCGTTACCCACGAAATGTCCTTCGCAAGGGACGTATCAGACCATATCATATTTATGGACGGCGGAGTTATCGTTGAGCAGGGAACACCCGACGAGGTAATAAACAATCCCAAACAGGAAAGAACTCAGCTTTTCCTCAGCCGTTTCAGAAGATAAGCCGGTGAGAAGTTATGGAAGTTAAGTTTGTCAAAATATCTCCCACGGAAAATATGACCGTTATTGTCACATCGCCCGTGGAAAGGGAAAAACAGCTGGCAATAGGCACAGAGCTTATAAAATATTCATCCGTATATGCCGAGCAGGCGGGATTTATGGAAAAGCCCCAAAATCCCAAGGCTGCGGCAAGACTTCAGATGATGGCGGGAGAATTCTGCGGCAACGGCACCATGTCAGCGGCCGTATATACTGCCTGGAAAAAGGGTATACAAAGCGGAGAAACTGCCGTAATCCCCATGGAAGTTTCGGGAGCCGACGGCATACTGGACTGTATGGTATGGGCTGTTGATGCGGAAAATGGAAAATTCGAGGCTCAGGTATCAATGCCCCTTCCCGAAAAAATAGAGCAGAGAAAAATCGAAATAGACAAAAAGGCCTATGATGTTACGGCGGTGGTACTGCCTGGCATAGTCCATATAATAATACCCGCTGGTCTTCTCGGTGAGGACTTTAGGGAAAGGCTTGAAAGAAATGCCCAAAAAATTGGGGAAAATATCGATGATGACGCCTTTGGCCTCATTGTATTTGATGAGGAAAAAAGCGAGATTAATCCCCTTGTGGCTGTGAAATCCGCAAAAAGCCTCTGCTGGGAGAGGGGATGCGGAAGCGGAAGCGAAGCCGTCGGCATATATATGGCTGACAGACTTAAAAGAGATGTAAAACTCAGGCTCAAACAGCCGGGAGGAACAATCGAAACTTCGGTTGTATATGAAAACGGAATAAAGAGTGCGTCCATCAAAGGAGCGGTAAAAATCGCCGCCGAAGGAAGTGCATTTACGGACTGTTGAAAGACAGTCCTTTTTTATTGCCATTACCGCAGGGCAGATGATATAATTTTTTAGGGTGATATTATGAAAAAGATATATTTTGACAATGCGGCCACGTCATTCCCCAAGCCCGACGGTGTGGCGGAAGCCGTTTATAATTATATAAAGTTCAACGGAATGAATATCGGCCGAGGAGCATATACGGATGCCTTTTCGTCGGCCGAGGGAGTATATGAGACAAGGGAGCATTTATGCAGGCTTTTTAATTTTGACAAGCCTTCTAATGTTGTATTTACGGTAAATATAACGGAAGCACTGAATATGGTCATTAAGGGGCTTTTAAAGGCAGGAGATCATGTCATAGTGTCTTCTTTGGAGCATAACGCCGTAATGCGTCCTCTGACACAGCTTGTTGAAAAAGGAGTAACCTTTGACAGGGCGCCCTGTGACGAAACGGGTAAAACCTACGGCGTTGAAGAACTCATAAAGGAAAACACAAAGGCAGTTATTATGTGCCATGCGTCAAATGTATGCGGGTCTTTGGCGCCCATGGAGGAAATAGGCCGTATATGCAGAAAACATAATCTGCTTTTTATTGCCGACTGCGCCCAGAGTGTGGGAAGCATACCCATTGATATGGAAAAAATGAATATAGATATTTTATGCTTTACGGGACATAAGGCCCTTCTGGGACCCCAGGGCACAGGAGGGTTTATCATACGTGATGAAGCCGTACCAATGCTTGACCCTCTCATAAGCGGAGGCACGGGAAGCGTATCCAATCTTGAGACCCTGCCGGAGTTTATGCCCGACAGATTTGAAGCGGGTACCCTTAATATAGCCGGCATTTACGGACTTAAAGCCGGACTGGAGTTTATAGACAGTGTTGGAGTGGAAAGCATACACAGCAGGGAAATGAGACTTACGAAGCTTTTCCTTGACGGCCTTAAGGATATAAAGGGATGCAGGATAATCGGAAAAAATACTGCCGGTGACAGGACAGCCGTTGTTTCCGTAGTCACCGATAGGGATTTGGCAGAAACGGCCTTTCTGCTGGACCGTGAATACGGAATAATGACCAGGGTAGGTATGCACTGTGCACCCAATGCCCATAAGGTTTTGGGAACATACCCTTCAGGCACCCTGAGATTTTCCTTTGGATATTTTAATACGGGTATAGAAATAGAATATGCCCTTGACGCATTGAAAAATATACTGGAAAAATAAAAGAAACCGCTGACTTACCAGTCAGCGGTTTTAATATTTATGCTTTGATAAGGCTGTATATGCATATAAAGTGTAAAACCGTACCGATTATAACAAACAGATGGAACACAAAATGCATATAGCGTTTTCTTTTTCCTATTCCGTAAAGGACTGCGCCTATTGTATAACTTACTCCTCCGCCTATCAAAAGGGCAAGGCCTGATATGCCTGCCGAAGCTATTAATGAAGGTATAAGGAAAAGCGCAAACCAGCCAAGGGCAATATAGCATACCATTGAGAATCTTGAATATTTCTGCAGGTCAATGGCGGTGAATATTATACCGACTATGGCCGCCGCCCATATACAGCCAAGTATTATTAAGGACTTTACGGGGTCATGGGGGTATATGGCTGTGAGTATAACGGGAGTGTAGGTGCCTGCGATTAGTACGAAAATCGTACAGTGGTCGGCTACCCTCAAAATCTGTTTTGCCAGCAGGTTTGACGGATTAAGTCCGTGGTATATGCTGGACATGGCGTATAAAAGTATTATTGATGTTCCGTATACTATGCTGCCGATAAGTGCCGGTGTGCCCGATGAAACACCGATACAGCTTATAAGTACGAATATTCCGAAAACAACTCCTAATGCATGGGAAAAGGAGTTTAAAAATTCCTCAGTTTTTGTGTATGACGGAAGGGGTCTTGCCATAAGTGCTGCTGAAGTCATATATGTCACCTCCAAAGTAAGATAGAAAACTATATTATCTAGTAATTAATACTATATACTTAACATGGTGTTATGTCAATATATAATACCAAATTATATAATATTTAATACTATGTATTGAAGTCGATAGTTCATAATGTTATACTTGTTATATCAGGAGGGATATTATGAATACATCAGAAGTTAAATTTGAAAAAGGGGTGATCCCTCTTTGGGACGGACTGCCCGTTATTGATCTCTACATGGACCAGGTAATTATACTTTTAAACAGATACCTTGGCGTCATTAAGAATAATGACAGCGGAGAAGATACAATAACAAAAAATATGATAAATAACTATGTAAAAATGAAGGCTGTGCCTGCACCGGTCAGAAAAAAATATTCCAGAGAGCATATCGCCTGCCTTTTGATAGTGTGCATTATGAAGCAGGTTTTCAACATTTCAATGATAAAGGACATTATGCCCGATTTTGACGATGAACAGCAGATAAAAGATACCTATAATGACTTTGTCCTTAGACTCAAAACGGCCGAAGATGAAAACTCCGCCAGACTTGAAAAGGACAAGGATTCGTTTATAAAACTTTCAGCCGAAGCCGTTATACTTAAAATAATGGCTGAAAATTCCGTAAGCGGCATATAAAACCATACTGAAAGTATACCCGCTTAAAAAATATATATGCTAAAAAAATGGAGTTTGATATTTCTCAAACTCCATTTTTAATAATATTATTTTTTACTGCCTTTTTTCCTGTTTACTACGGCATATCCTCTTTTTTTGCTCAAATGCTTCTTTTTTTCTTCCTTTGGCTTAAGCATTGTATTTACCGCTGCCATTACATTGTCCTTAAAAAGAGCTCCAAGTATTTTGCTCATTCCCGCCTTTTTATCATCGTCAAGATTTTTGATGGTTTTAAGCAGGGCAGTGGCTGTCTCCAGTTTGTTGGCATTCAAGTCAAGCAGGGTTTTGGCATCGGTGCTCTGCAGTATGTCAAAGAGGGTATCCACAAAAAGTATACGCTCCTCCGTATCCATTTCACTAAGCCAGGTTTTAAGGGCTGCATCGGATATTTCGCTGTATTTTGTGCGTTCTTCGGCCAGTACAAAATTTTTGCCAAGTACTTCCCAGCTGAATGCGTCATGCTGAAGAATACCCTTCTGGGTGCTCTTTACAATGGTGAACTTTTCGTCATGTTCCAGCATTATGCCCACCACCGATGACTCGGGAATTATGGTCTCTATCCTGTCCGCAACCTCCGTATATTCGTTAAGGTCTATGACTTTTCTCGAAAATCCCGGGCCGTCATTGTTGTATACCTTTACGATTCTGTCCTTTACGGCCTTTTCGGAATATATGGCTGAATACACTGAAAGATTTCCGCCCTTTGAGTGGCCGCCTATCATTATTTTGCAGCCGTTGTCGGCACAGGCCTTGGAAACATATTTTACCGCGTCCAGCTGTGAGGGCACCGCACTCATAAATCCCATATTGAAATCTTCTTTCCAGCCGACTATGGTATCGTCGGTGCCCCTGAAGGCTATATACATAAGGTCTTCGTTTATGACTATGGAAAGGGCCGCAAACTGCTGCTGTTTTTCATAGTCTATTTTGTTTATATATTTTTTGAGTAAAAGCTCCTGATAACGGGGAGCTTCCGACATTTTTTTAAAGAGCTTCACTATGTCATTGGGCACAAGGACGCCCATCTCTATTTTATTTCCGTCCCTTGCGGCAAAAAATTCATCCGCCGCATCCTTAAGCCTTATACAGCCGCTGCTGTCAATACCGGGGACTATGGATTCAAAGTCTATAAACGAAAGCTGAGTGAATATAAGATTGTCAATATCATTAAAAGGCGAATCCTTAAAAGTTAAATCGCCTCTCCAGTCAATGTAGTCAAGTATTCCGGACATATAAACACCTCCATATATATTATAGGCATAAAGACGGGCCATGTAAACCAAGGACAAATTCATTTTGCAAAACTGTGGCAGATGTATACAGCCCGATTTCTTCCGCAGGACCTCAAAAGTAACAAAGCAGTCTTTCATTTCATATACTGCATTACAAAAAATCTGTTTTAACGGGAGGGATTAAAATGGCACTTTGCCGGCTTGACCAGCTTAAAGAAGGGGAAAGAGCGGAAGTTATAAGGCTCGACTCCGACGGAAACATAAGAAGAAGGCTTCAAGATATGGGTCTTGTTACAGGAAGCATAGTCAGGTGTTTAGGCCGCAGTCCCTTAGGCGACCCCGCCGCATATGATGTATGCGGAGCCGTACTGGCACTGAGAGATGATGACGCCCGAAGCATTTTTGTTGAAAAGGGTGCTAGCTATGGGACTTACTAATTCATCGGTCGGAATGGGCGCCGCTAAAGGCGTACTTAATGTGACAAAACGAAATAACAGCGATGTAATTGTCGCCTTGGCGGGAAACCCTAATGTGGGCAAAAGCACGCTTTTTAACGCCATAACGGGAATGAGACAGCATACGGGCAACTGGCCCGGAAAAACAGTCACAAATGCCGAAGGAAGAAGAATGTATAACGGCAGGGAATATATTTTTGTGGACCTTCCCGGATGTTATTCCCTTATGGCGGATTCCGAAGACGAAAGGGCCGCAGATGAGTTTATATGTTCAGGCATACCCGATGTGGTGGCTGTGGTATGCGGAGCATCCTGTCTGCAGAGGGGCTTAAGCCTTGTTTTGCAGATAACGGAAATAACGGATAATGTTGTTCTGTGCGTAAATCTTATGGACGAGGCAAAGGCCAAGGGCATAAGAATAGACTGTGTAGGCCTTTCAAAGAAACTGGGAATACCCGTTATACCCATGTGCTCCGGGAAAAAAGAAGGAATAGCAGAATTCCTGGCGGCCGTGGAAAAAACCGCAATAGACGGCGGCAGGGTAAAATATTCCATAGATTACGGAGAAAAAATAACAAAGGCCGTCAGTCTTTCTCCTAAAAAAGGCCGAAAAGCCATTAAGGCCATAAGCGAGTATGATTTATCGGACCCGGCGGTAGTTTATCTGCAGAAAGAAAATATAGATAAAAACAAGGCTTCGGATATAATTACGGAGGCTTTGGCCCTCTCCGCGGAGGACCTTGCTAAAGATACGGTGTTTTTCAATAAAAAAGAGGCCAACGAATTCGACAGAAAAATGGACAGGATTTTTACGGGGAAACTGACGGCCTTTCCCGTTATGGCTGTACTGCTGGCTTTGGTATTCTGGCTTACGGTAAGCGGGGCAAATGTTCCCTCGGAAATTTTGAGCGATTTTCTTTTTGGACTGGAAGATGATATTTTCAAACTTCTTGGCGCTGTGGGCATAGACGGAAAGTTTGCGGACTTCCTTGTAAACGGTGTATACCGAGTGCCGGCCTGGGTAGTATCGGTAATGCTTCCGCCCATGGCCATATTTTTCCCGCTGTTTACCATTTTGGAAGACTCGGGTTATCTGCCAAGGGTAGCCTTTAACCTTGACAGATGCTTTAAAAAGTGCAGAGCCTGCGGAAAACAGGCGCTCACCATGTGTATGGGTTTTGGCTGTAATGCGGCCGGAGTTACGGGGTGCAGAATAATAAACTCCGAAAGGGAAAGACTGGTGGCGGTACTGACCAACAGTTTTGTGCCCTGCAACGGACGGTTTCCAACGCTCATTACCATAATAACCATGTTTTTTGCCTGTGCTTCGGCAGGCGGGTCGGTTATGTCCTCGGTAATACTAAGTGCTGTAGTTATACTGGGTATAGGAGTATCTTTTATAGTATCCGCCATACTGACCAAAACCGTGCTTAAGGGCACGCCCTCGTCCTTTGTACTGGAGCTTCCTCCCTACAGAAAGCCCAAAATAGGCGAAATTATCGTACGCTCGGTTTTTGACAGGACTATTTTTGTGCTTGGAAGGGCCATATGCTCAGCTGTGCCCGCCGGAGCAATAATATGGCTTATGTCAAACATAACCATAGGAGATACGACTCCGCTGAGTATGGTATCAGGATTTTTGGACCCCATAGGACAGTTTATGGGTCTTGACGGAGTTATACTGACTGCCTTTATACTGGGATTCCCCGCAAATGAGATAGTGGTGCCCATAATGATTATGGCATACACAAAGAGCGGACTTATGCAGGAGGCATCATCGCTTTTGCAGTTAAAGGAACTTCTTATAGCCAACGGATGGAGCTGGGTTACTGCCCTATGTATGATAATATTCTGCCTTATGCACTGGCCATGCGCCACTACCCTCCTTACGGTAAAGAAGGAGACGGGAAGCATAAAATGGACCGCTGCGGCGTTTTTGGTGCCGACGGCCGCAGGATTTATTATCTGTTCCCTTATAGCTCATATTGCCGCCGTATTTTAATAAATGAGGGTCAGCCGGATTCTAAATACGGGTCCGGCGGGCCCATATTTAAGGGATAAAAGACCGCGGAAAGTTTTGAAATACTGGCTTTTGGCATAAAAGTTTGACAGCCGGTCCGCACAGGCGGACCGGCTGCTTTTGTCATTCACCTATTTTGTAAATTATGAGACTTGCAAGGGCTGAGGAATCAAAGGTTGAATAGTTTATTATTTCGGATGATGAAAGTCTGAGGCTGACGGGTGAACAGCCTACTTCTATGAGTGCCTGGCCCGAATATGTTATGGACGGGTCGTCGGCTGTATGATTTACATAAACTACGCTGGGAGGTACATTTACGCCGTCTGCCTGAAGGAAGAAGCTGGTATTAAGAGCTACGCCTTCGGGTACATAAACATTATAGCTTACGGCATATATTCCCGGAGTAAATATGTTTATACTGTTGTTGCTGTAACAAAAGCCTTTGCTGTTGTTATAATTCTGAAAAACAAGACCTCCGTTAAAATCGCTGTTGGAAAGGGTTCCTGTCTGCCAGGCCGTAAAATATACCGCGTTGCATGCGGGTTCTTTGCCGGGGCAGCATCTGCATACTGTATTATTGCACATGACAAATTCTCCTTAGATATCTTTATACGATATTATATGCAGACAAGACCAAAAGGGGACTGGCTGAAGGACGTTTTTAATAACTTGTTCCCGAGAATAAAAAAAGACGCCGTAAAAACGGCGTCCTGTATTTATTTACTTAAATATTCTTTGTTAAGCTCTATGAGTTTTTTAATATACTCCGGTGAAGGTCCGCCGGGTATGTTTCTTGCCTCTACGCACTTTTCAACGGAAATGGCGTCATATACTGTCTCATCGAATACAGGAGATATGGCTCTGAATTCATCAAGAGAAAGGTCCTCAAGGGCCTTATTGTTATTTATGCAGTAAAGCACCAGCTGTCCGAGGATGGCGTGGGCATCTCTGAAGGGTACACCGTTTTTAACGAGCCAGTCGGCTGCGTCTGTGGCATTGGTGAATCCGCCCTTTGCGGCATTATACATATTGTTTTTGTTGAACACCGCTGTCTTTATCATATTTGTAAATACGGGGAGACACATCTTCACCGTATCAATGGCATCAAATACCGCCTCTTTATCTTCCTGCATATCTTTGTTATATGCAAGGGGAAGTCCCTTCATCATTGTGAGCATTCCCATAAGATGTCCGTATACACGGCCTGTCTTTCCTCTTATGAGCTCTGCCATATCGGGATTTTTCTTCTGGGGCATAATGCTTGAACCTGTGGAATATGCGTCGTCCAGCTCCACAAATTTGAACTCATGGCTGCTCCAGAGTATTATTTCCTCACAGAAACGGCTTAAATGCATCATAATTACTGACAGTGATGAAAGAAGGTCTATACAGAAATCTCTGTCGCTTACTCCGTCCATACTGTCCTTTGTTATGCTTTCAAAACCAAGGGCATCACATACTGCCTGACGGTCCAGGGGATAAGTTGTTCCCGCAAGGGCTCCCGAGCCAAGAGGCATAACGTTTGTACGTCTGTATGTATCGTCAAGTCTGTCTATATCCCTCTTGAACATTTCGCAGTATGCCAGTACATGATGGGCAAGGGTTACAGGCTGTGCCCTCTGAAGATGGGTGTAGCCGGGCATTATTGTATTTATGTTGGCTTCGGCAATGTTATTGAGCGCTTCGATAAGCTCAAGAAGAAGTTTCTTGATGTCAATTATCTGTTCCTTGTTATACATTCTTATATCAAGGGCTACCTGGTCGTTTCTGCTTCTTCCTGTATGCAGCCTTTTGCCTACGTCTCCGATACGCTCTATAAGAAGAGTCTCTACATTCATATGTATGTCTTCGGCTTTTTCGTCAAACTCTACTTTGCCGTCCTCTATATCCTGAAGAAGCTCCTTAAGTGTTTTCTGTAAAAGCTCAGAATCTTCTTTGGATATTACACCCTGCTTTCCAAGCATTGCCGCATGGGCTATGCTTCCTGTTATATCTTCCTTATACATTCTCTGGTCAAAGGATATGGACGAATGAAAATGGTCCGTAAAACTGTCTGTTGATTTTGTAAAACGTCCGCCCCAAAGCTTCATATTTAATACTCCTTACTTATTGTTTTTCTCAACATTCTGCATCATCATTGCGCGAACCTTAAGAGGAAGGCCAAAAAGATTGATGAATCCGTTGGCATCCTTATGGTCGTAAAGGTCGCCTGTTGTGAAACTTGCGATAGATTCGTTATATAATGAATAGGGTGATGTTGTTCCCGCAGGAATAATATTGCCCTTGTAAAGTTTAAGTTTAACTGTTCCTGTTGTTGTCTCGTTTACGCTGTCAAAGTATGCTGAAAGTGCCTCACGTAAAGGTGTGAACCATTCGCCGCTGTATACGAGCTCTGTGAACTTGTTGCTTGCAACTTCGTTGAATGCCTGTGTCTTTTTGTCAAGTGTAAGGTATTCAAGCTCTCTGTGTGCGTACATAAGAATTGTTCCGCCGGGTGTTTCGTATACGCCCCTTGATTTCATACCTACAACACGGTTTTCGCATATATCTGCAATACCTACGCCGTTTTCTCCGCCGATTTTGTTAAGCTCTGTAAGAAGTTCAACGGGGCCTACTTTCTTGCCGTTAAGTTCTGTACAGATACCCTTTTCAAAACCAAGTGTTACATAAGTGGGTTTGTCGGGTGCCTTTTCGGGTGATACGCCAAGTTGGAGAATGTGGTCGTAATCAGGCTCGTTTTCAGGGTCTTCAAGTTCAAGACCTTCGTGGCTTAAGTGCCAGATGTTTCTGTCACGGCTGTAGCTGTCGCCTTCCTTAACGGGAGCGGGGATTCCTCTGTCTTCAAGGTATTTAACCTCTGCTTCACGTGAATCCATCTTCCATGTATCAAGTCTCCAGGGAGCAATGATTTTAAGGTCGGGAGCAAGAGCCTTTATTGTAAGCTCAAAACGTACCTGGTCGTTTCCTTTTCCTGTTGCGCCGTGGCAGATGGCTGTTGCGCCTTCCTTACGTGCTATCTCAACAAGTCTCTTAGCGATTATAGGTCTTGCCATTGATGTTCCGAGAAGGTATTTTCCTTCATATACGGCATTTGCCTTTACACAGGGGAAAATTGCCTCTGTGATAAATTCTTCTGTAAGGTCTTCTATGTAAAGCTTGCTTGCGCCTGTTCTTAAAGCTCTTTCCTCAAGGCCTTCAGTCTCTTTGCCCTGTCCTACGTTTCCGCAGACAGCTATTACTTCAGCATCGTTGTAGTTTTCTTTAAGCCAGGGAATGATAACAGATGTGTCAAGTCCGCCTGAATAAGCGAGTACGATTTTTTCTTTCATAATATTAAGCCTCCATTAAAATAATATAAATGAAGTATACATTGAAATTTTTAAAAAATCAATATATTTTGTGAAAATAAACATTAAAAATGAATAATTATACGAGACGGCCGCAGCGGCGTTTTTTTGACGGCAAGGTTAAAAATTGAAAAAAATAGGCAGATGTATATGTTTATTTTTTTATGAAAAGTTATATTTTAGAGAATGTCCGGTTCATTTTTATATGTTTTTTGTCTGTATTTTCGGTGTTTTTTATAAAATATGACTACCGGGTACTTAAAAGTGCGGCTTTATAATTTAGAAAAAGGCAGAATTTACCTTATAGTTTAAATATAACGGCTGTTGAATTTCAAAATGTTTAAATTTGCAGTAAAAATAAATAAAACCGGAAGCTGAAAACGGGCTTTATATGGTTAATGTCTTATATAAAGAATAAATATATTCTTGTAATGAATGAGTATTGATGATATAATATGTCGAAAGAAGATATACTTGGGGGAGTTAAAATGGCTGGTTTTTTCAGAAGTATGGCATTTAAAAAATGTGTACTTATAGTTATCTGGGGTGTTACGCTTTTTGGTGTAGGCTTTGGAATCTCTTTCTACAGGGGTGTGGGAAAGAAGTATGACAAGGTACAGGAAATTCCTATTCAGGAAATTTCAGTAGAAGGCCTGGCCGACGGAACATATACAGGAGAATATACATTTGAAACGCTTTACGCTAAAGTTCAGGTCACTGTAAAGGGCGAAGAAATTAAGAAGATAGTTCTTGAAGACTTCGTTACAGAAAAGGGCGAAGATGCTGCCGGTATCGTCAGCAGTATAGTTGAAAACCAGAGCGTTATGGTTGACGACGTTTCTAAGGCTACAGATTCCAGCCGTGTTATTAAACTGGCTGTTATGGACGCGCTTGCACAGTAAAATACATATTTTGGATTTGACGGGCTGTTATTAGGTATCTATTAACAGCCCTAAATTTTGGTGATATTATGGAAAAATGGTTTTTGGCAAATAAAAAAGCGGATTTTTCAGCCATTGCGGAGAGATTTAATATTACTCCCATAACGGCTAAAATCATAAGAAACAGAGACATAATCGATGATGCCGATATTGAAAAATTCCTCCATGGCGGTCTTTGCGACCTCCATGACCCTGCATTGATGAAGGATATGGATATTCTCATCGATATTTTAAGCGGAGAAATAAAGAAAGGAAAAAAGATAAGGGTAGTACAGGATTATGATGTGGACGGCTGTATGTCGGGCTTTATACTGGTGAGTGCCATAAGGGAATGCGGAGGAGATGCCGATTATGATGTGCCTGACAGAACTTCCGAGGGCTACGGCATAAACGACAGAATAGTTGACGGCGCCCTTAGGGACGGCATAAGCACCATAATTACCTGTGACAACGGCATAGCCGCTGCCGACATAGTGGAAAGAGCCGTTGAAAAGGGCATTAAAGTAATCGTTACGGACCACCATGAGGTGCAGTATACGGAGGAAAACGGAAAAATAAATTATATTATCCCCCCTGCCCAGGCTGTAGTTGACCCCAAAAGGCCGGACTGCCCCTATCCCTTTAAGTTTTTATGCGGAGCGGGAATAGCCTATAAGACAGCCCAGCTTTTATACAAAAAGTTCGGAATCGATGATAAAAAACTTCACAGCCTTCTGCAGTATGCGGCCGTGGCCACCGTATGCGATATTGTGGATTTGACGGATGAAAACAGAATAATAGTTAAGGAAGGCTTTAAGGCACTGGAAGAAACAGAAAACTTCGGTATGAGGGCACTTTTGGACAGATGCCTTAAGGAAGGCGAGAAAATATCCGTAGGAAGGGTCGGATTTTTTGTGGGCCCCGTAATAAATGCCGGAGGAAGAATGTCCACGGCCCAGCTGGTAATGAAGCTTTTGTTTTCGGCTTCACGAAATGAGGCGGAAAATATTCTCGACGAGCTTATCTATCTTAATGAAGAAAGAAAAAAAGCCACGGAAGATGCGGTGGACATTATAAAGAAAAAATATGAACTGGCGCCTCCGTCGGACGATGTGATAATAGAGTATAATCCCCTCTGCCATGAAAGCGTGGCGGGAATAGCTGCGGGAAGGATAAAGGACATTTATTATAAACCGACCATAGTGCTGACGGACAGTGAAGATGAGGGATATATAAAGGGCTCTGCAAGAAGCGTAGAAGGCTTTGATATATTTGAAAGAATACTGGGAGTAAGCGACCTGCTTTCAAGATTTGGGGGACACCCCATGGCCGCGGGACTTACCCTTAAAAAGAGCAATCTTGAAGAGTTCATAAGAAGAATGAATGAGCCGCCCTGGCCGGAAGAAGCCGAAAGATTCAAGCGTGTGACCATAGATGCGGCGGTAGTATTTTCGGCCCTCAGCAGACAGGCGGTAGATGAGCTGGAGCTTATTGAGCCCTGCGGAAAGGGAAACAGAAAGCCTGTTTTTGCGGCTAAGAATTTAAAGGTAGAAAAAATATTCATTATGGGAAAAAACAGAAATGCCGTAAAGCTCATATTGAATGACGGTACGGCTTCGGCTGAAGGTCTTTGGTTTGGAGACGCCGACAAGCTTCTTGACGACGTAAGGGACAGATACGGCGAGGAAAACTGCCAGAGATTATTGAAGGGCCTTGACTCAGGTATTAAGGCGGATATAGTTTATACGCCGAAAATCAACAGATATAACGGATTTGAGCGTATTCAGCTTGATATAAGTTCGTTCAGGTGGTAAAATTGTTTATATATATCGGTTTTTGGGAGGAAAAACAATGGATTTAAAAGATAGTATAAGAAGCATTAAGGACTTTCCTGAAAAAGGAATAATTTTCAGAGATATAACAACTCTGCTTAAGGACCCCGAGGCATTAAAACAGGCTGTTGATGAAATCGACGAAAAGCTTGCCGATGTGGATTACGATATTATCGTTGCGCCCGAATCAAGGGGATTTATATTCGGTATGCCCCTTGCATATAACAGAGGCAAAGGCTTTGTGCCCATCAGAAAGAAAGGCAAACTCCCCGCTGAAACTGTCAGCAGAGAATATGCCCTTGAATACGGCACAGCTACTATCGAAATGCATGTTGACGCATTAAAGAAGGGTCAGAAAGTAGTTATCATTGACGACCTCCTTGCTACAGGCGGTACTGCAAAGGCTATGATTGACCTCGTTGAGTCAGTAGGTGCTGAAGTAAGCGCTCTCTGCTTCCTTATCGAGCTTGACGACCTTAAGGGAAGAGATTTCCTCAAAGGATATAATGTAAAAACAATTCTTAATTATTAAAAAAATGCTTGCAATATAGGCTTGTATGTGATAAAATACCATATGTTCGACTATAGGCGAATTATGCCCTATGCCGTTTAACTGTTATTACCGGTGGTCCGCTGGCGCGGCACAAAAGCCATAAGATTATGCGTTAATGAACACCGCTGGAAGAAAGGAGGAAGACAAATGAACGAATTAATTAAACAGATCGAAGCTGAACAGCTTAAGAGCGACATTCCTCAGTTTAATGTAGGCGATACAGTTCGTGTATACGCTAAGGTTGTAGAGGGTTCTAAAGAAAGAATCCAGATGTTCGAAGGTATTGTTATCAAAAAACAGAACGGCGGCGTTAGAGAAAACTTCACAGTTAGAAGAATTGCTTCTGGTGTAGGCGTTGAAAAAACATGGCCCGTTCACTCACCCAGAATTGACCATATCGAACTGGTTAAGAAGGGTATCGTAAGAAGAGCTAAATTATACTACTTAAGAAACAGAGTAGGTAAGGCAGCTAAAGTTAAAGAAGCTATCAGATAATTACTCACAGCGCACGGATTGTTCCGTGCGCTGTTTTCAAATACGGAGGTCCGTTATGGGAAAAACGGAAAAAAAGAAAGACATTAAAAAAGAAATACAGGAATGGGTCCTTCTTATTGTTATTGGTATCATAGCCGTATTTGTCATAAGAAGTTTTGGATTCAGAATAACGGCCGTAAAGGGCTCTTCCATGGTGCCTAACTATGTGCACGGCGAGTATGTTTTTACGGATATACTCAGCTGCAAAATAAAAGGCCCCTCAAGAAATGATATTGTGATTTGCGAATATAACGACGGAGTAGACGGCGAAAACTTTATAAAAAGAGTTATCGGCTGTCCCGGCGATGAGATAAATATTTTTTATGACGAAGAGGCTGAATGTTATAAAACAGCCGTAAACGGAGAAGTTATTGATGAGGACTATATCAACGGCCCTATGATGACCTGCGGCGACAGGGAATATCCCATCACCCTTGGAGAAGACGAATATTTTGTTATGGGTGACAACAGAAACGTAAGCGCCGACAGCAGAGACGGCTACATAGGAACCTTTGAAAGAGACAGCATCATAGGTATCGTAAGATTTAAAATAGTCAATAAATCCTGATGATTAGACTGCACCTAAAGAAAGTTATGGAGATACTATGTTAAAACCTTTATTTAAAAAGATAACAAGTACGGATGAAAAGACTTTAGAAAAAATGACTTCCTGGATGTATGAATGGTGGGGCAAAGATGAGGATTTCAGCCCGGAGGCCGTGGCCTGCTATCTTAAGCACGGTATGCAGGAAAACAGGCTTCCCCAGACCTACGGAATATTTTTGGGACAGGATATAATAGGTATGTATCAGTTTTTATATGATGACCTGACCGTAAGGCCTGACATATATCCTTGGCTTGCCAATGTATACGTTGAGGAAAAGTACCGCGGCATAGGCTTTGGAAAAATCCTTATGGAAAACATAAAAAGGACAGCGCAGGAAAATATAGATTTTGACGAGATTTATTTATATACCGAACATTTTGGACTTTATGAAAAATTCGGCTGGGAGTTTGTGTCGGAAATAGATACATTCCTTGACGGCAAGAGAATACAGAAACTATACAGACTTAAACTTAGATAAAATTTGAGGTGGATTATGAATATACAGTGGTATCCGGGACATATGACAAAAACAAGGCGAATGATGGAGGAAAATATTTCCCTTGTTGATGTTGTCATTGAGCTTATTGACGCTCGTATTCCCTACAGCAGTAAAAATCCCGACATCGATGAGCTGGCAAAAAATAAAAGACGAATTATCGTTATGAATAAAAGCGACCTGGCTGACCCCGCAAAAACCGAAATATGGAAAAAGTATTTTGAGGAAAAGGGATTTACCGTAATACTTTCCGATGCCGTTAAGGGTACGGGAGTAAATAAGGTTTCTGCCGCAGCCGCAGAGCTTATGAAAGACAAAATTGCAAGAGAAAAAGCAAGGGGCAGACTGTTTGTACCCGTAAGGGCTATGATAGTCGGCATACCTAACGTAGGTAAATCTACCTTTATAAATAAGAGTGTCGGAAAGACTACCGCAAAAACAGGAGACAAGCCCGGCGTTACAAGGGGCAAACAGTGGATAAGACTTAAAAAGGACTTTGAGCTTCTGGACACTCCCGGTATACTCTGGCCTAAATTTGAGGACGAAGAAGTCGGCCTTAAGCTGGCGATGATAGGTTCCATAAATGACGACATACTTGATACCCAGACATTATGTACCGAGTTTATCAATCTTATGATGGTGGTAGACCCCGAAAGCATAAGAAAAAGATATAAGACAGAGTTTGATACCATAGAGGAGCCCTTTGAAGTCCTTGAAAAAATTGCCTTAGCAAGGGGATTTATCAAAAAGGGCGGAGAAGCGGACTGCCTTAGGGCGGCTAAAATAATACTTGATGAATTCAGAGGCGGAAAGATAGGAAAAATCACCCTTGAGCTTCCTGAGGATATCAAGGAAATGAACGAAAAGAAAGCCGAAAAAGAGGCAGAGAAAAAACAGAGAGACAAAGAAAGAAAAGATAATTATAAAGGAAGAAAGTAATTTATTTGAGAGCGGTTTGAGCCGCTCTTTTTTTGTGCAGCTGTATTTAAATTAAAATTTGGTAATAAATTCAAACAAAACATTTTATGTAAACAACATCCAAATTTAGTAAAAAAGACGAATATATATTGAATAGTTCATAATTTCTGGAAAAACCTTGAAATTTTTCTGGGGGGGGGTAAAATAGAACATGAGTTATTAGCTCAAAAAAGCTAAAGAAAATTAAAGGAGGATGTTATATGAAAAAGTTCAAAAGACTTACGGCCGGACTTCTGGGTGCGGTTATGGCCTTAAGCGTATGCAGTTTTACTGCGTTTGCGGAAGATGAAAAGGTTGCTAAAATAGGTGATAAGGAGTATGAGAGTGTAACTGAGGCTTTAGAAAAAGTAACTGACGGAACTAAGACAACTATCAAACTCATAGCGAATACTAAGGAAGATATCGAAATACCAGAAGGGAAAAATATTGTTCTTGATTTAGGAGACTATACTATAACAAATGACGATAACCACACTATCATAAATAAAGGCGAGTTAAAAATTAAAGGTGAGGGTACAGTAGATAATATTACACACCAAAAAGCTGCAATTTTTAATGAAGGTACAGTTGTGCTTGACGGAGGAAACTATACAAGAAGTATGGAAAACGGAAGCAGCGCTGAGGATAGTGGCGAAAACTCATACTATACACTTTTAAACCACGGAAATATGACTATTAACGATGGAGTAAGGGTTAGTCAAGGACCGAATGGAAAAGGCCAGTTTTCAAGCCTTGTTGAAAACGGATGGTATAATGGAAATCAGAATGAAAGCAAAGAAAAATCTGTAATGATTATAAACGGTGGAGTTTTTAACGGTGGTCTTAATACTATTAAAAATGATGACTGGGGAAAACTTGTTATAAATGACGGTACTTTTAAAAATACAGCTCAGGCTTCATTCTTAAACTGGAATATAGCAGAAGTAAATGGCGGAACATTCCAGTCTGAAGAATATGCTATTCTTCTTGGCTCTGCTAATGAAGATATGGACAAAGGTGAACTTACAATAAATGGCGGAACATTTAAAAGCAAAAGCCATACTATTTCGAAGATATCAGGTACTGCTCCTACAGAGAGTACAAAAATAGAAATAAATGGTGGAACATTTGAGAGCGAAGATGGCGAAGTGTTTGACAACACCATAAAAGACCAGCAGTCAAGTGGAAATCTTGCTATCAATATCAAGAGCGGAAACTTTACGTCAGATGTAAGCGACTACATGGATGAAGAAAGCCACCTTGTAAAGGATGACGATGGCAACTACGTAGTAATGGACGAAGAGGAATACGAAGACTATCTTGATGACAAGAAACCCAGCCACAGCTACGAGCTTGAAGAAGGCAGAGTAGAAAGAGAAGACAAAGAAGACGAAAAGAATGAGCCTGTAGTAACACCCGAAGGAGAAGCAGGACCTTTCTCAGACGTAGGTAAAGACAACCCTAACTATGATGCAATCATCAAAGTATATGAAAACGGCTGGATGGCAGGTATAGGCGACGGAGTATTCGCACCCAACGGAACACTCACAAGAGCAATGGGAGCAACAGTACTTTGGAACAAAGCAGGAAAACCTGAACCCCAGAATGTAGCACCTTTCCTTGATGTAACAGGCGACGCATGGTATGCAAAAGCAGTAGCATGGGCATACGAGCAGGGAATCGTAGCAGGATACGGCGACGTATTTGGTCCTGATGACGCTCTTACAACAGAGCAGTTTGAAAGAATGAGCGCTATAGCAAACGGAAAGACACCTGAAATCTATGTTGGAGGAGCACCCAACGCAACAAGAGGCTGGGTAGCATCACTCTTAGCTATGTAATAACTGCATATTTAATTTAAAAGTAAAAGAACGTCTCTTTGAGACGTTCTTTTTATATTAAAGTTTTGCAGTTTAGAAATATTTTTAAAGCCTTGGAAAGAACATATAAAAAAGGGAGCGTTTAACGCTCCCTTTTATCGTTATCAGTCTATTTTTGAAAGTCCGATAATTATATCAACGCATTTATCAATGCCAAACATTCCGCTGTCCAGGGAAAGATTGTAGTTTCTCGCGTCGCCCCATTCTCTTCCCGTATGGCGTTTGTAGTAAAGGCTTCTTGTTTTATCCTTTTCTTCAAGTCTCTTTTCGGGTGTCTTTTCACTCTCGCCATAGAGACGGACAATTCTTTCTGCTCTCTTAGGCATACTTGAATGTACAAATACATTTAAGCAGTCTGTTCTTTCCTTTAATATATAGTCGGCACAGCGTCCAACGATAACACAGTTTCCTTTTTCGGCTATATCAAGTACTATCTTTCTCTGCATTACCCATAAAAAGTCTTCCATGGACATTCCATTCATAACGCCGGGGGCAGCAGATGAAAATAAGTATGAGAAAAAGTTTTTATTTGGTGCGTATTCGCCTTCCTGCTCTATAAAGCCTTCATCAAGGCCTGTCTCAAGGGCTACCATTTTAACAAGCTCCTTATCGTAATAAGCATAGCCCAGTTTTTTTGCAACTTCTTTTCCGATGGTTCTTCCGCCGCTTCCGAATTCACGGCTGATAGTTATTATATTCTTTGACATTTATATCGCCTCCTAGATATGGGAAAGTTTGTTTTTGGAAACTCTAGACATAAATAATATTGAAACAACAAGTCCGCAGGCTTCAGCTATGGGGAATGCTGCCCATACGATATTCTGTGCATTGGGAAGGGTGGTAAAGAAATATGCCAGAGGGAGAACCACAATAATAAGTCTTATTGCGGAAATGACCAGGGACTTAATACCTTCGCCCAATGCCTGGAATATACCCTGGAAAATTACATTGGCTCCGACGAATATGTAGCCAAGGGTAACTATCCTTACTGCCTGTATACTGAGTTCCTTTACTTCCGTTGATACGTCAAATAAACCGATTATCTGTTTTCCGAATACCTGAAGAAGAACAGCTCCCACAAGCATTATGGTTGCATTATAGAGAAGGCCGCATCTGATTGCTTTGGATATTCTGGCTCTGTCTCTCATTCCGTAGTTAAATGCCACAATGGGAATAATGGCATTGTTAAGTCCGAAGGCCGCAAAGAATACGAACTGCTGTATTTTGAAGTATATTCCGTAGGCCGTAACAACTGAACCTGATACTCTTACGAAAATTATGTTTATGCAGTATGTCATTACTGACATAAGTGCCTGCATTATTATGGCCGGTATTCCGACACGGTATATTGCTGTGATGATTTCCTTATCGGGAACAAGATATTCGGCCTTTGTTTCGATTTCCTTATTCTTTGTATGGTGGAATATCATTCCTAAAACAAGGGATACAACCTGGCCTATAACCGTCGCATAGGCGGCACCTGCGATGCCTAAAGCAGGACATCCAAACATACCAAATATCATTATAGGGTCAAGGATTATGTTGGTTATGGCTCCGGATACCTGTGCGATTGTAGAAAGCACTGTTTTGCCTGTTCCCTGAAGAAGCTTTTCGTATATCATATATATAACTGAGCCAAAGGATAATACCGTACATATTTTAAGGTAGGAACAGCCCATTTCCTGTATTATGGGGTCCGATGTCTGGGACGAAATATAGGCGTCCACAAAGAACAGTCCGAAAATTAAAAACAATATATATGTACATACACTAAGAAAAACAGCATTGCCCGCTATTCTACTGGCTGTCTTTCTGTCTCCCATACCTAAAAACTTTGAAAGCAGGGAGTTAACACCTACACCCGTACCTATGGCTAAAGCTACCATAAGGGCCTGTATGGGGAAGGCCAGAGTAAGAGCATTTACGGCAGCGTCTCCTACACCTTCCATACTGCTTACGAAATAACTGTCTACGATGTTATAAAATGCCTGAAGCATCATCGACAGTATCATGGGTATGCCCATCTTGAGAATAAGACTTCCTACGGGTTCAATACCCATCTTGTTAGTTATTTGTTTTTCTTCCATAGTTACCTCCGTTCAAACAGTTGACTACATTGCTCTGAGGAGTCTTTTTAAGGAAAGCTACCATAACCTGAAAAAACAGCGTCAGACGCTGTATATTACCTGCGCTTACGCTGTGCACAATAGATTATAACGTCTTGTTTTTTGTAAAGTCAAGAAATTTCGACAACTTCCCTTCAATTTTAATTTATAAGTCTAATTTAATGTAGGAATTTATATTTGATTATGTTATAATCTTATATAGGCAGTACCAATTTTGCGGATTCGCAGGTAAATAAAGGAGGAGATATATTAATGAAAATAAGTCTTTTGGAACCCATAGGAATAGATGCAGCTCTTATGGACGAGCTTTCGGCGCCGCTTAAGGAAAAGGGCCACGAATTTGTTTTTTATCCCGAAAAAACTACTGACCCCAATGAGCTCTATGAAAGAGCAAAGGACAGCGACATCGTTATGATTGCTAATAACCCTCTCCCCGACAGCGTAATAGAAAAATGCCAGAACATAAAAATGCTCAATGTGGCTTTTACAGGCATAGACCATGTGGGTCTCAAAGCCTGCGCTGAAAAAAACGTTACCGTATGCAATGCGGCCGGATATTCAAATGAAACCGTTTCCGAGCTGGCTGTTGGTATGGCCATAAACGTTCTCAGAAAAATTAACGAGGGCGACAAAGCCGTAAGAGAAGGCAAGACCCTTGCTTCAGCTGGCCTTATGGGCACTGAGCTTGGCACAAAGACCGTCGGAATCATCGGTACAGGAAGAATCGGCGTTATGACAGCCGCTCTCTTTAAAGCCTTTGGCTGCCGTGTACTTGGATACAGCAGGACGGTAAAACCCGAAGCAGAAAAGGCCGGCATCGAATATACGGATTTGGAAACACTTTTAAAAGAAAGCGATATAGTATCTTTACATATACCTTCAACAGCCGAGACAAAGGGATTCCTTGATGCTGAAAAGATAGCTCTTATGAAACCAAGTGCTATCCTTATCAACTGCGCAAGAGGCGCTGTAGTTGACAATGCTGCCCTTGCCGAAGCCCTTAACGGCGGAAAAATAGCCGGAGCTGCCATCGACGTATTCGATATGGAGCCTCCTATTCCCGCTGACTATCCTCTTCTTAACGCTAAAAACACTCTGCTTACACCTCACGTGGCGTTTGCGTCCAAAGAGTCTATGATAAGAAGAGCTAAGATAGTTTTCGATAATCTTTATGCTTATCTGGACGGAAATCCCGTAAACGTATGCAAGATAAAATAAGGTAAACTGAAATTTTGCGTGCTTTTTGGACTGTGTTAAATATTAATTTAACGAAAAAGTTTGTTAAAAAGTTTAACAAGTCATATACTGTCGGTATAGGCAGCTTAGAAAAGATTTATAATTTTTTAACAATCTGCACATTTTGAGAAGAAGTATCCACCTGTCTTATTGGTGGATATTTCTTTATCGGTTTTGTATAAAAATCAGTTATTTTTTGTGAAACCATTAATCAAAAATCTATATATTTTTTTGAAGCAGTAATAAATTTTGAAAAAATACGCCTGCTTAGGATGTTTTTTATAAAAACGTAGGACCAAATATGTCAAAAATCACGATTGACACTCCTTTATTTTTTTAGTACCCTTTACTAGTACAAAGTAAATCTGTATAACAGCGTGCTTAGAAATTTTTCGGGCGGAAGGAAAGGAGTTGTCATGGAACTCAAAACTGTCCAAACCCAGAAAATTTACAAAAACATTGTTGAACAGATAGTAGATCTTATCCATGACGGTAGCCTTAAAAAAGGTGACAAGCTCCCTCCCGAAAGGTCGCTTGCTGAAATGCTTAATGTCAGCAGGACTTCTGTAAGGGAAGCGCTTAAAGTAATGGAAATTATGGGCATCATTGAGATTCGTCCCGGTGAAGGCTCTGTAGTGTCCGATTTTAATGTCGAACCGTTCCTTTCTATGATTTGGCCGGTAATTCTGGCTAATCGTGATATAGAGAAAGATCTGCAGGAGTTCAGAAAGATCCTTGAGGAAGGCTCCATCAGACGTCTTGCCCTCAGAGGTGAAACAGAAGACTTTTTCAAAGACTTGAAGGATATAGTCGATGAGATGGAAAAATCCATTGACAACTGCTCTCAGAGCGTTAAACTGGACATCCTGTTCCATAGACGCATATTTGAGCTTACAGGCAACAGGCTCCTTCTGGTGGCCCAGAACCTGACTGAGTATATCCTCGAAAAAACGGTTAAATATAACCGCAGCGAAGCAATTAAAAAGGACGGCTCCGGACAGGTGATATATAAACAGCACCTGGAAATCTATCAGGCCGTTGTTAAAGGTGACAGCGTTGAGGCTGTCAGAAAAATGTCCGAACACTTGGACTACGTGCAAAGTTTAAATTGATTCCGTAAAGAAAAATTTTTTTAACATGTCTGGTTAGACCACCATACCGATAGTTTATTAACAAACAATCCCGGTCAGGTCTGTAATCATAAAAGCAAATAAATATCAAACCTTTATCAGGTAGAGTGTATTTTATTTCAATCAATAAAAGGAGGAAGAAAGATGGAATTTAACAAAGTTACACCCGAAATCATCGAACAGCTTAAAGCAATCGCTCCGGGCAGAGCTTTCGCTGGAGACGAAATCAACGAAGATTATGCTCATGACGAAATGAGATTTTACGGACAGAAACTTCCCGACGCTGTTGTAGAAGTTATTTCTGCAGAGGAAGTTTCAGCAATCGTTAAACTCGCTAACGAGAAAAACATTCCTATTATCCCCAGAGGTGCCGGAACAGGTCTTGCCGGCGGTGCCGTTGCTAAATGGGGCGGAATTATGATATCAACAGTAAGAATGAACCACATTAAGAGCTATGACCTTGGTAACCTTACAGTTACTGTAGAACCCGGCGTTCTTCTTAATGACCTTGCTGTAGATGCAGAAAAACAGGGCCTTATGTATCCACCCGATCCCGGTGAAAAGTTCGCTACACTCGGCGGTAACGTTTCAACAAATGCCGGCGGTATGAGAGCTGTTAAATACGGTTCAACAAGAGATTACGTTCGTTCTATGCAGGTAGTTCTTCCTACAGGCGAAATCGTTAACTTCGGATCAAAGGTTCCCAAGACAAGTTCAGGTTACAGCTTTGTTCAGCTTATGTGCGGTTCAGAAGGTACTCTCGGTATCATCACAGAGCTTACACTTAAACTTATCCCTATGCCTAAAGAGTTTGTCAGCCTCATCATTCCTTTCGAAGATCTTGAAACATGTATCGCTACAGTTCCTCAGATCTTCCTTAACAAACTTGAGCCCCAGGCTCTTGAGTTCATGGGCAGAGACATCGTTGAGATGAGCGAGAAGTATCTTGAAAAAGAAAACTTCCCTAAAGTTGTTGACGGCGTTGAGGCAGGTGCTTACCTCCTTATGACATTCGACGGAAACGACAGAGATCAGCTTGACGCTATCTGCGAGGCTACAAGTGAAGTAGTATTCGAAAACGGAGCTCTTGACGTATTCGTTGCTGATACACCCGACAAGAGAAGAGATGCTTGGGCTGCTAGAAGCCAGTTCCTTGAATCAATTCAGGCTGCTACAGACGAACTTGATGAGTGCGACGTTGTTGTTCCCAGAGACAAGATCGCTGAGTACTTCAACTGGGTTCTTACTCTTCAGGATAAATACAACGTTATTATCAGAGGATTCGGCCACGCCGGAGACGGTAACCTTCATATCTATGCTTGTAAAGAAGGAGATATGTCTCTTGAAGAGTTCGCTGAGAAATCTGACCTTGTTATGGACGAAATGTACGACAAGGCTATCGAAATGGGCGGAGAAATCTCTGGTGAGCACGGTATCGGCCACAGCAAGGTAAAATTCCTTGAAAAGGCTGTAGGCGAAAGAAAGATGGAACTCATGAGAGGCATCAAGAAAGTATTTGACCCTAACAATATCTTAAATCCTGGCAAAGTTTGCGAGAAATGTGACTAAGATATTGATATAAATAAACAATCAACTATAAACAAATAAATTACTAATTTTTAAAGAATTTTTGGGGAGGAAATTATAATGGCTTATATTTTAGACGAGGACGGACGCGCATTGGTTGCAGACGTTAAGAAGTTCTGCGACAACGAAGTAAAGGAACAGTGCAAAGCATATGACGAATCAGGCGAATGGCCTAAAGAAATTTATGACAAGGCTATCGAGCTTGGATACCAGATGCTCGAGGTTCCCGAAGAATACGGCGGACTCGGTCTTCCCGGCGAAACAATCCTTGCTATGTATGAGGAAATGGCTTGGTCAGATGCAGGTTTTGCTGTAACAATGGCAGCAAGCAACCTTGCTCTTAAACCTATCCTTATTGCCGGTACAGAAGAACAGAAACAGAAATACTGTGACGTTGTTATCAACGGTGGTCTTGGTGCATTCGGTCTTACAGAGCCCAACGCTGGTTCTGACCCCGGTGCTGGTAAGACAACAGCTGTTAAAGACGGAGATGACTACATCCTTAACGGTAGAAAATGCTTCATCACAAACGCTCCCGTTGCTGACTTCTTCATCATCACAGCTCTTACAGATAAAACAAAGGGCCTTAAGGGTATGAGCGCTTTCATCATTGATAAGGATACACCGGGCTTAAGCACAACAAACCACGAGAACAAGATGGGTATCAGAACATCTATCACAAGCGACGTTGTTCTTGAAGATGTTAGAATCCCCGCTTCTCAGAGACTTGGTGAAGAAGGTACAGGTTTCGCAACAGCTATGAAGACTCTTGACCTTGCAAGAATGTTCGTTGGCGGACTTGCTGTAGGTATCGCTCAGAGAGCTCTTGACGAAGGCATCGCTTACACAAAGACAAGACAGCAGTTCGGCAGACCCGTTGCTAAGAACCAGGCTCTTCAGTTCAAGATGGCTGATATGGCTATGCAGATCGAATTAGCTCGTCAGATGGTTGCTCACGCTCACAAACTCTATGAACTTGGCCTTCCTTACGGAAAAGAAGCTGCTATGGCTAAATGCTATGCAGGTGATATGGCTGTTCAGGTTACACTTGACGGTATCCAGTTATTCGGTGGATACGGATACTCAAGAGAATATCCTGTTGAAAAGCTCTTAAGAGATGCTAAGATCTTCCAGATCTTCGAAGGTTCAAACGAAATCCAGAGAGTTGTTATCGCTAACCACATTCTTGGTAAATTCTGATAAAATATTAAGTTCATTTTAATGACCGATATTTCAGTTCGGGGAGCTTGAGGGTTCCCCGAACTTTAAGCGCAGACGAACTTTTAAAGGGATTTGGGCTTAAGTAAAAATTTCGATTAGAACGTTATTGGATTTCATTCAAATTTTGGCTGCGGGGGTATGCTCCTGCGTACTCCCTCAGTTTTTTATTAATTTTATAAATATGGGGAGGCCGGACCGTCAGTGCGATCCGGTGTCGTGAGGACGGCTTTTGGCATAAAGACGCTGTCTTTACGGGTACTGGTGCCAAAAGTTAAATTTTAACAATAAAATCTAAGTTTTATTTGACAAGTGCCCTAAACTTTGATAAAGTTTTTTAAGAGACGCATATACTTTTGCGTAGGCGTGCATAAGCAAAACATAATTTTTAGAGGAGGAAATTCTAAATGGAAATTTTAGTTTGTGTAAAACAGGTTCCCGATGCAGATGTAGAAGTTAAATTAAACGCTTCAGGAGCACCTGATATCGAAAAAATCGCTCCTGTTATCAATCCGTTCGACGGATACGCTCTTGAGATGGCTACAAGATACAAAGAAGCTAACGGCGGTACTGTTGTAGTTATGTCAATCGGCGGTGACGAAGTTAAAGACACAATGAAAAACTGCCTTGCAGTTGGTGCTGACGAGGCTTATATCATAAGCGATGTTATCGAAGGCGCAGACGCTGCCGCTACTAGCGAAGTTATCGCTGCTGCAGTTGCTAAGCTTGAGGAAACAAGAGGCAAGAAGTTTGATATCGTTTGCTGTGGTAAAGAATCTACAGACTATGCCTGCGGTATCGTTAGCCAGCTCCTTTCAGAGAAACTTGGATACGGCGAAGTTGTTGACGTTATCGGTTTCGAGCCTAAGGACGGCGGTCTTTCAGTTAAGAAAGAAACAGAAGAAGGATACAACATGGTTGAAATCGGTGTACCCTGCGTTCTTGGTATAATCAAACCTGATTATGAACCCAGATATCCTACAATGAAGAGCAAAATGGCTGCAAGAAAGAAAGACGTTCCCGTTGTTGCTACTGGCGTAAACGCTGCTGCTTCAGTTAAGACAATCAAGGTTTATGAGCCCGCTAAGAAATCAGCCGGCGTTAAGATCAAAGAGGAAACTTTTGAAGAATCAGCACTTAAGGCATTCAATATGCTCGTAGACGCTAAAGTATTATAATCGGGAGGAGGAACTTTAAGATGAAAAATATATTAGTATATGTTGAAGCTGCTGAAGGCAAAGCTAAAAACGTAGGTCTTGAGATCCTTACACCTGCGAAAGTTGCTGCTGACGGTGGAGAAGTTATCGCTGTTGTTATTGGCAAGGACGTAGAAGACGCTGCTAAACAGGCTATCGCTTTCGGTGCTGACAAGGCTGTTGTTGTTGCTGGCGACGACTACGAAGTTTACAATACAGATGTTTACACAAACGCACTCGTTGAAGTAGTTAAGAAATATGCTCCTAAGGCTGTTTTCGTTGGCGCTACACCCGACGGAAAAGACCTTGCTGCAAAAGCTGCTGCTAAAGTTGGATCAGGCTGTGTTACAAACGTAACAGGTGTTGCTCTTGACGGAGACAAGATCGTTTACACAAGCCCTGTATATGCCGGTGCAGTTCTTAACGATGATGTTTGCGAAAGCGAAATCGAATTCGCACTTCTTCGTTCAGGTGCTTTCAAGAAGGCTGAGCCCGATGAAGCTAAAGCTGGCGAAATCATCAACGAAGCTATCGTTTGCCCCGCAGACGCTATCAAGACAAAGGTTGTTGACATCGTTAAAGAAATCTCTGAAACAGTTAACCTTGAAGAAGCTGAAGTTATCGTTGCTGGTGGCCGTGGCGTAGGTTCTGCTGAGAACTTCGCTATTCTTAAAGAGCTCGCTGACGCCCTTGGCGGTGTTATCGGTGCTACAAGAGCTCCTATCGAAGCCGGCTGGATTTCAAGAGCTTACCAGATTGGTCAGTCAGGTAAGAGCGTTGCTCCTAAGCTTTACTTCGCTTGCGGTATCTCAGGTGCTACACAGCACGTTGCTGGTATCACAGGTGCTGACTACATCGTTGCTATCAACAAGGACGAGGATGCTGCTATCTTCGATATCGCTAACGTTGGTATCGTTGGTAACCTTCTTGACATCGTTCCTGTTATTACAGCAGAAGTTAAGAAATTCAAAGCTTGATTTTGAAAATTTAGGCGGAGACCTTTGGTCTCCGCTTTTTTTATGCCGATTTTAATTTTGCAAAAAGAAGGATTTAACATGAGAAATCAATTCTCTTTTCCAACAAAAATGAACATTTAAAAATTTGTTAATTTGTTTAATCATACGAAATACATCTGCAATATCCTGTAATTGCCAATTAGGCTTGATTTTTCCGTGGGGGGGGTAAAATGGTAATTGTATCATTAGTTTTTAATGGCTAAAAATTTAAAGGAGGATGCAGAAATGAAAAGATTTAAGAAGCTTACAGCCGGACTTATGGGTGTAGTTATGGCTTTAGGCGTATGCAGCTTTACAGCATTTGCTGGAGATGATGACAAGTATGCTGAAGGAGCTAAAATAAAAATTAGCTCTGATGAAGAACTTGTTGAAGCAATCAAGAATCAGAAAGATGAGCAGACATGGATATTGGAAGATGGTACTTATGATATAGGCGATGCCGTTTATAAGTTTACAAAAGCAGATGAAAACAAAGGAAAGTTTACTATAGCTGGCGATAGTAATGGTTTTGTTTTTCCTATTGTAGCCAATAATCTTACAATCAAAGGTGCAGAAGGAAAAAATTCTAATGTTATAATAACAAGTGATTTTGATCCTAATTCCGGAAACTGGAGTGTTCAGGATTTCATTACAATAGGTGGAAAAAATGTAACGATTGAAAACATTAATATAAAAGCAAATCCTAATGGATTTGAAAATGGGCTTTCAAATAAAGCCATTGAACTTGCGGGAGATGGTGAGTCTCTTGTTTTAAGAAATGTTGAATTAATTCCTCTTGAAAATAATGATGGTAAATTTAGCGGTTCAATTTTTATTAATGTTGAAGATGCCGGACAATGCGTACTTGAAGATATTTCACTGAGCGCTTGGGTAAATACAAGAGCGGTAAAAAGTGGCACTGTTGAAGTTGATGGTCTTACAATAGACGCTGAGGGAAATGCTTATGCAGGCAAAGATGGATTTGGCTTTTCTGTAAGCGGAGACGAAGTAAAAGTTACAGGCGAAGGTATAACTGTTAAAGTTGATAACATCATAAAACTTGATGAACAGATTTTCAATGACCAGCTTAGAGACGGAACAACTATTGAGCTTGAAAATGGTACATACAAAGTTGATAAGACTCTTCAGCTTAACAAAGATGTTGTAATCAATGGTAATGGAAGCACAATAGAGTTTACTAATGAGATTTATAATAATGAAGACAAAAGCGAGAGATGTGGTTTCAATATTACTGGTGGTACATCTGAAATCAACGATTTAACCATTGAAGGCAATAAAAAAATTAAACATGGCATTAATGTTTATACAGGTGCGGGACAAGAGAGAACAACTGTCGTACTTGATGGCGTTATAATGAAAGATGGAAAAAAAGGCTACGGCTTAGTAAACAACGCTTCTGATGTAACAGTTAAGAACATTGAAACATCTGGAAATGACTGGGGCGGAATCAATGTTGATAATGCTGTTGGTGCTGGAACAGACGGTGCTAAGTTTAAAATGATAAGCGGAACAATTAATGAAGATAATTCAATAGCTTTTGAAAACAAGACAGGTGCTCCTATCGATGCTGAAATCAAAGATGGAACATTCAAGGGCTATGTAGGATATGGTTTAGCTGGCGACAGCTTCGGAGAAGGCGTTGACCCTAAGGAAACTGTAGATGTTAGCATCAAAAATGGAACATTCAAAACAGATGTAAGTGACTTCATGGATGACGACAGCCACCTTGTAAAGGATGACAATGGCAACTTCGTAATAATGGACGATGAAAGATACGAAGACTATCTTGATGACAAGAAACCCAGCCACAGCTATGAGCTTGAAGAAGGCAGAGTAGAAAGAGACGACGAAGAAGACGAAAAGAATGAGCCTGTAGTAACACCCGAAGGAGAAGCAGGACCTTTCTCAGACGTAGGTAAAGACAACCCTAACTATGATGCAATCATCAAAGTATATGAAAACGGCTGGATGGCAGGTATAGGCGACGGAGTATTCGCACCCAACGGAACACTCACAAGAGCAATGGGAGCAACAGTACTTTGGAACAAAGCAGGAAAACCTGAACCCCAGAATGTAGCACCTTTCCTTGATGTAACAGGCGACGCATGGTATGCAAAAGCAGTAGCATGGGCATACGAGCAGGGAATCATCGCAGGATACGATGCAACAACATACGCACCTGACGACGCTCTTACAACAGAGCAGTTCACAAGAATGAATGACATAGCAAACGGCAAGACACCTGAAATCTATGTTGGCGGAGCACCTAACGCAACAAGAGGCTGGGTAGCATCACTCTTAGCTATGTAATCAATTAAAAATTAACAGAGATTTTTAGGGAAGCCTTAGGGCTTCCCTTTTTTATGCATAAGATGGATTATATAAACAAAATAAGGCATATATGGGGCAAAAATGATTAAAAATTAAATTAAATTTATAAAATATCAGTTTTCCGCTTGATTTTTTGTTAAGTAATTGTAAAATGAAATATGGCTTATATTGTCATTTTATGTCGAAAAAAGGGGGACAACTTTATGGGAAGTTTTATAAAAATTTCTTTTGGCTGTTTGGTTTCAGCTGTGATATTCAGCACAATGGGGGTTACATCATTTGCGGAAAACAAAGGGCTTAATAAAATTACCGTTTCAAAAAACGGAGAATATACCGATGTTCAAAAGGCTATAGATGATATAGCAGACGGAGGAACAATAACGGTCGAAGAAGGGGTTTACAATGGACCGTTTGAAATCAATGGAAAAGAAGTAAGGATAGTCGGCAGCGGTGATGTTGTATTCACATTTGACAGTGAATATGTAGAAGGCTTAGAAGATTTTTCGGAGCCCTATGCCGGTATAGTAAACATCAAGGACTCAAAAGGTGTCAGCATTGAAAACATAAAGATTAAGGGAAATGTTGAGGCCGCCAGTGAAAGTCCTGTATTGATAAGCAATACATGTTATTCGGGAATTGCAGTGGTTAATTCAAACGCAGAAATAAATGCCTGTACCATTGAGGATATAACATACAAAGAAGACTTGCAGGAATCTCAGAATGGATATGGTATTTATGCCGAGGCCAGCGAAAAAGCTGAGCTTAAAGTCAAGGATACAAATATAGATGACTTTAATAAAACTGCCATTGCATCCTCAGCAGAAGTGAGCCTTGAAATTGATGACTGTGTTATAGACGGACTTGGTGAACAGGAAAATATAAATCAGAGCGGCATTGAATATTCAGGCGATGCGGTAATATCTGACTCATTGGTGAAAAATTTGAGATATAGTCTGGACAGTGAATGGAGCGGTACCGCAACTGCCATCTATAATTTAGGTGAAGGCAATACATCTGTTATCAAAAATGTTAAAATAAGAAATATAGATTACTCTCTTTACGTTGAAGGCGTATCAGATACAGTTGTCGAAAGCGGATTTTACGGTGGAATAGTAGAAGCTTATGAAGCCGAATCCCTTACTATAAAAGGCGGAGTTTTCAAAGAAGATGTAAGCAGTTATGTTGACGAAGAGTGCGTATCCATAAAAGACGAAAAAGGCAACTATGTTGTTATGACTGAAGAAGAATATGAAGACAGTCTTAACGGCGACGATGATAAGGATGAAGACAAGCACTCAGACGGTGGATATAAACTGGAAGAAAAGACCGCAGAAGATAAGGAAAATGTAGAAACTACAGAAAGAGAAGAACAGCCTGCTGAGAAAGAAATACCGTTTATTGATGTGGCAGAAGATGACCAATACTATGATGCCATTGTATATGTTTATAAAAATGGTTTAATGTCAGGAATCAGCGATGAGGTTTTTGCTCCAAACGGAATGATAACCAGAGGCATGGCGGCTGTTATACTTTGGAATAAGGAAGGAAATCCTGAACCAAACGGTGTAAGCCCATTCCTGGATGTGACAGCAGACGATTATTTCTCAAAGGCAGTAGCATGGGCGTATGAGGAAGGAATCGTATCGGGATACGATAAAACAACATTTGCCCCTGACGATTACGTCACTGTAGAGCAGTTTACAATAATGCTTGACATTATGAACGGAAAAACACCTCTGCCCTATACCGGAATTTCTCCCTATGCAGCAAGAGGCTGGGCAGCAGAGCAGATTTCAGATTTAAAATAAACGGAATAGATATTACAGACACTGTTAAGGCGGTGTCTGTTTTTATTTTAGGAGATTTTTAGTAAAAATATATTAAAACTTCCATAACAGCTTGACTGTAAAGCCTGTTTATAGTTTATTGTTTATGTATGGAGGTGTGCTGTATGAACATTAATGAGGTTGAAGTGGTAACCGGCCTTACAAGAGCCAATATACGCTATTACGAAAAAGAAGGTCTTATCGAAGTAGAAAGACTGGATAATAAATACCGAAATTACAGCTCGGAAAATATTAGAGAGCTTAAGAAAATAGTTCTTCTCAGACGTTTAGGCTTTTCTGTGGATGCCATAAGAAAAATGAAAAACAGCGAGACGGATATGCAGGCAGAGCTTAAGGACAGAATAGGACATATAAACAGCGCCATAGAAGAATTGCAGACGGCCAAAGCCGTATGCGGAAAAATGATAGAAGACAACGCTGCCTATGAAACCTTTGACCCTGTGAAATATATGGAATTGTTTGAAAACAGGGGTACGGATGTTGTAAGCAGAGACATCATCGACGAAAAGGGCCATCCGGTAAGAAGATTTGCTGCCTTTTTTACGGATATATTTTTCTATGAGATGATTTTAGGCTTTATTATAGTTTTCTGTGTCAGAAGAGCCGATGCCGTGGAATCCATGGGCATTTTCTTCCAGATATTCTCAATAATATTTATGATGCTCATAGAGCCTCTGCTTTTATCTAAATTCGGAACAACTCTGGGAAAAAGAATATTCGGCATATATGTATATAACTGCGGCGGAGATAAAATATCCTATAGGGACGGTCTTTACAGATGTTTTTATAGACTGCGCTGGGGACTGGGATTTTATATACCAATATACATACTCTACAGGCTCTATAAAAGTTATAAAGCCTGTGACGACAGTGAAATGATGCTCTGGGACGATGAAAACGATTCGGAAGTAAAAGTAAAGGACTTTTCCTGGAAAAATATATTGGTGTGGGTCATATCTGTGGCATTGTTTTTTGGGGGATTCGTTTTCTCAATACTGTTTTTATCATTCCCTCCCAATAAAGGCAGTGTGACGCCGGAGCAGTTCGTGGAAAACTACAACTATATATCAAAATACAGAAACTTTGAAAGCCTTATTGAAATTCAGGAGGACGGAAAATTTATAAAAGTTACGCCGGAAACGGACGAGCATACCATATATACTATGACAGGCGTATTGGAAGGGGGCTTTTACTATAAAGCAGACGAAAACGGCTATATATCGGAAATAGGATATGAGGCGCAGGGCAGTGAGCCCTTCTATTTCAATTACTGGACCAATGATGAATACAGTATTATGTGGGCACTTATGATGGCTGATGAAAATGCATTTACCTATTTTGAGACGGAAGAATTTATTTTAGAGGCCATTGAAAACTGTTTTGAAAGCGGAATATATTCCTATGAGGGCTATACAGTTTCAAAGACGGTGGAAAGCCATGGTTACGAAATCATTTCAGAAGACGGCGTAATGAAGGATAGCGATGACGGAAGTTTTTCTATAAAATGGAGCATATCCAAAACAGATGCCTGAAAAATTTAAACCCCGCGGGTTTTGTCGGCCGATTACATTAAAAAACGGCTAACATATATTGACATTTTTTGCGCTGCACAATAAACTCAAATTATGTGTGCTGTCAGTATTGAAGCCATATTCAAAACGGCATCAGATGGAAATCTTATCCGAAATCCGGAGGTAAAAAATATGAAATCCTGCGCTTTTACAGGCCACAGACCAAGCGGCTTTTCCTTTGGACTTGATGAAAGCGATATTATGTGCAGAGGAATAATATGTGCGCTTAGAGTCCAGATAAAAAACTTATACAATATGGGTGTCAGAAACTTCTATACCGGCTGCGCAAAGGGCGTAGATACCTGGGCCGCCGAAATAGTCATTGCCGAAAAAGAGATGTATAAGGATATAAAACTTATTGCGGCCATTCCCTTTAAGGGTCAGGAGGACGGCTGGGACCTGGCGGAAAAAAGAAGGTATAACGACCTTCTTAAGGGCTGTGACGAGATAATAACCCTCAGCGATAGGTTCTATAAGGGCGTTTTTCTGAAAAGAGACAGATTTATGGTTGATAATTCCGATGCGGTAATAGCCGTTTATGATGAAGAAAATCATTCCAGCGGTACGGGATACACCGTAAGATATGCCCTTAAGAAAAATAAGACCGTAGTCATAATAAATCCTAAAAATCTGGAAGACAGGACAATTAACATTGAAAATCTGAAATAACTGGGCGGAGGAGGGACCTCCGCTTTTTTTTGTAAAACTGACGAAAAATAAACGGGAATATTTTAAATCCAAAAAATGTATGCTAAAATCAAAATATAGACAATAACCGCGGAATTTAAGCGGGGTGGTGCCATGAAAAGTGAAAAAAATGCTGTCCTGTGGGCAGCAGTATTAAACTGTATATGTGCAGCTGTCTGGGATTTGAATCTTGCTCTTGTACTGTTTTATGGATGGAGAAGCGATTCTTATCTGGGTCTGAGTATTGTAACTGCCCTTATCTGGAATATCATAGCCATAAGATTTGTTGTTAAATACAAAAAAGATAAGAAAAAATATGAAAATTCAGATAACTGACAGCCGCTTAAAGGATGACTTCCTGACAGGAGGGATAGTATGGACACCCCTGATAAAGAAAACAAGAGCAATAAGGGAAAAAATTGAAGTTTTAAAGGAAGAAAGAAAAAATATCAAGTATCGTATAGTTTATAGAATATTTGTTGTGGCTGTAATACTGCTGGAGGCTGTTAACTTGGCCAATGGCTCAAAAATAGCGTTAATGGTTACACTGTGTGCCCTTTTCTCAATTACAACGATTATAAGATTGAAAAATAAAAAAACCGAATACGGCTCGGAGCTTGGCAAGGACCGTACTGAAGAAGTACTTTCAGGAATAATCATTGTGGCCATGACAGCCATATTTTTATATTTTCGTATGGAATAGGGTAACCTTCAACCCTAGTAAACAGGAGTATGTATACGGAAAATAACAAAATAAAATTTTCCGGCAGGGATACAAAAAATTATTCCGCTGTGGCTATAAGACTGCTTTGATAGTGGAGATTTTAATGCTGATGTTAGATATGGACCATAGGGTTATGGATGGCATTATATCCCTTATCAGTCTTATTTACAGCGGCTTGAGCGTATATTTATTAAAAAAATAATATGGACCTCAGATATAATTCTGAGCAGGACTGGGACAGCTGGCGCACCGAATTAAAACTTATAGCGGTATACTGGGCCTGATTCTTGCGGTCTATACCTTTTACGCACTTTTAAAATAAAAATAAATATGGATTGCTTCAGACAGGAGGGGTATTATGAATGGCGGAAAATTAGAAAGATTTTTTGATACCAAGTTTAAAAAAGTTATGTTTCGCTGGATACTGTGTATACTTTTGGCCGTTTCCTGGATAATGAAGGATGTTGGTGTGAATAAAGACTTCAGAATTATATTTACAAGCACTTTATGGATAATTTACGCGGGACTGTGCGTCTATATTTTTAAAAACGGCATTGACATCAGATACAGCGAGTTTGAAGAATGGGATAAATACAGGTTAGAATTGAAAATTGACATAATCTGCGGAGCAATAATTGTGCCGCTGGCTGTAATTTCGTTTTTTAGATAATAAAACCGGGAAACCGGTTTTATTTTTTTGCCTGCCTACAGCCATACATAAGTGCCGCCATATACTCAAAAAAGATGCACACTAAGCCGCCGTCAATTCAGGCTCAGTATGCACTCTGTATACAAAAAAATCATTTAATTAAAATCCGTTAATCTCTTATTTGAGTTTCCGTTTCAAATCCAAACAGATATAATGTCCACTTTGTTACTCCCGGAAATTCGTCTTCGGGCATAAAGTTCCCTTCAATATCATAGGAATACCCAAGCCCCACATACCTGCCGGAGCCTCCATCCTGCATCGGCTCAAAGCAGACACAAAAGAGAGGCTTTTCAAATCTGTGAAGTCTATAATAGTCAGTAATACCGGCAGCAAGCCATAATACGGCAATACATACCACTGCTGCCACAATTTTAAAAATTTTTTTCTTATTATTTGTCAAATTAATTTCCCTTTCTCCTTGTGCTTAACCAAATCGAAATATTTACCACTGATGTAAAACGATGCCTGTTACTCATAATCAGAAAACTGTTCTTGTTTCAACTAAATAATAGCATATCAAAGGGGCACTGTCACCAGACCATTATGCCAAACAGAGCAGTTTAAATAAGATGTAAAGTCAGAAACGGATAAAACCCTTCGTCTGCTTACGGCAGGAAAGATTTTTACAGGGGCTTATATTGTATTCATCAGAAATGCCTTCGCTCAAAAGATGTTCAATTTATGCCGGGCAGGGAGCTGTTTATTTATCGGTATTTATTTATTCAAAATGCGGGTCGAAATTTTTCACCCGTTTTTTTATTTCCTGGCAAATGATGGGATAGAAACGTATGTTCTCTATTTTGTATTATGACTGGGAAAGGAGGGAGGCAGATGACAAAAAAGGAAAGGGAAAAACTTGACCCTATAATAAATGCCGCCGACAATATGGCGGACTTTATGGAAAGGGTATCCGCCGATGATGAGCAGTTTACATCGGGCGGGCAGGTCAATATGACCGCTGTCAAGGGTATGACATCGGCCATAAAGGAACTTGCCGCAGTTATCAGAAACGTAAACGATATTCCTACTAAGGCGGAAAAAGAAGCGGCGCATATGGCTAAGGAAAAATTCCGCATGGACAGGGAGAAGTTTGAAAAGGACGATTCCCCCGAAGAAGTAAGGGTAATTATACAGGGCGCCGAGGACTGGGATTCTTAAATGGAGATTTTCATTGAAAATCCCAATGAAAAACAAAAGCTCTTTCTTTCGGACCGGCACAGACACGTTGCCTTCGGCGGGGCAAGGGGCGGCGGCAAAAGCTGGGCCGTAAGGACAAAGGCCAAACTTCTGGCATTCAGATATGCCGGAATAAGTCTTCTCATAGTCAGAAGGAGCTACCCGGAGCTTATAAACAATCACATAAATGTTTTAAAGAAAGAATTGGCCGGTGCAGCCTTGTACAACGACAGGGATAAGGTTTTGAGGTTCGTCAATGGCAGCACCTTGAATTTTATGTATTGTGACGGCGACGGTGACTTGGACAGACTGCAGGGTACAGAGTACGATGTTATTTTCATCGATGAGGCAACTCAGCTTTCCGAATTTCAAATGAAAAGCATTACTGCCTGTGTAAGAGGTGTGAATCCCTTTCCGAAACGTGTGTACTATACCTGCAATCCCGGAGGCAGGGGACATGAATACATCAAAAGGATATTTATCGACAGGATATATAAGGACGGAGAAAATCCCGATGATTACAGCTTTATTCAGTCCCTTGTGACAGATAATACGGCGCTTATGCGCTCTCAGCCGGATTATATCAAGCAGCTTGAAGCGCTTCCGCCAAAACTGAGACAGGCGTGGCTTTTCGGTAAATGGGATATATTTGAGGGACGTTTCTTTGACGACTTTGTAATTGGCGATGAAAAGGCACAAAAAGAAAGAAGATTTACCCATGTTATCGAACCCTTTGACCTTTCAAGCGGTGAGGCCAAGGGCTGGAAAATATACCGAAGCTATGATTTTGGATATAACAAGCCCTTTTCCTGCGCCTGGTGGGCGGTGGATTATGACGGTGTCATATACAGGATATTGGAGCTCTACGGCTGTACCGATACTCCAAATGAAGGAGTAAGGTGGACCCCCGACAGACAGTTTGCCGAAATAAGCCGTATAGAAAAAGAACATCCCTGGCTTAGGGGCAAAGAGATAACGGGTGTTGCCGACCCTTCCATTTGGGACGCATCAAGGGGAGAATCGGTGGCCGATACGGCGGCCGGATACGGAGTTTATTTTTCGCCGGGGGATAACAAGAGGATAGCCGGCTGGATGCAGTGCCATTACAGACTGCAGTTTGACGAAGAAGGCTGGTCAAGGATGTATGTGTTCAACAACTGTAAGGCATTTATCAGAACTATTCCTCTTCTTATGTTCAGCAAGACAAACCCCGAAGACCTGGATACTTCCGCCGAAGACCATGTGGCCGACGAATGGAGATATTTCTGTATGGAAAGACCCATAGCTCCCATTGTGAGCCAAGTAAGAAACATAGTTTCCGACCCCCTCAATATGTTTTGCGATTAAGCGCTTTTTTCAAAGGAGGAGATGTATGAACGGCATTAACACAGCCGTCGGAGAAGAACAGCTCAGACGGGCAAACTCGATTTTAAGAAAATACAAAAGCGGAAAAACCGTCCTTGAACAGAAAATAATCGAGAATGAACAGTGGTGGAAACTGCGCCACTGGCGCTACATAAAGGGCGGCAATGAAAATGATTTTAAAACCACATCGGCCTGGCTTTTCAATGTGATAATCAATAAGCACGCCGATGGCATTGAAGCTTATCCCGAACCCTGTATCCTGCCTAGGGAAGAAGGAGACAAAAAAGAGGCTGAAAGGCTTTCCTGCATAATACCTGCCGTACTGGAGCAGAACGGCTTTGAGGAAACCTATTCGGACGTACTCTGGCAGAAGCTTAAAACCGGCACAGGCGTATACGGCGTATTCTGGGACAGAAAGAAGCTTAACGGTCTGGGAGACATAAGCATTAAAAAGACTGATATACTCAATCTTTTCTGGGAGCCCGGCATAACGGATTTTCAAAAGAGTAGAAATGTATTCTGCATCGAACTGGTGGATAACGATGTGCTGGAGGGAGTGTATCCCGAACTTAAGGGAAAGCTTAAGGGCAGTGAAGTGACCCTTGCCAGATATATTTATGATGACAGTGTGGATACAAGCGATAAAAGCATTGTAATTGACTGGTACTACAGAAAGTATTCAAACGGAAAAAGAATTCTCCACTACTGCAAATATGTGGGCAATACGGTCATTTACGCCACAGAGAATGATACCGAAAAGCCCGTTGTGGGAATAAACCCCGACGGCAGTCCCCTTTACGGACAGAGCCGTGCGGAAAGAGGCTGGTATGACCATGGCGAATATCCCTTTGTTTTTGACAGGCTTTTCCCTGCGGAAGGCACACCCTGCGGATTCGGATATATAGACGTATGCAAAAACACCCAGGAACAGATTGACAGACTTTCGCAGGCAGTTGTCAAAAATGCGGTAATGTCCGCTTCACCCAGATTTTTCCTGAGGGGAGACGGAAGCGTAAACGAAAAGGAATTTACGGACTGGACAAAACCCATTGTCCATGTAAACGGAAATCTAGGTACGGACAGCATAAGGGCCATAGATACACCAAGTATGGACGACTTATGCATTACGGTTTTAAATTCCAAAATACAGGAACTCAGGGAAACTTCAGGAACAAACGAGGCATCAACGGGCAAGGCTCCTTCGGGAGTAACGGCCGCCTCTGCCATAGCTGCCCTCCAGGAAGCCGCAGGAAAGACATCAAGAGCAGGCACCCTTTCGGCATACAGGGCATACAGCAGAGTTATATCCCAGGTCATTGAGCTCATAAGGCAGTTTTACGATATTCCGAGACAGTTCAGAATAACGGGAAAGCTTGGCGAGGATATTTTTGAATCCTATGACAACAGCGGCATAAAGCCAAGAATGATAAATGAGATGGGGATAAATATGGGACTTGATTCACCGCTGTTTGACATAAAGATTTCTGCCCAGAGGAAAAACGCCTATTCAAAGGTTCAGCAGAATGAACTGGCGCTGGAACTTTACAGAAACGGCTGTTTCAATCCATCTCTGGCAGACCAGGCATCTCTCCTGCTTGATACCATGGACTTTGACGGAAAGGACGCCCTCAGAAGAAAGATACAGGAAAACAGCGGTATGTCCAGGGATGCGGCATTATATAAACAGCTGGCGCTGACCCTGGCAAAAAGATATGAACCGTCGGTTTATGAAAGACTGGTTTTATCGGAAAGCAATGGAGGTACAGCCGGCGGAGAGAAGGTGCCGCAAAAATCCGAAGGGGGCTCAGACAGCCAGTCAGGGCAGGCAGGCCAAATCGGCGAGTCATCGGTGACGGCTAAAGCCAGAGAAAGAGCGGCAATGACGGTTGTACCGGGTTAAAAAGGAGGTCAATAAATGGAAAATATATCAAAAGACGGAAAAATGGACAGAAAAGTTCCTTTTCCCGAAAAAAACGAAGCAGCCAGAAGAAGACTTATGGAAATAATCGATGAGGCTGAAAAAACCAAAAAAGTCTATCCTTCATTCAATCTTGATAAGGAATTTGAAAATCCTGTGTTCAGAAGACTTTTATCAGCGGGTGTTCCGGTGATATCAGCCTATGAGCTTATCCACAGGGACGAGGTAAATTCCCTTCTTATTGAAAAAGCCGTAAGACAGGCTGAAAAAAGGATAGCTTCCGCGGTAAGCTCCGGAACAAGGGTGCCCGACGAAAACGGAAGCAGACCTTCGGCTGCATCTGTTTCTACGGTAGACCCCAGAAACCTTACTAAGGCTGAGAGAAAAAGTATCAGAGAAAAGGTAAGACGAGGAGAAAGCGTATATTTATAATTCAGCGGATATTTTGACGCACACAGGAAAGGAATGATTTGATGATTAAACTTAATTTACAGCATTTCGCCGATGCGGGAACACTTGTAAATACTACAGGAAATTATATCAATGCCTATGACGGCTCAAAAACGGAATTTGACGGAGAAAATACTCTTACTCCAACAATGAAGACTTATTATGACACAGAGCTTCTCGAAAATGCCAGAGCAGAACTTGTGCATACTCAGTTTGGAAAGAAACAGCCTCTCCCCTCACACAGAGGAAAGACTGTTGAATGGAGAAAATGGAATACCCTTGCGGACGCTTCACAGCTTACGGAAGGCGTTATCCCCACAGGCCAGAAGCTCGGACAGTCAAGCATAACAGTTCCCATCACTCAGTATGGTACATACGTTACCGTTTCGGACCAGCTTGAACTTCACGCGGTCGATGACGTTATCCTCGGAGCGGCCGAAGAACTTGGAGCTTCAGCGGGAAGCACCATGGATAAGATAGCAAGAAACGTTCTCTGCCAGGGTACAAACGTTATCTATGCGGATAAGATAGGTGAGGACGGAACAGCCACAGAGGTTGCCAGCAGAGAAGAACTTGATAAAACAGCTAAGCTCACACCTGCAATGGTAAATAAAGCCGTAACTTATCTCAAAAAGATGAAGGCGCCTAAAATCGACGGCAAATATATGGCCATTATCCATCCTTCGGTAGGATATGACCTCCGTCAGAGTGACGAATGGAACGAAGCCCATAAATATGCTTCTCCCGAAGAAATTTATAACGGTGAAATCGGCGAGCTCCATGGCGTAAGATTCATCGAGACTACAGAGGCAAAAATTATGAACTCAACAGGCGGCGCCGTTTATCTTTCATTATTCTTCGGAAAGGACGCCTACGGCGAGATTGACCCCGACGGCGGCGGAATGGAAATGATTATAAAGGATAAATCCGAAGCGGGCGGACCTCTTAATCAGTTCTCAACCCTCGGATATAAATTTTCAACAGCATTCAAGATCCTTTACGAGGACAGAATGGTCAGAGTTGAAAGCTGCTCCGACTATTCGGATGTCGATGAGGAAAACTAAAATATCAGCTTAAAAATAAACAAATAAAAGTAAGGACAGATAACTGCAAACAAATATAAAACAAATATAAACACAAAATTAATATAAACATACGCCGAAACTTAAGGCCGCGTAAAAACGCGGCCCCTATAAAACGCAGGGGAGGATTGAAATATGGCAAAAGTTAAGGGCGGAGTTACCGCCGGAACATCAAAACTTTGGGATGAAATGGTGGAAGTAAGACTTCCTAAGGCGCCTAAGACAGAACAGAACTTTCAGTTCGTTGGGGTAAACGGAAAGACTTTTCAGGTACCCAGAGGCAAAAGCGTAAAAGTTCCCAAACCCGTGGCACAGGTGCTTGCCTATTCGGAGGCAGCCAAAAATGCCGCTGAGGAATACGAAAGCGAACTTGCGGGTGAATAAAAGTAAAAGGCGCGTGAGCGCCTTTTGCTTTATGGAAAGGAGGAGTTGATATGTATATATCTGAGGCGATAGAAACTGCGGATAAACTTAAACCAAATGCATACACAAGAGAAGACAAGGTGAAGTGGCTTTCAGACATAGATAAACAGATTTTTCTGGAGATAATCATAACACACTCTCCTTCGGAAGAATCGGAAAACATAAGGATAGACTCATTTACGGGATACGGCCCTGAAACGGACATAGAAAATACAAAACTTCTTGCGCCCTCACCCTTTGATGAGCTCTATATCCACGGACTTAAGAGGCAGATAGACCTCCATAATGAGGAATATTCAAAATATAACAATGACTGCCTTCTCTTTAACAGCGCCTATACCAACTTTTATGACTGGTATAACCGCGGACACGAACCAAAGGGCGAGCCTGCCTTTAAGATTTAAGGAGGTGCACCATGCTTTATCCTACACTTAATACCATTGAGACCGGAAGGGTAATGACCGAAAGGTTCGGGGGATATAACCATAACGACAGAATTTCGGAAAGTGAATTTTATTATACGGCTAACCTGACTACGGATATGTATCCTTTGGCCGCCTCAAGAAAGAAAAGAGGCATCATATCCAAACTTACATCTCCTAGCGGCCTTGCCGTAAAGGACAGTCTCGTATATGCCGACGGCAGTTACCTTTATTACAACGGAAACAGGGTGGAAGGCATAACCCTTTCAACCCTTCCCGAAAACTGCCCCAAGAAATTTGTCAGTATGGGAGCCTATCTCTGCATATTCCCGGACAAGATTTATCTTAATACGGCGGATATGACGGATTTCGGATATATGGAAAAAAGCTATAAGGCTGCCGACGGCACAAAAATAACATACTGTCTGTGCGGCAGTGACGGAACGGCCTATGACAGCGTTACCGCATCCGACACGGAGCCCAAAGATCCTCAAAACGGAGATTACTGGGTGGATACGTCTTCAAAGCCCCATGTTCTTAAACAGTATTCGTCGTCCTTATCCATGTGGGCCGAATGTGCGTCCGTATATGTGAAGATAGAAGCGGCGGGCATAGGCAGCGGATTTTCCGAAGGCGACGGAGTAAGAATAAACGGCTGTACCTGTGAGGACGAAGGACTTAACGAGCAGATTAAGACCCTTAACGCTACGCTTACATTAAAGGCGGCATCGGACAATTATATAGTTGTGACGGGCATCATAGATGAGGCGGTAACGGTAACGGCCTCGGGAGGAAACGGCATAAGCGTTGAAAGAAAGGTACCTAAAATGGACTTTGTTACGGAATGCCAGAACAGACTGTGGGGCTGCTATTACGGAATTGAGGACGGAAAAACCGTCAATGAGATATTCTGCTGTAAATTAGGCGACTTTAAAAACTGGGAGACCTATGCCGGCATATCCACCGATTCCTTCAGAGCTTCCTGCGGAACGGACGGAGTATGGACGGGAGCCGCAACCTATTTGGGATACCCCTTCTTCTTCAAGGAAAATTATGTGCATAAAGTCTATGTTTCCTCAACGGGCGCCCATCAGTGTGTCAGCGCAGCCGTTGAAGGAGTGGAAAAGGGCTCCGCAGAGTCCATGACAACGGTGGGAGACCTGCTGTTTTATAAGGCTCCATCGGGTATAAACGCCTTTGACGGAACAAGTGCCGTCAGTGTTTCCGAGGCCTTGGGCCAGGAAAGATATAATTCTGCCGTGGGTGGAAGACAGGGAAACAAATATTATATAGCAATGAAAAATACCGACGGGGAGACCAGTGTGTTTGTCTATGACGTGCAGAAGGGCTTCTGGATAAGAGAAGACGATAAAGACATAAAGTTCTTTGCAGATATGGGCGGAGAATTATATTTTATAGATTCAGAAGGAAACTTAGGCACCATGGGCGGAAGCGCCGGAGTTTTGGAGGATGATTTTTCCTGGGAAGCCGAAAGCGGAATGATAGGCTGTGACTATTACGGCAAAAAATATATATCCAGGCTCAACCTCAGAATGAGTCTTGAAAAAAACTGCCCTGCGGAATTTTTCATACAGTATGACTCCGACGGAAAGTGGGAAAAAAGAGGAGTAGTCAGAGGAATGGGAAAGGGCGTTACATTTACGCTTCCCATAGTCCCCAGAAGATGCGACCATCTGAGATTTAAAATAAAAGGAGAGGGAGAATTCAGGCTGTACTCCATCACACGCGTCCTTGAGAAGGGAAGTGATATGTAATGGCATTTTATCTGAATGTACCTCCTGTGATGCCTAAGGGCAGGGACGGACAGGAAGGTTTGGAAAGGCTCAGAAGCTACGTTTTTCAGACCGTGGAGACACTAAACGCGGGAATGAAGGATTTTGGAGCGGAAGGTGTTTTGGAAGAGATAAACAGAGCCGTAAACAGCGGTGACAGCGGAGAAACGGATAATTCTATCCTTGCCTCCCATAACAATATACGCTCCCTTATAATCAAGACTGCGGATTTTGCCGTAAAAAACAGTGAGGAATTTAGAAAAATACTCAAAAGCGAGTACAGCGCGTCTTCCGATTACGGAGAACTTATAGAAAAGCTGGAAAACGAAATAACTGCCAATTCTGAAGGCATAACCCAGCTTTTCAGATATACTTCGGGAATACGTTCGGAATTTGGGGATTTCTCCACTACCAGCGAGCAGTATATAAAGACAGGACTTCTTTATTATGACGATGCGGGGGCTCCCGTATTCGGTGTGGGTGTGGGAAATTTGTCCACAAAGATAGACGCAAACGGTGAGACTGTCTTGGACAAACAGAATCTTCTTACCACAACCACGGCCGAGGAAATGGCCTTTTGGAATACGGGACAGAAGGTGGCATATATAAATGCCAATAAAATGTATTTCCCGTCGGGAAGCCTTGTTGCCTATGAGGCTGACATAAGCGGAAAAATAACCGCAACATCCGGCGAAATAGGCAAATGTAAAATAACGGACTGCGAGCTTATGGGAAGTCTTTATGTATATCCTAAAAGCGGAGATGCTGCAAGGAAGGGCATAATGGGCTTTGATACATTCGAGGACCATTTCGGAGATACGAGAGAGGCCCTTCTTATAAAACACGAGGTAGGAAATACTTTTGTTTCGGTGGACAATCTTTATACGACCATAGGTTTTGACAACGGCAGTGTATTGAGCCACGTTGAGTGCGCGAGGACAGGGCTTACTATGCAGTCCTTCGACCTTCCTTCGTCGGGAAGCTATGATGATGCGGAGACTGCGGCGTCCATAGTTATGGACCCCTCAAGCATTGTTATGACCAATAAATTCATACATACATCAAGCGGCGGCAAGGACCATCCTTCCAGGACGGAAATAGCTTTGAGGGATGAAATGATATACTTCATCCACGAAGAAGACGGAGCGGAAGAAGGATTTTATCTGGATGGACCTAGACTTATGCCCATAAATGACGATGATATGTATATCGGAAGCACATCGGTCAGAGTAAGAAGAATATATACCAATGATATAAGAATTTATGTTGATGACTCTACCTATTACAATGCAGACGATATTCTGACGGCCTGCGGGCTTATATAAGGAGGTATTCTATGAACAAACCGGCATCGGTTGCCATAAGGGAACTGGAAAATAATATAGAAAACTGTATCAATTCAAGCGGACTTCCTCCCATTATCGTAGAGATGGTTTTGAGAGGATACTATATACAGATAAAGGAAATGGCAAAAAATCAGACGGAAAATGAAAATGCGTCCTATGAAAAAAGCTTAAGGGAAAGCTCGGAAGATAAGGCCGTTTCAAAAGAAAACAAGTTAAAAACAAAAAACTAAAGGAAAGGGAGGTATATAGATGGCAAGTGATCTTATGAATGTCGGCGCTACCGGAAAATATTATAAAGTCCAGCCAAACGGCAAGGCGGAAGCGGGTCTTAGCGTAGGCGACAGGGTAGTAACAAACAGCGGTACATATCAGATATTAAAGGTAAATGCCGACGGAAGCTATCAGTCAGCTTTATATGACGAGGGAATTACCACTAAAAACTATACCGGTAAATATGCCAATGATTACGGCCCCTATTCAGGCTCACAGTCCATAGGAAATGACATAAAAAAAGAGCTTTCGGATGCCTATGACGATGACTACCGTTTGTCGGTATCCAGGGATAAGTATGACGATATACTTTCTTCAAAGCCCGATGAATATGAAAGCGCCTACCGTAAAGAAATGGAGGATATCCTCGACAAAATCGAAAACAGAGAGGACTTTTCCTACAGCCTTAATGACGACATACTTTATAGACAGTACAGAGACAGCTATATAAGTGCGGGAAAAACAGCCATGCAGGACGCCGCCGGCCAGGCTGCGGCCCTCACGGGAGGCTATGGAAATACCTATGCTTCGTCGGTGTCATCGGCGGCCTATGAGAGATACTTACAGCAGCTCAGTGACAAGATACCCGAGCTGTACCAGCTTTCAAAACAGGCCTATGATGCGGAAGGAGACGAGCTTTACAGACTTTATTCCCTCTATTCGGCTGCGGACAGTGCCGATTATGAAAGATACAGAGACAGTGTGAGCGACTGGCAGAAAGAAAGAGACTATTACTACAGTGAATATATGAATGAGCTCCAGAATGCAAGGGAAGATTACTATGACAGACTTTCTTTCCTTCAGGACGCGGCTGAAATGGAAAGCGATGATTACTGGAATAATATTGACCAGCAGAACACCATCAAACAGATGGAGCTTGACAGGGAAAAATTTGAATATGAGAAAGCCTATGATGCGGCAAAGAGCGCCTCATCTTCGTCTAAGTCTTCATCTTCGTCATCAAAGGGCAAAACCGTTACGGTATCTCTCTATGACGATGCCGTTGAAGCCTACAGTAAGGGAGGAGAAACGGAATTAAATATGTTTGCCGACAAACTCAGGGGAAGCGGATACAGTGCGGATGGTATTGAAGACGTACTGGCCTATGCCAGAAAATACGGAAAGTCATCGAAAAAATCATCTCTTTCGGCCCTGTTTGGCAGTTCAACAAGCAGTAAAACATCCGAAAACGGGCTGTTTGGCGGATTTTTCGGGTAAAATAACGGAGGTGGTTTATTGTGTTAAAGATAGATTCCGCTTTGCCAAGTCCAAGAATAGTCAACGGTATTATAGAGTGGTATGCTTCCGATACCTTTGAGCTGGGGCTTAAACTGAATCTGAAAGACGGTGACGGCGAAAGCATAGTGCTTGGCGAAGGCGACACAGTAAAGGTGAACATAAGAAACGACAGAGGGGAAGAGGTAAAGACCTTTGAATTCAAAAACATATCCGATAACAGCATCACCCTTGTTTTTGATGCGGAGGCCAGCGCCCTGTTTACCGAAGGCACATATTTTTACGATATTGTGTCCGAAGGCACCCGCAGAGTTACCATAGCCAGAAACAACCGTATAAAAGTAAGATAAGTAAGATAAGGAAGGTGATGATATGGCTTCTGATACAAAGGCTTATGCAAGGATAAATGCCTGCATAGATGCAGTTATCAAAAGTCCCGTATATGCGGATATAAGCGCAGACATACCTTCTGCCCTTACTGCTGAAATCGAGGGAGTGACAGGCAGAGGGGTAGCCGATGTTATACTGGAGAACGGCGAGATAATATTTGTTATGTCCGACGGAGAACGTATCAGCATAGGTAAACTGCCAGTGCCGGAAATACCAACAGCGTCATCGGAGGTCCTTGGAGGAATAAAGGTAGGGGAAAATCTTGTGATAGACGAAAGCGGTACTTTATCGGCTTCGGCGGTGCAGGAAGTTATAAAGGATGATGACAGACCCGTAAGCGGCGGTGCCGTATATGAAATAGTCGGAGAGGTTGAAAACATACTGTCCGACGTGTAAGAGACAAAGTTATTAAAATATCCGATAAGGGAGGTCATATATGAGCATAGCACAGCAGGCGGCAAGAATTACTTCTCTCAGAGACGAATTAAGGGATATATTGAAAGAACTTGGTCTTGCCGATGAACAGGATAAACTTGAGCAGTGTGTCGAAACAGTGAGAAATATGCCTAAAATACCTGCGGAAGATACGGTGCTTGACATAAATAATACTGAAAAACAGATAGCTAAAGGATATCACCTGGCAGAAGGAAGGGTACATATCGTAACCGAAGAAAAAACCGTTACACAAAACGGAACGGTTATACCTTCCGAGGGAAAGGTCCTTTCAAAGATAATCGTCAATGTGGATAACAGCCCAAATCTTCAGGAAAAGACCGTATCCCCCTCAAAGGAGATACAGACGGTCGTATCCGATGAAGGCTATGACGGACTTTCAAAGGTCATCATAGAAGCAATTGCCGACATATATGCCGATATATCCGGAGTGACGGCATCGGCGGAAGATGTGCTTGAGGGAAAAAGTTTTGTATCCTCTGCGGGAGAAAACGTGGCGGGCGCCATGAAAAATATGGCTGACAGTGGTATATCCATTGACGGAATGATAAATGAAGCCGTACCCATACCAAGTGGATTTTACAACGGTATGGGGTACGCAAAAATAACAGACAGCATAGAAAACGAACTTGCTGCCCTATAGTATCTGATGATTATGTAAGGAGATGGTATTATTACCTGTGAATATTGTCATACTCTTCCCCATAAAAGCGGCTGCCCGGCGGCAGAGGACAAGGATATAAAAATATGTGATTTTTGCGGAAGAGAGATTTTGGAAGATGAATTTTATATTGAAGCTGACGGGAGCTGTTATCATCCTGAGTGCTCTGTTTTTTGAGAGAAAAATATTTTAAGGTTCGTTTACAGTCAGGTGTTTTTATTTGAATGGCAGATTTGCCATGGTTTAAGAGAAACCGGGATAACGGGAAAGCTGGCTTTATTCCCTTAGTACCGTCAGAGCAAGCAGCAGCGTTTGGCTGTAAAATTTAATCAGCCGTCTTTTAAAGACGGCTGATTTTTATATATCATATTTATCTATATTGGCACTGCCCGAAGTATTGCTTACGGCTTCCCTTACATAAAGAACCCTTTTGGGAGATACTGACAGCTCATCGATACCCATGGCCATAAATATTTCCAAAAGCTCTTTGTCCGCCGCGGCTTCACCGCATATTCCTATCCATTTTCCTCTTTTATGGATATTGTCGGCGGCCATTTTTATAAGTCTGAGCACCGCCGTACTGTCTGCGGTATACAGGTCCGAAAGAGACGGATTCTGCCTGTCGGCAGCCATGGTATACTGGGTCAGGTCATTGGTGCCTACGCTGAAAAAGTCGGAAATTTCGGCAAGTTCGTCACTTATGAGGGCTGCTGAAGGAGTTTCTATCATTATCCCTATGGGAACGTCTTTGAACTCCTTATTTTCGCTTTTCAGCTCTTTTTTTACCTCATCGGCCATTTCTCTTGTCTTTATAAGTTCTTCCGTTGTTGTTATCATCGGTATCATTATATAAATATTACCCTTAACCGATGCCCGGTATATAGCCCTGAGCTGGGATTTGAATATATCAGGCCTTTTAAGACAGAGCCTTATGGCGCGCAGTCCAAGGGCGGGGTTTTCTTCGTTTTCCATGGGGATACAGTCAGCTTTTTTATCGGCGCCTATATCCAGTGTCCTTATTATGACGGGTTTGTTTCCCATCTTTTCGGCTATGGAGGAATATACGCTGTACAGCTCGTCTTCAGTAGGAAGGGTACGCCTGTCCATATACATAAACTCACTTCTGAAAAGGCCTATGCCTTCGGCGTCATTCTCAAGGACGGCATCAATGTCAGACGGTCTGGTTATGTTGGCAAACATCATTATTTTTCTGCCGTCTTTTGTTACGGTGGGCTTTCCGATAAAGGCCGAAAGCTTTAAATCGTCTTCCTTCTGGAGGCGCAGCTTTTCATCGGCTTCCTTTAAAATATTATCGTCCGGGTCAATATATACAACCCCTGTGTTTCCGTCGGCATACATTATATGCCCGTCGCAGGATTTGTCTATCTGTCCCGCACCTACAATGGCGGGAATACCCATGGTTCTGGCCAGTATTGATGTATGGGAGGTGGAAGAACCGTATTTTGTCACAAAGGCAAGTATGCTGTTTCTGTCAAAGGAAGCTGTCTCACCGGGAGAAAGGTCGTCAGACGCTACTATTACCTTTTCACCCTTTGGCAGCTTGAGCTTTTTGCCGGACAGCGTATTTATAAGACTGTCCGTTATGTCCTCCACATCGACAGCCCTCTCACGCATATATTCCGAGTCCGAAAGCTTGAGCATTTCAGCCAGATTGTCTCCGATGATTTTAACGGCGTATTCGGCATTTACCTTTTCTCTTTCTATCATATTTTCCGCTTCACCCAGAAAATCCGGGTCCATAAGCATAAGGGAGTGGGTCTCGAATATCTGTGAACTTTCTTCTCCGGCTTCCTTCTGGGTCTTTATTTTAAGCTCCGTCAGGTCGTCAAGATAGTCCTCCACGGCGTTAGACAGCCTGTCAAGTTCCGCCTGCGTATCATTTACGGTGCGGCGTATTATCTTCTCGTCCGCCTTCTCCATAAAAAATATTTTTCCTACGGCTATGCCCGGACTTACTCCGCTGCCCTTGAGTTTAATCATATCCATTCCTCCCCATTCAAAGCTTTTCGCTGATGAGTTTTTTCAGGCTTTCTGCCGCCTTTTCCTCGTCGCTTCCTGAAACGGTGACGGTTATGTCATCTCCGTTTTTCGCTCCCAGAGACATTACGGAAAATATTTTTTTCGCATCTGCTGTTTTTTGGTTTACTTCGATTTTAATATCCGAACCGTATTTGGCCGCTTCTTTCACTATATATCCTGCCGGGCGTGCATGTATGCCTGCGGGGTCGCTTATTTTGTATGAAAACTGCTTCATTGTTTTTCCCTCCGATGCATTATTTTCTTTTTTGTGATATTACAAAATCTCACTTATTACACTGCCCCGAATCTTATTTTTTATACAAAAACAAAAGTCCTGCACCGGCTGGATAATATTTCTTTTTATAAATAAAAAGGAGACTCCGTTCATTACAAACGAAGCCTCCAAAGAAAAAGAAGATTTCAGTATTTAATTATTTAAGTAATTCAACAAAGTCTGCGGGAATATATGTTACGCCGTCAACAAGAACTACATTTGATGAAAGCTCTTTAGCGTCAGCGCCTTCCATAACTACTGTGTTGCTGTCGATTTTGATTTCAGCCTTAACAGCGTCCTTTGTGATGATGATGGGAGCGTCGTTTGATGTCCACTCGATTGTGTATCCCATTGCCTCAAGAGTTGTTCTTAAGGGAACGTTTTCAGCCTTTTCTTCTGTTTCAGCTGTCTCTGTTGTTTCTGTAGTCTCAGCTGTTTCAGTTGTCTTTGTTTCAGCTGTCTCTTCACCGTTGTCAAGAATGATTACAAAGCTGGGTGTTGTCTGAGCGGGAATGCTCTTTGTTGATGCACCGTAAACTACGATAGCTTTGTGTCCCTTGATATCATCAGCTGTAAGAGCCTGCTTTGTTCCTCTGATGTCAAGAATCTGAACGTTTTCGTCCATAACAAGCTTAAGTGTTTTGCCTGTAAGTTCATCATCGAACTTGTCAACAGCTGTAAATACAGGTGTTTCGCCGTTTGCAACTATTGCAACAGCACCTGATGTCTGGGGAGGAAGGCTCATTGTCATGGGAGCAAGGTCGTTCATAACAACTGTAACTTCCATACCTTCTTTGAGGTCTTTAACGCTCTTTACTTCGTTTCCAACGATTACCATACAGTCAGCGCCTTCGATAAATACGATTTCGCCTCTCTCTTCGTTCTGGAAATTGATTCTTGCTGTTCCGTCTTCTTCAACTGTAACAGCTGTAATCTTTCCTGTAAGTGCAGTATATCCAATGCTCTCTTCTGCGGGAGTCTGAGCTGTTTCTTCTGTCTTAACTTCTTCAGTTTTTGTTTCTTCTGCCTTAACTTCTTCTGTGTTTTCAGCAGTCTTCTGTGTACCGTCATTTACGATAACCTGGGCAGCCATAGCGGGAACCGCAGAAACAGCCATTGTTACAGCCGAAACAGCTGCGGCTGTATATTTAAAATACCTTTTCATAATATAAAACATCCTTTCGTTTTCAAAATTAATACTGTTTGCTTTATGGTCTTAAGGTTTTTTCAAGACCGTAACTGTATAATATCACAAATTTTTTAAATTGTCTCGAATGTTAAATTTTTTTAAGAATTTCAAAAGACTGTTGTAAAAGATAAGGAAAACTATTTTATAAAAACCGTATTATGGATTTTGAAAGTTAAAAACTCTTGATTTTTATACGGGCTGCTAGTATAATAGTTATGTTCTACGGGGTGTGGCTCAGTTTGGTAAAGCGCTGCGTTCGGGACGCAGAGACCGCAGGTTCAAATCCTGTCACCCCGACTGTATCGGAGCAGAATATTATCTGCTCCGATTTTTTTATTATTGTTTTTAAATAAATTTTAGGGAGTCCGCGGAATGAAAATGCGGGCTCCTTATTTTTATGTACCGGTTCTGTACAGTAAGATTTAAAAAATATTTTGCCCGGATAAGGAAACTTCCCGGGTCAGCATAAATATTATGGAATGGGTGGCTGAAGCAGGGACAGCCAAAGAATGCCTATGAATTGTTACCGGCCTAATACTCCAAAGGTCTGAGTTCATATCAAAGGTGCCGCATAACATTGGAGGGCCAAAACTAAAAGGGAGGACAGGTTGTTTTCTTCCAAGGCTCCATAAAATAAAACTTATATAATCGGAGGATATTATGGCAGACATTAAACAGGACATACTGAGCTTACAGTACAGCCCTAATTTTACACTTGAAGGAATACAGGAAGCGAATATTGACCTTGAACTTCCTCCCGCCCCAGCGACGGCTGCGAGCGTATACGGTGTGGTAACCGACGGTACGGACCCCATTCCCAATGCCACGGTTAAACTTTTTGACAGCATGGGTATGCCCTATAAGCATACTCTTACGGACAGCTTAGGAGCATACTCCATTACAGACATTCCCGCAGGAACATACAGCCTTGCTGCTGTAGCTGAAGGATACCGTCTCAGTGACGCCTTTGGAATGACTTTAGTGGCAGGTTCTGCCCTTCAGGCAAACCTTACCTGTGTTGCCGACACTACGCTTGTTCTCGGAGCCATAGCCGGTGTGCTTACGGCAACTACGCTTCAGGGAATTTCAGTTCCCCTTGCCGGAGGAAAAATAACTTTAAAAGATTTAGCCGGAAATACCGTAGCTTCTACCTATGCAGCCGATGACGGAGAGTTCACTTTCTATGACCTGGCTGACGGAGTATATACTCTTATTTCTTCAGCGGACGGATATCTTCCTTCATCAAGTATGACGGCTGTCATAGAAAAGGGCTCCATTGCCAACATATCTATGACAATGGTGACGGATTCCAGGACATATAACGGTACAGTCAGCGGTATTATCCGCAACAAAACAGGCCAGACAGTGGCAGGATGCTTTGTAGGTCTCTATGAGATAGTCAAAGCAGGAGAGCTTACCCAGGAAAAACTTGTTGCCGTAACAAAAACAAATGCTGCCGGAAAATATATGTTCGGAAGTGTAAACGGCGGAAATTACAAGATAAAAGCCAAATTGGAACAGTAACGGCAGGATGACAGAAAACAGACGGGCCTTTGCGGTAAATGTGCTGTTATATGACGGCAGGCGCTTTTGAAGCTTGAAAAATATCATATTAAGTCAGGCACAGAAATAGGCATTGGCCCGCGCAGGTCTTTAGAGACTGTATAGAAGCTGATTTTCTGTCACATCAGACTGGCTTTGCGGCACCAAACAAAAGGAACCCCGGACAGCGTAAAACTGCCGGGGAACCTTCTTTGAGATATAAACGTCTCAGGTGCATAGCTTAAGCCGATTTTACATAAAAGACAGGCCTGCAAATATAAAAAAGCTCCTTTAATAAGGAGCTTTTGCTGTATTCTATGTTTTTTATTATTTAAGCAGTTCGCCTATGGCTGCAATAAGGGGAGTGGAATTGTCAAAGGAATAAAATCCTGCCTCATTTTTAAGGGCAAAGGTCTTAAGCTCATTTCTGAAAGAAGAAAGGGCCTTTGCGTAGCGGTCAAGGATTTCGGGAGTCATTTCCAGCTCACGGGTATTTTTTGTCTCGCTGTCGATAAGTTTTACATTTCCCTTTTCTTCGGGAATAACTTCACTGCGGTCAAGTATCTGCACCATGGATACGGTCTGTTTTTTGCTTCTTAAAAGTTTTACCGCCGAGTCATAGCCGTCCTCGGAAAAGAAATCCGATACTATAAGGGATATTCCTTCTCCCAGTCTTTCGCCGGCAAGGGAGGACACGGACTTATTTAAGGCTGTTTTTGATGAGCTTTTCTGCTCCAGACCTTCAAGAAATGCCACGGCCTTCGGAAAGGACTGCTTTGACGTAAGGGCGGTGCATCTTTGGGTGCTGTCGGAATCAACAACAAATATATTTACCATATCCGAGTTGTTTAAGGCAATGTATGCGGCTGATGCGGCAAAGGCTGCGGCATAGTCCCATTTTGCCTCATAATGGCGCATGGACATACTGCCGTCCAGTATTATATTCAGCACAGCCTGCCTTTCTTCGTTGAACAGCTTCGTATACAGCCTTCCGAATCTGGCATAGCCGTTCCAGTCAACTCGTCTCAGGTCGTCGCCCTGGGTGTATTCTCTGAAATCCGAAAATTCCAGAGAGGAACCCTTGGCTGATGACTTTCTTGCGCCTGCGGAATTGCCCGATAATCTCTTCTTTATGGCTATATCCAGGGTATCCAGTCTGGCCAGATGTTCATTTGTAAGCAGATCTCTTATCATGATCAGATCTCCTCTTTCAGAAGTTCATCGATTATATCTTCTACCTTTACTCCGTCGGAAAGGGCTTCAAAATTAAGGAATACTCTGTGGCGCAGAACGTCATAGGCCACGTCTTTTATATCTTCATAGGCCACGTTATATCTTCCCTTTGAAAGGGCGTTTATTCTGGCTGTTCTTATGATGGCCTGGGCGCCTCGGGGGCTTGAGCCGTAACGTACGTATTTTTTAACGGCTTCGGGTGAGGCGTCAAGCTCGGGATGGCTCTTTATTATTATATCCATGGCATATTCGGCCACAGCGTCGGCCACGGGAACTTCAAGGGCAATGTCACGCATTTCCTTTATTTTGTCGCCTGTGAAAAGCTTCTGTGCCTGGGCTTCTCTTTTTCCTGTGGTTATGCTGACAATATCCAAAAGTTCTGCCTTTGAAGGGAACTTGACGTCAAGCTTAAATATGAAACGGTCAAGCTGCGCCTCGGGAAGGGGATATGTTCCCTCAAGCTCCAGGGGGTTCTGGGTAGCAAGGACAAAGAAGGGGTCAGGCAGAGAATAGGTTGTATTTCCTGCTGTGACTGTCTTTTCCTGCATGGCCTCAAGCAGAGCGGAATGGGTCTTGGGCGTAGCTCGGTTAATTTCGTCGGCAAGGACGATATTTGCGAATACGGGTCCCTTTTTAAATGATACGGAGCCGCTTTCCGCATCCATCATATTTGTTCCGGTAACGTCGGCGGGCATAAGGTCGGGAGTGAACTGTATTCTTGAAAAGCTCAAGTCCATGACCTTGGCAACGGTTTTAACGAGCTGGGTTTTTCCTGTTCCGGGCAGACCCTCTAAAAGTACGTTGCCGTCAGCTATCATAGAAATTATTATTTTATGTATAACATCTTTCTGTCCGATAATGTCCTTGGATATTTCGTCTTCAATACGCTTGAAATCATCGGCAAAAGATTTGATTTTCTGTTCATCAGCCATAATTAGGAACCTCCTGTAATTTATTTACTTTTAGTATAAATGCCCTTTGGCACAGCGGTCAATCGGATTAAGATTTATTTAAGAAAAAGGTAATCAAACTATAGTAAAAGAGGGGCCTATATGTTAGAATGGTGCCGTAAGGAGTAGATAAGAGAGGTGAGTTTCCTTGAGAAAATATAAGCTGGATAAAAAGTATGTAAAGATAGCGGTATACAGCTTTGCGGTTCTTGCATCCTGCATTCTGCTGATGCGTTTCTTAGATAACATAGGAGCATTTTTCGGCTCTCTCGGAGGATTTATCGATAAGGTGACGGATATACTTATCACCTTCATATACGGATTTTGTATTGCCTTTTTCTTTACACCTCTTGTAAACTTTTTGGAAAAATTCATCGGAAAACATTCAGCCCGCCTTTCGGCCCGTCCAAGAATATTAAGGAACCTTACGATACTTATAACCTACGTTATGTTTATAGGCTGTTTTATATGGCTTATGGTATATATGATACCTACTGTTGTGCAGAGCTTTAACTCACTGGTTATATCACTGCCTGAAAATATGGAGAGCCTGCTGGACAGACTTCCTGATATGGTTTCGGGATTTGACGATGATACGGCACAGAGCATCATAAAGTCAGTCAATCAGATAGCGGAGCCCATACAAAGACAGATAAACAATCTGCCGGGATTTATTCAGGAACGCTTTAACGGAGAAAATATAAAGGAATTCGTAAGCAGCACGGTAAACGTGGTAACTGCCATTATCAATTTTGTAATAGGAATAATAATAAGTTTCTATATGCTTTCGACTAAGGAAGAAATAGCCATGGGATGCAAAAAGTTCTGTTATGCAGCCCTTGAAGAAGGCCGTGCGGAAAGATTCATACAGAATATGCAGAGAGTAAATGTTATTTTCCAGAATTTCGTTTTGGGAAAACTGCTCGATGCCATTGTGCTGGGCGTTATGTGCTTTGTAGGAATGGTCATAATGAGGATACCCTATGCCGTTGCCATAAGCGTTATTATCGGCGTATCCAATATGATACCCTACATCGGACCCTTTATCGGAACAATACCTGCCGTATTTATAGTACTGCTTGTCAGCCCCATAAAGGCCCTCTGGCTGCTCATATACATAATAGCCATTCAGCAGGTGGACAACTACATAATATGCCCCAAACTCCTTGGCGACCCTACGGGACTTACTCCCCTTCAGGTGCTTTTTGCCATCGCGGTCGGAGCATATTTCGGCGGAGCCTTTGGTATGTTTATAAGTGTTCCCGTAATTGCCTCCATAAAACTGTTTGTATCCGAGGCAGTAAACAGAAGATACCGTGAAAAATATCCCCATGGTTCTCCCGGACTTTCGGCAGATGACGATGACGATTTGTGGGACCCCGGGGACGATGACTTTGTCGAGGATATACCCGACGACTGATAACATTAGATTAACTGCGAGGTGGCATACTTGAGCCAGACATCAAGAACATACAGCTTTTTTCTCATATATATTTTTCTGAATTACGTAAGCGGATTTATAGTAACGGCAGCCATGGGACAAAACGGCAACCAGATGCTGTTCTCCATATTGTGGCAGCTGGTATTCTTTATTCCGGTTATATATATAGGCGTAAAAATGTCGGGACAGAAACCAAAGGAAGTACTTTCCGTCTGGAAGGTAAGTCCTGCGGACATACTTTTGGCAGGAACTCTTATAATCGGACTTATGCCGGTACTGTCACTGCTTTCGGCCCTTATGAGCCTGTTTTTCCCAAATGCTTCGGCAGATACCCTTGGTACGGCCAGCCAGTATCCTCTGTGGATGAGCATTATTTCCTTATGCATTATACCGGCGGTATGCGAGGAACTTATTTTCAGAGGCATTGTATTTTCAGGACTTAAAAATATGGAGCTGAAAAAGGCCTGCGCGGTGGGAGGAATTATATTTGCCGTTGCCCATTTCAGCCTTCAGGCGTTTTTGTATACGTTTTTTATAGGATATATATTCTGTTATATAGTTTACCGCACAAGGTCGGTCATACCTTGTATGGTTACCCACTTTACTCTGAATTTTACTCAGGTAATGATGTATAAAATGTCGGCGGCAGTGGAAGAAGCCGTTTCCCAGCAGATGCAGGGGATAACCATGAGCGATATTATTTTTGAGTATGTTTCGCTGTCTCTTTTTGCCATTCCAATAATAGCCGGAATAATATTTCTTATGGGCAAAAAGTACGGAGGACCAAGGAAACTTCTTAAAAATAAAAATATAATCCTTATCGAAAACGAGAGCGTACTGGACTATAACCCCCAGAAGCTTTATGCGGAAAAAGCCGTTAATTTCAGGTTTATAGTCATAATTGTCATATATTTTGTGATTGTTTTGTCTCAATATTTTGTATAACACTATTGATATTTTTTGGAAATCTGATATTATATACTAAAAGTAAAATAAAAAGGCAATGATGTAACCATCATTGTCTTTTATGCTTTTTATAGGGAAAAAACATAAAAACGGTTTTATAACTGTTTTTTTGAAAAATGTTTGAAAATCAACAAAAAAATATATTTTGTTTATTTACGGAGGAAGAATATGGCTAAATTTGTTTTGACCTGCTGCTCAACAGCGGATATGACAAGGGAGTATTTTGAAAAGAGAGATATACCTTTTATATGTTTCCATTTCACAATGGACGGAAAAGAATACGCAGACGATATGGGACTTTCAATGCCCATAAAGGAATTTTATGACCGTATCGCCGCAGGCGCCCAGCCCACCACATCACAGGTAAATACAGGAGAATATATTGATGCGTTTACTCCTATTCTCAAGGAAGGAAAGGACATAGTTCATCTCTGTCTTTCATCAGGAATTTCAGGCACATACAGTTCATGCGTAACTGCCGCAGGCATTTTAAGAGAGGAATTCCCCGACAGAAAACTTATAATAATAGATACCCTTGCGGCATCATCAGGATACGGACTTTTAGTTGATTTTGCGGCTGACTTAAGGGATAAGGACCTTGAGGCCGAAGAGGCTGCTCAAAAAATAGAAGAGGCAAAACTTAAGGTAAACCACTGGGTATTTTCAACCGACCTCACATCATATTACAGAGGCGGAAGAATATCAAAGACATCTGCCATTGTGGGTGGTCTTTTAAATATCTGCCCTGTTATAAACGTAAACAGCGAAGGAAAGCTTGTTGTTGTGGGCAAGTGCAGAGGAAAGAAAAAGGCCATTGACGAAATGGTTAAAAAGATGTCCGAAAGAGCGGAAAACAGAATGGAATACAGCGGAAAATGCTATATATCAAATTCGGACTGTCTGGAGGACGCCGAAAAACTTGCCTCAGCCATTGAAGAAAAATTCCCTAACCTTGACGGAAAGGTGCTTATAAATAATATCGGAACGGTAATAGGTTCCCATACAGGCCCCGGCACGGTTGCGGTGTTCTTCTGGGGAGACGAAAGAAAAGACTGATAACAGTAGGCAGTAAAAAACAGGCAGGGCATTAAATATACGGCCTGTAAACTCAAAAAAAAGCAAAAAATAAAAACCGGATGAAAATCCGGTTTTGTTTTATTTCTTAGCTATTTTTTCAGCTTCTTTTTTAGGGTCAGCCTTTGTGAAAAGAGAAGCTTTTTCTCTTAATGATTTTTTCTTCTTGTCCGCAAGGTTTACGCCGACAACGTTTACGATGAAAAGTCCGCTGAGTTCAACTTTTATTGTCTTTTTGGGAACAATAACATCAAATACGTTTTTCTCTGTTATAAGAGTTACGATCTGAGGACCGACTTTTGCTCTAACCATGCACATTTTACGTCTTTTCATAGAATTGTTGAACTGCTCGAAAACCTGTTTGTTGAAATCGTTTTCGGTAGGCTTTGCAAATTTCTTATCGATAACATATATAGGTACGACCTGCTTGTTTGCGTTTATGAAGTCCTGTGCTTCGATAGATCTTTTGTAGTTTCTGCTGCTTAATTTGTAGATAGCAAATATTGCAATAGCCAGTACCACTGCAACAATGATAAATATGTCGCTTGCGCTCACTTTAAATTCACTCCTCCGGTCTGCTTTGTCCCTAAAGAAGGGTACGTTTTATTCTAACACTTATTTACTGTTTAGGAAATAGGTATTTTCAAACTAAATTTAAAAAATTTTTAATGAATATTTTTACCACTCCTTACGGAAATATAGTATAATATATTCTTAGACAATTTGCAACATTATAAATAAGGGAGGTTTCATATGCCGATACAGAACATAATAGCTGTGATACTGCTGGTGCTGCTTTTTGCCAATGTTATTCTTGCAGGCCTTACGGTTTTCTTTGAGCACAGGAATCCGGCCAGCACATGGGCATGGCTTATGGTCATACTTTTTGTGCCTATTCTGGGATTCTTCTGCTATCTTATATTCGGCCGTGAAGCCAAAAAAGAAGAAATGTTCAGAAGAAAAGCCGAAAATGACTTTGGAACCTACTACGGCTATATGAGCGAGATGGATAAATACAGTATGATGATAAGCGCTCAGAGGAAGGCCATAGAAGGAAGAATAGATATAATAGACAGCAAGCATCTCAATGACCTGGCTTATCTTCATATAAACTCAGGCAGCTGCATAACATATTCAAATTCTGTAAAATCATATTTTGACGGCGAAACAAAGTTTAATGACCTCATAGAAGATATAAGAAACGCAAAAGATTTCATTCATATGGAATACTATATAGTCAGGGGCGACAATCTGGGAAAAAGGATAGTCAGCGAACTGGAAAAGAAGGCCGCCGAAGGAGTAGAGGTAAGATTCCTCTATGACGGAATGGGAAACAATACCCTCAGCGGACGTTTTTTCAAAAAGCTGATAGCTGCCGGAGGAAAGGTTGGAAGATTCCTTCCACCGTTTATAACAAGGCTCAATTACCGTGACCACAGAAAAATAACCGTCATCGACGGAAAAATAGGATATATCGGAGGCCTTAACATAGGCGACGAATATCTTGGAAAGGTAAAGAGATACGGCAACTGGCGTGATACCCACATAAGAATAGAGGGAGATGCCGTTGACCAGCTTCAGCTCAGATTTATAATGGACTGGAACTTTGTATATAACAATGAAATAGAACTTTCCGATAAATATTTCCCCGAAGAGAAAAACAATAACGGAAACGTGAAGATGCAGATAGTTTCCAGCGGCCCCGACACCATGCAGCAGAACATAAGAAACGGCTATTTCAAGATGATGAATGAGGCTGAAAAGAACATTTACATCACAACGCCGTACTTTGTTCCCGATGAAGGCATTTTCGCAGCCTTAAAGGTGGCGGCCCTTTCGGGAATAGATGTCAGGATAATAATACCCGCAAATCCTGACCATCCCTTTGTTTACTGGGCCAGTATGTCATACCTGGGCGAACTCTTGAGAGTCGGTGTGAAATGCTATCAGTATAACAACGGGTTTGTCCATAGCAAAACCGTGTATGTAGACGGATTTGTAACATCTGTCGGAACGGCGAATATGGATATAAGAAGCTTTGACCTTAACTTTGAGACAAACGCATTTATATATGACAGAGAAGTAACAAGAGAGCATGAGGAACAGTTTTTGGAGGACATCAAGAACTCCACAGAGATAACTCTCGATTGGTATGACAGAAGGTCACCCTGGTTCAGGGTAAAAGAGGCCATATCAAGACTTATTTCCCCGATGCTTTAATAAAACGGAGGAAAAAGAAATGCAGAAACCATTTACCTGGAATGTTAAAGTAAGTTCTTATGATACGGATATGAATGCGGTGCTCAGTCCGCAGAATATGGTGAAATACCTTATGGAAACAGCCATAGAGCATACGGAAGATGCAGGCTATCCCGTGGAGAAACTGCTTGAGATGAAAAGGGGCTGGGTAGTTCTTAATTGGATAATAAAGGTTGACAAATACCCTGAATATAGAGATAATCTTGAGATACAGACATGGGCAAAGTATGGCAGTACGCTTCAGGCAACCAGATATTTCAAAGTATACTGCCAGGGAGAAATAATAGCCGCAGCCGCTTCAAGATGGGCATTTTTAGACCTGGAAAAGAGACATCCGGTAAGATTTTCGGAAGAAATGGAAGATGCATACTGCTGTGACCTTCCCGCACCCTTTGACCCGGGAAGATTTGTGCTTCCGGCTGAAAAGGCCGAGTATCTTGCCAGCGAGAAAAGCCTTGTTGTCAGAAGAAGCGAGACAGACACCAACGGCCATACAAACAACACAAGATATGTTGAGTGGGCGGTTGACGATGTTCCCGATGACGTATATTCTTCATATATGCCCTCGGAAATAAATGTTCTTTACAGAAAGGAATGCCGCGCGGGAGACGATGTGGACGTAAAGACATACATTAGAGATATTGATGAGAATAACAAAGAGATAATTACAACTATTTCGGACACAAACGGAGGAGTTTTGTGTAAGACAGCCACTTTGTGGCACAGAAAATAAAATTGGAGGTATTTAATGAGCTGTTGTACACTTGAAAAGAAAGCCCTTCTTACAGGATTCAGGGATTTCGAACTCAAAGATAAAAAGCTGGTAGAAAGTTATACAAAAACTTGGAATCTTGACTGCTCAGACCTTTCCTTTGCCAACCTGTTTATATGGGGAGCGGACGGAAAGATGCAGTTTACGATTTCGGAGGACGTATTATATATAAAACTTAATTTCAAAGGTTTTCCGGAATTTTTCTGGCCGCCCATACCGAAAAAGGGTTCAGAATACAACTATAAAGAACTTATATGCAGAGCCTTTGATTATCTGGAAAGCAAAGGCAAGGAAGCAATCATAAGAAACATCTGGGAGCCTTTTAAGGAAATGTTTGAAAAGGCGTGCCCTTCCCTTGATATAGAGCCTGCGGAAATTTCTTGGGACTATGTTTATTCGAGGGAAAAACTTGCCACTCTTAAGGGTAAAAAGCTCCACGGAAAAAGAAACCACATAAACAAATTCATACAGGAACATCCTGATTTTGAATATAAAAGACTTGAGCCTTCCATGTATGATGAATGTATAGCTGTTTATGACGAATGGAAGGAAGGCAAAGGCCTTTCAGAAACTGAGTTTTCCAATGAAAGACGCTCGGTAGTCCTTGCCATAACAAATATGGAAGCCCTTGGACTTACAGGCGGAGTAATAAAGCTTGACGGAAAGATAAAGGCCTTTACAATCGGCGAGAGGATAAGGGAAGATGTCCAGCTTATCCATATCGAAAAGGCTGACAGCGAAATAAACGGACTTTTCCCCATGATAAACCAGCAGTACGTACTTAATGAGTGCAAAGACGTTGAATATATCAATAGAGAAGAGGATATGGGCATAGAAGGTATGAGAAAGGCTAAAAGAAGCTACTACCCCGATTATATGGTTAAAAAATATTTTGCCGCCAAGGGAAAACTTACAAAGGAAGAACTTTCCGTAGAATAATAAAATAATAAAAAAATTCCTGCTGTGCCAGTTATGGCACAGTATTTTTTTATTTTGCCTGCTAAAAATAATAGAGCAGTTCAGTTTTTTTGAGGAGGTTATGAAAATGGGATTCAGATATATACTGGCTGTTCTTGTAGTTACCGCATTTTTTGTAACAGGATGTTCTTCGGGAGCCGATAATTCGGGAAGATATTTTGACGAAAACGGCGAAGTCATCGACAACACACAGTTTGACCCCACATTCGGAGCAGACCTTAACGAGCAGGGCAGCGTGACAAATGACGCAGAAAATATGATGAACGATGCCGAAAATAAGGTCAGGGAAATGGGCGACAGCATCAAAGACACCGTTGACGATATGACTGACGGAAACACCGGAAGAAACACCGTTGAAGGAACAAACCCCGCATCTGACGGTTATATGAGCCCTCAGATGACAGGCGTAAACGGAGCCGGAGACTACAGAGACAATACGACAGGAATGGCCGGCACATCACAGACAGCAAGCAACTATTAATAACGGCTGATAACGGGCTCTTTAAATAATGTACGGGCCCAAAGCCATAGGCTCACACCGAAGATAAGGTTTTACCCGGTGTGGGCCCTATTATGATTTATGAAAGAATGCAGGTTTTTCTTGAAAAAATGCGGCTTATATGAGAAAATAAACAATATTCACCTGAAGTTTTATAGGACAAAAAGAGGAATAGTTATGATAAGAATAAGCGGAATGAAGCTTAAACTGAAGGACAGAGATATAAAAAAGGCCGTTATGGCCGAACTCAGAATAAAAGAAACGTCCATAAAAAATATTATGATAAGACGTAAATCTCTGGACGCAAGAAAGAAAGACGATATACATTACATATACACCGTTGATGTTGAGCTGGCCGAGGGAGACAAAATAATAAAGAACATCAAAAAGAGAAAGGGCGGAGCGGATATATCCGTCTCTCCCTATAAGAAGTACGAACTCCCCAAGGGCGAAATAAAGGAAGGAAAACGTCCCGTAGTAGCCGGATTCGGACCGGCGGGAATGTTTGCCGCTCTGGTGCTGGCCGAAAAGGGAATGTGCCCCATTGTCATAGAAAGGGGTAAAGATGTGGACAGCCGTACGGAAGATGTGGAAAAGTTCTGGAACGGCGGAAAATTTGACCCCGAAAGCAACGTCCAGTTCGGAGAAGGGGGAGCGGGAACTTTCTCTGACGGAAAACTTACCACAAGAATTAAGGACCCGAGAAGCTCCTTTGTTACCGATGAATTTATAGAGGCGGGAGCGCCCGAGGAAATAGCCTATGAGGCTAAGCCCCACATAGGAACGGATAAACTTAAAGGTGTTGTAAAAAACATAAGAAAAAAGATAATAGAGCTGGGCGGCGAAGTGAGATTTGAATGCCGCTTAAGCGCCATAGAAAGCACGGATGGCAGAGTAACGGCGGTAATAACCGACAAGGGGAAAATAGAGACTGACAGCCTTGTACTGGCGGTGGGCCACAGTGCCAGAGACACATTTTATGAGCTGGCTGAAGAAGGCATAACCCTTGAAAAGAAGCCCTTTGCAGTGGGCGTGCGTATTGAGCACAGACAGAGCGACATAAGCAGAGCACAGTACGGAGAGGCTGCAAAGCTGCTTCCTCCTGCCGATTATATGCTGACATATACCACAAAGGCAGGCAGAGGAGTTTATACATTTTGTATGTGTCCCGGAGGATATGTGGTAGCTGCCGCATCCGAAGAAGGCAGACTGGTAGTAAACGGAATGAGCGAATACGCCAGAGATTCTCAAAATGCCAACAGCGCTCTGCTGGTGCAGGTAGGACCCGAGGATTTTCCTTCCGACAACGTACTTGCGGGAGTTGAATTTCAGAGAAGAATAGAGGAAAAGGCCTTTAAGGCAGGCGGAGGAGATTATTCCGCACCCATACAGAGACTTGGAGACTTTATGGAAGGCATAGTTTCCGAAAAAGAGGGAGAGGTGCATCACAGCTACAGACCCGGTACAAGGTTTGCAGACCTGAATGATGTACTGCCGGACTTTGTATGCGATTCCATAAAGGAAGCCATACCGGCGCTGGGAAGGAAGCTCAATGGATTTGACTCGCCCGACGCAATTATGACAGGAGCGGAGACAAGAAGTTCATCGCCCGTCAGAATAGTCAGGGATGAAAGCGGCCAGAGCGTAAGCCTTAAGGGACTGTATCCCACGGGCGAAGGTGCAGGATATGCCGGAGGAATAGTATCCGCGGCGGTAGACGGCGTAAGACAGGCTGAAAACATAATAAAGGAAAGAATCAATAAATAAATATATAAAAACAAGCGGGGAGGCGCAAAAATGATAAAGAACATAAAAACATTTATAGGCGGAATGTGTGAGACAAACAGCTATATTATATCCGATGAAAACGGCGTATGTGTTATAGTGGACCCTGAGGGAAGGGCTGACAGCTATATAAGATATATAAGCGAAAACGGACTTAAACCCGAGGCCATACTCCTTACCCATGCGCATTTTGACCATATAGGAGCCATGGAGCCATTAAGAAAGGAATACTCCATAAAGGTTTACGCAGGAGAAAAGGAAAAGGAAGTATTAAACAATCCTGCCATCAACCTTACGGGAATGGTAGGCGCCCAGAAAAGCTTTGAGGCAGACGTATATCTTAAAGACGGCGAGGAACTTACAATAGGAGATATGACATTTAAGACTATCTTCACTCCCGGACATACATGCGGAAGCGTATGCTACATCGTAGATGACGTTATGGTTGCCGGAGACACACTTTTTATGGGAAGCTGCGGAAGAACCGATTTCCCTACAGGAGACTGGGGTAAGATGAACGAGTCCCTTCAGATGCTTAAAAATCTTGAGGGTGACTACAAGGTGCTTTCAGGCCATGGCCCTGCAACAACTCTGGAAAGAGAAAGAAAAACAAATATGTTTATGAGATAATAAAAAGGCTGAGAAACCGAGTTTCTCAGCCTTTTTTAATTACTGCTTCACAAATACGTAGCTGTTGTCCTTTGAATGTTCTTCGCTGTAGGCAAAGTCGAGGGCATTAAAGTCCTTCATTCCCTCTGGAGAAAGCACATTGTTTTCAGCCATAAAACGCACCATGGAACCCCTGGCCATTTTGCATAAGGTGGCCTTTTCACGGAGTTTTCCGTCGGTCATTTCCGCAAAGGTGCAGTCTATGAGCTTGGATTTATCACAGAAGGAAGTTATTGTCCTGCTGTATTCCTTAGATGCCAGATTTATTATTACTTCGTCATTCTGGCAGAGGGCTTTATATATTTCCTCACCCCAGAAGTCGTAAAGGGTCCTTATGTTTCCTATATTTTTGGCCTGCATCTCCAGTCTGTAGGGAGAAACTCCGTCAAAGGCTCTGAGCATTCCGTAAAGTCCCGAAAGTATGACCAGATGGTCCCTTATGTATTCAAGCTCCGCCTCGGAAAAAACGGCGGGAGCCATATATTTATACTGTATGCCGTCATAGGCGAAAACGGCGGGAGTAAGGGGAGAAGCCTGAAATCCCCTTTTTAGCCTTTCCATATTTAAGTTTACGGTATTATCGGCACATACAAGCACTTTTTTAAGCTCCTCAAAGGTCATTTCCGACATTATGCCATGGAGCCGGCGGGCTTTTTCGAGAAATATGGGGGAAGTGGGAGTTATGCCGCTTTCGGTGTCGGCGAGCATTTTTTTAGCCGGCGATATTATTATTTTCATAGAATTCTCCTTTTTACTGCTTTTAAAACGGAAGGTAAAGAAAATCCCCGAATGCCACACAGGTGGTTTAGTCCGGGGATTTTTATTTTATCAGTCAATATTTATCTCTATTGAGAATTTGTTTTTGTCTCCTCTGTACTTGAGTATCTCATATACAACGGGAGTATTTGTTTCCTGCGAAAAACAGATATTTGTACACAGGTTTATGGGACTGCCTTTTTTGATGTTTAAGAGCTTTGCCTCTGCCTCGGTGGCGCTTACGGCCTCGATTGTTTTAAGTATCCTTTTGATTTTCGCGGATTTATTTTTAGCCAGTATATGATATGCTGAAGTGGAGTTGAAAGTTTCTTCGTTTTCTCTCAGAAGGAATTCGCAGAGCGGATATTTGAAATAGCTTTCCACATAGCCCATGGCCATACCGTCGGCGTATCTGTGTCTGAGAAGATATATGACCTTGTCGCCTTCTTCTATTTCAAGGGCTCTGGCCTGTTCTGCGTTGGCCTTTACCAGAGTAAGCTCAATGGCCTGGGTGGAAGGTGTCATGGACATATTGAATATCTCCATATTATATCCGTCATACATATTTATAAGGTCGGTCTTTACCTTGGGCTGGGACACAAATGTACCCTTGCTTTTTACTCTGTAAAGATAGCCTTCGTTAACAAGTTCGCTTATGGCCTGTCTTATGGTTGTGCGGCTTATGCCGTATATGTCACAGAAAGTTTTTTCTGTGGGTATGGCGTCTCCGGCCTTAACGTTTTCATTGTTAATTTCGTCAAGAATGATCTGTTTGACCTGATAATACAAAGGAATAGGTATGTCTTTATTGATCGTGTGTTTTAAAAACTCCATATATCATATACTCCTTTATGGCTTATTGTAATCACATAACATATTCAATTATTATAAAACAATTCCGCCAAAAAAGCTACTGTTTTCCTTCACTTTCCGTAAAATATGAATTTAAGACTACATTTATATGTTTTTTTGAAAAGATTTATATTAATTTCGTAATTTTGTCATTACATACTCTTGACATAATAAAAATTATGACGCACAATGGATTATGTGTGAAATAAGCTGAAAAAGTAGGACAAATCTCTTGATTTTAAGATATTCTTAGGATATAATATAGAGACGTTTAAAAGGATTTGTGCATTGTATACAAAAATATAATTTAAATTCTAATGGCGCCGGCAATCATTCATTTATTCTTTCGTATGGGCGTCCTGTCGAATTTAATTTATATATAAAATTAAATTTATCATTTTACACAGGGGGACTTTTAAAATGGAAAGCTTAATTTACTTAGCACCTGTAGTAGGTGTTATAGCTCTTATCTTTGCCCTTTTCCTCTCAAAGAAAGTATCCAGAGAAGATGAAGGCACAGATAGGATGAAGGAAATTGCAGCAGCCATCAGTGACGGTGCGCACGCATTCCTTACAGCAGAGTACAAAATACTCGTAATTTTCATCATTGTATTATTTGTACTTATCGCACTCGGTATCGGTGTTAAATCCGGTATTGCATTCGTTCTTGGTACACTCTGCTCAATCCTTGCAGGATACTTCGGTATGAGCGTTGCTACAAAAGCTAACGTAAGAACTGCAAACGCAGCAAGAACAGGCGGTATGAACAGAGCCCTTTCAATCGCATTCAGCGGCGGTGCCGTTATGGGTATGTCAGTTGTAGGTCTCGGACTTCTTGGCGTAAGCATCGTTTACATGGTAACAGGCGATACAAACGTTCTTTTCGGATTCAGCCTTGGTGCTTCATCAGTTGCTCTTTTCTCACGTGTTGGCGGCGGTATCTATACAAAGGCTGCTGACGTTGGTGCTGACCTTGTTGGTAAGGTAGAAGCAGGTATCCCTGAAGACGACCCTCGTAACCCTGCCGTTATCGCTGATAACGTAGGTGACAACGTAGGTGACGTTGCAGGTATGGGCGCTGACCTTTTTGAATCTTATGTTGGAGCTATCGTTTCAGCAGTTACACTTGGTGTTGTTGCATTCGGCGCAGAGGGTGCTCTTTTCCCTCTCGTACTTGCAGCTGTAGGTATCATCGCTGCTATCATCGGATGCTTCTTCGTAAGAGGCGACGAGAAATCTAACCCTCATAAAGCTCTTAAGACAGGTACTTATGTAGCAAGTATCATCGTAGTAATTTTATCAGTTGTATTAAGCAACTATTTCTTCGGTTCATTCGATCTTGCAATCTCAATCATTGCAGGTCTTATCGTTGGTGTTATCATCGGTATCATCACAGAAATATATACATCAAGCGACTACAGATCAGTTAAGAAAATCGCAGACCAGTCAGAGACAGGTGCTGCTACAACAATCATCAGCGGTCTTGCAGTAGGTATGGAGTCAACAGCTGCTCCCATCATCCTCATCGCTGTTGGTATCCTTGTTGCTTACGGTTTCGGCGGACTTTACGGAATCGCTCTTGCAGCAGTAGGTATGCTTTCAACAACAGGTATCACAGTTGCCGTTGACGCTTACGGCCCCATCGCTGACAATGCCGGCGGTATCGCCGAAATGAGCGAACTTGATGAAAGCGTTCGTGAAATCACAGATAAACTTGACGCAGTAGGAAACACAACAGCTGCTATGGGTAAAGGTTTCGCTATCGGTTCTGCAGCCCTTACGGCTCTTGCTCTCTTCGTTTCTTACGCTCAGGCAGTTAACCTTGAGGGTATCGATATCCTTGATACACAGGTTATCGTTGGTCTTTTCATCGGTGGTATGCTTCCTTTCCTTTTCTCAGCATTCACAATGCAGTCAGTTGGTAAAGCAGCATTCCAGATGATTGAAGAAGTTAGACGTCAGTTCAGAGCATTCCCCGGAATCATGGCAGGAACTCAGAAACCTGACTACAAGAGCTGTGTTGCTATTTCAACAAAGGCAGCTCTTAAGGAAATGCTTGTTCCCGGTATCATGGCAGTTGCAGCTCCTCTTATCATAGGTGTTGTTCTTGGTACAAGAGCTCTTGGCGGACTTATCGCAGGTTCACTTATCACAGGTGTTCTTATGGCTATCTTTATGTCAAACTCAGGTGGTGCTTGGGATAACGCTAAGAAGTACATCGAGGAAGGCAACCACGGCGGAAAGGGCAGCGATGCTCATAAGGCAGCCGTTGTAGGTGACACAGTAGGTGACCCCTTCAAAGATACATCAGGACCTTCAATCAACATCCTTATCAAGCTTATGACAGTTGTTGCTCTTGTATTCGCGCCTTTATTTGCGCTTATCAACAGCGGAAACGGTTTCCTTGTATAATCGTTGATTGACTACAAAGAATTAAAGGAAAGGGCTTGGCCCGTTCCATAAGTTAAAACCGGGAAGTTCAAAGGACTTTCCGGTTTTTTGTATATTTTTATGGTATTATCCGGGAGGTGGCAGTTATGGGAAAATGTTTTGAAGGCTTTCCTAAGGAATATATAGATTTTCTGTGGGAGCTTAGAATGAATAATAATGCCGAATGGTTTAACGAAAACAGGGAGCGTTATAACAGTCTCATAAAGGAACCCATGAAACTGTTTTCAGATGAGATGACCGAAAGGCTCAATAAGGACGGTATGGGTGAGACCTTTTATCCCGCTGTTTCAAGGGCCAACAGGGATATAAGGTTCTCAAAGGACAAATCACCCTATAAGGACAGAAAGTGGGTAGTATTCAACTACGGCGAAGGCCGCTGGCAGAGAAAAAGCTGCTTTTACTTTGAGATAGCGCCGGAAGGATGGTCCTGCGGAATGGGATTTTATGAGGCCGAAAGCGAATATATGATAAGGTACCGCAGAAAGCTGTCCGCGGATTTTGAGGCGGTAAGAAGAATGGACAAACTCATATCATCCCAGGATTTTTTCAAACCCGATATGAGACTTTATAAGAAAAAATTTGCGCCCGAGGGCACACCGGAAGACATACAGAAATGGTTCCAGTTCAGGAATATAGCTTTCACATCGGACTATAGAATAGAAGACGCACTTTTTGACAGGTCCATACTGGATATTGCCGAAAAGGGATTTAAGTTTTTAAAACCTCTTTTTGTTTATTTCAAGAATATATAAAAAAAGGCTCGTTTATATCTGAAATCAGACATAAAACGGGCCTTTTTAAGCATACTTAAATCATACAAAGTTTTCGGAAAGTATCTCGATGGCGTTTTCGGGGATTAATGTTTCCCCATGCTCCATAAGATGATATTTTATCAAAATATTTGATGCTTCAGCCTGGCCGTATTCATTTAAAATGCATACACAGCCTGTTGAATCCTCAATGGGAGTATCGTTCTGAAGAACAAGATAATATTTTCTGTTGTTTTTAAACAGTGAACTGGCAGCTATATCCGCTTTGGATATTTTGATGCAGGCGTCAATTACGTCATCAAGGGCCGCAAAGGAATAAACCGCTATATTTGAACTGTCAGAACCGTTTGGCGTATGTATTTTTATGGAATTTCTCTTGTACCTGTGGAGGTCTTTGGATATAATGGGAGCAGAGGAATCCGAACCGTTTTTTTCGGTCTGGCCGTCTTCCGAGCCGAGCTTGGTAACGATTATCATAATGCTGTCCATTGCTACGGGAAGAGCCTCGACCATCAGCGGAGCGTCATCAACGGCAAATCCGCATTCATCAAGAGCTTTTGAGAGTATATCCTGAAAGAGTTCTTTTGTTTTATCGTTTGATACGGCAAGGTCTTCAAGTTTGATATCCTTACCGGCGAGATCTTCCTCACTGAGTATGAATTTAATCTGGGTATCACTAATTTTCTCGATTTTCACAGCTGTCCCTCCCCACAATTAAATAACTTAATTTAAGTATAAGTAATAAAAACTTATATGTAAATAGGATATTACTGTAAAGATGCATAATTGTCAACATTTTTATGATGTTTTAAGAATTCGGTAATAAAGGGGCGGGAGGCATAAGGAGGCTAAAATGAAGAAATATTTTTCCTATATTTTCACCGTAATAGTATGGCTGGCTGCCTTTTATATATATCTTCCGCCCATAAATATTAAGGCGCCGGAGTTTTGGGGATTTATGGCCTTTATGGCTATATCGGCCCTGGTTATAAATGCCTACAGACTGGTAAGCTCCATTAATTTCAGAAATCTGAGGTACAGCTTTTCGGGCGGGACAAAGGGCGTGAAAATAGTTTTAAGAGTTGCCCTTGCCTTTATAGTGGTATATGCCGTAGGAAATGCCATATCCCTTCCCGTATTCAGGGCAGGAGCTTACAGCTCGCTTATTACAGTAAAAAACGGAACCTTTGAAGAAGACATAGAAGAAGCGGACTTCAGCAGCATACCAATTTTGGACAGTGCTTCGGCGGCCATAATTGCCGAGAGAAAAATGGGTACCATGTCAGATATGGTATCACAGTTTGAAGTAAGCTCAAACTACTCACAGATTAATTATAAGGAAAGACCATGCAGGGTTACGCCCTTGAGATACGGCAGCGTAATTAAATGGATAACAAACAGAAAAAACGGCATACCTGCCTATATAATCATTGATATGTCAACTCAGAATGCCGAGCTTGTAAAACTTGAGGACGGCATAAAAATATCACCGTCGGAATATTTCGGCAGGGACCTTATGAGATATATCCGTTTCAGGTATCCCACAGCCATGTTCAGAGGAACATATTTTGAGATAGACGACGACGGCACACCCTATTGGATATGCCCTGTTGCGGACCATACCATCGGACTTTTCGGAGGCACCGATATAAAGGGTGCGGTAGTATTAAATGCCGTAACCGGAGAGCATACCTATTATGATGTGCAGGATATTCCCCAGTGGATAGACAGAGTATATGACGCAGAGCTTCTTATGGAGCAGTATGACTACTACGGTTCTTTATCAAACGGATACCTTAACAGCCTTTTTGCCCAGAAAAACTGTTTCAGGACAACGGCAGGATATAACTATATAGCCCTTCACGATGACGTATGGGTATATACTGGTGTAACATCCGTAAGCGGCGACCAGTCAAATGTGGGCTTTGTCCTTATGAACCAGAGAACCAAGGAAACAAACTATTATCAGATAGCGGGAGCCGAGGAATTTTCGGCTATGTCATCGGCGGAAGGACAGGTACAGCATCTTGGCTATACTGCCACATTCCCTCTGCTGCTCAATGTGGGCGGCGAGCCGACATACTTTATTGCCCTTAAGGATGGAGCAGGTCTGGTAAAGAAATATGCCATGGTAAATATACAGAAATATCAGATAGTAGCCATAGGAGATACGGTAAACGAATGTGTGAACGTATATGAAAATCTTATGGAGAACAACGGAATTAATATAAATGAAAATGCCCAGAAACTGAGTATAAGCGGTACGGTCACCAGTGTAAGGGATATAGTTGTGGACGGTAACACCTATATTTATATTACGGTGGATTCATCGGATGCTTTCTACAGAGCAAAGGCGGCGGATTATCCCGATATTCTCAGAAAGACAACGGGAAGCAGTATAACCATAGAATATGCGGAAAATCCCCAGAACGGAGTTTATAATATAGTTTCTGTGGAATAAAAGATTGGAAATATTGTGTTTTTCAGGAGCGGAAGTCCTTTGGGCTTTCGCTCTAATGACACAATCGGCGTGATTTATAAAGGAGGAAACTATGCTCGATAGAATACCTGATGCGGAACAAATGATATCTTTAGTCGGAGAGCCTTTATATGATATATGGAATAAATTATGTGCGATGATTGACGAAAAATATGATATGGAGCGCTTGTGGAACAGCGGCGGCAAAGCTTGGACCTACGAATATAAATACCGCCGCGGCGGAAAAACTCTGTGCACGCTGTATGCAAGGGAAAACTGCATTGGATTTATGGTCATTCTGGGAAAGGATGAGCGTTTAAAATTTGAAGAAGACAGAGAAAGCTATTCAAATGAAACTTTGAGGATTTATGACGAAGCCCGGACTTATCACGACGGTAAATGGATAATGTTTGAGCCGGTAGATACGTCATTATTTGATGATTTTATGAAACTGCTTAAAATTAAAAGAAAACCAAACAGAAAACATTAAAAAAAGACGGCATCAATAAGATGCCGTCTCTTTTAAAATACTACCGTAAGAAGCATTTTGAATCTTTCCTCGCCGTATACCGCATGGGGTATGCCTGCGGGCATTACTATGCTTTCGCCTTCGTCAAGCATATATACCTTGCCGTCAACGGTAAATCTGCCTTTACCCTCAAGCACTGTCACAAGGGCATCGCCGCCGGATTCATGGGTGCTTATTTCCTCGTCCTTTTCAAAGGCAAAAAGAGTAAGGCTCACAGCCTCATTCTGTACAAGAGTTCTGCTTACTATCTGGCCGTCGCAGTAGTTTACCTGTTCTTTAAGTTTAAGTACTTCCGATTTATTTATATTTTTAAGCTTTCCGTTCATAATATTCGCTCCTTTTGTTTTTGATTTGATTATATCATTTCCTAAAACATCTGTAAGTTGCAAATACAACGAAATTATTTTATTACTTTTATTGTTTTTCCGCATCCGTCAGAAAATCCGTGAATATGTCTTTTAGACCTCAGGGCATCGGCGATAAACGAATAGACTTCGGGAGTCATTATCTGGCCGGGATATATGACCGGTATGCCGGGCGGATAGGGCGCTATCATTTCAGCGCATATCCTGCCTATGCTTTTTTCAAAGGGTATTCTTTCGGTATCGGAGAAAAAGGCTTTCCTTGGAGTAACTGCCATGGGCGGGAGCGCAGGAAAATCATTATAAGAAAATCCCGTATCCTTTCCGCCGTATTTTAAAGCCGCGGATTTTACCGCATCTATAAGCCTTTGGGCATCTTCCTTTGCGTCTCCGGGGCCGGTAACTGCCACCACATTGTGGCCGTCACACATTTCCGTGCATATACAGCTTTCTTTAAAAAGTATATCCGCCAGGTCAAAGCCCGAAAGGCCGTGGACGCCAAAAACTAATCTTGTTTTGTCGCTGTCGAAAACGGTCCTGTCGTCTTTTCCGTCCAGGCAGAAGGCTCCTTCTATGGAATTTATGCCTTCTCTTATCATATCCGCCGTATCAAGCATTGAATCCGTAATTTCTTTTCCCATTACGGCCAGAGAATGTCTTGCCCCGTCCAGAGAAGCCATAAGTATATAGGAAGGACTTGTGGACTGTACGATTTTCAATGCGGCCGAAGCGGAAGCAATAAGTTCTTCAGAGCCCTTTACGTGCAGCATGGAGCTCTGGGTCATGGAGCCTCCGGTTTTGTGTATGCTCTGGGCAGTCATATCCGCTCCGCAGCTTAAGGCACTTTTGGGCAGACGGCCGTTAAAGGCAAAATGGGAGCCATGGGCTTCGTCCACCAGCAGAAGGGAGTTGTTTCTGTGGCATATTTTGGCTATCCTCTCCAAGTTTGAGCATATACCGTGGTATGTGGGACTTGTAAGTATGAGAGCCTTTGCATCAGGATTCTGTACAAAGGCCATTTCCACGCTTTCGGGACTTACCGAGGCAAAGGTGCGGTATGTCCTGCTTATGGAAGAACGTATAAAAACGGGTACGGCGCCGCTTATTATAAGTCCCATAAGTACGGACTTATGGCAGTTTTCGGCCACAAGTATTTTTTCTCCTTCTTTTACGGCAGAGACTATCATGGCCTCGTTTCCGCAGGTGGTGCCGTTTACAAGAAAGAAAGTACGGTCAGCTCCAAAGGCCTCCGCCGCCAGCTCCTGGGCTTCCTTTATGGGGCCTTCCGCCTCGTGCAGGTCGTCGCTTAAGGGTGTTTCCGTAAGGTCATATTTAAAAACATTCTCTCCCATTAAAGCCTTGAGCTTTGAATCCGTGCCGCTTCCCCTGTGGTGGGAAGGTATGCAGAAATATGAGGGAGATATATCGTTAAAGCGTTTTAGCATATCTATCAATGGTGTTTTGGTCTGGTCCATTTTATCGCCTCCAATATTTTTAAGTCTATCATATAAACGCAATATTTTAAATGATTTTTCCATCAGGCTGTGTTATAATGATAAAATAGGTTAATTATGTAATCCTGACGGATTTTTATGAGGTGATACAATGGCACAGAAAAAAAGTACTTCTTCTACGGCCAGAAAAACTTCCTCTTCAAAGAGCAGAGGGACAAAGGCCACGGGAGCAAGAAAGACTTCAAAATCATCGGGAAGCAGGACTTCAAAAAGCACGAAGTCATCAAAATCCCGTTCTTCAAAATCTTCGAGAAATTCAAAGGCTAAAAAATCAGCGGCAGCAAAGGACGAGGCTGTATGCCTTATTGCCCTAGCTTTATGTATAGTGGCGCTGGTTAGCCTTTTTACCGATAAAATGGGAATTGCGGGAGAAACAATATCAGGATTTTTAAAGGGCCTTTTCGGCCTTGGCGGATATTTTCTTCCCTTTATTGCGGCGTCCTTCAGTTTATGGATGTTATTCAGCGAGGAAAGACGCGGAATAGGAATGAAGGTAGGAGCTGGACTGCTATTTATCGTATCCATAGCGTCCTTTGCCCAGGCCATAACGACTACGGGCCAGGGAACAGTAACCGCCGCAAAACTGTTTGCCGACGGCTCGGCTGCCAACGGAGGCCTTGTGGGAGGAGCCATAGGCGGAGTGCTTATAAAACTGTTTGATAAACTCGGCACTTATATAATCCTTTCCGTACTTATAATAGTTTCCGTTGTAATGGGCACGGGAGCATCATTCTTTGACGGTGTCGGAAGCGCCGCAAAATATGTGGGCGATACGGGAAAAAGACATGATGAAAGGGTAAAGGTAAAGGCCGAAAGAATAAAGGAAAAGCAGAACCTGCGCCAGATAAAGACCGAGGAAAAGGAAATGCGCAGGGAGGAAAGGGCCGAGAGGGTCAGAAAGCGTAAAGAGATATTCAATATCCTTATGGATAAGACCGATTTTGACGCAAAGGAGACGGGCGGTTTTGCCGACGAAGGCGAATCCATCGAGCTTATTGACAGCGAAAACGTACCCGAAGCCTTCCCCGGAGGAGTTATGCCCTCGGACTATATGGTAAGAAATATTGCCAGACATAACGGCACGGCTGTGCCTGAAATGGACATAACCAACAGCGACGCCGAATCCGTTGTGGAGTTTAATAAGGAAAGAGGAATCCAGTGCGTCATAAGCAACGGAGACTATGACGATGACGAAGAGCCTGAAGGCGAAATAGAGATAAACTTCGGTGTTCCCCATAAAGCGGAGCTGGAGGAAGTTTCCGATGAGGAAATAGAAAGAGAAGGCCTTGAAATAGAAGCTGTTTCGGACGAGCATATAATTACCGAAGGAGCTTCAAAGGAAGGATATATGCCTGACATAAAGGCTGAAACTCCCGAAAATATGAAAAACGACAATGCCGAAAGTGCTGAAAAAGAAATTGAAGCAGAGGATAAAAGCGGCATAATCGGCGGACAGATATATACTGACGATGAGATGAAGACCGTTATGGGACTTAGCGGAGCGGTGGATACAAGGGAAGTTAAATCCGTAAGGACTGATTACGAATTCCCGCCCATATCACTGCTGGCAAAGGCACCCGTTTCAGGAGAGGATTCCTCAAAGGCATATATGCTGGCCACAGCGAAAAAACTTGAGGATACATTAAAGAGCTTTGGCGTAGATGCCAGGGTAATGCAGATAAACAAAGGACCCACGGTCACAAGATATGAAGTTTCGCCAAGCCACGGCGTAAAGGTAAGCAAGATAGTAAACCTTGCCGATGACATAGCGCTTAATCTGGCGGCCAGCGGCATAAGAATAGAAGCACCCATACCCGGAAAGGCGGCAGTGGGAATAGAAGTACCCAATAAGGAGCCCCAGTCGGTATATCTCAGGACGGTGCTTGAATCGGAGCAGTTTAAAAACTTCCCTTCAAAACTGGCCTTTGCTCTGGGACAGGATATAGCGGGAAATGCCGTTGTTACGGATATAGCAAAAATGCCCCATCTGCTCATTGCGGGAGCTACGGGCTCAGGAAAGAGCGTATGTATAAATACTCTTATCACAAGTATAATCTATAAGGCAAAACCCGATGAGGTAAAACTTATACTCGTTGACCCCAAGGTTGTTGAGTTAAGCGTGTATAACGGAATACCCCATCTTATGATACCCGTTGTTACGGACCCCAAAAAGGCGGCGGGAGCCCTCAACTGGGCGGTAAGGGAAATGCTTGCCAGATATAATTCCTTTGCCGAATGTTCCGTAAGGGATATAAAGGGCTATAATGCCATGAAGGCGGATAAGGGCGAAATCGATTTTATGCCACAGATAGTAATAATAATCGACGAGCTTGCTGACCTTATGATGGCGGCGCCCAAGGAAGTCGAGGACAGTATATGCAGACTGGCGCAGATGGCAAGGGCGGCCGGAATACATCTTATCATAGCTACCCAGAGACCGTCGGTTGATGTCATCACAGGCGTTATTAAGGCAAATATCCCTTCAAGACTGGCATTCGCCGTATCATCGGGCATTGACTCAAGGACAATACTTGATATGAATGGAGCGGAAAAACTTCTCGGAAAGGGAGATATGCTTTTCTATCCCGTAGGAATGGCAAAGCCCGTAAGAATACAGGGGGCATTCGTTACGGATAAAGAAGTTGAAAATATAGTTGATTTCCTTAAAAAGCAGAGCGGAGGTTCCGAATATAACGAGAATGTTATGGAAGAAATATCCTCGTCGGTAAAGACGGGCGGAGCGTCAGAGGAAAGAGACGAATTTTTCGACAGTGCGGCAATGCTTGTGGCACAGAAGGAAAAGGCGTCCGTATCCATGCTCCAGAGGCAGTTCAGAATAGGATACAACAGAGCCGCAAGGCTTATGGACGAGCTGGAAGCTGCGGGCATAGTAGGCCCCGAGGACGGAAGCAAGCCGAGAAATGTTCTTGTTACTCCAGCCCAGCTTGAGCAGGGGAGAGAATGAGTAATTTAAAAACTGAAAAATATGGTTTTAATGAGATTTATATTGAGCGGGAGAAGAACCGGTGTTAATATATCGGTCAGAGGAATATTTTCCGCCATTTAAAAATCACTGGAGGTAATTTTATTGAAGGCAAATATTGCGTTTATTTCCCTGGGGTGTGATAAAAACAGGGTCGACAGCGAAGTAATGCTTGGACTTCTCAGGGAAAGGGGCTTTGAGATAGTATCGGATGAAGCAGAGGCAGACATAATTGTGGTAAACACATGCTGCTTTATCAAAGATGCCCTTGAGGAGAGCATAGAAACAATACTTGAATCGGCATCATATAAGGAAAACGGCAGATGCAAAGGCATAATTGCCGCAGGATGTCTTGCTCAGAGATATGAGAGCGAGATATTTGCGGAAATGCCGGAGGTAGATGCGGTAGTGGGAACAACGGCCTATGAAAGCATCGTAGAAGCGGCTGAGAAGATACTTGAGGGAGATAAGCAGATAAAGATAATGAAGGACATAAATGCTCCCATGGACGAGGAAAATGCACCAAAAAGGATACTTTCCACAGCGGGACATTATGCTTATCTTAAAATATCGGAAGGCTGTGACAACCACTGCACATACTGTGTTATCCCCAAGATGAGGGGAAGACACCGCTCAAGGACCATTGAGAGCCTTGTGGATGAGACAAAGAAGCTGGCAGAGCAGGGAGTTAAGGAACTTCTTGTGGTTGCCCAGGACACTTCCATATACGGAAGGGACATTTACGGAAAGCCAATGCTTCACGAGCTTCTTAACAGACTGTGTGAAGTGGAAGGCATTGAGTGGATAAGACTGCTTTACTGCTATCCCGAAACACTGACTGACGAGACCATAGAGACCATGGCAGGGCAGGACAAGATATGCAAATATATAGATATGCCCATACAGCACGGCAGTGATACGGTACTTAAAAGAATGGGAAGAAGAACATCTTCAGCCCTTATAGCCGAAAGGGTGGCAGCCTTGAGAAAGGCCATGCCCGATATATGTTTAAGAACAACAATAATAACGGGATTTCCCGGAGAGAGCGAGGAAGAATTTAAGGAGCTGGCGGATTTTGTGGCTGAAATGAAGTTCGACAGGCTCGGAGCATTTACTTTCTCACCGGAGGAAGGAACACCCGCGGCTAATATGGACGGGCAGATAGACGAAGAAGTCAAGGAAGAAAGAAAAGACTATATTATGGAACTCCAAAAGAGAATATCGGCTGAAAAGTGCGAGAAATTCGTAGGAGAGACCATAAAAGTTATTGTTGACGGAAAGATGCCCGAAGAAGGAGTATACTGCGCAAGAAGCTACAGAGACGCTCCCGATATTGACGGAATGGTATTTTTTAAGGCGGACTACGATATTATGTCCGGAGACTGGGCCGACGTCAGAATAGACGAGGCCGGAGATTATGACCTTATAGGGGAGGCTGTTTACTGATGTCTATGAATTTACCTAATAAACTTACTATGTTCAGAGTTATTCTTATACCGGTGTTTATCGTTGTCCTTATGACGGGGCTCATTGCGGACCCCTTAAACAGATATATCGGTACACTTATATTCTGTGTGGCATCGTTTACGGATTATCTCGACGGACATATAGCAAGAAAATATAATCTTGTAACTAATTTTGGAAAATTTATGGACCCTCTTGCCGATAAGCTTCTGGTTTCTTCTGCGCTTATATGTATGATAGAGATGGGAATGCTTCCGGCATGGATAGTTATTATAATAATAAGCAGAGAGTTTATAATAACCGGATTCCGTCTTATTGCGGCGGAAGGCGGCCTTGTAATAGCAGCCAGCTGGTGGGGCAAGATAAAGACTGTAACACAGATGATAATGATAATACTGCTTCTTCTTGGTGTTCAGGGCATTATTGCGACAATACTTATATTCCTGGCTACATTATTCACCGTAATATCAGGAGTGGATTACATAGTTAAAAACATTTCGATTCTCAGAAACTGATGGGAGGCTTTAGAATGAATGCTGAAATACTGGCGGTCGGAACGGAGATACTTTTAGGAGATATCGTGAATACAAATGCCGAATATATAGCCAGAGGCCTTGCGGAGCTGGGAGTGGGCGTATACTACCAGACGGTTGTGGGAGACAACCCCGAAAGAATGAAAAAAGCCATGGACATAGCCTTTGACAGGGCTGACGTCATTGTGACTACGGGCGGTCTTGGACCTACGGGCGACGACCTTACAAAGGAGATGGGCGCTGAATACTTTGGAAGAAAACTTATTCTTGATGAAGCTTCTCTGGAAAGGATAAAGGCGTTCTTTGATAAAATGAAGCGTCCCATGACGGAAAACAATGTAAAACAGGCAATGGTTCCCGAAGGGGCCATAGTCATGAAAAATGACCATGGAACCGCACCAGGTATAATAATTGAAAACGAAAATAAGATACTCATTATGATGCCAGGCCCTCCCAGAGAGATGAAGCCCATGTTTGATTTGCAGGTAAAGCCGTTTTTAGCATCAAAGCTTAAAGGAGCCATACTGTCAAGGACTTTGAGAATTGCGGGCGTTGGAGAAAGCGCCATGGAAAGCAGGGTAAAGGACCTTACGGATAAAATGGAAAATCCGACGGTGGCACCCTATGCCAAGGAAACGGAAGCGGTGCTCAGAATAACGGCCGCTGCCGAGACCGAGGAAAAGGCAGTAGAGCTTATAGAGCCCGTTGCGGAGGAAATATATAACAGGTTTGGAATAGATGTTTATGCCGAAGGCGAGACATCCATGCAGGAGACGGTGGCAAAACTCCTTTTGGAGAAAAAGCTCACCATAGCCGTTTCGGAAAGCTGTACGGGAGGCCTTGTGGCGTCCAAACTCATAGAATACCCGGGAATTTCGGAAGTATTTATGGAAGGTGCAGTGACCTATTCCAATGAAGCCAAAATGAAAAGGCTTGGCGTTAAGCCAGAGACCCTCAAAAATTATGGTGCCGTAAGTGCGGAGACAGCCCTTGAAATGGCTGAGGGCATAGCAAAGAGCGCCGGCACATCGGTGGGACTTTCCACCACAGGCGTTGCGGGACCCGGTCCTTCCGAAGGAAAGCCCGAAGGCCTTGTATATGTGGGAATATATATCAACGGCAGGACATTTGTTAAAGAACTCCACCTGGCCGGAAAAAGAAACGTTATAAGGGAAAGAGCCGCATACTCTGCCCTTGACTATTTAAGAAGAAAAATTCTGCTTGACTGATGGAAATGTTTGTTCTATAATGAGAACATAAATTCGTATTTTTGAAAGGAGTCCGATCCCTGTGGCAGAGAAAAAGTCCGGAGCAAAAGATTTTACAAAATTTGATGATAAACAGCAGGCGCTTGAAGCTGCGCTGGCTTACATAGAAAAACAGTTCGGTAAAGGTGCGGTTATGAAGCTGGGCGATGATACTCAGCATGCCAATGTAGATGTTATACCTACAGGCTGCCTGAGCCTTGATGTGGCTTTAGGTGTAGGCGGTATCCCCAGAGGAAGAATAATAGAGATATACGGTCCCGAATCTTCCGGTAAAACAACAATAGCCCTTCACCTTGTTGCCGAAGTACAGAAAAAGGGAGGCATAGCAGGATTTATCGATGCAGAGCATGCTCTCGACCCCGTTTATGCTAAAAACCTTGGTGTAGATACAGCAAATATTTATCTTTCACAGCCCGATGACGGCGAGCAGGCCCTTGAGATAGCCGAGACCATGGTGCGCTCGGGAGCCATTGACATAGTTATCGTGGACTCCGTTGCGGCCCTTGTTCCCAGAGCGGAAATACAGGGAGAGATGGGAGAGTCCCACATGGGTCTTCAGGCAAGACTTATGTCACAGGCCCTCAGAAAACTTACTGCTTTTGCGGGAAAATCCAACTGTACGGTTGTATTCATAAATCAGCTTAGAGAAAAGATAGGCGTTACATTCGGAAACCCCGAAACAACCACAGGCGGACGTGCCCTTAAGTTTTACGCTTCAGTACGTCTTGACATAAGAAGGGCCGACAGCATTAAAGTAAACAATGAGATAGTCGGAAACAGAACAAAGGTAAAAATCGCTAAGAATAAGGTGGCTCCTCCCTTTAAAACAACGGAGTTTGACATTATGTACGGCCAGGGCATATCCAGAGAGGGAGATACCCTTGATATGGCAGCTGCCCTTGATATAGTAAACAAGAGCGGCGCATGGTACGCATATAAAGACGAAAAGATAGGCCAGGGACGAGAAAACGCAAAGGCATATCTCAAGGAACACCCTGAAATACTTGAAGAAATAGAAGCTCAGGTAAGGGCTCATTACGGACTGGACAACAATGTAGATGAAGACGAAGCCGTTGATACAGCCGTAGAGGAAAAGCCTAAAAAGAGCAGAAAATCCAAGGCTGCGGAAAAAGAAGACGACCAGATAGAGCTTTCAGCGGCTGATATGGAGGAAATGGACGAGTTAGACGATATGTTTGAGGATACAGAGGTACCTGAGGACGATGTGCTCATAATCCCTTCCGATGCCTACAGAAGGATAGATGACTGATAAGGAGTCGCCAAAATGACGGTCACTGATATCAAACAGCAGAAAAATGATAAAAGCAGATATTCGGTATATATAGACGGGAATTATGAATTCAGTCTTATAATGGAGGATATACTTTATTTCAGGCTTAAAATAGGAGAGCCCATATCCGAGGAGACCTACCGCTATATAACCGAAACCACTCTGTATATCAAGGCTCAGAATACGGCGTTAAAATTTCTTGGCTATAAAATGAGGACCGAAAAAGAGGTGCTCGATAAGCTCATAAAGGAGCAGTACAGCGAGGAGATAATCGCCAGGGTTATGGAGTTTCTTATAAAGTATGATTACATAAATGACAGGGAATACTGCAGAAGATACATAAAAGAAACGCTTAAATTAAGACCCAAGGGCATATATATGATAAAAAGCGAGCTTAAGGCTAAGGGAATAGACGAGGATACGGCCGACGAAGCACTTGAGGAGGCTCAGATAGATGAGCTTGGCGTGGCAGAAATGCTCCTTGAGAAAAAATACGAGGGATTTGCCGAGATGGACCAGAAGGAGCTTACAAGAGTTTACGGCTATCTGCAGAGACGAGGCTTTTCCTTCGGCATCATAAAAGAGGCCGTGGCCGAGCTTGCGGAAAAGGGAATATGATATTATAATAAGGGATAATCCACGGGATTTCCCTTATTTTTTTAGGGTTCCCGTACTTGATACTGACAGCTGATTGTTTGGAGGAAAAAATGAGTTATTATCTTAGAGATATAATAGAGCTTAGAAAAGATTTTGCCGAAGCATATAAAACTAAAAGATATGCCGATGCCATAGAATACGGAAATAAGATAATTGATATTTATAAAGAAAATAATGACTGTGATTCGGAAGCCTATGCCGATGACATCAATAACCTTGCCATATTATATGACGAGGTGCGCATAAATGAAAAGGCCATAGAACTTTATAAGGAAGCCGCAGAGCTTAAGGAAGACCTTTTAGGCGATGACAGCGAAAGCTACCTGGAAACCATAGAGAATCTTGGAATCCTCTATTCGGTGACAGGCAGTTTTGACAAGGCCGAGGAACTGCTCAAAAGGGTAAAAAACCACACTGAGGAAGCCGACGGCCCTTTGAGTGAACGCCACGTGAAAAGCCTTTATAATCTTGGCAATATGTATGCCGATAAGGGAATGTACAAGGAAAGTGCAGAATACCTGGAAAAGGCATTGGAATACGCAAAGAAAATAAGAAATTACAGTGTTTCCGATATGGAGGATATAAGGGTAAGCCTTGGAAATCTGTATAAAAAGAGCGGAAACTATAAAAGAGCCCTTGACGAGTATGAGCGTGCCCTTAAAATATCCGAGGAAAGAAACGAAGAAGAAAGCTATTTTAAGATGACTTTTCTTCTGAGCTATGCCCTGCTGTGCCAGAAATGTGAGCTTTACGACAAAGCGGCTGAAATATACGAAAAGGCTGTGGAATCCAGAGAAAAACTTATGGATACGGGCCACCTGGATTTTATATCCGTGCTCAATAATCTTGCGGCCATATACAACAGGTCAAAGAAGACCGAAAAGGCCGTGGAGACCCATAAAAGGGTGCTTTCCGTTGTGGAAGACATACTTGGAAAGGACCATGTATTTTATGGTGACGTCATAACGAATTTAGGAGTGGACTACAGTGTGGCAGGCGATTATGAAAAGGCGCTCAAATACCACAATGAAGCCCTTGAAATAAAGAAACAGATTGTCGGGGAAAAACATATACATTATGTTTTGACTCTGGTAAGCCTGGCAGACGTGTACGAAAAAATGGAGAAGTACGACAGGGCCCTTGAAATACAGAATAAAGCCCTGGAAATAAGGCGTGAACTGTTTGGAGAAATAAACGAACAGGTATCGGACTCCCTTGTAAACTTAGGCAGAATAAGCCTTAAAAAGGGAGAGATAACTAAGGCGCAGGGCTTTTTTATGCAGGCGCTTATTATGAATAAGGAAATAATCGTAGCCGCAGGACTTAAAGTAAGGGGCTATGGTGAAAACATAAGGCTTATGGCCGAGGCCTGTGCCGAAGCGGGAGAACTGGATAAGACGGAACAGTTCTGCTCAAATCTTGCCGAATACAGAAAAAGCGAATACGGCGACAGCCACCCCAAATATGCGGCGGCCCTTTATGACGGCGGCGCCATACTTATGAAAAAGGGATACTATGCCCAGGCCGAAAAATATTTGGAAAAGGCGGCAGAGATAACTGAGCTGAAAATGGGAATGGAAACGCCCTTCTGCCAGAGAAGTCTCTATGCCTACGGAAAGACCCTTTATGAAAACAAAAAATATTCAAAGGCCGCTGATGTGCTTAAAAAGGCAGGCTCCGTATGGAAAAAATATTCCGATGATACGGATACCCTTGTGAAGATAATGTTCCTTCAGGCAAAGACCCAGTATATGCTGGGATTCCCTCAAAAGGCCGCGGAAGTAACCCTAAGGGCGGGAGGAATTGCCTCAAGAAATTCCAAGGACGGTTATGCTGACCTTATGACCGGAGAGATGACGGACTATGCCCGAATTATGATAAAGGGCGGAGACTCCAGGAAGGCCTTTGACGAGCTTGAAAAAATAAGTTCCGTTGCGGAAGGAAGCAAAAATGAGATACAAAGGGAATACCTCAGGACGTCGGCGGAAGCTGCCTATGGAGCAGGAAACTACGCGGCCGCCTCAGAAAGGGCGAAAAAGGTATATGCCGATGATGATAATGCAGACAAAGCTGAAAAAGCGGCGGACGGCATACTTACATCAAAGGCGCTGACAGCCTTAAAAAGATTTGAGGAGTCCGACGAAATACTTGCTGACATTAAGGAAATACTTTCAAAAGACAATGACCTTTATATAAAGTTTGCGGCAGAGGCCTACTGCCTGTCCGGTGTAAACCAGTTTTCGAGAGGAAAATTTGAAGAAGCCGACAGTGATTTTACAAAGGGGCTTGAAGAAGCGAAGGCAAGGGAAAACCTTCCCGTTTCCGAATATACCGCATACTTAAAAATGGCGGCACAGGCAGCGGAAAAAACCAATGCCCTTGTGAAAGCCATAGAAAACTTAAGCGAGTGTGCCCTTATTATCCGCAGGGACAGCGGAGAAGGCAAAGAGTTTGCCGATATACTTTATAAGGCGGCGGGCCTTTACTGCGTGCAGGAAAGATATGAGGACGCTGTCACCATGTATGATAAAGCGGCGGCAATATATTCACAGTTTTACGGTGAAAAATCCGAGCAGTATGTGGATACATTGTATGAAAGCTGTCTGTCTCTGTTTAAGGCTAAAAAATATGCCGAGACGGCGGAAAGAATAGAAAAACTTCAGCCCGTTGAATATAGGAAAAATGAGTTTAACAGTCTTTTGAGCGATTCCTATAAGGCGTCAAAGGCCGTCGGAAAACTTATTAAACTTAAATTCGGCGGAAAGAAATAAAAAATATTTAAAAATAAGCAGAAATAAGTGAAAAATAAGTAAAAGCTGTGTTGACAGCACAATTTAACTGTGTTATCATAATTGAGTGTGTTCAGCCGCTCGAAGAGGTTTGAAATTTCGGAAAGGTCCGGAATACCGTATTCGGCGAGTAAATTGCGAGGAGGTGTCTATATGTACGCAATTATCGAGACAGGTGGAAAACAGTACAAAGTATCCGAAGGTGACGTAATCAAAGTTGAGAAGCTTGCTGTAGAGGCAGGAACAGCTTACGCATTCGACAAGGTTCTTGTTGTTGCTGGTGACAACGGTGTTTCTGTAGGTGCTCCCTATGTTGAGGGCGCTAAGGTAGCCGCTACTGTAATCGGTGACGGAAAGGCTAAAAAGGTTGTAATCTACAAATACAAATCTAAAAAAGGCTTCCACAAGAAAAGAGGCCACAGACAGCCTTACACAATGCTCAAGATTGATTCAATCGCTCTTTGATTATTATGATTCGTGTAAATGTATTTCGTAATAAAACAGGAGATATTTGCGGATTTCGTCTAAAGGGACATGCTGATTTTGCAGAGGCAGGAAGTGACATCGTCTGCTCCGCTGTGTCGGTGCTTACGATAAATACGATAAACTGTATCGAACTTTTCACCAAAGCGAAATTTGAATGTAAAACCGATGAAAATAAAGGCGGATATCTGAGCTTTGCGCTTTCGGAAACGAAGGACGGCAGAGCAGACAAAGATGCACAGCTTCTTTTGAAGACTATGCTCAACGGATTAAGCGATATCGAAAAAGAATATGGCTTGTATATATCGATAAACGAGGAGGTGCGCTAACATGTTAAAATTAAACCTTCAGCTTTTCGCTCATAAAAAAGGTATGGGTTCTACAAAGAACGGCCGTGACTCCAAATCAAAGAGACTTGGTGCTAAACGTGCTGACGGACAGGTTGTTAGAGCCGGCAATATCTTATATACACAGAGAGGAACAAAAATCCATCCCGGTAACAATGTAGGCATCGGCGGAAACGATTCACTTTTTGCCCTCATTGACGGACGTGTAAAATACGAAAGAAAAGGCAGAGACAAGAAACAGGTTTCTGTTTATCCCGTAGAAACAGTTGAAATAGCGGAATAATCAATGATGAAGGTTTCAAATGAATAATTTGAAACCTTCTTTTGTCTTAGGCCGACCAAAGTCTTACAAAAAGACCAGTGTTATTGGCCGTTTATGATGATTTTAGTGAGCTTATGGCAATACTTACTGTTTGAGAGGTGAATGATATGTTTGTAGACAGAGTCAAGATTCATATAAAAGGCGGAGACGGCGGAGACGGATGCGTTTCCTTTTACAGAGCAAAATATATCACCCATGGCGGACCCGACGGCGGAGACGGCGGAAAGGGCGGCAGCGTGATTTTTGTAGGCGATGAAAATATGAATACTCTTATGGATTTCAGATTCAAGAGAATGTTCAAGGCTGAGCCCGGACAGCCCGGCGGAAAGAGAAACCGCTTCGGCAAGGACGGCCAGAGCATCGTCATAAAGGTTCCCAAGGGAACTGTTATCAGAGAGGCTTCTACCAATAAGATAATGGCCGATATAACCAAAAACGGTGAGGAAAAGGTCCTCATCAAAGGTGGAAAGGGAGGCAGAGGAAACCAGCACTTTGCAACCCCCACAAGACAGGCTCCCAGATACGCTGAAAGAGGCCAGAAATCCAGGGAATATGACGTTATCCTTGAGCTTAAGCTTATAGCTGACGTAGGCCTTATAGGATTCCCCAATGTAGGAAAATCCACATTCCTTTCCATGGTAACAAACGCTAACCCTAAAATAGCCAACTACCATTTCACAACCCTTTCACCTAATCTTGGTGTGGTGCAGATGAATACGGGAGATGACTTTGTACTTGCGGATATCCCCGGAATCGTTGAGGGTGCAAGCAAGGGCGTAGGCCTTGGACTGGACTTTTTAAGACACGTAGAAAGAACAAAGGCGTTTATACATGTGGTTGATGCCGCTGCCATTGAAGGCGGAGACCCTGTAGAAGACATAAAGAGAATAAATAATGAGCTTTACGAATATAATCCCGAGCTTATGAAACGTCCGCAGGTAATTGCGGCCAATAAGACCGATATTCCCGGCTCTGAAGAAAACGTTGAGAGACTTAAGGAAGCCTTTGAAAAGGATGGCATTAAGGTAATTCCCATTTCAGCGGCCACAAACAGAGGTCTTACCGAAGTTATCGACGAGATAAGCAAGATACTCAAGAATTATCCCGAGGATATCATCTTTGAGGAAGAGTATGAAGAGTTTGACGACGTGGCTGCAGGAAACGAGCCATTTGAAATTGAAATTTTCGACGGCAACTACTATGTAGTAACAGGTGTAGGCGTTGAAAAGATGATGGGATATACAAATCTCGATGCGGAAAAAGGCTTTGCATTCTTCCAGAAATATCTCAGAGAGAAGGGCATCATAGCCGCTCTTGAGGAAAAGGGCATAAAAGAGGGAGATACCGTAAGGATATACGACCTGGAGTTCACATACTACAAATAAGATATTTAAACCGCGCACAAAAGCGCGGTTTTATTTTGCCGGTTAAAGGGGCGAAGGCATAAAACAAAAGAATTTCTTAATAATATGGAAATCTGTTCCAAATAGCTTATGCTGTATGTTAAAATGACCATGTAACAATAAATATTTTAACGGAGGATATGGAGGGATATTATGAAGAAGTTATTATGCGCAGCAGCTGCGGCGGTAATGGTGATATCATCTACAGTTGTTCCCGCGGCCGGCCAGGAAAAGTACTCAGCACAGACAAGACCTGACTTTACAATCGTTATCGACGGAGAAGAAACGTGGTTCAAAAGCGCTTCGGGCGACAGTATCTACCCGATTCTTTATAACGATACGACATATCTGCCGCTCAGGTCCATTGGCGAAATAATGGGCAGAAACGTTAACTGGGACGAAAAGACCAAGACAATCACATTAAGCGGAGAAAGGGATTCTTACGGAAACACATCTAAAAAAGTATCCGCCAAGAAAGAAAATGTGGAAATTGAAGTAAGAAAAGATTTTACAATAATAATCGACGGCACTGAATACAAATTCAGGGATGCCAACGGAAACAGGGTATATCCCATACTTTGGGAAGGCTCTACATACCTTCCTCTGAGGTCCATCGGCGAGATAATGGGCAGTAATGTGGACTGGGACGATGATACAAAGACCATCACCCTCAAGGGCACAAAAACAACCGTAACCGACGCTGACACCTTTACAGGCACAAAGGATAAAGACGGATACATTACAGAGGAAAGCGCAAAGAGAATATCCGCAAAGGATGCGGATGCTGTTTTTAAAGATGTAAACTTCTTAAAAGCGAAAAAAGAATATGACGACGGAAAGTGGCAGTATGACGTTGAATTTATATATGAAGGATATGTATTTGACTATACAATAGATGCCAAGACAGGAAAAATCCTTTCCAGAAAATCTGAGGCTGCCTATGGTTCATCCATTGGAATAGACGCAAAATATACCCTTGATGAAGCCAAGAAAATCGCTTTAAAAGACGCCGGTGCCAAGGAAAAGGACATAACATATATAAAAGCTGAAAAAGATTATAATAAAGGTGTATTGGAGTATAAAATTGAATTCCGCCATGACGGATATAAATACGAATATAAGATAGATGCTTCTAACGGAAAAATCATCAGTAAGGAAACCGAAAAGGACAAAACAGATTCGTCAAAGGACGACATCGGCCTTGAGGCGGCTAAAAAGGCGGCAGTGGCTGATGCGGGACTTAAAGTTTCCGACGTGAGATTTATAAAGGCTGAAAAAGACTATGATGACGGAAAAGTCGTATACGAAATAGAATTTGTTAAGGGCGGCCGTGAATATGAATATAAGATAAGTGCGGACAGCGGCAGAATCCTTGACAAAGACGTTGACTATGATGACGACTATTACGATGATTATCATGACCATGATGACGACGATGATGATGACGATTGATTGTATTTGTAAATCATAACGGCCTTAAGCATACAAAAGGACCTTTGGACATTAGTCCGAAGGTTCTTTTTGGCGTCAAAATAAAGAAAACAGCACTTTTTATTGCAAAATAACGCACAATTATTTATACTTAATATATTACGGAATAAAAGGAGAATACTATGTTAACAAGCAAACAGAGAGCTTTTTTAAGAAGCATGGCAAACGGTCTTGAGCCTATTTTTCATATAGGAAAGGCAGGGGTAACTCCCGAGCTTACAAAGGCGGTAGATGACGCTTTGGAAGCAAGAGAGATAATAAAGGCAAACATCCTTGATAACTGCCTTATGGATACAAGGGCTGCCGCTCAGATACTGGCGGAAAGAACCCATGCCGAGGTAGTACAGGTTATAGGAAACAGATTTGTTATATACAGAGCGGCTAAAAAGCCTGTAATAGAACTTCCTAAAGCTAAAAAGGAATGATTTTGATGGGCAGTTTTGATTTTAGAAGCTGTGATAAAGTAGCTGTCATCGGAGGAGCCTTTGACCCGATACATTACGGGCATCTGGCGGCGGCGCAGACGGTTTATGAAAATTTTGATGTGGACAGGGTAGTGCTTATGCCCCTTGGAGACGCTCCCCATAAAAATATGAGCAGTACCACAGCCGATGAAAGATTTAAAATGGTTATGGCGGCGGTCAGCGATAATCCGGCCTTTGCGGTTTCGGATATGGAAATAAGGCGCAGCGGAAAGACATATACCGTAGATACGGTTGAGCAGATAAAGAGTATAAATCCGAATATAGACATCTATTTTGTTATGGGTGCGGACGAGCTGGAATCCATAGACACTTGGAGACAGCCGCAGAAGATATTTTCCCTGTGCAGAGTTATCGCAGTGAGCCGTCCCGGGTATAATACGGAGGGCCTTATCAGGAAAATAGACGAGGTAAAGAAAAAGTATAAGGGAGAAGCCTATTTTTTGGAAATACCTTCCCTTGATATATCCTCATCCGACCTGAGAAAGAAGATAAAAGACGGAAAATCCGTAAAGTATCTTATGCCTAAGGAAGCCGAAAAATATATAATAGAACATGATTTATATAAAGAAGGGTAATTTATATGCTTGATACTGAAAAGATAAAGGAAAAGCTTCAGTCGTCGCTTTCCATTGAAAGATATATACACACTCTGGGAGTGGCTGAAGAAGCTGAAAAGATGGCGAAAAGATACGGCGATGATGAGCTTGTGAAAAAGGCCGTTTATGCGGGACTTCTGCATGACTGTGCCAAGGATTATCCGGCGGATATGAAGCGCCGTTTCTGCAAGGAATATCATATACCCGTTGACGATATAATGAAAAAGCAGATAGACCTTACGCATCCTTTTCTTGGTGCCGAGGTAGCGAAGCGCGAATACGGCGTTGAAGACGAAGAAATACTTGAGGCCATAAAATGGCATACCACAGGCAAGGCTGATATGAGCGTGCTTGACAAGATAATATTTATAGCCGACTATATCGAACCCAACAGAAAAAGCTTTGACGGTCTTGAAAAGGCGAGAAAGCTTGCCTATGAGGACCTTGACGAAGCTATGCATTATATACTTGAAAGTACTATCGAGTATGTAAAGGAAAGAAAAAGACTTTTACATCCATACTCAATCGAAGCATTAAAATACTACAGCAAATAAGGTAACATTGATTATTTATAGGAGGAAATGTATGAACGATTCAATTCATCAGGAAGCAGAAAAAATGGCAATGATGGCAAAGGACGCGCTTGAGGATAAAAAGGGCGAGGACATAAGAGTGCTTGACCTTAACGGACTCAGCAACATAGCTGACTTTTTTGTTATCGGCAGCGGAAACAATCCTAACCAGATAAGAGCCATGGCAGACAGCGTTAATGAAAAGCTTTTTAAGGCAGGATATAAACTTCACCACTCAGAGGGATATTCGGGCGGTATGTGGATACTTCTTGACTACGGCAGTCTTATTGTGCACATATTCGACAAAGAGCAGAGAAACTTCTATTCACTCGAAAGAATATGGGGAGACGCCAAAGAGTGCTGATAATTTTCCAAAAATCAGCCCTATGGGTTGAATTTTTTGAAAACAATGGTATGATTAAGATTTGGAATAATATCAATTTTTTGTTTAAGGAGATAATATATAATGGGAGAAGCAATGACAGGCTTAAAAAGAAGCCATATGTGCTGTGATGTGAGCGAAGCTCTCATAGGCAGCGAAGTAACAGTTATGGGCTGGGTCCAGAGAAGACGTGACCTCGGACAGCTTATATTTATTGCGCTTAGAGACAGAAGCGGAATAGTTCAGGCAGTTTTTGACGGCAATAATTCGGATGCTGAGCTTTTCAAGAAGGCTGAGACCATAAGAAGTGAATACGTTATAGCCGTAAAGGGAACTGTAGCCGCAAGAACAGAGGGCAACGTAAATAAAAATATGAAGACCGGTGCCATTGAGATTATTGCTTCAGAGCTTAGAATACTTTCAGAAAGCGAAACAACACCTTTCCAGGTTGAGGACGAAATAACAGTAAAGGACGACCTCAGACTTAAATACAGATATATCGACCTCAGACGTCCCAGCCAGCTTAAAAATATGGTTATGAGACATAAGACAGCTCAGGTAATAAGAAACTTCCTTTCAGAGGAAGGCTTCCTTGAAATAGAGACACCTATACTCGGAAAGAGCACACCCGAAGGCGCAAGAGACTATCTTGTTCCCAGCCGTGTTCATCCCGGAAACTTTTACGGACTTCCCCAGTCACCTCAGCTTTACAAACAGCTTCTTATGGTATCAGGAATGGACAGATACTATCAGATAGCTAAATGCTTCCGTGACGAGGACCTTAGAGCTGACCGTCAGCCTGAGTTTACACAGGTGGATATGGAGCTTTCATTTGTTGATGTTGACGACATAATCGATATCAATGAAAGACTTATCAAGAAAGTATTTAAGGAAATACTTGATGTTGACGTGCCCATTCCCATGCAGAGAATGAAGTATAAAGATGCCATGGAGCGCTACGGTTCGGACAAGCCCGACGTGCGTTTCGGAATGGAAATACACAATATAACAGATATAGTAAAGGACAGCGAATTTGTTGTATTCAAGAGCGCTGTAGAAGCAGGCGGAAGCGTAAGAGCCATAAATGCGGAAGGCTGCGGACATTACCCCAGAAAACAGATAGACTCACTTGTAGAGTTTGTTAAGACATATAAGGCAAAGGGACTGGCTTGGATAGTTGTAAACGATGACGGAAGCCTTAAGTCTCAGATTGCTAAGTTCTTCACACCTGAGAAACTTCAGGAAATAGTTGATGCCCTTGAAGGAAAACCCGGAGACCTTATTCTTATCTGCGCTGATAAGGATAAAGTTGTATTCGACTCACTGGGTGCTTTAAGATGTGAAATAGCAAGAAGACAGGAACTTACAAAACCCGATGACTTTAGATTCCTTTGGGTAACAGAATTCCCTATGTTTGAGTGGGACGAAGAAGAACAGAGATATGTAGCTGAGCATCATCCATTCACATGCCCCATGGACGAAGATTTAGAGCTTCTTGACACAGACCCTTCAAAGGTAAGAGCAAAGGCTTATGATATGGTACTTAACGGCTTCGAGCTTGGCGGCGGAAGCATAAGAATACACAGAAGAGATATCCAGCAGAAGATATTCTCACTCCTTGGATTCTCAGCTGAGGACGCCCAGGAAAGATTCGGATTCCTTCTTGATGCATTCAAGTACGGAGTACCTCCCCATGGCGGACTTGCATTCGGCTTTGACCGTATAATAATGCTTATGACAGGTTCATCAAGTATCAGAGACGTTATAGCATTCCCTAAGGTAAAGGACGCATCTTGCCCTCTTACAGACGCTCCCGGAACAGTAGACGACAAACAGCTTGACGAGCTTGGAATTGCTATCGTACGTACTGAAGAAACAGAAGAAAGCGAAAACTAAAAACAAATATAATAAAAGCCTCCGGTTACGGAGGCTTTTTTGTATCTAAAAAAAACGGCATAAGGTACGGTCAGATATACGAAAGACAAAGCGGTTAAACGGCACAAAGGCTAAAAGAAACAGCAGATGAAAATGAGTACCCCTTTAGGCAGAACGGAGGACAAAAATGTCCGATTCCGTAACTGCGGCACAGACTGAAAAGCCGAATCACTGGGTTAAACAAAAACAAACCCCGCAGCCAAAATGACTGCGGGGCAGTTTATATACTGCTTAAAGAAAGAGGGGATTAAACGGAGCCAAAAGACTCCGTATATATTATTCCGATTTTTTATCTTCCGTGCTATCCTTTGACTGGCAGGAATTGCAGGAAGAACACATACTGTAAGCACTGCATGCACTGTAGCGGGGCAGGTCTGATTTTTTAGGCTCCCTTGCCCTCAGTCTGCTTATGAGCTGTGTCATGGTGCCCATGGGACAGAATACACACCAGCTTCTGGGTTTGAAAAATATCATAAATACAAGACCGATTATGGTTGAAGTAAGCATTATGCTGTAGAAACCAAAGGCAAACTGTGCTGTCCATAAAGGAAGGGCAGTACCGTGATATGACTGATGCCAGGGCAGTTTGAATGTCCATAATATTTTTATGAATTCGCCAAGGTCCCTTGCGCCTGCGCCAACCAAGTAGGTGGTAAAGAGCATTTGAAAGAACATAACGAAAAAGAATATCAAAAATCCGTATCTGAATATCTTTGAAGATATGAATTTCGGCGTAGGACGGTTAAAGGATATGCCGAGTTTACCTCCTAGAAGGGAGAAAAACTGTCCTCTGTCACAGTAGCGGTTGCAGTAGAGTTTTCCGCCTCCGAATATGGATATTATAAGGGGCAGGCAGAAAAATATCATACCTATCCAGGCAAACATTATATTAAAAAAGCCGAGGGTAAAATATATGGGTGTAACTATCCAAAGATAGTCATACCAGTGTTTTTTATTGTTTTTCATTTCTCCTGACCCTCCCTTAATACGACTTCTATAACGCCGGCAGGACATTCCGCAGCGCATTTTCCACAGCCTACACATACGGAATTGTCAACGACTGCGGTAACTCCTTTCCATACGGACACCGCACCGAGGGGACAGACCTTTACACAGCAGCCACAGGCTACGCAGTTTTTTCCTATGACGGCATATTTTTTTGATGGCATAAAAAATCCTCCTTATGAGATTTATCAAGTGGGATAAATATATCAGAAGGAGGTTTTTTTTACAATGGTTTAATGTGACCTTGTTACATTAGGCTTAAATGTATTCGTATTTCTTTCGGTAGATTATAAAGCAGAGTACCGATATGCATAAAGTAAGGGCTTCTGCTAAGGGGACTGACAGCCATATACCATTTACTCCCGCAAATGTGGGAAGAAGCAGTATGCAGGCCGATAAAAATCCGAATGTACGCAAAAATGATATGAGGGCAGATATTAGGCCGTTTGAAAAGGCCGTAAACATGGATGAGGCAAAAATATTGAATCCCGAAAGAAGGAATGTCAGGGTAAATATTTTCCAGCCTTCATCTATTATTCTTTTTACCTCGTTGCCGTCGCGTACAAAAATTCCCGTTATGGCGTCCTCCAAAACTATGCTCAGGAAAAACCAGAGTACTGAGTTAAGGACTATGAATATAAGGCTTATTTTTATTGTCTTTTTAAGGACAGCTGTATCCTGGCGTCCGTAGTTATAGCTTATGACAGGGGCTATGCCTCCCGAATATCCCATATATACCGCAGTAAGAAGAAACTGGGCATATAGGGCAACGGTTATGGCGGCCACGCCGTCCTCTCCAACAATCTTCATCATCATAAGGTTAAAGAGGAAGGTGGTAACTCCGTTGGCAAGGTTTGTTACCATTTCCGATGAGCCGTTAAAGCAGGCGGAAAGAAGTACTTTAAATTCTGCTTTAGGTTTTTCAAAACATAAGAGGCCGTCACGTTTGACTGCGAAATATACAACTCCGAAAACCGCCGGTATGGCATAACCGATACCCGTTGCCACAGCCGCGCCTTTTATGCCAAGTCCCAATACCGCCATAAAAAGCCAGTCCAGTATTACATTGGCCACTCCTCCGGCCACGACAACAGCCAGTCCCAGTTTTGGCTTTCCGGCCGCGGGGAAGAAGCAGGTAAAGAGCATCTGCAGTACGGCGAAGGGTGCCGCAAGGGAAAGTACGGATATGTAATCCACGCAGTAATCATAGAGAGCAGGGGTGGAGCCCAAGGCATTTGAAAGGGGTCCTGCCAGGGAAAATCCCAAAATTCCGGAAATAACTCCGACAGCAATACCAACCGCGACTATGAATGTAAATCTCTGTTTTGCTTCCATTATTCGGCCTTCACCCAGATTTGTGGCTATGACGGCACTGCCGCCGGTGCCAAGCATTATCGAAACGCCTATAAGCAGGCTTATGACGGGGAAAACTATATTTACCGCCGATAGAGAATTGGTGCCTATTATATTTGATATAAATACACCGTCCACCATCTGGTATATGGCCATAAATACCATCATTATAATGGTCGGTATGGTAAATTTCATTACACTTTTAAAATTAATATTACTTATCAGTGCCGCTTCCATTTTCTATCTCTCCTGTATAAATATCCGTAAATGAATCGAGTATTCTGCAGAAAGACGCAATTTCTTCACTGCTGTAGATTTGGTTGAGCTCGTCAACTGCCTTTTCAAAGGCAGTGTCGCAGGTCTTATATATTTTTGCCGCAGAGGCAGAGGGGCGCAGAGTAAAACTTCTTTTGTCGGTTTCGCTTTCAACCCTGTCCACCAGACCCTGTTTCATTAATTCGGATACCTTAGAGGTAACTGCCGATTTTGAAACATTCAGCATTTTAGCCAGCTTTGAAGGTGTGGGATTATCGCCGTATGCTATAAGGTCCATATAGAGCAGGCTGTTATAGGTTATACCCGAAAACTCTTTGCCGTTGCTCAGACGTTTGAGCTCACTTAAGGTTACTTTATAGTAGTATCTGTCTAAGGCTTCCTTTAACATATCATTCCTCCAAATAAAAAAGTTAAGCAAACTTAATTAAGTTTGCTTAACTAATTTAACACATATATTTTTATCTGTCAACTGCTTCAAAGTCAATGGTCCTTGCCATTAAGTCGACATTTTTAACGGTAACGGTCATTTCGTTGCCGGGATATATCTTTTTGCCCGTATGAACACCTTCGATGCACATATTTTTTTCGTCATAGCGGTAGAAATCATCTACCATGGATTCCATGGGCACAAGACCTTCCACGGTGTTTGGAAGCTCAACAAATACTCCGAATGAAGTGACGCCCGATACAATGCCTTTGAATGTTTCTCCGATGTGGTCAGCCATATACTGTACCTGTTTAAGCCTGTCTGCTTCACGCTCGGCTTCTTCGGCATTTCTTTCGGTTTTTGAACTGTGCTCGCAAACCTCAGGGAGTATGGCCTCATAGTGATTCAGCCTTTTTTCATTCAGTTTTCCGTCAATGGCTTCCTTGATTATTCTGTGTATCTGCAGGTCAGGGTATCTCCTTATGGGTGATGTGAAGTGGCAGTAATATTTTGCCGCAAGGCCGAAATGTCCGAGGTTTTCGGGCATATATTTAGCCTGTTTCATACTTCTTAAGGCTACCCTGCTTATTATTCTTTCCTCGGGTTTGCCCTTTACGCTCTCAAGCAGGTCGGCTATGGCCTTCGGATGTATGCCTTCTTTGAAACTGCCCTTGAGACGGTATCCGAATCCGTATATAAACTGGGAAAGGTCCTTTATTTTTTCACTGTCGGGAGTTTCGTGGTTACGGTATACAAAGGGTATGTCCCTCCAGAAAAAGTCCTCAGCTATGGTCTCGTTGCATATAAGCATAAATTCCTCGATAACACTCATGGCAGTGTTTCTTTCACGGGGTCTTATATCGATGGGGTGGCCGTTGGAGTCCAGCTTTATTTCACATTCGGGCAGGTCAAAGTTTACTGAGCCGTGTTTTCTTCTCTTTTCAAGAAGTATGTTTCTAAGCTCTGCCATCAAATCAAATTTTTCAAAGAGGAAACCGTATTCCTGTTCATATCTGCTCCTGTCACCCTCAAGAATGTCATTGACTATGTTATAGGTCATTCGTTTGTCGGAGCATATAACACTTTTTACAACCCTGTGGTTTGTTACGTTGCCGCCAAAATCAATATCCATTATGCAGCTTAAGGCAAGTCTGTCCGAATTGGGATTCAGGGAGCATATACCGTTTGAAAGCTTATGGGGAAGCATGGGTATTACCCTGTCCACCAGATATACGCTTGTTCCTCTCTTTAAGGCTTCCTTATCCAGGGGAGAGTTTTCAGTAACATATTCCGTAACGTCGGCTATATGCACTCCGAGGGTATAGCCTTTTTCGGTTTTCTCAATGGATACGGCATCGTCAAAGTCCTTTGAGTCGTCGCCGTCTATGGTTACCGTAAGTACGTCCCTTAAATCTTCTCTGCCGGATATAAGACTTTCGTCAATCTTATCGGGGTCGATATTTTTAATCTGTTTCATTACCGCATCGGGAAATTCCGTGGGCAGGTCAAACTGAAGGGCAACGGAAAGTATATCAACTCCGGGGTCATCGGCGTGGCCAAGTATTTCCGTTACAACACCTTCGGCGTTGCTTCTGCCTTCTGCACGCTTTGTTATTTTAACGACTACCTTATGTCCCGAAACTGCGCCTTTAGTTTTTCCTTCGGGTATAAATATGTCACGGCCCTCTTTTTTATCGTCGGGAATGACGAAACCGTAGCCTTTTACGGCGTCGAAGGTTCCGACTATCCTTGAGGAACCCTTTTCAAGTATTCTCAGTATCTCACCTTCCGAGCGGCGGCCGTCTCTGGATTCTTCGGTTATTTTTATAAGCACCTTATCCTTGTTCATGGCGCCGTTTACCCTGTCGGGCGGAATAAATATATCGCTGTCACGGCCTTCAATCTTTACAAAGCCGAAACCTCTGGCGTTTCCCGTAAAATATCCTGGATAAATATTCATCGTTGCGGCAGGCATAAGTTTGCCTTTTTTTGTTATTACTATGGAGCCTTCCGCCGAAAGCTCGTTTATTATATCCTGAAAAAGCGGCATATCCTCTGCCGGCACATCCAGCATAAGGGCCATCTCATGGCTTTTAAGAGGAATATATTCTGCGCTGTTTATATATTCTTTTATTCTGTTTTTGCGCTCTGATAGCAGTGTATTATTTTTTTCCATAAAAACACCTCCTGTTCGATTTTTTATAACTATATTTTTGATTATTTCCTGCGAAAAATATACTGTAAATAAAATAATGGCCGGTGTAACGCACCGGCCATTTAGTTTGTGATTAAATAAAGCTTATAACAAGGGCAATTATCATAAATACAGCACCAAGTATCTTTGTAAGTCTTGAAAGGCTGCCTTCCATTGAGTTGCCTTTATTTCTGCTCCAGTATGAATCGCTTGAGCTTGCTGCGGCACTTACTGCGCCAAGACCAGCTGAACGGTTTGACTGAAGAAGAACTATTATACATAAAATCACACCGATTATTGCCAGAATAACAGATAAAACTGTTGTCAACATTTCCAAAACCTCCCTGTTAATTTGCGTCACTTACGATATTCTAGCATAAAATATCACTAAGAGCAACAGACATTTATTAAAAACTGCGATTTTACAGTAATTTTAATAATTTTTCAATGTTTTCGGAGCTTCCGAGAATCATAAGATGATCGTTTGCATCTATCATATAGTCGGCTGTGGGAAGCATTGTTACTCTTCCGTCAGGATGCTTTACGCCGAGGATGCTGATATTGTGTTTACGTCTGATGTTTGAGTCAAGAATAGTTTTGCCTGCCCATTTTGCAAGGGGAGGTATTTCGTATACCGAATAATCATGAGTGAGTTCGATATAGTCAAAAACATTGTTTGCTGAAAATCTCTTTGCTGTTTTTTCAGCTATATCCTTATCGGGATAGATGACTTCGTCAGCGCCGTTTCTGAGAAGGAATTTAGCGTGGATATCACGGCTTGCCTTGCTTACAACATATTTTGCGCCCAGGTCTTTTAAAAGACTTGTTATCTCAAGACTGCTCTGGAAGTTTGAACCGATGCATACGAAACATATATCATAGTTTCTTACACCGATACTTTTAAGTATTTCGGGATTTGTGCAGTCTCCTATAAGTACGCTTGTAACTATTGGAGCAAGATCCTCAACTGATTTCTCATCATTATCGATTATCATTACTTCATTGCCTAAATCAACTAGATTCTTGCATAAATGATGGCCAAAACGGCCCATTCCGATTAATAATACAGACTTCATAATTCCTCCGTTAATTTTAACCAACTGTTATTTTTTCTTCAGGCAGCGATATATGAGCCGCCGATTTTCTCTCTGTAAAGGCAAGGGCAAATGTCATACTTCCGACCCTTCCGCAGTACATAAGAAGAGAAATAATTATTCTTGATGCATCAGTAAGTTCTCGGGTTATGCCCGTTGACATACCTACGGTGCCTATAGCCGAGTAAACTTCAAAAAGAACGTCGCTTATGAGTGCGTTGTTCTGAAGGTGGCAGATGGCAAGGGTTCCGGCAAGTCCAAGCATAAGATTTATACATATAATAACGCCAGCTTTTTTAACAGTGGCATCATTGATGCGTCTTTTAAATATGTTGCAGTCGTTTCCGCTGCGGAGATTGCTCCAGACGTAGAAGATAATTGTAGATACCGTTGTTGTTTTAACACCGCCGGCGGTAGAACCGGGGCTTCCTCCGATGAACATAAGTATAATCGTGAGGAGTTTGCTGCTTGATGTAAGCGAAGCGGTATCTATGGTATTAAATCCTGCCGTTCTTGCGGTAACCGAACTGAACAGTGAGGAAAGTATCTTTCCTTTGACACTCATATCGGCCATAAGGTTGTTTCTTTCGAATATGTAGAAAAGAAACGCACCGCCGAAAATAAGAAAAGCAGTTGTGGAAAGAACTATTTTTGTATGGAGCATATACTTCTTGAAATGAAGACCATGCTTTGAAATGTCGTCCCATACAATAAAGCCTATACCACCGATTACAATAAGAGACATAATAGTCACGTTGATTATTATGCTGTCATATTCGGCTGTAAATGAACTGTAAAGAGCTTTATAACCCATAAGGTCAAAACCGGCATTACAGAATGCGGAGATGGAATGGAACACCCCGTAGTAAATACCTCTGAGAAGACCTAATCTTGGAACAAAAAATATTGAGAGTATTACAGCACCTGCAAGCTCAAACATTATTGTTCCCATAAATATTTTACGAACAAGTTTGACTACTCCGCCAAGCTGAATGGAGTTGACACTTTCTCTTATAAGTGTTCTCTGCTTAAGGTCGATGTTTCGGTTGAGGGCCATGGCGAAAAGCACGCCGATGGTGACAAAACCAAGACCGCCAATCTGTATAAGCGTTATTATTACAAGCTGGCCAAAGAGTGTCCAATGGGTGTAGGTATCAACCACTACAAGGCCCGTAACACAGGTCGCACTGGATGCTGTGAACAAGGCAGGTATGAACCCAATGCTCTGTCCGTCTCGTGAGGCAAAGGGCAGCATAAGCAGCAGGGTTCCGGTTAGAATTACAATAAAAAAGCCCAGGGCAATGGTCTGTGCCTGAGAAAATTTTTTAAGTTTTTTTGTCATCTCTGAAATCCTCGATATATTTAATTTTCCATTCGCCTATATTATATACTATATAATAAAAAAAGCAAGAAAACTTTTTGTTTTTTTTAAAAGTCTTTTATATGTAAACTAAGTTGTAATAATGAAGATTTTTAGGCGCAGAAATGACTTATATTCTGCGCCCGAAAGCCGTTTGAAACATCCGCGCTTTTTCTGCCGCCCCAAAAGGCACCGGACGTTAAACTAACAGTCGGTTTTTGGAATATTTTTTCATTATTAATTATGGGCTTTGTGTGGTAAAATCATGAAAAGTGTAACGGGCACCGTATTTTATCAGGAATGTTAAAACTTACAATAATATTAAGAACAATGCCCATTTGTTGCTTTTTAGTGCCCGGACAATATATAATGGACTTAGTGATTGACATAATTTTTAAAAACTTTTTATTTAGGAGGAAATTTTATGAAAAAGAGATTTATAGCCCTTGCCACAGCGGCTATGTGTATGGCGGGAAATATAAATACTGTATTCGCATCAAGATTTGCGGATATCAATGATGTTCCCTGGCCCGGTGCCGCTCAGTATATTGACGAGGCAGCCTCCCTCGGACTTATGTCAGGATATACGGAAAACGGCAAACAGCTTTGCAAAGCAAGAAATAATGTAACTTATAATGAGGCAGTGCAGTTTATGTACAGCATTATGTGCTCATATAACAGCGCTAATAAAACATCAGCAGCTACAATTTCAAAATGGACAAGCACCATGCAGGCTAACAATATCCCTACATGGGCTTATGAAAGCACAGCTTATGCCCTTGAAAACGGTATTCTTTCTTCAAGCGACCTGAAGATTTTTATGGCTAATGCTTCAACACAGAATAACGCAAGACGTGAAGATGTAGGCGTTATATTCGGAAAGGCACTTTCAAAAATATATCAGGTAAATCCTTCAGCTACTGTTAACTATAATGACAAGAGCCAGATATCAGCTTCTTCAATTCCTTATCTTGAGCTCCTTAACAGACTTAACCTTATGGTGGGTGACGAAAACAATAACTTCAACCCCAAAAAGAACATAAACAGAGCTGAAATGGCAGTACTTGCCACAAAGACTTATAACGAGCTTAAGGGCGGCAGCTCTTCAAAACCTTCAAATCCCACTGTAAACGAGCAGGTAATCGGTACTGTTACAGATATTAGCAGCAGCTCAATTACCGTAAATACAGGCTCAACAGAAAAGAAGGTAGATGTAAGCTCATCTGTTACAGTTATGTATAACGGCGACAGCGCAAAACTTTCCGATATCAATGAGGGTGATAATGTTGTAGTTGTTGTAAACAGCGGTAAGGCTACATTCATTACAGCATACTCATCAGGTTCAACATCAGCGCTTACAAAGGGTACTATTTCAAGTATCTCCAAGTCAAGAATTACTATTCAGTCAGGAAGCAGAACAGCATCTTATAAATTTGACAAGGACTATAATAAGGTTCCCCTTACCCTTGACGGAAGATCTTCAAAGGACGTTGACGACCTTATAGACCTTGTTGATGACGGTGCATCTATCGAAGCGTCAATCACAGCAGATAAAAACGGATACGTTACAAAAATTACAGCTACAACTGCAGACAGCAGCCTTAAGGGTGAAATGTCATATCTTTCTTCTTCAAAGATAACTATTAAGAGCGGAAGCAAAGATTATTCATATTATCTTCTTGATGATACAGATGATATCAAAGTAACTATTGACGGTTCATCATCAAGCTATGATAAACTTAAGGATAAATATGATGACGGCGAAAAATATACAGTAACTCTTACTATCGATAAGGATAAGGAAGTTACAAAGATTGTGGCTGAAACATCTAAGGGAAGCCTCAGCGGCGATATGACTTATCTTTCTACATCTAAGATAACTATCAAGAGCAGCGGAAAAGAAAAATCATATTACCTTATTGATGATACTGACGATATAAGCGTTAAAATCAATGGAAAGACATCTGATTTTGATAAGCTCAGAGATAAATACAAAGATGACGAGAAATTTACAGTTACACTTACACTCAACAGCAAAGATGAGGTAACAAAGATTGATGCCAAGACAGGAAGCTCATCAACTTCAAGCACAAGCGGCTCACTTTACAGCCTCACAAGCAGCACTATTAAAATCAAAACTTCTTCAGGCGGAACAAGAAGCTATGATATCGCTAAGGACTGCACAGTAACTATCGACGGTTCATCTTCAAGCGTTTCAAGACTTAAAGACAGATTTTATGATGATAAGGAATACGACGTAAAACTTACACTCAACAGTAAAGATGAAGTAACAAAGATATCTGCTTCCCTTAAGGATACAAGCAGCAGTAAGGGCGGACAGATTTACAGCGTTGATGAAGACAGAATTAGAATTAAGACTTCAGACGGCTATAAATCATATTACTTTGCTTCATCAGGCTGCGACTTTAAAATTGACGGCAAGTTCGCAAGTCTCAGGACTGTAATCGACAAATACGGCGACGGCTCCAAGAGCTCAGTTAAAGCATACGTAACAGTTAACGGCGCTGACAGAGCTACTAAAGTAAAGATTGAAACAGGCGAAGAATCATCAGACTCTAAGACTGGAGAAATTACTTACCTTTCAAAATCAAGAATAAAGATAAAACTTTCAAACGGCGATACAAAGAGCTATGACCTTGCAAGCAGCGTATCTGTTTATATCGACGGCAAGTCCTCAAGCGTATCAAAACTTGAAGATAAACTTGATGACGATGAAAGATATGAAGCAACTCTTACATTAAACAGCAGCGGCGATGTTACAAAAATCAAAGCTGAAGGAACAAAGAGCAGCGTTAAAGGAAATCTCCTTTCACTTGACGAAGATAAAATAAAAGTCGGAGAAGAATTATCAAGCGGAGTTTATACAGGAAATTCATATTACCTCGCAGGCAGCGTAACAGTTGTCGTTGACGGTGATGAAAAAGACCTTGACTGGCTTATCGGACATTATCCCGGAAGGTCATATACTGTTGAACTTTCAAGAAACTCCAGCGGAAACGTAACAAAGATTGTTGCTAAAGAAAAATAAACAATATATTAAAAAAGGCCGGTACACTTTTGTGTGCCGGTCTTTTTAGATTAAATAAAGAGCCCTGTTGTTGCGGAATAGGTTTTCCTTTGTTATAATTTATTCAAATGGTAATAAAGGGGCCGGATTTGCTATGATTGAAATACGCAGTTTAAATAAGATAAACATTGACAGACATACTCTGTCTTATTTTGCTGTAAAAACAAATGCAGAAATATTAGAACAGACGTTTTTTGCCTGAAGGGGCAGTATCCGCCTGTTTTTTTATGCGGAGAAGGAGGTAACAAAATGAAGAAAGGATTTTTTGCGGCGTTTTTATGCGCACTGATAATGGTGCTTCTGCCGGCGGTGGTGTATGCTATGGATGGCGATGGTACTGTGGATAAGCCATATCAAATCAGCACTGAAGCTGATTTAGAGGAATTCAGGGATATAGTAAACGGCGAAAACGGAAAAACTCAAAATTCAAGTGCTTGCGCCGAACTCACAGCCGACATCGTACTTAATGAGGATGTACTGGACAAGGACGGCAATCTGAATGAAGAAGACAAGGACGATTTTACCCAGTGGACGCCCATCGGCACCAGTTCAGAACCCTACACCGGCACCTTTGACGGAAACGGCCACACCGTAAGTGGAATATATATAAACACTAGCGAAAATTATCAAGGCCTCTTTGGCTGTATAGGCGACATAAACAAAAGCGGCACAGGCACAGTTAAAAACCTTGGCATAGAAGACAGCTGGATAAGCGGCGGTGATAATGTCGGCGGCATTGCAGGTTATAGCTCTTGGGGTATGGAAAACTGTTATAATACGGGCAGCATCAGCGGCGGTGATAATGTTGGCGGCATTTCGGGGCAGAATATCAGTGGCATGATCAGAAATTGCTACAATACGGGCAGTATCAGCGGCGGCAGTAATGTTGGCGGCATCGTGGGTAATTCATCAGATGTCAGCGGGATTTCTGGTGGCGGCGTAACTGGCTGCCATAACGATGGAACTGTCATCGGCAGCGGAAGCAATATTGGCGGCATCTTGGGAAATGGGGCTAGGAATTCTGCTATAAGTAAGTGCTATAATACTGGCAGTGTCAGCAGCAGCGGAAAAGGCCCTGTTGCCGGTATCGCAGGAGGAATTGTTTTTGGCACCTCAAACTGCTATAATACAGGTACCATCAGCGGCGAAGAAGCTTATGGCATTACAGCAGGCAACCTTTCAGGAGTTTGGAACTCCTATAACATAGGAAAAGTCGACGGGCATGCTATCTTAGGAGGCCAAGAGGCGGATCAGGCGAAAAATAATTACTATTTAAAGGGCAGTGCTACGCTGGAAGTTGATGAGGAGAAAGAAAAAGCAGAAGAAAAGACCTTTGAGGAGTTTGCGTCGGGTGAAGTGGCATATCTCCTCTATAAGATAGGAGTGAGTAGCGAGGAGCCAGCCTGGGGACAAAAAATAGGCGATGATTTTCCTATAATCACAGAAGATAAGGATTTAAGGGTATATAAGGTCACATTTATGGTAAATGGCAGAGAATATGCCGTTGCCTACGGAAACAGTTACGGAGTATTCGTAATGCCCGATGAGCCCAGGATTTCCGGCGGAAGCTTTAAATACTGGGTAGACGAAGACGGAGAAAAATTTACCAAGGACAGCAGTGTGAAGGAGAATATGACGGTAACTGCTGAGGAAATACCTGGATCAAGCTATGAGCTTACGGAAGGTTCATCCATCAGGTTTGAGACCAACGGCGGTACGGAAATAAAAACCGTATACGCTGAAAAGGGAGACGTCATAGACCTGAGCGGATATGTAACTGAAAAGAAAGGTTACATATTTGACGGCTGGTATACAGGAAATGACTTTGAGGAAAAAGTAGACGAAATAGAAGCAGAGGGCGGAAGTACTGTATACGCCAAGTGGACCAAGGCTGAAGATGCAGAAAGCGGAGAGATGGCATCTCCTATTCAGACATACACAGACGTCAGCATATTTGACTGGTACAATGAAGGAGTAATGTATGTATCCCAAAATGGCATAATGAATGGAGTGGGAGACGGTAAATTCGAGCCCGGCACTGAGTTAAAGAGGGAAATGCTGGCGACTATCCTCTGGAATATGGAAGGAAAGCCGGAGCCAAAGGACATAGCACCATTCCTGGATGTAATGAGCGGAGAATATTATTCCAAGGCAATAGCGTGGGCCGGAGAAAACGGCATAATTTCAGGCTACGGCAGTGAATATGGAGTAGGAGAGGCAGTAACGAGGGAAGACTTTGCTGCGATACTGTACAGATATGCTGAGTATAAAGGCTATGACACAACCCAGGGCGGAATGGCCGTAAGGGAGTTTGCGGATTATGAAGAAATATCGGAGTACGCAAAGACACCTGTTGGCTGGGCAGTAAACACAGGAATAATAAGCGGAATGGGCAACGGCAGTGTATCACCCAAGACGACAACAAGCCGTGGACAGGCGGCAGTAATGCTTATGAATTTCTGTAAAAACGTGAAATAAGAATTCGATGGATAATGAAAGGCCGGGGCAGCAGCTCCGGCTTTTTTAACGGGCAAGATGTTGACACATCAACATCTTTGTGCTATCATTTTGACGATTTATAAGGAGGCTGAAATGCTTAGCAGATTTGAATTATTCATCATATCGGTAGCAAGAATATATAAAAGCATACAGAAAATAAAGAGCAGAGAAATGACGGAGCTTGGACTTAAGGGGCCGCAGGTAATGTGTCTTTTGAACTTAAGAAGAAGCGGGGAGCTGACGTCTGCGGAGTTATCGTCGCTGTGTATGGAGGATAAGGGAGGTATATCCAGGACAATATCGAAGCTTGAGAGCGAGGGACTGGTATATCTTGACGCACCGGGCGATAAGCGCAGATACCGTGCGAAAATAAAGCTGACCCCAAAGGGCGAAGAATTATCGGATAAGATGGTAACGCTTATAGAATCTTCGGTAAGCAGGGCAGGAGAAGGCCTGACGGAAGAAGAGAGAGCGGTATTTTATAAAGCTCTTGGCAAAATTGCCGACAATCTGCAAAATATATGCGAAAACAAAGGAGAAACAAAATGAACGTAGTAAAGAAGGCATACTGCCGTACATATCAGACTGTATTTAAACTGGCTCTGCCGGTACTGCCCTATAGAAAGCCTGAGATATTAGACGGACCCAACGGGACAGCGGCTCTGTTTAAGAGGAAGGGCATAAGAAGGGTGCTTATGGTAACTGACAAGAGCATAAGGGGCTTTGGCATAACAAAGCCTTTGGAAGATAAGCTTAAGGAAGAGGGCATAAGATGCTATGTATATGATAAGACCGTAGCAAACCCCACTACAGACAATGTGGAGGAAGCAAGGCTTATGTATCTTAAGGGCAACTGCCAGGCGATAATAGGCTTTGGCGGCGGCTCATCCATCGACTGTGCGAAGGCGGTAGGAGCAAGGATAGCAAAGCCCCGTCAAAGTCTGGCGAAGATGAAGGGAATACTTAAGATACATAAAAGACTGCCGCTTCTTATTGCCATACCGACTACAGCGGGCACAGGCAGTGAAACGACATTGGCATCGGTAATAACGGACAGCAGGACAAGACATAAATATCCCATAAACGATTTTCCTCTTATACCCCGCTATGCTGTGCTTGACCCTGAGGTTACAAGGTCGCTTCCAAGGAGCCTTACGGCCACAACGGGAATGGACGCACTGACCCATGCGGTGGAGGCTTATATCGGCAGGTCCACAACAAAGGACACAAGGGCGGACGCGACAGAGGCGGTAAGACTTATATTTGAGAATATATTTGACGCCTGTGAAGACGGAAACAATATGAGAGCGAGAAAGAATATGCTCAGGGCGGCATATCTGGCAGGAAGTGCCTTTACAAAATCCTATGTAGGATATGTGCATGCGGTAGCCCATTCCCTTGGAGGCAGATACAATGTGCCCCATGGACTGGCCAATGCAGTGCTGCTTCCCCATGTGCTTGAGAGCTATGGAGAGAGCGCCTATAAGAAACTGCATGAGCTGGCGGTTGTAATAGGCATATCAACACTTCAGGAAAGCGATAAAGCGGGAGCTGAGAAATTCATCGAGGCAGTAAAAGAGATGAAGGTAAGGCTTGATATACCCGACACAATAAAGGAGATAAGGAAAAAGGACGTACCCCGTCTTGCACGATATGCGGATAAGGAAGGCAATCCTCTTTATCCTGTACCCAAACTTATGGACGCGAAAGAGCTTGAAAAGTTTTATTATGAAGTTATGGAGAGATGAGATATGAGACCGGAAGAAATTCAGAATATAATCGATAAACAGAAAGAATTTTTTGAAAGCGGCAGGACGCTCAATGTAAATTTCAGAATAAATTCATTAAGACACCTTAAGCATACCGTTTTGAAATATGAGAAAGAGATAAACGAAGCTCTTAAAGCGGACCTTGGAAAAAGCGCCTTTGAGGGATATATGTGCGAGACAGGAATGGTGCTTAGTGAGCTTTCATATATGATAAAGCATACGGCATCCTATGCGGGAGAAAAGACAGTAATAACACCACTTGCGCAGTTTGCGGCAAGGAGCTTTGTAAAACCTTCACCCTATGGAGTAACGCTCATAATGAGCCCCTGGAATTATCCTTTTATGCTTACCCTTGACCCGCTGGTAGACGCATTGGCGGCAGGAAATACGGCAGTAGTAAAGCCCAGTGCGTACTCACCTAAGACCAGCGAAGTAATAGCAAAAATAATAGGAGAATGTTTTGACCCTGCCTATGTGGCTGTAGTAACGGGCGGAAGAAAGGAAAACAGCTGTCTGTTAAGCGGAAACTTTGATTATATATTCTTTACGGGAAGCCAGGCAGTAGGCAAGGAAGTTTTAAGAAATGCGGCAGAGAGACTTACACCCGTAACCCTTGAGCTGGGCGGAAAGAGTCCCTGTATCGTTGACTCCACAGCAAAGCTTAAGCTGGCGGCAAAGAGAATAGTTTTCGGAAAATTCCTTAACTGCGGACAGACATGCGTAGCGCCTGACTATATATACTGCGACGAAAAAATAAAGGATAAACTCATTGAGGAAATAAAGATACAGATAAAGAAGCAGTTTGGAGAGAAACCTCTTTTAAATGAAAACTATGGTAAAATAATAAATGAGAAACATTTTGACCGTCTCAGCGGTCTTATGGACGGCAGCAAGGTTGTATTCGGAGGGGACAGCGACAGAGCTTCCCTGAGAATAGAGCCCACTGTTATGGATAATGTGGACTTTAGTGACGCAGTAATGGGCGAAGAAATTTTCGGACCCATACTCCCTGTGCTTACATTCAAAAATATAAATGAAGCCGTTAAGAAAATAAATTCAAGACCTCACCCTCTGGCGCTGTATATGTTCTCTGAGGATAGAAAGGCAGTAAAATTTGTTATGAGCAGATGCCAGTTTGGCGGAGGCTGTATAAACGATACAATAATCCACCTTGCCACAAGCCATATGGGATTCGGCGGTGTGGGAGCCAGCGGAATGGGCGCATACCATGGAAAAATCGGTTTTGATGCCTTCTCCCATAAAAAGAGCATCGTAGACAAGAAAACATGGATGGACCTTCCCATGAGGTATCAGCCCTATAAGCAGATAAACGAAATGCTTATAAAGATGTTTTTAAGATAATAGGGCATTCTGGCCGAATTTGAAATATCATTCTTTGAGGAGGGACCGTTTCCGTCAGGGGAAACGGTCCCTTTTAAGAAGCAAAAATACCGGGAAAAAACATATATTGAACACCATTCTCATATAGGAGGGTAAAATATGAAGAACGTACTTATCATATCCAGCAGTCCAAGAAGGAACGGAAACTCACAGCTTTTATGTGAAAAGTTTATGGAAGGAGCCGAAAAAAGCGGAAATTCCGTAAAACTCGTCAGGCTGATGGAGAAGAAAATAGGCTTCTGCCATGCCTGTGACGCGTGTATGAAAACGGGAAAATGTGTATTAAATGACGATATGAATGAACTTCTTGAGGACTTTCAGAAAGCGGAAGTAATCGTGCTTGCCACACCCGTTTACTTCTACGGCATAAGTGCTCAGATGAAAACATTTATCGACCGTACATATCCCATCTGGCAGCATCTCGGAAGCAAAGAGGTTTATTATATAGTATCAGCAGGCCTTGGCAGGGACATAATAGAAAGGTCTCTGGGTGACTTGGACGGATTTGTGGAACATTTTGAAAAGTATGATATAAGAGGCGGACTGTATGCCGAAAATGTAATGGATGCGGGTCTCGTAAAAAATACCGATTTGATGGACAAAGCATATCAGATGGGTCTTAATGTCTGATAAATACAAAAGCACGCCTTATTTGGCGTGCTTTATTTTTATACCAGTTTTTTCTTCCATTTTTCCATTTTGCAGTACAGCCAGCCCACAGGTACAGACGATGAGGGGGCTATCATACAGGCGAGATATACTCCTGTTATGCCGATGAGACTTTCCAGGGCAAAAGCCAGTACAAGCCTTACAACTATACAGTTTAAAAACGAATTGGCCATTACGAACATGGTATCTCCGCAGGCTGTGGCCAGTACGTTATAGGACAGGAATCCCGCGTAAAACAGCTGGGCAATTATTTCTATCCTTATGTTTGTTACGGCGTGCTGGGCTATTACGGGGTCCTTATTGAAGAAGGAGACGATAAAGGGTGCCGATGCTTCCACTATGGCTATTATTATAAGTGCCATTATGACCGTTGTTTTAAGACATGCATTAAGTACGGCTTTGGCTCTGTCGAATTTTCCTGCGCCTATATTCTGGGCGGCCATGGTGGCTGCCGCACTGGTCATGGCCGTAATAAACAGCTGGCAGAAATCCTTTATTTTATTGGATATGCCGTTTCCTGCCGATACGTCCACTCCGTAGAGATTTATCAAAAATGCCACCGCAAGCCATGACACACTGGCTATGGTCCACTGCAGGGCAATGGGAAATCCCAGCTTAAGTATTTTTATGAGCTTTTCGCCCTTTATTTTCAGTGCCTTTATATAAAATCCATAGTCACTGCCCTTTACGGACGTATATATGAGCGCCGTAATGAAGGATACTCCCTGGGCTATGACCGTACCAAGGGCGGCGCCTGCCACACCCATTTCCATAAGTGCTACAAATACATAGTCCAGTACGATATTTACCGCCGTGGACAGCATTATTATGCGCATGGGTATTTTTGAGTTGCCCGCGGCCCTAAGTATGGCGCTTAAGGCATTGTATCCGAATATGAATGCCATTCCGCAGGAGCATATTTGTACATATTCAGTTGCTTCTTCCAGGGCAGGGGCATTTAAAAATTCCAAAAGAGCTCCGCCCCAAGAATAAAACATTAATCCGAAAATTATGCTCATCAGCAGGGAGGATACAAACAGAGTACCTACGGCACTTTTCCTGTCATCGTCCATTCCTGAGCCGAAATACTGGCTTATAAGCACATTTCCGCCTACGGTTATGCCTATGGCTATCTGGGTTATGAGATTCATTATCAGGGAGCCGTTGGATATGGCCGATATTCCGTTTCCGCCTATGTACCTGCCCGCTATCCATATATCCACAATGCTGTATACCGCCTGGAGTATGCTGGTCACTATCATTGGTGCCGCGTATCTTAAAAGTGATTTGAATACACTGCCTTCCGTCAGATTTTCCGTTGACATTTATCTCCCTCCCCCGTTAATGATTATGCCTTAATAAAATTAGACCGCTTTTACCCGCCTTTTGTCAAGAAATTTTTTAAAAGGGTATTGACAGAACTATATATACTGTATATATTATATATATACGGTATATGCGAGGTGGTTACATGAACATAGTTATAAGCAATAAGGACGACAGACCCATATACGAACAGATAGTTTCGCAGTTTAAGGAAATGATAATATCCGGAAAGCTTAAAAGCGGTGAGGCGCTGCCTTCCATAAGGGCTTTGGCCAAGGACTTGAGAATATCGGTCATAACTACTAAAAGAGCCTATGAGGAGCTGGAAAGGGACGGTTTTATTGAGACCGTGGCAGGAAAGGGCTCCTTTGTGGCGGAGCAGAATACGGAAGCCATAAAAGAGGAAAAACTTAAAGCCATAGAAAAACAAATGCTTGATATAAGACGTGAGGCTGAACTTTGCGGCATAGACCTTAAAACACTGACAGAAATGTTTGAACTTATATGCGGGGAGGAAGAAGAATGAATATTTTGGAAATAGAAAAACTTACTAAGAATTATAAAAAATTCAGTCTGGACAATATATCTTTCACACTGCCCGAAGGTGCAATAATGGGCCTTATAGGTGAAAACGGAGCCGGTAAGACTACCATAATTAATCTCATAACCGGGGCGGTAAAAAAGTCAGGAGGAAAAATAAAAATATTCGGTAAAGATTCGGAAGGACTTTCCGAAGACGATTTCGCCCTTATAGGCACGGTGCTTGCGGACTGCTCTTTCCCGGAGGAAATGAATGTCAGTATGGCAGAAAAGGTATTCAGCGGTCTGTATAAAAACTGGGACAGGGAGAAATTCTTCGGCTATACGGAAAAATTCGGCCTGCCTTTAAAGAAAAAAATAAAGACATTTTCAACGGGTATGAAAATGAGGCTTGAAATATCTGTGGCCCTTTCCCATAACGCAAGGCTGCTTATTCTGGATGAGGTCACAAACGGCCTTGACCCCGCCGCAAGGATGGATGTACTTGATATGCTCCTGGATTTCATTCAGGACGAAAGATGCTCCGTCCTCATTTCTTCCCACATCGTCGGAGATTTGGAAAAAATATGCGACTATATAACTTTTATAAATAAGGGCAGACTTGTATTCTCTGAAAATAAGGACGACCTTTTAGATGAATACGCCATAATAAATATCGATGACGCAAGAATTAATGAGCTGGACGAAAATGCGGTCATAGCCGTAAACAAAACTTCCTGCTCCCAGACCGCCCTTGTATTAAAAGATAAAATACCCAGGGGCTTTGAATGCCAAAAGGCAGGTATCGAGGACATAATGCTTTACTATATTAAAAGGAGTGAAAAGCAATGAAAGGACTTAAAGGAATACTTATAAAGGATATTTCAATTATAAAAAACCAGCTTTTTATTGTTATCGGAATCATAATCTTCTATATCGCAGCCACAGCACTTTCAAAGGATACAGCATATGTGGCCAGCTTTGCCGGCAGTTACAATGTAGTGCTTATGACAATGCTTCCGGTGACTCTGCTCGGATATGACGAAAAAAACAAGTGGGGCAGATATTCCGCAGCAATGCCCGTATCCAGAAAGGCCAATGTGGTCAGCAAGTTTATTGTTATGCTTGGAATGAGCGCAATAAATGCCGTTGTCCTTGGAATAGTGTTTTATATTACGGGACGGGGCGATATGGTAACATTCATAATAGCCATACTGGGCGCCTCCCTTTTTACAGGCTCACTGGTTACCGTACTGGCATATAAATTCGGCTCCAATAACGCAAGATTTATATTTATCGGCGTTTTACTCATTGCATTCATTTTTATAGCCTACAGCGCCAGATATAATTGGGAATTTATCGGAAATGAGTTCAGCTTGGACGGCAGCGGACTTAAAACACTGGTACTTGGATTTCTGGCCTTTTCCCTGTTGGTGAGTCTCGCCTGTATGATGGCCTCCATACACATTTATCAGAATAAAGACCTTTGATTAATTTTTCAGGGACGCCTAAAAGGGGCGTCCTTTTTATATTTGGGCGGTTTGACCGTAATTTAGGGAAGTTTTTGGACAAAAAGAGTATGGTATAATTAAGGCTGATATGTTATGCTGACAGTATAATGATGTTTTATGAAAGTGAGGGCAAATATGGAGACAGGAATATCCCTTGATACCTATAAAATATTCTGTGCGGTGGTTAGGACAGGAAATATGTCAGCGGCGGCCAAGGAGCTTTTCATATCCCAGCCGGCGGTGAGCATGGCCATAAAGCAGCTGGAAGAAAGGCTTGGGGGACCGCTTTTGGTGAGGACGCCAAAAGGAGTAATACTTACGCCTGAGGGCAGGGTGCTTTTTAACTATCTGGATATGGCATTCAATATGGTAAAGACGGCGGAGCATAAATATTTTGAGCTGGCCAATCTGGAGCAGGGCGAAGTGCGCATAGGCGCCAGCGACATAGTCATAAGCGGTTATCTTATGCCCTATATTGAGAAATTTTCCAATGCCTATTCGGACATAAGGATAAAGGTAGTAAACAAAACGACCTATGAATCCCTGGAGCTAATGAAAAGGGGTGTCATAGATATGTGTTTTGTAAATCTGCCCATTGAGCACAGTGAAGATATGGAGATAACGAAATGTGTGGAGATACACGACTGTCTGATAGGGGGTACGAAATATAAGGAGCTGGCAAAGGAAGGAGTAAAGCTGTCGGAGCTTTCAAAATATCCTCTGCTGTTATTGGAGGATATGAGTAACACGAGGAAGCAGCTGGACAGATTTGCGGCGGAAAACGGCATATATTTCAAGCCCATAATAGAGCTTGCCAGCTATGACCTGCTTATAGAGTTTGCGAAAATAAACCTGGGGCTTACGTTTATAATAAGGGAGTTTGACAACAAAGCCATAGACGGAGAAAATCTGTTTGAGATACCTGTAACACCGGAGCTTCCGAAAAGATATGTAGGCCTGGTTATGCTCAAAAATGCGGCATTATCCTTTGCGGCGAGACGCTTCGTGGAAATGCTGGGGCTGGAAGGTAAAAAAGAATAGTTTATTCTATACAAAACCTGAGCCGTAAGGAAGAAGTAATGTTATAGCATAATGACAAAATGTAACAATGTTTATGTCTTTCGGTTGAAAACATTGTCCGTGTAAAGTAAAATATAAATATTAGTATAATGAATATGATTTATACACAGGAGGAAGAAGAAAATGGGTTCATTAGACGGATTAAAGGTACTTGATTTTTCAACTCTGCTGCCCGGACCCTATGCAACACTTATGCTTGCGGATATGGGTGCCGAGGTACTCAAGGTAAGTTCGGCGAGCAAACCGGACATAGTTCTTGACTATCCTCCCTATATAGGGGATACAGGCATATCAGCCTGCCAGGCATGGCTTGGAAGAAACAAAAAGACAATGTTCCTCAATCTTAAGACAGAGGAAGGAAAAGCAATAGTAAAAGAGCTTGTAAAGGAATACGACATAGTTCTTGAGCAGTTCAGACCGGGCGTTATGGACAAGCTTGGACTTGGATATGAAGACCTTAAGGCAGTAAATCCCGGAGTTATCTACTGCTCACTTACAGGCTATGGACAGAGCGGACCCCTTAAGCTTGCGGCAGGACATGACATCAACTATATGTCAAGAAGCGGCATCATTTCCCATGCGGGAAGAAAAGAAGGCGGACCTTCACTTATGAACTTCCAGATAGCTGATATTGCAGTAGGTTCACTGAATTCTGTTATCGGAATACTTGCGGCAGTAAACTACAGAAGAAATACAGGCAAAGGCCAGTTTATAGATGTAGCCATGATGGATGGCTGCGTACCTTTCAACAGTCTTGACGGCGCAAGCTTCCTTGTTTCAGGCGAGGAGCCCAAGCGTGAGGGAGAAAGACTTAACGGCGGATGTATGTATGACTTCTATGAAACAAAGGACGGCCAGTATATGAGCGTAGGCTCCCTTGAGCCCCAGTTCTGGAAAGCATTCTGCCAGGCCATCGGACGTGAGGACCTTATTGACGGAACAGTATGGCCCGAAAACGTAGGAGAAGTTAAGGCAGAGATAAGAGGCATATTCAAGACAAAGACAAGGGACGAATGGGTAGAAGTATTCTCACACTATGATGCCTGCGTACAGCCTGTACTCAATCTTAAGGAAGCACTCCTTGAAGATGAGCAGGTAAAGGACAGACAGATGGTAGTAGACGTAGACCTTCCTCTCCATGAGGGTGTAAAGGTAAAACAGCTTGCCACATCAATCAAGCTGAGCGAGTGCCCCTGCGAGTATAAATTTGCAGGCTATCCTCTCGGATACCATACAAAAGAAATGATAGAGAAACTTGGTCTCAACTATGACGAGCTTGAGGCAAAAGGCGTATTCAAATAAGTTTAAAGAATAAAAATCCGGCGGAAGCCGGATTTTTTATTTATTTGTTATTATGGGCATATTATGATAAAATCAGCCTATAAGATAAATTAGCGGGGTGCGTTATGTCAAAGAAAAAGACAAGAAATACAAAGGGAAAAATAATATCGGCGGCATGGGAGCTGTTTTATGAGCAGGGCTATGACGATACGACCGTTGAGGAAATAATAGAAAAATCGGGCACATCAAAGGGCTCATTTTATCATTACTTTGAGGGCAAGGACGCGCTTCTCGGTTCACTGTCCATAATATTTGACGAGAAATATCAGGAGCTTATGGAGACCATAGATGAGAGTATGGGCAGCTTTGACAGGCTGATGTATTTGAATAGAGAGCTGTTCAGAATGATAGAAAACAGCATATCACTGGACCTTTTGGCGAGGCTTTATTCTTCCCAGCTTGTAACGAAGGGTGAAAAGCACCTGCTGGACCATAACAGGCTTTATTTTAAGGTGCTGAGACAGATAGTTACGGAGGGACAGAAAAACGGAGAGCTTACGGACGAGCTTTCCGTCAATGAGATAGTAAGGGCCTATGCCATGCTGGAAAGGGCGTTTCTTTATGACTGGTGCATAAGAAACGGAGATTATTCGCTGCTTCAGTATTCGGAAAAAATGTTTCCGGTGCTCTTTGGAGGATATAAAAAGATGTAAAATTTTAAGCGCTTTATGCCGTCTTGGCAGAGGCGCTTTTTTTATGCGTGTGCCCTGCAAAGACAAAAGTTTTTAAAAAAGTTTTTGCCATAGAAAAATTATTTTTATTTTTCTGTAAAAAAGTACGGTTAATAAATGCGATAATATAAAGGAAAATTGAGATTTGATATAAAAATAGTACAGAATATATTCTGTATTTAATTCTGTATTTAATTCTGTATTTAATTCTGTATTTCAGTCTTATAAAATTTGTGATATAATATCCACTATGCAAGGAAATACTGACGGAAAAATATAGATCAAACCGTAAAACGTCAAATTTATGGGGCATTTGATATGTAAGTTTTCTGTTTGAGATTTCCAAACAATAAGCAAAGGGGTAGTTTTATTATGAGTAAATCTCAAATCTGCATGATGATATCCATAGGCGTATATCTTCTTGGTATGCTCTATGTCGGATATCTCTGTTCAAAGAAAAATAATACTGACGACGACTTTTATCTCGGCGGAAGAAAACTGGGACCTATCGTTACAGCCATGAGTGCCGAAGCTTCGGATATGAGCAGCTGGCTTCTTATGGGTCTTCCCGGCGTAGCATACATATCAGGTGTATGTGATTCAGGATGGACGGCAATAGGCCTTGCGGTCGGTACATACGTTAACTGGCTCATCGTTGCCAAGAAAATAAGAAGATATTCCCATGTGTGCAAAAACTCAATCACAATACCCGATTTCTTCTCAAACAGATATCGTGACAACAGCAATATCATAATGATGATATCAGCACTTATAATACTTATATTCTTCGTGCCTTATACAGCTTCAGGTTTTGCCGCATGCGGAAAGCTTTTCTCAAGTCTTTTCGGTGTTGATTACCTTGCAGCCATGATAGTAAGTGCCATAGTAATCGTAGGCTATACAGCTCTCGGCGGTTTCCTTGCTGCCAGCACAACAGACCTTATCCAGAGTATCGTTATGACAATTGCGCTCATAATCGTACTTGTTTTCGGAGTAAATGTTGCGGGCGGATTCCAGGCGGTAGTTGATAACGCTAAAAACCTTCCCGGATATTTCTCACTTAACTCAATGTATGACCCTGCTACAAATTCAGCAGTATCCTACGGAATTATAACAAAGATTTCAACTCTCGCATGGGGCCTTGGATATTTTGGTATGCCTCATATCCTTCTTAGATTTATGGCCATCGAGGACGACAATAAACTTTCTCTTTCAAGAAGAATTGCTTCAATATGGGTAGTTATTTCCCTTGCAATAGCTATTTTCATCGGTACAGTAGGTCTTGCAATGACAAATGTTGGTGCCGTTGAACATCTTGAAGGCTCAGCATCAGAAACAATAATCGTAAGAATTTCAGCTCTTTTAAGTACAAAGGGCGTTGTGCCTGCTCTTATCGCCGGTGTAATAATTGCCGGTATCCTGGCATCAACAATGTCTACAGCAGACTCACAGCTCATCGCTGCTTCATCAGCTGTTTCAAAGAACCTTTTCAGCGTTGCTAAGATAAAGACAGACCCTAAGAAAACAGTCCTTACAGCAAGAGCTACACTGCTTGTTATCGCTATAATCGCTGCTTTCCTGGCAAGAAATCCTGACAGCTCAGTATTTGGAATAGTTTCATTCGCATGGGCAGGATTCGGAGCAGCCTTTGGTCCCGTTGTACTGTTTGCCCTCTTCTGGAGACGCTCAAACAGATACGGCGCCATCGCAGGTATGATATCAGGAGGCGCTATGGTATTTATCTGGAAATACCTCGTAAGACCCTTAGGCGGCGTTTGGAATATATATGAACTCCTTCCCGCTTTCATCGTATCTTGTCTTGCAATCATAATATTCAGTCTTATAACACCTGCTCCTTCAAAGGAGATAACAGACGAATATGACGTTGTTAAAAATATGAAATAAGAAATCAAAAAGGATATACAAATGTATGTCCTTTTTTATGCGTTAATATCAGTCGAATATGCAGCTTACAAGTTCCTTGGATGTTATGTCTCCAAGGATGTTTTTTAAGGGCAGGTCCTTTATGGACCCATATACACCTTCGGGAGAAAATTCGGCACCGATAATGGCATCCTCAAGGGGTGCAATATCAGCCGCCGCCATAAAGTCCCCAAATATGCGGCAGCCGTCTATGCGGCTTTCTTTGACATTTAACATAATGTCGATTATGCCGCCGTCGAATTTAGCTGAGCACTTTATATCCATGGGCTGTACCGCTCTGAAAGTCCAGTCGGGACGGGCATATTTTTCTTCTGCCAGCTTTTTAACAGCCGCTTCGTCCTCGGCGGTGAGTGCATAGTCCTCAATAGGCACATCCTTTGAAAATGAATTTTTAAGGGAGAGTATAAATTCGTCCACGGTCATACTACTTTTAAGAAAAGAAGCAATGCTCCCTACACGGCTTTTTACGGATTTGGTGCTTTTGGACTCATATTTTTCCGGACGGGGACGGAGAGCGGAAACAAGCATTTCCTTATCCGGGTCAAAAAGCAGGGTGCCATGGTGGAGTATGCGTCCTTTGTATATCCTTTGGGCGTTTCCCGATATTTTAAGTCCGTCTATTGTTATATCATTTCTTCCGTCGGCCTTTGCGGTGACTCCAATGTCTGACAAAGCTTTGATAACCGGGCGGGTAAAATCGTTTATTGTAAAGCCTTCGCTTTCGTCAAGCTCAGTAATGAATGAAAAATTTACATTTCCCATATCGTGGTATACGGCGCCTCCTCCGGTGGTTCTTCGTACCACAGAAATGCCGTTTTTACGCACAAAATCAAGGTTTATCTCCTCTATGGCGTTTTGATTGTTACCGATTACCACTGTGTTATTGTTTTGCCAAAGCACAAGAAAACTCATATTTTTTTTAGTAGTCAAAATATATTCTTCCAGGGCCAGATTATAAAAGGGATTTGTGCTTTTGTTATGAATGTAGTATAGCTTTTTGTACATTAGTTCTATCCTTTCAAGGTATATTTTATAGACAATGTCGTATAGTTAAATTTTTAACGACGGAAAAATAGTTAAATATCTGTCAAAATATATATAGTTAAACAAATATCTTTTGTTGACCGTGTTAAATTTGTATGATATGATTATATCACACTGAGTTCTGTAATGTAAAATGCAAAAAAATATAACAGAGAGATTATAAATATAAAGGAGAAGAGAGAATGTACGAAAAGACTTATAAAGTATCCGCAAAAAGAGTCGGCGACGTTGAAGTAGATGTTGAGGCAAGAGGCCATAAGATTAAAATTGATGAGCCCGTAGCTCAGGGCGGTACCGATAAAGGTATGAACCCCGTTGAAATGCTTCTTGGAAGCATCGCTGCATGCCAGACAATAACAGCATCTATTTATGCTGAGTCAATGGGTATTAAAATTGACGAAATTACAGTTGATGTTGAAGGCGATATGGATTCAGCAGGATTTATGGGATACGCTAAATTCAGACCCGGTTATACAAACATCAGAACACACGTTAAAATCAAATCAGACGCTGACCCTTCAATGGTAAAACAGCTTATCGATATCGTTGAGCTCAGATGCCCCGTTGAAGATTCAGTTAAAAACGGCGTAGAGATGGCTAAAACTGTTGTTGACGTAGAAAAATAAGCAAATTTAATTATAAGAGAGAAAAGGAGAATTGAACATGAGCGAATACGTAGGAAAAATTAAAGACCTTCCCGAGGCACCCGGTAACTTTATTGCAAACGCATCAAAGAAAGTTATTTTTGGACCCACACACTTCTGGCCCGATTATGTTATGAGATGTTTCGACCTTAAGCCCGGCGCAGGCGAAAAAGAGCCTCATACACATCCCTGGCCCCACTGGGTAGTTATTTATGACGGAGAAGGCGTATTCTCAATCGACGGCGTAGAATACCCCGTTAAAAGAGGAGACTGGCTCCATGTTCCCGGAGGAATCCCTCACTATAACTATAACTCATCAGAAACAGAAAACTTCTGTTTCATCTGTGTAGTTCCTCCCGAAGGAGATGTTAGTCCTCTTCTTTCAGGCAAGGGCTGCTAATATTAAAAAGATAGATAGTTGTTTTGAGGCGGTCATTGACCGCCTCAAGCTTTAGAAGGATTGAGGTGTAAAAATGGCAAAACTGATGATTTTACCTAAGCTTTCTGTAGTTATGAAGGAAGGCACCATAATAAACTGGTACTTCAAAGAAGGCGACGAGATAAAAAAAGGCGATGTGCTTTATGATGTGGAAGCCGGCAAAATGGGCGGCTCAGCGGAATCGGAAGAAGAAGGCACACTGCTTAAAATACTTGTGGGCGTGGGAGAAAAGGCAAAATGCGGAGAACCTGTTGCCATAGTCGGAGAGGCAGGAGAAGATTTTGAGGACCTCATACCCAAAAAAGAAGAGAATGCCGAAGAAGACGTTAAAAAAGTTTCCGTGGCAGTAATCGGAGGCGGCCCCGGCGGATATGTGGCAGCCATAAGAGCGGCTCAGCTTGGTGCTGACGTAACTCTTATTGAAAAGAGCCACATAGGAGGCACCTGTCTTAACGAAGGATGTATTCCCACAAAGGCACTCCTTCACAGTGCGGAGATTTTTGAAGAAGCTAAAAACGGAGCTTCAGTGGGAGTTATAGCGTCTCCCCAGCTGGACTTCTCAAAGGTTATGGAAAATAAGGAAGCCGTTGTGAGCCGTCTTGTGGGCGGAGTTAACTCTCTGCTTAAGGCCAACGGCGTAAAAGTAATAGAAGGAGAAGCATCCTTTGTCGACAAAACAACTTTAAGCGTTAAGACAAAGGACGGCGAGCAGGAAGTAAAGGCCGATAAATATATTATAGCGGCCGGCTCAGTACCCGCTGTTGTACCTATTGAAGGAATTAATTCTCCCCAGTGCATAGACAGTACGGGAGCCCTTTCACTGGATAAGGTGCCCGAGTCCATGGCAGTAATCGGCGGAGGCGTCATCGGCGTTGAGATGGCGACTGCATACAGTACTTTCGGAACAAAAGTAACTGTAATCGAGATGCTTCCCAGACTTCTTATGAACATTGATGAAGATGCGGTAAAAATAATAGCAGAGTCCCTTGAAGAAAAGGGCGTTGAAATAATGACATCCACAAAGGTCGTATCCATCGCGGACAATGGTGCTAAGGCATCCGTAAAGGTGGAGAAGGACGGAAAAGAACTTTTTGTGGAAGCGGAAAAGGTGCTTGTATGCATAGGAAGAAAGGCAGCTACGGCATCGCTTAACCTTGAAGCCGCAGGCATTGAAAACGAAAGAGGCATAATCAAAGTCAATGACCATATGGAAACAAACGTAAGAAATATATATGCCATCGGAGACTGTACGGGCGGCGTTATGCTTGCGCACGTTGCCTCAATGCAGGGAGAGACCGCCGCTGAGAATGCCCTTGGTGAGGACAGCAGATATGACGGAAAGACAAACCCTGCCTGCGTATATACAATGCCTGAGACAGCATCAGTAGGATATACAGAAGAAAGCGCAAAGAAAGAGGGCATTTCATATACGGTGGGAATGTTCAATCTTGGCGGAAACGGCAAATCCATAATTATGAACGGCGGAAAGGGCTTTGTAAAGGTAATTGCCCACAGCCGCTCCAAGAAGATACTTGGTATGCAGATAATTGGACCCAGAGCTACAGACCTTATAGCTGAGGGCGCTCTTGCAATTTCTATGAATGCAGGAATTGAAGATATAATAAAAACTATACACGCTCACCCTACGGTTGCGGAAGCAGTTAGGGAAGCAACTCTTGCGGTAGACTCAAGAGCAATACATGGATAATTAAATTTTCTCCTTAATTTAAAAAAAGATATATGGGCGGAAGTTCTCATTTTAAAAGCCGCTCCATATATCTTTTTTTGTTCTGAATTGCAGGAGAAATATTTATTTTAGATAAAAATATTGAAAGAATTTGAAGAATGAAAAAACATATAGTATTATTAAAGGTAAATTTTATAAAAACGTAAAAAATATATAATTTTATTGATTTAAACTGTTGGTGAAATTATAATGATGATAAATCAGCAAAAATGCGGAGGTGCCTTAGAGCAAATGGATTCAAGAGGAAAAAAACATTACATATATTGGATGTTTGCTATTTTCGGCGCTGTTACAATGAGTATACTCCTGTTTTTCATAATTTACAGGTACAGGGAATTCAGCGATTCCATAGCGAAACTTATGGGGATAGCAAGCCCGCTTATTTATGGAGCGGCAATAGCATATCTTTTAAAGCCTATATGCAACTTTTATGAAAGAAAGCTGAGAGAACTGCTGTCTGAAAAACATAAAAAGCTGGCCAATATGCTGGCCGTTGCGGGAAGTATGCTGACAGCATTTATTATAATTTATCTGCTGCTTATGATAATAATACCGCAGGTTGGAAACAGCGTATCAAGACTGGTACAGACTGTGCCGGAAAAACTTAATCAGGCATCGGTATGGATGGAAGATAATCTTGATAAGGATTTTGGACTTCCCCATTATTTGACCGAGGTATACGGTGAAGTAAAAACAACTCTTAATAAATGGATAGAAGACGTACTTTCGCCCAACATACAGAATATTCTGGAGGGTGTCGGAACACAGATATGGAACAGTGTTATGTTCCTTAAAAACTTCCTTATCGGTATTTTTGTTGCCATTTATCTTCTGGCTTCCAGAAAAAAATTCGGAGAACAGGCAAAGCTTATTCTTTACAGCATATTTAAGACAAAATGGGCAGATATAATACTCAGTGAATTAAAGTATGCCGACAGTATGTTTGTGGGATTTATAAACGGAAAAATACTGGATTCAGCCATAATAGGCGTTATATGCTATGTGTGCTGTCTCATATTCAAATTCCCCAATGCAATGCTTGTATCGGTAATTGTAGGCGTCACAAACATAATACCGTTTTTCGGACCCTTTATCGGTGCTGTGCCTGCCACACTGCTCATATTCATAGATTCACCCATAAAGGCAGTATGGTTCATCGTATTTGTAATTGCCCTTCAGCAGGCTGACGGAAACGTTATCGGACCTAAGATTCTGGGCAACTCCACAGGATTATCCAGCTTCTGGGTGCTTTTCTCAATCCTTATTTTCGGCGGATTATGGGGATTTGTAGGAATGATAATCGGTGTTCCTCTCTTTGCCGTAATATATGACATAACAAAGAAACTTGTTTTCTACGGCCTCAGAAAGAATGGCTGTGACGAAATGATAGAGAAAAGAAACGAAGAGGAAACATAAAATTTAATTAGTAAATAATATTAAAGACCCTGGAGAATATCCGGGGTCATATTATTTTCTGGCAAAAACAGAATTACAGAAATAAAAATACCCGGCAGTTTTACTGCCGGGGTTTTGACTTTATTAGATAAATGCTCCTCCGTCGACGATGAGGTTCTGTCCTGTGACAAAATCAGCATGGGCGATGAGAGCGTATACTGTCTGAGCGATATCTTCAGGCACTGCAACTTTCTGAAGGGGAGTATCTCCGGCAAGTTTGTCGATATGGCCGGTTCTTCCTTCTACCCAGCGGGTAAGTACGATACCGGGTGCAACGCCGATTACTCTTACTTCGGGAGCAAGTACTCTGGCAAGGGATTTTGTAATGCTTATTTCAGCGGCTTTGCTGGCTGCATAGGCAATGGAGCTGCCAAGGCCTGTAACGCCTGCGATTGATGTGATGTTTATAATAACGCCATGGCTCTTTCTGAGGGCATCGGCAGCCGCACGGCACATAAAGAATGTACCCTTAACATTGAGGTTGAAAATGTCATCAAAGTATTCGCCTTTCATTCCTTCTAGGTCGCTGTGGTCAACGAAGTGGGTTCTGCCGGCATTATTAACAAGTATATCGAGCTGGCCGAAATCCTTAAGTACTTCAGCTATCATATTTCTGCACTGGGCGTCATCGGAAACGTCTGCTTTATAAACTCCGCATTTTACGCCAAGGGCTTCAACTTCAGCCTTTGCCTCATAGGCTTCTTTTTCCGAGTGGGCATAGTTTATGCATATATTTGTACCCTCTTTGGCAAGCCTGAGAGCCACACCTTTACCTACTCCTGTGCCGCCTCCGGTGATAAGGGCAACTTTTCCTTTAATATCCATTCTGCATACCTCCTTAGTGTAGTTGTTTCGGTTAAATTCCCTTATATAATAGTATCATAAGCCCTGCTGATTGTAAATTGTGATTAATACCCAAAAGAATTTTTGAGGTTTAATGGTAAAAATGAATAATAAAAATTTGGCGTTATTAGATGGTTGTAAAAAATATGGATAGGTGACGCATAATTTGCAATTTTTTTGGAATATAATTTCTTCTGGGATATATTGATACGGCTCATTTTCTCTGATATAGTACTGCATTGTGAGAATATTAGGGAAATATTAGGGAAATATAGGGGGTATTGAAATGGCTCGTGAAAACGATTTGGGAAACGACTCAATAACGCAGCTTGTGCTTAAACTGGCTATTCCGACAATGATAGCCCAGTTTGTAAATATGCTCTACAGTATCATAGACAGAATATATATAGGAAATATACCGGGTGAAGGCTCAATCGCTCTGGCGGGAGTCGGAATATGCGGTCCCATAGTGACGCTTTTATCATCATTCGGCACCCTCATAGGTCTTGGCGGCTCCATACTTATGGCCATGAGAATGGGCGAGGGAAATATGAAAAGGGCGAAACAGATACTGTCCAATTCATTTTTGACCCTTGTGGTACTGTCCGTGACCCTTACGGTTTCATTCCTTCTGATGAAAGATAAACTGCTTATGTGGTTTGGAGCCAGTGAAACGACCTTTGTTTATGCGAATACATATATGACCATATATACGGCAGGAACATTTTTTGCCCTTATGGCCATAGGTTTGAATTATTTTATAACATGCCAGGGGTTTTCGACCATAGGTATGGCAACGGTGCTTATAGGAGCCTTTGCAAATATCGTACTGGACCCCATATTTATATTTGTATTTGATATGGGTGTTGCCGGAGCGGCCATAGCGACTGTTATATCCCAGATACTGTCCTGCTCCTTTGCCATAGGATTTCTTTTCAGTAAAAGACCGCCCATAAAAATATCCTTCGGAAACTATTCCATGGGTATAATACTCAGAATTGCTGCCATCGGACTTTCACCATTCCTTATACTTGCCACTGACAGCGTCATAATGATAATAATGAATTCCGTCCTCCAGAGGACCGGCGGGGCCAATGCCGATATGCTCATTACGGCGGCAACCATAGTAAACAGCTATATGTCACTTATAACCGGACCCATGGGAGGCATAAGCGGAGGCACCCAGGCCATAATCAGCTTTAACTACGGCGCAGGAAAAACGGAAAGAGTAAGGGAAGCGGAAAAGAAAATACTGCTTTTATGCGTTGTGTTTACGGTAATCATGTTCACCATATCCCGATTTTCGGCGGAATCCTTCGCAAGGATATTTGTTTCGGACGCCGAGGAAATAGCTCTGGCAGGATGGGGCATAAGAACCTTTACTCTGGCCATAATACCTCTTGCATTCCAGTATGCACTGGTGGACGGTCTGACGGCTATGGGAAGAACAAAAACGGCACTTTTCCTGTCCATGTTCAGAAAAATATCCTATGCGGTGCTTATAGTAGTTTTTGCCTATGTATTCGGAGCAAAAAATGCTTTCTATTCCGAGCCGGTAATGGATTTCATAGGAGCTACCATGTCTACTATAGTATTCCTGCTTGTATTTGAAAAACATATGAAACACCGTACGGAAATGACGGAAGCCATATAAAGTGTTTAATCAGGCGCCCTTTTTGGGGCGCTGTTTTTATGTCCGAATCGACAAAATTTTCAGTGCGTTATCATTTAAAATGCCTATAAAATCAGAACTTTATTAAAATAATACGTTATTTTTAACAGGAAAAATCCTCGGGGGGGGCTAAATTTATATAGTATAAAAATATAAATAAATTTCAGTTAATCCTGTTAACACATAATAAGGAATTTATTTACAATAGAGGCGGTTTAAAGTAAAATAAAAGTGTAAATATATCGGCATAGACAACGACAGTTTTAAGGTGAGTATAAAGAGGGTATTTGTATGAAGAAGAATAAAAAAACTGCCTGTATATGTTTGGCTTTTATCTTATCTTTTATAATAAGCGCTCCCGCCTCAAAGGATGGTATTGCCGGCGAAAAGACCGTTACGACCCGGGTAATAGATATGGGAGACAGCGTAAATGTAGAGGCTGTCAATATGAATACCGGAGAGACGGAATTCTTGACGCTCAATGACTGCACAAAGACCGTTGAGACCATAAGCGATGAAGAAATTATCTATCAGCAGAATGTAAAACTGGAAGGAGATATAGATTTTCCTCCCAAACGTACGCCCGGAAGAGGCGGTCAGATGAAAGAAGAAACGGATATGTCTGAATCCGTAAGGGCAAGGATATATGCCGAGTACGTCAACGGATATGAACTTGACGGAGACAGGTATAATGAGACGTTAGTAGTCAAATATGTGGCCGGACAGTGGGAAATACTGGATAAAAGCGTTTCCTTATATGACAAATCATATATATATTTCTGCCAGGGTACCCAGACAAAGGGTGATGAGCAGTATTCAGGGATAATCTCTGTGGATGACGACGTATATGAGTTTGAAGCGGAAACCGATTTTACCGAGGGAGTATCACCTGCTGACCCTGTCTGTATAGCAGGAGTCAGCATGACGGCCCATTTAAAAAGAGGGGATGACACCTGGAAATTTAAAATCGATAACCTGCTTATGAATAACTGCCCCATATATTTTTGAGCGGCATTAAGGGGGATTGACCTATGAAAAGATATATTATTTTTCTGATATTTACGCTGGCATCCTTTATTACATTGCTGCTTCTGGGACTGTTCAATAACTATACGGCCGGATTGCTGCAGGAAGTGTTCTGGCTGGGAGACAGGACCATGACCATGCTTTTCTGGATACCCTATATGTTCATAGCCGTGTCGGGAATGTTTTTGGGAGGAGCGGTATTTATAAGGGGCTGCAATAAAAGGGAGAACGTTGTACTGGGATTTTTGAATTTGATATTGGCGATAGCCTTTGCACTCTTTACCGTACTGCCCATAGGGCTGGCAATAAGAAATATTTTGCCTGTAATATCTTTAAGAACATGGGATGACGGGGGAGCGGCTCCGTCCCTGGTATTTGCCGGAATACTGTTTGCCAACGCGCTGAGGCTTTTTGCCGGAGCAGGAAAGAAAACTGATATTTGACGGGGTGATGATATGAAAAGGATAATAACATTTTGGATATTCGCGGTGCTGGCGTTTCTGGCGCTCATAGCGCTGGGCATATATATGGTCAGTGTTGAGAAGTGGATATATGAAAACTTCACCATATCTATGCTGCGTTCCTTCTGGATACCTTATATTTTTATGGCAGTCTCAGGAGTGTTTGCGTTCTGTGCCATTTTTGTGTCTGGCGGAAACAGGAAAGAGACCTTGGGCCTAGCTGTTTCGTCTCTGGCGGCCGGCATACTCATGGCGTTGTTTACGATATTGGCCGTTAAGATGAAAATACGACTTACAGCCCTTTCGAATATAACTGCCGTTGTATGGTCGGATAATTGTGCCAGACCGTCTATGGCCATTGCCGGAGTACTGCTTGCCAATGCCGTAAGGCATTTTATAGATGCAAAAAAATATAATGAATAACAAAAACCCGCTGTATAAGACAGCGGGTTTTTTTATACGGAAATGTGGTCAGGGACAGCAGGAGAAAGCAGACAAATCAGATAAATCAGCGGACTGGACAAATGGATTTGTCTGCGGATTTGTGTTATAATTTTCTCCTAAAAGGAAGTTTCGGGAGATGTATTTATGACACTGAATAGAAATGCACTTAAAACAACGGCATTGGTTTCTATGCTGCTGGACCACATAGGAATGATAATCGTATATCCCTTATATATAAACGCCTGTATGGTTGACGGTGTTGAAATGATGGGAGAGTTAGTGCCCGATGAGGCAAAGAGGCTTTATATGCTTTATACTATTCTGCGTATTATAGGCAGACTGGCTTTTCCGATTTTTGCCTTTATGATAACCGAAGGATTTATACATACACAAAATCTTAAAAAATATATATTAAGACTGTTTTTATTTGCGGTAATATCCGAAATTCCCTATAACCTGGCGGCAGGAAGGAGTTTTCTCTATCCTTACAGCCAAAATGTGTTATGGACATTTCTTATAGCCGTAATAATGATGTGGGCGGCGGAAAAATATGCCCTGAAAATTGAAAATACGGCAAAGAGGATTTTTGTTTCCGTACTGCTTGTACTGGCGGCGGCATTTTTATCGGCTTTGTCTGACGGAGGATTCAGCGGAATGCTTCTGATTGCGGCTATGTATTTCTTTAAAGATGATAAAAAGAAATACTGGCTGGGCTGTGCGGCTTCCATTATCATTATGTCTATTCAGTTTATGGACATACAGATATTTGCCCTTTTGGCACTGGTGCTGATTGAAATGTATAACGGAGAAAAGGGAAAGGGCAGCAAGTATTTGTTTTATATATTCTATCCGGCACACCTGCTGGCATTAACTCTTATTTCTTTGGCTATGGGCTTATAGGCATGTAAAATCTAAATCAAGGGCGGCGGTTTCTGCCGCTCTTTTTTATTGGAGCGGTCAATGGAAAGGATAAATTGTTACAACCGGTCTGGAGGGGAGATGCTTCGTTACTGAAAAGGATTTTGACACCGACGTTAGGTTTTCCCAAAGCCTAAAAACTCCGGCTTAAAAAAAACGCCAAACAGAAGATATAAAAAAGGACGCCGATTTTTCGGCGTCCTTAATTTTATGTTTATTATAACTGTTCTTCGATAACTTCTTTAGCTTTTACAAGGGCATCAGCTATCTTGGAAGCGTCCTTTCCGCCGGCCTGAGCCATGTTGGGACGTCCGCCGCCGCCACCGCCGCATACAGCAGCCGCAGCCTTGATGATGTTGCCGGCATGTACTCCTGCCTTAACAGCGTCATCTGTAGCCATTGCAAGAAGGCTTACTTTGCCGTCCTTTGCTGAAGCAAGTACGACAACTCCGCTTCCCAGCTTATTCTTGAGCTGGTCACCTAAGCCTCTGAGTGAGTTTGCATCTGCGTCTTTTACTTCAGCGCATACAGCCTTGATTCCCTTGATTTCAACTGCCTTTGAAATGATGTCGTCAGCAGCTCCGCCGGCCATCTTAGCCTTGAGGGATTCAAGCTCTTTAGCTGTCTGTTTCTGTTCAGCTATCATTGTTTCAACTCTCTTGAGCATGTTATCAGGTGTAGCCTTTACAGCTTTGCATACAGCCTTAAGAGTTTCTTCCTGCTGCTGATAGTATTTAAGAGCAGCAGCTCCTGTAAGAGCTTCAATTCTTCTTACGCCTGATGCGATACCGCTTTCTGAAACGATTTTGAATGAGCCTACCTGAGCTGTGTTGTCAAGATGTGCACCGCCGCAGAGCTCAATGCTGTAGCCGCCCATATTTACAACACGAACGATGTTGCCGTATTTTTCTCCGAAGAGAGCCATAGCTCCGAGTTTTCTTGCATCTTCGATGCTTTCCTGTGTAGCTGTGATGGGAAGGCTTTCAAGTATCTTTTCGTTTACGATGTCTTCTACCTGCTGTATTTCTTCGGCAGTCATAGCAGCAAAGTGTGTGAAGTCGAAACGAAGTCTGTCGGGTGTTACATAAGAACCTGCCTGCTCAACGTGTGTTCCGAGAACTGTACGGAGTGCCTTCTGAAGAAGGTGAGTAGCTGAGTGGTTTCTTGATGTTGAAAGTCTTCTTACTCTGTCGATTTCGGCTGAAGCTGTATCTCCAACGGAAATGCTTCCTTCGGCAACTGTACCGATGTGGGCAATCTTTCCGCCGATTACTTTGATACAGTCAGTTACGTTTACAAGGCCCATTTCTGTCTTGATTGTACCGTTGTCACCAATCTGTCCGCCGCTTTCAGCGTAGAAAGGTGTTCTGTCTAAGAATACGGATACTTCATCGCCTGCTGATGCTGTTTCTGCAACTTCGTTGTTTGCAACAAGGGCAATAACCTTAGCGTCTGTAACGGGCATTCCGTCATATCCTGTAAATTCTGTTACCATGGCTGTGTCAAGACGGTTGTATACTGTCTCGTCAGCTCCCATGTATGTGTCTACCTCTCTGGCAGCTCTTGCTCTTTCTTTCTGAAGCTGCATTTCTTTCTTGAATGCTTCTTCATCAAGGCTTAAGCCTTCTTCTTCGAGGATTTCCATTGTAAGGTCGATGGGGAATCCGTATGTGTCATAAAGTTTGAATGACTTTTCGCCGTTCATAACCTTTTCTCCGGCAGCCTTCATCTCTTCGATGTCAGCTCTGAGAAGTTCCATTCCCTTGTCGATTGTCTTGTAGAAGCTGTTTTCCTCTACTGTTATTACTTTATAGATATAATCCTGTTTTTCCTTAAGTTCGGGATAAGCGTCGCCTGAAGTCTGGATAACTACCTTACTGAGGTCAGCAAGGAATGTCTTGTTGATTCCAAGAAGTCTGCCATGACGTGCGGCACGGCGGAGAAGTCTTCTTAAAACATATCCACGGCCTTCGTTTGAAGGAAGAACACCGTCAGCTGTCATAAATGTTACGCTTCTGATGTGGTCTGTTATAACTCTGACGCTTACGTCTGTCTTATGCTCTTTTTCGTATTCAACGCCTGCTGTAGCGCATACTGCGTCACGAAGAGCCTTTATTGTATCAACGTCGAATATGGAGTCAACGCCCTGCATAATTGTTGCCATACGCTCAAGACCCATACCTGTATCGATGTTGGGCTTAGCAAGACGGGGATAGCTTCCGTCTTCCTGTTTGTCAAACTGTGTGAATACGAGGTTCCAGAACTCCATGTATCTGTCACAGTCACAGCCTACGCCGCATGTGGGTTTGCCGCAGCCGTATTCCTCGCCACGGTCATAGTATATTTCTGAGCAGGGACCGCAGGGACCTACACCATGCTCCCAGAAGTTGTCTTCTTTTCCGAGACGAACTATTCTGTCCATGGGGATGCCTACTTTTTCATGCCATATCTTTTCAGCTTCGTCGTCGTTTTCGTAGATTGTTACATATAACTTGTCCTTGGGAATCTGAAGAACTTCAGTAACGTATTCCCAAGCCCAGGGGATAATCTCTTCTTTGAAGTAATCGCCGAATGAGAAATCGCCGAGCATTTCAAAGAATGTACCGTGGCGTGCTGTCTTTCCTACGTTTTCGATATCGCCTGTTCTTATACATTTCTGACAGGTAGTTACACGTCTTCTGGGAGGTATCTCCTGTCCTGTGAAATAAGGCTTAAGGGGCGCCATACCTGAGTTGATAAGAAGAAGGCTCTTATCATTGTGAGGTACAAGTGAAGCGCTGGGAAGCCTGAGATGATCTTTTGATTCAAAGAATGCAAGGAAGCTTTCTCTGATTTCGTTTACACCCATTGGTCTCATAAACAAATTCCTCCGTAATTTTCTGTATTTTTAATCTGGCGAGATTAAGAAGTTCTATGGTAATCAAAAAACCCCGTTCCTGCAAAACTGACAGGGACGGGGCATATTATCCTCGCGGTACCACCCTGGTTATACCAATAAAGGTATCACCTTTGTCCTTTAACGCAGGATTTACGGAACGGCATACTTAGTTTCCGCCGAACGGCCGGTTGCCCAAAAGACTGCTTCAACAGAACACGCACAAAGGTCTCTCAGCTAGGATTTTATCCTGACCTTCTCTCTGGGAGCCGTAAAACTGCCTACTACTTCTTTTATCGCCTTTTACTTTATCAACGAGATGATTATATTAAAATGCAAGTATGTTTGTCAATGTTTTTTAAAAATCTTTTCGCATACTGGTGCCGCCTATGCCCATAGACTCGCGGTATTTGGCAACGGTGCGGCGGGAAATGGAAATGCCTTCTTTTTCAAGGGCTTCGGATATGGTCTTATCGCTTAAGGGCTGTTTCTTATTTTCGGCATTTATAAGTTCCCTTATGCGAAGCTTTATGCTGTCCCTGGAAATATCCGAGGCATCGGAATCCTCCTTTTTTGACACCGGTGCCGAGAAAAAGTATCCAAGGGGGAATATGCCCCAGCTGCACTGAATATATTTATCCCTGACAGCACGGCTGACGGTGCTCTCATGCAGTCCAAGTTTTGAGGATATATCCGAAAGGGTCATGGGTATAAGGCTCTTTGGACCGCAGTCAAAAAAGGCTTTCTGTATTTCGATTATGACCTCAATGGTAGAGGAAAGGGTGGAATTCCTTTTATCTATACATTTTAATACCCACTGGGCCTGTTTGAGTTTTTCGTTTATATACTCTATGGCTCCCGGGTCCTGGTCCGATTTGGCTATGTCCTTATAGTAGCCGTTAATTTTTAGGAAAGCCATATAAAAATCACTTAGGGCCACTTCATATTCTCCCGACGGAGTTTTATATATGCTGACGTCGGGTACTATGTAGCCGGGACTGTCCTTGGAAGGAAAACCGCGGCTTGGTTTTGGATTAAGGGATTTTATTTTCTGGGACGATTTAACTGCCTCATCCAGAGAAACGCCCAGTTTTGAAGCGATAAGCTTAAGTTTGTTGCGTGCCAGGTCGTCAATGTGGCTTTCGACGATGGCGGCGGCCGTCATATCCGGATTGTCCTCGGCCATAAGCTGCAGAAGCAGACATTCCTTAAGGTCTCTTGCTCCGCTTCCTATGGGGTCAAGGGTATGTATAAGCTCAATTGCTTTTTGAGTATCTTCATTATTAATACCGGTAAGGTATGAAATGGTTTCTGCACTTTCTCTCAGGTAGCCGTTTTCGTCAAGGCTCTTAACGGCGAATTCGGCGGCCAGTTTTATTTCCGGTTTAAGCTTCTGGGTCCTTATCTGGGAAAGAAGATGTTCCTCAAAGGTTTCGCCCGAGGTGGCAAAATTTTTGTTCTCGGATTCGTCTTCACGGTCGTCCTTATAGTATATGCGGTTCTGCTCGTCTCCGGATTCTAGCCATTCAAGCTTTCTGCCTGTCATATCGGCGCTGTCATCGGGCACGGGCTTTTCGTCATAATCCACAAGGGGATTGCTCTGCGCCATTTCCTTAAGATATTCATTCAGCTCCGGCATACTCATCTGAAGTATCTTTGCCGAAAGCACCATCTGCTCGGAAAGTGCCAGTTTTTGGCTGGTATTCAGCCTCAGCTCCATATTCATCGCCTCCCTTCGGCAAAATACGCATAAATACAAATGTATTATACATCACGGCTATGAAATAATAAACATTAAACAGATATTTACATTTACTTTTTTAGCTGTATAGAGTAGAATTGATGTGTATACAGCCATTGACTGTATTTTTTCTGGTGCAATATGTATAAAAACAGCTCTTTTATTTTGATATAATATGCAAACTGACAGAAAAATAACATATACAATTTTTTAAATAATAATTTTTCATAATTTTAATTAGAAATTAAGAATTTTGAAATTTTCTGTTGAGAAGTTGCCGAATTTGTATTAAAATATTACTGCTGATTTTTATGCGATTATAGTTTTCATAAAAGTACATTAAGTAACAAGTGTGCGGAAAATACTGCTTTCGTACACAAAAATTCCTAGAACAGAGGGGGATAATATGCAAGCTTTAACCTTCAAACGCGGAGTTCACCCCGATGACTGCAAACGCTTCACAGCTGACAAGCCCATCGAAGTTGTACTCCCCAAAGAGAATTCCGAAATGTTCTATCCTATGTCTCAGCATATCGGAGCTCCCTGTGAGCCCATCGTTGCCGTTGGCGACTATGTTAAGGCAGGACAGAAAATAGCAGAAACAGGTGCTTTTGTATCTTCACCTATTTTCTCAAGTGTTTCGGGAACAGTAAAAGATATCCGTCCCATGCTTACGCCCGGCGGCGCAACAGTTAAGACTATCGTTATCGAAAACGACGGTAAGTTCGAAATGGCAGACGGTATCGGAAAGGCTCTGGATTATGAAAATATGTCCAATGCCGACATTTGTGCAGCAATCAAGGCTGCCGGTGTAGTTGGTCTGGGTGGTGCCGGATTCCCTACACATATCAAACTCGCTCCTCCGCCGGACAAGAAAATCGATTACATAATCGTTAATGCGGCAGAGTGCGAACCTTACCTTACATGCGACTACAGAGTTATGCTCGAGCAGCCCGAAAAGATCATCAGAGGTCTTAAGGTTATGCTTAAGCTGCATCCCGGCGCAAAGGGCGTTATCGGCATTGAGAACAATAAGCCTGAAGCTATCAAAGTTCTCAGCGAAATGGTTAAGGATATTCCTAATATTGAAGTTGCCGAACTTCTTATGAAGTACCCTCAGGGTGCAGAAAAACAGATCATCTACGCTATAACAAAGAGAGAAGTTCCTTCAACAACGCCTCCTTCACTTCCTGCTGACGTTGGATGTATCGTAGATAACGTAGCAACAGTTATGGCTGTAGGAGACGCTATATTCGAAAGCAAACCTCTTATGGACAGAGTAATCACTGTATCAGGCGGTGCTGCTAAGAATCCCGGAAACTACCAGATGAAGATTGGTATGAAGATCTCTGACCTTATGGATGCCATCGGAGGATTTAAAGAAGAACCCGCTAAGTTTATCGCAGGCGGCCCTATGATGGGACCTTCAATGTATACTCTTGATGTTGCTTCAACAAAGACAACATCAGGTCTCCTTTGCTTCACAAAAGAAGAAGCTTACATCCCGCCTGAAAGAAACTGTATCCGTTGCGGAAAGTGTGTTGAACACTGTCCTATGGGACTTATGCCCCTTGAGCTCAATCAGCTTGCCATCAAGGGTCTTGCCGAAGAATTCGGTAACCTTCACGGTATGGATTGTATCGAGTGCGGTTCTTGCTCATTCGAGTGTCCCGCAAAGAGACAGCTTGCTCAGTCTATCAGAGCTATGAAGAAGATTGAGGGCGGAAGAAGAGCAGCAGCTGCGGCAGCCGCAAAGGCAGCAGCTGAGAAAAAATAATAAGGGGGATTAGTAAAATGAGTAGTTCAATCATAGTATCAGGTACCCCTCATGTCCGTTCAAAAGAGTCAATTCAGAGCATCATGCGTGATGTTGTTATAGCTCTTATACCGGCATCAGTAATGGGTATATACTATTTTGGTATTAAAGCTTTAATGCTTATCGCAATTTCAATCGTATCCTCTGTAGTATTCGAGTGGGGATATGAAAAGATTCTTAAGAAGCCCATAACAGTAACAGATTTCTCAGCTGTACTTACAGGACTTCTTCTTGCACTCAACCTTCCTGCAACAGCATCATGGTGGGTGCCCGTAGTAGGAAGCTTTGTTGCCATCGTTCTTGGCAAACAGTTCTACGGCGGACTTGGACAGAACTTCATCAACCCTGCACTTATCGGACGTGCGTTCCTTGTAGCTGCTTACCCTACACAGACAACAGGTGCAGCATTCGCTACAGGAAGAATGGTTGTTGACGCTTCTACATACGCTACACCTCTTGCAGAGCTCAAAGCAGGCACAGCTGTTATCAACGGCGAAGCTATCAAAAACGCTCTTATCGGTAACGTAGGAGGATGTATCGGTGAGACATGTGCAATCGCACTTATCATCGGCGGTGTATATCTTATCGCTAAACATATAATCAGCTGGAGAATCCCCGTTGTTTATATCGTAGTTGTATTTATCCTTACAACACTTATGAGAGGCTACGGAGTAATGGGCGGTGTATATGAGATCTTCTTAGGCGGTCTTATGCTCGGTGCATTCTTCATGGCTACAGACTATGTAACATCACCTATCTCTGCAAAGGGACAGATCATCTTTGCTGTAGGTTGTGGTCTTCTTACTTCATTCATCCGTGTATACGGCGGATATCCTGAAGGTGTATCATACTCAATCCTTATCATGAACCTTGCGGTTCCTCTTATTGACAGATACACAAGACCTAGAATCTTCGGGGAGGTGAAGGCGAAATGAAACAGATAATCAGACCTATGGTAGTTCTTGGTGCTATTTGTATAGTTTGCGGCGGCCTTCTTGGAGTAGTTGAGTCTGTTACAAGAGAGCCTATCGCAATACAGGAAGAAAAGACATCTACAGAGGGTAAGAAAAAAGTATTCCCCGATGCAGAATCATTTGAAGAAATCGAATTAGCTGCTGACGAAGCAAGCAACGATATCTCAGTTAAGACAGCAAGCGTTGCGGTTGACGCTTCAGGCGAGACTATCGGATATGTAGTTGAAGTACTTCCCAGCGGATTCGGCGGAGCCATTGACCTTATGGTTGGTGTTGACACTGAAGGCGTTGTTACAGGTATTTCAATCCTCAGCCTTTCAGAATCACCCGGACTTGGTGCCAATGCAAAAGAAGCTTGGTTCCAGGATCAGTTTGTAGGACAGACTTCACCCGTTGCTGTTACAAAAGACGGCGGTACAATCGAAGCTATCACAAGTTCTACAATCACATCAAGAGCCGTAGCTAACGGTGTTACAGCTGCTGTTGACTGGGCTGTAGATTATGCGGGAGGTGCAAACTGATGAGTAAGGCATTACATGCTATCAAAAACGGTATAATCGATGAAAACCCTACGTTTATTCAGGTTATCGGTACTTGTCCTACACTTGCCGTAACAACAAGCGCTATAAACGGTATCGGAATGGGTCTTTCAACAATGGCCGTTCTTGTATGCTCAAACTTATTTATTTCATTATTAAGAAAAATTATTCCTGATACAGTACGTATACCGTGCTTTATCGTAGTTATTGCCAGCTTCGTAACAATAGTACAGTTACTTCTTACAGCGTTCCTTCCTTCGCTTAACGAGTCACTGGGTCTTTATATCCCTCTTATCGTTGTTAACTGTATTATCCTTGGACGTGCAGAAGCATTCGCTTCAAAGAACGGCCCTATCGTTTCATTCTGCGACGGTATCGGTAACGGTCTCGGATTTACGATGGCTCTCTGCTTCATCGGTCTTGTTCGTGAGTTCCTTGGAGCAGGAACACTCTTTGGAGTAACTATACTTCCTGAAGCGTTCCCTAAGACACTGATTATGATTATGGCTCCCGGTGCTTTCCTTACATACGGAACACTTATGGCTATCTTCAACAGAATCATATCAAAAATGAAAGCTAAAAAAGCAGCTAAAGAAGCTGCAGCATAAGGAGGAGGGGAAAGAATGAATTACGTACTGTTTATATTAGCAGCTGTGTTTGTAAACAACTACATCTTATCACAGTTCTTAGGTATCTGCCCCTTCCTTGGAGTTTCAAAGAAGGTAGAAACAGCTGCCGGAATGGGTGTAGCCGTTATATTCGTTATGACACTCGCTTCAGCTGCTACATACTTTATTTATAACTTTATCTTAGTAAAACTCGGCATTGATTATCTTTACAACATTGCCTTCATTCTTGTTATCGCTGCACTCGTTCAGTTCGTTGAGATGTTCATTAAGAAGAGTTCACCTGCACTTTATCAGTCACTTGGTGTATACCTTCCCCTTATCACAACAAACTGTGCCGTTCTCGGTGTAGCCGTATCAAATATGCAGTCAGGATATAACTTTATCCTTTCAGTTCTTAACGGTTTCGGTGGTGCTGTAGGTTTCACAGTATCAATCATACTCATGGCTGGTATCCGTGAAAGAGTTGAACAGAATGATCATCCTAAGGCATTTGAAGGTTTCCCCTTTGCCCTTGTAACAGCAGGACTTATGTCTATTACATTCTTGGGATTCCAGGGACTCATAAGTGTATCAGAAGTTGTTAAAGCAATGGGATTATAATACGGAGGGGTGACAAAAAATGGATACAAATGCTATTATTTATGCTATGGTCAGCATTGGAGGATTAGGTATCGTTTTTGGTGCTATCCTCGGTTTTGCCAGCAAAATATTCGCGGTTGATGAAGACCCCAGAATAGGACAGGTTCTTGAATGCCTTCCCGGAGCAAACTGTGGTGGTTGTGGATATCCCGGATGTGGAGGTCTCGCTACAGCTATCGTTGAAGGAAGAGCTCCTGTAAATGCCTGCGCCGTTGGTGGTGCAAGCGCAGCTGCTGCTATCGCAGAAGTTATGGGAGTTGTTGCTGAAGAAAAAGAACCTACAGTTGCATTTGTAAAATGCGGCGGTACTTGCGACAAAGCTCAGAATAAATATGAATACGACGGAATTAGTGACTGTATCATGGCTGCACAGCTTGCAGGCAAGACATCAAAGGCTTGTGCATACGGATGTATGGGTCTTGGAAGCTGCGTAAGCGCATGTCAGTTTGGAGCGATCAAAATCGAAAACGGCGTTGCTGTTGTAGATCCTGATTTATGTGTATCTTGTGGAAAATGTGTTGCTACATGTCCTCAGCACATCATTGAAATCGTTCCTAAGAAGAAGAAAGTTAAAGTACAGTGCTCATCTAAAGATATGGGCAAGGCTGTTATGTCTGTATGTTCAGCTGGATGTATCGGATGTAAGATTTGTGAAAAGACATGTAAGTTCGATGCTATCCACGTAATCGACAACATCGCTGTTATCGATTATGATAAGTGTAAGAACTGCGGTATGTGTGCTAACAAGTGTCCTAAGAAAGTTATCACAGGATACAGAGTTGAAGCTCCTAAGCCCGCAGAGGCTCCTGCAGCTGCACCTGCTGCACCCGCTGCTGAAGCTCCCGCAGAAGCACCTAAGGCTGAAGAAACAAAGACAGAAGAATAAAAATAAGCATTTTTTACAGCGGATACGGTCGTATCCGCTGTTTTTTTAATGCTTTTTTGTGGAAAAGTATGAATTGTGTCGAACACATATTTTATGATATAATTTCATATATCTATGAAGAAACATAAATATAAAAAGAGACTTTTCCGGTATACATAAAGCCGGGAAAGAGTACAAACAACGGCATCTGGACAGTACCGCTGTTTTTTTTGCCAAACTAAAAGTAAAGGAGACGAGAAATGAAGACAGCAATCGAAAAGTATTTTAAAATCAAGGAAAACAATTCCTCCATACAGACGGAGATATTTTCAGGACTTACAGCCTTTTTTACGATGGTATACCTGCTTTTCCTTGTGCCTAATACTCTAATGGGAGCATTTCCCGAAGCTTTTAATGAGGCAGGAGAAATGGTTGGAAGCTATGTCTTAAGCAACGGCCTTACAGCCGATGAGATGCTTGTATCACTCACTATTGCGGCCTGTATAGCGGCGGCAGTATCTACCCTTATAACGGCCTTAAGAACAGGCCTTCCCTTTGCGCAGGGTCCAAGCCTTGCCATTGCCACATTTATTACATATACCGTATGCGGTGAAATGGGATATACCTATGAGCAGGCCCTGGCTGCAGTATTTATAAGCGGTATCGTATTCTTCATACTTACATTCTTCGGCCTTGAGCATAGAATAAGAAAGGCCATTCCCCATAATATTAAATACGCGGTTACAGCCGGTATTGGTCTTTTCATAGCCTTTATGGGTATGCAGAAATGTCATATGGTAGTGGCTGACAGCCATCACCTTGTTGAGTTCGTAAACTTCGCAGGTTTTTCCGATTATAATACAATGAGTACAATACTCTGTCTTGCAGGCCTTGTCCTCATAGCAGTGCTCCATTATAAGCATATACACGGAGCAATCCTTATCGGAAAGATAGTAGTTATCATAGCGGCAATACCTCTTGGACTTTTCCACGCCGGAGAAATAAATCTTTTTGCCTATGACTTTGGAGTAATACTTCCTACAGCATTCAAAATGGACTTTGCGGGATTCTTCACCCACGGCGGAAACTTTGGACTTACAGGCGGAGTTATAGCGGCGGCAGCCATAATAATGACCCTCTGTATAATGGACGTATTTGAGACCATGAGTACGGTAATTGCCACCGACCACATTCTCGAACATAAGGTACACCACGAAAAAACAAATGTTAAAATAAAGAAAACCCTTGAAGCGGATGCCATTGGTACAGTTGTTGGTGCTTCAATGGGTGTTACAACGGTTTCTACATTTGTTGAAAGTACAGCCATGGCAGTTGAGGGAGGAAGAACAGGTTTTTCAGGTGTAGTTACATCAATACTCTTCATACTTGCCATATTTATAGCGCCCTTTGCGTCTGTAATACCTTCAGCCGCAACGGCAACAACACTCATAATTACCGGTGTGTTTATGATGTCTGTAGTTAAGCAGATAAACTTCCATGATGTAGAAGAGGGACTTCCCGCATTCTTTACTCTGGCGTTTATACCTCTTACATACAGCCTTATAAACGGTATTTTCCTTGGACTTGTAACACATACATTCATCAATGTTTTCAGCGGAAAGTGGAGAAACGTAAAGTTTGGAACATATCTTATGACACTGCTTTTTGTTCTGATATTTGTATTTATGTGATATAAAAATACTTTGCCCCGCAGATATAATTCTGCGGGGTTTTTGTGTAATCGGGCTGAAATAGGGTTTCATCGGTTTTATGAATGAAGTTTATATGAAATATTTATAATAATTTAAGGCAAAAAATGTATAAACTATGGTATTTTTAGCTTTAATGTGATAAAATTAAACGATAAAAGACTATTTTAAACGGAGGATGAATATGAAAGCCATAATTACAGTATTAGGTACAGATAAAGTGGGTATTATAGCAAAGGTATGTTCTTTCCTTGCAGACCGTGAGATAAACATTCTTGATATATCTCAGACTATCATTCAGGGATACCTCAACATGCTTATGATTGTTGAAATGAATGAAGCTGCTGACAGATTTGCCGAAATCGCAGACGGTCTTGAAAAACTTGGCCAGGATATCGGTGTTGTTATAAAGATTCAGCAGGAAGACATATTCAATTCTATGCACAGAATATAATATAAGGAGGCCCGAAACATGCTTTCAAGAATGGAAATCGTCGAGACAAATAAGATGATTAAGGAATCAAATCTCGACGTTAGAACAATCACAATGGGCATTAGCCTTCTGGACTGTGCGGACAGTGATTTAAAGGAATTTAACCGTAAGATTTATGATAAAATAACTAAAAAAGCAGAACACCTTGTTAAAACAGGAGACGATATTGCAAGACAGTACGGCATCCCCGTAGTAAACAAGAGAATTTCAGTAACACCCATAGCCATTGCGGCAGCGGGCTGCAATACTGATTCATACGTTTCTGTAGCTGAGACTCTTGACAGAGCTGCAAAGGAAGTCGGAGTAAACTTCATCGGCGGATTTTCTGCCCTTGTGCAGAAGGGATGCGCCCATGGTGATGAAATACTTCTTAAGTCAATTCCCGAAGCCCTTGCTGTAACGGAAAGAGTATGCTCATCCGTAAATATCGGTTCATCAAGAAACGGACTTAATATGGACGCTGTAAAGGATATGGGAGAAATAATCCTCAAAACAGCCGAACTTACAAAGGATAACGACTGCATAGGCTGTGCAAAGCTCGTTGTATTCTGCAATGCCGTTGAGGACAACCCCTTTATGGCAGGAGCTTTCCATGGTGTCGGCGAAAAAGACAGCGTAATCAATGTCGGCGTCAGCGGCCCCGGAGTTGTTAAACGTGCCCTTGAGCAGGTAAGGGGAGCAGACTTTGAGACCCTTTGCGAAACCGTAAAGAGAACGGCATTCAAGATAACAAGAGCAGGACAGCTTGTTGCCCAGGAAGCTTCAAGACGTCTTGACGTACCCTTTGGTATAATCGACCTTTCACTTGCACCCACACCTGCCATCGGAGACTCCATTGCAGAGATATTCCAGGAGATGGGTCTTGAGGAAGCGGGAGCTCCCGGTACTACAGCTGCTCTGGCTATCCTTAACGATAATGTTAAAAAAGGCGGCGTAATGGCTTCTTCATACGTAGGAGGCTTAAGCGGTGCATTCATTCCCGTAAGTGAGGACCACGGAATGATAGAAGCAGCTGAAAAGGGTGCCCTTACCCTTGAAAAGCTTGAGGCTATGACATGCGTATGCTCCGTTGGTCTTGATATGATAGCTATTCCCGGAAGCACATCTGCTTCAACAATTTCAGGAATAATAGCTGACGAAGCTGCCATCGGTATGATTAACAATAAGACAACAGCAGTAAGAGTTATACCGGTAATAGGAAAAGAAGTAGGAGAAAAGGTTGAGTTTGGCGGACTTTTAGGCTACGCTCCCATTATACCGGTAAACAAATATTCATGTGAGAAATTTATAGCTAGAGGTGGAAGAATACCTTCACCTATTCACAGTTTCAAAAACTGATATGGAGATGTTTTTATGGTAACGGAAAATCTGAGACCCGAAAGAGTTTTTTACTATTTTGAGAAGATTTCCGAGATACCCAGAGGAAGCGGCAATGAGAAGGCAGTAAGTGATTACTGCCTTTCTGTCGCTGAGGGACTCGGTCTTGAGGCATTCAGAGACGAATATAATAATGTGGTAATAAGAAAACCTGCCACAAAGGGCTATGAGAACCATCCCGGAGTCATAATACAGGGACACCTGGATATGGTATGTGAAAAGAACAAAGCAACCGTACATGACTTTGAGAAAGACGGAATAAAGCTTGTTGTGGACGGAGATTATCTCAGAGCTGACGGTACAACACTGGGCGGCGACGACGGCATAGCTGTAGCCATGGGACTGGCACTTATGGAAGCTAACGATATAGACCACCCTGCGCTGGAATGTCTTTTTACGACAGATGAGGAAGCAGGAATGGGCGGAGCCACAGGCTTTGACGCATCCGTCCTTCAGGGCACAAGACTGATAAATCTTGACTCGGAAGATGAGGGGATATTCGTTGTCAGCTGCTGCGGAGGAGCAAAGGCACATCTTCTTGTGCCCATGGAATGGGAGGAAGTTCCTGAAGACCTTTGCTGTATTGAGCTTAAAGTCAGCGGCCTTGCGGGAGGACACTCGGGAAGCGATATCCACCTTCAGAGGGCCAGCGCAGGAAAGCTTATGGGCAGAATGCTCAGACAGGCAGCAAAAACATTTTATTTCCGTCTTGCAGGAATAAACGGCGGACTTATGGATAATGCTATTACAAGAGAATGTGAGGCATTATTATATATACCCAAAGAAGATTTGGAAGAGTTTGCGGATATGTGTAGCCAGTTTGAGCAGGTATTTACTTCAGAATATGCGGGAAGCGAAACCGGCATAAAAATAAGTGCGGCGCTCTGCGAAGGCAGCGGAAAAGTAATGTCCGTAAAAAGAGCATCCGATGTTATTTATGCCTTAAACCTCATTCCAAGCGGGGTACAGAGAATAAGCCTTCAGATGAACGGCCTTGTGGAGACTTCCAACAACCTCGGCATAATCAAGACAACGGAAGAAAACGTTGAGTTTGTAAGTGCCGTAAGAAGTTCCATAGCAACGGTAAAATATGATATTTTGGAGAAAATGGCAATGATAGCCGAACTTATTGACAGTAAGTTTTTCATAAAATCCCAGTATCCGGGATGGGAGTACAGACCCCAGAGCAGACTGAGAGAGGTCTGTGTTGAGACATTCAGGGATATGTATGGAGAAGAACCTTCTGTTGAGTCCATACATGCCGGCCTTGAGTGCGGACTTTTGTCATCAAAAGCTCCTCAAATCGATATGATATCAATAGGTCCCGATATGAGAGGTGTCCATACACCACAGGAAAGACTTTCTATTCCGTCTGTGGAAAGGACATGGGACTTCCTTAAAAATGTACTGAAAAGACTTTAATTAACTGCGATTAATATTTGAAGCGGAGGGATAGCATTGAAATTACCGTGGGACAGAAATTATTTAAAAATATCGTTTCACGTGATAATCACGCTTATAGCCATATACGCCATTTCTTTGGTGCTTAAAAATGCGCCGGAGGTAATAAGGACAACTGAGCGTTTTCTGGAATACTTGGTCCGTATATTTTCTCCGCTTATAATCGCCGCCATATTTTCGTACATCGTAAGCCCTGCAGTAGACAAGCTGCAGGGCTTTTTTGACAGAATGTCGAAAAAACAGTTAATTTGCAGTAACGAGAGGAAAAAGGTATTTAAAAAGCGCACCGCAGGCACCGCAGGATTATATCTGATTATATTCGGACTTTTGGCCGTCTTGGCAGTATTCGTTATAAACGGTATAGGTGAAGCCGATATAGGTGCGGTGGAAAGAAAGATAAGGTCTTCCATAGCAGGGTTTATGTACACACTGAAAAAACTTAATATAAGACTGGCTGAAAGCGGCATACTGGAGAGCGAAACGGGACTTTACGATACGGTCACTTCGTTTTTAAGCAGTACCATATCCCGCATAAGCGGAGCCTTTGCAGGTACGGCATCGGCGGCGGGACGGTTTGCCCTTGACCTGCTTATCGGACTGACGGCGGCCTTTTACTTTTTATCGGAGAAAGACAAAATACTTTACTATGGACGGGAGCTTATAAGAACATTTATGCCTGTCCATTCGGAAGGAATACTTAACTCCCTCTGTGAAGCGGATAAGGTATTTTCGGGATATATAAGCGGACAGATAACGGATGCCCTTGTTATGGCAACCCTTGTGAGTCTGGCATTTTTGATTGTTGGCATAGATTATCCGCTTATTATCGGCATAGTCTCGGGATTTTCAAATCTTATACCCTATGTGGGAGCCATAGCCGCCTTTTTCCTTGGCACGGGCGTGGCGCTTATATCGGGTACTCCTGCCAAGGCACTCTATGCGGCTGTCATTATAATTCTGCTCCAGCAGCTGGACAGTGCTGTAATTGTACCTAAACTTGTGGGAAATAAGGTGAAACTCCCGCCTGTGCTGGTCATTTTGTCCCTTTCCGTTTTTGGAAGTATTTTCGGTATATGGGGAATGGTGTTTGCTGTTCCTGTAACTGCCATAATCAAAATAATATTTGCCAGAATATATGCCTCAAAGAAAAATAGATTGTCTAAAAACCTTGAAATTTAGGCATATACAACATATAATAGCAATAGTGTCTTTTATGGACTATGGACAAGGAGGTTGAAAATATGGCTGAAAAGGGACAGGTTACACAAATCAAGCCTAATAATAAAGCGGTAATAAGAATGCTCAGAACCGAAGCCTGCGCGAAATGCCGTGTATGTATGACATTTTCAAGCAAAGAAATGGTTTTGGAAGCTGCAAATGAATGCGGAGCAGATGTAGGAGACTGGGTTGAGCTTGAACTTCAGCAGGACGGATTTTTTAATGCGGTAATGATTATGTACGCATTCCCCTGTGCAGGACTTCTTTTAGGAGTACTTTTGGGATACTTTGGCCTGTATAATGTAATACCGGGATTCAACAGAGAGCTTCTCAGCTTTATATGCGGATTGATAGGTATATTTATCTGCCACTTAGTTATAAAGAAAAATAACTACAGATGGGAAAACAATAAAAAGTATACACCAATTGCGGCAAGATTTGCTGCTCCTCCCACAGAGGAAGAACTTGAGTATCAGCTTATCGCAAACGGTGAGAAAAAAGCAGAATAATAAACAGAATAATAACTGCCGGAGAGTATGTCTCTCCGGTTTTTTCATAAAAAAATCCTGCCGGGAATTAACCTGACAGGATTTTTTATATCAGAAAATAGGCTCATCATCTGAGTTTATATTAAGATTGGTAATTATATGATGGAGATGTATGCTCATGGCGTGCTTTGCGCTTATGGCATCTCTTTTTTTCAAAAACTCCATAAGAAGGGCGTGGTCACGGAGAGTATCCTTTGCAAGAAGGTCCTCCGAGGGGAGCTTGCAGCCGTTTAGTTTTATGGCTTCCTTTATGGACTTGTCTATTATGGGCAGCAGTCTCTGTAAAAATTCGTTGTGGGACGCCTTAACCAGCACCTTATGAAACTCCGTATCGATTTCGGTACGGTCATGGCCTGCCAGTATGACCTTTTCCACTTCCGCGCCTATGGCAAAAATATTTTCCAGTTCTTCATCGGTGGCCCTGCGGCACACTATTGAGGCTATCTCAGGCTCAAAAAGAAGTCTTGCTTCATACAGGTCCTTAAGATGCACCCTGACCCTTTCCATACTTTCAAGACCGATGTCGTTGAGGGAATATATATCCTGGCTTATGAATGTGCCTCGTCCTCTGTATACATCCAAAATTCCCTGGGATGCCAGTATTCTTATGGCTTCTCTTAAAGTGGCGCGGCTTACACCAAGACGGGCGGAAAGCACGTTTTCATTGGGAAGCTGTTCTCCGGGAGAAAATATCTTATCTTCGGTTATCATTTTATATATGTCATCAGCGACCTGCTGTACAAGGCTTTTTTTCTTTATCATTGTATACAACTCCTTTAGTTTATTATAAAAGTTTTTTAAATTTATGACAACTTATATTTCTTGTCTTTTTAAACAACTGGAATGAAGGATATTTGTTAAAAACAGAGATTATTAATGCAATCGAAAAATTAGTAAAAAATAATGTTGACATATTGTTTTTGATATGATACTTTTAAGTCAGACAAATAAGTTATTTGACAGACAAGTTAAAGGCGTTTTATACAAGTGAAAAGGTAATCGAAAATAAATTTAACGAGGAAAGGTGATAAGAAATGAGAAGTGACTTAATGAAAAAGGGTACAGGAAGAATTCCCCATCGTGCTCTTATGAAAGCAACGGGACTTACCGATGAGGAACTGGCAAGACCCATTATCGGAGTTGTTAACTCACAGAATGAGTTCATCCCCGGACATATCCATCTTGATACAATTGCCGAAGCCGTTAAGGCAGGAATCCGTATGGCAGGCGGAACACCTATCGAATTCCCCGCAATCGGAGTATGCGACGGTATCGCCATGAACCATGACGGTATGCATTTCTCACTTCCCAGCCGTGAGCACATTGCTGACTCAGTTGAGATAATGGCTACAGCTCATCCTGTTGACGGTATCGTATTTATCCCCAACTGCGATAAAATCGTTCCCGGTATGCTTATGGCAGCATTAAGACTTAATGTTCCCGCTATTTTCTGCAGCGGCGGCCCCATGCTTCCCGGAAAAGTAAACGGAAAAGCAGTTGCTCTTACAGACGCATTTGAAGCTCCCGGAGCTATCGAAGTAGGCAAGAAGGATGAAAAATACGGCAGAGACATCGAAGAATATTCATGTCCCGGATGCGGAAGCTGCGCAGGACTTTTCACAGCTAACTCAATGAACTGCCTTACAGAGATTCTTGGTATGGCTCTTCCCGGAAACGGAACAATACCCGCTGTATATGCAGAAAGAGTAAGACTTGCTAAACATACAGGTATGAAGATTATGGAGCTTGTTGAAAGAGACATCAAGCCCAGAGATATCGTAACAGAAAAATCAATACATAACGGACTTGTAGCTGATATGGCTATGGGCTGCTCAACAAATACAATACTTCACCTTCCCGCAATCGCACACGAAGCAGGAATCAAAATCGACCTTAAGGATGTAAATAACATAAGTGATGCTATTCCTCATCTTGTAAAGATTAATCCTGCAGGAACACATTTCATCGTTGATATATATGAAGCAGGCGGTCTCAGTGCAGTACTTAAGAGACTTGACAGCTACGGATTTATCGATACATCAGTTATGACAGCTACAGGAAAGACTATGGCTGAAAATATCGCAGATACAGTTATCCTTAATGATGACGTTATCCGTACAAAGGAAACAGCATACTCACAGACAGGCGGTCTTGCAGTTCTTTGGGGAAATATCTGCCCTGACGGAGCCGTTGTTAAGAGAGGTGCCGTACTTCCCAATATGCTTGTACATGAAGGCCCCGCTAAGTGCTTCGACAGCGAAGAAGAATGTATCGAAGGCCTTATGGCAGGAAAAGTTGTTGACGGAGACGTTGTAGTTGTACGTTATGAAGGACCTAAAGGCGGCCCCGGAATGAGAGAAATGCTTTCACCCACAGCTACTCTTGCAGGTATGGGTCTTGACAGCACATGTGCTCTTATTACAGACGGACGTTTCAGCGGTGTTTCAAGGGGCGCTTCCATCGGACATATTTCACCTGAGGCAGCTTCAGGCGGTCTTTTAAGACTTATCCAGGACGGAGATATCATTTCAATCGATATCCCTAACCACTCTCTTGAACTTAAGGTTTCACCCGAAGAAATCGCTAAGAGAGAAGCTGAGTTCGTACCTCATAAACTTAAAGAAGTATCAAGCTTCCTTAAGAGATACAGAAGTATCGTTACATCAGCAAGCGAAGGCGCTATACTTAAAGTTGAAGAATAATATTATAAAAGCCGGCTCTAAGGAGCCGGCTTTTTTTCGTCTAAAATAGGCGGCGAATAGGCAAACTCACAGACAGTGGAATAAAAATATAAAATCTGTGGAAAACGAAAAAAATAAAAAACATTATCCACAGAAATCATAATAAAATTCACAGACAATAAAAAAGCTTCGGTTAGACCGAAGCTTAAAGATTTTCTTTTTTAATTGTAATAGGTTTCGGATGATTTTTTGAGTCTTCCTCAGGCTCGGTTGCAAGGGTGAGCATTATTTTGCCGTATAGGTCCACCACATTGTTTTTCCAGTTCCTGCATATGGTGCGGGCCTGGTCCTTTGTGGCAACGTTTACGCTCAATTCCATAAGAGATGTAGTCCCGTCACTGTCATATACGCCGCACTTAACGGTATATTCGTTATTCATTTCCTGAAAATAATTTGCCGTAACGGCATATTCAGCCCTTATGCGCTTGGAATTTTCCTGGGCATAGGTGTTGATAACTGACTTGGCATAGTTTGAAATATGCTTTATAAAATAGTTAAGTGTGTCTTCACCGGCGGGGGTTATGGTGTAGCGGGTGCTGTTGTTTTCGGTGGTCATTTCAAGAAGTCCGCTGTCAACCAGTTCAGAAAGATATTGCTGTACGCTGAAATAATCCATCAGATTCTTTTCAAGAGCAAACTGACAAATTTCACTGTTTGATAGAGGTATTTCGATTTTTTCGATTAAATACAATATAATGAGCTTATTTTCAGCTAAAGCTCTTGTATTGTCATACATAAAGACCACCGCCGATAATTAAATTAAACTTAGATTTATATTATAAACTATTATATTTCATTATACAATTATCTATTTCAACAATTTTCCCTGATAACTTTCAAACAATTTCATTTTTTTGTGGATTTCGTTCAATACACCGCGTTTATCCATACTCCATTCGGGCAGAATTAGTTCATTTCTGTTGCCGTCTCCCGTAAGACGGTGGATAACTACCTCAGGCGGCAGATGCTCTATCATATCAATGACCGTATCCGTGTATTCGTCACGGGTCATTATGTGGAAGGGCTCCTTAAGATACATTTCATGGAGCTTTGTGCCGCGTATGACATGGAGCAGCTGGAGCTTTATGCCGTCGGTTTTGGCGTCTGCGGCAAATTTCACGGAGTTTTCCATATCTTCCCTTGTTTCTCCCGGCAGACCCAGAATTATGTGGGTTACGGTTTCAATATTTCTTTCCTTCATTTTTTTCATGGCCGAAAGATATACGTCGTTTTTGTATCCGCGGTTTATAAGCTCTGCAGTGTCTTCCCTTGATGTCTGAAGGCCGAATTCTACCCACAGATATGTTTTTTGGTTCAGCCTTTCAAGAAGGTCAGCCACATCATCACCCATACAGTCGGGTCTTGTGGCTATGGCTATGCCGCTTATCCATGGACAGGAGAGGGCCTCCATATATTTTTCTTCCAGTACGTCTACGGGTGCGTATGTATTTGTAAAAGCTTGAAAATACGCTATATATTTCGCGTCAGGCCATTTGTTTGATATTTTTTCCCTTGATATCTCAAGCTGTTTTGCGATGGGTATATCCGCTGAGGGCGCAAAGTCTCCCGAGCCGCTGCCGCTGCAGAATATACAGCCGCCATGGCTTATTTTGCCGTCCCTGTTGGGGCAGGAAAAACCTGCATTTACAGAAAGCTTTACGGTCTTTGCACCAAGTTTTTGTTTTAAGTGGTCGCTAAGTGAATTATATGGCTTCATAATCATACCTCCTTTAATATAATAACTGTTTACGGCCCGTTTGTAAAATTGAATTTATTATGCTATTATTATGATACTAAAAAGAGAAATAAAGGAAAGGAGGCGGCAGCGGATGGATGACAGTATGGTGCTTGAGGGCTGTGCGGAAGATATAATTTTTTATAATGATGATAACGGATATGCGGTCTTTGAGTTTAAGTCCGACGACGGCGACGAAATAACCTGTGTGGGAACCGTACCACAGATAAGAAAGGGCGATATGTTCAAGCTTACGGGCGGAATGGTCATACATCCGTCCTACGGTCTTCAGTTTAAGATAGACTATTATGAGCGTACAGTGCCTACAACAGCCGCCTCCATAGAAAAATATCTTGCCTCGGGAGCTGTTAAGGGCATAGGCCCCAAAACAGCCAAAAAGATAGTTGATAAATTCGGAGCGGCCACCTTTTATGTAATTGAAGAAAAGTTTGACAGACTGGTAGAGATAAAGGGCATAACCTATGAGAAAGCTCTGGCTGTCCACAATTCTTTCTGTTCCCAGAGGGATATAAGAAAGGTTATGCTTTATCTTCAGGAATACGGAGTTACAGCTTCTCTGGCTATGAAGATATACAAAAAATACGGCTACAGGACCATAGATATAATTAAAGAAAATCCCTACAGACCGGCTGAGGACATAAACGGCATAGGATTTAAAACGGCTGACAGGATAGCCGCGTCCATGGGTATACCGCAGGATTCCGAGCACAGGATAAAGGCAGGCATAAAATATATACTCAATAACTCCCTTACGGACGGAAATGTTTTTATGCCAAGGGATGAACTGCTTGAAAAAGCGGAAGAAACCCTGTCAGTTGACAGGGAGACCGCCGATAACTATCTCAGGGAAATGCAGATAGAACATAAGGTGTTAAACGAGAATATCGAGGGCATAGACGCCGTATATCTTATGCCCATGTATTACTCGGAAATATCTGCGGCTAAGAAGCTTCTGGAACTTTCGTTTTTCCATGATGAGACGGATATGAAAGAGATAGACGCCAAGATTGACGAGGTCGAGGACAGGACGGGCATATTTTTGGCAAAACAGCAGAGAGAGGCAGTCATTGAGGCCATGAAAGAGGGCGTCCTCGTAATAACGGGAGGTCCCGGAACGGGCAAAACGACCATAATCCATACGATAATACAGATATTTAAGTCTTTGGGAATGGAAATAGCCCTTGCCGCACCCACAGGCAGAGCCGCCAAAAGAATGACGGAAGCCACAGGAGCAGAGGCAAAAACCATACACAGAATGCTTGGTGTGGCCTATAATGACGAGGAGAGTGGCAGACAGAAGTTTGAGAAAAACGAGAGTGACCCCATAGAGGCCGACGTGGTAATTATAGATGAGGCGTCCATGGTGGATATGCAGCTTTTCAACAGCCTTTTAAAGGCCATAGAGCCGGGTACAAGGCTTATACTTGTGGGCGATTCCAGCCAGCTTCCGTCGGTTGCGGCGGGAAATGTGCTTAAGGACATAATAAAGAGTGGGAAGATAAAGGTTGTGCGCCTTACCGAGATTTTCAGACAGGCCAGAGAAAGTGCCATAATAATGAATGCTCATAGAATAAACGAAGGCATTGAGCCCGTTATGAATGAACAGGGCACGGACTTTTTCTTTGTGGGCGCTTCCTATGCCCAGGACATACCAAGAAAGATAGTTGAGCTTATTACAAAGAGACTACCGGGCTTTACTGGCCTTGACCCATTTTCGGATATGCAGGTGCTTACACCCATGAGAAAGGGTGACATAGGAGCCGCAGGGCTCAATAAGACCCTCAGGGCGGCCCTTAACCCGCCGTCAAAGGAAAAGGCTGAGTATGAAGCATCGACGGGATTTTTCCGTGAAGGCGATAAGGTTATGCAGATAAAAAATAACTACAATATCGCCTGGAAAATAGAGAACGAATACGGCAAAGTAATAGAAGACGGAACGGGCATATATAACGGAGACATTGGAATCGTCAAAAAGATAGATAAAAGGGCGGAGACGCTGACGGTTTTATTTGATGATATGAGACAGGCTGTATACGAGTTTTCAGCTCTTGAGGAGCTGGAGGGCGCCTATGCCGTAACGATACATAAGTCTCAGGGAAGTGAATATCCCGTTGTAATAATACCTATACACAGCGGACCGCCAATGCTTCTTTCCAGAAATCTGCTTTATACGGCCGTTACAAGGGCAAAGAAACTGGTAGTTATAGTTGGCCTTAAGTCAGCCGTAAACAGAATGGTGGCTAATGACAGAGAGGTAAGCAGGTATTCGGGACTTGCTTACAGGCTAAACAGCCTTTGGGATTTTATGATAGAAGACGGCGGAGAAATGTCGGCGAAGTGACAGCTAAAATGCAGATAAAACGGGACTAAAAGATGGTGGGTATTATGAGAGCAGTAAAATCACCGATTGGCTTTATAAAGAAAGCGGTATCGTATATTGTAAGTCTTGTGTTTCCCGAAAGCTGTATATTCTGCCTTAAGCCCGTCGAAAGAAATTCTCCAAATCCCTATGTATGCAGAGAATGTCTTGAAGATATACCCTATCTTCCCTTTGACGAAAGACTTAAGGAAACAGACGGAGTATCTTTTGATGGCTACGAGATATACGGACTGAGCATTTATGACTACAAGAGCATAAGAGATACGATATTTCTTTTTAAATATAAGGGATTTAAACGGTATGGTGCCGTTTTGGGCAGAATGATGGCTGATTATGTTATTGAAAATAAACTTCAAGCCATACTTGATGCGGATATGGTTGTTCCTGTACCTCTCTGGAAAGAAAAGGAGAAGAAGAGAGGCTTTAATCAGGCAGCCATTATGGCTGAAAGCTTTTCAAAAGTAACGGGAATACCCTATGATGAAAGTGTCATAATGAGAATCCGTGACACGGCGCCACAAAACAGTCTCAGAAAACATCAGAGAGATGTAAATATCCGTTCGGCATTCAAAGTTACCGATGAAAACAAAGTCAAGGGCAGAAAAATACTGCTTTTGGATGATATTTATACGACAGGAAGCACCGTAAGAGAATGTGCCAAAAATTTTTATGTAAACGGAGCGAAGGCAGTTATGTATATATCCCTTGCGGGTGCCGATGAACATGACGATTGAAAAAGGACTTGATAATATTTCAGGTCCTTTTATTTTTTATAAAGGGAATTATAAGCCGCCTAAATGAATAAATTGTAAAAGGGATTGTCCCGAATACGAAAGGAGCGGTGAAAAATGAACTGGCACAGCAAAACAGCCGAGGAAACAGGACTTATGCTGAATACTGATACGGCGTATGGTCTGAGTGACAGCGAGGCTGAAAAAAGACTGGAGGAGTACGGAGAAAACACAATAGAAAGCAGTAAAAAGAAAAAAGGCATCATAGGGAGATTTTTTGCGCAGCTGAATGACATAATGATAATAATACTTCTTGCGGCTTCAGCGGCGTCCTTTGGAGTATCACTTCTTAAGGGAGAGGCGGACTTTACCGATTCCGTAATAATCATAGCCATTGTCATACTGAATGCGGTTATGGGAGTATTTCAGGAAAGCAGGGCGGAGAAGGCGGTAGAAGAACTTAAAAAAATGTCGGCTCCAAAGGCAAGGGTGATACGAAGCGGCAAAATAAAGGAAATCCCATCGGAAGAAATTGTCCCCGGGGACATACTTATTCTTGAGGCCGGAGATATGGTGTCTGCTGATGCAAGGATAATTGAAAATAACGGCCTTACGACCGATGAATCAGCCCTTACGGGGGAATCTCATCCGGTATCCAAAAATACGGATAAATATGCCGAAAATACACCGGTGGCAGACAGGCTTAATATGGTATATTCATCGTCCTATGTTACGGGAGGAAGGGGAAAAGCCGCAGTAACGGCTACAGGAATGTCAACGGAAGTCGGAAAAATAGCGTCCATGATAGATGACAGCCAAGACAATGAGACACCTCTGCAGAAAAGACTGGACAATACGGGAAAAATACTGGGAATAACGGCCATAGGCATATGTGCCGTAATATTTGTTATCGGAATTATGAGGAAGTATGCGCCCTTTGATATGTTTATGACGTCCATAAGCCTTGCGGTGGCGGCAATACCTGAGGGACTTCCCGCCATAGTTACCATAGTGCTTGCCATAGGTACGCAGACCATGTCGAAAAAGAACACCATAGTGAGGACTCTGCCTGCGGTGGAGACCCTGGGCTCGGCGGAGGTTATATGTACCGACAAAACGGGAACACTTACAAAAAATAAGATGAAAGCCGTAAAAATAAGGGGGCTTTCGGACAAGATGTCTTTAAACGACAAGAAATTCGTTATACGTCTTGCGGCTCTCTGTACGGACTGCCGATATGAGGACAGAAGATACATAGGAGAACCTACGGAAGTGGCTGTCGTTGAAGCCGCAGAAGAAATGGGCGAGAAAAAAGAGAGACTTGAAGCGGTTATGCCAAGAATAGATGAAATACCGTTTTCGTCCGAAAGGAAGATGATGACTACGGTACAGGACTTTGGCACCGATGAAAAACTGTGCATAACCAAGGGTGCGCCGGAGAGAGTTTTAAAACTCTGCAAATTTGCCTCAACTGATATTAAGATGGACAAAAGGACATATTCAGAGCTTGAAAAAGCAAATGAAAGTATGGCTTCTTCCGGCCTCAGAGTGCTGGCTGTGGCCTATAAACAGACATCAAAAAGCGACAGACAGCCTGAAAATGACCTTATATTTGCTGGCTTTATAGGAATGACCGACCCGCCCAGAGACGAAGCGGCAGATGCCGTTGCCGAATGCAGAAAGGCCGGAATAAAGGTAGTTATGATAACGGGTGACCATGCGCTGACAGCGAAGGCCATAGCGGAGCAGACGGGCATATATAATGACGGAAGTCTTATTGTTTCAGGTACAGAACTTGATAATATGGATGAAAAAATACTTGACTCGAAGCTTGAGGACATATCGGTTTTTGCCAGAGTTTCTCCGGAGCATAAGCTCAAAATAGTCGAGGCCTATAAGAGAAAGGGAAAGATAGTGGCCATGACAGGGGACGGTGTAAACGATGCGCCTGCTTTAAAAACAGCTGACATAGGTTGTGCCATGGGCGGAAACGGCACCGATGTGGCCAAGGGAGCATCCGATATGATAATAACAGACGATAATTTCGCTACCATAGTAAGTGCCGTAAGGGAAGGCCGAATAATATACGGAAATATAAGGAAGTCAGTACATTTCCTGCTTTCAAGCAATATAGGCGAAATACTGACCGTATTTTTGGCTATGCTCTTTGGCTGGGGAGCTCCGCTTTTGCCCATACATCTGCTTTGGGTAAATCTTATAACGGATTCCCTTCCCGCAGTGGCACTGGGACTGGACCGTCCTGAAGATGACGTTATGGAAAAGGGACCCGCATCGGCGGATAAAAATCTGTTTGCCGACGGTCTGGGAGAAAGGATAGCCTTTGAAGGGATTATGATAGGAGCACTGGCGCTTATGGCCTTTGGAGCGGGAAGGATACTTTCCGATTCAATGCAGCAGGAAACGGCAATGACCATGGCCTTTGCGGTACTGAGCCTTTCACAGTTAGTCCATGCATTCAATATGAGAAGTGAAAAATCCATATTCAGAATACACCTGTTTAGCAATAAATTTTTATGTCTCGCCTTTGTTATAGGCACACTTATGCAGGCGGCAGTAATAAGCATACCCGCATTGGCGCAGATTTTCTCCGCTGTGCCCCTTAACGGAATGCAGTGGGCAGTGGTTGCAGGATTGTCACTGGTACCCATAGTATTTGTTGAATTTGAAAAGGCAGTGCTTAAAACAAAATAATTGTAACCGATGTTTGTCCTCGGAATATTATATACAGAGGACAGGCAAAGACGGTGAGGTTATGAAAGAATTTGCAATAAGATACTGTAAAGAGGGTTATGGCTGCGGCGGATGTATAATAAAAGCCGCTGACACGAAATATTCGCTGAATATGAACGGCGAACTTATCAAAGCCATGTCGGCGGCTTCAGGAGGATTTGGTTATGGCGGTCTGTGTGCTGCCGCTGCCGCAGCTGTACTCCTGTTTGGTTTTATATTTGACGAAGATACGTCAAAAAGACTGAGAATAGAATTTATGCAGAAATTTAAACAGAGATACAGGACATTTAACTGCTGTTCAATGACAGAAAACTGCGAATCAATTATATCCTATGCGGCTGATTTGGCAGACTGTCTCATATCAAGAGAGCTGTAATAAAGTCTAAAAATTATATTTCTGCGCCGGTATCGGATTCGACGGAAATGGTATTATTTGAATCAGACGGGGCGGAATCAGATGAGCCCGAGTCGGATGCGCTCAGAGTAAGGGCGTCTGAGGAATTCTGCACAGCACTATGTGATTTTTCCGCAAGGGCCCTGAGGGCGGTATTTTCCTTCAAAAGGGCATCATACTTTAGTTTCCATGAAGATGATATGGCGGCAATCTCGTCGTTGCGCTTTGAAAGCAGGCCGCTGAGCTCGTTTATGCGCTCGTTAAGTTCCGCAATCCTGTTTTCCGAAGGATTCTTAGGGGTATTTTGAGACATCATATTTTCAGGGAACATATTTGCCTGGGCCATATTTCCTTGACGCATACTTTGAGAAGGCATATTCCCACCTGCAACATTCCCTGAAAACATATTTTGTCTCTGAGGCATTTCTCTATTTTCGTTTTGTTTGGGAATAAATGACGGGAATATATCCTCCGTTACGGGAAATGAAAAGTCGGATATATCCGTCGGGATTTCATCGGCAGAGAAGGAGTTTTCGGAAAAGTCCGTATATTCCGCCTTAAGACAGGAATCTCCCATTCTTACTCCCAGGTTTTTCGGAATTGAAAAATTATAGCCGTTATCATCGGAAAAGGCTGCAAAACATTTTGTCCGGTCATATATAAGGGCATAAAGTCTGCCTTCGTTTTTCAAGAGTGAACAGCTGCCGGAAAGCTGACCCTCCCATATTATTTTTATCTTGGAAGACGATGCGTTTTTTATGCCCTTGTATATGAGCTGAGACGAAAACGGGCCTTTTACAAGATAAAGTATGTGACATTCGTTTTCGCCCGTAAGTACGGAAATATCCGTCGCGGGCATATTGGCGCTTATAAGGTCATATCTTTCCGAAAGACTGCCGCTTTCCAGATTAAAGCGCCTGAACTTTATATCTTTTTCGGTTGTACGGTAGTATAGCCTTACGGTATTTCTATTTTCACGGCCTATGTAAAAAGGGGTCTCCGAAAATGGTATCATATCGTCTATTTTTAGAGGCATTCCCCATTGGTCACGTTTTGCTGACCGTATATGAAGAGAGTGGAAATCACCCTGTCTGACGCTGTAAACAAGATGAGCGGTATCATTCAGGGAAATAAAGGACATTTTTGAAAATTCGTCATCGGTATTTCGAGAAAGAGGACGGGATACCCACTGGCCGTCTCTGTAAAGGCACAGAGCCACTCCTGTATCTCCGAGACATATAAGATATACCAGATTGTCAAAGCTCCATACCGAAAATATGGGAGAAACATTGTCGGCGGCCTTTAAAGACTGAGAGGGTACATTTTTATATAATATTTTTGCGTATATTGAACCTCCGCTGTATCTGAACATAAAAAGACGGCCGTCATCTGTTCTGAGAAACTTAATATTTTGTGTCCGCATTTTATCACCTCTTGACATTATATTTTTGTCAGAGGAATATAATGACGAAATCTGTTAAGCTTCTTTAAGATAACGGCCGAAGGGCTTAAAAATATATTGAAAGCCACACTGAAACACTAAATTTTTAAAGCTTTATTTTTTACTTCTCCATTTAAGCAGTAATGATGAATTTATTATGACAAATACCGAGCCTCCGTTATGGACAAGGGCGCCAACCACGGGATTGAGTGTGCCGGCCATTGCGAGTATAACAGCTATAATATTTAAAATCATAGAAAAAGAAAGATTGAATTTTATTGTCCTCATCATTTTTTGGGAAAGATTAAACAGATGAGGGAGCTCTTTTATATCGTCGTTTACAAGGGCTATATCTGCCGCATCTACGGCAATATCGCTGCCCACACCGCCCATGGCTATACCTACCCTGGCTTTTTTAAGTGAAGGAGCATCGTTTACTCCGTCGCCTATCATACATACGGGGCTTCCGTTTTTCTGGAAACGGTCTATTATATTGAGCTTGTCTTCGGGAAGACATTCATAGTATACTTCCTCTATTCCCGCAAGGGAGGCCGTTTCGTCTGCTGCGCTTTTATGGTCACCCGTAAGAAGGACGGGAGTTATGCCTGCATTTTTGATGGATAAAACCGTCTGTGATGCCTCGGGACGAAGGGTATCCGAAAGGGCGATAAATCCTTCCGGCTTTGAATCTATGGCTATATAAATAACGGTACATCCCTTGGATATGCTTTTTTCTGCCGCAGATGAAAGCTCGGAAAAAGATATATTTCTTTCCGAAAACATTTCCTGATTTCCTGCTATGACATTTTTTCCGTCCGCTGTGGCGCTTACTCCCCTGCCGGGAACCATTTTAAAATTATCCGCCTTTATACGCGCCCTTTTATATTCTGCCTCAAAATCTCTGACTATGGCCTTTCCGAGGGGGTGCTCGGAATGTTTTTCCACAGAGGCGGCAAGCTCAAATATTTTTTCTTCAGGCATATCGGGCATAAGTGAATATACCTGCTGCACGCGGGGAGTACCCTTTGTAAGGGTTCCCGTTTTGTCAAAGGTTATTTTTTTAACTGAGGAAAGCCTTTCCAAAGCATCGCCTTCCTTTACAAGAAAACCATGTTTCGTGGCGTTTCCTATGGCTGCCATAATTGCCGTAGGTGTGGCTAGCACAAGGGCGCAGGGGCAGAAAACTACAAGTATGGTTACGGAGCGTATTATTTCTCCCGTTACTAACCAGGTAACAACCGCCGCACTTAAGGCAGTAACAACTATCCAGGTGGCCCATCTGTCGGCAAGGCTTACGATTTTTGCCTTATCGGCATCGGCTGACTGGACAAGCCTTATCATTCTCTGTATGGAGCTGTCCTCACCGACTTTAACGGCAACCATATCAAAGGAGCCAAACTGATTGACGGTACCGCTGGATACCGTATCTCCGACACCCTTATCAACGGGAAGGGATTCGCCTGTCATAACCGCCTGATTTACCGAAGTTGCTCCCGATATTATTTCACCGTCAACGGGTATGGTCTCACCGGGAAGAACCCTTAAAATATCGCCGGCTTTTACTTCTTCGGCGGGTATTATTTTTTCTTTTCCTCCGGTTATTACCCGGGCTGTCCTTGGAGTAAGACGCACAAGATTTTCTATGCCTGCTCTGGCACGGGCTACGGTAAGGTCTTCCAAAAGTGCGCCCAGCTGCATAATAAAAGCAATCTCACCGGCGGCAAAGTCTTCTTTTATTATTATTGAGGCGATGAGGGCTATGGACACAAGCACATCAGCCTTTATATCAAATTTTGTAACAAGACCTATGACCGCTTCGGCTATTATAGGCACACCGCATAGTATTATTGATATCCATGCGGCATCAAAGGGAAGGGGCAGAAGGTCAAAAATACTTATGATGAGAGAAACAGCGGAAATTACAAGAAAAGTTATGTCTTTTTTAATACCGCCGGCCTCCAGCAGCTGTTCGAGTTTTTCCATTTGAAGTCATTCCTTTCCAAGCTTATACCTATAGGGGTATATGTATATTACGGACTTATTATACCCCAGGGGGTATACCCTGTCAATAATAAGAAAATTTTTTTTGAGCAGAAGTAAGGCAAAAAATAAGGGGTCGGCTAAAGGGTAGGAATACAAAGTGCATAGAAAACCAGGCAGCGGCGGGAAAAAAGAGGAAAGGAGAAAAATAAAGAATCGTGATAATCGTTAAGGCAAAAAATTTTATTGGCGGAGTAACGGAACAAAAATCAGAGAACACATATAAATACCTAATTCATATCGGGACGGAGAACAAAAGCGAATAATTATAATAAACGGAATAAATACTGCTTTTTTAAAAGGCAAAAAAACACCTGCCAAATACTTCAACACGCCAGACGGGCAAAAAATAAGCCCGATTAATTCGGGCTTTAAGAATATTATTTCATATTTGAAAATCTTTCAACGGCCTTAGTGAAGCTCTCGATGGTTTTTTCCGCATCTCCATGTTCTATGCCGTCACGCACACAGTGGCGTATATGGCCTTCAAGAACAACCTGTCCTGCCTTATGAAGGGCAGACTTTGCGGCGTTTATCTGAGAGAGTATATCCTCACAGGGGATGTCTTCATCAACCATTCTGTCAATGGCCTGTACCTGGCCTATTATTTTTTTCAGACGTCTGTGCAGATTTTCAGAATCCATACACTGTTTCATTATGGCACCTCCAATACCTAAAGGGGTATATGTTAATTATCCATAGGCTGATACAGTATGTCAACAAAATATTTCAGGCGTTAGGGCGTGAAGGGCAGCCGGCCCTTATAAATGCCATATAGTCCAAAAGCAGGTCGGCATATTTTCTGAATTTGGGCAGATAATCTTCGCTCAGGTCAGTGCTTACCCAGTCCAGAATAAGCCCTATAAAGGCATTTGAAAATAAATCCGAAATGGCATCGGCATCATCCGATGAAACGGATGTATCGCTAATATTGTTTTTTATTATTTCAAGTATTATGGGCTGTATACATTCTTTCAGCCTTATAATAAGATACTCCCTTTTTAGAGAACGGCATGTATTAATTATAAAATTCCTGTTGTTAAGTATGTACTGGAGAATAAGCCCGTAATCATCCGTATCGACTGACGGGTCGCGCATCTTTTCGATTATGTCTCCTGTCTCATAGGAATACAGCCACTGAAGCAGGTCGTAGGTATCATGGAAATGATAGTAGAAGGTCTGTCTGTTTAGACTGCATTCACTGACTATGTCCTTAACGGTTATTTTATCCAGGGTTCTTTTTTCAAGCAGTGACTTCAGAGACATAGCCAAAGCTTTTTTTGTTGTAAGCGACATATTTAACCGCCTCCTTGTTAGCGCATATTTTATTATAACATAAAACAGGCTGATTTCCGTATTAGAAAAAACAGATAACAAAAAACACCAATGTTAAAAGGCACCTTATAAAGGTGCCTTTTGGCGGGGTTAAGAGGAGTTAATTTGTTTCTTTATCTGCAAGTTTTTCAAGTATTAGGTTGCTTCTTTCAATGAACTGAGCCATTTCCTCTGATGTGAGAGGTTTCTGGCCCATAAGGGCAAGGTCGTAAACCTGACGGCATATAAGCTTGGTCTCTTCCTCTTTACCGGGTTTATTTTTGAGCTCTTCAAGAGCCTTTATAAGTTTATTGTTTCCATTTAGTATAAGAGTTTCCTCCACTATTGTATTTCCGTAAAGAGCTTTGAGATTATCATCATATTTGTATGTTTCAAGCATATCCATCAGACGACGTTCCTTCTCGGAAAGAAGAATCATTGCCGATATGGATGAATCCTTTATATTCTCAACTTTAACATTAAGTTTGTCCTTTGAAAGGATTCCTGAGAATAATGTTTTGAACTCATTATTCAGTTCTTCATTTGTTTCGTTATCGCTTTTAAGTGTTTCTGAAAGGTCGGAATCTATTCTCTCCATTGTGAATTTGTTTTCTCCTCTGTATTCGAGGTAGTTTACAAAGGGCTTATCTATAGCCGAGGGGAGAATCAGGGCTTCCATACCCTGGCTCTTGAAGAGGTTGATATACTGTATCTGCTGATTTTCGTCAGTTACATAATATACTTTGTTTCCGTTTTTATCTTTGTTGTCTTCAATATATTCATCAAGGGTCTTATGTTTGCCCTCTGTTGTCTTGTAAAGGAGGGAGCCTTTGATCTTGTCGTAAAATTTGTCTTCCTTCATACTGCCATATTTGAAGAACAGGTTAATGTCATCACAGAATTTCTCATACTCTTTGCGATCGTTTTTGAAAAGACTGTTTATCTTATCAGCAACTTTTTTGGTGATGTATGTGGACATCTTTGCGGCATAGCCGTCATTTTGCAATGCGCTTCTCGAAACGTTCAGCGGAAGGTCGGGACAATCTATCACGCCTTTAAGAATGAGAAGAAATTCAGGGATAACTTCTTTTATATTATCCGCGATATACACCTGGTTAGAATAGAGTTTAACGATGCCGTCTACAGCTTCCATATCACTCATCAGGCGGGGGAAATAAAGTATTCCCTTAAGTCTGAAGGGATAATCCATGTTCAAATGGATCCAGAACAGGGGATCTTTTGTATCATTGAACATGTGTCGGTAAAGTTCTTTGTACTGATCATCACTGCACTGTGAAGGATTTCTCAGCCAAAGGGGATTGGTTTCGTTAAGCGGAAGCCTGTCGGGTTCATTTTCTGTTTCCTTGTTTTCATCTTCAGTATCCTTATTGGATTCTTTTTTCAAAATGTCTGCAAGTTCATCAGCTGAAGTTACAACTTTACGATTTTTGTCATCGGCTCCCCCCTCAGACTTATCGTTTCCGTTGCTCACTTCATCTCCTTTTTCATCGACTTCCTCATTTTCTACTGTGTCGAAATAAATTTCAACAGGCATATATTCGCAGTATTTTTTAAGTGCTTCGTATAATACTGCTTCATCGGCGAATTCCTCACCGTCTTTGCCAAGGTACATTGTTATTGTTGTTCCGTGGGTCTGTCTTGTTCCGGGCTCCATCTCGTAATCGATGCCGCCCTCGCATATCCATTTAGCACTTTCCGAGCCTTCCTTATAGGAAAGGGAATCGATTTCAACTTTGTCTGCTACCATAAATGCTGAGTAGAAACCAAGTCCGAAATGACCGATTATTTCATTCTGATCATCTTCGGCTTTCTCGCCGTACTTTGCGAGGAAATCTGTAGCTCCCGAAAATGCTATCTGGTTTATATATTTTTTTATTTCATCGGCTGTCATACCGATACCGTTATCTATAACCTTGATTATTTTATTTTCAGGGTCACATACAACTTCAATACTGAATTTTTCATCGGCGGGGATATTGTCAGCCTCGCCCATCATCATAAGTTTTTTCAGTTTTGTTACGGCATCGCAGCCATTAGATACTATTTCTCGGATAAAAATATCCTTGTCGGTATAAAGCCATTTTTTTATAATAGGTAAAAAATTTTCACTGTTAATAGATAAGTTTCCTTTTTCCTGATTCATTGTTAGTTACTGCCTCCGATGTTGCTTAAATATTGTTTCTAACTTTATTTTAGCACCAAAAAGATAAATGTCAATAGAAAATTAGCACTCGTTTAACGAGAGTGCTAATAAAAATTGTACAAATATAAATACAATCTGTGTTTTTTAGGTTTAAAGCCTGTCTGTGGACAAAAAAACCGCTGCGGCGTTTAATTAAACGACACAGCGGATATATGGCTTAAAATGCCTTTTGAGGGCCTTTTTAGGCGGGTGGTTTTCAATTGTGCAAAATCACGAAAATATGATTTCGGCAGATTTTTAAAAAATTTGCTTCCGAAAATAAATTTTAAATATTTTCCTTTACCAGCTTCAAAAGACCGTCTGAAGTTTTTGTAACCTTGAGTACAAAATCAAATGTACCTGTCTGAGTTGCCAGGAAAAAATCCCTTTCGGGGCACTGCTCCTGATTATCGGGACGGAAAAAACGGCGTCCTTCTAAGTCCCTGAGTTTCATAAGTCTGTCTTCTATGGGATAGTCTTCACCAAGAAGAAGGGCACGTATATATTCCGCACACCATGTATCTTCTTCGGCAGGGGAGAGGGTAGCCTTTCCCATACAGACTATGGATACGTTTTCGGGTGCGGCCTTTTTGATATACCTTGCAACGGCATATACATTTACAAAGGCAGCGGTTATTATTTCGTCCGCGTTTACGGCATTTACTATGCCCTGGGTGCCTGCGCTGGTTGTATGAACCACATTTTTTCCGCTGAAATCAAAGTGCTCGATATTTGCCGGAGAATTGCCGAAGTCAAAACCGGGTACGATAACTTCATTTCTCTCACCGACCAAAAGGCAGTCGGGAAGAATGGATTTCAGTTTAAAGGCATCATCAACACTGCCCGTTGGATATATGGCTTTGGCACCGTTATTCATAATAAAGCAGGCCGTTGTAAAAGCTCTGAAAACGTCAATAACTACCGTAAGGCCCTTTGCCTTTTTTGCGCCCTCGGTGAGCTGTAAAATTTCTATTTTCATTTCAGTATGTCCTTTAAGAAGCTTTCTGCGCCGAAACGTTCATCAAGTCCGAGATATTCGGCAATGGTAGCTCCGATATCGGCAAATGTCTTTCTTACTCCCAGATTTACGCCTTCCTTAACCTTAGCGCCGCATACAAGAAGGGGAACATATTCCCTTGAATGGTCTGTGCTTGGTGTTGTGGGGTCGCATCCGTGGTCAGCTGTTATGAAAAGAATGTCGTCCTCTTTCATAACTGACCTTATTTCGGGTATCTTGCTGTCAAAATACATAACAGCCTCGGCATAGCCCTTTACGTCGTTTCTGTGGCCGTAAATCATATCTGTATCAACGAGGTTAGTGAAAAGAAGTCCCTCGAAATCCTTCTGAAGGTATTCGATTGTCTTGTCGATACCGTCGTTGTTGTTTGTTGTATGGTCTGTAACAGTCATTCCTCTGTGCTCGAAAATATCTTCTATTTTTCCTATGGCTGCAACGGTCATTCCCTTTTCCTTTAAAAGGTCAAGGAGTGTAGTTGAAGTGGGAGCAAGGGAGAAGTCCTTTCTTCTTTCCGTTCTTGTATAGTTTCCGTTTCCGCTTCCGATGAAGGGTCTTGCGATAACTCTGGCAACGGCATAGTCGCCCACAAGAAGCTCTCTTGCTGTTTCGCATATTTTGTAGAGCTCATCAACGGGGATAACGTCCTCGTGGCAGGCTATCTGGAATACTGAGTCAGCTGATGTATATACGATGGGATATCCTGTTTTAACGTGCTCGTCACCAAGCTCATTGATGATGGCAGTACCCGAAGCCGCACAGTTTCCAAGGGTCTTGCGTCCGATGGCTGCTTCAAACTTATCCATTATTTCTCTGGGGAATCCTGTCTCAGTAAATGTGGGGAAAGGATTTTCTGTAATAATACCTGCTATTTCCCAGTGGCCTGTTGTTGTGTCTTTTCCGTTTGACGCTTCAAACATTTTTCCGTAGCAGCCCTTGGGTGAGTCTGTTTTTCCTAAAAGCTCTATATCTTCTCCTTCGATGTTTCCAAGACCGAGAGAAGCCATATTGGGAACATTAAATGCGGGATAGTTTTTCTTTATGTTTACAAGTGTGTTGGAGCCTTCATCTCCGTATTTTGCCGCATCGGGAAGTTCACCGATTCCGACGCTGTCAAGTACAATTATTGCTGCTCTTTTCATCTTTTGTCCTCCTGTTTTATTATATCGAGTATTAATTTTGGATTATTGGGTTTTTCGTCTTTTATTGTTACGGCATCCTTTAAATATGATGCGGCCGAAGCGCATTTTTCATCGGAAGCTGAATAGATTTCCGCTAAAACGTCGCCTTTTTTAACGGTATCTCCTATACGCACCTTCATTATTATTCCGGCGCCGAAATCAATGCTGTCTGCCTTTGATGCCCTTCCTGCTCCCGTTTCAAGGGAAGCACGTCCTATTTCTGCCGTATTCATGGAGTATACATATCCGTCACTTTCTGCCTTAACCTCAGTCTTTGAAGGTGAAAGGGGAAGAAGGGAATAGTCGTTTATTATTTCGGGATTTCCGCCCTGCTGGATAAGAAGTTCACGGAACTTTTCCAGACCCTTTCCGTTGGATATGTTTTCAAGAAGCATATTTTTTCCGTCTTCAAATGTAGATACCTTTTTGGCGCTCATAAGCATATATGAACCCAGTGTAAGGGAAACTTCCAAAAGGTCTCCTGCCACATTTCCTTTAAGTATCTCAATGGCTTCAATTACTTCCAGGGAGTTTCCTATATTCATTCCGAGAGGCTGGTCCATTCCGCTTATGACTGCGGTAACTTCTCTGCCTACAGAGCGTCCGATACCGGCCATGGTCTCAGCCAGAGCCACTGCCGAATCATAGTCCTTCATAAAAGCTCCGCTGCCGCATTTTACGTCGAGGACGATGGCATCAGCGCCTGCCGCTATTTTTTTGGACATTATACTGCCGGCTATAAGGGGGATATTTTCAACTGTTCCCGTAACATCTCTGAGTGCATAGAGCTTTTTATCGGCCGGAGTAAGGGTATCTGTCTGGCTCATAAGCACTATGCCGCTTTTTTTGGCGAATTCAAGGGCCTGCTTTTCCGATACGGCTATGTTAAAGCCGGGTATGGATTCCAGCTTATCCAGCGTGCCGCCTGAAAATCCAAGGCCGCGTCCGCTCATTTTAACTACGGGCACTCCGCAGCTTGCAACCAAAGGTGCAAGAATAAGCGTGGTTGTATCGGCAACGCCGCCGGTGGAATGTTTGTCGACCTTTATGCCCTCAACGGATGAGAGGTCAAAGGTGTCACCGGAATTGGCCATTGCCATGGTAAGCTCAGAGGTTTCTTCGTTGTCAAGATTTTGAAAATATATGGCCATAAGCATAGCCGATACTTGATAATCAGGTATGGACGAGTCGACAACGCCGCTAACGAAGAACTCTATTTCTTCTTTTGTAAGCCTGCCGCCGTCACGTTTTTTTATAATCAAATCAACGATATTCATAACAGTTCCTCCTTTGCATAGTTATACCTGTAGTATATCACAAAGGGGATTTTTCTTCCACAAAAAAGATGGTTTTTAAAATCGGTATAAAATATATCTATAGCCATATCAAGGATAATCAAAACCATATAATGACATAAAAAGAAAAAAATCTAAATTTGACAAATTTCAGAAAATGTTTGAAATTTATGTGATTTTCACATTTATTAAAGCAGGTTAAACGTAAATTAATTATTTGTTTTGATTTTTTTCATTCTTTGTTCATAATTTATACATAAAGTTATAGTATAGTATAGATGTATTAAAGATGATGCTTTGATACATACAGGAATCGCCCCATTTCTGTATAATACCCCCTTTAATTTAAAACTGTTTGCAAATGAAAAGCACTCGGACCCCTTCGAGTGCTTTTTACCGTTAAAAATATTTTCAAGATTGATATAGACTTGTCTTTATATCATTTATAGCCTTTTGATTATATATTTTTGCTTTTTCTGAAATAGGACACATAAAAGAAAATGCACCCTTTACCTTTCCGTCCAACCATAAAGGAAAACTAATAGTAAAGTTGCCAAGCAGAAATTCTTCGTTGTGTGTCGAAAATCCAACCTTTTTTATTTTTTCTAGCTCTTTTCTTATTTCTTCTTCTGTTGCAAGGGTTGTTTTGTTAAACTTTATAAGTTTTGCATGCTCAAAGTATACTTTAAGATCTGGTTCCGATAGTGTTGACAAGAGAAGTTTTCCTGGTGCAGAACAATAATGATGTCGTTTAGGATCAAAGAAAGCATAATTCATATCAAGATTTTGGACTAAAGTTTCTTTATGAATAATTATGTTATAAAATCCGAAAAAAACTGAAATATGAGTAGTCATATTATATTTGTATGCAAGTGTGTGCATCAAATCAAGATATTTATGAGAAAATGGATGCTTGACGAGCATAAGATTTGACAATAAAAATATTTTTTCAGTCAGATGGTACCGTCCGCTTGCATCTTTATCTGTATATCCAAGATTCTGTAGAGTTATGAGAAACCTATCTACGCTTGAAGGGTGAGAATCTAACTTTTCAGATATCTGGCTTATCTTTAGACCTTGATCATCGGCTGCTAGAATTTCTATTATTCTCATAACCTTTTCCACAGATGCGACACTATAGGAATATTTGTTCATTTTGTCCCGCCTCCTTAGAAAGATTATTTCATATTACAGTAATACTTTCAATAAAAATGTATTATTTTGTATAAAATATCAATAACGATTGAGCTGTGCTCAATAAGTGTAGTTAGCCGGTAAATTCTTTTGTGAGATTTTTTTGAATATATTTACATTCATATCTAAGTATGTGACTATAGTATCAAGTCAGGTGCCTGAATCATATTAAATGAAAAATGAACGGAATCAAAAAAGATATGGAGGGTAAATTTATGTTAGATTTAAGAACAGTTGTTGTTACTCAGCAGCACATAGACAATATGTTTGACACTAGCTGGTTCATACACAGCCAGATATTTGATGATGTACTTCTTGTCAGCAATAAGTCAACAAACTGTATAGTACTTAAAACAACAGAGGGACTTATACTTATCGACGCTATTTTCCCCAAAAAAGAGATGTTTGATGCCATTGTAAGTGCTATAAAGGCCATTGGATGGGACCCTGCACAGATTAAAAAGTTTGTTATTACCCATGGACATTTTGATCATTGCGGATGTGGAAAATGGATAATTGATGCCTTTCACCCCCAGACCTACATGTCAAAAATCGATTATGATTTCTGGTCTGAACATCCTTTCTTCCCCGACAAAAAAGAAACTTGGAAGGATTTCGATGTTGACAATTTTGTAGGTGATGGAGACAGTATAACTCTTGGTGATAAGACAATCGACGTATATTTCACTCCGGGTCATACACCGGGAGGCCTCAGCTTTATATTCCCGGTAACTGACCTTGGGGTGAGACATACGGCAGCTTTATGGGGCGGAACAAATCCTCCGAACAATATAAAGGATATACTTACTTATTTTAAGTCATTAGATTATTTTATGGAGCAAGCTGAAAGAAAAAATGTGGATGTTGCTATAAGTAATCATCCGTTTATTGACAACTCATTCCAGAAAATGGAGTTCGCAAATGCCCGTTTAAGTCATATGCCAAACGTATACATTATAGGCACAGATGGATACAGACACTATTCTCAGATATTTAAGAATATGTGTTATGCTCGTATGGAAAATATGTGATGGTGTATAGCTTAATAAAGGAGGCGGGATTATGAACGAAAATACCCAAAATAAGCGAATACGAATCCTTATATGCGGAATAATTTGCTGTCTTATACTTGGTTTTTGCTATATGTATAGTATCATTCAACCTTATGTAATGGACTATTTTTCAATAGAGTCAGCAGAAGCGGCACTGCCTTATACAATTTTTCTTGCAGTATTTGTATTAGGTAATTATATTGGAGGAGTTCTTCAAAAAAAGATAAGCATTAAAAAAATAATGCTTATTGGATACATATGTATGGCAGTAGGAATACTGGCAACAGGATATTTACCTAATAACTGTCCTAAACTTATGTGGATTACATATGGCGGACTCTTAGGTATTGGTGATGGTATTGTTTACAATGTTATAGTTGCAATGATGCAAAAATGGTTTCCTGATAAAAAAGGATTTGCTACAGGATTAGCCTTGGCCACATTAGGAATAAGCGCAACTATTCTTTCACCGCTTTGTAGTGGATGGCTTTCGACTTATGGTTTTTCAAAAACATTTATCATACTTGCTGGAATTTTTGTTGTTATAGGAATATTTGGAATGATAACAATTGAAGCTCCGCCTGCAGGATACATGGCTGACTATATTCAAAAGGGAGGAGTATTTAATACAAAACAGTATGAAGCGTCAGAAGTAATAAAGACAAAAACGTACTATAAGCTTTTGCTTATACAGACTTTTTCAATACCGGCATTTGTACTCATAAGTTCAATATTTGTGAGCTTTGGAGAAGCAAAGGGACTTCAAACAGAAATTTTAGTTGCCGGAGTAAGTATAGCGTCTTTATTTCAGGTTGCAGGAAGATTTATCATCTCTTCAATAAGTGACAAAATAAGCAGTAAAAATTCTATGATTCTGGTATTTATAATAACAATACTGTCTGTCATTATACTGACTGTTTCGAAGGGGTATGTGTATATAGTATGCTTTTGGCTGCTCAGTTTTGCCTATGGTGGATCAGCAGCAACTATACCTTCTCTAACAACTGACTATTTTGGTGTAAAAAATGCTGGAGTAATAGTGTCACTTGTACTTATAGGTATGGGAGTTTCATCGATTTGTACTCCGCTTATAGCAAAAGCGGTTGGAGAAAATACATCATTTATAATTGCTGCCGTTGCAGCTGTAATAGGAATAGTTCTTGTATTTTCTCTCCCTAAAAAGAAAAAATAATTTTAGAATCAAATATAAAAAAGACAGTGCCCATATTGGGTACTGTCTTTTTTATTACTCGTTATTTGATGGAGCGGATAAAGCCGACGTTTGTTTTTTATCCACGTCTTTTTTAATAAGTTTATATATGGTTGCGGCAGTGGGCACTGCTATAAGCATTCCGCCTATTCCCCAAAGGCCTCCTCCGACCGTTACAGCGGCCAGCACCCATATTCCGGGAAGTCCTATGGAAGAACCTACGACACGGGGATAGATGAGGTTTCCCTCAAGCTGCTGGAGTATAACGATGAAAAATATAAAAGCAAAGGCTTTTATGGGACTTACCGTAACTATCATAAAAAATCCTACGAAAGCTCCTATATATGCTCCGACAATGGGAAGAAGGGCTGTGGCGCCTATGAGAGTTCCTATCATTGCGGCATAGGGGAAACGGAATATCCACATACCTGCGATACATAAAACACCTAATATTATGGCTTCTGTAAACTGACCCACAATAAATTTTGTAAATGTCTCATGGGCAGTTGAAAGAAAATACATAAGTCGTCCGCGGGCCTTATCCTTAAGATATACATCTGCAAGGGACTTGAACTGGCGGGCCAGTCTTTCCTTTCCTGCGAGAATGTATAAGGCGAAGATAAGAGCGATAACAAGATTTACAACAATGCCTCCAAAACTGCTGAGCAGAGAAAAAGCAGATGTAAATAAGCTGTTTGCGCCGGAGATAATATATGAAGATATTTTCTGCCAGTTTATGTCCAGTGAAGCAAGCCATTCTTCAAGCTGTGGAATCTCTACGTTTTTAGAGTGTATCCAGTCTATGAAACGGGATATGGCCGGAGGTATTTCTGAAATTATCAAACTCAGTGCACTTCCAAGCTGAGGAATGATGGTTTTCACCAAAAGAACTATGACTAAAGCTATGATAAGCAGAGAAGCCAGTATGCTTATGGCTCTGCGGGCTTTATAAACCGGTGAAGATGTATTTTTGAAAATAGGCAGAGACTCTATCTTCACGACCAGTATATTAAGTATATATGCAATAATGCAGCCGATTATCAGCGGCATTAAAACTGACAATATAAGGGAAGCTGAATCAAAAATGGAACTGCTGTACTTTATCGCAAGAGCAAGCAGTGCCGCTACTATAAGGTAAAACAGCGGTTTTTTATTTTGCATGTAAAGGATCCTTTCTTTGTATTTTACCACAGCCATATTTTTAAGCTTACTGAGGTATAGATAACTTTATCATATCAGCTGGTAACTGTAAAGCATACTTGGCTTCACAGGCTGATTTTATGGCTTTTTTAATAAATCTCCGCACCGCTTATTAAAAAGGACACCGGTACAGAATACCGGTGTCCTTTTATCAGCAGTTTCTATCTTTTAATTTTTATAAATTTTGTTTTGAAATACCAGTGTCAAAGTTTGTTGTACGAATCAATTATTACGTCAGCTATTTCTTCTTTGGTGTTAAGACTTGAATCAAAGTGGAGGTCAAATCTTTCGGTATCTCCCCAGGACTTGCCTACATGGGATTCATAAAATTCGCCTCTGAGTTTATCCATCTTTTTAACCTGTGCTTCCGTACGTCCCTGTCCTGTGCCTTCTATCATCATTTTCCTAAGTACACGGCTTTCAAAGGGTGCAGATATGAATACTGTAAGAAGCTTTGTGTCTGTGTCTTTAAGGATGTGGTCGGCACAGCGGCCTACAATTACGGCATCTTCATTTCTGGCTATGTTTTTGATAACCGCGCTTTCCAGGTCAAACAATACATAGGCTGCGGATTTTCCTTTTGCAACATTGTGGTTTCCGTCGTACACTACTTCGTGATACCACGGGTTTTCGTTTCTTTCGTCAAGCTTGCGGAGTCTTTTGTATTCGATATCTCCATGTTCTGCAGCCATATCGATAAGCTCTTTGTCATAGCACTTAATGCCGAGCTTTTCTGCCACCAGCATACCGATTTCTCTTCCGCCGCTTCCGAATTGTCTGCTTATAGCAATTATTTTGTGAGCCATAATCTCATCTCCCCCTGAATAACCGTCTGACTAATAGAGTGCCTGTCGTTGTTACACATCTTCCGCGAAACAATGCCCTTCGGCGTTGAATGGAGGAAATACATTAATATTTATGTTAAAGTTTATGAATACAAAACAATATTTTATATACATATTATAACATAGCATCCCATTTAAAACAATGAATACAAGGCCTAAGAAGACAAATATTTTGACATTTTATTACAGGAAAGAGGAGCATAACGCCGGGGCGGGAGGTATGAATGAATGTAAGAGAATTAAATATATGTCTGCTTTTAGGCTTCATATAATAAAAAATCCCCGTATTACGGCATAAAAACAGGGCTCTTGACCAAATATGCTATTGTAAATTGAGAAAAAATGCTGTAAACTATTAAATGCTAAAATGAACGTTACAGGACTGTCAAAAAGCACCCCGTCGAACCGACGGGGTACTTTGATACTGGCTGGAAGCCTGAAACAGGCAAAAATTTTAGGCTTAAAACAGCATCTGACAGTATATGACCATATAAAATACAGATTTAACAGATAAATTTATCAGGAGGATAAAAATGCCCATAGACAGACAAGATAAAATCAGAAACTTTTGCATTGTCGCGCATATCGACCATGGCAAGAGCACCCTTGCCGACAGACTGATACAGGCAACGGGCCTTCTTACCGAAAGAGAAATGCAGGACCAGATACTTGACAATATGGATCTGGAAAGAGAAAGAGGAATAACAATAAAAGCCCAGGCAGTCAGACTTATTTATAAGGCTAAAGACGGCGAGGAATATATTTTTAACCTTATAGATACACCGGGCCATGTAGACTTTAACTATGAAGTATCAAGAAGCCTTGCGGCCTGTGAAGGTGCTGTGCTTGTTGTAGATGCAGCCCAAGGTATAGAGGCACAGACACTGGCAAACGTTTACCTTGCCATTGACAACAACCTTGAAATTATGCCTGTAATCAACAAAATTGACCTTCCAAGCGCAAATCCACAGCTGGTAATAAAGGACATAGAAGACGTTATCGGAATACCCGCCGAAGATGCTCCTCTTATTTCGGCTAAAAACGGTATAAATATAGATGCTGTACTTGAGAAAATAGTTACGGATATACCCGCTCCGTCAGGAGATGAAAACGCTCCTCTCAAGGCGCTCATATTTGACTCAATTTATGACCAGTATAAGGGCGTAATAGTTATTATGAGAGTTTTTGACGGAAGCATCAGAAAGGGCACAAAAGTACGTATGATGGCTACCGGCAAGGAATTTGACGTTGTTGAAGTCGGATTTTTCGGTGCGGGAAGATTTATACCCTGCGATGAGCTCAATGCCGGTGATGTAGGCTATCTTACGGCAAGTATCAAAAATGTGGCCGACACAAGAGTTGGTGACACTGTTACAGATGCCCTGAATCCCACAGCTGAGGCCCTTCCCGGATATAAGAAGGTAAATCCTATGGTATACTGCGGAGTTTTCCCTGCGGACAGTGCCAGATATACGGACCTTAGAGAAGCCCTTGAAAAACTTCAGCTCAATGATGCATCTCTTTTCTTCGAGCCTGAAACATCAATTGCCCTTGGATTCGGATTCAGATGCGGATTTTTGGGACTTCTCCATCTTGAAATCATACAGGAAAGACTTGAGAGAGAATTTAATCTTGACCTTGTAACGACAGCGCCCAGCGTTATCTACAAGATATACCTTACTGACGGTACAATGATAGACCTGTCAAATCCCAGCAATATGCCTGACCCTGCCAGAATAGAGAGAATGGAAGAACCTATCGTAAAGGCGGAAATAATACTTCCCAAGGATTATGTAGGTCCCATTATGGAGCTCTGCCAGCAGAGACGAGGCGAGTATATAAGTATGGAGTATATGGATGAAAACAGAGTTACTCTCATCTACAATATGCCACTTAACGAGATAATTTACGACTTCTTTGACGTACTCAAATCCAGAAGCCGAGGATACGCATCCTTTGACTACAGCCTTATCGGATACCAGGAAGCATCCCTTACAAAGCTGGATATTTTAGTAAACAGAGAAGTTGTGGATGCATTAAGCTTTATTGTTCATTCATCGGTTGCAGTTGAAAGAGGCCGAAAGATATGTGAAAAGCTTAAAAAGGAAATTCCAAGACAGCTCTTTGAGATACCCATTCAGGCTGCTATTGGTGCAAAAATTGTTGCCAGAGAAACTGTAAGCGCCATGAGAAAAGACGTACTTGCAAAATGCTACGGCGGCGACATTTCCAGAAAGAGAAAGCTTCTTGAAAAACAGAAGGAAGGAAAGAAACGTATGCGCCAGATAGGAAATGTAGTTGTACCTCAGCAGGCGTTTATGAGCGTTTTGAAATTAGAGGAAGAATAATAAACAAAGAATACGATAAAAACGATATCATGAATATGATATCGTTTTTTGTTTATAAAAAACATTATGCCGAAGCTGGAGGATAATAGGAAATTAGTTTTGTTAGACACATAAAAATGGAAAAACGAACGCAGGCTAATAGTACATTTATATGTTTACAAATTCTGTATATGTTGCAATAAATTGAAAATAAAAGTAAAATGAAGAAGAAATAACATATTATAAGGATTTGGTAATATGGATTATGGCATTGTATCTAAAAACCGAAGTACAATAATGGGATTTGCAGCGCTATGGATATTTTATTTTCATACGGCGCCCATGATATTTCAGAATGTACATATAGTAAATAACGTTGAATGGTATTTAAAAAGAGCAGGATATACGGGTGTAGACATCTTTATGCTGCTTTCTTCCTATGGTCTTTACTATTATTTTTCAAAAAGAGACAGGATAGATTTAATTGATTATTTTAAGGGAAGACTGAAAAGAATACTGCCCGGGTACATACTGGCGCTTGCGGTATATACGTTCATATTTTGGGAAGGCTTTAACTTTTTTATAGAAAGACTCTTTTTTATTAACCAGTTTGGCGAAAACATGTATAACTTTTTGTGGTTTGTGCCATGCATACTTGTTTTTTATATTTTTTCACCTTTATATTACAGCATTTTTAAAAGAATAGATAACAAACTTTTGCTTACGATTTTGATTTCATTTATTGTGTGCTTTTTATGCAGAAAATACGGATATATGGCAAGAGAAGACCTTTACTGCATAATAAGCAGAATACCTGTATTTGCCCTTGGTTTCTATATGGGGTATATTTCAAAAAAAGGATATAAAATAAATGCCTGGGGAATAGTTTTGGCCATAGCTTTTATTATATTTGGCGTTGGAGTAAACTATGCCCTTAACAAAGGATATAAAGAGCTTTACCTGCCTTACGAAAACTGCTTTATAAACATATTTACTGCCTGGGGCATCTGCGTTTTGATTTCAGTAATATGCGAAACATTCAGTAATAGTTTTGCTTTAGGGTTCATTAAAAAAATATTTATGTTTTACGGCAGTATAAGTTTTGAATTTTACTGCTTTCAGGAAATGATAGATAAATACATTAAATCGTCATTTATAGGCGAATATATGCTTATGGGAAGGCGGTATATGATTATAATATTTATAGCTGTATTTATACTATCAACTTTGGCAGCCTTGCTGGTGTCTAAAATAGAAAATACTGCCTTGGCCAAGATGGATAAAAAATCATAAAAATACTTTTGACAGCAGAAAACAAATCCATAAGATATAGGATAAAAATCGTATAGAATATCATAACTTTTGAAGAAAATTGTGAAATGGCACAATTGCCTATGAGTATATATAGAATGGTTTGAGTGTAAAACATCATAAATAGAATACGCAAAAATTAATTAAAACAGTATGGAAAATAAAATTCATACTGTTTTTTATTTTGGAAAACATACGGCACGGTTTTTAGAGATAATCTTTTTATACCTAATAATAAGATCTTTTGATGATTAAATGTGGTTAAAAAACAATAAATTTTTCGGTTAGAATTGTGGAATATAATTATAATATTGAAAAGAAAATTATTTTATGATATATATAATGTATATATAAATGCTGTAAAACAGTACAATTTTTGAACAATTTATAATAAGTAAAACTGATCGCATTTATAACAATTGAATTTTTAAAAGAATAAAAGGAGGCGCAAAATGAAAAAAAGATTTTTAGCTTTAGCACTGTCTTTATGTATGATGATTGGTTCAGTGCCACTCACGGTTTTTGCTGGTGATGCAGATGAGGATACTTCGGTATGCAGCTGCAGTGAATTATGTACGGAAGATAATATTAATTCAGAGTGCATTGTATGCTCTGAAGATTATGCAAATTGTAACGGCAGGGGTACTGATTTGGCCGAAAACAAAAACTCAGAGGATAAAATTGATAAAGCTAAAATTAAATCCTCCAGAAATAGTGGGTCGGAAATCAGTGATGATGAATCTTTAATAGATTTACTAAACAGCAGTAAAGATGAAAATGAGGGTAAAAACTATACCATCGAAAGTGACATCACCATTTCGGGAAGTGACTACAGCTCATATACAAACAGAGAGTTTGCAGGCACGATAGACGGAAAAAACCACACTATTACCATTGAAGGCGAAGCCGGTCCTCTGTTTGATACATTAAGGGGCTCTGTTTCAAATTTGAATGTGGAGTTTAAAGATGATGTGAATGGTGTGCCGTTTGCGGTTGATATTCTGAATGAAGATGACTCAGAACTTTTATTGAAAAATATTACTATTGAAGTTGGGGGTGATATACTTCCCTCAGAACATGATTATACTGAACACTACGCGTATGTTTTGGCGCCTCCGTATAATTATGGCAACTGGTATATCAACTATAGCGGACAGCCTGTCTGGTTGGCAACGGGATTTGCGTGGTATTTATGGGGAGCTTCAGTGGAAGATATCAGTATAACTGTACATGGAGACATCGGTGCTGATGAAGAAAAACTTCAGGATACAACCTCGGCTGGATTTGCGTATTTTGCCGTAAGAGGCAACGATACTGATGAAGCTGTATATAAAAATATTGATATAACAGTAGATGGAAACATTCAAAGTTATGCAGGAGACCCTGATGATGGTGGTGTCAGCCCGGCGTATGCAGCTTCTTACGGATTCGCAGCAGGAACAACCGATAAAGGAGCCTCATTTGGTGCCCAAGAGCTTACTGAATTTAGCAGAGTAAAAATAACTGCGGAAAATATTATTGCGGAGTCAAAGCAAGGTTCATCCTATGCAGCAGGAATGGCCTATAATATGCAGGGATATACCCATGACTGTACAGTTGATATATCAGAAGAAATACGAGCCATAAGCAAAGAAGGATGTTCTGAAAATAATCAATATTCCTATTCAAATGGAGACGCTTATGCCTATGGATTTTTATTTTATGCTGTTGGTCCTGATGTGAACAGCAGAAGAGACTTCTGCGATAACACGGTAAATGCAGGGGCTATCACTGCTAGGACAGATGCTGTTAAATATTCCGGAAAAGCAATGGCTTCCGGTTTTGGACATCAGATGATGAACTCAACAAAAGCTACTCCTGATTTAAGTTATAACAATAACAGTGTAAATATTGAAAATGATATTTTTGCAAAAGCAAATAAGGGCGGAGCTGTAGCAGCTGGATTTGTAACGAACACAGGAATGGATGAGCTTAACAATGAAGACCATATTTATAAAAATAATGTGTATGTAGGAGGAAACATCAGGGCAGAAAGTATGAGTGCTGCGGCGGATGCATCAGGATATGCATATCTAAGCAGTACACATAGAAGAGCCTGCACAGTTCAGGTAAAAGGTGATATATCCTCATCATCGCCGACTCAGGCTACAGCTGCAGGTTTTACAGTTTTTCAACGTACAATAGAATATGCTTCAATAAAAGACTGTTCAGTTACTGTTGGAGGAGATATTAAGGCAGAAGTTACAGGGAAAGGCATTGGAATAGCAGTTGGACTTGTTGGTGCGGTTATGAATAGCCGTTCAATGAATGAAAGTATGGAGATAAGCGGTAATACCATAAAGGTAAATGGAGATATTTGGGGCGAAGGTGTCAGTGGAAACTATATAATTGGTTTGATTGGCGGGCAGTTGAAATTTGGTACATATAAGCCGGATAAATTTATAATTGAAAACAATCATTTCATAGGAAAAGAAAGAATTGCCGCAACAGGAGAAAACGGCCAACTGTACACGGATTTTACCTATTATATTGATGAGTCAGTTGGATTAGAGCTTGAAGGAAACACCGTAGAATTTACTGACGATAACGGACGAACTTATACTTCTGATTTGGAATATATAAACATATCTTCCGGAAGCCAGTACGGTTCTTAATGGCAGCTCACTAAGATAGAAGAGATTGCTAAGGAATATAAAATAACCGCCTCGGCCGGCAAAAACGGAAGCATATATCCTGATGGAGAAGAAATAGTTAAAGAAGGAGAAGATATAACCTTTACAATTACTCCTGACAAAGGATATAAAATTTCAGACGTAATAGTTGACGGTGAAAGCATAGGCGCAGAAGAAAGCTATACATTTGAAAGCGTAAAAGAAGCTCACACAATCGAGGCTGTATTTGAGAAAAAATCCGACGGCGGTTCTTCCTCCGGCGGCAGCAGCTATTCGTTAAGCAGTGAAGCCTACTACGTACGCTACCACGATGACGATGACTTGGTTAAGGACGGAAAATACGGAGAAGGCGAAAGGGTTACAGTAAAGGGCGATGTATTTGACGCACCCCTTGGAAAGGCTTTGGCAGGATGGAGTACGGAAGAAGGCGGAGAGGTTGAGTTCAACAGCCGCTTAACGTATGCGCTATAAGGTGCTTCATAAGTTCCATGATTATAAGGCACGATTTGGCCAGGAGCATATGTGTGTAGGATGCGGCCGTTGTACACATCGTTGTCCAGAGTTTATTTCTATTTCTGCTACTGTAAACAAGGTCAGTGCCGCTGTGGATGAAATCCGGGCTGCTTTAGACCGATAGGAAAGGTGGTTTTTGCTTATGGTGAATCCTGTTCAGCCTAAGGCTTGTACGATTCTGAGTGTAAAAAAAGAAAGTCTTCACGAATGGACCTTCCGTGTGGCCAGCGATGCAAAACCTGCCCATGGACAGTTCATGCAGCTGTCTATTCCTATGATAGGTGAAGCACCCATTTCCGTATCCGCACAGGGAGACGGATGGCTCGAGTTTACCATTCGCTCCGTGGGTAAGGTTACTGATGTGATTTTTAAAAAGGAAGCAGGAGATACCCTGTTTCTGAGGGGACCCTATGGCAAGGGCTGGCCTGTGGAACAGTTTAAGGATAAACATCTTGTTGTTATAACCGGAGGAACCGGTCTGGCACCCGTTCGTTCGATGCTCAATATGATGGCCGAAACACCCGGATATGTGCGTTCGGTACATTTAATCTCCGGATTCAAAAATGCGGAAGGCGTTGTGTTCCACAAAGAACTGGATGAATGGAAACAGAAGTTTTCCACTATCTATGCATTGGATAATGACACCATGGAAGGCTGGCGTACCGGCTTGGTGACAACCTTTGTACCGGAGATTCCCTTTGATTCCTTTGGAGGCGAATACGCTGTAGTTGTAGTAGGTCCTCCGCCAATGATGAAATTTACCGGATTGGCCTTGATGGACCAAGGCGTTGACCCGGAAAAGGTATATATGAGTTTTGAATGCAAAATGTCCTGTGCCATAGGCAAGTGCGGACATTGTCGTATTGATGAAGTATATGTCTGTCTCGACGGCCCTGTATTCCCTTATACAGTAGCTCGGGATCTGATTGACTGAGAAAGGAGCGGATATAGGATGAATCAAGACATCAACATTAAAAAAGTCCGACTGAACTGTTATCGTCAGTCAAAAGTTCCCGGAGAATTTATGCTGCAGATGCGAGTGCCCGGAGGCACCGTTGATGCCAAGTATCTCAGCTATGTGGAACATATCGCTAAAACCTGGGGAGACGGAAACTTCCATTTCGGCACCCGACAGACGTTTGATATTACCGGAATTCCCTATGAGAACATACCGGCAGTCAACGATTATCTGGAAACTTATATCAAGGAAGTGGACGCCGAGCTCTGCAATGTGGATATGGATACCGTTGCCCATGAGCCTCACCCTTGGGACCCGAAAGAGGGTTATCCAACCATCGGCGCCCGAAACATTACTGCATGTATCGGAAACTATCACTGCATTTGCGGTAACTGCAATACCTTTGAGCTGGCCCGCAAGATTGAACCTATCATCTTCCCCAGCCATTATCATATAAAAATCAATATTGCAGGCTGTCCCAATGACTGTAATAAGGCCCATATATGTGATTTCGGTATAATCGGTGTTGCACGTATGACCTACCATCCTGAGCGCTGTATTGCCTGTGGTGCCTGTGTAAGGGCATGTCAGCATGGAGCAACCAGGGTATTGTCGGCTAATCCTGCCATTGGTAAGGTAGAGAAGGACCCCTGCTGCTGCGTTGGCTGCGGCGAGTGTGTACGTGTCTGTCCTACCAGTGCATGGACAAGACAGGAAACAAAGTTCTACCGCGTAATCCTTGGCGGACGTACAGGCCGTCAGACTCCCCGTACGGGAAAGATGTTCCTCAACTGGGCTACAGAGGACGTAATCCTTAGCGTGCTTAAAAACTGGCAGAAATTCTCCGCATGGGTTATGGACTATAAGCCTGAATATCTGCATGGAGGTCATCTTATTGACAGAGCAGGTTACAAGAATTTTAAGGAAATCATTCTGGACGGAGTGGAATTGAATCCTGAGTGTCTGGTGGCTGAGGATATGTTCTGGCATGAGACAGAGTATAGGTCTAACTTTAACGTTAAACCTTTATCTATGCATCATACTGCCGGCCCTAAAGAGTGATATATTTATGCTCCCCTAAGCTGATGCTTCGGGGGCATTGCATTCGGTATGGGACGTGCTTTGGAAAAGAGGAATAGATATGAATAAAGACAGCAGAAATATAGAGGAATTAAGAAGCAGACTTCTTTCCGACGTATATGCGGGTTCCTGCGCCGGTATGCCTGCAATGATGTTAGACGAAAGCAGGATAAAAAATGCCGATGCCGATGAACTTGAAAGAATAGCAGAGGAATACGGATACTGAAACCTTTGAAACAGGATTGCGGCGGCAGGGCAGGCGGTTTTTAGTACAGGGAAACGGAGAGTGGAAGCCTATGAAGAAAAAAATATCTCTGATGCTGTTTTTTGCGGCGGTCATAGTCATTGGAGTATTTCAATATGAAAAAAGAAATATACCCTTTGAAAAGCTCTCCGGAAGAGCAAAACCAAGTCAGATAATGGTTACACAGCCCTTTAAAAATGATAATTCACTGGTATTCAGTAAAACCTTTGATGAAAACGAAGCATATCAGATAAACGAGCTGTTCTCAAAATATAAGTATGAGGAAACAAAACATCCTATGTATTCCAGTTTTAGAGAAAGCACAGAGAACCTTATGATAATGACCATAGATTTTGAAAGCGTAAAGGACGGAAAAACGGAATATACGGAATATGTCAACTTGAGCAGTGAGCATAAACAGCTTATATTTTCCGTGGACGGTAAGAGAACTGTAGTTTTTCCTGCCGACGGAGAAACTGAGGATATATTTAATTCCATAATGGAAATTTTGAATCAGGAATATTGATTAAAAAGACGGCGGGCAGTATGCCTGCCGTCTTTTTATGCAAATTTAATGTTTTGTATGATATAATGTCCTCAAAGAAATCTTTGTCCTTAAGAAAAATAATAAAAAACGGACATCCTATGTTTAGGGAGGGATAAAATTGAGGATTCTGGTTGTTGAAGATGAAAAGGATATGAACCGTCTCATAGTAAAAACTCTGCAGAAAGCGGGTTACAGCGTAGACGGATGTTTTGACGGAGAGGAAGCCCTCCTGCACCTTATGGGGGCAGAATATGATGCCATGGTGCTGGACGTTATGATGCCAAAAAAGGACGGATATACTCTGGTTGAGGAGCTTAGGGAAAAGGAAGTAAGTATTCCTGTGCTTTTTCTTACGGCAAGGGACAGTGTGGCGGACAGGGTAAAGGGTCTGGACTTAGGTGCAGACGATTATCTTGTAAAGCCCTTTGATTTTGACGAACTTCTGGCAAGGATACGTGCCATAACAAGAAAACATGTAGGCAACAGAAGCAATAAATTTAAAATAGCCGGCCTTGAACTGGATACGGAAAAAAGAACGGTTACAAGGGACGGAAAGGAAATACAGGTACTGCCTAAGGAATTTTCCATACTGGAATATCTCATAAGAAATAAAGGAACGGTCGTTTCCAGAGAGCAGATAGAAAACAGAATATGGAACTATGAATACTCGGGAAACTCCAACAATGTAGACGGATATATGAGCAGGCTGCGCAAAAAAATCGATGACGGATATGATAAAAAACTTATCCATACCATAAGGGGTGTAGGCTGGGTGCTGCGTGAGGAAACCGATAAAAATACGGACGGAGGATGCTGATGAAACGTTTTTCCATAAAAATTAAAATTACGCTGTGGTATCTTCTTCTTATGGTCATTATGATGGTTATGGTACTGGGATTTATCGTTGCCATAAGCAATTCCGTGACATCTCAGACGGCCATAAATCAGATTTCGGCCGCGGTACACAGCAATCTTGAACAGCTTGATATGACAGACGGAAAACTGCAGGTGGGCGAGGATTTCCGCTTTTATCAGAGTGGCATATATACGGTTGTATACAGCAGTAATGAAACACTGCTGGCCGGACAGCTTCCTTTAGATTTTAATGAAGTAGGAGAATTTGAAAACGGAGAGACAAGAATTGTTTCTGTCGGAGATGAAGATTTCTATGTGCTGGATTTGTGGCGTGCCTTTGGCTGGGATAACGGAGTATGGGTCAGGGGGATTATGGAAGTTCCAGAAGGTATGACTATGATAGAAAATCTTCTTATGATGGCCGGTGTGGCAATGCCGCTGTTCATACTTCTTTCTACCATTGGCGGATACTGGATAGCAAAAAGAGCCTTCAGGCCGCTGGAAGAAATAATCGCTACGGCCGACAGCATAAATGAAGCGGCAGACCTGTCCGCAAGAATTGAGACACCGCCTGGAAATAATGAATTTACCCGTCTGGCAAAGACCTTTGACCGTATGTTTGAGCGTCTGGAGGCCTCCTTTGAGGCGGAAAAGCAGTTTACTGCGGATGCCTCCCATGAACTGCGCACACCCATTTCCGTAATAAAGGGAGCCTGCGAATACGGAATGAAATATGACGAAACCCCTGAGGAAAGACAGGAGACCATAACAATGATACACCGTCAGGCGGAAAAAATGTCGACCCTTGTATCAGAGCTCTTAAGTATGACAAGACTTGACCAGGGAACGGAAAGGACGAATTTTACCGAAGCTGATTTAAGCGCTCTGACAAAAAGTATATGCCAGGAGCAGACAGGGGAGGGCTATACACTCCATTGTGATATCGAAGAAAATATCATTGCATCAATAGATGTATCCCTGATTTCAAGGCTTTTGCAGAATCTTTTGGACAATGCCGTAAAATACGGAAGACCTGAGGGAAGAATATGGGTGTCCCTCTGTAAAAGAGAAGGAGAGATACAGCTTTCCGTAAAGGATGACGGTATGGGCATACCTGCCGAGCACCGGGAGAAAATATGGCAGAGATTTTATCAGGCTGACCCGTCAAGGTCAGGAGATAACGGAGCGGGCTTGGGACTTTCCATGGTGAAGAAGATAGCCGAAATACACAGAGGATATATGAGCCTTACAAGTGAGGAAGGAAAGGGAAGTACATTCACCCTGCACCTGCCTGAAAACTAAAAAATATATACATTAAATATAAACACCGCGGAACTTTATTTCCGGCGGTGTTTTTCTGTGGAAAAAATTTTTTTAAAAAGTTTATAAATTTCATATTAATTTCATGTTTCGGTGCTAATATCAAATCAACAAAAAGAGAGAGGATGATGAATATGAAATATATAAAAATGTTAATGGTATCAGCAGTATTGACAGCAGCCCTTGCAGGATGCGCAACACAGACAGGAGCAACAGAAGATTATATAGGTACAGATGCGGCAGCAGCCCTTGCTCTTCAGGAGTCGGGCATAGCGGAAGCTGATGCGGTAATGAAAAGAACAGACTTAGATACAAAAAACGGCATAGCCTATTATGAAGTTGAATTTACGGCAGACGGCTATGAATATGAATACGACATTGACGCCATAACAGGAGTTGTCATTGAAAGCAAGTCCGAGGCGGTTAAGGAAGGAGCACAGACACAGACTGATACACAGACAGCAAAGGCTTCAAATCAGTCAGCAACAGCTGCTTCCGGCGAAACAATAACAGAAGAAGATGCCAAGGAAATAGCTTTAAGCCACGCGGGATTAAGCAGTGATGAGGCAACTTTTGTAAAGACAAAATTTGAGCGAGATGACGGACGTCTTAAATATGAAGTAGAATTTTATTCTTCGGATTATAAGGAATATGACTACGAAATAGATGCCGAAACAGGTGAGATAATTTCCTACGACCAGGACGCAGAATACTATGAAGGAAAAACATCAGACACAAAGATAACAGCCGATGAAGCTAAAAACATAGCGCTGGCGCAGGTATCAGGTGCCACACTCGATGATATTTACGAATTTGAGACAGACTATGATGACGGCAGACTGGAGTATGAAGGAACAATTTATTATTCCGGAATGGAATATGAATTTACAATAGACGGTTACAGCGGAGCTATACGCAGCTGGGAAGCCGAACCAATTAAAGACTAATAATATATAAAATAGAAGAAGGGAGAATTTTTATGAAGAAAAAAGGAAGAATCGGAGCAGTTTTAACAGGAACAATAGTAGCGGCCAGCACAATGGCATTTTCATTCAGCTCATTTGCAGCAACAACCGTAAAGGCTGAGCTTAGTCCTGACTTTACTATAGTAATTGACGGAAAAGAAAGAACATTCTACAGTGCTGACGGAGAGGAAGCACACCCCATAGTATATAACGGAACCACATACCTTCCCCTTAGAGCCATAGGTGAGATAATGGGCAAAAACGTAAACTGGGATGAATCAACAATGACAGTAACATTATCAGGCACACGCACAACAGATAATGTTAAGGGAACACCTGATAAATATGCTGAGAGTGAAACAATAAAAGTACAGATAATGGACGAATTTAAAATCGTTGTGGACGGAGAAACACAGAAATTCAAAGATGCTGACGGAAACAGAGTATATCCAATGCTTTATAACGGTTCGACATATCTTCCCCTGCGTTCCATAGGAGAAATTATGGGCAAGACAGTTTCATGGAATGCCGACACAGAGACAGTTACCCTTGGCGGAGACTATACCGTAACCGATGCCGACAGTTTTGGCTCATCACAGACATCAACATCAAATAAAGAAACCATAACCGAGAGCGAAGCAAAGGAAATAGCCCTTGAACATGCGGGAGTTTCAAGCAAAAAAGCCACATTTGTAAAATCCAAGCTGGACTGGGACGACGGACGCCGAGTGTATGAAGTTGAATTTTATGCAGACGACTATACTGAATACGACTATGAGATAGATGCCTCAACAGGAAAAATTTTAAGCTATGATTATGACGCTGAAGACTATAAGGCACCTTCTAACAGCGGTTCATACATTGGAGAAGAAAAGGCTAAAAGCATCGCAGTATCTAATGTAAAGGGAGCAGGAACAAACAATGTCGTAAAAGTTGAGTTTGACTATGACGACGGCAGAGCAGTATATGAAGTAAAGGTTGTATACAATGCAATGGAATACGAATTTGAGATAGACGCATCTAACGGAAAAATCTTATCAAGGGATGCAGAATCAATATATGATTGATAACAATATAAAAAGCAGGACGGAGACTTTAAAGTCTCCGTTTTTTTTGAAATATATATGAAATAATAACTGCATATAATCCGCATTGTATCTGTCGGTTTTTAATATACGGTGCCATAGATGACAGAGAAAAGGTTGTCACTATTCTGGTTTATTGTACATAGTATATTAACGAATAAAACATCTTTAAAAGAAAGGACAGAACCAAAATGGGAATGCCGGTTATTACTGCAAGTACTACAACAAGAGAGCAGGCTATCACAGACCTTATACAGTCAGTAGCCCTTGAAGAAACAGCACTTTCTCACATTTTAAATGCAGAGGGAGAAAAAATCCAGAAAGTAGTTGCCATGGAAGGAGTAACACCCGAAATTCTTTTGGAAACAAACAAATCAGTTGAGGCTATGGTAACAGCAGTTGCAAAGCTTGAAACGATTTTACAGGCAAAACTTGATGTTTTCAAAAACTGCTTATGTGAAGAAGCAGCTCAGACAGCAGCTTCTACGGAAAATACATAATACTTGATTTATCATACACAGGTGAGACTTCTTTAAGAAGTCTCATTTGTGGCATATAAGCCGAATTGTTTAATTTTTATAGGAGGAATTAAAATGGCCGCAAATTTTGGCTTAGCGGGCCTTTACAATGTATTTGTATTTAAAAATATGAGTTTAAGCAATACTGACGCAGAAGGCAGAGTTGCCGTTGGAGGCAATGCTGTATTAAGAAACTATGGAGTAGGAGCAAATATAACACCTCTGCCGCCTGCGGGTACGGACCCTTCGTTTGTAGTAAGGGGAAATGTTGATGTACTGGCAGGTTCAAATGCGAGCGGCAATACCGTAATAAGCCCAAGCTCATCCGTAATAAACTACACCATGGGAAATCCAAACGGTTCATTAATTATCGGTACGCCCATTAACTTTGATGAAGCGGAAGCATATTTGAAATACGCATCAAGATTTTGGAACTCCTTGAGTGCAGCGGGAAGCGGAAATGTTCTTTATGGACAGCTGACGCTTACAGGTACTAATGAAGAATTGAACATATTCACTTTTGACAGCACAAATGTTTACGGCTCAGGATTAGCCTTAAACCAGTTAAACGGAATCAATATAGTAGCCCCTTTAAGTGCGACTATTTTGATAAATTTAAGAGGTATAAATATTCAGTACGGAAGCTATCAGATATTCAGAAACGGTACGGCGGCGTCAAGGGACAATGCCAAGAAAATATTATGGAACTTTTATGAAGCCTTAACATGGACAAACAGTACTACGGCAATATACGGCTCAGTACTTGCTCCCTTTGCCACAGCAAATACAACATTCAGCCAGATAAACGGAAACATTATGTTTGACACTTTTTTAGGTAATGCCGAAAGCCATAATGAATTGTTTACCGGCGTACTGCCTGACCCTGTGGAGTGTCTCATACCGATAAGCACAACAACGAGCACCAGTACAACTACAAGCACGACCAGTACTACAACCAGTACCACAACGAGCACAAGTACAACAACGAGCAGCAGTACGACAACAAGTACCACGACTACACAGCCCATACTGCCCCGATGCCAGGCTGTTTCGGATGTTACTGAGTCAATAGCCCTTCAGCAGACAGCTCTTTCGCATATATTAAATGCTGAGGGAGAAAAACTTCAAAAAATAATTTCTATTGATGATATATCCTACGAAACGATTTTGAAGGCAAACAGGTCAGTGGAATCCATGGTAAATTCAGTTTCCGATTTGGAAGCGATATTAAAAGAGAAGCTTGCACTTTTTGAAAAATGCGGATGCAGATGCAGTAAATAATTGAAGTCAATATTGGCGTAGCAGTTTTTGTTACGCCAATTCAGTATAATTCGGAAGTGAGTGAAGACTAAATGAAAGCTGCAATACTTACTATGTTTAACGGACTGTCAGGAACATATTCTCTTGTGAATGTTGCCGCCGACCAAATAAAGATGCTTTTAAAGGCCGGAGTATCGGTCAAAGTTTTGGTAAGTGAAAGCTGTCCGGACAGTGAGCGGAAAGGTATTTATGCGAGCAAAGATATAGAATGGGTAAAAATCGTAAACACAATAGACGGAAAAACCATAAGATGGTATGACTATTCTCAGGCAAAGGGGAAGGTACACGAAAGTTTTTATAAAGAAGTTGATATAATAGCTGAGGATTTTGTAAAGCACCTTAAAGATGTTGACGTATGTATTATGCATGACATTTTGTATCAAGGCTGGCATCTGGTCCATAACCTGGCCATAAGAAAAGCTCAAAAACAGCTGCCGAATTTGAGATTTCTGGAGTTTACCCATTCTCTGCCCGCAGTCAGACCTAAGGAAATGGACTATCCGTTTTCCGCAAGGTATACGGATATGGAAAGAACAAAATTTGTATATCCAACCTATTCGGGACTGGAGGCGCTGGCAAAGCAGTATGATATCCCTGTAGGCAACTGCGCCGTTGTATATAATACTATGCCGCTTGTAGAAACACTGAGTCCTGAGGTGCAGAAAGTATCGGAAAACATAGATATTTATAATGCAGATATACTGTCTGTTTACGCCGGAAGACTTACGACGGGAAAAAGATTTGAAAAGGTGGCGGCACTTCTGGGAGCCATTAAAAGAAAAACGGAAAAAAACACAAAGGCCGTATTCTGCGATTTCCCAAGCGCCGATATACCAAGCAGCCTTTATAAGGAAATGATAGTTTCGGAAGGAAAAAGATTTGGACTGTCTGAAGACGATATATTGTTTACATCTGATATAGGATTTAAAGACGGATTTCCAAGACAGGGAGTTTTGGAACTTTTCACGCTGTCTAATCTGTTTATATGTCCTTCTTTTTCGGAATCCTTTGGGCTTACAGTGCTTGAAGCGGGCAGCAGAGGAAACTTTTTGGTTTTAAATGAAGCTGTACCGGCCCTAAAGGAGCTGGGAGAATCTTTGGGAGCATATTTTATGCGCTGGGATGCAAGAAATTTCGGCTTTGGTACCCACGAAACATATAATCCATCGGAAGCAGAATATTATGAAGAAAACGGATTGAATATAGTAAATATGATGGAAGCCGACAAGGCGCTGAAAACAAAAACACTTATAAGAAATAAATACAATATAGACTGGATATGTAAAAATCAGCTTATGCCGCTTCTGGAAAACAGATGAAGCGGAAAAGATGATATTTATAAAAGGCAGAGGGAATAGGCTGTTCCCCCTGCCTTTTATAATTGATGCAGAAATTTATATTATCTAAATATAAAATTACTATTATTTTATGGATTAATTAAGAAAAATGAAATGTGAATATGCTAACGTATAAGAATAAATAAAAGGGGTGAAAATTTTGAGGTTTTTAATAAAGCTTATCAAGACAATTTTTAAATTGATTTTTCTTATAATACTGCTGGGTATAGCAGTTTTGTGGTATTCCGTAAAAGTGGAGCCCTTCAGGGTAACAAAGGATAATGTATACATAGAAACAGCATTTGCAGAAGATTTGAAAATAGTACAGATTTCCGATGTTCAGATAAGTGAAAACTACAGCACGGAAAACTTTAAAAAAGTAATAGACAAAATAAATGAGCAGGATGCCGATATATTCCTTTTTACCGGTGACCTGTATGAAAACTATGCGGAATATAACAGTGATGAAGAACTTATTAATCTGCTCTCATCCATAGAGGCCCGTTACGGAAAATATGCTGTATGGGGCAACAGGGACTATGGCGGAGGCGCTTCAAGGGTATATGAAAATATTATGCAGCAGAGCGGATTTAAGATATTGTGCAATGAATCGGAAGTCATAACACTCGACAGCGGTGAAGAACTGTTTTTAGCGGGGCTTGACGACTCCCTGCTTGGAAATCCGGATATAGAATCTATTACGTATGACTTTTCGCATGGGGAATATAAATATTCCATTCTTATGTCCCACGAGCCTGATGTGGCGGACTTGTATGCGGATTCAGGATTTGACCTTATCATATCGGGCCACAGCCATGGAGGACAGGTAAACGTGCCTTTTATGCCGTCTATAACGACATCGTTGGCAGAAAAATATATTAAAGGCAGTTATGAACTTAATGATAAAACTACATTATATGTTAATGCCGGCATAGGAACATCCAGGTATCCCATAAGGTTTATGGTGCCTCCGGAAATTACCGTATTCAATTTTGAAAAAGCAGATAAGGCTTAAATCCAATAAAATGAAGGAAATATCGAAAATGTTCTGGACAAGACATATAAGATGGCAGTATGTACATACTCTGTAATCGGCCGAGGCGGCTGGCAGGGTACAGCTGTAGGACAGGGACTTCCCGAAGACTTCATAGGATATGACCTTAAAACATTATGCAGTGAAAACGGACATGACCTTGGCTTATTATACCGTACAGAAATAGTAAATTATATTATGGAAGACTGTAACGGTCTCATCGGAGCCTCTACAGGAGTGAAAAAAGACGGACGAGTAACAATAGTTGAATAATAAGAAAAAGCAGCCTTAGGGCTGCTTTTTTATTTGAGAACAGTGAATATGAATTTATATTGTGATACCCATTAAAAAACAGTTAATCCTTTGTTAGATGTAAAAAATGACTTTTGTTTGTAACAGAAATGTAATCCCTAAGTAATGGCTGTAACAGGCTGATATGGATAAATAAAACAGATTTGTAAAGGTCGGTTTACCAAAATAAAAGTATCTTGTAAATAAAAGTATATTTCTGTCCTACAAGAAATAAATGGATATTACATTTTATGTAATATATTACCTTAAAACAGGAAATTTAAAGCAAATAAATGGAATTAATTACAAAGATATCAATAAAAAATGTGGTAAATTATTCAATTAAGACAGTTTTAATGTAAAAAAGACCCCTTCTGTCGGTGAAAATGATGTGAAAAATATAAAAGCATATATTTTCCATATTAAAAAATGTACAAAAAACATACCAAAAAATTGAGCATCTGCTAAAAGACAGTTAACAAATTTAAATAATTTTTTTGAGCTTTTGAGGCGTTTCCTTTATTTCTCAGGCCGGTTGAGATTGCTCAAAAAATGTTGATATAATTATATGCGTACTTGGTCGGTGTGATACAGAGATGCTGATGCGTTTCTGTATACTTTTTTGCTTTTAGCAGAATATACCTGGCTTTACAAATGATAATGACAGATAAAAATGTGTAAAAGTATGACTGACAAAAGGAGGAATTAGAATGAAAAAGAATATTATGCCGCTTTTGCTTGCGGTTTGTATGACAGCATCATCGCTTCCCGTGACTGCAATGGCCGGTGATACGGCAGAGGCAGGCCAGGAAGAAATGGCGGATGGTGAATCAGATGGAGATGAACCTCAAGGAGAAGAACCTGACGGGGAAGAACCTGAGGGAGAAGAACCTGAAGGAGATAAACCTCAGGATGGCGGCGCTTCAAACGGCTTAAACGGAGAGGGCTCAGAAGGTGAAAATGGCGGTTCAGAAACATTAAGCATTGAAGAGCAGATAGAAGCCGGAGAAGTAAGTGTAAGCAGCATTACTGAACTGGAAGAGGCTGTTGCGGCCCTCAATGCCGATAAAGAAAACGATAATGAAGTTACAGTTAATATTGCTGAAGGCAAATATGAGGTAACAGGAAATGAAAAACTTACAATCCGCCGTAAAAATGTAACTCTTAAGGGCGCAGGCCAGGAAAAAACTATAATTAACTGTGGTGAGTATTCAAATTCCGGACAGGGCGGAATTATAATCGATGCGGATAATGTTACCATTGAAGATTTAACGGTAAAATCTTCCAGTGAAAGCGGAAATGTTGCAGCCATTAAGGCCACAGCCCTTGAAGCAATAGAGGATGAGATGAGACTTGTAGAAAATACAGTTATAAGAAACGTAACGGTTTCATCTGTTAATGGCCACGGTATTAATCTTCACGGAACAGAAAATGCAGTTATCGACGGCCTTACAGTGGAAAAGGCCGGCAAAGCGGGAATTTCCCTTGCCAATGCAGTCAATGTGACTATTGAAAATACAGAAGCGCTTAGCGAAAACTGCAGCTGGGGTTCAGTAGCAATGATGTTTGCAGAAGGCGAAGCCTATAAGAATCCCGTATCTATCGTATACGGTGAAGGAAACGATATCGACTATATCTACGCCGATGAGAGAAATGCAGAAGGTTATGAGGGTGTTAATTCAATACATTTCGAGGCGGAATATAGCGGAGCGATTGCCGGCGACATTAGAGAAGTAAGCGTATCTGAGGGTGTAGATGTTCCTGAAACATTTAAGTATGCAGCATCGGTAAACGGAGCTTACTTTACTACAATAAACGGAGCCATTGAAGCTGCCAATGACGGAGATACAGTAAAATGTGCTCCCGGAACATACGATGAAAATATAGTATTTGGTGATAAGAGCATCACTCTTGAAGGCGCTCAGGCCGGCGTGAAGCCTGACGGTGAAAACAGAACAGACGATTTCCGGGAGACAATACTTACAGGCACTGTAAGTACAGCCAACGGAGGAACAACAGCCGATGACTTTAATGCGGACCAGAAAATAGTAGTCGACGGATTTAAGTTTGAAGGTGACGGCCTTAAGGTCGGCGACTGCTCATACAGTACTGTAGGTTCGCTTACGGTTAAAAACTGTATTATGACTTTCGGAGATAACGCGGAAGATACTATCGAGGGATACGGAAACAATACGTATAACTATTTTGTAAAAATCTCAAGCGTAAGTCCCGAAGCATCGGTAACGGTTGAGGACAACTATGTTACGGGAAATCCCCCGGCAATAAATGATACAGCCTATGTATATCCTCTTCAGCTTTGGGGCGTAAAGGAAGTATCCGTTAAAAACAATAATATAATCCTTGGAGAAGAATCAGCTGATAACCTTATAGATGCGGTTAATATTTCTGTTATGAATGAAAATGCTCAGATTGAGGTTTCAGGAAACGAAATAGAGAATGCGCACAATGGTATAGTTTCTTCAACTTGGAAGCTCAACGGAACATACGAAAATGCTGACAGCAAATTTACAGGTACCGTAACGGTAGAAAACAACACGTTCAAAGATGTTGACGGAGAAATGATATGGGTAGGAGCCCTTGAAGAGGGATATAACAGCTTTGCAGGAACTGTTTCAGCATCAGGAAACACAAATGAAAGCGGCGAGGCCGTTGAACCCAGCATTGTATACACACAGGGCGATGAAGATGCTGAAATGGCAACAGTAACTATAGTATACAATGACGAAAAGAAAGAAACACATACTGTTCAGATAGGCGATGAGTTTACTCTTCCCGAGAAACCTTCAAAGAAGGGCTATAAATTTGAAGGCTGGAGAGGAGATAACGGAAAGCTTTATGACGCCGAAGAAGAAGTAACAATTAAAGAAGATATGACATTCACAGCAGAATGGGAAAAGAAAGACTCTTCATCAAATTCTGATTCAAGCTATGAGCTTGAGCAGACTGAAGCTGGCAAGACATACGATATAGTAGTAACAGACCCTTCAAACGGTTCTATAGACGTATCCGATGACGAAGCCGCAAGGGGAGATACAGTAACCGTTACGGTAACTCCTGACGAAGGATATATACTCGGATACCTCTACATACTTGATTCAGACGGAAACGAACTTAAGGCGACAAATAACGGAGACGGTGAATATGAATTCACAATGCCTTCCGAAAATGTAGAAATACAGGCCGTATTCCTTAAGGCGCCTGACCAGAGCGACTACAGCTTCAGTGATGTATATCCTACAGACTGGTTCTTTACATCCGTTGAATATGTAAGTGAAAAAGGAATTATGGCAGGTGTAGGCGACGGAAAATTCAATCCCTACGGAACAACCACAAGAGGTATGATTGTAAGCATACTCTACCGTCTTGAAGGTGAACCTCAGCCTGCAGGAGTTGCGCCTTTCACTGATGTAACAAGTGACAAGTATTACGCAAAGGCTGTTGCATGGGCAAACGAGAATGGAATCGTAAGCGGATATGATTCAGACACATTCGGACCCGATGACAACATAACCCGTGAACAGCTGGCATCTATGCTTTACCGTTACGCACAGTACAAAGGCAAAGACGTAACATACGATGCAAATGATTTGGACAGCTTTGCAGACGCATCTAAGGTTTCAGCCTATGCCGTAGATGCCGTTAAATGGGCAGTAAGTGAAGGCATAATCAGCGGAGACGGAACATATATCAATCCTACAGCCTATGCCACAAGGGCAGAAACAGCGTCAATGATAATGCGCTATAACGAAAATATTCTGTTAAGCTGATAAAACCATAAACAATAAATTGCATAATGTTCCTTATTCAGCACCCCCGGACATACAATGCAGTTAATTACAGAAAGCACAGCAAAAAAATGCTGTGCTTTCTTTTTATATAGTAAAACCCACCGGAATGGCCGATGGGCTTTTATTAATGTTTCTTTTTCTGTGATACTACAAGTCCTCCGATGGTGAGGGCAGTGCCTAAAATTGATGCGGGCGTCATACTCTCCTTAAGGATAAGGGCTGAAAATATGACGGTGACCACAGGCACAAGATATATATAAACACTGGTTTTAAGAGCTCCAAGAATTTTTACCGAGCAGTTCCATGTTACAAAGCAGAGGGCTGATGCTCCTGCCCCAAGAAACAGTATGTTGAAAAGATTAGTCATATTTGCAAAACGTGACATATCAAAACTTACATCCGATACAATAACTGCCGGTATCATAAATATAATGCCGTATAAAAATATCCTTCTGGTGGTTTGTATGGTGTTATAGCCGTACTGGCTTATTTTTTTAAGAAGTACCGAGTAGCAGGCCCACATAAATGCCGCAGAGAGTGCCAGCAGGTCTCCGAGAGGATTGAAGTCGGGTCCTGCGGAGGTAAAGCTTATTAAGCTGATTCCTGCCATGGATAAAGCAAAACCTACAAAGAACCAGGCACTGCCTTTTTTTATGTCTCCCGAAAGAAGCGCCGTAAAAAACGGAGCTGTAGCCACTATTAGGCCTACATTTGATGCCGTTGTATATGTAAGGGCAACGTTTTCCATAAGATAGTAAAGACATACTCCCGTAAGTCCCGCCAGAGCAAATACTCCTTCACGTCTTCGGCTGCCCGTATGCAGCATTTTCGGATATGCAGCAGTCAGTAAGATGAGCCCCATAATAAATCTGAAAAATAGTATTTCAACCGGCGTAAAGTCATGAAGCAGAGTCTTAGTCGAAATAAATGTAGTTCCCCATATAAGGACGGTTATTACCGCTAAAATATGTCCCTTTGTATTTGTATTATCCATGATGTCCCCTCCTAAAATGTGCTTTTAAAAATATATCACGGAGATATGGTACAGTCAAGGGCACAGCCTGGAGTGGAGATTCGGCATTTACGTGTGTAAAAGAAGATGTTTTCCCAGCCGGGCAATACTTGTGATTGACATACCTTGATTATCTATGTATAATATAAGCATAGATTATCTAGGTATAAAGGAGGGAGAAATATGGAAATAGACAGAGGCCTTGTTGGAGGAAGTACGGTACTTATGCTGCTGGCCCTTTTGGAGGAAGGCGACAGGTATGGCTACGAAATAATAAAGGAGCTGAGGGAAAAGAGCAACAGCACCTTTGAGTTTAAGGAAGGCACCATCTATCCCGTGCTTCACAGAATGGAAAGCTCAGGGCTTGTAATGAGCTACAGAAAAGAGGCGGAAAACGGCAAAAGCAGAAAATACTATTCCATAACAGCTGGCGGAAAAAAGCGTCTGACGGCTGAGAAGGAACAGTGGCAGGAATTCACCACGGCGGTCAATAAAGTCATCGGGGGTGAAAACTATGCGCTCAGCTGAAAGAGATGCCTTTATTGATAAGGTTTTAAGCCACGTAAAATTCAAATTCGACCATGAAGCCATAAGGGAAGAGCTTGAAGAACATATGGAAGATATGCTGGAGGGCTTCAAGGAAGAAGGTATGGACGCCAAAGAGGCCATGGCCTCTGCAGTGCTCCATATGGGAGACCCGGATGAAATAGGAGAACAGCTCAATAAAACCCATAAGCCGCTTTTAGGTACAATATGGCTTTTGTCCAAGACGGCGGCCATAATAATGATAGTTATAACAATTATATCCGTCATAGGGTCGGGAGTGAACATTATAAGCAACCTTACGGACGACTATGATATGGATAAGCGTTATTACGGCAATGTGCTTTATACCGTAGAAGTCGGAGAAAGGTTTAAAATCGACGATTTGAACATAGTCATTGATGAGATTATATACTATGATAAAGAGGCTATAGAAATAAGATACCGTATGTGGGATGACCCCTTTTCCAGAAGTATCAGCTGGACATTCAGCTTTAATTATGACTGTTTTACTGATGAGGACGGAAACAAGTATCTGAGCGGCGGCGGAGGCGGCGGGGGCGGACCCATATCCCACTATCAGTCCTATATAGAAGGGTTTCCCTACGATGCGGAGAAATTCATAATTGACTACGATTACAACGGAAGAAAAATATACTGTGAAATACCGCTGACGGAGGCAAGGGAAGCGGCAGAGAAGGCAGCTGCCGAAAATACAAGTTCTGCGGACACAGAGAATATATCGAATACATCAGACATATCGAATACGGAAGGCGTATCTGCCGAAGCGGAAAAGGAGGCTGATATAAATGAAACTGATTAAAAAAATAAACAGCCTCAGCCGTGGAAAACAGACAATAATTTTTATAATTATTGCGGCTGTACTGTTTCTGCTGCGAGTGGGAACATCCAGAGACAAGTATTTCAGTCCTGAAGATGTAATGTATGCCTGTGAAAGGGGATTGCACTACGGCCCTTCGGAAAAGGTTTTAAAGATCGAAATACAGGGGAAAAATGCCCTTGTAATAGGAAAATGCGAAGGCGGCCTTTCATCGGTCAGAGCCACAAAGGGGCTGTTTTTCTGGAAACTGGGCTATGACGGGTCGGGTACGGCCATAGAGGGTTTATGTGCCACGGATACCATAGATGCCTGGTATGACGAAGAATTTAATCTCGTATACGGCAGAAGTATGATTGATGATGTAAAAAGTGTTACGGTCATAATGGGAGAAGGAGAAAAGGAACTTTTCGGAATGAAAATGGATGTGGACAAGGACGGATTTTTCTATGGCTATCCTGAAAACTATGAACGAGGGGAAGACGAGTGGCCCTATGTTTTATATATTTCGGGCAGCGACAAGGCCGGGAATATAATATATGAAACTTCCCTTGATGGTATGGAGATATTTGACTCGGACGGCTCTTTGATTTATAGTAGTTTCAGAGAAAATTCGGGAGCTGAATAAAATTGAAAGATAAAATATCATTATATATACATATACCATTCTGCGTAAGAAAATGTCTTTACTGTGATTTTCCGTCCTTTTCGGGAATGGAGAGCATATTTGATGACTATGTAAGAATGTTATGCAGGGAAATAGACGAGACCTATTCCGATTACCGCGGAATGGAAGTAAAAAGCATATTTATAGGGGGAGGAACACCGTCGGTTCTTCCTCCTGCTCTTCTGGGCAGAATTTCGGACAAGATATTTTCAAGGTTTGATGTGGATTCCCAGGCGGAAATAACCATAGAGACCAATCCGGGAACTTTGGACGCCAAAAAGCTGGCGGAAATGAAAAGTATGTATTTCAACCGTCTGAGTATGGGGCTTCAGGCATGGCAGGACAGACTGCTTAAAAAACTGGGACGTATCCATACAGCTGATGAATTTGAGACTAACTTTTTACAGGCCAGGGATGCGGGATTTAAAAACATAAATGTTGACCTTATGTTTGCCCTTCCTGCACAAAGCCTTGACGACTGGCAGGAAACCCTTGAGAAGGTAATTAAACTCAGGCCCGAGCATATTTCGGCCTACAGTCTTATAATAGAGGAAGGAACTTCTTTTTTTGATATGTTTGACAGGGGCGAGCTCAAGGAAACCGACGAAGATACCGACAGGAAAATGTATTATCTGGCCAAGGAAATGCTTTCGGATAAGGGCTATAAACAGTATGAAATAAGCAATTTCGCCAAGGAAGGCTTTGAGTGCTACCATAATAAAGTCTACTGGAGGACGGAAGAATATCAGGGATTCGGTCTCGGAGCCCATTCCTATTCCGGCGGCGTAAGATTCCATAATACCTATGATATGAAGGAATATTTAAGGGGAGAAGGCCTTAGGATGGATAAAGAATTTCTGAGCCTTCAGGAAAAACAGGAAGAATTTATGTTTATGGGCCTTAGAATGAACGAAGGCGTTTCCGAAGCGGAATTTTTGAGAAGATTCGGTGAAAGTATGGACAGCGTATACGGAGACGAAATAAAGGAGCTTATTTCGGAAGAACTCCTTGTAAAGAAGGACGGCAGGCTTAGCCTTACGGACAGGGGAGTGGATATATCAAATTCCGTATTTGAAAAATTTATAAGGTAAAGAAAAGGGGCATAGAGATTATTCTTTATGTCCCTTTTTATACCTATATAGATGAAGGAATAAATTCATATATACGGCGGATTATATGCTGCAGGGTACGGCAGTTCTAAAAGCAAAGAAAAAATGAGGATTTCTTTTGAAAAACTTAATAAATTATTGGCAAAAGCACTTGACATATCAGTGGGAAGGTGCTATTTTATGTATTAAAGATTAGCACTCACAATAAATGAGTGCTAACAGAGAAAAGGCAAAGGAGATGGGCATATGCAGATGAATGAAAGAAAAATAAGAATCCTTCAGGCAATCATCAAAGATTATATTGATACTGCAGAGCCTGTCGGCTCAAGAACCATTGCCAAAAAATACGATCTTGGAGTAAGTTCAGCCACCATAAGAAACGAAATGAGCGACCTTGAGGAAATGGGCCTCATCGTTCAGCCCCACGCTTCGGCGGGAAGAATACCGTCGGATAAAGGCTACAGATATTATGTGGACAGTATCCTTCAGAAAAAGGAACTGATGTCAAAAGAAGACCAGAACTTCCTTAAGGATGCGGTAACAAGAAACATAAGCCAGATAGAGTATCTTATGGAGGAAACTGCAAGAGCTCTTTCGGTAATGACCAATTATACGACATTCATATCCGAGCCGGTCATAAGAAAGACGGCACTCAAGCAGGTAAGGCTTCTTCCCCTTGATGATATTTCGGTTATGCTGGTCGTAGCTACAGGCGAAAATCATATAAAACACTATGTGATACCGGTAAAGGAAAGCATTGGAGAAGCGGCTTTAAACAGAATGAATGAGGAAATAAATACCCTCATAAAGGGCAAAACGAGAGATGACCTTACGGATGAGGTCATAAGCGACCTGGCGGTCATAACAAGGGACCACAGTGAACTTCTCAAGCCGATGCTTAAAAACATAAGAAAGACTATCGCCTCAGCGGAAAGCGTTCAGATACATCTGAGCGGCGAAAAAAATATTCTTGATTTCCCTGAGTTCAGTGATATAGATAAAGCAAGAACCCTTTTCAATACACTGGAGGAAAAAGAAGCTCTGCTTAACATAATCGGCGAGACAGGAAGCGGAAAGACAGATGTTTCCATCGGAGCCGAAAACGAGCTTGAAGAAATGAAAAACTGCAGTGTTATAAAAACAAGCTATAAGGTGGGCGATGACGTTTACGGCACCATAGGAATAATCGGACCTACAAGAATGGATTACGGCCAGGTAATATCGGTGCTCAACGGAATGGCTAAAAATATAGAAAATATAATGAATTCCTCAGCCAAGAGGAAAAACAAAGCCATTGAAGGGAAGGATAAATTAAATGAATAGTGAGGAAAATAAGGTTACTGACATAAACGAAGAAGAAACAGTGGAAACTACAGAAACAGCAGAAGCTGAAAACACAGAAGCAGCCGCTGAAGAAAACGCAGATGACAAAGAAACAGCATCTGATGAAAAAAAGGAAGAGCCTGAGAAAAAGGGACTTTTCAAAAATAAAAATTCAAAATATGAAAAAGAAATAGAAGAGCTTGGCACAAAGCTTGCCGAAGCTCAGGACAGATTTCAGAGAACGCTTGCCGAGTTTGACAACTTCAGAAAGCGTACAATGAAAGAAAAGGCAAGTATGTATGATGACGGTGTGAGAGACACCATAGAAAAACTGCTTCCTATGTTTGATAACCTTGAAAGAGCAATAAGCTCAGTTGAAGGAAAAGTTGATGAAAACGATCCTCTTCTTAAGGGAGTAAAACTTACGGATAAACAGCTTAAGGAAATACTTGCTGCCATGGGAGTTGAGGAAATAAAAGCTCTCGGCGAAAAATTCGATCCTAACCTTCATGCTGCCGTTGCCCATGTGGACGATGAAAATTACGGAGAAAACGAAGTAATTTATGACATGCTTAAAGGTTATAAATATAAAGATAAAGTTATCAGACACAGTATGGTTAAAGTAGCCAACTGATTTAAAAGTGAAATCACAAATTAATTGTTAAATATTCAGGAGGAAATTTATTATGGGAAAAATTATAGGTATTGACCTTGGTACAACAAACTCATGTGTAGCTGTTATGGAGGGCGGACAGCCCGTTGTTATCGTTAACTCTGACGGAGCAAGAACAACTCCTTCAGTTGTAGGTTTTGCTAAGAACGGCGAGCGTCTTATCGGCGATTCAGCAAAACGTCAGGCTATAACAAACCCTGACAGAACAATCAGTTCAATCAAACGTCACATGGGTGAAAACTACAAAGTATCTATTGATGATAAAAACTACTCACCTCAGGAAATTTCAGCTATGATCCTTCAGAAACTTAAAGGAGACGCTGAAAGCTACCTTGGAGAGACTGTTTCAGAGGCTGTTATCACAGTTCCCGCATACTTCTCAGATGCTCAGAGACAGGCAACAAAGGATGCCGGAAAGATTGCAGGTCTTGAAGTAAAACGTATCATCAACGAGCCTACAGCAGCAGCTCTTGCTTACGGCCTTGATAACGAAAAAGAACAGAAGATCATGGTTTACGACCTTGGCGGCGGTACATTCGATGTATCTATCATTGAAATCGGCGACGGCGTTGTTGAAGTTCTTGCAACAAACGGTGATACAAGACTCGGCGGCGATGACTTCGACGGAAGAATCATTGATTACCTTGTAAGCGAATTCAAGAAGACAGAAGGCATTGACCTTTCAGCTGACAAGATGGCTATGCAGAGACTTAAAGAAGCTGCTGAAAAAGCTAAGAAAGAACTTTCAACAGTAACTTCATCAAACATCAACCTTCCTTTCATCACAATGAACCAGGACGGACCTAAACATCTTGATATTACTCTTACAAGAGCTAAATTTGACGAACTCACAGCTGACCTTGTTGATAAGACAATGGGACCTGTAAGAAACGCTCTTTCAGATGCAGGCCTTACAGCAGCTGAACTTGATAAAGTACTCCTTGTAGGTGGTTCAACAAGAATCCCTGCTGTTCAGGACGCAGTTAAGAAAATCACAGGTAAAGATCCTTTCAAAGGAATCAACCCCGATGAATGTGTTGCTATCGGTGCATCTATCCAGGGTGGTAAGATGGCAGGAGATGCAGGCGCATCAAGCATCCTTCTTCTTGATGTAACACCTCTTTCACTTGGTATCGAGACTCTTGGCGGTGTAGCAACAAAACTTATCGAAAGAAATACAACAATTCCTACAAACAAGAAACAGATCTTCTCAACAGCTGAAGATAACCAGACAGCAGTTGATATCCACGTTGTACAGGGTGAAAGACCTCTTGCAAAGGATAACAAGACTCTTGGAAGCTTCAGACTTGAAGGTATCGCACCTGCAAGAAGAGGTGTTCCTCAGATCGAAGTTGCATTCGACATCGATGCAAACGGTATCGTTCACGTATCAGCTAAGGACCTTGGAACAGGCAAGGAACAGGCTATCACAATCACAGCTTCAACAAACCTCAGCGATGAAGAAATCGATAAGGCTGTAAAAGAAGCTGAGCAGTATGCAGAAGCAGATAAGAAACGTAAAGAAGCTATCGACGTTAAGAACGAGGCTGACTCACTTATATTCCAGACAGAAAAGACACTCGGAGAACTTGAAGGAAAACTTTCAGATGCTGATAAGACAGAAGTTCAGAACGAACTCGCAAAACTTAAGACAGCAGTTGAGAACAAGAATGTTGAGACAATGACAGATGCTGAAGTTGAAGAAATCAAGACAGCTACAGAATCACTCAAGAACGCATTCTACAAGATCTCTGAAGAATTATACAAACAGACACAGGCTGCCGGCGGACAGGGAGCTCCCGGAGCAGACAATTCTGATCCAAATGTTGTTGACGGAGACTACAAAGAAATGTAATATATAAAACAGCGTAAAGAGAGCCTTCAAAAAAGGCCCTCTTTGCTGATTAGAAATCATTAGAACATTTGACGGCGGGTGAAGAAGTTGGCAGATAAAAGAGATTATTATGACGTCCTGGGTGTAAGCAAGGGCGCAAATGAAGATGAAATTAAAAAAGCATATCGTAAACTGGCAAAAAAATATCATCCTGACGCTAATCCCGGAGACAAGACCGCCGAGGAGAAGTTCAAGGAAGTTAATGAAGCCTATGAAGTATTAAGTGATACACAGAAACGTGCACAGTATGACCAGTTCGGCCATGCAGCCTTTGAGCAGGGCATGGGCGGCGGTGGCGGCTTCTATGGCGGCGCTGATTTTGATATGAGTGACATATTCAGTATGTTTGGCTTTGGCGGAGGCAGCGCGGCAAGAAGAAACGGCCCCATGCGCGGACGTGATGTAAATATTACGATACAGATCTCCTTTGAAGAAGCGGTATTCGGCTGTAAGAAGGATATTCAGGTAAATGTTACTGATACCTGTGATACCTGCCACGGAACAGGCGCAAAGCCCGGTACCCATGCGGAGACCTGCCGTAAATGTAACGGTACAGGACAGGAAAGAGTTGTTCAGCAGTCTATTTTCGGAACAATGCAGACAACAAGAACATGTTCAGCCTGCCACGGAACAGGTAAGACTATCAAAGACCCCTGCCCTTCATGCCGAGGAACAGGCTTTGTTAAGAAAAATAAGAAATACGAGATTACCATTCCTAAGGGAATTGACCACGGCCAGACCATACGTCTTTCAGGAAAGGGCGAAGCCGGCATAAACGGCGGAGGATACGGCGACCTGCTCGTTACCGTATATGTTAAACCCCATACTTACTTTGTTCGTAAGGGAATGGATATCTACAGCGATAAGACAATATCATTTACGGAGGCCATACTTGGCGGCGAAATAACCATAAACACAATTTATGGCGAAGAGAAATATACAGTTAAACCCGGTACACAGCCCAATACTGTTATAACTCTTAAAAACTGCGGTGTTCCAAGCCTCAGAAATGAGAAGATAAAGGGTAATCAGGTAGTTACTCTTAAGGTAAACATACCTACTAACCTTACTGAAAAACAGAAGATGATGCTCCATAACTGGAACAATCCCGACCTTGTCGTTGAGCTTCCCGGAGGGGAAAAACCTAAAAAAACTCTTAAGGACAAGATGAAGGAAATGCTTGAATAACATATAATTTAAAAAGCATACCGTAAAGGTATGCTTTTTTTCTCAAACCTATTTATTTTCTTATGGGTATTTGTTATAATAGATTACATAATAAAATTAATGAAAATATTTTCATTATTAGAAAGGGTTTTTAGAATGATTTGTAACAATGTTCTTGAAGCGATTGGAAACACACCGCTTATAAGACTTAACAGAATGGCAGACCCTGAAGGGGCACAGGTACTTGTAAAATTTGAAGGTCTGAATGTGGGCGGCTCCATAAAGACCCGTACAGCTCTCAATATGATAGAAGACGCTGAAAGAAAGGGTCTCATTGACAAGGAAAAAACTATCATTGTTGAGCCTACCAGCGGAAATCAGGGAATCGGTCTTGCTCTTATCGGCGCAGTAAGGGGATATAAGACAAAAATAATTATGCCTGACTCTGTAAGTGAAGAAAGAAGAAAGCTTGTTAACCACTACGGCGCTGAAGTTATACTTATCCACGACGCAGGAGACATAGGAGCCTGCATAGATGAATGTCTTCAGACAGCATTAAGAATGGCAGCAGAGGACAAAAACGTATTTGTTCCCCAGCAGTTTGAGAATAAGGCAAACCCCCTTGTTCATAAAAACCATACAGCTCTTGAAATTATCGAGCAGGCAGGCTGCCAGATAGACGGTTTCTGTTCAGGAATCGGCACAGGCGGAACAATAACAGGTATAGGCGAAGTACTTAAGGAAAAATATCCCGATATAACAATCTGGGCTGTAGAGCCTGAAAATGCAGCTATCCTTTCAGGCGGCTCCATAGGAACACATCTTCAGATGGGAATAGGCGACGGTGTTATACCTCCCATTCTTAACAGACAGATATATGAGGATATATGCATAATAACAGATGAGGAAGCCATAAGAACATCTAAGGAACTTGCAAGACTTGAAGGCCTTATGTGCGGAATTTCCAGCGGTACAAATGTTGCAGCCGCTTTAAAGATGGCTAAAAAACTCGGTAAGGGAAAAACAGTTGTAACAATACTTCCCGATACAGCTGAGAGATATTTCTCAACACCTTTATTTGAAAATGACTGATTAAATAAAAAACACGGAATCCTGTGATTCCGTGTTTTTTTAAGCTGCTTTTTTTGCTTCTTTTTTCCTGAGATACCGGAAATATATTAAGCTTAACACAAGTCCCGAAAGTGCCGATACGGGAACCGCTATACTTATGAGCGCCATTGAAGTGTTGGGCATTCGGCTTAAAACGTATGAAAGGGGTATTCTCACTAAGAATGATGAGAGAAGACCCTGCACCATTACGAATCCTGTTTTTCCGATACCGTTGAAGTATCCAAGCAGGCAGAAGGCCACCGATATGATAAGGTACTCGAATGAACATCCGCGCAGATACTCTGCCGTTGCGTCTATAACGGCCTGGTCGTCGGCAAAGATAGATGCCAGATTTCCTCCAAAGAAGAATGTGGCAAGGAACATCACAACGCCGAAACAGAAAGATATTTTCTGGGCTATGAACAGGGACTGGACTGCACGCTTGGGATTTCCTGCACCTATATTCTGGGCTACAAAGGCCGAGAGGGCGGACATAAATGCCATGGGCACAATGGAGAGGAATACGTATATTTTTTCAGATATTCCAACACTTGCAGAGGCTGTAAGTCCCAGGGAATTTATTATGCTTGTTATTATAAGAAACGATATGCCTACCAGAAAATCCTGGAGTGCTATGGGAGCGCCTATCTTAACTATTGAATTGATGGTGCCCGGAAGCTTAAAGCTTTTTTTGGTAAGAGAAAAGGGCATATCTATACGTCTTATATAAAATGCCGAAAACACTACGCTGACAGCCTGAGCAAGGACTGTGGCATAGGCCGCTCCTGAGGCGCCCATATGGAAAACACCTACAAATATAAGGTCACATACTATGTTTACAACGCAGGCTATGGAAACAAATATAAACGGTGAGCGTGAATTTCCTATTCCCCTGAAAACACCGCTTATGGCATTATAGGCAGTTATGAAAACCATACCCGCTGAACATATCCTTATGTAGCTTACGGCTTCATCTATGGCAGCGGAAGGTACATTCATTATAAGGGCTGCCTTTTCGGCAAAGGCTATCATAACTATTGTAAGAAATGCTGCTACGAATATAAACAGCTTTATCTGGCCGGCCACAATGCCTCCTGCCCGCTCTTTATCACCGGCACCGATGGACTGTCCCAGCAGGACGGTTACACCCATTGTAAGACCGGTAACTATTACCGTTGCGGTCTGCATTACCTGGCTTCCGGTGGAAACGGCTGAAACGCTGGCGGTCTCCGAAAACTTGCCGACAACAGCCAGGTCCACACCTCCGTAGAGTGCCTGCAAAATCAAAGACAGCATTAACGGAAGTGAAAATTTGATAAGAGGCGGCAGTATGCGGCCTTCAAGAATTGTATCCTGTTGCATTAATATCCTCCTTTTTACCATAAAAAAAACGCCAGCAAGTAAACATACACTTGTTGACGATAATGTATCAAACGAAGCATCCGCGATGCACATTCAGTCTAACATCTAAGGCCGGCCGTGTCAACAGTATAAATCAAATTTTAATCTATGCGGTTCTTTGGGATATAATGCCCCATATACGGGAATTTATAAAAAGGACGCCCTCCAAGTTTAGCGGAGAGCGTCCATATTTTTATTTGTTACTTTTTGCAGTTGAGTTTATATAAATATTCATATGTGCTTATGGCTTTCATAACATCGGTGCTTCCGCTGACATTTACTCTGCCTACAGCACTTCCCATATATGAAGGCAGCATATCCCATATCCATATAAACTGCACCGCCGCACCGTTTTTATTTAGGGTGTCAATGGTGCTTTGATTAAACTGTCCGCGGGGATATACATAGCATCTTTCGTGATTTCCCAGACGGGCGTTTATGGTATTCCAGGCGGCATTGAAATCCGATTTGAGTATATCTGTCGACTCAAAACCGGTTACGGGAAGATGATTTTTTCCGTGGAGCCCCACTTTCATAAGTCCTGAGGCCTCCATTTCGGAAAGCTGCTTCCAGCCAAGGAACATATTCCCTTTGTTTTCCGTAGGTTCTTCAAAGGTGTAGTCGGTTATTATATATACTTCGGCTTTCACGTTGTATTTTTTCAGTATGGGAAAGGCCAGGTCATATACGGACGAATATCCGTCGTCAAACTGGATTATAACGGGTTTTTCGGGTATAAGGCCTATGACTTTATCCTTTTTAATCAGGTCTGACGAATAGATTGGAGTATATCCGTTATCCAGAAGGGTCTTTATATCCTTTTCAAATTTTTCGGCGGTTACGGTCCAGTCGGCTGACTGGGAAGGGTCCGTTGTAAGACGGTGGTATGTCAGCACGGGACAGTATATTCCTCCGGTTATATCCTTTGATGATGCATAGGAAGAAAATAAGGGCGTGAGGCACATAAGTGATATAATGAAAAGCGTTATCAGTCGTTTATAAACTTTTTTCATATTAACACCTCCCTATACCTAATATAATACTTTAAAATTATTGTGTCCACACTCTGCCGAAAAAGTATAAAATTGTTAACTAATTCGTTAGAATTTATAAAGATTTATATTGCAATAATAAAAGTAACGTATTTTACGGAAAGGAGATGCTGTATGGAAAATAGATTTGAATATGATGAAGTTATACATGAAGTTAAGGATAAGGGCGGAGCCTATGTAATTTTTCCCTGGAATATAAAAGAACTATTCGGAAAGGGCAGAGTAAAAGTAAATGTCTCCTTTGACGGCATACCCTATAGAGGAAGCATAGTAAATATGGGAGTCAGAGATGATGAAGGAAATATATGCTATATAATCGGCGTTTTAAAATCCATAAGAGAAAAACTCAAAAAAGGAGAAGGTGACAAGGTGCATATAGTTATAGAGGTTATAAATGATACAGCTTTAAAATAATAAAGGACATCAGTTTATCTGATGTCCTTTTAAATGCTTTTATTAAGCTCCGAATACAGTATTGTAAACACTGATGAATCCGGAAACTGTAACTACAACAAGAAGAATTGGTGTAATATATTTTATACAGCCTATCCAAAGCTTTTTGATTTTGAATCCGCGGCTGCCCTGCTCTATTTCATCAGCAAGTTTTGTTATATCAAACTTCCAGCCAACGAAGATACACATAAGGATTCCTCCGATGGGAAGAAGGAAGTTATCTGTGATAACGCCAACAAAATCAAATACTGAATAGTTAAGTATTGTTATGTCGCCAAGTACGCCGAATGAAAGAGCGCTTGGAATACCAAGAAGGAATTCTACAATACCTACTGCTATAACAGACTTCTTTCTGTCCCAGCCCCAAGAGTCGATAGTAAAGGCTACTACTACTTCAAGAAGGGCAATGGCACTTGTTATTGCCGCAAAGAAAACAAGAATGAAGAATGCTATGGCAAATACAGGTCCGCCTATCATTGAATCGAAAACTTTAGGAAGTGTTCCAAAAATAAGGCCGGGTCCCTGTCCGGGCTCAAGACCAAATACAAATACTGCGGGGAAGATAGCAACACCTGCAAGAAGCGCAAGGGCTGTATCCATTCCGGCTACGATACCGCAGCTCTTTTCAATATTTTCATTTTTTGAAAGGTAGCTGCCGTAGGTTATCGTTATACCCATACAAAGGCTCAATGAATAGAATACCTGTCCGAGGGCAGCGTTAATACTTGAAAGAGTAAATCCACCCTTAGGCTCAAATATAAATCTTAAGCCTTCAGAAGCTCCGTCGAGAGTAATTGAACGAATAACTACAATAATAAGAAGAACAAAAAGAGCAGGCATCATAAACTTGCTGGCTTTTTCTATTCCGCTTACGCCCATATAGCAGATTGCTATAGTCATTATCATAAATATAAGATGCCAAATTACAGTCTCAGGACTGGCGATAAATGTTTCAAATGACTCGGGAGCTGAGAATGTTGTTGCATAACTGATGATATATTTGATTATCCATCCGCCGATAACGCTGTAGTAGCTGAGAATGATGAATGGTGCAAGGACACCAAATATACCTACGATTTTTGCTTTGGGATGAACTATTTTATAACTCTGAACGGGGTCTCTTCCTGTATAACGTCCGAGGCTCATTTCAAGCATCATAACAGGTATACCTAAAATGAGTACGAAAATCAGATAGGTTATAAGAAATGTAAAACCACCGTTACGCCCCATTAAGTACGGGAATTTCCACAGGTTTCCCAGGCCTATGGCAGAGCCCGCAGCGGCGAGGAGAAAGCCTATACGGCTTGCCCATTGCTTCTGACTCATAATAAAAATCCTCCTATATACCAATTCTTTTGTTATCGTTGTATTATAGCATATTTTGTCCTAAAATCCAATGATTATTGGGTCTATGGAAGTATTTTATTGTTTATATAGAATTAAACATCAGTATAGGATAAAAATTGGTATGCTTTGTATAAAAATATGTACAATCCTGTTTTAGTATTATGGCAAATGTTTTAATAGTTTTTAGCACTGAAGCGTATTATTTTAACTTGACAGTTAACAAATATAATATTATGTACAGAGTCTGTTTGTGATAAAATAGATAGAAATCAAAAATAAAAGAGGTAAAAATATGGATTTTAAAGAAATAATGATGAAAAATACAGGATACTGTTCAATGCATACAGATATGCCCGGGGACCTTCAGCAGAAAGCCAAGGAGCTCTGCTGGGAATATAACCAGACAAGACCTTCAGAGCAGGAAAAAAGAAGCACAATACTTAAGGAGCTGTTAGGCACCTGCCATCCGCTTACATTTATTGAACCTTCATTCAGATGTGACTACGGGTTTAATATCCACACAAATGGGCTTGCGGTAATAAACTATAACTGCGTAATACTGGATACATCTCCTGTATACATAGGGGCAAATGCATTTATCGCTCCGGGAGTATGTATTGCCTGCTCGGGACATGCCATACTGTCTGAGCAGAGGGCTCAGGGCATAGGCACCTCAAAGCCCATAACAATAGAAGATGACGTATGGATTGGGGCAAACTCAACCGTATGCGGAGGAGTAACCATAGGAAAGGGAAGTATAATAGGCGCAGGCAGTGTAGTAAATAAAGATATACCGTCCGGAGTTATTGCGGCGGGAAATCCCTGCAGGGTCATAAGAAAAATAACAGAAAAAGACCGAATTGAACATCTTGGAGAAATGAAATAAATTTTGAATAACAAAAAAGACCTGATAACTTTCAGGTCTTTTTAAAATATTTATTTTTTATATTCCAGAATGTCACCGGGCTGGCAGTCAAGGGCTTCGCAAATGGATTCCAATGTGGAAAATCTTATGGCCTTTGCCTTTCCGGTCTTTAGTATTGATAAATTAGCCATGGTTATGCCGACTTTTTCCGATAATTCGGTAAGGCTCATTTTTCTTTTTGCAAGCATTACGTCCATATTTATTATAATTGCCATATACTCACCTCATATCGTTAAATCACTTTCGGCCTTAATATCCACGGCTTCCTGAAGGAGCCTTTGAAGCACTGCGGCAAAGACTGCTATAACGGCTGAAACAAATATGGGAACAAGGCCCATAAGTATTGCGCCCGGGGCATCGTCCTTATCCGCAAGCAGAAATATAAAAGGCATTATCAATACATACAGTCCGCTTATTGAAAAGGCACAGAGTTTTATTTTACTGAGAGCAGTTACGGACGGCTGGGTGAAAGCCCTGCTGCTGTCTATATAATTCAAAAGTTTAAATGCCATATATAAAGCGGTATAAAATGGTATAGTTGTAATGTATATGCCCGTAAGTATTGGGTATATTGAATTGGCGTAGGCCGGACTTACAGGGTTCTTTATAAGGAAGAAAAACATCAGCAGACATATTATAAAAATAACAGCTGCCACTAACAAAATAGAAAGACGCAGAAAAAGGGTCGTTTTCCTTTTCATAGTACCACCTCATTATTTTTTTATTATATATTAGTACATTGTATATCGAAAATCAATAAAAAATTATCTATAAACAATATTAATAGATATAGTTTACCTGCAAATATGTCCAAAATGTAAACATAATATTATTTTTCTGTAAACTTTAGCACTCACCTATTGACAGTGCTAACAAAAAGAGTTATAACATAGTTGTTCCAAAAGAGAAGAGACCAAAAAGGTATCCCTCATAGGGGCATAGGATAAGCGTAATGATTGGAGGAATGACTTATGTTACCTAGTATTTTTGGTGAAAACTTATTTGATGATTTCTTTAACGATGATTTTGATATGATCCCCAGATTTGGCGGACGCAATCCCATATACGGAAAACATGCTAAAAACATTATGAAAACAGATATCAGGGAAACTGATAACACATATGAGATCGACGTTGACCTTCCCGGATTCAGCAAAAACGAAATTAATGTAGACCTGAAAAACGGCTATATGACTATCAGCGCTACAAAGGGAATCGATAAAAAAGAAGAAAACAAAAACGGAAAATATATCCGTCAGGAACGTTATGAAGGTTCCTGCAGCCGTTCATTCTATGTCGGAGATGTTAAACCTTCAGATGTATCTGCAAAATATGAAGACGGAATTTTGAGAATATCCCTTCCTAAGCTTGATAATAAACAGCTTCCCGGAAGTTCATCTATCAACATTATGTAAATAAGTTTTATAAAGCTGCCGCATCTGCGGCAGTTTTTTTATGCCCGTTTTAAGGATCATAATATAAGTCTTTTAAAAAGCCAGTAATTTTATGAAAATCTTAATAATTTCTTATATATTAATTGCTGAAAAGGATTAAGCCTTCTGCTATGCTATAGGTTGAAAAAGATAGGAAGGGGCTGGGGTGTTATGCAGTATAAAATACTTGTTGTTGATGACGAGAAAGAAATAGCCGACCTTGTAACTCTTTACTTAAAAAGTGAAGGATTTTTGGTTTTTGAGTTTTATAATGCCACGGATGCGCTTAAGTGCATAGAGAAAGAGGAGCTGGACCTGGCTGTATTAGACGTAATGCTTCCGGATATGAGCGGGTATGAGCTTTGCAGTAAAATAAGGGAAAAATATCAGTATCCCGTAATTATGCTTACGGCAAAGGGCGAAGAAATGGACAGGATAATGGGGCTTACTTTAGGAGCGGACGACTATATAACAAAGCCCTTTTTCCCCTTGGAGATGGTGGCAAGGGTTAAGGCACAGCTCAGGAGATATAAAAAGTATAACGGAAATACGGAAGAGGATAAGGACGTTATAACATATTCGGGCCTGGTGCTGAATCTTAAGACCCATGAATGTACGTTAAACGAAAAGCCTCTGGTGCTTACGCCTACGGAGTTTACAATCCTTCGTATTCTGTGCCAGAATAAAGGTAATATCGTAAGTGCGGAGGAACTTTTTCATCAGGTCTGGGGTGACCAATATTTCAATAAGAGCAATAATACGATAACGGTTCATATAAGGCATCTAAGAGAAAAAATGAACGATTCCTTTGAAAATCCGAAATATATAAAGACAGTATGGGGGTACGGATATAAAATTGAAAAATAACAGGTTTAAATATTTAAAACTTGCCGTTATATGCTTGGCGGCATTTATAATATGGAATTTTATGTGCTCCGTTGTGGATGATGTTTTTAACGGAGTGTTTATGGACTGGTTTACTGAAAACTATATGGTTGAGCGCTATACGACGGACTTTTACGGAAATAATGTTCTGATGTGGGAGCCGGCCTGGGGACAGATTAAGTCTCTGATTTTTAACACTACGGTTGTTGTGGTAGTTTTATCGGCGGGAATAATATATGTGGTTTCGTCGGTTAAGATAAAGACAAAAAATAAAGAAACCATTTCCGAAATAAGCGGTATGCTGCATGACTATATGACAGGGGATAAGGAGGCCACTGCGGTTTTTCCTAAGGAGTACGCGGAAATATCGGCACATATGGCTGAAATAAAGTCAACAATACAGCATCATGAGCAGGTGCTTAAGGAAGAAGCGGCACGAAAAAACGACCTTATAACATACCTTGCCCATGACTTAAAAACACCGCTTACGTCTGTCATTGGGTATATGAGCCTTTTGGACGAAATTGAGGATATGCCTAAGGAACAGCAGAAAAAGTATATACATATTACATTGGATAAGGCCAGACGCCTTGAAAGCCTTATAAATGAATTTTTTGATATAACCCGTTATAATCTACAGCATATTGAAGTAGAAAAGGAAACCATAGACCTTAAATATATGTTTGTGCAGATGACTGACGAATTTTATCCTGTGCTTAAGGCCCATGGCAATACGGCCGAGCTGAATATTGACGATGATATGACGATATATGGAGATTCAGACAAACTTGCCAGGGTATTTAACAACATACTTAAAAATGCCATAGCCTACAGTTATGCGGATACTCCCATAAAAATATGGGCAAAACAGACTGAAGAGGCAGTGGAAATATATATCAAAAATAAGGGCAAGACCATACCGAAACAAAAACTAGACTCTATTTTTGAGAAGTTTTTCAGACTTGATGAAGCCAGAAGGACAAACACCGGAGGTGCAGGCTTAGGCCTGGCCATTGCAAAGGAAATTGTCACCCTCCATGGCGGAGAAATATCGGCGGTAAGTGAAAATGAGGAAACAACTTTCTGTGTATCTCTGCCGCTGAAAAATTAACGGGCGTTAATATTTTCTTATGCTTTTCTTAAAGACAGGACAATTTAATATTAAAATACCGAAAGCCTGTGTTCGTTAGAATAAATAATGAGCACAGGCTTATTTACGTTTTAAAGAAAGGCAGACAGGGTATGCAGAATTACAGGATGAATAACAGATATGAAATGCAGAGGAGAAAAAAGAAAAGAAGAAGGAAGAGAATCCGTTTTATTAAAAATCTTTTCTTAGTCATTATCATTGCCGCTTTACTTATGTTTTTAGTTAAAGTATTCATACTGCAGGGAGGGGCAGAGAGTATTATACAGTTATCAGAGAACTACATCAGCAGTGAAGATGAAGACGTTGAAGAAAATATAGACTTAGACGGATTATACAGCCCCTATGCGGTACTGGTGGATTTGGACACGGGAAAGACCATAGGCGCCTGTAACGATACGGAAAAAATATATCCAGCATCCATGACAAAAATTATGACAGCCATAGTTGCCATTGAAAATACTACTGACCTTGAAAAGACCATAACAATGCCCTATGACATATACAGTGAGCTTTATGCCCAAAACGCTTCAATGGCAGGTTTTCAGCCTGGAGAAGAAGCAAAGATGATTGACCTGATATACGGAATGTTACTTCCTTCCGGAGCGGAGTGCTGTCTTGCGGCTGCAGGAGAGACGGCAGGGTCCGAAGAAGCCTTTGTGGATTTGATGAATGAAAAGGCAAAAGAGCTGGGAATGAACGATACGCATTTTAAAAATACCACAGGTCTCCATGACCCGGAGCATTATTCGACGGTGAGGGATATTTCCGTACTTTTAAAATACGCCCTTGAAAACGAAACATTCAGACAGGCTTTTACAAGCAGCCGATACAGTACGGGCTCCACAAAACAGCATCCGGACGGATTTACTTTTTACAGTACGGTGCTTTCGAATTTGGACGGAAGCGAGATAGAAAACGGCGCTGTACTGGGAGGAAAGAGCGGCTATACCGAAGAAGCAGGATTATGTCTTGCAAGCCTTGGGGAGGTAAACGGAAAGGAATATATACTTGTTACGGCAGGAGCCCCGGGAGACCACCAGACTGAGCAGTATCATATCCTTGACGCGGTAGATGTCTATAACCGTATCGGAAAGGATTTTTAAAACTTACGCATATAAAAAGTCCGGACAGGCTGTATAAAACCCGTCCGGACCTATATAATGGAGTATTTGAAAATTCTTTTATTTATTTATAACACTCTGCCAGGGAGCCAGGCTGTCAGCAAAGAATGCACCCAGACCCAGATAGAGATTATAGAGGTCTGATTTTGAGGTGATTTCCAGGGGGCTGTGCATTGATAAGAGAGGACAGCCTATATCAACAACATCCGCTCCCCATCTTGCCATACACTTTGCTACGGTTGTTCCGCCGCCGGCATCACATACGCCCATTTCTCCGCACTGCCATTTGATGTTGTTTTTATCAAATATATTTGCAAGCTTTGTCATAAGTCTTGTATCGGCGGAGTTATTTCCTTTTTTTCCGCCTCGGCCCGTATATCTTACAAGGGCAAGGCCCTTTCCGAGGACGGCTGTATTCTGGCTTTCCGTAGCTTCGGGATACAGAGGGTCATGGCCACATATGGTGTCTGCCGCAAGACATTCGGATGCCGCAAATACCCTGTATAAATTGGTGTTCTGCTTTTCTGCCAGGTCATAAAGCATTTCAAGGAATGCGTTTGAATAAAGACCGGCTCCGTTTTCTGAGCCGACTTCTTCCTGGTCGCAGAGCATTACCATACTTGTGTATTCGGGTACTTCTTCCAAATCCATAAGAGCCCTTACGGCACTGAAAACACATACCCTGTCGTCCTGGCCGTAGGAAGCCGTAAATGACCTGTCAAGACCGGCGTCAGATGCTTTCCAGGCAGGAACTGCTTCAAACTCCGAAATTCTGAGGTCGGCTGAAGTTATATTGAAATTATCCTTCAGCAGTTTATCGGTCTTTTCTTCACTGGATACATCTTTTTCAGCCGTACCGCAGAGCAGTTTAAGCTGTTCGCCGCTTATGATTAAGTCTCCGCCCTTTGACATCTGGGCTTCGGCCAGGTGGGGGAGAAGGTCGGTGATTACAAACTTTGTATCTCCTTCGTTTTCGCCTATGACAATGTTTCGGATATTTCCATTGCTGTCGCATACTCTGCCGTGCAGTGCCAGAGGAACACAGGTCCACTGGTACTTTTTTATTCCGCCGTAATAGTGGGTCCTTAAATATATCATACCGTCATCTTCCTGTACCGGTACGGGCTTAAGGTCAAGCCTTGGAGAGTCCGTATGGGCAGATACTATCTTTGTGCCTTCGTTTACGGGACGTTTTCCGATGACTGCCATAACAAGGCCCTTGCCCTTTATGTTCTGTATAAGTCTGTCACCGGGGACAAAATCACGCTGCGTATGGCAGTAAGCCTCGGGGTAGGGTATGAATCCCTTTTCAAGGGCCGCCGCCCATACCTCCTCCACGACCTCAAATTCTGTTTTTCCTTTATCAAGGAACTGTCTGTACTGTTCAGAAAATCTTTCCATCATAATTTATCCTGCTCCATTTCAATATGTATTTCTTTTTTCATACCTTCGGCAGGCTCTATGCCAAGCAGACGGCATACAAAGGGAGCTATTTCAAGGTTGCTTACGGTATGGTCTGTAAAATCGCCTTTTTTAACCTTATCGGATACTATGTATAAGGGAACGGTTCTCTGAATATCGGCATTTCCGCCGTGTATGCCAAGTTCGTCTATGGCGTGGTCGGCAGTTACTATGACATCGTATCCGTCTTCAACCCATCTGTCCAGATAATAGGCAACGTGCTGGAGACTGTGGTCAGCCGCATCCTGATATTCCTTTGACTCACAGCCGAAACGGTGTCCCACAGTATCACTTACCATGGGGTGTATCAGAAGAAAATCAGGTTTATAATACTTTCTCAAATGGTCGCCGTCGGAGTAGAGATGGCTGTCGGGATAGTCAAAATCCGTATAAAATATGCCGTTGTCTATATATCCGCCTTCATTATGCTGGATACGGTGTTCATAGATATTAAAGGGGCAGGTGGCGTTATAGAGCTCGGATATCCATAAAAATGCGGCTGCCGCTGTGCCAAGTCCGTTTTCCTTGCAGAGCGAAAACAGGTTTTTGCATCTGCTTGGTCTGCTGACGGCGTTTGATACGACTCCGTGCTTATATACCGGAAGACCTGTCATAAGAGTTTCGTACATCGGCCTTGATGCACTGGGAAGCTCTCCTCTGATTTTATATTTTGCCGCGAGATTATGCTCCGTCAGATGTTCCAGATATCCTCCTCTTTTTGTCGCTGTATCAAAACCCAGCGCGTCTACCATAACAAATATTACCTTACCCATAATGCCACCTTATTTCCTTTCAAAATTTATTCTGCTGTTTTTAAATCCTTGGCAAAGAAGTTCCAAGTAATAGAAGCATTTGCTTCAAATCCTGTGAGCTCGCTGTTCATTGCAACTCTCTTATATGGATAGTCGAATCCAATCATAGGTGTATCGTTTGCGATTATTGTGAGTGCCTGCTGCATAAGCTCAGTACGTTCTTTCATATCAATTGATGCTACTTCAGCTTCAAGAAGGGCGTCTACTTCAGGGTTGCTGTAGCAAGATGTATTTCCGCCGCCTTCAGCGATGTTTGATGAGTGGAAGAGAGGATAGAGCTGTCCTGATACATCGGGATAGTCTGCTGTCCATCTTACAATGGCAAGGTCATAATCCCTTGTTGAACCAAACTGGATATTTGACATTTCGTCACCGCTCTTTGTTTCGATAGTAACATCTATGCCTATCTGGCTTAATGCTGACTGTACATAAACTGCTATTGAGTTATAGATTGAATCCTGGTTAATATAGAGACTGCATTCAAATCCGTCGGGATATGCTGACTGTGCAAGATATTCCTTTGCTTTTTCAATATCATTCTTTTCATCTACAGCTGTTTCTGCATAGGCTGTCCAAGATTCTGACTCTGAACCGTAAAGGGCTGATGAGAAGGGCATACCGTTTTTAGCGTAGCTGCCGTTTTCTGTAAGAACACCTTCGTATAATGAGTCCTTATCAAGGGCATATGCCACTGCTTTACGTACATTTACATCTGAGAAAGGTCCGCTCTGGCAGTTCATAGCCATCCAGAGTACTGTCCATCCGTCAACTTCTGTTACGCTCATATTTTCTGCTTCACGGATAGTATCAAGCATTTCTGTCGGAGGGTCGAACATATAGTCAGCCTGTCCTGATGCAAGGGTTGTTGCCTGTGTATTTGCGTCTGTGATAATCTTGAAGTCGATGTTTTTGAACTGGGGAACGTTTTCTTTATCCCAGTAGTTTTCATTGTATGTAAGTTTGATTTCGCTGCCTGTTGTCCAGCTGTCAAGAACGTAGGGGCCTGTGCCGATAACGCCTACTCCGGGCTGTCCGAACTGTTCAGCGTTTGCTTCATAGTATTCTTTACTGATGATGTGGCCTGCTGTTGTGGCAAATGCATACTGCCATGCTGCGTCGGGCTCTGTTAAGTGAACTGTTATTTCCCAGTCGCCTGTCTGCTCGATTGAATCAACATTTGCATACATCCATGCAAGATATGATGCAACGTCTTCGTCCATATGTCTGTTTAATGAGAAAAGTACGTCCTCCATTGTCATGGGTGAACCGTCTGAGAAACATACGTCATCTCTTATCTGATATACATAAGTTGTTGAATCAACTGCTTCCCATGATGAACAGAGCTGGGGCTGAAGCTGTCCTGAGTAGTCAAAGTAAAGCAGTCCCTGTGTTATCTGGTTTACTACCTGATTTGTAAGGTTGTCGTAGGAATATGCAGGGTCAAGAGATACGATTTCGTCTGCAAGGACGATGTTGAGAGTGTCTCTGTCTGCAATGCTGCTTACTGTCTGGGTGTCTGTACTTTCTGCTGTCTGAGTGGAAGCGTTTCCTCCGCATCCTGCCGTCATAACAACACAAGCTGCCATGATCAGGCTAAAAATCTTCTTTTTCATTGTAAACTCCTTTCATTCTCTTAAAAAGTTTCCACAAGATGGCACGCCGCCATGTGGCCGTTTCCTGATATTGTTGTCTTAGGTTCATATTTATTGCAAAGCCCGTCCTTGTATTTAACACATCTGGGCCAGAAACGGCATCCGTCAGGGATGTTCAAAGCGTTTGGAAGTTCTCCTTTTAGGTTTATTTCGCGGGATTTCTCCCAGGGGGTCTCTCTGGGTCTTGACGCCAGGAGCGCTTTGGTGTACTGATGCTTGGGGTCGGAAAAAATGTCTTTTTTATCTCCGCTTTCCACTGCTTTTCCAAGGTACATCACATATACTCTGTCGCTTATATGCTCGACAACGGAAAGGTCGTGGGAGATAAACAATACAGCCATATTTTCCTTTTTCTGAATCTCTGAAAGTATATTCAATATCTGAGCCTGTACCGATACGTCAAGGGCTGATACTGGCTCGTCCGCTATAAGCAGTTTCGGTTTTACTATGAGTGCTCTGGCTATGGCCAGTCTCTGTAACTGTCCGCCCGAAAGCTCATCGGGATAGTGGTCCAGAAGCTCCGCGTCCATCTTTATGTATTCAAGAAGGGTATCAAGTCGTTCCTGAAGCTCTGCACCCTTTATGCCGTAAAAATTACCTACTTCCCTGAGGCCTTCTCCTATGGTCTGTTTGGGCTGGAAGGCGGCATAGGGGTTCTGAAATACCATCTGCATAATTCTGCGCACGGGTCTCAGCTGTTTTCGGTCGTAATCGGATATTTTTTCGCCGTTAAAAAATATTTCGCCTTCGGTTATCTTTTCTATGCCTATGATGCAGCGGGAGAGGGTGGACTTTCCGCATCCGCTCTCGCCGACTATGCTGACCAGCTCACCGCTTTTTATGGTGAGGTCAACACCGTCAAGGGCCTTTACACAGCCTTTTTTACCGATGAAGTATTTTTTTACACCCTTTACTTCAAGAAGAATGTTGTTTCTGTCATTTTTCTTATCTGTCTCATCTTTCATCTGATATCACCTCGTTAAGCGGGTAACTGCATTTATACCAATGGTTTTCTTCTCCCTTTACAGGAGGCTCGGCAGTCCTGCAGGACTCTTTTGCATAGGCACACCTGTCGCAGAAGGCACAGCCTTTTATTTCCTGATTAAGTCTGGGAGGAGTACCCGGGATTGTTTCAAGTTCCTCTCTGTCAGCTCCCTTTTTGGGAATACCCCTTATAAGAGCCCTTGTATAGGGATGTGAAGGATTTCTGAATATTTCTTCAACGGTACCGCTTTCGATTATCTGGCCTGCGTACATTACGCATACCCTGTCGCATATCTCGGCTACAACACCGAAGTTATGGGTTATTATCATAACGATCATATCCAGTTCGGAATTAAGCTTTTTAAGTATGTTAAGTATCTGAGCCTGCATTGTCACGTCCAGAGCCGTTGTGGGCTCATCGGCAATGAGAAGCCTTGGACTGCAGGAAATCATCATTGCTATGGCAGCCCTCTGAAGCATACCGCCGCTGAATTCGTGGGGATACTGTCTGCTTCTTTCCTCTCCGGGGAAAATGCCAACCATCTCCATCAGCTGTACTGCCTGTGAATGGGCTTCCTGCTTTGAGATTTTTTTGTGGAATCTCAGCATTTCCTCTATCTGCTCGCCTACGGTGTAGAGCGGGTCAAAGGCAGCCATGGGATTCTGGGATACCATTGCTATGTCGATTCCTCTTAATGCCGCCATTTCCTTCGGAGGCAGTTCAAGCAGGGATTTTGTCTCGCCTTTTGTGCCGTATTCTATGTTTCCTCTGTAAAAGGTCTTTTTTTCGTCATTCAGTCTCAGTATGGATTTGGCGGTCATGGATTTTCCGCATCCGCTTTCACCGACTATACCGAGTATTTCCTTTTCATATATGTCAAAACTGACGCCCCTGACAGCGTGGTATAATCCCCTGGCGGAGATTATGTCCGCATACAGGTCCTTTACGGTCAGAAGTTTATTTTTACCGCCCATTATTTTGCCTCCTTTGGTATAATGCCTCTTTTAACCAGTTTTCTGTAGGAAGGCAGTTTACGTTCTGTAGGATTCAGATATTTTCTTATTTCTTCAACAAATACGTTTATTGCAACTACGGTTATTATTATGACTATTCCGGGAGCTAAGGCCTGGAGAGGTTTTGTAAGAAGATATACTCTTCCGTCCTCAAGCATTGCGCCCCAGTCTGACTGCGGTGCTTCTACACCAAGGCCGAGGAAGCTCATGGCCGCCAGGTCAAGAATGGCATTTCCGATGTCCAGTGTGACCTGGATAAGTATTGTAGGCATACAGTTGGGAAGTATATGTCCGAAAAGTATCTTCCCGGTGCCGTATCCCATGGCTTCTGCCGCTTCCACATAAGTACGGCTTTTCTGGGTGAGCACCACTGAGCGGGTGGTCCTTGCCAGCATAGGTACATATATTATTCCGAGGGCAACAACTACCTTTGAAAAGCCCCTTCCGAATATGGCTATGAGAACAAAAGCCAGAAGCAGGGGAGGGAAAGAAATAATTATGTTTGTTGCCATCATCAGAGCTTTATCGGCCTTTCCGCCATAGTATCCGGCAAAAAGTCCAAGGGGGATGCCTATAACCATTGATATGGCAACTACGGCAAATGCTCCGCTTAATGTAAGCCTTCCTCCGAAAAGTATTCTTGAGAAAATATCCCTTCCGGTCTTATCGGTGCCAAGCAGATGTTCCGCCGAAGGTGAAGCAAGTACGTTTTTAAGATCCAGCATTTCAGGATCCCAGGGAGCTATGTACTGCGCAAAGATTGTTGTAAAAAGTATGATAAGCAGTACGGCCAGTGAGATTATAAAGGGAACGGTCCAGATGGTGCCTTCGCTTTTTCGTTTGGATTTCATATTTTTCACTGCCTCCCTTACTGTTTTGTTCTTATTCTTGGATCTATGATCCTGCAGAGTATGTCGGCAACAGCCGATGTTATCATAAATATCAGTACAAGCATCATTATTATGGCCTGTACTACGGGGTAGTCACTGGCGTTTATGCTGTCTATCAGAAGTGAGCCTACGCCCGAAAGTGAAAATACGCTTTCTACCAGAACGGCTCCGACTACCATGGCGCCTATCTGTATGCTGAGTATGGATATTACGGGGATAATGGCGTTTTTAAGACCATGTTTCCATACCTGTGTTCCAAGGGGCATACCCTTTGCTCTAAGATTCATCATATAGGGTGACTTTAACTGCTCTATCATTCCCTGTCTTGTGACCTTAAGGGTTATGGTCATCTTTGAACAGGCTAAGGCTATGCAGGGGGCCGCCATTCTTTCGATATATCCTCCGATGCCTTCATAGCCTCCCGCTATGGGGTATGAAGGATTTATGGATACTATGATGACAAGAAGCACGATACTGAACAAAAAGGGCGGTACAGCCGCAAGCACAAGGGATAATACCGAAACCGTTCTGTCAAAGGGGCTGTCGTTTTTTACCGCACAGGCAACTCCTAAGGGTATTGACACTATCAGTGATATAACGGAAGCGCCTATAACAAGTCCTGCGGTTATGGGAGCTCGGGCTGCTATGGTTTCCAAAACGGGAGTCTGGAATTTATAGCTTGTTCCCCAGTCGCCATGAAGTATGCCGCTTATCCATATAAGGTACTGTTTCCATACGGGTTCGTTAAGATGGAACTTTTCCCTGGCATTTTCTATTATTTCAGGGGTGCTTCCCTTTCCTCCTATTATTACTGATATGGGGTCCGTAGGTGAAAACCAGTGGATCATAAAAAATATCAATACGCTGACTGCCAGAAATATGCAGACATATTCAGCTAACTTTTTGAGCCATATCTTTGTCATAAAGTGATCCGCCTTTCTCTGTTCTTTTTTATAATCAGAGGATAAACAAAAATCGACTTTGTTTCTAGCGCAGTTTGGTAAACAGATTGTAAAATGTTTGCAAAATCTTGGGTTTTCGCTTGTGTTTTATTGGAGTTTGTGATAGGTTGGAATTGTAAATACAGCTGCAAAAAATAGTAATGAAAGGAAAAATTATGATATTACATGAAAGACATAAAAAAATACTGGACCAGCTTTTCAGCGACGGCATAGTATATACGGCTGAGCTCAAGGACAAGTTCAATACTTCCTTTGAAACCATAAGAAAAGACCTGCAGTATCTTGAAAAGGAAGGTTTGCTGTCCCGTGTCCATGGAGGTGCCGTGCCCGTAAGCGAGCCCGGAAACAGTGCTTCGGCATTTCCGTCACTGCCTCTTCCTGTGGACTTTTTAAAGCGCATAAACAACAACAGGGAGCAAAAACAGCAGATAGCAAGAAAGGCCTGCAGTTTTATTAAAGAAAAATCATGCATTGCTCTTGATACCGGCACTACAGCCTATGAGCTGACGCTTCTGCTGCTGGAGAGGTTTGAAAGCCTTACTATAATTACAAATTCAATGATAAATGCGCTCATATTATCAAAAAATCCCAATTTTACCGTAATTGTCACAGGTGGAATCGTATCTCATAAAGAAAAGGCTTTGGTAACCAATCTTACCGACTCACTTCTGCATAACATAAACATAGACATAATGTTTTTAACTACCTGCGGAATTGACATAGATACGGGCATAGCTGAGCAGTCGCTGGACGAAATAGCCATACATAAGGCCATGGCCAAGAGGTCAAAACAGCTCATACTTTTGGCTGACTCATCTAAGTTTTCAAGGTCGGCGCTGTTCCACGCCTACGGATTCGATGAGGTAAGTGCAATTATAACCGACAGCGGACTGAGCGGGGAAACGGCTGATAAATACAGAGAAAAGGGAGTACCCATAATAATCGCGTGATTTGCAGGAAACAGAATTTAAAAAATGAAGTTAATACGGAAAATAAAAAAACAGCTGAAGTACTTAACAGTACCACAGCTGTTTTTTATTAACGTCCCCGAGAGGATTCGAACCTCCGGCCTACCGCTTAGGAGGCGGTCGCTCTATCCTGCTGAGCTACGAGGACATAAAAATTTTAAATTTGAAATTTTCTACAGATATAAGACCCGAGATTTTGAGAAAACTAAAAACAAAGCTTTAGTTAACATTAAATATAATATTTCTTTTTTATGTTTTAGTCAAGATGTTTGCACTAAAATAGTTCGACAACTTGATTTCACAGGTAATTTGTGTTAGAGTTGAGAGTATATTTTAAGGCATCACAGGAGGAAAATTATGTGTGGTTTTGTCGGATTTACCGGACAGCTGGCACAGGGAGAATCGGTTCTTAAAAATATGATGGACGCGATTATCCATAGAGGACCAGACAGTGCGGGAACTCATATAGATGAAAATATTTCACTGGGATTCAGAAGACTTAGTATCATAGATTTGGATTCCGGAACCCAGCCCATGTATAATGAAACAGGAGATATCGTTATAGTTTTTAACGGAGAGATATACAACTATCAAGAGCTCAGAGAGGAACTTATCAATAAAGGCCATGTTTTCAGTAACAATGCCGATACAGAAGTACTTATCCACGGATATGAGGAATACGGTGAGGACCTTCTCAAGCGTCTGAGAGGAATGTTTGCATTTGTAATATGGGACAGCAAAAAGAAAAAGCTTTTCGGAGCAAGAGACTTTTTCGGAATAAAGCCTTTTTATTATGCTGTAGTTGACGGACAGCTGGTATTTGCTTCCGAGATAAAGAGTATACTTATGTATACTCCCTATAAAAAGGAAATGAATAAAGATGCCCTTGAAAACTATCTTACATTCCAGTACTCAGTACTTCCCGAGACATTTTTCAAGGGAATATATAAGCTTATGCCTTCTCACAGCATAACATTTGAAAACGGCAAAGTAGATATCAAACGCTACTGGGAGCCTGTTTTCGAGCCCGATGAAAATACAGGACTTAATGAGCTGGTGGACAAGATTGACAATGCTATGCAGGATTCAATCAAAAAGCATAAAATAAGCGACGTTGAGGTAGGCTCATTCCTTTCAAGCGGTGTTGACTCAAGCTATGTGGCAGCATGCTTTAAGGGAGACAAAACATTCACAGTCGGCTTTGACTATGAAAAATACAATGAGATAGACTATGCTAAGGCTCTTTCGGAAAAGATAGAGATAGATAACTACAGCAAGCTCATATCCACAGACGAATACTGGAACATACTTCCTACAGTGCAGTATCACATGGACGAGCCCTTGGCTGACCCTTCTGCGGTAGCGCTTTACTTTGTAAGCAAAACTGCGGCAGAACATGTTAAGGTTTCCCTTTCAGGAGAGGGCGCAGACGAATTTTTCGGAGGATATAACATCTACCGCGAGCCTTTTTCTTTAAGACCTTTAACAAGACTTCCAAAGCCCTTGAGAAAATTTATGGGAGCCGTGGCGTCAGCAGTACCCTTTAAAATCAAAGGAAAGAACTATATCATAAGAGGAAGCAAGGACGTAGAGGAAAGATTTATCGGAAATGCCTTCCTTTTCAATGAGAAGGACAGGGAGAAGATACTTAAAAATCCTTCAGGAAGATACAACCATATGGAACTTACAAAGCCTTACTACGATAAGGTTAAACACCTCGATGATACTACAAAGATGCAGTACATTGACATACATTTCTGGCTCATAGGGGATATACTCCTTAAGGCCGACAAAATGAGTATGGCAAACTCCCTTGAGGTAAGAGTTCCTTTCCTGGATAAAGAAGTATTTGAAGTGGCAAGACACGTGCCTCTTAAATATAAAGTAACAAAAGAAAATACCAAGTATGCCATGAGACAGGCAGCCCACAGATACCTTCCCGATATGGTAGCTGAAAAGAAAAAGCTTGGTTTCCCTGTACCCATAAGAATATGGCTCAGAGACGAAAAATACTACAATGTTGTAAAGGAAGCCTTCACATCAAAGGCTGCTGAAGAATTCTTTAAGACCGATGAGATAGTAAAGCTTTTGGACGAGCATAAAAACGGAAAGAACGACAACAGCAGAAAAATATGGGCTATATATATGTTCCTTGTATGGCACAAGAAATTTTTTGAAGACGAATTAAAAGCAGCATAAAAAGAATCCACCCTTAATGGGTGGATTTTTTATTATGTATAAAATTTTCAGCTGTAGAGTACAACGGCGGCGTTTTCGGAAATACTTTCGCCTTCCTTTGGAAACTGGTTTGTAATAGTTTCACCCGTTCCAACAAGGGTATAATTTATACCTAGGCTTTCAAGGGCAGACGATGCCTCACTTACTGACATACCTGTAAGGAGGGGCATTGATATGTCATCGCTTTTTGCAGTTTCTCCCTCGGGTTCAATATTCATATATTCAAGTATCTTTTTTGCGGTATTTCCAAAACAGGGAGCCGCTGTAGTAACACCGTCGGCATATTCCTCGGGCTTGTCTATTACAACCAGTATTGCAGCCTTGGGGTCGTCGGCAGGAAAATATCCGATAAAAGTAATTGTATATCTGTCTGCCGAACGGTCTCCCTGTTCACCTGTGCCGGATTTTCCGGCTATTTTGTAACCTGCTACTTGGGCCTTTTTTCCTGTTCCTTCCTCAACTACGGCTTGGAGATATTCATTCATTATACCGCAGGTTTCCTGAGAAATGACAGTCCTGATGGCAGTAGGAGTATTTTCAAGTACGGTATAGCCGTTTTCGTCTATTACCTTACTGACAACGTAGGGCTTCATAATTTTTCCGCCGTTGGCTATGGAGCAGAAAGCCGTAAGAGCCTGGATAGGAGTACAGTTAAATGACTGCCCTATGGAACTTGTGGCAAGCTCCACGGGTCCAAGCTGGTCCGCGGTATACATAAGCGTTGATGCGCCTGTCTCAAAGGGCAGGTCCACTCCTGTTTTTGAGCCGAAGCCGAAATCCTTCTGATATTTATAGAAAAGCTCGGTACCTTCTGCCTGGGCTATTTCCATCATAACGGAGTTGCAGGAATTGGCTATGGAATCCTTGAGACTTTCGGCACCATGGCCGGTCCTCCTTATGCAGTGTATTCTTCTGTCGGCAACGTCCTTATATCCTTCGCAGTAAAAGGTACTGGATGTGGTTATGATATTTTCGTCTAGGGCGCCGCATACAAGCATTGGCTTAAATATGGAGCCGGGCTCAAATGTGCTGGAAATATTGAAATTATTCCAGGCGCTGTTAAGTATCTCTGCCTGCTTTTCACTGTCCAAGGACTGAAACTCGTTTTGGTCATAGTTTACGGGAACAGTGGGATTATTTGGGTCAAAGGTGTTGGAAGAGGCTGAAGCCAGTATTTTACCCGTATCAGGTTCCATTACCAAGATAGATGCCGTCTCACAGGGGAATTCCTCCATGGCTTCTTTAACTCCTTCTTCCGCTATTTTCTGTATATTGACGTCTATTGTGGATATGACCGAGCATCCGTTTTCCGGAGGATAATAAATTACCTCCGATGAGCCCTTTTCATACTGCCTTACGGTCCTGCCGTCCTTTCCCGTAAGATAGCTATTATATGAATTTTCTATGCCAAAACTGCTGTTTCCGTTTTCAAAACCTACTATATGGCAGGCAGAAACACCATAGGGATATACACGGCTTTCCTTCTGCTCCAGCCATACTCCAACCAGTTTCTTTTCTTCTATTTCTTTAGCCGTCTGCGCTGATATTTCCTTAAGTATAGGAAGATAATAGGTGTCATATTTAAGAGTCCCGTCGTCATTCTTTTCCATATATGAGTTAAGCTCGTCAATGGATATTCCTGTGATTTCAGACAGACAGGCAAAGGTGTTTTCTAAATCTTCATCTTCCGCTTCAGCCAGTATTCTCGGTTCAAGAATAACGTCATATACCGGCGTGCTTTCAGCAAGTATGTTTCCGTTGGCGTCGTATATGGTGCCCCTTTCGGAAGGTACAGTTTTGTCCACCATTGTTTGGGAAACCACCGCGGCTTCGTATTCTTTTCCGTATATTATTTTTATCCAGCCGATTTTTATTATGAGAAATATAAGTATGGCTGAAAACAGATAGCCAATCAGTTTTATCCTCTTTGACAATACAAACACTCCTTTCTTAATTATTACAAGTGTAGTATTTTAAATATTACATACGTAAGAAATAAAGTCAATATCAAAATTTTTAATTTGACAAATGGTTTAACAGGTTTATAATATTAATTATTACAAGTGTAGGAGATGATGACATGAGTGATATGCCCAAAATATCAGAGGCTGAATATGAAATAATGAAAGCCGTATGGAAACACGCGCCCATAAGTACCAATGAGGTGGTAAGTCTTTTTGAAGGCGGAGACTGGAGCCCCAAAACAGTCCAGACACTTCTTGCAAGACTTGTTAAAAAGGGCGTTCTCGGATACGAAAAAAAGGGAAGGGTGTTTGTGTATACGCCCCTCATTGACGAAAAGGAATACATAAAAGAGGAAAGCTCATCTTTTTTGAAAAAATTTTATGACGGAGCGCTTAATTCCATGGTGCTTAACTTTATCGACGGCGATAAACTGAGCCTCGAAGATATGGAGGAACTGACCAGAATACTTGAAAAAGGCAGGAGAGGATAAAGTAATGATGAATGATATTTTTATAAGCCTTTTGATAATTTCCTGTATGATGGCGGGGCTGGCTGTATTTAAGCATTTTTTCGGAAAGACCATGCCGGCATCATGGAAATACAGACTTGGATATCTGTTTTTTGTAATACTGCTGCTTCCTTTCATACCATGTGTATCAGTGAAGGAAAGCTCGTTTGAATCAGCGGTGCAGATTGGAGAAGCCGGAAGAAAAGCCGTTGAGGCCGTAAGCGGAAGCGGAGCCATAAACAGCTTTGCCGTTAATAAAACTGTGTATGGCCCATGGCTTTTTATATTTGCTCTGTGGGCGGCAGGGGCCGTAATTGTGCTGGCAGTATTTTTAATATCACTTTCCAGACTGTCAAAAATTTTAAAGGAATCAAAACCGGCATCAAAAAGAACTGCTACTATATTTGAAAAATGTAAAAATGAACTGGCCATAGACGGCAGAATCATTCTGAGAGTAGGAAACGTGAAGTCTCCACTGATATTTGGCATATTTAAAACCGCTGTCATAATACCTGAAGAAAATATGGCCGAAGAAGATATGCGCCATATATTTATGCACGAGCTTATCCACTATAAGAGAGGGGATATAGCCATAAATTATGCGGTATGTTTCTTTGAGATACTCTACTGGTTTAATCCTATGGTATGGATAGCATTCAAAGGCCTAAAGGCTGATATGGAGTCGGCCTGTGACGAAGCCGTTATGGAAAAGACCGGCGACAGCTACGGCTACGGAATGACCATAATAAGATTTGCGGGAAAGCGTGAATTCGCTTCTGCGGCGGAAATGGGAGGAACCAAAAAACAGATAGTAAAAAGGGTGAAGGCTGCGGCGCAGTTTAAGAAAGCTACGGCAAAACAGCGTGTAATAAGCGCTCTTACATTTGCGGTACTCACTGTAACGGTTATGGCATCACTTCCTGTGGTATCAGTCAATGCGGTTGAGAAAAACGCCGATATGACCGGCGAAACGGTTTATGAAGAGGATATGTCAGAGTATTTTGACGGAGTTAACGGCAGCTTTGTACTTTATGACCTTGGCAGTGACAGTTATACCATATATAACAGAGAATTAAGCGAGAAAAGGGTTTCCCCTGATTCAACATACAAAATAATAAGTGCCCTTTCTGCCCTTGAAAGCGGAATAATAAGCCCTGACGAAAATACCCTTCAGTGGAACGGTGAACAGCATTGCTTTGAAGCCTGGAATCAGGACCAGAATTTATCCTCAGCCATGCAGAATTCCGTAAACTGGTATTTTGACAGGCTGAATGAAAACAACCGTAAGAATTTAGAAAATACCTTTAATACCTTTGAATACGGAAACTGTGATTTGAGCGGCGGAAATGATTTCTGGATGGAATCCTCCCTTAAAATATCGCCCGTTGAACAGATAGATGTTTTAAAGGCTCTCTATCTTAACGAATACGGATTTGATGAAGATAATGTTCAGGCCGTAAAGGATTCAATGAAAATTACCGATGGCTTTTACGGAAAGACCGGCAGCGGTATGGTAAACGGAAAAGAGGTAAACGGCTGGTTTGTGGGCTTTGTTGAAAGCGAAGATAACGTATGGTTTTTCGCCCTTAATATGAATGACGAAAACGGCGCCAACGGAAGCACCGCCGCAGATGCCTCCATTGAAATATTAAATGACAGGGGTATAATAGATTATGAGATATAAGATGATTTTACTTCTGCTCATATCGGCTGTACTTTTTAGCGGATGCACGTCTTCCACAGAAGATGATGAGGAGACAGGAATAACTGTGGATAGTACAGATGAAAGCCTTGAAGGTCTGTGGACAGAATTCCATGAAAATATGCCCGACGACAGAAATATGGAGGACGATTTCAGAAATTCACGGTTTATATCGGAATTAAAAAATTATCTTTCAGGCAGTGAAGGGTTTGAAATATCCGAGCAGGGGCTCAGGGATAAGACAGGAATAAACGACATTTCCATAATTGAAAGGGAATGCGGAAACTGGAAGGCAAGGGTCATATTTTTGGGAGCTGACCTTTACAATAAGGCAGTGACCGATGTAAGTGTCAAAAATAAATATGTTTTTCTTCAGATGAGCAATGGAGAAGAAAATTACTTCAAAACGGTATATGACGGCGACTTTGTCTATCCACAGGATATGCTTCTTTTTGAAAACAACGGCAGATGTTTTGCGGTAATCATATCAAAATACTGTGCGGCCTATCCCGAAGGCGTGCTTTTTGCAGGGTATACGGTCAGCGAAGGGTCTATAGTTTCGGCTGATTTGTTTGATATGTATGAAATTGAAGGCGTATCCGTTTCGGAGAAAGACGGCGGAGTGCTTTTTGAAAGCAGTTATGAAGAAGGCACCAGCTTCGGAGATATATCAAGACTTAATGTCTATGCCGATAACGAGACAAACGGTATAACGCTGGTTTTAGGAGAAGACAATATCTATTTTGGATTTAATGGTGAAAAATATATAGCAGATAGGAGTGAATAAGTATGTTAAGGAAAAAAATCGCAGTTCTTATTGCGGCAGTAATGACGGCTCAGATGAGTGTGCCTGCCTTTGCTCTGGAATACAGTGATGTACCAAGAGACCACTGGGCATACAGCGAAATACAGAAAGCAGGAGAAATAGGATTTATGAGCGGTATGGGAGACGGTACATTCGGCCTTGGACAGAATGTTACACGAGCCCAGTTTGTTTCAATGCTTGTAAGAATGTTCGGCTGGAGCGCTTCCGAAGGCACGGGATTCAGCGATGTTGCGCCCGGAGACTGGTATTACAGTGATGTATTGACTGCCTCCGATATGGGAGTTTTAGACACAACAGAAACTTATTTCAGACCTAACGACAACATTACAAGGGAAGAAATGGCAGTAATGATTATAAAGGCCCTTGGATACGGCGAGCTTGCTGAGGAAATTGCCAATGACGGAGTGCCCTTCAGTGATGTTACGGAGAATAAGGGCTATATAAGCCTTGCCTATGAGTTTGGAATCATAAGCGGCAGGGGAGGTTCCATATTTGACCCTAACGGTACAGCTCTCAGAGAAGATGCGGCCGCTATGATGGTACGATGCTATGACAAATATAATTCCTATGTGGATTTTGTCCATGGGTTTTATGCATTTTCATCATACAGCCAGAAGGATATGGCCTCTAAGATGGATACGGTATCCTTTGGCTGGAGCAGAATGGAATATTCCGATGAAGACGGAGTTGTTGTAAATACTACGACACAGAATGACAACGAGTGGAATGTTCCTGAAGGCTACACTGACATAGTTGAATATCTCAAAGATAATAATGTAGAAACAAATCTTAATGTATATATGTCAGCATCTGAATCGGATGACGCCGAAACAATACTTTCCAGCGCCGAGAACAGGACAGCAGCCGTAAACGCCATAATTGAAGAACTTACGGTTGACTACAGACAGCTGGGATATAATCCTTACAGCGGCGTTACCATAGATTTTGAAAACCTTAGGGGAAGCGAAATGAGACAGAACTTCACCGCATTTTTAACGGAGCTCAATGAAGAACTGGACAGCATCGGAAAGAGCCTTTATGTGGCAGTACAGCCGCCTATGAGAAGCGGAGCATACTTTGACGGATATGATTTCAAAGCCATCGGTGAGGTCTGTGACAAAATAATAGTTATGGCCTATGACTACTACGCAAAAACCATAACTTCAGACGTAATGGAAAGCGGATTTACCACAACACCCGTAACACCCTTTGATGAAGTTTATTATGCCCTTAAGGTAATAACAGACGAAAATACAGGTGTGGCGGATAAGAGCAAGGTTGTCCTTGGACTGAGTATGTCAAATGTAGGATGGACTGTAGTTGACGGAGTAATAGTAAACAGCACAGGAAAAACATATACCTATGAAGAAATAGCGGATATGATAAATAACGGTGCCGAAGTCAAATACTCGGATAAATATAAAAATCCTTATATTGTATATGATGACGGAGAAGAAAAACAGATAATATGGTACGAAGATGAAACAAGCGTAAAAGATAAGATAAAGCTTGCGGAAATGTTCGGAATAGATGGCATTTCCATATGGAGAATAGGACTTATCCCCGAGGAGGGCGGAAACCTTGATATATGGAGCGGTATAACAAGTCTTACAAAATAAATAAGAAATATGTAGGTGCGCGGAACTTTTCCGCGCATTTATATTTTCGGGCTTATTAAGGTTAATATAAAAGCCGGTATATGTCTATGAGCCCGTTTTGTCCGGAACATTTTATAAGAGCGCTTTTCATCTCGTCGGGAGTTATGTCAGGATATTTTTCCGCAAGAAGGGCGGCAGCTCCCGATACCATAGGGGTCGCCATGGACGTACCGCTCATTTTGATATACCTCCCGCCGACTATTTTTTTTCTGCTCCTCCCATGAAATTCAAAAGAATAATTGGGAGACAGACAGGATGTTATATCCACTGACGGCGCCGTAACATCACATTGAGGGGACGGATTTTCAAAGCTCCCCACCGTTATTATACGGCTGCTTCTGCCTGCGGAGGCTATGGATGTATTTCCGCTTCCGGCATTTCCGTCGGCCGCGATTATGCATATACCGCTGTCCCAGGCTTTATACATTGCTTTAAGCAGTGACTGATTTATTTTCCTGTCGTTGGTCCCCACTGACATATTGGCTATTTTTATATTGTATTTTTCTCTGTTTTCGGTTATCCACTTTATGGCCTTAAGCGCCGTAGAGGCTGAGCCCCTCCCACTGCTGTCCAGTATTTTTATGGCTATTATATGGGTCTGCGGAGCTATACCGCAGTACTTTCCCTGAGACATCCAGCCGTTGGAACAGGCTATGCCGCTGACGTGGGTGCCGTGGCCGTTGTCGTCATAACATTTGCTTTCTTCATTTACAAAATCCCTGAAGGCGGCTATTCTGCTTACGGGCAGCAGAAAATCCTCCGACGGAGAAAGACCGGTATCCAGTACGGCTATTCCTATTCCCTTTCCCGTAAGGCCCAGATTATAGGCATAGTCCGCATTGACGGCCCATCTCGCTTTATCCATATCTGAAATACTCCTTCCGCCCTGTATTAATACAGAGTATGAAAATGAACCCCCGGGTGCGACAAAAAACAGGCTTGTACTCTAAAAAAATATAAAAAGCGGTTTTATTTGTGGAAAGAAGTGCATAAGATTAGATATGTAAAATTATAAGGAGTGTTGTTAATGGGTACTTGCGGTTGTTTTGGAGGAAATGAATCTTGGTGGATCATCATACTGCTTCTCCTCTGCGGATGCGGAAACGGTTCATCAAACGGAAATAACTGCGGCTGCAGCGATTCTCTCTGGATCATCATACTTATTTACCTCTTATGCGGTTGCGGCTCATCAAGCTTCAATATGTGCGAGGCAAAATAAAACCGTAGGTTTTAAGGGAACGGCAACGTTCCCTTTTTTATATTTAAGTAATAAAAGCCTGATTGTTACATAAAAATATTAAAAAGCGGCGGGAGTGATTTTATGGGAGAAAATAACCCGGGAGATATGCTGAAAAACATAGAAAGGATACAGTCCTTATCAAGACTTATGTCAAACAATACCAAACAGCCCGACGGCGAAAGGATAATAAATGCCATTGCTGCGGCAAAAAGTATGGGAATACTGGGCGGTAATACTCAAAGACCGGGAGAAATAACGGCATTTGAAAATTCAGGAAGCCTTGATACTGTGGAAAACGAAAGAGGCAGTGAAGGTATGAGGGTAGTTAAGGCTGCCATACCTTTTTTGGACAGGGAATATCAGAAAACTCTGTTTTTGGCCGTAAAACTTATGGAAATGAATGAAAATTTCGATTCTGAGGCTCTCAGCCTTCAATGCCAGAGCATAAGGGAACAGTCGTCTGATGAAGGCCAGAGAGAGGCAATGCTCAGGGCTGTCAGAAAGCAGCTGTCCGGAGAAAACGGCAGAAAGCTCGATGTCGTACTTAAAGTTATGGAAGCACAGAGACTTGTTTCAAAAATCAGGTGAGAGCTTTCTTGCGGTACTTATTCTTAATGCGAAACAGCCTCATAAATATAAGAAAAGAGCAGAAATAAAGAATTCTGCTCTTTTTATGTGTTTGAGATTATTCGGTGCTGTAGTAGTTATAAGTGTTTTCAGCCCATTCAAGTATTTTCTCATAATTAACGCCGTCCAGAGGCTTATACAGTTCGCCGTTTATGGAAAGTGAACCGCTGCCGAATAAAACGACTGTTTCTGTGCCGTTTATGACCTTTTCCTTTGGATTATATGTAAAGCGGTATATCCATTTACTTTCGGGCTCACCCTCAGAATCCTCATAAGGTTCTATGGCCAGGGAGGCAAAGTTATGTGCAGGAGTAAGGTCATTATCAATGAGTATGACATCTTCATTTTCGGCTGATTCCAGCTTTACGGCAGGCGCAGATGAAATAACGTCCGTAATGCTGATATTTTCATTGTTTGGGCTCCTTAAGGCCGGATACAGCAGTATAACGGCAATAACAACTATAATTAATATGTATTTCTTTTTCATATTTACACCGTCCTTAAGCCTTTATTTGATATTATATCATAAATACCGCCAGACCGGAGGATTAGAGAATACAATTAGGCTAAAAAATAACGGAAGGTTTAAACCTTCCGTTATTTTTTGAGTTATGAATGTCTGAAGTTTCTATTTATCATATCACCTGTATATTTCAAGGATAATAAATATAACAACAGCAGCACATAAAGGCGAAAGACCATAGGAGGTCTTTTGGCAAGTTTCATTATTGAGCCCTTTGGAGGCGCAAACCTCATCGGAAGCGGCAGAAATATTTTGAGTATATGAACCATTGGACTTTTCAAAAGAGCTCTCTCCGTTTTTAAATAAATTATCATATGGATGAGGAAGCGGTTTGTTAATTCGTCTGTACATTATTCTACTCCTCAATATTATCATTAAATTAATATGACGGCAGGAGTGCTTTTATGCCATTACATATTGAGACTGGCGGATGAATTATTCTGTGTTGTGCTTAAGCACAATTTTTATTCGGTTTTATGTGTTGCGATTGACTTTGAACTTTTGTTGATATAAAATTACATTAATTTTCACTTTATCGATTTAAAATATGAAAATAATTTTATGCGTGATACAATTTTAACGCGGCAGGGAGGATAAAATGCTTGAGTTTAATAAAAAAACAAACCTCCTTGAGAGTATAGCCCAGGAATACCCTCTTGAGGAAGTAAAGGACCCTAATCTTTACAGGGATTTTTTCAGTTATGATGACATACCTAAGGTAGCCTTTAACAGACGTCTGGTGCCCCTTGATGTACCCGATGAAATATGGATAACTGATACGACATTCAGAGACGGACAGCAGTCAAGAGAACCCTATACTGTTGAACAGATGACAACTCTTTTTGATATGATACACAGGCTATCAGGCCCCAACGGTGTCATAAGAATGAGTGAGTTTTTCCTCTATACTAAAAAAGACAGGGAAGCAGTTTATAAATGCCTTGAAAAAGGATACAAATTCCCTGAAATAACAAGCTGGATAAGGGCTTCCAAAAAGGACTTTGAGCTTGTAAAGGACATTGGCCTTAAAGAAACCGGAATACTTGTAAGCTGCTCGGACTATCACATCTTTAAAAAGATGCATATGACAAGAAGACAGGCCATTGACCATTATCTTGCCGTTGTAAGAGAGTGTATAGAAACCGGCGTAAGACCCAGATGCCATTTTGAGGATATAACAAGGGCAGACTTTTACGGATTTGTAATTCCCTTTGCCTCAGCGCTTATGGACCTCATGGAAGATACGGGAGTACCCGTAAAAATAAGAGCCTGCGATACCCTTGGATACGGAATAACATATCCCGGAGCGGTTCTTCCCAGAAGTGTACCCGGTATAATATACGGTCTGCATAACCATGCGGGCGTGCCCCATGAACTCATTGAGTGGCACGGACACAATGACTTTTACAGGGCTGTAAATAATGCTTCATACGCTTGGCTTTACGGTGCCAGCGGTGTAAACTGCTCACTGCTTGGCATAGGCGAGAGAACAGGAAATACACCCCTTGAAGCCATGATATTTGAGTATGCCCAGCTTAAGGGAACCCTTAACGGAGCGGATACAAAGGTAATAACGGAAATAGCAAGATATTATGAAGATGTAATCGGATATGAAATACCGCCCATGACTCCTTTCATAGGAAAGAACTTTAACGTAACAAGGGCCGGAATACATGCCGATGGAATACTTAAAAACGAAGAAATATATAATATTTTCGATACCAATAAATTCCTGGACAGACCCGTTAAAATAGCCATTTCAAATACATCGGGAACGTCAGGTATTGCCCACTGGATAAATTCGTTTTATAATTTTAAAGGTAACGACGTCGTAGATAAAAAAGACGAACTTGTTGAGATTGTCAAAGAATGGGTAGACGAACAGTATAATGAAGGACGCGTTACAATGATAACTGACGGAGAACTTGAAGCAGTAGTAAAGGAAACAGCACTTAAATTAAATCAGGAAAAATATTTGAGGTGATGTATATATGACAAACAGAGAAAAAATCGAAGCAGCAAAAGAAAAATTTGGAGCACTTCTTGAAGAACAGCTTGCCAGAGTTGAAAGAATGAAAAACGAGGCAGACTTTGTTGATTATTCAAAACTTGATAAGGTTATCATCGGTGTTACAGGCGGAGACGGTATCGGTCCTGCCATAACAGCACAGGCTGTAAGAGTGCTTGAATTCCTCCTCAAGGACGAAATAGCTTCAGGAAAGGTAGAGATAAGAGACATACCCGGACTTACCATTGAACATAGAGTTGAGTGTATGCAGGCTATACCCGATGATGTTATGGCTGAACTTAAAAAATGCCATGTTATATTAAAGGGACCCACAACTACACCCAGAAAAGGCGACCCCTGGCCCAATATCGAGAGTGCCAACGTTGCCATGAGAAAAGAGCTTGACCTCTTTGCCAATGTACGTCCCGTAAGAGTGCCTGAGCAGGGCATTGACTGGGTATTCTACAGAGAGAATACGGAAGGCGCCTATGCGGTAGGAAGCAAGGGTGCTGTTGTTGATGAGGACCTTTCCGTTGACTTTACGGTAACAACATCACAGGGAACAGAAAGAGTTATAAGAGCTGCCTTTGATTTTGCGGCAAAGAACGGAAAAACAAGGGTAACAGCCGTAACAAAGGCAAACATCATCAAGGCTACGGACGGAAAATTCCTGGATATATTCTACAGTGTTGCCAAGGAATATCCCGAAATATCAGCCGATGACTGGTACATTGACATTATGACAGCAAAGCTTGTTGACGAAAAGAGACGCAGGGACTTCCAGGTAGTTGTTCTTCCTAACCTCTACGGAGATATCATTACAGACGAAGCGGCTGAATTCCAGGGCGGTGTAGGTACTGCAGGAAGCTCAAACATCGGAAAGAGATACGCTATGTTTGAGGCAATCCACGGTTCAGCGCCCAGAATGGTTGCCGAAGGAAGAGACAAATATGCTGACCCCTGCTCAATGATGAAGGCAGCGTCACTCCTCCTCAGACATATCGGATATGCTGAAAAGGCTGATAAGCTTGAAAAAGCCCTTGATATATGTACACAGACAGAAAGAAAGATATATACAACAGGACGTGACACAGGTGCTACAGGAGCCGAAGTTACAGACTACATAATGGAAACAATAGAAAAAATGTGATTTACAAAAAGGCCGTAAAGTTTTTACGGTCTTTTTTATATGGTGCAGGATTTATGCATAAAACGGTCGGATAGAGGCTTTTATATTTTTTATGCTATGCTATGGGAGGCTTTTGTGGTATCATATAGTTGGATTTTTATAATTCTTTAAACTATTGGTCAAATAGATATGACAGTATAATATAAAACGGAGAGAAAATCTATGGAGAAAATAAAAGTTATGAGCGTTTTCGGTACAAGACCCGAAGCCATAAAAATGGCACCTCTTGTGAAAGCGCTTGAAAAAGAAGAAAAAACCGAAAGCATAGTATGTGTAACCGCTCAGCATAGGGAAATGCTGGACCAGGTGCTCAGAGATTTTAATATTGTTCCCGATTATGACCTGAATATAATGAAGGCAGGACAGACCCTTGAGGATATAACCGTAAGGGCCCTTCTGGGAATAGGTGAGGTAATAAGAACTGTAAAACCTGACATTGTTCTTGTGCATGGAGATACTTCAACAACATTTGCGGCATCACTGGCTGCATTCTACAACCAGACAAAAATAGGCCACGTTGAGGCAGGTCTCAGAACCTATGATAAATACCAGCCCTTCCCCGAAGAAATGAACAGAAAGCTCACAGGAGCCATGGCTGACCTTCATTTTTCACCGACAAAGATGGCAAAGGAAAATCTTCTTAAGGAAAATGTTGATGAGAATGGAATTTTTATAACAGGCAACACTGCCATTGATGCTCTTAAAACCACCATTGACGACGGATATGTGTTTACGGTGGATGAGCTCAACAAAATAGATTATAAACACAGAAAAGTAATAACAGTAACAGCCCACAGACGTGAAAATCTTGGTGAGCCCCTTGTAAATATATGCAAGGCCTTAAGAAGAATAGCCGATGATTATGACAATGTGGAGATAGTTTATGCCGTGCATAAAAATCCTGCCGTATCAGGCCCCGTCCATAACATTCTTGGCGGCCATGGCAGAATACACCTGCTGGACCCTCTGGACCTCAGGGATATGCACAATCTTATGAACCGTTCATTTATGGTTATGACCGATTCAGGCGGACTTCAGGAAGAAGTACCTTCCATGGGCAAGCCCGTACTGGTACTCAGAAACGTAACGGAAAGGCCTGAGGGAGTTGAAGCCGGTACCCTTAAGCTTGCCGGTACAGACCTTGAGACAGTATACTCAATGGCGAGACAGCTTCTTGATGACCCTGCCGAGTATGAGAAAATGGCTGTGGCAAAAAATCCTTTCGGAGACGGAAACGCATCGGAAAGAATAGTAAATGCCATACTTTATTCCTTCGGTGCCATAGATGAAAGACCGGAAGACTATATAACAAAGGGGTAATCTTATGAAGATGATAGCTTCGGCCGACAATAACTGGGCCATAGGATATAAAGGACAGCTTCTGGCGCACGTTTCAGGAGATATGAAGTTTTTCAAAAGCAAGACCGTAGGAAATGTAGTTGTTTTGGGAAGAAAGACCCTTGAAACCTTTCCCGGCAAAAAACCGCTTAAGGACAGGGAGAATATCATAATAACTTCAAATAAAGACTTTACGGCTGAAGGTGCTTATGTGGTACATTCCGTGGAGGAGCTTTTGGAATACGTTAAAAAATATGACAGTGACTCCCTTTATGTAATCGGAGGAGCTTCCGTTTATGCAGAGCTCCTTAAATACTGTGACACTGCCTATATAACAAGATTTTATGATTCCTTTGAGGCGGATACTTTTATAGAAAATCTTGATGAGGCAGAAGGATGGAGAATGTCTGAAGCAGGCGATATAATGGAAGAGAAGGGTATAAAATATAGATTTTGTACCTATGTAAGAGAAAAACTTTAAGACAGGGACAAAAATTAATAGCGTAAAATTAAAAAAATCCTTGCGTCCTGGGATTGTTTGTGATAAAATACTATGACGTAAGTGTAAATTTATCCTTGCTCTGCGAAATGCAGGGCCTTATGTCCAGAAGGAGGTGTATCAGGAATGAACAAATACGAGTTAGCATTAGTTTTAAATCCTGAGCTTGATGAAGAAGCAAGAACAGAGGCTTTCAACAAGGTTCAGGAACTCATCGCAAGATTTGGCGGAACAATCGAGAAGGTTGACGATTGGGGTAAGAGAAGACTCGCTTATGAAATCAAAAAAGTGAACGAGGGATTCTACAGCTTCATCACATTTGACGCTGCTCCCACAGCTCCCATTGAAATCGAAAGCCGTGTTCGTATCATGGAGAACGTTTTACGTTACCTCATCATCCGTAAGGATGCTTAATTACCCCCTGTCATCAGTGAGAGGACGGTGCGATTATGAATAAGGTTATATTAATGGGACGCCTCACAAGGGACCCCGAGGTAAGATATTCTCAGGGTGCTGAACCTCTGGCGATTGCCAGATATTCACTGGCTGTAAACAGACGTTTTAAACGTCAGGGTGAAGCAGAGGCTGATTTTATTCCCTGTGTCGTATTCGGCAAGCAGGGAGAGTTTGCTGAAAAGTATTTCAGAAAAGGTCAGATGGTAAGCGTAGTCGGAAGACTTCAGGTCCGTAATTGGGAGGACAATGAAGGTAAAAAACGTACAACAACTGAGGTAGTTGTTGAAGAACAGTACTTTGCTGAAAGCAAGGCTTCTTCATCAGCAGGCACTCAGACAGCAGCTCCCGCTCCTAAAAAGGCAGATGATATGGGAGATGGTTTTTACCCCATCGATGAAAGTATAGAAGACGATGATTTACCCTTTTAATTATTGATTTTTAAAAGGAGGTTTGCGAAATGATTCAGAAAAAACGCGGCCGCAGAAAAAAACGCGTTTGCGCTTCTTGTGCGGATAAAGTAACAGTTATCGATTACAAAGATATAAGCAAATTAAGAAGATATGTTTCTGAGAGAGGTAAGATCCTCCCCAGAAGAATCACAGGCAACTGTGCAAAGCATCAGAGAGCTTTAACAACAGCTATCAAGAGAGCAAGACACGTTGCACTTATGCCCTATACACAGGACTAATTTGATTTATGAGATCCCGAAACCTAAGTTTCGGGATTTTTTTGTATGTTTAAATAAACAGTTAGTAATACCTAATCTTTTCTTGACAAATATAAAAAAGCATAATATATTATATCAGAACACATTAAATATGGTTATATTGATGTGTTTAAATTTAAGGCTATTGTTAGCTATAACTAACTATAGCCTTAATAAAAGATATTGAGTTAGTTATAACTAACTAAGGAGGGTATAATGAAAAAGATAGCAATATACGGAAAAGGCGGTATAGGAAAATCTACAACGACTTCCAATATAGCGGCGGCGTTGGCGGTTCTTGGATATAAGGTTATGCAGATAGGATGCGACCCAAAAGCTGATTCGGTGAAGAATCTTATGGGCGGGATAAAGATACCAACTGTCCTTGATAAACTTCGCTCAGGCGGTGATGTTGAGTTAAATGATATAGTTTTTGAAGGTTTTGGAGGAGTGCTCTGTGTAGAAGCAGGAGGCCCCACACCGGGAATAGGCTGTGCCGGACGAGGAATTATAACAGCCTTTGAAAAGCTGGAGGAACTTTCGGCCTATGAGACATATAAGCCCGATGTGGTACTTTATGACGTACTGGGTGATGTGGTTTGCGGAGGATTTGCAATGCCGATCAGACAGGGATATGCCGATGAGGTTTTTATAGTAACGTCGGGAGAGATGATGGCTCTTTATGCCGCCAATAATATAGCTACAGCCATAAGAAACTTTGGCGTAAGGGGATATGCCCGCTATAAAGGCGTCATACTTAACTGCAGAAATGTTGAAAATGAAGTTTCGGTGGTGGAGGAAGCTCTTAAAGAAATAGGCGGAGAAATAGTGAAAATAATCCCGAGAGATCACCTTGTACAGCAGGCGGAAAATATGGGTAAAACCGTTGTAGAGGCTTTTCCTGACAGCGGCCTTGCCCATACATATATGGAGCTGGCTCAGAAAATGATGGATTCCTGCGGAGGTGACAGAAATTGAACTGCTGTGATTTTAAGAACACACTGCACTATGTATCACCTGCCCATGGAGGCTGGGGAGTAATAAGGATAGCGGCCCTTGTGCCGGAAAGCCATCAGCTTTTTGTATCTCCCTTTGCCTGCGGAAGACACGGAGCTCTGGGAGGGGCTTTAAACGGTATAAAGGACAGAGTGTCCTATGTTTATATAGATGAAAGCGATATTGTATCGGGCGGATATGAAGAACTTATACCAAACGCGGTGGATGAACTGTTTGAATTTCTTGAAAAAAGACCAAGAGTATTACTTCTTTTTGTATCCTGTCTGGACGACCTGCTCGGAACAGACCATGCGGAACTGAATAGGGTTCTTTCGGAAAAATATCCTGACGTCATTTTCAGGTCCTGTCATATGAATCCCATAAGTCTTGATACGAAATTCCCGCCGGGAGTTACTCTTCAAAATAATATATACAGTCTCCTCGAAAGAAGCGATGAAAAGTTAAAGGCGGTAAACCTCATAGGAAACAATTCACCCATAGACAGGAGGTGCGAATTATATGAAGTGATGGATGAGAATGGATATGAGGTAAGACATATAACCGACTCGGATAAATTTGACGATTTTCTTGAAATGTCAAAAAGCTGCCTTAATATCCTTCTTTCGCCGGTGGCGAAGTTTGCTTCGGAGGAGATGGAAAAAAATCTGGGTATAGAGATGCTCAAAGCCTACAATACCTATGATATTTCGGAGATAAATGATTTTTATAAAAGTCTTTCGGATATGCTGGGCATAAAAATTAATACCGCAGAATATGAAAAACGTGTGGAAAAGAGCATTGAAGAAGCTCTTAAAGTTATTGGGAACTATCCTATAGCCGTAGATTACCAGGCTGTAAAGAAACCGTTTACTCTTGCAAAGGCGCTCATAGAGTATGGTTTCAATGTGGGATTTGTTATGACTGACGAGCCAAAGGCCATAGAAAAAGAAGCCTATGACTACATAAGGGAAACGCAAAAGCAGATAAGGATAGTAAATGCGGTTCATCCTGACTTGGTCAAATACGAAAACAGGGACAGACAGTATTTGTGTATCGGTTTTGACTGCGGATATGCCACCGGGTCAGAAAAGGTCATAGATATGATGGACGATGAATTTCTCTTTGGTTTTTACGGTGTGGAAATGCTTATGGAAAAAATGATAGATGCATACCATAGCAGCGGAAATATTAAAGAGATGATAAAGGAGGCTGGACTGATAATATGAGTAAACTTTGCATTACCCTTCCGCCTTTTGCTCCGGATTATTCGGGGGCGGCATCGGCTTTGTTTGAACTGGGAGGTATGATTGTAATTCATGACGCATCAGGATGTACCGGAAACTATACGGGATTTGATGAACCCAGATGGTTTGGCTCATCATCGGCTGTATACTGCTCGGGCCTGAGACATATGGATGCCGTACTTGGAAATGACGAAAAATTTATATCTGCCGCCGTGGAAGCGGCGGAAAGTATAAAGCCGGCTTTTGTTGCGGTGCTGGGAAGTCCTGTTCCTACCGTTATCGGTACGGACTTAAAGGGAATGGCCAGTGAAATAGAGGCTGCGTCAGGTATACCTTCATTCGGCTTGGATACCAAAGGGCTCGCTTATTACGGAAAGGGCATATATGATGCCACAGCCGCCGTAATGAAAAGATTTGCCGGAGAAAAGACGGATACGGTTGAACGTTCCGTTAATATCCTTGGAATGACGCCTCTGGATTTCTATACAAAAGGATGGGAAAAGAAATTTGCCGGTCTTTTTGAGGAAAACGGTATTACGGTAACAGCCTGCTTTAGTATGGGGATGACTTTGGAAGATATGAAAAAGTCGCCGTCTGCACAGCTCAACATTGCGGTTTCTCAGGCAGGGGTACAGATTGCGGAATATATGGAGAAAAAATACGGAATACCCTATATAGCCGTAACGCCTTTAGGTGACGGAAGTATTGCAGTGGAAAAAGCCGAACTGGCCCTTAAAGGCATTGATGACAGATGCGAATACAATTATGATGACGCACAGGTTCTTATTGCAGGCGAGCAGATAATTTCGGATTCCGTAAGAGAATATATCTATAAAAAATACGGAGTTAAGGCTGATACGGCGGTTCTTTTTGACTGCACTGCCAAATATATGTCCCAAAATGACATAGAAATAAAAAATGAACTTCATCTTAGAAAGGTGCTTAACAGCGGAAAATATAAAACCGTTGTGGGCGACCCTATGATAAAAGCTCTTATAAAAAAGGAAAATACAGAAAAAATTAAATTTATACCTTTTCCCCATGTGGCTGTTTCCAGCAAGGTACATTGGGACGAGTATATAGATTTTTTAGGTGAAAATTCAATCAGGTGGCTGGAAAACATAAGATAGGGGGTTAAATATGA